>Ga0210384_10000002_pt1 | contig 483882 bp, 410 predicted proteins | sample IncBWH2MmetaG_FD_160574 | JGI IMG/M metagenome (GOLD analysis project Ga0210384, IMG submission 160574) | Forest soil microbial communities from Barre Woods Harvard Forest LTER site, Petersham, Massachusetts, United States - Inc-BW-H-2-M | ecosystem: Environmental > Terrestrial > Soil >... | reverse complement strand
TCGCTGCCCAGCATGAAAGATCTTTCCAACGGATTGCAGGAGATGGAAAAGATGAAGCAGAACGTGACCATCACCAAAGGCGGCGTCTCGGTGGTCGAGGGTTCGCCCTGCCAGGAGTGGAACATCGTTTATAACGATCCGCAGAGCAAGCAGAGTTATAACTCCAACTATTGTGTGGGAGTAGCTGACCACCTGCCCCGCCGCATGATCGTTGATAGCGGGCAGGGAAAAATGGAGATGACCTACTGGGATTGGAACAGCAACATCAGCATCAATCCGCCCACAACGTAGCGGGAGCGTAGCATCGGGGGATGGAAACAAAAGCCTGCAACAGGGCGGCGTGGAGCGCATCTAATTTAAGTAGCATTTCCGCAAGCACACAAAGTAATCAGCACGCTAGTTTTTGGGGCCACATACTTATGGACATTCCGGAACGGCAAGCCGCGGACCCGGGTTCGGAAGCAGCAAAATCAGAGGCCGATCCCAACCACTCCGCTCTCAGCCAGGAAGAAATCGAAGACGAAAACAAGCGCATCCGCCGCCTGCAGATCATGATGAACATGGTCATGGCGGTGATCTCGCAGGAAGAGATGACGCTGGAAGAAGCTTCAGAGATGGTGGCCAACGCCAAGCGCGCCGCCCTCGCCATGTTTCCCGATAAGGAACTTGCCTACGACCTGATCTACAAACCGCGCCTGCAGCGGCTGATCCGCGAGCGCTTCCGCCTGCAATAAAGAGTCAACCACAGAGGGCACAAAGGAACACGAAGGAAGTAAAACAGGAAATCCTTTGTGTCCTTTGTGGTTAAATTTTTATTTTTCAGCTTCGTGCGCCAGCTCCGCCACGGGTTTGCGCACCAGAAAATAGATCACGCCAACGACGGCAATCGCCGCGAATATCGCCACAAACTTAAGCTGCGGATACTCGCGGAAAAGCGCGGGCAGCCGCTGCACGATGGCCGGGCCGAAAGAAACCACCAGTTTCGCCAAAATGACCCAGCGGATCATGCGCCCCACAAAAATAGCCAGCAGAAAGTGGCGCACTTTCATCTTGAGCGCACCCGCGGCGAAGATAAAAAGTTTGAACGGAGTCGGCGGCGGCAGCATGGAAGGAATCATAAGCGCCAGAAATTCCTGGCTTTGAAAGCGCTCGCTGATGGCGTCAAACCTTGCCTGTGAGACGCGCTTGCGCAGCGCCACTTCTCCGCCCTTGTACCCGATGGCATAAACCAACAGGCTGCCCACGGCCGAGCCCATCGCCGCCAGCCCCGGATACAAAAGATACAAGCAAGCCAGCCAGCGCAGCGACGTGGGCTGCACTCCCCCTGCCTGCAGCCAGCGCAGCATCGCGTAAATGTAGGTCGCGAGTATCAGGTCCATGGGCAGGCCGAGCGCAGCGGAATCCACGGCGGCGATGGCGAACGCCCCCCAGGGACCGAGCGGAGCGAGCGCCTTCAGCAGGAAAGCGGTATATTTTTTCAGGAGATTTTTCAAACTAAGCGGCGCGGCCGTTTCCCTTTTTGTGAATCCTCAATTGTACGCGAAGAAGGCGCGGTGTGTTCCCGTTACCGATGCTGCTTTTCTGAATTCGACATGGGCATGAGGTGCGATCCCTGGTGTTCCATGCCGTGGTGTCTGGCCAGTTCCTCGGTCTTAGGCAAATCCCCAAAGTAATCTTCATTTACGCTGATCATCACCGCCGCGCGCAGGTCGCGAATGCGATCCTGCAGGCGCTGGCTCTGCAGCCGTCCGCGGATATCGGCTTCCACAGTCTCCAGCGGAATTGCCGTCTTCGACTCCAGCTTGTAAATGGTGTAGCCGGAGTCGTCGCTTTGCACGGCGGATACGTCGCCCGGATTTAAGTCAAATATCTTCTGCTGGGCGGCAGGCACGAGCGGCCTGCGGACCGGACCGATTCGGGTGGAGGGCCGGTCCGTAATCCGCCCCTGCCCCGACCAGATTTCGCCTTGCAGGGAATCGAAGTCTTCTCCTTTGGCCGCCCGCTTTTGCATCGCCTCCGCCTGGGTCAGCTCGCCTGCACTTCCGGTTTTGGGAATGAACAGTCTGCGCAGCGAACCCAGCTCATAACTCGCGGCATTCTGCTTGTAATATTGCTCCATATCATCCTGCGAGACGGTGGAAGCCTCCGCTCCCAGGGCGCGCACCAGTTGCCGCTCCAGCAATTGCAGCCCGGTAAATTCTTCCAGCTTTTTGAATTGCGGCTGCTGGTCGAGCTTAAGTCTTCGGGCCTCTTCCCCCAGAATCAGCAGTCGCGCGTATTCGGTTGCCAGGTTCAGCCGGTTTGAGTCGGGCATGGCCGGGTCAAGCGCTGCAATCAGGCTGTCAAACTCGGCGCGGGTGACGACAGTTTCACAAGATTTCGCCGCAGAATTCACATTGCCCTGTTGCGCGCACTGGCTGTGCAAAATCAGAACCGGATCGTTCTTTCCTGTTTGGGCTTGCTCTTTCCCGGCCCCGGCGGTTTGAGGCGCGCTGCCGCCAGTCTGGGCCGCAGCAGGGCCGAGCCTGATAAGCAGAAGACAAATTGCCAGCAGAAAAAAGCGGGGATAACGGCGTTGTGCTGTTCTCACAATGACTCCATGGATGAGTGGTAGGGCGCGATGCTCTAGTATGCCATTACGCAACGGAGCCAGGAATTCAAAATCGGGTGAGCGGATGGCGAGCGCTGGAGTGCGCGAGCCAGATGCGGGGCGAAGCAGTTCATTGCGAAGCCCTAAGATTAATGTGCAATTTCTTGCACTCCCCCGCTGAAGGCAGTCTTGCCTAAATACCAATTCGCGGCTGCATTGTGGAATCCGGGGTCTTGTTCGTTGGCATTGCAATTGCACCTTAAGCGTCTCGACACTGAACACCTCTTGTAACTCCTTAGTTTGTGCAAGTCGGAGGGGCTTAAGCGCTTGGATTGTATTACTAAGTGTGCGCACTGAGTGCAGATTGTTGCACTTGTATGTTGCGGGCTGAAGAGAAGACAGTGCCCAGGAAGCAAAAAGAGCGGGAGATTGTACAAGTGCAGACAGGACCATCGTGTCAGGGCGGCTGGACGCTTCGATTCATGTGGAGCGCGATTCTGGGGATCAGCATATTAGCTGCCGGCACTGCCGGGGCGCAGACTGCTTCCAGAATCAGTCCCACGGCGGGCAGCACCGCCGGTAGCGGCCGTATGGATATTCTCGGCGCCGGATTGAGCAGCAGCGCAACTGTCTCGATCGGCGGGCAAAGTGCCCCCGTAATCGGCGCATTTCCTGACGGCTCTCAAGTTACAGTTACTATTCCGCCCGGCGCCCAGGGACCGGCTGATGTCGTGATCACAGCCGGTGGAAACGCCACCACTTTTCATGGCGGTTATACCTACCTTGATCCGTCGGTAATTGCCTTCGCAGATGACTTCAACTCCGGCGCGCTGAGCAACTGGAGCGCTTCGCCGCTGGGTCTTTTCGGCAACTGGGGCGCAAGGAACGATGTGGCCGACTACAACGGCGGCGGGCACACCCAGATTTACGCCGGAAGCAGCGCCTGGACAGACTACACTCTTCAAGCCAAATTCCAACTGTTCAGTCTGAATAACTGGCCCGGGGGGATTCGCGGCAGGGTCAATTTAAGCACGGGCGCTTCCTACACTGCCTGGCTTTATCCGGCCAGCTCCACCATCAAACTGTTCAGGACCGGCGGCTGGAACATTGACAACAGCGGACTCGTCCTGCTCAGTCAAGCCAGCGTTAATACGATTGCTCCGAACGTCTTTCATACGCTGCAAATGGCCTTCAGCGCCAGCCAGATTACGGTCTCCTATGACGGCGCAGCCATCATTCAGGCTAACGATAGTGCCTTGAGCTCGGGGGCAATCGCCCTGGACGTAAGCAACCAGCACATTCAGTTTGACGATGTGATAGTCACCACTGTGCCGGCCGATACTACTCCTCCCGTGGTTTCGATCACCGCACCGGCAAGCGGAGCAACTGTCTCAGGCACAACCACCGTCAGCGCTGCCGCTTCCGACAATGTCGGAGTCGCGGGCGTGCAATTCCTGCTGGATGGAGCAAACCTGGGTGCGGAGGTGACCGCATCGCCGTACTCTATTTCATGGGATACAACTGCCGCCGGCAACGGAGCGCACACCATTTCCGCGCGGGCGCGCGATGCCGCCGGTAATACCGCTACCGCCGGCAATATCACTATTACCGTCTCCAACAGCATTGTGCCTACGCTGACTGGCGTGAGCGTTTCGCCCTCCAGCGTCACCTTGCCGCCGGCTGCAACTCAACAACTGACGGTCACGGCGCAGTATTCTGACGGCAGCACGCAGAACGTTACTGGAAATACTTCTTATTCATCCAGCAATACGGGCGCGGCGACGGTCAGCGCTACCGGATTGGTTACTACCGGATCCGGGGGCAGCGCTACTATAACGGCAGCGTTTAACAGCAAGTCCGCGACAGCAGGCGTTACGGTGAGCACTGCCGGGCCGGCGATCACGCGCATCAGTTCCACTGCCGGCGCCAGTGCTGGCGGAGGCCAGCTCGATGTGATCGGTAGCAACCTGAGCGGCGCCGCGGTCATCATCGGCGGACAAAGCGCTTCCTTTATCAGCGGGCTGGCAGATGGCAGCAGGCTCTCGGTGAAGATTCCCGCCGGCAACATTGGCAGCGCCGACGTTGTGGCCACCAGCAGCAGCGGCTCTGCCACCCTTGCCGGCGGTTACATCTATCTCGACCCCACAACGATCCTCTTTGCTGACGACTTTAATACCGGCTTACTCAGTAATTGGTCATCCTCGCCTTTAGGTCTATTCAGCAACTGGAGTGCTGCCGCCGACCTGGCTGATTACAACGGCAATGGGCACACGCAAATCTACGCCGGCAGCGCAGCCTGGACCGACTACACCGTTCAGACAAAATTCCTGCTGTTCAGCGCCAGCAACTATCCCGGAGGATTGCGCGGCAGGGTGAACCTGAGCAATGGCACTGCTTACGCTGCCTGGCTGTATCCTGCCAGCTCAATGATCAAGCTCTTCCGTACCGGTGGCTGGAACATTGATTCGCCCGGCTTGGTCCTGCTGGGACAGGCAACCGTGGCCAATATGGCGCCGAATGTGTTCCACAGCCTGTCGCTGAACTTCAGCGGGACGCAGATCACCGTGACCTGCGATGGCACAGATGTAATCCAGGTCACCGACGGCACGCTGCCCCAGGGGGCAATCGCCCTTGATGTGAGCGATCAGCACATTCAATTTGATGATGTCCTGGTGACGCGTCCGGTTCCCGACACAACTCCGCCAACGGTATCGCTCACCGCGCCCTCGAGCGGAGCTTCCGTATCCGGCACGATCAGCGTGACCGCTAATGCCGCCGATAACGTAAAAGTGGCCGGCGTGCAGTTCCTGCTCGATGGTTCCAATTTGGGAAGTGAAGTTACTACCAGTCCTTATTCTGTGAGCTGGAATACCACAACAGTTACCAATGGAGCGCATACGCTCTCCGCGCGGGCGCGTGACGCTGCCGGCAACACAGCGACCGCGGCCAACGTGGCGGTCACGGTCGCCAATGCTCCGCCGCCGGCATTGACGGGAATCTCGGTTTCGCCCAGCAGCTTCAGCATGTCATTTACCGGGGCGCAGCAGTCATTGAGCGTGATCGCCGGTTACTCCGACGGCAGCAGCGAGGATGTGACCGCCTTGGCCAGCTACTCTACAAGCAATTCCGCCGTAGCTACGGTCGCCGGCGGCGGCGTGGTCACCGCTGCCGATAGCGGCAGCACCACCATCATTGCTACTTATGGCGGATTCTCAGTGCAGTCCGCGGTTACCGTCAGCCTGCTGCCTCCCGTGGTCGAAAGGCTGAGCCCGCCGGCGGGCAGCGCCAACGGCGGCAACCGTCTCGATCTGATCGGCAATAATTTATCCAGCTCGATGACCGTAACCGTTGGGGGCCAGAGCGCGGTCATCGCCGGCGCTTTACCCAATGGAGAGCAGCTCACGGTCATCACCCCTGCCGGCACAGTAGGTCCGGCCGACGTGGTGGCTGCCAACGGCACCGGCAGCGTGACCATTAAATCCGGATACCAGTATTTACAGCCCAGCACGATGCTCTTCAACGATGACTTCAACCTGGGGAACTTCAGCAACTGGACGCTTTCTCCCATGGGCTTGTTCGGCAACTGGAATGCCAGTGCAGACGTGGCCGACTACAACGGCGGCGGGCATACCCAGCTCTATGCCGGTTCGGGCTCCTGGAGCAACTACTCTGTCCAGGCGAAATTCCAGCTCTTCAGCGCCAGCAACTACCCCGGCGGTCTGCGCGGCCGGGTCAACCTGAACAACGGCGTGGCCTATGAAGCCTGGCTGCTGCCGGCGACCTCGCAGATCAAGCTCTACCGCGTTGGCGGCTGGAATATTGATTCCCCAGGATTGACGCTGTTGGGGCTAGCCAATGTCCCTTACATGAGTCCTGATGAGTTCCATACTCTGCAGTTGGTTTTCAATGGGCCGCAGATCACCTTATTGTTAGATGGGCCTGCCGTGCTGCAGGTGAATGATGCCCTGCTGGCGTCGGGAGCGATTGCCCTCGACGTCAGCGATCAGCATATTCAATTTGATGATGTGCTGGTCACCACCATTCCGGTGGATACGATTCCACCATTGATCACTCTGACCGCGCCGGCGCTCGGCAGCACAATCTCGGGCGCAACCACGATCGCTGCTACGGCCAGCGACAATGTGGGCGTGGCCGGAGTGCAGTTCATGATCGATGGGGCCTTCTTCGGTCCGGAGCTGACGGTCGCTCCTTACAGCATTGCGTGGAACACAGCCAATGCGGCAAATGGCGCCCATACGCTGACCGCCATGGCGCGCGATGCCAGCGGCAATATCACCACCTCGGCCTCGCTGACAGTGACGGTTGCCAACAATTACGTCCCTTCCCAATCCGGGCAATGGACCGCTCCGTTCAACTGGCCGGTCGTGGCCATCAATCTTGCCGTGCTCAAGACCGGCGAAGTCATCTCATGGGACGGCCCGCCGGCCGATGGCGGCGCTTCTGTAACTCTGTGGAATCCAGGCACCAGAATGTTCACTTCGATGCCCAACACCGCCAGCAATATGTTCTGTGACGGCCAGACAGAACTTTCCGATGGCCGCCTGCTGACCGCCGGCGGACATGCCGACTGGGGCGTGGGGATTCCCAATGCCGATATCTACGATCCTGTGACCCGCCTTTGGACGAAAGCTGCTTCCATGAGTTTTGGCCGCTGGTATCCGACCTTGACCACATTGCCTGACGGCCGCGTGCTGGCCGTCTCCGGCTCAGACCGCTGCGAATTTTGCGTGGTGCCAACCCCTGAGATTTACGATCCGGCCGCCAATACCTGGACGCAGTTGACAAAAGCCAGCCAGAGTCTGCCCTTATATCCGTTTCTTTTCGTGCTGCCCGATGGCCGCGTGCTTCAGGCAGGATCGGTGGGCTCAGCCATCGCCACCCAGGTGCTCGACCTGAGCACGCAGCAGTGGACTGTTGTGGATTCCAATGTCGTAGATGGCCACAGCGCCGTCATGTACCAGCCGGGCAAGGTGATGAAGTCGGGTACGGCCTCGACGCCCAACCTGAGCAGCGCGCCTGCCCAGCCGGTCACCTTCGTGCTCGATATGACCCAACCCACGCCCAAGTGGCAACAGACTGCTTCCATGAATTTTGCCCGGGCCTTCCAGAATCTGACTTTGTTGCCCGATGGCGCCGTGCTGGCGACAGGGGGAGAATCAACCCAGGATGGCACCAACTACGCCAATGCTGTGCTGCCGGCTGAGATGTGGTCTCCGGCCACGGAGACTTGGACAACCATGGCATCGGAGCAGACCGGCCGGCTTTACCACTCCAGCGCAGTGCTCTTGCTCGATGGCCGCGTGCTGGTCGCGGGCAGCGGACGCGCTGGCGTAGCTCCCGAACTCAACGCTGAGATTTATTCGCCGCCCTATCTGTTCCACGGCCCGCGGCCGGCCATCAGCTCAGCCCCAACCGAGGCAGTTTACGGAAGCAGCTTCCAGGTCGGCACTCCCGATGCGGCCAGTATCAGCTCGGTTTCACTGATCCGGCTGTCGGCAGCCACGCATTCCTTCAATATGGACCAGCGCTTCCTATCTCTCGCCTTCCAGCAATCAGGCAATGGATTGACGGTTCAGGCCCCAGCCAACGCCAACCTCGCGCCTCCCGGTTATTACGCCGTGTTTATCGTGAATTCCAATGGCGTGCCCTCAGTGGGATCGGTGATCAAACTGCCATAAGAGAAATGTGAAATGGCGCTGGCTTGCCATCTCGCGAAAACCTTTTTCTCTTGATATTATTGAATCCATTTTTTATCGATCAAGGAGGCTCTATGCAACGAATGGTCCATTTAGCATTGACGTTTTTCGTTCTGTCCTGCATGGCCGGCCAGCCAGTCACGATGGCGCAGGAAAGCAAGAAACCAGCGCACAAAGCGGCGTCCTCGAAATCGAGCTCCAAAAAGCCGGTGAAGAACGCCTTTACTCCAGATTCAATTCAGTATGGCCCCGCGCCTGCGTTTCTTCCCCCTGGCGCGCAATTGGCCGTTCTGGAAGGCAATCCCATGGGGACGGGTGAATATACGATCCGCATCAAGGCTCCCGATGGATACAAGATTGCTCCTCACTGGCATCCCCGGCGCGAGAACGTCACTGTCGTTGAAGGGACAATCAAGGTTGGAATGGGTGACACATTCGACGAGAGCAAGATGATGAGTTTCCCGGCAGGAAGCTTCGCTTTTCTCGACCCCAGCATGCACCACTACGCCATGATGAGCGGAGAAACCACGGTCCAGATCCATGGCACGGGGCCGGTAAAGTTCAATTACATAAATCCCGTCGACGACCCCAGCAAGAAGAAGTGAATTCTCAAACGGCGGCATGGCAGACTGTTTGTCAGAGGCAGGATCAGACCATCTTTGGAAATGATTTGAAAGACTAAATTCAAGACCCCCTGTCAATCAGCATGCTCGTTCGTGTGGCTGGTGTTGCCCTGCAGCAGGTCCAGCATGTGAGGCAGCAGCTCGATTACGGCTTGCAACGATTCCACCGCTGCCTTCGGACTTCCCGGCAGATTGAGAATGAGCGAAGTGCCGCAGATGCCGCAGACTCCGCGGCTCAACGCCGCTAAAGGCGTCTTCTTTGCGCCTTCGCTGCGCATACGTTCAGCAATTCCTTCCACCAGCCGGGTACACACCGCGCGCGTTGCTTCCGGAGTTACATCGCGGATCGCGATGCCGGTGCCTCCGGTGGTCACAACTAACTGGGCCGAAGCGGCGAGCCGCCGAAGCGCGGCCTCAATCGCCGGCTGTTCATCGGCTACAATCTCCATTTTTTCCACGCACAAGTGATTTTGCTGAAGAAGCTCTTTTACCGCGGGACCTGAAAGGTCCGGGCGTTTGCCGGCAGAAGCTGAGTCGCTGACGGTGAGGATGGCTGCTTTCGTTTCAAGTTTCAAGTTTCAAGTTTGAAGCAAGATGGATTAATGATCAAGCACCATTCGCTTCACAATAAATACAAGGATATTTGGGGAGTTTCTCCTGCTCGGGTACATCGGGGAATTGTGCGAAGATTTTGAATCATTAATTTATGTCCGGAATCAGTAACGTATCGATGAGGTCGGAAGCTGCATAAGGTTGGACCAAAAAAATGCAAAAATAAGAGAAAATGCTTAGTGTTGTAATAGGAATTATCTTTTGTAAAGATTTGTATTTTATTGCCTGGAAATTACAAAAGTAACTTCCGCTCTCAGCCAGAATACTGTATAAATAATAATTCACTTAATACTTTATTAATACATGCAGAAGAGCCATCTTATTTCGACTTTGTCCGCCGGATTGCTATTGTTCTTTGGCCTCACTGGAGCCGGGGCACAGACAGCGGTTCCGGACTCGCAATTTCTTCCGTTATCGATCTTTACCTCGCCAACGCCCAGACCGCGCATGGCGCCAGAGCTGGCGCTGGCCACCTTTGATCAGCGGGTTGACCATCAGTTGAGCGGGCTGCCTTCTTATTCGGCTGTGACCCGCATCTCGGCGGAACTTCCCGGCAGCAAGCAGCGCGCCGTGTTCGAGCTTGAGCGCCACTATGACGCGCCCAAGACCCTGCAATTCGTTCCCATGCAGTTCTCGGGCGATGGTTTTGTGAAGCACAACGTCATTAACCGCGTGCTGCAGCAGGAAGTAGACCGCACCGGAAAAGAAGATGGCGCGCAAACTGCCATCTCAGAGCGGAATTACAAGTTTACTTATAAGGGCGAATCGGAAATCGAGGGCCGCGCGGTGCATGTTTACCAGGTAAAGCCGCGGGCCGAACTGCCCGGCCTGTTCAAGGGCCATGTTTATCTTGATGTGCTGACCGGCGCACTGTTGCGCGCGGAAGGCAAAGTGGTGAAGTCGCCCTCGTTTTTCATCAAGAAAATTGATTTTGTTACCGACTACGCCGACTTGAATGGATTTTCCCTGCCCATCCGCGTCCACTCCGAGGCCGATGCCCGCCTGATTGGTCGTGTGGTCATGGATATATCGACCACCGGCTATAGCTTTGCCGGCAGCCCCGCAAGCCCCGGCCCCACGGTTGCAGCCATGGATAATAGCCCGGCTGCGGCCACCGCTCCTGCTCCCACGCTTACAAGCAGCGACGATAACCCGCCGGTTGCGGGCAATCCCCTCATACTTACTAACAGCACGGAACAGTAAGCCCTAAAGCTGAGACGTTACTTACCGAGCTGCAGCTGCGCCTTTTGCAATGCTTGATCATCGGGGAAGATGCGACGCCCTTTACGCAAAACAGATTGAGCCGCCCGGGAGTCCCCGAGCGCAATATCAACGCCCGCAAGCGACCTGAAAAGCGTGGCATCGGCATCGGGAAAGAAACGCACAATCCATTCGAAGGTTTCGCGCGCCTGCGCCAGCCGGCCGGTTCGGCGGTACAGCTCGCCGAGTGAGAGATGGCAGGAGTAGCTGTAGGGATCTTTCAAAGTGCCCTTGAGCAGCGCTGATTCAGCCTCTGTGTAATTAGCGGCTTTTGCCCACATCGCTCCCAGGCGGCAGTATTCGTACGCGGGTGGGTCGCCCATCACGGCCATCCGGCTCAATTGGGCCAGCAGGGCGGCGCGGTAGTTTTCCTGGTCTATGGCAAACTGCATTTTATCGTCGAGCGCCGGCAGGTAGCGAGGGTACCAGGCGAGGACTTTTTCTATGCGCGACTGGGCAGAGGCATCGTCTCCGCTGCGGTGTTCGGCAATGGCGAGCCAGTGCATCGCGTCCGGCGAGACTGGATCCAGCCTGAGGGCGGCTTCAAAGAACGACTTGGCCTCGGGCAGAGCGCCCTGCATGAGCGCAAACCGGCCTTGAGCAACGTCGCGCGCGACCGACTCGGGTTGAGCTTGCAGAGCTTTCAGAAAATATCTGGCGTTATCGGTGTCCCCGAGATCAAGCGCTGTAGCCGCGCCCGCCTCCAGAGCGGGCCGGATATCCGACGCCTGCAAATTCGCCGGCAGCGGACCGGCGCGGAGCTGCGCAATCAGCGCTTGATTGGCGTCAGACAGGCCGTGCGCAAGCAGGCTGCGCGGAGCGTGGTATTCGAGCAGCGTGCGATCGTCCGTATTCAAAACGCTGCCCGCGCCCAGCTTTCGTACGGCTGCGGCGTCTAACAAATAATAGGCAGCGAGTCCCTGGGGTTGGTGGATGTCAAGGGATACAAAGTCCTTATGCAGAGCCTGGTTTTGCCAGAGGGAACGCAGGCGGTCGAATTGGAAGGGAGCGGCTTCAGTCCGGCCCAGAAACAGAAGGTCGGTTTCAGCGGCGCGCCACAAGGTGACATCGGCGAAGTGCCGCGCGAAGCTGGCGGCAATCATGCGCAGGTCGTCCGGCGCAAGCGAGTAGGCCTGCACCCATTGCACAAACATGCCTCCTGGCGCGAGGCGCTCACGGGCAGCACTGTAATATTCATCCGTGAACAGGGTGGCGATTCCCGCGATCCAGGGATTCGACGGCTCAGAAATAATCAGGTCGTATTTCTGCCGCGAAGTAAGCAGGAAGTTTCGCGCGTCATCGAAGATGATGTGAACGCGAGGGTCGTTCAACACGCCGCGATTAAGGTCCTTAAGATACGGCGCTGCGCGGAGTACAGCCGGCTCGATCTCGACGCAATCAATCCGCTCGACGTCGGGATAACCGGCAACCGCCGAGACCGTCATTCCACCGCCAAAGCCGATGACCAGAACTCGCCGCGGCGACGGGTGGAACGCGGCTCCCAGGTGGCCCAACAGAAGTTGTGTTCGAGCATCGCCCGAAGAGGCATCCACTTTGCCGTTGACCCGCAGGGACACGTTGGCGTCGGTGCGCACAACGGCAATCGAATCGTTGACGCCATCCGCCATAAAAAGCAGGTCGGTGGTCGCGGCAATCTCATCAAGGCTGAGATGGCCATAAGAGTTCCCATAGAGCACTGCCGATAATGACAACAGCGGCCGGTTATAGGAAAAAGAAGAGGCCCCGACGACAATGGCGGCTAGAAGACACAAAAAATCTGCTGCCAAAAGGAGGATGCGGCGCTGTGGTGAGCGCAGGTCAAGCGCCAGCGCCAGCAGCAGATTCACTCCAGCGGCGGCGGCAATCACGCGAAAGCTGCCCAGCCAGGGGACCAGCCAGAATCCAGTGATCATTGACCCAACGATGGCGCCTAGCGTGTTTGCCGCGTAAGCCCTTCCCACTCTTGCGGCCCCGGCTCCGGCCCCCGCGCTGCCGCCGAACAGAACAACCACCAGCGGAAAATTGAAGCCGAAAACTATTGCGGCGGGAAGCACGGTCAAAGCGCTTGTGACAAACTGCGCCAGAAGCAGGCCGCTGAACGTCTGATGGGTCGCCCGCAGCAGAGATGGAATGATGGTGGGAATCCAACGAAATAAAACCAATGAAAAAAGCGCTGCGATTCCTATTCCGATTTGTGTCCGCGAGAGCGTCGCAATCGAGACTCGTTCTGGGGTTCCAGAGAACCGCTGGAAAAGTGCGCTGCCCACGACGGCGCCGGTGAGAAACATCGCCAGCATGAGGGTGAAGGCGTAGGTTGAACTGCCAATCGTGATGGCCAGGAGCCGCGTCCAGGCAATCTCGTAGGCAAAGGCGGCGCAGCCCACAACGCCAAATAAAAAAAGCAGGAAGCGCGAATCGGCGTATTGTGGACTCGGCGCAGCCGAAGTCGCTGTTTTAGTTGTGCCCTTCGCAACTCGGGTAGGGGGATGCTCTTGCCCCATCCGAAGCGCGATCAGGCCAGCGAGAATGTTGAAGACGACGGCCACGGCAATGGTCACGCGCAAGCCGAGAACGGGAAGTAGAACAAATCCCGAGATCAATGTCCCGGCAACAGCCCCCAAAGTGTTGACCCAATACAGTTGGCTGACACGGGTTCCCAGTTCGGCAGAATTTTGCATCACGCTGCGAACCAGAATGGGAAGCGTGCCTCCCATAAAAAACGTTGGAATAAACAAAACCACAGCCGCGCCGAAGAACCTGAGCGCGAGCAGAAATGGCTGCCAGTCTCCAACTGCGGGATACGCGGTTATGTAGAGCAAACGCACGCCGGTGAGGCCCGCGAGAGAAAGGGCGCCGGTCGCAGCGACGGCAAATTCGACGCGGGCGTAGAGGGCGATAGGTTCAGTTTGGCGTTCTACCAGCGCGCCAAAATAGGCGCTGCCGGCAGCGAGGCCAGCCATAAAGACAGCGAGCACGGTGGCAATGGCATAGACGGTGTGTCCGAAGATCAAGCCCAGGGCCTTGCCCCAGGTCACCTGGTAAATCAGGCCTGCCGCCCCGGAGAGAAAGAAACAGGCCAAAATAGTAAGAAGTTGTTTGCGCGGGAGGAATTCTCTTCTCATGGGCGAAGAATAGGCTTTCTAATATTGTCCAGCCGCGGCGGGTTTTTGCAACGACGATAGACTTAAAACTATTTGACTCGCAAATATTTTATAGATGTTCCCGGTCAGGCTCGTGTGGAACTCATTTCACCTCAAACTTACTCTCATAGGTAGTGCTGCCGCTTCCATTGTTGTCGGCAATTTCATATTGCAAAGTGTAGGTTCCCGGCTTTGAGTCTGCCGGCAGGTCAAGGTATCCCGTCACGAGCAGGAAGAAATTCGCCGGATGATACACATAGCTGTCGTTGAGGCTCTCCCAATCCGGCTTGCTGAGTAAAACATTGCCATCCGGGCCCAGCAGTTTATAGGCGATGTGCAGATTGAGATGATCTTCGCGGAATTGCATGCCCAGCAAACGAAAGCTGTAATAGACGCTTTCCCCGGCGTGATACTCGGCCGGCGAGATGGGCTCGCCTTCCTTGCTACGGGCAAAATGGAAGTCGCGGGCATCGAGCTTCATTGCGGCCAGCACCGGCGAGGGATTTTCCACGGTAAACGCCGGAGCAAAGTCTCCCGCTGAATTGGCCACGTTGTCCTGGGCGTGGATATTGAGCTTGTAGATGCCGGCAGGCGCAAAGGGCGGCAGATGAATGCGGTATGTCACCTGGATGGGCGTGCCCGCGCCCTTCGATTCTCCGCTCACCGTGTTCTCCCAGGGCCGGTCGAGCGCCAGTCCATTGGGGTCAGTGCTGGTAACGCGGATGGCGACTGCGATGTTGCCCTGCGGATTGCTGCCGTAACCCGTCAATTCATATCTGGCATAGACGTCGTCCCCTGCCTGGTAGACCGACGTTGATCGCGGTGCGATGCTGTTGCCTTCGGTGAAGGTGAAGTTCTGCATTTTCAGGTTGCCGCTTTGTGTGGGGGGCAGAGTGGCGGAGCCGCTCTGCGCTCCGTGCGCTCCTGAATCAATGTTGCCTCCGGTGCCGGTCACGATATGCAGGCTGATCGGGTGCATGTTGCGGTATAGCCGGTAAAACTGCCAGCCCATCGCGCCCAGCGTCGCCAGATAAAAAACTGCTCCCACCAGCGTGAAGAAAAAACTGTCTCGCAAAATCACCACGGTGCCTGCCATGCGGTCGCCGATGCGCTGCCGTTTCATGGAAAGCACGGCGAAGAGCCAGCCCAGCAGATAGAAAGCAGGCAAGACATCAAGCAAGCGCGCCAGCGTGCGGATAAACGCCGCCCGGAAGCCAGGGCCCTCGCCCGTGACCCGGCGCACCTGGATGCCAAGAAACGCCTTCCCTAATGTAGCGCCGAAGATGGCCTCCATGATCCAGAAATAAAGTATGCCCAGAAGCGCGGTGCCCACCGTCGTAGCCAGCAAGGGCGCGCCGGTTAAATGCAAGCTGGCGGCATCAGCGCCCTTCCAGCGATTGGCCGCCCAGATCAGGATTAGCGAACCTAATGCGGTCAGCGCGATCATGTCCAAGATCAGCGCTCCGAAGCGGCGCCACAGGCTGGCCAGCCCATAACCGGCCACCAGCACCGGCCCGTCGGCATGAGTCTCATCTGCGGCAATGGTGTGTTCTAATTCCGCACCGCAACATGTGCATGTGGATGAGTTAGCAGAATTCTGGATGCCGCATTTAGGACACTCCACAGTTTTCCTCCCGGAACCAGATTCGTCACTAAGGCCAGATTCGGCATTCTATCGCAAACATTAGCCATAGCGCAGTGTCGCCGGCGTTCTGCCGGCTGTCGTGGTTGCGGAAATTAACCAAGCCACGTCTCTACTGCAAGGGTGTCAACAGAGTCATCAGGGCTTTAACTGAGAACCGAGAACTAAGAACCGAGAGCTGTTTTCATGGTATTCTGGGCCTATCCGCGGCCACGAATCCAGCAGCAAATGAAATATCTCTATTCAGAACTTCCCGCCGTGCAAGTTGCGGGAACGAGGCTGGTGGGACGGGTGGTCTTCGGGCTCCTGGTGCTCGCCGCCGCGTTGGTAGGCGCCTTCGCGGGTCTGTTGATTGTCTACTCGACCGATCTTCCCCAGGTCAGCGAACTCGAACACTTTCGCCCCAGCTCCATTACCGAGCTCTACGACGATCAGGGACGCGAGATCGGCTCTTTTGCCATCCAGCGCCGTGTGATCGTCAATTATGACGACCTTCCCAAGGTGCTGCGCGATGCGGTGATTTCCATCGAAGATAAAGATTTCGAACGCCATTGGGGCATTAACTTATGGCGCCTGCTGGGGGCGTTTTACCGCGACCTCTCGCCGCATCGCAATATGCAGGGCGCTTCCACGCTGACCATGCAGCTTTCGCGCAACCTGTTTCTTTCGCAGGAGCGCACCCTGTCGCGCAAGGTGCAGGAAACCATGCTGGCCATCCAGATCGAGCGGCGCTTTACCAAGCAGCAGATCTTCACCATGTATTGCAACCAGATTTACCTGGGACACGGCGTCTACGGCTTCGAAGCCGGCGCCGAGTACTACTTCAACAAGCATGCAAAAGATTTGACGCTGGAAGAAGCCGCCCTGCTCGCCGGATTGCTTAAGAGCGGCGTCGAGTACTCGCCCATCCTGCATCCTGATCGCGCGCTGGCGCGGCGCAACCTGGTCATCAACAACATGCTGGAAGACGGCAAGATCACCGCCGAAGAGGCCAGCCGCGCCAAAGCAGCGCCCATCAAGTTGAATGTCAACGTTCCTCCCAGCAATCTTGCTCCGTGGTTCGCGGAAGACGTGCGCCGTTATCTGGAGAAAAAATACGGCAGCGACCAGGTGCACCAGGATGGTCTGCGGGTTTACACCTCGCTCGACATGGACCTGCAGAAAACCGCGACCCAGGCCGTTCTCGATGGCACAGCCGCCTACGAGCGCCGCCATGGCTGGAAGGGGAAGCTGCAAAACGTCTTTACCATGGGCCAGAAGATGGACTACCAGCATCCGGATTGGAATAACCCCATCGAAGCGGGCACTTACGAGCATGCGCTTATTACATCGGTGAGTTCGTCTTCGGCAACCGTAAGGTTCGGCCGCTACAGCGCCACTCTGGGGCCAAGCGATGTCTCCTGGACCGGCAAGCGCTCGCCCCAGCAGCTCTTCAAAGTCGGCGATATTGTCTACGTGAAAGTCATGTCCTTGGGACCTGACAGCAAGGCCAGTGTACGTTTCGAGCAGGATTCCGGCGCGCAGGGCGCGCTGCTTGCCATTGATAACGCCACCGGAGACATTAAAGCCATGGTCGGCGGGCGAGACTACGAGGAATCCAAGTTCAACCGCTCGACCCAGGCCTTGCGCCAGGTGGGTTCGTCATTCAAACCCTACGTCTACACCGCCGCCGTGGATACCGCTGGCGCAACTCCTGACGATATGATTCTGGATGCGCCCACTTCTTTTATTACCTCGTCAGGCGTGTACACGCCGCACAATTACGATGGAAAGTTCGAGGGCAACATCACCCTGCGCCATGCGCTGGCCGAGTCGCGCAATATTCCTGCGCTAAAGCTGGCGGAACGCGTAAGCATGAAAACTGTCATTGAATACGCGCGCAAGTTCGGCGTCAGCTCCCCGTTGCCGCCTTATTTGCCGGTCGCGCTCGGGGCCGCCGAGGTGACGCTGTACGAGCAGACGGCGGCATTCTCTACTTTTCCCAACGATGGCGTGCGCGTTACCCCGCGTTATATCCGAAAAGTCACGGACTACGACGGGCGCGTGCTGGAAGAAAATTATCCTGAAGTCAAAGACGTGGTCGGGGCCAACACCGCGCGCATCATGACCACGATGATGCGCGAGGTTGTGCTGCATGGCACCGCGGCCAAGGCGGCGGCGCTCAAACATCCGCTGGCGGGCAAGACCGGAACGACGAATGATTTCACCGATGCCTGGTTCATCGGCTTTTCTCCCTCCATCACCTGCGGAGTCTGGATCGGTTATGACGAAAAGAAAACCCTCGGGCCGAAAGAAACCGGCGCGCAGGCTGCGCTGCCCATCTGGATGGATTTTATGAAAGTTGCCATCGCCGGCCATGATGACGAAGACTTCACCGGGCCAACGCTGGCGCCTCGTCCGGCAACCGCGGTGGCGGCGAAAGAGGATACCCCCGACATCAAGTCCGGAGAAGACGTGGAAGAAACGGCACACTGAAATTTTGTGCATGAAAAAACACGAATCGAACTGAAATTGGCTTCGCCTAAACAACCCGAACTAGTTGCTGATGCTCGAGCCTACGGCCCACCAACCGTAAAGCTCCTGGGATTCTCCGCGCGGCGCATCTTTCGCCTGGCAATGCTGGGACTGGTGCTCGTTTTGGTGGCGTTTCTCTCGGCGCTGACCGCCATGCGCTTTGCCATCCACGGGCGCGAGGTGCAGGTGCCGCAACTCACGGGCAAGACCACCGCTGAGGCTGAATCATTGTTAGGTAATCTGGGATTGACCCTGGAAGTCGAAAACCGTTTTTACAGCGCTACGGTGCGCGAAGGCGGCATTGTTTCCCAGATACCGGAAGCCGATACCAAAGTCCGCCGCGGATGGCGGCTTCGCGTGGCTCTGAGCCTGGGCCCCCAGCGTGTTTCCGTTCCTAATGTTTTGGGCGAGAGCGGCCGCGCGGCAGAGATCAACGTGCAGCGCCGCGGGTTGGAGCTGGGCAGGGTAGCCATCGCCCACATACCGCAGTTCCCCGCCGATCAGGTCATCGCCCAGAGCCCACCGCCCAATTCCACCGGCATCACCACGCCCAAGGTGAACCTGCTGGTGACTGCACCCCCGGAGGCGCAAGCTTTCATCATGCCCGACTTTACCGGCCACTCCGCCATGGACGCCCGCCACACCATCGAAGCCGCTGGCCTGCGCGCCATTCGTAGCGGCGACAGCGCATCTTCGAATCTGGACCCGAATTCGCCCGCTGCATGGGCCGGCTACGTCGCCCACCAGACCCCCGCCTCTGGAGAAAGAGTTACGCCGGGGACAACCGTCATCCTCGAAATTGCGCGTTAAAAGTTTTTTACCACGGAGTTTTTTCACGACGGAGGCACGGAGAAAAGCCAAGGACAACAAAGGTCTCTGAAAGAAGCCCTTAGCTATTAGCTCTTAGCCTTTAGCTTCCAACCTATACCGGCCCTGAAAATCATAGTAGTAGGCAAGAATTCAAGACATACAACTGTTTTTTTAAATCGCACTTCGTAAATCGAACTTCTGACTTTCCGGAGCCGGAAACTAGAAACTCGAAGTTCCAAGCTTTTCCCCCTCCTCCGGCCGATATCCATTAATAAACTCCCGCACACTCATTCGCTTCTTTCCCTCCGGTTGAACTTCATAAACTTCTAATACTGTTCCACCGCCGCAACCAACCAATAAATGATCGGGTAGGGTCCGAAGTTCGCCAACCGGAATTGAATATCCGGAACCAACTTTGGCCTGCGTTATTTGGAGCTGCTTGCCGCGAAGCGATGTAAAGGCCCCCGGCCAGGGCTGGAATCCGCGCAGGCGGTTCACCAGGACCTCCGCCGGGCGCGAAAAATCCATGCGCCCATCTTCTTTATTCAGGATCGGCGCCAGCGTGGCGCGGGAGTTATCCTGCGGCCTGCTGTGGATCGAGCCGCTTTCCAATCCGCGCAAGGTTTCCACCATCAGCTCAGCGCCCGTCTCTGCCAGCCGGGGAGCCAGCGTGATCGCGGTATCGCTTTCCAAAATGGGAAGCTCGCGCTGCAGCAGGATGTCTCCAGTATCGAGCCCTTCGTCAATGCGCATGGTGGTTGCGCCGGTGATTTTCTCGCCACTCGCGATGGCCCACTGGATAGGCGCTGCTCCCCGATATTTGGGCAGCAACGAGGCGTGTAGATTCAGATTGCCCAGCGGCGGCAGATCGAGCATCCACTTGGGAATAATACGGCCATAGGCGACCACAATGATGACCTGCGGCCTGAGCGCCTGAAGTTGTGCCTGAAATTCCGGGTTGTTCTTGATTTTTTCCGGCTGCGTGACCGGCAGACCTAACTCGAGTGCGCGCTGTTTAACTACCGGAACCGATATCTGCTGGCCGCGCCCGCTGGGCCGGTCGGGCTGGCAAACTACCAAAGCAACTTCATGCCCTGCGGCAACCAGAGCGTTCAGGGTGGGAACGGCGAATTGCGGGGTGCCGCAGAAAGCCAGTCTCATGAAGTAATTTTCTCATTGACACAAAGGTTTACAGAAATATACGGAAATTTACAGAATTGGAATGGCCCAAAAGCTACAATTGTGCCAGGATCATGAGAACCAGACACCTTGCCGGAGTTGGCGCAGCGGCGTTGATGCTTTGCTATGGGATTCTTTCCCATGCCCAGTCGCTGGGCGAAGTGGCGCGCCAGCAGCGACAGGCTAACACGAAAAATAGCCATCGTGCCTCTCATGTGGTCACCAACGAAGATATTACTTCCAAGGCTGAATCTGGGGACGTGGCTGTAGCCTCGTCAGCAAAAGAGGATTCCACCCCCGACACCGCCAAGGGGAAAGATACAAAAGCTGCTTCGGCTTCAGCCCTTCAGACAAAGATCAAAGCGCAGAAACAAAAGATTGCAGCTTTGAAAGCTCACCTGGAAGAGCTGCAGCGGCAATTGGAGGATTGGAACAAGGCAGCGTGGGAAAATTCGACCATATCATATGTAAGCCCGTGCGCCTTTCAGGCATATGACAAATCCGCTCAAGAGTGGTGCGATACTCCAAAGCGGCTCCGCGCGGAAAGCGAAAAGACCCAGACAGAACTTGAAGCCGAGCAAAAGGACCTGGAACAAACCCAAGAAGAAGTCAGGCGAATGGGCTACGGCAATGCCTTCTACGACCCCGAGTCCTGATATGAAAATCAGATGGAGTCACCCGGCCGTTTTCTACACAGTCCCTTTTGTGCTGCGGTGGCTTTGCTCAGGAGCAATCCCTGGGAGATGCAGCGCGCCAGCAGCGGATGGAAAAGGCGAAGAATACTCGGTCCGCATCGCATGTAATCACCAACGAGAGTATCTCGTCGAATGCCCAGCCTGAAGCGACTCCTACTGAGGTGACAGAAAAGAAAAATGCGGAATCGAATCCTCCACCAGAAAAAGATTCCAAGACCTCGTCAGTTCGTGAGTTACAGGCAAATATCAAACAGCAGAAACAGAAGGGCGCCGCTCTACAGGCAGATGTTAACGCTCTCAAGCAGCGGGTCGATGAATCCCCAACCAATCACTATGGCTCCTGCATTTTTGGCGTAAACCATAACTCGCAACAGGAAACATGCGACGTTCCCAAGAAAGCGGCCGCGGAGTACGAAAATGCCAAAGCCCAATTGGAGATCGAGCAGAAGAATCTGGAGCAAATGCAGGAAGCAGTCAGGCGAATGGGTTACGGCAATGCCTTCTACGATCCTGAATAATCGTTTCATATCTCTGCCTTGGGCGATTGGTCCTACACCTCACATTGATGGGCATTACGGTACTACCACTCGCCGGCTTTCACCATCTTCCTGATTTTTCTCTTGATCAAATCGCGTTTGAGCCCGCTCACGTGGCTGATGAAGAGCTTACCGTTCAGGTGGTCGGTTTCATGCAGAAAGGCCCGCGCCAGCAGGCCTTCGCCGGTCTTCTCGAAAAATTTGCCTTCTAAATCCTGCGCGCGCACGGTCACGTGGTTGGCGCGGGTGACTTTTTCGCGGAAGTCAGGCAGGCTGAGGCAGCCCTCCTGGCCGGCCTGTTTCCCTTCGGTGTGAATGATTGTCGGATTCACCAGGACCAGTTTTTCCGCCGGATTTTCCTTGAAGGTCACATCGATAACAGCGATGCGCTTGGAAATCCCGATCTGCGGCGCAGCCAGGCCCACGCCGTGCGCCTCGTACATGGAGTTGAACATGTCTTCGGCCAGTTTGCGCAGCTCGTCGTCAAAAACGGTGATTGGTTCTGCCGGCTTCTCCAGCACGACATCGCCATATTTCACAATGGGATAAATCATTGAGAGGCAGTTTCAGGTTTCAAGTGTTTTGCAATCGTGAAAAGACAGTATAAATAAAGCAGTTTCAAGTTTCGAGTTTTAAAGGCTTTGCCGCGGTGTTTGCCGGCCAGCAATCCGCTGGCGTTACTTCAGTCATATTTCTTTGCAAGAAAGCCCAACCTGAGCGTTCTCTCCGCAGGCAGGTGAGGGACCTCTATGAGAAGTTCAAATGTATTGCTTTTTCTGCGGCGCCGAAGATCTGGCGCCGCACTTTTGTTTGTGTTTGCGGGCGCGCTGGCGTTTTTTTTAGCCTCAGCGACCGTGGGTTCGGCGCACGAGCCGTTGCATTCGCCCGGATGGGTGGTGATACCCGTTGACGAGTATCGCACCCTGCACGCTGAAGCTTTTCCGGCTGAGAGGCAGCCCGAGCCGCCGCCCGTGGAAGCGACTCTGACGCGGGTTGACTACGATTTGAAGGTCTCGGGCGACCTGGCAAGCGGCGGCGCCAGCCTGACGATCGATGTTCTGAAGGAAGGATGGGTGCGCGTTCCCATCCCCTCTGGCCTGCTGGTTCGGGAGGCCAGGCTTGACGGCAAGCTTGTTTCGCTGGTGTCGAACCCGGACGGGAAAGACGGCAAAGACGGGAACCAGCTTTCGGCGGTCCTCTCTCATTCCGGCCGGGCCGTGCTTCTGCTCGATATTGCCCTGCCGGTGGCGTCCACTGCGGGCGAAGAAAGCCTCGCGCTGCCGGCGACCGCCTCAGGCGTTACGAGGGTTTCGGTTGAGCTTCCCCGCCAGGGCCTGGATATCAAGCTGACCGGCGGTCTTCTGTCAGAGAAAACAGAATCCGCTACCGAGAGCAAGTGGGTGGCCTATGCCCATGCCAGCGAGCCGCTGACCTTCACATGGCGGAAGAAGACTGAGGACCATCGCGCCACCCAGCCCTTACGCATGCGCGGATCGCTGATTCAACTCGTCGGCCTGGGCGAAGATTCAACTTCAATCTATGCTGAAGCGGAGGTTAATGTTACCCAGGGCGCGGCCAGTGAAGTCAAGATTCAAGTTCCCGAAAAAGTTACGATCAACCAGGTATCAGGCGCTATGGTCGCGGATTGGGAGGTGAAAGCAGGTGAACTGGCGGTCACGTTTCTCGAACCTGTGGAGCAGACCGCCAGGTTCACCATCAGCGGCGAGACGCGCACAGCGCACGATGGCCAGATCGAGATTCCCGTGCTGCGCCTGCCCAACACGGAGCGCGAGACCGGCGGGGTCGCGGTCGAGGTGCTGGGTGCAGGCGAGATCAAAGAAAGTACGCCGCAAGGGATGGAAGGCGCCGATGCCAGCGACCTGGGCGAGATGGTTGCCAGCCGCCAGTCGCCTTCACTGGAGGCGTTTCGCTTTCGCACCGGCGATGGCAACTCTCCGCGGTCGTTGACCTTGAATGTTGCCCGCTACGAGCAACAGGCGGTTTTAATGGCCAATGTTGACGAAGCCCGCTACCTTGTCCTGTCGAGTAGCGATGGCAAGGTCCTTACCCTGGCCCGCTACGCGGTGCGTAACAATCAAAGGAACTTCCTCAAGATCAAGCTGCCGGCCGGCGCCATGGTTTGGAGCGCTACATTGTCAGGAAAGCCGGTCAGGCCGGGGCAGGCGCCCGATGGCAGCCTGCTGCTTCCGCTGGAGAAGGCGCACGGTGGCGAAGAGGCCCCGGAGTTTGCAGTTGAGGTGCTGTATCTCAGCCGGGGCGCCATCTGGAATGACAAGGGCAAAGCCGCAATCGGGCTGCCAGCGCTCGATCTGCCGGTTTCGCGTACAGGCGTGGTGGTGCACTATCCGCCCCTGTTCAAGGTGACCACCGAGCCGGGAGGGGTCTTCCAGCAGCAGGCGTTCGAGAACCCGGTTTCCACGGCTCTGCTGGATGGAGGAGCCGGGCAGGGGACAGCGAGAGGGTATCCTGCCAGCGCGCCTCCTCCTCCGGCGGGCGTGGCGGGCGAAGCGACCCAGGCGCTCTTCGATAAATTCTTCAAGGAATCCCATTATGGGAAGAAGGCGGGGATTGTTCCTGTCCAGCTTACATTTCCTTCCTTTGGCCCTTCTGTGTTCCTTGTTTCCCAACTGACCAGTGAAGGCCAGGCGCCGGCGCTCAGCCTGAGCTATGAAAAAAATAAAAAGGGAGGCGCAAGATGAAAAGCAAACTGCTTCTTATGATTTTAATTTTGTCTGTGAGTGTGATGGGGCGCGCGAAAGACGAGGCGCCGTTTCCCGATCCGGGAAATGTTACGCTGTCGCTCGAGGAATACAACCGGCTCGTGGACGTGGCGGGCAAGCCCGTGAAGAAGCCCGATCTGCCGCCGCTTCCCTATGCCGTGAAGCGCGGCGACCTGAAGCTGCATGTAACCGATGAGGCCGTGCAGGGCACGATCCAATTGCAGGGCGAGGTATTCAGAAAAGGCGAGACCAAAGTGCCGCTGGTCACGGATATGACCATCCTCGACGCGCGCCAGGAAGGGAAAGCCCTGCCCCTGGAGCAGGAGAACGGAAAGCATGTGGCCGTGCTGCCTGGCCCGGCTGAATTCTCGGTTGCACTCGATGCCGGTTTGCCGCTCAACATTGAAGCCGGACGCGCATCGTTCAGCCTGCCGGCTCCCGCAGCAGGGAGCGTCCGGCTCACGCTGGTGATTCCCGGCGATCATACGGATGTAAAGATCGATCCGGGGCTGATTACGGCGCGCAACTCGGAAGCCGGACACACCACCATTGAAGCAGCCCTGGTTCCGGGAAAAGAGGCCCGCATCTGGTGGACAACGCGCGAAATTGCCACGCCCGCCGCGCCGCGAGAGATGCATTTTCTCTCCAATGTGAAGACCCTGGTCTCGGTGGACGAAGCGGAACTCAAAGTCGCCGCCCTGGCCGATCTTACCGTGCTGCAAGGCGAGGCTTCACAGTTTGCGGTGGAGATTCCAGAAGGGTACGAAGTTACCGGAGCATCAGGGGCAGCGCTGGAGTCCAGCGAGGTGCAAGCCGGTGTTTTGCTGCTGAACGTCAGCACAGCAGCGCAACGCAATTACCAGTTCCTGATCTCGATGGAAAAACCTTTGACCTCCTCTCAGGCCGAAGCTCCTTTCCTCAGCTTCAAGAACAACCAGCGGGAGACCGGCGAGGTGCTGGTGGAGGGCGTGGGAACCATGGAACTGACCGCGAAAGAAAGCGGAGGCCTGAAGCGCATCGACTGGAAAGAAGTCAATCCCTATCTGCGTTCGCTGTCGCGATTCTCTCCGCAGGCCGCATTTCGTTATCACCGGCAGCCAACAGAAAACCCCGGACTGGCGCTGGAGTGGGTGCGCTTTGCCGATAGCAGCGTGCTCGCAGCTGTGGCCGAACGGGCGGTCGTGACCACGCTGGTGACCTCTGACGGCAAATCGCTCAGCGAGGTGAAGCTGGTGCTGCGAAATCAGGCGCAGCCGTTTCTGAAAGTTTCGCTGCCGAAAGGCGCGGCCATTCTTACGGCGGATGTTGCCGGCGGGGAGGTCAAGCCGGGCATAGATAAGGATGGAAACACCCAGGTGCCGCTGTTGCGATCAGGCTTTCGCCCGACGACAGAGGCTTATACAGTCTCTTTTGTTTTCATGCACTCCGGCGCGCCCTTTGCCAAGAAGGGCGGCTCGGACTTAGTCCTGCCACAGATGGATATTCCCATCAGCCTTCTGCGGTGGGAGGTATTTTTGCCCGAGCAGTACAAGGTCAAAGATTTCGGCGGCGATGCGCTGGCAACCAGCCTGCTGCCGCTCCCCGTGCAGCAGTCGCTGGCGATCGATGGCGAAAATGCCAAGGACCTGGGAGCGGCGGATGCGAACAGCATTGTTTACAACTCCAACGGCAATTTCGATGCTTCGCTGCTTCCGGGACAGTTGGGAGGATATGTTACCGACACCTCTGGCGCGGTAATTCCCAATGCGCAGATCACGATTGTCGATACCAACACCAACCTCACACGCAACGTGACTACCGACCAGGCAGGCCGTTGGCTGGTTTCCAACATACCCTCGGGCAGATTTAAAATCTCAGCGTTCTTGCCGGGCTTCAAAAAGTTCTCCCGCGAAATCACCAATGACGCCAGCAGACCGCTGAACTATGGTTTTACTTTGGAGGTAGGGACAGTCAGTGAAACCATAATGATTACCAGCGGCGGCGAAGCAGATGACCGGCGCGACTCCAGGCGCGCTGAGCGCGAAGCCAAACAGAGACAACAGGAGGCGCAGAATGCGCCCTCAGCGAATGTGACCAATCTGCAGCAGCGCGTTGCGGGTGTATTGCCGGTGAGAGTAGACGTGCCACGTGCGGGCAACTCCTACTGCTTTGTGAGGCCGCTGGTGCTCGACGAAGAAACCAAGGTGACGTTCAGCTATAACAGCCGGTGACTATAGCGTCCTTACCGGCAACTGAGAACTAGCACTAAGAACTGCGTTCCAGCAGTTGGCGCAGAACGTACTGCAGGATTCCGCCGTGGCGGTAGTAAAGCGCCTCTTGCGGGGTATCAATGCGCACCAGCGCGTGAAAATCAACTTTCTTGCCGTCGGCATGGGTGGCCTGCACCGTTACCTTTTCTCCGCCTTTGAACTCGCCGTTCAGCAGGCTGGCAATGCCACTGATATCAAAAACCTCTTCACCGCTCAGGCCAAGCGATTCAGTGTCTTCCTTGGGCAGAAACTGCAACGGCAGCACGCCCATGCCTACCAGGTTCGAGCGATGGATGCGCTCATAACTTTGCGCAATGACGGCGCGCACCCCGAGCAACGACGGTCCTTTGCCCGCCCAATCGCGTGACGAGCCGGAGCCATATTCTTTGCCGGCGAGAATGATCAGCGGCACGCCCTCTTGCTTGTAGAGTTCCGAGGCTTCAAAGATTGACATCTGCTTGCCGTCGGGCAGGTGCCGGGTCACGCCGCCTTCGGTGCCGGGCGCCACCAGGTTGCGCAGGCGCGTGTTGGCAAACGTCCCCCGAACCATGACCTCGTGGTTTCCGCGCCGCGATCCGTAGGAGTTGAAGTCGGCGACGGCGACGCCATGCTCGGTCAGGTATTTACCGGCAGGGCTGGCCGTCTTGATGGATCCCGCAGGCGAAATGTGATCGGTGGTCACGCTGTCGCCCAACTTGGCCAGAACGCGTGCTTTGCGGATGTCCTGCACAGCGGCTGGCGTCTTCGGCATGTTGTCGAAGTAGGGAGCGCGTTTGATATAGGTAGACTTCTCGTCCCAGACAAAGGTTTGACCGCTGGGAACCTTCATGCTCTTCCACAAGTCGTCGCCGGCAAAAATTTCGTCGTAATTCTTTTTGAACATGCTGGAATCAATGCAACTCGCGACCGTTTCTGCCACTTCTTTTTGCGAGGGCCAAATGTCTTTCAGGTAAACCGGCTTGCCGTCTTTGCCTGTTCCCAAAGGATCGTTCAACAAATCTTTCTCAATGTGTCCGGCAAGAGCATAGGCTACGACCAGCGGCGGGGACATCAGATAATTTGCCCGCACCTCCGACTGGATGCGCCCTTCAAAATTGCGATTCCCGCTCAGCACCGAGGCCACAACCAGGTCATGCTCGGCAATCTGCTGGGTAATTTCTGCGGGTAATGGGCCCGAGTTGCCGATGCAGGTCGTGCATCCGTAGCCCACGGTGTGGAATCGCAGCTCGTCGAGGTAAGGCTGCAATCCAGATTTATTGAAGTAATCGGTCACCACGCGCGAGCCTGGGGCAAGCGAAGTCTTGACCCAGGGCGGGGTCTTGAGTCCGCGCTCCACGGCTTTCCTGGCCAGCAATCCGGCGGCGATCATCACTGATGGGTTCGAAGTGTTGGTGCAACTGGTGATGGCAGCAATCACCACCGAGCCGTGGCTGAGGTCTTCTTCCATCTCTGCCACAACAGATTTTTGGGCTGACGGCGCGTGCAGCACATCTTCGTGTCCAACCGCGGTTCCTCCTCCTCCCTCGGATTTAAGATGCTGCACCTGGTCTGCAGCTTTCTGCGTTGCGCCAGGTTTCAGCAGAGAGGGCAGCGCATCGTGGAACGATTTGCTCGCCTGCGAGAGTGGCACGCGGTCCTGCGGGCGCTTGGGACCGGCGATGCTTGGTTCCACAGTTCCCAAATCGAGCTCCACTACTTGTGAGTACACAGGCTCCGGCGATTGCCTGGTGTGGAACAGGCCCTGCTCTTTGCAGTAGGCTTCGACCAATCCAATTTGCTCCTCGGTGCGTCCGGTCATGCGCAGATAGCGTAAAGTTTCTTCGTCCACCGGAAAGATGCCACAGGTAGCGCCGTATTCGGGAGACATATTGCCAATGGTCGCGCGGTCAGCCAGCGGCAACGTGGATAAACCGGGTCCAAAGAATTCGACAAATTTTCCGACAACCCCGGTCTTGCGCAGCAACTCGGTCACGGTAAGCACCAGGTCGGTTGCGGTTGTGCCTTCGTGCAGCGATCCCTTGAGGCGGAAGCCCACGACTTGCGGGATCAGCATGGAAACCGGCTGGCCCAGCATGGCCGCTTCGGCTTCAATTCCGCCTACGCCCCATCCCAACACGCCCAGACCATTAATCATGGTGGTATGCGAGTCGGTGCCGACAAGCGTGTCCGGATAGGCGGCCAGCTTGCCATTTTCCGGGTTTATGAACACTACTTTCGCCAGGTATTCCAAATTGATCTGGTGCACGATTCCCATATCGGGAGGAACAATCTTGAGGTTGCGGAATGCCGATTGTCCCCAGCGTAAAAATGCGTAGCGCTCGTGGTTACGCTGGAACTCGAGCGCTGCGTTCACGCCGAAGGCTTTAGTGGTGCCGAATTCATCCACCTGCACGGAGTGGTCAATCACCAGCTCGGCCGGCAACAACGGATTGATCAGCGCCGGGTTGCCGCCCAGTTCTTTCATGGCATCGCGCATGGCGGCCAGGTCTACCACGGCGGGGACACCGGTAAAATCCTGCATGAGCACGCGCGCAGGAGTGAACGCAATTTCTTTGGAAGGAACAGCCTTGGGGTCCCAGTGGGCCAGCGACTTTATATCGTCGGCGGTGACCGAGCGCCCGTTCTCGGTGCGCAGCAGATTTTCCAGAAGCACGCGCAGCGAATAGGGCAGGTGCGTGGTCGAGATGCCGGCTTTGTCGAGCGCATCCAGCCGATAGATTTCATACTGCTTGCTTCCGATGCGCAAGGAAGCCTTGCTGTTCAAGCTGTTCATTTCCGCGATGTCCTCCGAAACCTTCTATTGTAGTTCAAACAGTGCTCCGCATTCAGCAGGCAAGATTGGTTTCGTCGCGGAGACAAGGAGAACAACCAGGCGCGGCGACGAGATGGCAGCTTGATGTTGATATGCCATTCCTGACGCGAAGGGCGCGGTTTTTTGGAGTGCGCCGAACAGCCAAATTTCAAGCATCGAGTGGCGCCTCTGGTTACCAAAGTTTGGGCGCTCAGCGCAATCAATGCGTGATAAGATTCAGCCACTCCTTAAAAAAGAGAAGCTCCCCAGAGCAGTAGTCCCCCACACAACTTTACTGGAGGCAACTATGCCATCGCGTTCCCTCGCCTATCGTTCCGGTTTTGCAATCTTGTCGGTTATGCTTGCTTTGACTTCATCAGTTCTTGCCCAGGTAGAAGTCGCAAAACTGCGCCCGAATTTGGTGTGGCAGCGCGCCTCGCCCGCAACCGGCGCAACCGACGGGCCAGTTCTGTATCAGCTCCTGCTCAGCGGCGCCGGAACGCCGGGCACCATCGCAAAGTTCGACACCAATCCCCGCCATCTCATCAATTCACACATTACAGACGTCGGTGGCATTGTGGCCATTGGCGGCATGAGCGTGGACAGCGGCACGGGAATTATCAGCTTCGCCGGCGGACAGACTTTTCCCGGAACGGGAACAAGCACCATCACCAGCATAACGGCAGGAACAGGCCTCTCAGGCGGAGGCAACAGCGGGAATGTGACATTGAGCAATGCCGGAGTCCTGGGAATCGCCGCGGCCGATAGCAGCGTTACCGTAGGCGGAACCGCCGCCAATCCTACGCTGGCGGTGAACTCTACAACCAGCGATGCGCGCTACGTGCTCAAAGCCGGCGATACCATGACCGGCGCTCTCAATCTGCCGGCAAACGGCTTGGTGGCCGGCGGCAGCCAGCTTGTTCTTTCCGGTGGGAAGGTGGGTATTGGCACTGGTGTCCCAAACGCGCAGTTACAGGTGACAGGTCCAGGCGGCGGATCCGCCATAGGATCCGGCAGTCTCGGTGGGCCTGGTGACGCGGGATTGAATGCCGTGGGCGGATCCGGCGGACAAACAATTGGCAGCGGCTCTATTGGAGGCACAGGAGGCAGTCCCAGCATTGCGGGTGGCGCCGGAGGACCGGTAATTGGCAGCGGCGCTGTTGGAGGCACAGGAGGCAGTTCCAGCATCGTGGGTGGCGCCGGTGGAACGGCAATTGGCGCCGGCTCAGCCAACGGCAACGGAGGAAGCGTGTTCATCGAGCCCGGCTCGGGCGCCGCATTTGGCAATGTGCTCATCGCCGATGTTGGCGGTAATGTTGGCGTTGGAACTGCATCTCCTGGGCAAAAGCTTGATGTTGCCGGAAATATTAACGCCAGTGGCAGCGTGAGCGCAGCATCGTTTACAGGCAGCGGTACAGCATTGGGCGGCATAGTGCTGGCAACCGATGCACGGCTCTCAGACGCTCGTGCACCTCTGGCGGGCAGCAGCTTCTACATTCAAAATCAAAACGCCAGCCCTCAAACCGCCAATATGAGCATCACCGGTAACGCGGTCGTGGGCGGCACGGCAACTGTTAACACAAGCGTATTGACCCCGCAATTGTCGGCAAACGGAACAGGTTCGGCATTGACTGTGAATGCAACCAGTGGAGCGGGAAATGGCGGGGTCCTCAGCCTTTCTGCCGGGGATGCAGGCACAAGCAACGGAGGCGCGGGCGGAGATCTCAACATCAAAGCCGGCAATGCTGCCGTAGTGGGAGGAGCCGGCTACAGCGGCCTGGGTCCTGCGGGCAAGGTCAATATTACTTCCGGCACCGGCTACAACAGCGTGGGCGGAGACGTGATCCTGAAATCCGGCACCAACAGCAATTGGAGCCTTTCCTCGGCTGGTACACACTCGAACGTATCGCTGCAAGGCGGCGGACTGCTTGGAGCGGACGGCGCCGTCCTCACGGTCGAAGGGGCTGGTAACGGATGCAGTAACAATTGCAACGCTACTTTCGGAGGGAACGTAAGGATCACTGCTGGCGCCGGCTTCGGTGGCGACCCGGGCGGCAGCATCATCCTTACACCGGGCAGCCCCAGCGGCAACGTGCAAATCGCAGGGAACCTCAGCGTGACCGGCTCACTTTCCAAGGGCAGCGGCAGCTTCAAGATTGACCACCCTTTGGACCCGGCTAACAAATATCTCTCGCACTCTTTTGTCGAATCGCCTGACATGATGAACGTGTACAACGGTAATGTTGTCCTCGATGCCAAAGGACAGGCTTGGGTGGAGTTGCCCGATTACTTTGAGGCGCTGAACCAGGACTTCCGCTATCAACTCACCCCTATCGGCAATCCGGGGCAGCACATTCTGTATATCGCACAAGAAATTGCCCGCAATCGCTTCCAAATCGGGGGAGGAAATCCCGGCGCAAAGGTTTCCTGGCAGGTGACCGGCATCCGCCACGATGCCTATGCCAACGCCCACCGCATCCCCGTGGAAGAAGACAAAGGGAACAAACGCGGCACCTATCTGCATCCGGAATTGTTCGAAAAACAGCAGGAAAATACCGACGCTGGGGCGGAAGTTGCCGGCAATCAGGCTCGACACTAGATGTGTTTCTTCATTGGTGTATCAGGTTCAAAGCAAAAAGCGTGCCGGGGCAAGGTTTGAAGTCCGCACTTCTTGAGTCCCTTGCCATCTTCTCTCACCGGCGACTTTTTGGATCGTCCGTATCCTGATCGCCCTTTCCCTTGGAAAATACCGGGTTGGCGACTGTTCCGCTGATGCGGAAGGGAAACTCAAGCTTGCCGTCTTTTAATGTGGCGCCCCCGAACAGCCGGGCGACGGTGTTGGTGAAGAAGCCCTCTTTGGTGGTGATCTCGGCCAGGCCTTGATAGTTCAGCTCGTCCGAGCCTGATACGCTGACACTGCCGGAGCCATCAACATCGACTCCATAGCCGTCAATATCGATAACTCGGCTCGAAATCCGCTGACTGTCCAACTCCAGGTCGGTAGAGATCAGGGAAAACGACGAAGGATCATCTTTGGCCGGCCCGAGGTCGTTGAAGTGCGCCAGCTTCATCAAATTCGCGTTGAGCTTGAGACTTGGCACCTGGCCGTCGCGCACCGTCACTCGTCCGCTTCCGTGGATCCCCGCCAGCGGACGGAGCGAGTGCTCGATTGTTCCCGCTAACTTCAGGTCTCCTTCCATTTTCCCGGTCATCATTCCCTTTCCGTTGGGGAAGGCGTCAAGAAGATGGGCCACATTCATTCCGCTCCATCTCGCATCGGTCTTAAAAGTTGTGTTCTTTCCCGACAGGTCGAAAGAAAGGTCGCCGGTGGCGCTTCCCCCATAGACTTCTGCTTTGATGTCCGTAAAAACAACGTGCCTTGCCTGTAAACGCAATTTGGAATCCAGATTTTTTGCCTCCACGGACCCAAAGCGCAGAAGGTCCGCCTTCAGGCTGCCCTGGGCAACAATGGAAGAACTTGAATGAATGAACGCGTCGAAGTCTACCTGTTCCAGCGTCGCTGCCACGTTGCGGGCCTCAAGAACCACAGGTCCAGGCCGGTCCGATGGGTCAATTAGACTCGAAGCAAACAATTGGCCGCCGGTAATTTCCACCTGGGAGATGACTCCAAGCGCCAAAATGGGCGCCTGTTTTTGAGCGGCCTCAACCGGCGGGTTCTCAAAATTCCACAATCCGTCCGGGTCTGAGATCACATTGATGATCGGATCGTGCAACACCACTGACTTGATTACAATCTGCCGGTGCAGCAGCGCCCAAGCATCAAGCGAGGCGTCGATGCTTGCAGCTTTAACGAAATAGCCGGAGGGGAAAGGCCTGGGATTTCTACAGCCAAAGTCGTCAATGCGGATGGAGAGCGGAATCCAGTTGACTCCGATATGTCCAATCTCGATCTGCTTCCCGGTTTTTTCCTCCAGAAAGGAAATAACCTGCGGGCGGTAGCGGTCCGGGTCGGCCAGAACCGATCGAAGCAGCAATGCCGCAACAATCGCAGCGGCAACTATCGTTGCCACAACGACGATAACGATCTTCCGGCGGACGGACATAACAATCGGCAAGCAACAGGCTTCTGCTGGTATTTTACAGGCTACCGTGAACATCGACAGACGGCACAATGGAAAACTGCCGGTCTATGTTTGACCTTCCCACCCGCCACGCGTTAAATTTCGGAAATATTTGCTGCCCCGGGCCTTTATTATGACAAAAATTTACGATGAGCTGTCTGAGTGGTGGCCGCTGATGTCTGCTCCAGCGGAATATGCTGAGGAAGCCGGATTCTTTTCTGGCCTGCTCAAACAAACGGTCCGGCCTCCGCTGAAGCAGGTTTTAGAACTGGGGAGCGGCGGCGGTAACAATGCAAGTTATCTCAAGAAAGACTTTTCCATGACCTTGGTGGATCTTTCACCCGGCCTGCTGAAGGTCAGCGAAAAACTGAATCCGGAATGTGAGCACTTGTTGGGCGACATGCGAAGCATACGCTTAGGGCGTCAATTTGACGCCGTTTTCGTGCATGATGCGGTCATGTACATGTGTACCGCCGATGATCTGCGCGGCGCCATGCTCACGGCGTTTATTCACTGCCGGCCTGGAGGAGCGGCTTTGTTTGTCCCCGACTGTGTTCGCGAGACATTTTCTCCCACCACCGACCATGGCGGCAACGATGCAGCAGGCCGCGCCCTGCGTTATCTGGAATGGGCCTATGATCCCGATCCGGGTGATTCGCAGTACATCGTAGATTATGTCTATGCAATGCGCGGCGAAGATGGCTCCGTCAAGATCGAATATGACAGGCACATCAACGGAATATTTCCAAGGGAGAGCTGGCTGCAATTGCTGCGCGAAGTTGGGTTCCACCCGCAAATACTCAAAGACAACTACGATCGAGAGTTGTTCCTGGCTGCCAAGCCGGCAAATGCCCGATGATTCCAAGACCTATGCGTCATGGCATGGCTTTCACGCCGTGAGAAGACGAAAGGGCCCAAACCGAAAAGCCTGGGCCCATGTGTGCAGATTATTTTTCCAGCCGCTTAGGACTGCCGCTGGGCTTCATCGGCCTCTTCGGCCAGACGGAACAATTTTTGCACCAGCTCCGGATTATTGAAGGGCTTTTGGCCGATGAAAAGCCCGTCGTCTACGAAGCTTTTTATAGTGGCTACCGCGCCACCATTTTTTGTTGATGTCGGGCGGACTATGGAGACCGGCCCGAGCTTGGGGTTGAGGAAGTGAGTCGGCTCCGGCATGATCAGGTTCGACTGCAATGTATCTCCGTTGAGAGACTCCGGATCGGTCTCGCCCTGGCCCTGTGTCAGATCTGCGAATGTCACAGTTGCGCCCGTTGATCCGGGAAAGCCCTTGTCCACGTCCGTTAATGGCAGCGCATTCCCTGCTTTGTCTTGCCAGGTCTGGAAGTGCATGGTCTCGCTGGGGCCGATGCTCAACAACACCCGCAGCACTTCCAGGCTGGTCACCTTCTGGGCCAGCGTGAGATACAGGCTGGTGCCGCCTTGCTCAATAAACACGAAGTGAAACCCCGCGGTGAACGCGATCGCCTGCAGGTGCGTGGATATGCTTCCTGGAAGATTGTCGCTGATCGAGCTGTGGTCCGTATCGCTGTCAGTCCGGGGAATGGCGGTGTGTCGGCCCACATTCAGGCTGGGGACCGCCTGTACAAATGGTGCGCGCGGATCGAAGTCGGGGTTGGTGATGCTGCGGTAGCGGGACCAGAAGCTGGTATCGATGGTAAGTTCCATGAGATTGGTGAGCCGCGGTTTTCCGGTCGATCCGGTAGCCGTGCTTCCCGGAATCATGGCGAAAGGGCTGAGGTCAACCGCATCGGCGCCCTTTGATTCCAGGTAATTCTTCAGAAAACGCGCATGGCTGATTTCATCGTCGGTATTATCGTGTATATATTGCGGCATGTCGCCATCGAGAATTGTAAGGGCTGCTGTGTAGAGTGGATTCCCACCGTTGACTCCTGAGACTTCGTTGTCCTGAGTGCCGCCCAGCTCCGAATACTGCTGCCACAGATCGACTTCAATCTGCTCCACAACATTGAGGAACCGCAGGATAGCGATGTCTCCCTTGGTAATGGGCGAACGGTCGTCATCGCCCTGAAAAGCCCGTAATTCGCCGGGCAGCAACGCCGCGCCAATGGCCGCCGCGCCCGCGGCTACCATTCCGTTTTGCAAAAACTTACGCCGATTTGATTGATTGACTGTGCTTCCAGCTTTCTTCATTGCGTTCTCCTTAGTTCGTATGACAATCCGGTAGGTTGAGCTTCTGTTGACAATGGCGAACCCCGGCAACAAAAGCGTTTTCTGCTTCCAGATTTTTACTCTAGGCTCACGCCCGAACCCCGGTTGTCACCAAGTTGTCGCTAAAAAGTCAAATCGGTGTTAATTTCCTGTGAATTTCGGCCATTCGTGAGTGCGCCCTGAAGGTCGGCGTACACGCCTTTGGCTATGTCGCACCTACGACACAAGCGGCCGCCGATGATTTTTCCAAGGCTACCCCCGCGCCGTATCACTGTCGCGAAGGAACGCGGATGGCCGGCTCGTTAAACGAGACAGGCGAATCTGTCTGCAGAATTTATTCTTTATTCGAAGGGCTATTGGTGGGAGGAATCAACTTTAAGATCGAGCGTCTTAAGTTTGGCTTCGCTCAATTGACGGTTCAGCGCCGGGATATCTGCTGCTTTGACAGCCTCCCAGCTTTTCATCAGGGGATCGAAATCGCTTGCTGTCTTCCGGGTTGCCGTGACCAGCGCGGCGGTCGGTGCTGCATCGGCGCCATTGACCAGCCCATACAGGGTCGCGACATCATCGTTGACGCTGCCCCATGCCGGCGGCGGTACGGCGCCTGACAGCGGCTTCTCAGGCCCATCGGTGAGTTGTTGCAGCTTGGTGTCGAGCTGAGCGATTGCCTCTTTAAGGTTTACCGGCGCTTGCATGGAAAGGGCCTTGAGCTGGGCGCGCAACGACTTCACCAGCAAGACCGCCTCTGAGCTTGCAGACAGCATGGACGAAAGCTCGGTCGCCAGTTGGAACTGCTGCTGGAGCTCGCCGGCTGTGATATGGACTCGTGGATCCATCTTGACCGTCAAAGGCGCAGTCATAACCTTGCCATCCACCGTGAGCCGGACCGTGTATTGCCCCGGTACCGCGGTCGGCCCCAGCGGAAATCGCGGAGTGTCGTGCGGAGTTGCTGAGATGGGATACTCGTGTTCGGTTGCAAGCGGCGGAGGATAGTTCAAATCCCAGACCCAGCGATGCATTCCTTCCGCGCCCGACAGAGCAACATAGGGCCGCAGCCAATAGGCCGGGATCATCTCTTTTTCCAGTTCGGCCGCGGTTCTCTCCGGAGCATCGTCGCTGGAATGCCGCCTCACCAGCTTTCCATTGGCATCGAAGATCTCAAGCAGCACCGGCCCTGAAGCCGTTTTTGCCAGGTAATAATCTATGATCGCGCCAGTGGGCGGATTTTCGCCCATGGGTTCATCCGGCGGCAACGGCGTATCAGTATTGGTATTTCTTCGCACTCGAATCGCAGGTGCAGGCTGGAACAGACGCACGGAAGACGAAGAGGCATCGTTCATTTGACGCAGCGACGCGATATTGTCTAATACCCAAAAAGAACGGCCATGTGTAGCCACGATCAGGTCATTCTCGTGGATCCACAAGTCCCGCATGGCGGTGTGCGGCAAATTCAACTGCAATGGCTGCCAATGATCGCCATCGTCGAATGAGATCCAAACGCTGGTCTCGGTTCCGGCAAACAACAATCCTTTACGCGCGGGGTCTTCCCTTACCGTGTCAACCGGAGCATTTTCCGGCAGCCCGGATGTAATCAGTTGCCAGTTCTTTCCGCCGTCGTGCGTCCGGTAAATATAAGGATGAAGATCGTCGATCCTGAAACGGCTTACGGAAACGTAGGCGGTCACGTCATCGAAATGCGACGCCGAAATCTGCGTGACCTTGCTCCAGGGGACCACATCTTTTGGAGTGATATCTTGCCAGCTCTTGCCGCTATCGCGTGTCGACCAGACCATGCCGTCATCCGTTCCGGCCCAGATGGTGTTGAGCGTTCTGAAAGATGGAGCGAGCGAATAGATTGCGCCTCGTTTTTTTGCCGCATCCGCATCTTTTGCGGTAAGCGCACCCAGGCTGGCTGGAATTCCCGGCGCCTCTCGGCTGAGATCAGGACTGATGGTCTGCCAGTTTGTGCCGCCATCGGTTGTTTTAAAGAGGAAGTTGGCCGCGTAATACAGCACATGAGGGTCTACGGGAGAGAACGCGATCGGCTCCGTTCGTTCCGCGCGATATAGAGTGCTCCGCAGAGGGATCGGAGTAATGTTCTGCACCTCGCCCGTGCTCCACGACATTCTGGAGACCTCATTCCTGCCGGCTCCGTAAATGGTGTCTGGGTTCAGCGGATCGGGGGCTGCATATCCGTACTCGATCACACCCGCCGCATGCCAATCGCGGAAGGTGATGCTGCCATCATTGCCCCGGCTGGAAATGCACACCGATCCGCTCTCCTGCTGGCCGCCGCAAATGCGGTAAGGGTAAGTATTGGTTACCGCCACGTGGTACATCTGCGCAGTCGGTTGGTTGTACCATGAGCTCCAGGTTTCTCCGCCATTCACGGTTACGATGGCGCCTTGATCGCTCACCAGCAAAATAATCCTGGAATCGTTGGGGTTGATCCAGAGATTCTGATAATCATCCCCGCCGGGCGCTCCGCGGATGCTCGTCCATGTCTTGCCGCCATCGTTCGAACGCACGGTCACGATGCTGGTGCTGTAGACGACATCCGGGTTCTTCGGATCCACCTTGACCATCGACAGGTCGCCCCCACCAATCTTCATCGCCGGGCGCTCATCGCCGGTTGCGTTGTGCCAGCTTTCGCCGCCATCGTCAGAGCGGTAAAATCCAAGCCCTTTGCCGGAGCCATATTGGCTCTTCTGCGTCGTCGAAAAGACGGCGTACAAACGGCTGGGCTGGCTGGGAGCAATAGCGATATGGATTTGAACCAGGTTTTCGGGCAAGCCATTGGTCAACTGCCGCCAGGTATTGCCTCCGTCGGTCGATTTGAACAGGCCGCCACCCGGGCCGCTGTAGTCGTTGCCGTCTTCCCAGGGCCCTTGGCGTCCCTGCCACAATGACGCATAGACGACCTGCGGATTCGCCGGGTCAATCTGCACATCGGCGCCGCCGGTGTTTTCATCTTTGTAGAGCACCTTCTTCCACGATGCGCCGCCATCTTCCGACAGAAAAACTCCGCGCTCGGCACTCGCGCCATAAGGATGCCCCAGCACCGCCGCAAACAAACGGTCGGGATTTTGCGGATCCACGGCCAGCGCCGGGATTTGTTGCCCGTCGCGAAGGCCGAGATGTCTCCAGGTCTTGCCGGCATCTGCCGATCGGTAGATGCCATCGCCGACGGAAAGGTCGGGCCGTTGCAGGCCCTCTCCGCTGCCTGCATAAATGATGTTCGGGTCTGAGGGAGCGACCACGATATCCCCGATTGATTGCGTCGGCTCGCCGTCAAAGATCGGCATCCACGTACGCCCGTAATCGGTAGACTTCCAGACCCCGCCGTTGACGGCGCCAATGTAGAAGACATTGGGCTGGGAAGGCACGCCGGCCGCGGCCCGCGTGCGTCCGCCGCGAAAAGGGCCGACCATGCGCCAGCGCATTTCGTGGAACATTGTTTCCGAGTATTGCTGGGCACGCGCCGGCGCTGAACACAACAGGGCTGTGGCAAAAACGAAGGCAGCTTTGACAAAACCAGAGAATCGCATCATGGGAAAGCTTTTGAGAACATCACGGATGCAAAAGAATATATTATCCGAAACTGAAAATCCGGTGTGCAGAGGGCAGTTCTTGCAAATCCAGCCTCAGGAACACGTTCCTTGAGAAAGATTTGCCGGTTTGGGTTTGGCGATCGCAGCATCGAGCGCCGCTTTTTCGTTTTTGCGAAGCGGGCGCACTTTGCCCCTGGCAAGGTCGCCGAGCGCAAGCGGCCCGATGGCGACACGTACGAGCCGCAGCACATCGATGTGAAAATGCGCGAGCATGCGCCGAATCTGCCGGTTCTTGCCCTCGTCGAGAACGATCTCAAGCCAGGTATTGCGCTCGCCGCTGCGCATGACCCGTACTCGCCTGGCGCGTAGAAAATCTTCATCATCGCAGACTCCGTCGCGCAAGCCCTGCAACAGAGACTCGCCGGCAGCGGCGTTGATCTGGACGTGGTAGATTTTTTCGAGGTGCGTGTTTGGATCGGTAATCCGCGCCGCCCATTCCGAGTCATTGCTGAGCAGCAGCAAGCCTTCGCTGGCCTTATCGAGGCGGCCTACGGGACCGAGCCAGGGCAAGGATGCACCCAGCAGGGAATAGATGGTATCGCGGCCCTGCTCGTCGCTGGCGGTCGTGATGATTCCGCGCGGTTTGTTCAGCATCAGGTAGACTTTCTTTTCCGCCAAGACGCCATGGCCATCCACCTGGATGCGATCGTGAGTGAGGTCGACCGGCTGCTCCGGATCGCGTCTGGTCCTGCTGTTCAGTGAGACGCGTCCGGCGCGAATCAGCTGCGAAGCTTGTGAGCGCGAGCAGTAACCCAGCTTTGAGAGCGCGCGAGCCAGCCCGATGCGGCGCGATGTTTTTGGCTCAGCCACGGCCTAATGGTACGCCAGGCGCGAGTTTCGCCGCGCAACTAACGCGACGAGACTAAGCGGATGCATGTAACGAGTATGCTTGAGGCCGCGCGGCTTCCCAGGGGAATGTGGGCGGGACGGGAGCGAATCACCGGGTTGGATCGGGTGGGGGGTGGGGGTATTTGAACTGCAGTTCTCAGTTCTCGGTTCCCAGTTCTCAGACCGAAGACATTGTTGGAAGGGGGTGGGGGTTACTAAGTAACCTCTGAGCGGCCGCAATTTGGGAGGGGGTGGGGGGTATTACTCGAAGTAGTCGATGCAGTGGTAAGCGATTCACAATCAATCAGATAGGAAAATGGCGGAGCAATGGGGAAGTAGTCTCTGAACCAGTTCTCAGAACTGCAGTTCTCAGTTCTCGGTTCTCAGTTCTCAGAATAGATCCTTCCCCTTCGACAAGCTCAGGGTCAGGATTTCGCCTCGCGGCTCAAACGCCGCGAAAACGGCTCAAGTTCTCAGACCGACGACATTGTTGGAAGGGGGTGGGGGTTACTAAGTAACCTCTGAGCGGGCGCAATTTGGGAGGGGGTGGGTATTACTCGAGTAATGAATCCGGCAGAGGCAGAAATATCCCGTCGCCTATCCTGAAGCCAGGGAGGCATGGCTCGAGTTTTCAAAGACCGCGGGGCCAGCGCCAAATTGATCATGCCAAGCAATTGCACCGAAGGCAAGGATTTGATACCAGAGTTCAATTTTGGCGGAGTCAGCCGGTGGATGCTTCCTTCGCGACTTCGAATATGTGGCGACTTGCGCGGTGGCAGGATACAGCTTCTGTGGAACTGTTCTAGTCGCCGTGCTCCAGCGCCTTGATGATGCCCAACGCCTTATCAAGCCCCAAGCTATAGTTGTGTCCCACGAAGGCGCTTTCGCTGCGGACGGTAGTGACAATCATCACTTCGTTCTCTCCTGCAGCCTGGCGTAGCGTGACGGAAGCCTCTCCTAATTCGAAGTACTTCTTGGAAGCCACGAAACCCCAGGCCGGCGGCTCGTAGCGGCGGTTCAGGCCGTCTTTGATCTTTTTGAGCAGCGCCTTGCGGTTTTTGAATTGCTCCGCGGCCGGGCCCTCCACCTCGAGCTTGTCACTTAACATGCCGATGGATTTCTTGAATGCAACCTCGGCCGTGCCTGGCAGCTTCAGCACCGCGCGGTAGATGACCGAGGTGATGGCCCCCGACTCGGTCGTCATCACAAACGTTTCGAGCGGCCACGGAGCGCCGGGAATAGCAGCATGATAGGCAAAAGTGTTCATGGTTGCCTGGCGCTGCATAACCAGGGACTCGAACAGTTGTTTGCCGAAGCCGAGTGCCGGAGGCTGCTGCGGGTCGAGCCTCAGGTGTTCGACGGCGACTGCGCCAGAAAAGCCAGCCTTCTGCATTTCTTCGGCCCACCACAACTGCAGCTTCTGGCAATCCTCCGCCGGATTTCCGCGTGGGTATCCTTGTTTGTTCATGAGCGGCCCCCTTTCAGAAATTCAATCTGCCCACAGCCGTAGGCTGATTGATCGTACTCTAGAGCATTTGCAGAATACCTAATACACAGGATCGGCGAAGACAACGAAAAACAATGTGGAAATAATCTTTTTAGGCCCACGCCCTGCTTTGCGTGGGCATGGGGCACCCGGCAAAGCGTCTGCCTCCTGCAATATCACTTCTCGCTGGCGACTTTGCCGAATTTCTGCGGTACAGAGCGTCCCGAGACCCGCTTCACGCGTTTTTGAATGTAATCAAGCTCCCACCGACTCTCTGGAAAACAAGCCTTCTCACCCGGAGCCCGATCATAGTTCAAGTCGCCCACATCCAGCAGAACCTGACTGGAGGCATTGAATCCAAGCGGACGAAAATACAACAAGCAATCTTTGGGAGTCAAGGCTTCGAATAGCGGAGCTAGTTTGATCGCGTAACTCTTGTTCTTCTCGGCATCGTAAATGACAGGAGTGGTCTCGTCCCAATCGCCGGCCATCGTAGCGGTAGAGAGCAATAGAAACCTGCCGTCTTCAGACCAGCCATCGATTTCAAAGGAACTTTCGTTGCCCCATTCGTCGTCTCGCTGTTCTTGAAACACTGTGCGCAGAGGAGTGCCTCGCCGGTTGACAAGTAAGGTCCAGGTAGTTGCGCACCTCCAGTCATCTTTGCTTTTTGCTTTGACCGTCTTCGCCTGCAAGCGAAGTTTGGCTTGCAGCCCTGATGGCGAAAGGACCACGGCACTGTTACTCGCGGGCATGTCTTCATCGCCACACTCAACGGTATCGGTTGAAACCGGCTTCTGGAGCGTCTTTGGATGCTGGGCATATACCGGAATTGCCAGCAGAATCGCAAGAGTAATCAAAAGTCTGATCATAAACGGATAAAACAATATAACGTGCAGCATTCAACTCTAGGAGCTCTCATTTAAAATTTTCGCCACCTTCAACGATAGAATGATCGATTTGTTAACTATAGAGTTACGCCGAAGTCAGACTTCTCAATAACGACAGTACAATCAACACAAATGAACGTCGCTCGGGAGAAAATGCGTGTTGATGACGACAGGCTGGTTTGCCCAGAAGTGGGCCGCTGGGCAGAGGAAAAGTACCGGCTCGTCAGTCTGTACGACGAACTCTTTTCGACGGGTATGAAGAACAAATGGGATAAACGAGTTTACATTGATCTGTACGCAGGAGCTGGATACAGCAGAATTCAGGGAACTTCTACGATACTCAAGGGTTCGCCAATACTGGCTCTGACTGTTAAGGATCCCTTCGATAAGTACATCTTTTGTGAAGAAGATTCTGAACGTCTGGCAGCGCTCAAAATCCGAGTGAAGCGGATTGCCCCGGATGCAGATGTGGAGTATGTACCTGAGAGCTGCTATGCCGAGATTGATCGAATCTGCGCCCTCATACCGAAACACTCCCCAAACCAGACAGTACTGTCACTTTGTTTCGTTGATCCGTTCGACTTCGGCATTAAGTTTGAAAGTTTGCGTAAGCTCTCGTCCTCTTTTTGTTGATTTCCTCGTACTTCTGGCTATTGGAATGGACGCAAACCGGAATTATGACCATTATGTGGACGGAAACTCCCCAAAGATCGATGAAGCTTTGGGAAACACGGCTTGGCGCGAACGATGGAAACAAGTCGGCGTTCGCAGGAGCGACTTCAGGCGATTTCTCGCATCCGAATTCGCCAAGAGCATGGAATCTTTGGGTTACCTGCCTCAGGAGTTGCATCAGATGAAGGAAGTCAGATCAGACGAAAAAAACTTGCCGCTTTACCACCTGGCGCTATTTTCCCGCAATCAGGCAGCCTATAAGTTCTGGAAAGATGTGCTTAAGTACGGCACAGACCAGCAGGGACTATTCAAGGAGTAATCATGGCATTGTTGACGAAAATTGAATGGACGGATGCAACTTGGAATCCTGTTCGTGGGTGCTCCAAAGTTAGCCCAGGGTGCAAACACTGTTACGCGGAGAGATTTGCCGAGCGGTTTCGTGACGTAAAAGGACATCCGTTTGAACACGGCTTCGATATTCGTCTCGTGCCTGAAAAACTGGCTGAGCCGCTGCGTTGGAATTCCCCCAAGATGATCTTTGTCAACTCCATGAGCGACCTCTTTCACCAAGAGATACCGCACAGCTATATTTCGAAGGTAGCTGCGGTGATGCGCTTGGCGCGCTGGCATACCTACCAAGTGCTCACGAAGCGTTCGGAGCGGTTGCGGGAATTACTCTCTGGTCCCCTACGACAAGCGGCAGAGGAGGCCCACATCTGGTGGGGCGTTTCCGTCGAAGATCGCAAGTACGGCCTCCCAAGAATCGCCGACTTGCAGGCAGTGCCTGCCACTGTTCGATTCCTCTCGATTGAGCCGCTTCTGGAAGACCTAGGCACTCTTCAACTGGATGGTATTGCGTGGGTAATCGTTGGCGGTGAGAGCGGACCCGGGGCACGACCTATGCAGGAAGAATGGGTTCTTTCTATTCGGGAACAATGCCGGGAAGCACGTATTCCATTTTTCTTTAAGCAATGGGGAGGCGTTCGAAAGAAGACCAGCGGCAGAACCCTACAGGGCAGAACCTATGATGAATACCCGACCAGAGTACAGCACCCTCTCTTGCCCTCTGCAATGCGTGTTCAATACGCGTCTGAGTTTGAGCAATCAGCATGGGCTGATCTTGTCCACTAGAGCCGGTTGGAAATGTCGGCATGTCGGTTGACATAATAATATGTAGCTCTACTTTTTACGGCTTTTGATGCGCCCAGCTTTCTTTCTTTGCGCTTGCTCATACAGCCTCTGAAGCCGCCGCACTTCGTAAAAACATCGTTGACGGTACTCAAAGCTGTTGAATACCTGTTCCGGCGGCGCCTGCGTGCAAAGTGGACATATAGCAAACTTTTCGGCTCCCAACACAACAGCACGCAGCTTGTCCTCCCAGGCTTTATTGGGGTAGTACGGCTGCCCACAGCAGTTGCAGATGAGCTGGACTTCTTGCGTCACGGATTGTCTAGCCTCTAGTCCTAGCTTTGGTTTCACGTGATTCTCATCGCCTCTGGGACCCTTGCGCGCTACTTGAAAGAAGGCGATTAACTACTCATTCGGCCAAATTATTTTGGCGGCGAGGTACCCTCCCACCATCAGGATCGGGGTGAGCACGGCCGCGAGCAGAAGCAGTTTGCCGATCCCTCGTATCATGGCGAGGAGCACTTACTGCGGTCGGAAATTGACCAAGCGCAGAGGAAAGCAAATAAGTAAAAGCAACCTACCATTCCTAATCGCCATCTTCGGGGACTCGTCCACAATTATCCCACTCTGGACCCGCGAACGGCGCAAATTGAGCGGGAATTTCAATTGACGTTTGACCTTCCCTCTCCCAACACGCTAAAATAGTTAGGTTTGCCTGCAGTTCCGATCCCTTCTGGGAGCCCTTGCGCGCTGCCTGTGCGCAGGATGGATTTTGCAAGCTCGAAACTTGGAGGAATTCTATGTTCGCGGTCATCCGCACCGGGGGGAAACAGTATCGTGTTGCTCCCGGAGACGTAATTCGCATTGAGAAGCAGGCTGCCGAAAAGGGTACGCTCGAGTTCACCGACGTGCTGGCGGTCAGCGCCGAAGAGGGCAAGATTGGGCGTCCGCAGGGCGAGGGCGCACGGGTGAGCGGCCAGGTGCTCGAAGAAGGCCGCGGCGACAAGATCCTGGTTTTCCACTACAAGCGCAAAAAGCAGTATAAGAAGCTGCAGGGACACCGCCAGCCCTTCACCCAGGTGCGCATCACCGAGATCGCCTTCGACGGGCAAAAGTTCACCGCGCCGGAGATCGAAACCCCGGTGAAGGAACCCAAGCCGAAGAAAGCCAAGCCGGCAGCAAAAGAGGGCGAGGCCAAACATGCCGCCCCGGCACACAAGAAAGCTGCCCATAAGAAAGCAGCGGCCAAAAAAGGCAAGGCGAAATCAACTTCTAAGAAGAAAAAGTAACAGTCACCGCTAGAAGCTAGTGGCTGGGAGCTTGAAACAATGGCACATAAAAAAGGACTAGGATCATCACGCAACGGCCGCGATTCGAACGCGCAGCGGCTGGGAGTCAAAGCATTTGGCGGGCAGCTTGTCCCGGGCGGCACCATCATCGTGCGCCAGCGCGGCACCCGCATCAAACCCGGGCTCAACGTGGGCCGCGGCAAAGACGACACCCTGTTCGCCAAGGTCACCGGCGTAATCAAGTTCGTGGATCGCGGCGGCATGGGCAAGTACGTCATGATTGAGCCGGAGAAGAGCAGCAGTTAGCCATTAGCATTTAGCATTTAGCCCCAAAGCTGAATGGAGCAAATCAGGCCTCGCCGTGCGGGGCCTTTTTCGTTTGCGCTGCGCGGCTTGTCGACGCTGCATCCAAGGATCAATTCACAGCGGACGCTGAGAAAAGCAAAAGCGAACCACAAAGGGCACAAAGGGGCACGAAGGAAAAACTAAAGGCCTGGGACTGCAGTTTTTATATGTTTATTGACGAAACACGGATTAAAGTCAAAGCCGGCAATGGCGGCAACGGATGCGTGGCCTTTCGGCGCGAGAAGTTTGTGCCGCGTGGCGGGCCTTCAGGCGGCGACGGCGGCCGGGGTGGCGATGTGTGGATGGAATCCAGCGAGCGCCACAACACGCTCGTGCACTTCCGCTTCAATCCCGAGTACAAGGCCGGGCGCGGACGCCACGGCGAAGGCTCCAACAAGACCGGCGCCGAGGGCGAAGACATCACGCTGAAGGTCCCGGTGGGAACGATTCTCTACGACGAAAATACCGGCGAGCGCATCCACGATTTTTCCCGCCCTGATGAGCGCATTGTCATCGCCCGCGGCGGGCGCGGCGGCCGGGGCAATGCCCGCTTTGCCACCTCCACCCACCAGGCCCCGCGCGAGCACGAGCCGGGAAAGCTGGGCGAAGAGCGCGTCTACCGGCTGGAGCTGAAGCTGCTGGCCGACGTGGGGCTGGTGGGATATCCCAATGTGGGAAAGTCAACGCTCATCTCGCGCATCAGCGCGGCGCGGCCCAAGATTGCCGATTATCCTTTTACCACGCTGGAGCCGAACCTGGGCGTGGTCTCCATCGGCAATCCCTCCGACCCGGGATACAACAGCTTTGTGGTCGCAGATATCCCCGGGCTCATCGAAGGCGCGCACACCGGCGCCGGCCTCGGCACCCAGTTCCTGCGCCACATCGAGCGCACCCGCCTGCTGGTACACATGATTGATGTAAGCGACGGCAGCGGCAGGCCCGACCCGGTGCAGGATTTTGAGGTCATCGAGAGCGAACTTGAGAGCTTTGGCGCCGGCCTGGAAGAAAAACCCATGATCGTAGTGGCCTCGAAAATTGACGCGCTGCAGAATTTTTCGGCGGCGTCGGTGGACGAGGTTCCCGCCAAAAAAACAGCGGCAGCGAAGAAGAAATCCGCCAAAAAATCGCGCTCGGCCAAGACATCCAGCCGCAGCACGGCCGCCAGGCGCGCTCCCAGGAAATTAGAAAACAAGCTGCAGCGGCTGGAAAAATATTGTAAGAAGAAAAAATTGGAGTTGTTCCCCATCTCCGCCGTCACCGGCGAGGGTATTGACGCGCTCAAATACGCGCTGGCGAAAAAGGTGCAGAAGCTACGCGGGCGAAATTGACCGATGAATCCATGGGCAGGAAAAGCCGTGTTTCTCAACACTTTGTGGAACCTGAAAAGGCTATAGCAACTTTGAAAATGCTCCAGGACGCGGCGTCTGGGGAGATTATTTTCGAAAAAAGGCTTCCACTTCCCCAAGATCGCTCGACTTGCGGTAATTCGGAAGGCTCTCGAGGAAGACTTTGCCATATGCCTTCTTGCTGATGCGGTTATCCAGCAGGGTAAGCGCGCCGCGATCCTGGAGTGAACGGATCAACCGTCCAAATCCTTGCTTCAACGCAATGACGGCGGCGGGCACCTGGTAATCGAAGAAGGCGTTTCCACCCTCGGAATCAATCGCGCGAATGCGCGCCGCCACCACCGGATCGTTTGGAACGGCAAATGGCAGGCGGTCAATAATCACGCAGCTCAGTTGTTCGCCCTGCACGTCGACCCCTTGCCAGAACGAGGAAGTTGCGAACAGGACGGCATTCGGCGTCATACGGAATTCTTCCAGCAAGGCGTTACGCGGGGCCCGGCCCTGAATCAGCATGGGGAAAGCCAGCTCGCCCAGCAGGCGGTCGTGAATCTCGTGCATCTGGGCGTAGCTGGTGAACAGGCAAAACGCGCGTCCACGAGAAATTTCAAGCAGGCGCCGGATGCATTCCGCCGCTCGCGGAACAAATTGCGTCGAACGCGGATCAGGCAAATCCGGAGGCGTGTACAAGATCGCCTGCGAGGCATAGTCAAAATGCGATGGCACAACCAGCTCGCGCGCATTTTCCAGGCCCAGGCGCTTGCGGATGTAATCAAAGCCATTGCTGACGGCCAGGGTTGCGGAAGTCAGCACAGCGGTTTCAAGTTTGGAAAACAAGCACTCACGCAGAATTTGCGAGACGTCAATGGGCGTGGCCTGCAGAAAAACGTTCTTGTTTCCGCCACCGGCGCGCCTGCCGGGCAGCTCGCCTCCACGGCGCTCGATCCAAAATACGGTATTGCGGTCGGCGGATTCGAGCAGAAATGCCAGCTGCATGCGCAACTCATCGGTGCGGCGAGAGAAGTTGAAGACTTCTTCCGGTTTCTGTGGAATAAGCTCCAGCTCGGCGTGCAGGCGCTCCAGGGCCTTTAATAAGCCGTGGTATTCGTCGCCATGTTCTTCCAAAAAACCGCGGCGGTTGGTGAAGGCAAAGCGGCCCTCGCCGGGGGGCAAAAGCGAAAAGAAAAACTGCGCCCGCTCAACCAGGCTGCGGGTCGCTGACTGCACACCAGGAGCGAACGCCCCCTTTAATTTAAGGGTTGTTTCCACATCGCGCACCAGGTCGTTGAACCGCAAATTGCTGACCGTGATTCCAAAGTAGCTGCCGGCTACGTCTTCCAATTCGTGGGCTTCATCGAAGATGACCGAGCCGTATTCGGGCAAAATTCCGCCCTCACCCACGTCTTCGGTCATCAGCTTGATGGCGAGATCAGCGAAGAAGAGATGATGATTCACAATGATGATGTCGCTCTCGACGGCGCGGCGGTGCATCTCAGTGATGAAGCAACGATCGAACTGGCGGCACTTGGAGCCGGTGCAGGCGTCGGCGCGGGCATCAAGCTTATGCCATAGAATGCTGTTTTCCGGCAGCCCGGCAATTTCGGCGCGGTCGCCGTTGAGCGTGGTCTTTTCCCACTCTGCGATCGAACGGAACTGGTTGATCTCTTCCAGGCCGTTCAGCACCGGTTGCTGGCTCAGGTCATAGAGCTTCTGGCGGCAAAGATAGTTGTTGCGTCCTTTCATGTAACAGACGCGCAGGCCGGGGAAATGCTTTTCCAGGAAGGGAACGTCTTTAAAAAACAGTTGCTCCTGCAGGTTCTTGGTTCCCGTAGAGATGATCACACGTTTTCCCGAGCGGATCACCGGAACCAGATAAGCCAGTGTCTTCCCCGTACCCGTTCCGGCTTCCACCAGCAGATGGCGTTTCTCGCGCAGCGCTTCTTCTACCGCCTGGGCCATTTGCAGTTGGCCGCGGCGGAATTCGTAGGCCGGATGGGTTTTGGCGAGCAGGCCTCCGGGGGCAAAGAACTGGTGCAGCGAGACCTGATATGCCGCCTTTGCGGAAGGCTGGCTTGCCGTGGGGAGCTGGGCGGGTTGGGAGGGAGCGGACACAGCGAGTCTGCGACTCTTATAATAGAGCTTCTTTCATAAACGCGGTCATGCAATCGCAATCCTGAGGCAATTTTCTGAAGAAAACCCACTACGATTTATCGCAACACGGCATTGCTACCGTCGCCATCGTTGGCCGCCCTAACGTGGGCAAATCCACGCTGTTTAACCGTCTGATAGGCTCGCGACGCTCCATCGTGGGCGATGAGCCCGGCATCACCCGCGACCGCATCTATGGCGAGGCTGAATGGCGCGGCCGCAGCCTGCGGGTGATCGATACCGGCGGTATTATCCCTGACGACCGTGAGCTGATTCCCGCCGAGATCCTTCGCCAGGCTAAGGCCGCTTTAGCGGAGGCGCAGGCAGTTGTTCTGGTAGTGGATGGCCGCAGCGAACTGGCCGCGCCCGATATCGATTTGGCGCGCATGTTGCTGCGCTCGGGAGCGAATCTCTTTCTGGCGGTCAACAAAATTGATACTCCCAAGATGGAAGCAGCTGCCGAAAACTTTCGCCGGCTGGGGATTAAGAACTTATATCCGGTTTCTGCCGAGCATGGGCTTGGGCTTGATGAGCTGCTGGATGCGGTCGTAGAGTCATTGCCCCCATCAGCCCCGGGAGAAACTCGTGTGGCACAGGCGTCCTCGCCTGTGCTGGATGAAACTCAGCCTGAAAGCGCACAGCCGGGGACGGCTGTGCCACACGAACCTGGCGAAACCAAAGTTGCCATTATTGGCCGGCCCAATGTCGGCAAATCAACTTTGCTAAACAGGCTTACAGGCAGCTCGCGCGCGATCGTCTCGCCCATTCCGGGTACAACGCGGGATGCAGTGGACGAACTGGTGGAGCGCGACGGGCAACGCTTTCGTTTTATTGATACCGCCGGCATTCGCCGCAAGGGCAAAACCAGGCTCATGGCTGAGAAGCTTTCGGTGGTGATGGCGCGCAAACACCTGGAAGCGGCCGACGTGGCCCTCATGGTGGTGGATGCATCCGAGGGGGTCACCGCAACCGACGCCACCATTGCCGGTTACGCCCACGAAAGCGGCAGATCTTTAATTGTGATCGTCAACAAATGGGACCTGCTTACGACGAAGCGCACCGATGGCAAATCCCCTGCCGATCGCAGCGTCTTCGAGCAGCAGGCGCGAGACGTGCTGAAGTTTCTCAGCTACGCGCCAATCTTGTTTGTCTCCGCCAGCGAAGGCGCAGGCGTGGACAAGATTTTTTCCACCCTGGAAAAAGTCGCCGCCGAACGGCGCAAGCGCATTACCACCGGCGAGATGAACCGCTTCCTGAAACATGTGGATTTCGAGCGCGCCTCGGTGCCCAGCTCGCGCCGCGTACGCATTCTGTATCTGACGCAGGCGGCGGTGGCGCCGCCTACGTTCATCCTTTTCACGGACCGCGATGTGAAGCTGCACTTTTCTTATCAACGCTTTCTGGAAAACCAGATTCGCAAGAGCTTCGGTTTTTTAGGGACGCCCATATGGATCAAGAACCGGGCCAGGAATGATTGAGTCTTTGAATCATCGGGTCATCGGGTCATTGGGTCATTGGGTCATTTTAGAATTTGTAATTGAGTAATTTTGCCACGTGAAATAGCAGATCAAGGTTTAGTGAACGCCTTAAAATGCCCAATTCTGCAATTAAACAATTACTCAATGTTCATCGATTTCTGCCATAATTCAGGAATTCAGGAGGGCCTATGGGACGCGCATTAGGATTAATCGGATTGCTGATTGTGCTGGTCGTGGGAGCGTACCTTTATACCCAGCAGGCGAAGAGCTCTTCCATGGGCGCGGGCAATCCGCGGGCTGCGATCGATGTTACCGGAGTAAAAATGGACCTGCTGCATATGGCCCAGGCAGAGCGCTCTTTTTTCGCCCGAGAGAATCATTATGCCTCGCTCGATGATCTGCACTCCTCCGGCGATTTGGTTGTGTTCAGCGATCATCGTGGCCCTTACACCTATTCCGTCAGCTACAACGACAGCAGTTTTCGCATTACCGCAACCTACGGCGGCGCAGCCAATCCTGAAGCACCGGCCAGTATGAGCATCGATGACACCATGCAGGTGAGCAACTGAGAGCCGTATAAGTTCGAAATCGAGCAAATTTACAATCGCACGATTCTTCAGCCGTTGTGTGACCTAATGAATCGATGACTCAATTATGTATATGCGGGCTCTGCGGAGGATTGTGAACGCGGGGCTTGTCTGACGGAATGTGCGAGCGCAATACTTTGACATCAAAGCTGACGGGCAAGTGTTTCGGGGGATAGCAGGCATGATCGCTGCATGCCTGGTAATCAAGCACCCCATGCACACGATAGTTTCCCGGTGTGGCGGTGCGCACTGCGCTCACGCTGGCTCGTACGGTGAATTCGCCGGAGTATACGCTGAGCTTCAGGCCGGGGGCAAAGCTGAGGCTGAGTTCGGTTCCTTCGGGGTAGGTCAGCTTCCCGACGCCAATATCCGTCGGCGGATCAAGCCTGAGCTTGGTGGGTATCTGCTCGTCGGAATTGGGGTGGTTGGAATTGATGTGGTATCCGCTCTTGATGCTGAAGTCCAGCTTAACTTGAGCCGGCCTGCCGGCACTCACGGTAATCTCGGCTACGGGCAATGCCGAGACGTAACCGGCGCTGGAAGCAGGACTAACAGTGAGCTCGTCCGCCGATGTCAGGCAGACCGGCGCCGAAACTAAAAGCAGGCACAAAAAGAGGCGAGTCAGTTTCATAATCAGAGAATCTTCAATATAACCGGTGTCCGCTTCAAGTAGCGCCGGCTTTCTCGATGCTGTCGTGTACAGTTGCCACGTCCCCAAATTTGCCGGGGGATTCTCAACACCTCGACATATTATATAAATCGCTCTATTGTGCTCCAGTATTGCCGGCAGACGCGGTTAGCAACGGTGCGGCTATGGCTTTCTTGATATCGTCTTCCAAATCGCGCCGGTCCCTGAGTCCTAGCGTCATGTCCACAATTTTGCCGTTGCGATCAATGAAGAAACTAGTAGGAAGTCCATCAACTCCTCCATAGGCATCGCCTACTTTTTCGGTACCTTGCACAATGGTGTAATTGATGTTCATTTCTTTAACGAACTTGGCAATCTCGTCATGGCTGCCGGCGTCGTCCATGGAGACCCCAACGATTTCCAGTCCCTGAGGCTGATATTGCTTGTAAAAATCCACCAGCCACGGCGTCTCAACCTTGCACCCACCACACCAGGTTGCCCAAAAGTTCAGCAATACTGCTTTCCCGCGATAACTGGACAGCTTGACTGCCTTGCCATCCAGGGTGATGAGCTCGAAATCGGGCGCTATGCTGCCCTTCAGGGCCGATTCCTGCTCCGGCGCACCTGTGCCGGCCTGCACGTTGTTGCGCGAAACGCGCGCGCCTACGTAGACCATGAAAGCTACTGCAAGTATGATGACGAATAGAACGATGACATTACGTTTCATAAAAAGGGCCCTGCCTTCATAAGAATTTTTCCACGATGCTCTGGAAAAAAGGGAGCTTATTCAACCAGCCATTGATTTTTAAAAAGTGTCCGGAAACAATCAACACACCCAGCGCCATCATGATCACGCCGCTGCCAACTTCGATTTTGTGCAGATGCTGACGGATGCGGGTATAAAAAGCGAAGAAGCGTCCGATAGCGAGCGTAGTGAGCAGAAACGGCACGGCTAATCCCAGCGAGTAGAGCCCCAGGAGAAAAATACTCCTCATGAGCCCTCCCTGCACCGCAGCCATGCCCAGAATAACACTCAGGATCGGTCCTACACAGGGGCTCCATCCGAAGGCGAATGCCAGTCCTACCAAAAAGGCCCCGGCCAGAGAAGCGTTGGCCTTCAGGCTGTGCATGCGTTTATCGGCGTAGAGCATCTTGATGGGAACCAATCCCGTCAGGTGCAGCCCGAACAGGATAATGACAACACCGCCGATCCGCAATAAAACGCTGCGATGGGTTCCGAAGAGCGAACCTACGCCGGCGGCAGCTGCTCCCAGAGAGACAAATATGACGCTGAACCCCAGAATAAACATGATGGAATTCAGCAACACCACTTTGCGCAATTGCGGGGCGCCTTCTTTCAACTCTTCCATCCCAGCCCCAGAGATCAGCGATACATACCCCGGAACCAGCGGAAGAACACAGGGCGAGACGAACGAAATCAGCCCGGCAAAAAACGCAGCAATGGGTAAAGGTAGCGAGGACATGAGACCAGCTTTAATTGTAACAATCCCTGCCCATTAGACGTACAAAGTATGTCGAAGTGTGCGGCAATTCGGGGCATTATGCCTGGTTGAGGAAATGCAACGCTCTGCCCACCGAAAAGAGAAATCCGGCCGTTTGCCTAAGCCATCCGGCAAAGACCAAACCGAAAGAAAGTTACTGCTCCTTGGGCTCCAGCGTGGAGTTGTCTTCCATAATGCCCAAGCGAATTGGCGGGTGTTTCCGCAACCCTGTCCAGGTCTCGGCCACAACGATGGAATTGCCGGGATTTTGCGGATCATAGCGGATGGAAGCGGGCACCCCGATGCGGCAATTCTTGGTGTCAACGTATTGCTGCAAATTGGTGACATCTTGCGACGCTTCGTAGGTGACGCCGGCAACGTCGTAGTGAAAAATCAGCATTTGCGCCGGTCCCGAAGGCTTCGTCTTGGCATGGGTAGCGTCCGTCGGCAGCTCGCAGACGTCAATGATGGTGCCATCAATGATGCGGCCGTTGTTGGCCAGCCAGAGACGGCGTTCGTGCTCACGCTCTTGCGGCGTCTTGCGCCTGCTGTACAGCCAATAGGCTGCAGCCGCGGCCAGAGCGGTTACGGCGGTCAGAACAATAGGATAGAAACGAAGTGGGCTCATCGTGCTTGCTTTTCAGGTCGAAGGGCCTTCGTCACTTGGGTGACGAACCTTGCAGTTTACCTAAGCTACTACAGAACTGGGCAAATCTGAATCCGACAATCTGCTTAGATGCTCAGCCGGCAGCTTACGTTTCGGCTTAATTCGACTGCACGCCGCAAACTTGCTCAACGCCCAGACGCCTTAAGCCTTGGCCTTTTCCCAATCTTTTAAGAACTGCGCTAACCCTTTATCTGTGAGCGGATGATTGAACATCATGTCCAGCACTTTAAAGGGTATCGTGGCTACGTGGGAGCCGGCCATGGCCGCCTCCACCACGTGCAACGGATGCCGAACGGAGGCGGTGAGAACTTCCGTCTTATATCCGTAGTTCTTATAAATCTGGACGATCTGGCGGATCAGGTCCATGCCGTTCTGGCTGATGTCATCCAGCCTCCCGACAAAGGGACTGACGTATGAGCCCCCCGCTTTAGCCACCAGCAACGCCTGCGTAGGTGAAAAGCATAGCGTCATGTTGATCCTAATGCCCTGTTCGCTTAGGCACTTGCACGCTTTTATTCCATCGCGCGTGGTGGGCAGCTTGACTACCACGTTCTTATGCCAGCGGGCATAGTCCTGGCCCTCTTTGCACATGCCGCCAGCGTCGGTGGCCACTACTTCTACGCTCACCGGCCCATTTACGGCCTCGCAGATGGAGAGAATAGTTTCTTTAAACGGCTTACCCTCTTTCGACACAAGCGAGGGATTGGTGGTCACACCGTCCAGAATGCCCAGAGCCGCAGCTTCGCGAATCTCGTTTATGTTGGCAGTATCAATGAAGAATTTCATAGTTAATTGAGTCCTAGTGGAATTTTACAACTGCTTTGTGTGCAATGCTATGTTGTCTTAGTCATTGACCACGTGATTACTCAGCGTTCCAATCCCTTCGATTTTCACCGCTACAACATCGCCCTTTTTCAAAGGCCCTACACCGGCCGGCGTACCGGTGCAAATCAGGTCAAAGGGAAACAGCGTCATGACCCGGGAGATGTAGCGGATTACCGCATCCAGAGAGAAAATTAAGTCCCGCGTATTTCCACTCTGGCGCACTTCGCCGTTAACCAGAGTCTCCACTTTGATCCCCGCCCAAGGATCGATTTCATCCGTAACAATGGGGCCGACCGGGCAGAAAGTGTCAAAGCCTTTGGCCCGTGTCCACTGGCCGTCTTTCTTCTGCAGGTCGCGCGCTGTGACGTCGTTGACGCAGGTATATCCGAAAATGAAAGGACGCACATCCTGATCGTCGCGCAGCTTGCGGCAGGTTTTCTTGATGATGATGCCCAGCTCGCCCTCGAAATCCACGCGCTGCGAAATCTCCGGCAGGCGGATGTCATTCAGCGGGCCGATGATGCTGGAGGGCGGCTTCAGGAAAAGCAGAGGCTCGACGGGGACCTCGTTGCCCAACTCCTGCGCATGATCGCGGTAATTACGCCCTACGCAGACGATCTTGTGCGGATGCACGGGCGCCATCAGTTTTGCTTCCGACAGCGGGATGCGCTCGGGTGGAATAAAGTCGGGAATAATCGTCCCCCAGGGATCGGTTTCGCTGGGCGGAACGCCCAGCATGCAAGAGATCATCTCCGCGCCATCGACGGTTTCGATCAGCCCGTGGCGGGTCTTATCTCCTAGCTTGAAGCGGCAGTATTTCATGCGATGTTGAATTGTAACCTGAGTTGCCCTTATGGCGGTTCCACAATTACCGTATTCACCACTCATGGAAGAGCACGGCTTCCATCGAGCGAACAGGCATTCTCCGTATGGAAATTAGCCCCCCTTATGCGCAAGGGGCAAGAAGAGAAGTCTCGAGTTTCCAGGCATCAAAGATAACCACAGAGGACACAAAGGAATACACAAAGGGCACAAAGGAAATTTGCCCCTAGCTCCAGATATCCTGATAACAAATTCAAAATTTCACGTTTAGACTGTCTGAACCGCGGTCTTTTCCCGGGCGACCGCCTGCTGAAAGTAGGGCAACGAGAGCTTAAGTCCGGTTGCCAGGTCGACTTTGGGTTCCCAGCCAAGCAGTTGGCGCGCTTTGGTGATATCGGGCTGGCGCTGTTTAGGGTCGTCTTCGGGCAGGGGTTCGTAGTGTATCCCGCTTTTAGAGCCGGTGACCTGCAACACCTTCCTGGCACACTCCAAAATCGTGAACTCGAATGGATTGCCAATGTTGACCGGCAAAGTTTCGGCAGAGCCCATCAGCCGCAGAAAGCCATCGATTTCATCGGAGACGTAGCAGAAACTGCGCGTCTGGCTGCCGTCGCCATAGACGGTAAGCGGCTCCCCGCGCAAAGCCTGCTTCATGAAGTTGGGAATCACGCGACCGTCATTCAGTTGCATGCGCGGGCCGTAAGTATTGAAGATCCGCACTATGCGCGTATCCACCTTCCAATAGCGGTGGGCAGCCATAGTCGCAGCTTCGGAAAAGCGCTTGGATTCATCATAGACCGAGCGCGGTCCGATGGGATTCACGTGCCCCCAATAAGTCTCTTTTTGCGGATGCTCATGCGGGTCGCCGTAACACTCCGAGGTGGAAGCCAGAAAGAAGCGAGCCGAATATTTTCTGGCAACTTCCAGCGCGTTGAAAGTTCCCTCGGAGCCGACTTTCAGGGTGGCAATGCCGTGGGTCATATAGTCCACGGGAGAGGCCGGCGAAGCCAGATGATAAATCTGGTGTACGCGGCCGAAATCAAAAGGCCGGCAGATATCGCATTCAACAAACTCGAATTTTGATTCGCGCGCGAGGTGTTGCAGGTTTTCTCTTCGCCCGGTCAATAAATTGTCAATAGCAACAACCGAGTGGCCACCCGCCAGCAGCGCGTCACACAGGTGCGAACCCAAAAAACCCGCTGCACCGGTGACCATAATTCTTTGGATTGGCTGCAAGGTACTCCTTAAAGAATTGCTTTTAGTCCGCGCCCGGAGCGGGCACCGCTACGGTCTTTTTGGCTGAGACCTCAGGACGCCCGATGCTGATGTAGGTGAATCCCAGCTCCGACATGGTTTGTGGCTGAAAGAGATTTCGTCCATCGATCATGATGGGGTGCTTGAGAGCAGCACGCAGACGTTCGAAATCGAGGGCGGTAAATTCCTCCCAATCGGTGAGAACCAGCACGGCGTCTGCGTCCCTGGCGGCTGCATACGCGTTTTCAGCAAAAAAAACAGCCTCTTCCGGGAAGACTCCGCTGGCCTGCGTTTTCGGCATGGCCGCGGGGTCAAAGGCCGCAATGCTGCAACCTTCCTTCAACAGCAATTGCACTATGGCAATGGCCTGTGAGTCGCGAATATCATCGGTGCCACCCTTGAACGCCAGGCCGAGCACCGCCAGCCGTTTGCCTTTGAGAATCCAAAGGGCATTGCGAACTTTCTTGATGAAGCGTTGCCGCTGCTCGTCGTTGATTTTCATGACTTCGTCGAGCATTCCGAAGTCGTATCCGCAGTGCTCGGCGACCGCGCGAAAAGCCTTTACGTCTTTGGGGAAGCACGACCCGCCATAGCCGATACCGGGATTGAGGAAACGCTTCCCAATACGAACATCGGCCCCCATGCCTTCACGGACCTGGCCAACGTCTGCTCCCACGCTTTCGCACACCGCCGCTACGGCATTGATGAATGAAATTTTCATCGCCAGGAATGCGTTGGAGGCGTGCTTGATCAGCTCGGCGCTTTTGGCACTGGTGGCAATCAGGCGGGCGGGAGTCTGGACATCATCCGGTTCGGGGATAATATTTTTATTTTGGTAATAACTGCCGTCGGTCAAAGGCTCGTAGATTTTCTTGAGCAGGGCAATGCAGCGTTCGCTGTCTGCCCCGATGACAATGCGGTCGGGATAAAGAAAATCCGTAACCGCGCTGCCTTCCCGCAAGAATTCAGGATTGGAGGCCACATCGAAAAGATGGGTGGGCGCGCCATTCAGCTCCATGACGCGATGAACGCCCCGGCTGGTATCCACGGGAACGGTGCTCTTTTCCACGACGATCCGGTACTCGTTGGGAGAGGAGGCAATGGCCTGTGCGATCTCGCGGGAAACAGCTTCCACATAAGAGAGATCAGCTTCACCGTTTTCCGAGGGCGGAGTGCCCACGGCGATAAAGATGGCCTGGCTGTCGCGGGCTGCGTCTCTTACCGATCCCGAAAAACGCAGCCGATGGCCGCGATGACGGGCCAAAAGCTCGGGAAGAAACTTTTCGTGGATGGGCGTCTCTCCGCGCTCCAGCGCGGCAATCTTGCGCGCATCATTATCCACGCAAATAACTTCATGGCCCAGTTCGGCAAAGCACGCCGCTGCTACCAAACCCACATAACCGGAGCCAATAACAGCCACTCTGACCATAGGAGTAATTATAACCATATAAGCCGAAACCCCAACCAGGCGACACTTATATTAAGTCCCTGGTTCTATAGCAATGCAAAGGAATGATGCGGACCGATGTGCCGGGGCTGCCCTGTGTACAGCCGCCGCCTCCGTTCCCATAGTTTCCAGATCGAGAGAGTGTCTCAAAGACGTGGGCGTATGATGGTGAACGCCTGAATCGTTCGGCAGGCAAGCCATTTCCCATGAGATCAACCATTGCCACGCAAAGCTCTGCAAGCCCTGATCGAAGAGAATCTGTGATTAGCGGAAGCGAACCCTCCATTCGCAAGAGTTCCTGGCTGCGGCATCTTCCGCACTTCACACCCTTTTTTTTATTGGTGTGGTTTGTTTCTCGTTTCAGCGTGAATATTCCCCAGGTTGACGAGTGGTTTCTGGCTTATCTGTTCCATGCAGTGCGATTCAAGACCGCGACGTTCGGTGATTTTTTTGCGCTGGCGAATGAGCATCGGATTGTTTTTCCCAGGTTGATCTGGACGGCATTGGCCTTTTGGACGCACTGGAACCTCAGAATTGAAATGATGTTCCATTTGGTTCTGGCGTTGATCATATTCGTGGTTTTTTACCGGCTTGCCTTGCGCCAGGCAAAACAAACCGGCAGCGCCTTGCTCGATTTGACAAATTTTTCAACCAGCCTCCTGGTTTTTTCCCTGGCGCAGTATCAAACCTGGTTGTGGGCATTCGCCGGCGGATACCTTTTCGTGCAAGCCGCGGTTGCGCTGGCTATAGGCATTTGCTTTATCGACAAAGTTCCAATTTGGGCCCGTTTCGGCATGGCGGCGTTGTTCTGCTTTGTCGCCAGCTTCTCGCAGGCATGGGGTCTCTGTTCCTGGCTTGCCTTGGTCCCCTGCATTCTGCTGCTGCAATCTGGAAGAAGAAAGGCCATGCAGCTCGGGCTGTGGAGTTTTTTATTTTTCGGAACGGTTGCCCTCTACTTTCACCATTTCAGGTTTTTGAAAGCGGCTGGGGACCCGTTGGGTTTCCTCTCGCATCCGTTGCCGTCCGCAAGTTTTTTTGTTGCCGTATTGGGAACCCCGTTTTGCCAGGGCGGCAGCAGTATTTCAATTCCGCTGGCATTTCTGGCGGGAGGGGCCATACTGGTTGCTCTGGCGGTATGCCTGATCACGCTGCGCGGGTATGAGCATAAGGAAATCGTTGCACCCTGGTTGTCAGTCGCGCTCTTTGGGCTATTCTTTGGAGCCATGGTAACTGTGGGCAGGAGCAACGCCGGATTCGATGCGGCAGTGCAATCGAGATATGCCACTGGGGCCATATTCGTTGCCATTGCCGTCCTACAGCTTGGCCGCCTGCTTTGCGCAGGCCGGGGGCGCCAGATTTATTTGTTTTTGGCGGGCGCACTTTGGTCGTTGATCATCGCCAGTTCAATCAGTTCAATCGTGATTGGCTATCATTTGAAGGAAGACCTCTCCCACGCCAAATTATTTGTAGAGATCCTGCGCTACATCGATCCCGTAGGTGACAGTTCCAGCGAGGGCCCTTTCTTCCCGCTTTATCCTACCGACGGCACAGGAAACATTCGGACCACGGCGGAGCTGCTGAACGAGATCAGATTTCTGCATTTAGCTTCGAACGTTACTTTTGTGGAAAATCCTTTGCCCGATTGCGGGTTGTTTGAATCAGCCGATGGCTCGGGAGACCTGCTGCATTTACGGCGCGACAAGGACGAAGTCACAGTTTCAGGATGGGCTTCTCTGCCGCAAGGACGCGGCCTGCCCAAAGTGGTCCTGATTTCCTATGGTGAGCAGAAAACATTCGTCACCGGCGCAGTGGTGGGCTGGGTCGATCGTCCCGATGTAGCCGCGCTGAGGCGGGACCCGCGATATTTCCACTCCGGCTGGAAGGTTTCTTTCCCGGCAAAATTTCTGCCTGCGGGAGAAGGCGTTCTTAAAGCTTGGGTCTATGACGCGGCGGAGAAGAAATTCATCCGCATGCCGGAAGCAGGCGAGGAAAAACGATTCAAAGCAGAAGTGCAGTAAATTTTTGAAAAGCTGCTCTGCGCCGATCAGACCTGAATTTTAGCAGCAACCGGGAAGCGCCGGCCCATGCCAAATGCCTTCTTGGAAACCTTCAGAGTCGGGGCGGCCTGATGGCGCTTGTATTCGGTACCCTCAACCAGTTGCGTGACCCGGCGCACCACGGCCAAATCGAAATTGTGAGTGCGCGCGATCTCGTCGGCTGACTTGTTATTTTCCACATACTCTTCCAGGATGACATCCAGAAGCTCATACGGCGGAAGCGAGTCGCTATCCTTTTGATTGGGCCGCAGTTCAGCCGAGGGCGGCTTGGTGAGCGTGGATTGCGGTATGACCGGCTTCCGCGAATTCACATATTGGGCCAGACGGAAGACCAAGGTCTTGGGAACATCAGAAATGATGGCCAAGCCACCACACATATCGCCGTATAACGTGCAATATCCGACCCCGAGCTCCGACTTGTTGCCGGTACTGAGAACCAGCGCCCGGAATTTATTCGAGAGGGCCATCAACAGCGTTCCACGGATGCGGGCCTGAATGTTTTCTTCGGTCACGTCTTCGTTCAGGCCGGCAAAGACCGGCTTCAAGCTCTGGCCGAAGGAATCAAAAATGCTGTTGATGCGCAGAAGTTCGAAGCGGATGCCGAGATTGGTCGCCAGCTCGCGGGCATCGTCAATACTGCCGCGGGAAGAATACGGACTCGGCATGCCGATGCCGATCACATTCTCGGCGCCCAATGCATCGACCGCGATGGCGGCAGTGAGGGCGGAATCAATGCCACCACTCAACCCGATCACCACATGATGAAAACCGCACTTTCTCACATAATCGCGAGTGCCGAGCACCAATGCGGCATAAACGCTGGCCTCGACCCCTTCGATCTGTTCGTGCATATCACCGGTCAGCGCGTTAGGATCGAAGAGCACTAAATCTTCTTCAAAAGATTTTCCCTGGGCTACGACCCTTCCATCGGGGGCCAGAACCAGGCTGGAACCGTCGAAGATGAGCTGATCGTTGCCGCCCACCTGATTTACCAGCACCACCGGAACCTTGTATCGTTGCGCAATCGCCGCCAGCATGTCACGGCGCAGTTCGCGCTTGCCAATCCAGAAGGGCGAGGCGGAAATGTTGAGAATAAAATTGCCGCCGGCCTTCATCAACTGTTCAATCGGATCGATCTGATACAACTGCCGGTCCCAGAACTGCTTGTCATTCCATGTGTCTTCACAAATAGTGAGCGCCATCTGCTTGCCGCAGAATTGAAACAGCCCCTGTTGATGCGCCGGCTCAAAGTTCCGCAACTCATCGAAGACGTCATACGTGGGCAGCAGCATCTTGGACTGAACAAACTCGATTTTGCCGTCACGCATGAAAAGCGCGGAATTCATGACGGTCTTGCCGGTCGGGGAATGGGTGGGAGTCACGCTGCCGCAGATAACGGCAATGCCACGGGTGCCGGCTGCAATTTGCTCGGCCGACTCCCGGCATTTTTCGACAAAGGCGGGCTTCTCGACCCAATCGCGCGCGGGATAACCGCAAATTGACATCTCCGGAAACAAGATCAGCCCTGCGCCGGCAGAAAGCGCGCGTTGCGAGAAGTCTGTAATCTTCTTTACGTTGCCGCTGAAATCGCCAACCGTAGGATTGATTTGTCCGAGGGCTATCTTCACACTTTCAGTTTAAACTGGGGGGCTTGATATGGCCAAGTTCGGAGTTGAAGAGTGCGGGCAATACGCCTGTGTCTGATCATGTTTGCATTCTCGCGGCTTGCGCTTCAAAAATATCCAACAGGATGCCGCGCATGTCGTATTTGTATTTCCATTCCGGGTAATGAGACTGGAATTTTCTGACGTCAGAGATATACCAGATGTGATCGCCGGAGCGGTTGTCATCCGTATAGCTGTATTTTAGCTTCCTGCCGGCAATGTCTTCGCACAGAGTGATGGCTTCCTGCATGGAGCAGTTGCTGTGACGCGAGCCTCCCATGTTATAGACCTCACCTATCCGCGGATTCCTGTAAAAGCGATAGAAGGCGTTGACCAGGTCATAGCTGTGGATGTTGTCTCGCACCTGCTTGCCTTTGTAACCGAAGACCGTGTAGGGATTGCCAGTGACGGTGCACTGCATGAGATAGGCAAGAAACCCATGAAGCTGAGTGCCGGAGTGTGAGGGGCCGGTGAGGCATCCTCCACGAAAGCTGGCTGTCTTCATCTCGAAATAACGTCCGTACTCCTGCACAAGAATGTCGGCCGCCACTTTGGACGCTCCGAATAAAGAATGCTTCGAACTGTCGATGGACATAGATTCATCAATGCCAGCTTCATAGCGGTGTCCGGGCTCGATTTCCCAGCGGGTCTCCAACTCCCGCAAGGGCAGCAAATTTGGTGTGTCACCGTACACCTTGTTTGTAGAAGTAAAAATGAACGCGGCCCTGGACGCAAACTGCCGGGTGGCCTCGAGAAGCACCAGGGTGCCGTTGGCATTCACGGTAAAGTCTTCGTGCGGGTCTTTCGCAGCCCAGTCGTGCGAAGGCTGGGCAGCGGCATGAATGACGACTTCCAGATCAGACGAGTATTCGCGGAAAATATTTTCGACCGCCTCCCGGTTGCGAATGTCCACATCGTAATGGCGGTATTGCCTGCCATATCTCTCTTGCAGCAGGTCCCGGTTCCATTTTGTGGAAGCGCCTGGCCCAAAGAAATGCGCGCGCCGGTCATTGTCAATGCCGGCGATGGCGAAGCCCTTCTCCGCAAAAAAGCGGACTGCCTCCGACCCAATCAAACCCGCAGAACCTGTGATCAACGCAACCGACATGCGATCTTCCTTTTTGAAACCAGCTCTAGTTGATGTCCAGGAGCGCCTGGAGGTTCGATAACTTTATTCGGCCGCTCTCCCGAACTGCTGTTCACCTGATTTTCTCTGCCGGATCATACACCTACGCATTCAGAATACCGCTTAAATACAAATGAGAATTTTGTCCATCGCCGCCCTGAACAGGCGCTCTTATAACAGCTTCATGTTTTGCCTGGGTTTGACAGCGCAAAATAATCTTTGTAACTTCAAGGATAATAGTAAGGCTGATCATTTTTTTGCTTATGTGGAATTTATTCCAGGAAATACGCAAAAACCGGGAACTCATCTGGGCACTGGCGTTGAAAGAGCTGCGTGTCCGCTATAAGCGTTCAGCCCTGGGTTTTATCTGGGCCCTGTTAAACCCTCTTATGATGATGGTGATCTTAACCATCGTTTTTTCAACGATTACGCGCATTGCGGTGGATTATTATCCGGTTTTTCTGATCAGCGCACTTCTGCCATGGACTTTTTTTTCGCAGACACTCAGCTATTCCGTGGAATCAATTGTAATTAACGCGGAACTGCTGAAGAAGATTCGCGTCGCAAAATCTGTTTTTCCGCTTGCAGCCCTCATAGCCAATGTCATCAATTTCATGCTATCTCTGGTGCCGCTGCTGCTGATTCTGGCAGTCTTGCGGTTTCCATTTCATTGGACCTGGATTTATTTGCCGGTGCCTTTGCTGGGCCTTTTCCTCTTCACCGCCGGCTGTGCTTTCTTTTTTGCGGCAGCAAATGTTTTTTTCAGGGATGTCAGCCACATTTTGCAGATAATCCTGACCGCCTGGTTTTATCTTTCGCCGGTATTATACTCCCCTGATTTCCTGTCGCCTAAGTACAAGCTTCTGTTCCGGTTTAACCCTATGATGTACATTTTGAATGGGTTTCGCATGGCTATTTATTATGGCCAGTTACCGACTATGCAGAACATAGCAGCTTCGCTCCTATTGGGTACAGTCACATTCGTGGCTGGATATTGGGTATTCCGCCGGCTTGAACGCTCTTTTGTGTTTTACGTGTAGAATTTAGTGGCTCTCCGAATCCATTTCGAGAACGTTGTCCAGCGCTATCGAGTGATCCGAGAACGGCCCGATTCGCTCCGTGAAGCGTTTACGAAGATTTTCCGCCGCAACTCCAACACCCATGATTTTGAAGCGCTCAGCGGCATATCGTTCGATGTGCACGATGGAGAAGTGCTTGGACTGATTGGCCGGAATGGGTCTGGGAAAAGTACCGCCCTGAAGCTCATTGCCGGGGTCTTTGAGCCAACTTCGGGGAAGGTGGAAGTATCGGGCAAAGTTGCGCCCATGATAGAGTTAGGCGCCGGTTTCCATATTGACCTGACGGGGCGTGAAAATATCGTCATCAATGGATTGATGCTTGGCTTGAGCCGCAAGGAGATCATGGCGAGAGAGCAGGCGATTATCGATTTCGCAGGCTTGGGCGAATTTATCGATTCGCCCGTAAAACAATACTCCTCAGGAATGTTTATGCGACTTGCTTTTTCCATTGCCACCGAAACCGATCCCGATATCCTGTTGATCGACGAAATTCTCGCGGTCGGAGATGCTGAATTTCAGGAGAAATGCGATGCGCGGATCCAGGATTTTCGTGATCGAGAAAAGACTATCGTGTTTGTTTCCCATAGCCCGATCCTGGTGCGGAGAATATGCGATCGGGTGATTTTGCTTGACCACGGTAAGATTCTGGCTGATGGCGGGCCAGAGCAAGTCCTCGAACAGTACGATAGCCTGGTACACCAGCCCGCCTGAAGTTCCTGATGCAGGTCTCTCATTTGATTGACGCGAATGCATCTGAAAAAGATTTGCGGATGAGTCTGGTTATGGCTACCTGCAATCGTGCCGGGCAGCTCGACCAGGCGCTGGACAGCTTAAACCGCCAATCGGTCGCTTCGAAATTATTCGAAGTAATTGTTGTGGATAATGGCTCGAACGACTCGACGGAGGCAGTTGTTCAGAGTTATCTGAAAAAACAGCCACACTGGAAATACATAAGAGAGCCCAAACCCGGGGCTTCTGCCGCCCGCAACGCCGGGGTTCGTGCCTGCCGCGCTCCGATCGTCCTTTTCCTGGATGACGATATCGTTGCAGATCCGGAATTAATAGAACAACATCTGAAATCGCAGCAAGAATCCCCCGCGGTTGCTGTTCTGGGGCAGGTGCGATTTCCGTGGAAGGGGACCGAGAGCCCTTTCTTCTGGTGCCTTAGCCGCCATCCCGAGTTATATCAATCTTTTCAGTTCCCCGACTCGCAGAATGTTCCTTTCCAGTATTTCTATACCTGTAATCTGTCTCTCCCCAGGTCCTTTTTTGATCAGGGGAATGGGTTTGACGAAGAGTTTACCGCTTCCGGGTTTGAAGATACGGAACTGGGTTACAGGTTTGTCAACGCTGGCTTCCGTATTGTCTTCAATGAAAAAGCGTCAGCACTTCATAACGTGCGCACAACATTCCAACAATTTGCGCGAAAGAGGTACGCCAGTGGACAATGGGCCCGTCGTTTCATTGGCAAATATCCGGAAGTGCGGGCAACATTTCTGGGTTGGTCGCCGCTCAAGATAAAAGCCTCGAATTTGATTGGAATGCTGGCCACACCGTTGAAGCGGTTGTTCGATCTGGCCGAAAGCCGGCTGAATCGGCCGCTGCAACCGGTGCTTGGGGTGCTTTGCTGGCATCATTTACAATATCGTTTTCGAGCCGGATATTGTGCCAACTCCGCTTCCCCCGGCAGCATACTTGCAAAAACAAAGTCCGATTAATAGTATGAAGTAACTATACGAACAGGCTGCGCCGGGCCTTGGTGAGCAGAATACCGGCTTCCGAGCGCTTATTGTTCCAAATTAATAATTCCATACAAAACGTTATACGACGGAGGTTGCAGTGGGAACGAATGGGGCAAGCAAGAAAATACGAGTTCTGGTTACCGGCGGCGCTGGTTACGTAGGCTGCACGCTAACCGCAAAGCTCCTGGAAGAAGGTTACAACGTCGTGGTCTACGACAACCTCATGAGTGGAGGCCGTGGTATTCTGCCGTTTTTCGCCAATCCGGGTTTCGAGTTTATCAAAGGTGACATCCGGGACAAGCAGAGTCTTGCACAGGCCGTCAAAGGGGCCGATTACGTCATTCACTTGGCCGCCATTGTAGGATATCCCGCATGCAAACGCGATCCACGGCTCGCCGAAGAGGTTAATATCGATGGCACCATGAACCTGCTTGCTGTCCGCGCCCCCTCGCAAAGAATTCTCTATGCTTCCACCGGCAGCAATTACGGCGCCTATGACGGAGGCATGTGTACGGAAGAAACGCCCTTGAATCCGGTTTCCCTTTACGGGACCTCCAAAACCAAGGCAGAGCAGGCTATCATGAAGTCGGGGAATGCGCTTTCGTTCCGCTTTGCCACGGCGTTTGGGGTTTCCTACCGCATGCGACTCGATCTGCTCATCAATGATTTCGTCTACCGCGCTCTACGGGAAAAAAGTCTGATTCTTTACGAGAAGGAATTCAAGCGCACATTCATTCATGTCCGCGATATGGGCCGGACCTTCCATTTTGCCATCGAGAATTTCGACAAGATGCAGAATGAAGTCTTCAACGTAGGCTCTGAAAACATGAATTTCAGCAAACAGGACATCGCCGAGAAGATCCAGCAAAAAATACCGTTCTATTTGCATTTTGCCGATGTCGGCAAGGATGAAGATCAAAGAAATTATGAGGTATCGTATGAGAAAATCCGCAAACACGGCCTGACGACGACCATTGATGTGGATCAGGGTATTGATGAGCTGATTCGCGCATGCGCCGTGATTGATTTGCGGTCTGAATTCTCAAACGTCTAAAGCATATAAACGGTGACCATGGGCTTCTGGCAGGGAAAAAAGGTGCTGGTAACGGGGGGTTCGGGCTTTCTAGGCAGCCATATCGTTGAAGGTCTGGCACAGCGCGAAGCAGCCGTTGTCGTTCCGCGGAGCAAAGAATACAATCTGGTATCCATGAGCGAGGTGATGCGCTGCTTTGAAGCACACCGCCCGGAGATGGTAATCCACTCGGCCGCTTACTATGGCGGAATCGGATTCAACCAGGCCTACCCGGCCAAGATCTACTATGAAAACCTGGTGATGGGCGCCAACGCGATGGAAGCTGCCAGGCGGTGCAGTGTGCAAAAGTTCGTGGCCATCGGGACAGCTTGTTCCTATCCGGGGTATCTCGAAGGTGAGCTTAAAGAAGACAATTTGTGGGATGGGCCACCGCATGAAACAGTAATCAACTATGGTCTTACCAAGAAAATGATGGCGGTCCAGGGCTGGGCCTACAAAAAGCAATATGGTTTCGATGCCATTCACTTGATCCTCACCAACCTCTACGGGCCGCGAGATACATTTCAAATTGAACGGTCTCATGTCGTCTCGGCCCTTATCAAGAAATTTGTTGAGGCCCAACAAAGTAGAAAAGAAGAGGTAGAAGTATGGGGGACTGGAAAACCGATTCGTGAGTTCCTCTACGTCGAAGACTGTGCCGAAGCCATCATTCTGGCGGCGGAACGTTATTCGGATACCCTGCCGCTCAACATCGGATGTGGCAAAGGAACCAGCATCCGCGAATTGGTATCGAGCATCAGGGAGGTCACCGGATATGGCGGAAGGTTAGCCTGGAACACGTCAAAACCAGACGGCCAAATGAAAAAAATCCTGAATGTTGATCGCATGAAGAAGGTTCTCGAGTGGGAGCCGCCAACAGATTTGCTTTCCGGTTTGAGAAAGACAATCGAGTGGTACGCCGCCAATAAAGAACAGGCAGATTTGCGCTACTGATCTTTTTCAGATTATTAGGGCCGCGCACCTGAACTTCCTTAATCAAAGGTAAGACATGATTTCTATCATCACATACGGACGAAACGATAACTACGGTTTCAATCTAGCCAAGCGTACGGCAATGAGTTTCAATTGCCTTGCCGAAATCCTGACGGAAGAAGACGAAATCTTTTTTGTAGACTACAACACACCAGGGCACCTGCCGACCCTGCCCGAAGACATTTGGGACACGTTTACCGAAAAAGCCCGCCAGATTATCAATGTAATCCGGATTTCTCCTCAGATCCACCAGCAGATCAAGAAAGACTCTCCTCTTCCGATCCTGGAGAATGTTTCGCGCAACGCGGCCATTGTGCGCTCTAACCCCACTAACCATTGGATGCTTTCGACAAATCCAGACGTCTTGCTCGTGCTGGCATCCCGCTGGAATAACCTGCCCGAATTGTTGAGCACTTTGAAAGACAGTTTTTACGAACTGCCTCGGTTTGATATACCCGAGAGTGTGTGGAGTTCTGTCTCGCGTCTTGATCCGAGAGCCAACATGTCGTTACTAAGAGACTGGCTGATTGCCAACCGCGCTGCCGTTGCTGAGACTATTCCCGATCATCGCTTCCAAAAATTCTATCTATTCGATGCGCCCGGAGACTTCCAGCTCGCGCCACGCGAATACTTTTTTCTATGTCATGGCTTTGATGAATCGATGAATCTTTACTTTCACTCTGATTCCAACCTGGCCAAACGGATGTGGCTGCTGAACGGAGGGAAAACCGACCATCTGTTGGATCATGCATGGGTCCTGCACCAGGATCACTATTTAAGTGGCGAATGGACTTCACGCGTCAGCGGCACAAAACACAATGACCACATCAAGAAAGTGGTTCACGAGCACGAAATCGAGGCCAATGATTCTAATTGGGGTCTCCGGGACGTAGACCTCCCCATGTTTAATCTGGCGGAACGAATGGGAAAACGCCGGGAATTCTCCTTTTGCCAGTCGGTTGCCCATTCCAATGGAAGTCTGGCGTTGAGCCGGGAAGTCGACTGGACCATGCAGCCTACTTATAGATTGCACCACTACACGCCGGAATTGATTACCCTTTACTTGCGTGAGTTATTGCAGGTGATTACACCGCAATCCAAGATCGTTTATGTCGGGGAAAATGCGGCAACATTGGCACTTCTTCGAAAAACATGGTCAGAGATTGCCCCCGGCAGCCCGGAAATTGAAGATCTGGCCAAAATGGATCCCGGCCCCGGCGATATCGCTCCAGATGTGCTTCTGGCCGATTGTTTTTATGAACGCTCGGAGGCCTGGGAAAAGAGCATACGCTCTGCGCAAGACAGGATTTGGGAGCAGCATGAAAAAAAGCGACTCAGCGAGTATGAGGCTTACGACGAGTTGACGCGATTTGCAGACAATGCTGATTCCCTGATTCTCGAAAAGCGTCTTTTGCCCTTGTGGGAGAAGCAATTCCGCAAATTACGTATGCAGCCTGGAGCCTACGTCATTCTCATGGGTTGTAATACTTATGTAAATCTATTTGCCAGATTCCAGGAATCCATTGCCGGCCCTTGTGGATTGAAATATAGGGCAGGAATACTGATTGGATTGCACTCCATACTGCAAAAAATTAAGCTCCGGCTGGGCGCAGTGAATGAAGAGGGAGTTGACATTCCTCGCCAGGACGTTGGTTTTATCCTTAAAGTCATTCTGGGAATGCGTTTTGCCAAACGGCAATTTTGCAAGAAATGGATAGGACATGGCAGCGTCATGGGCTTGATTTACTTTCACCATGTCCGCCGCCGTATTCAAGAGCTAATCGACCGCCTTAATCTGAAGCCGCTTTACATTCATCACCGGCTTATTATCATGCGCATTAACCCCCGGGACGCTTCCTAGGTTTTTTTCTTTCTCTACATTCTGCTCCTGCAGGTTCGGGGCCGCTAGGCTCGGCGCAGCGGAATCTTTCGCATAAAGATCGACTATAAGGTCAGGATTACTATTGTAGTCACCGAAAAAATGATAGGTCTTGAGCAAATGGTAGGAGCTTCCGGGGCGGCGAACCCAGGTCGCAACAGCGCGGAAGTATGGATAATTCAGCGGGCTTACCATCCCCATGCCAAGAGCGTTAAATTTTTCAATATCCCCTCTCAGTAGAAGAACGGCTTTCGCAGGTTCTATGCACTCTCGCGCGTACTGTTCGGGCAGAGGAGATGCCATTGCGTCTAGGCTCACTACTGCAGGCAGTTCATCCTGCCGCTGGGGCATGTAATAGAGAAACGTGGACGGGCTTCCGTATTCGGGTGTCCACATGAAACTATCCTGATGAGAAAGAATTTTGCTCAAATCGTATGCTATTTGACGCATCACAATCTGGTTATAGGGTCCTTCTTGTAATTCCTGTCTGGACCATTGATGCAAATTTCGATAACCCTGGATTCCAATCAAGCTTGCATAGACTAAGGCTGCCGAAACGAAAACCCATGACAACTTAGGTTTCCAGGCGGGCAAGGCAGTGATCGCGACTGCCATAGACTTCAATGAAAAAACCCATAAGACCAAGTAACAAGGGAGAGCTAAAAAATAGTTCTTGGCAAGTGATGTCGAAACCAGGGCATAAAGAGAAATTCCAATCACCAGGTAACAGAGGAGCGGGCCGATACTCTCGGAATTTTGTTTTCTTCGAACAAGCAAAAATAAAAAAAAGGCCACGCCTGCAAACAACAACACCAACGCCAAAGTTCCCATGTGGGGGCCAAACAAAGTCCAATAGTAAGTAAGCTCGCTTTTCAGCGTAGCATGGGGATTGGAATACAGAGGCAGTTCTACCGTGAGCACATTCCGGATGTAGTTAAGAGTCATTGCCAATCCGCCGGCAAGTGCCCAAGGCAACAAGAGAACTATGAAAATTAATAATGCCCAGTCCGCCATCTGTAGAACATGCTTCAAATTACGCCGATTAAGCACAAATACATAACCAGCGGCAACGCACCAGGCCAGCAACAGTGCTCCCAGGGCAGAACTTTTTGTAAGTATAGCCAGTGCAGCGCAAGCGCCGGAAAGTAATGCTGTTGTTTCATCCAAAGCATGGGCCCGTTCCACAAGAAGAACAACAGCACATAGCAGAAAAGCGGCAAACAGAAGATCAGGACGCAGATCGCTCAGATAGCCATGGCTAACATTATGGTGTCCTGTAGCTGCGGCCTGCAAATTTACGCTTACAGTCGGCAACATGGAGGTAAGAATTGCCGCCGCCCAAGCACCACCTGCTCCGATTCGGCAGCGCACCACCCAGAACACGGCCAGGCAAATCATAAAAGTCGGCCAGAATCGAGCCGCGTAGGATTGCCATTCTCCTTCACCAAACAACGCAAAGTTTAACACCATAAGCCCCTGCCACACCGGATAGCGGTTTCCAAATGTGACGCTCGCAAAAGTGACGGGATGCACTTTCCACAATCCGAGGTGGAGAAAAGCGTTTTTGGCGTCCAGCATGTACTGTATGCCATCGTAATAGGGGGGAAAGGCCAGCAATCCAATTTTGCGGGAGAAATAAATATCCGTTGCCGTCACAGCCAGTGCCAGACAGAACAGAGAGATGATTTCTATTGGTGTTGGCCAATCCCAAGCCCGCGGGGCCTTCTTACCATACCGCAACACTCCACTCATAAAAGCCAAAACAATTCCGCCCGCACCCATTACCCGCCAGCGATGCAACAAAACCGCCACCAAACTCATGTGATGGGGGCTCGACAATGCCCACATTAATGCCACAATCGTCAGGCTGATTCCGGTAAACATCGCAGCGGTCAATAAGATCCGGAGGCGCCGCGGGTAGCCCTGCACACGGTCAGGAGGAAAGAGGAAAGCACGAAAAAGTGATCGCAAAGATGATCCGGGTTCGGCCAACGCAATGAGCCGGCCATAGACGGCGAGTCGTTTTTTGGACGATCCAGCCAACCAACCAATCAGGATCAAGCCAATGCCAACGATAATTTTAGTAATCTTTAGTAGGCTGAACGGGAATGGACCACGTCTTAAATGTGCGGCACTGTAAGCGACGAGGATGGCCCCTAGAACAAAGCTAAAGAGCGAAATTATTTTCCACAGAAAAGTGTGTTGATCTGATGTTTGGCTCATAACAATGTTACCGCATGTCTTGGGAATGCGAATGCCTTTTTAAGCCGGCCGGGTTTATCGAGCAGAGTTGCCTCATTCAGCACGGTGAAAAGCATAACATTCTAGCCGACATTAAAGATCCCGTCAGAGACGAACTGTATTCTGCCAGTGGATCGAAGAGCTGGATGTTACATTTATTATATCGACCACTAGGAACAGATTTCGCCATGGAGATCAAGTTAGGAATCGTCGGCTGCGGATACGGCAAGAATGTGGTCGTACCTGCCTTCCGGGCGGACGCCCGCTGCCGGATCGTTGCTATTGCTGCCAACAGTGCAGATTCAGCCCGATTGGCGGCGACGCAATTAGGGATTGAGCACGCTTATGGCGATTGGCGCATACTGGTTGAAGATGCTGCGGTTCATGCAGTTGTTGTGGCGACGCCTCCTGCCGCACAGCCCGAGATTGTACTGGGCGCTTTGCGCTCTCAAAAGGCAGTCTTTGCAGAGAAGCCACTGGGTGCCGGAGTGGGCGATGTGCGTGAAATGGCCAACAAGGCAGCGGCCAGCGGATTGGCCAACATGGTGGATTTCAACTTCACTGGAATCACGGCCTTCACTCTCGCCCGAAAAATGTTGCACAACGATGCCATCGGACCGATACGACATGTAGCCGTAAACTGGCAGACAGAGAGTTATACGAACCGAGCACGCCTGGAAAATTGGAAGTCCTCAGCTCAACTCGGGGGAGGCGCACTGTCGAATTTTGTTTCGCATTCCCTGCATTACCTGGAGTGGTTCATGGGCCCGATTACTGGGCTCACGGCACGCCTATTCCACATGTTGCATGACCCTCGTCCAGCAGACACTTCAGTGAGTCTGGCTATGGAATTTCGTTCTGGAGCCGCCGGCATGCTAAATATGAGCGCAGCCGCTTTTCCAGGTTCGGGACATAAGATTGAATTTTATGGGGAGGATGGCAGTCTTGCGCTGGAAAACCCGACCGGCGACTATATGCGCGGTTTTCGTGTATCGCACTGCCGCCGTCCGGCGACAGAGATGGCCTTAGTTAAGGTCGACGATCCTGAAGAGAAACGCTGGGAGGATGGCCGGGTTTTGCCGTTATCTCGTCTGGCAAAGAATTTTTTCGACTGGATTGAGCTAGGCACACCCGCGCGGCCTGATTTCCGGGATGGCCTGCGAGTGCAGGAATTGATTGCGGCCGCACAGCATTCACACCGGAGTGGCAGTTGGGTAAAGATTCCATAGGAGCGAGGGGAACATTGGCAAGTCAGCATTTTCTGGTCACGGGTGGCACCGGTTTTATCGGGTCTGCTATTACCAGTCGCCTGGTTCGAGAGGGTCATAGGGTCCGCGTCATCGATAACAATTCGCGGGGCGCGGAGCGCCGTCTCTCCGACATTCGTGGAGAGTTCGAATTGATCGTGGGCGATATCCGTGATCCCGACATTGTAAATCGTGCCGTCGAAGGGGTTGACGCAGTCCATCACCTGGCTTTTGTTAACGGAACGGAATTCTTCTACAGCATGCCGGAAACAGTACTGGAAGTCGGTATCAAGGGAATGCTCAATGTCATTGATGCCTGCCAGAAGCATGCGGTCGGCAAATTATTTGTGGCCTCCAGCTCGGAGGTCTATCAGACCCCTCCCCGGATCCCGACCGATGAAAACGTACCGCTGGTGGTTCCCGATCCCATGAACCCGCGCTATTCCTACGGTGGAGGCAAAATTATCAGCGAGTTGCTGGCCATCAACTTTGGCCGCAAGTACTTTGAGCGAGTCGTGATCTATCGCCCTCACAATGTCTATGGCCCTGACATGGGTGGCGAACACGTCATCCCACAGCTTGCACTCAGGCTGTCGCGATTGTGCCAGAAGCATCCTCAAGGCACCATTCCGCTGCCTATCCAGGGAAAAGGCGAAGAGACCCGTAGTTTCTGCCACATTGAAGATCTGGTTCAGGGAGCCATGTTGGTTCAGGAACATGGGGCGCATCTCAACATCTACCATATTGGGACCACGGAAGAAATAACTGTTGCCGACCTGGCTCATCGGGTCGCCGCTTGCTTCGGACGCAATATTGAGATCAAACCCGGTGAACTGACTGAGGGCAGCACCCCACGTCGTTGTCCAGATATCCGCAAACTCGTTGCCTTGGGTTATTCCCCGCGTATTCCGCTAGAACAGGGATTGCCCGCGGTGTGCCACTGGTATCGAGACAATGCCGATAATGGTACAGTACAATGATGCGTCATAATTTATTCTGCAGGACAAGAAGGAGAGTTTTTTGAGTGAGTATTTCCGCATATGCCCTGGATACTGGCGCTGAATCGAGCAAGGTGGTGTCTTCCTGTCAGGTGTGTGGGAATGGCGGTCTGAAGCCAGTGCTGTTTCTGGGCTACATGCCCCCGGTGAACCAGATGCGGCTGATCGGTCAGGTGCCGGCAGAGCAGCCTTCCTATCCTACCAACCTGCTGTTTTGTGTAAAGTGTGAACTGGTTCAGCTCGGGCTTTCGGTGGATCCAAGAATTCTTTTTCCGCCAGGGTATCCGTATACCAGCGGTACCACGCGCATCTTGCGGGAGAATTTTGCGGAACTGCATCGTGAATCCTGCGAGATGTTAGGTCTGAAGCCGGAGCACCTCGTCATCGATATTGGTTCCAATGATGGGACGCTGTTATCTAATTTCAAAGAGCACGGCCACAAGGTGCTTGGCATCGAACCAACTGACGTTGGCAAACTTGCTCAGCAACGCGGCATTCCCACGGTAATCCAATATTTCAACCATGAGGTCGCGCGTAAAGTGCGCACCGAGCAGGGTGCGGCAAAGATTGTCACCGCTACAAACTGCTTCGCTCACATCGAAGACGTTCACGCAATTACTGATGGTATTGTCGAAATGTTGGGAGAGAAGGGTGTTTTTATCTCGGAGTCGCACTATTTGATTGGATTGCTTGATCGTTTGCAGTACGACACCGTTTACCATGAGCATCTGCGTTACTATTCATTGCACAGCCTGCGGCACCTGCTGGAGATGCATGGTCTTGAGGTGTTTCATGCCCGGCAAATTCCAACTCATGGCGGCTCGATACGCGTCTACGCAGCGCGCAAAGGCGATTATCCGGTTCGGGCATCGGTAGAGGAAATTCTTCGCGCCGAACCGCACGGTCCGGACATGTTGGAGCGCCTGCGGCGTTTCCGGCAAGAAGTAATGCTCTCTAAGTTGCGCCTGCTGGCCATCCTGGCCGACGTTAAATCAGGCGCGCGCGTGTGTGGAATCAGCGCTCCCTCTCGTGCAAGCACATTGGTCACCTACCTTGGGCTTGATGACGCAATTGTGGACTATGTGGTGGAGATTCAAGGCTCACTTAAAATCGGCAAGTATATGCCGGGAACACTGATTCCAGTCGTGGAAGAGAGCAGATTATTTGAAGACCAACCTGAGTATGCCATCATCTTTTCATGGCATATCGCCGAGGAACTCGTGCCGAAGCTGAGAGAGCGCGGCTATAAAGGCAAATTTATCGTGCCACTTCCCGTACCCCGTGTCCTATGAGGCGCCCGATTTAATGGGACAATGCAACGTGGTGACCGTACAGGATAAATCCAAGGAAATCGAATTCTTTGACCAGCACGCGGCGAAGGATGATTACAATGTGTTCACCGATGCCGCCAGCCGCAAACTGGTTTCGAGCTTCGTGCAGTTAAGCGCTCTCCAACCTGGGGTCCGCGTTGCTGATCTTGGTTGCGGATCAGGCATATTCACCTCTCTTCTATCTGAGCGCGGATATGATGTCGTGGGCCTAGACATCAGCCCCAAGTTACTTCAGTTGGCGCGCGCAAAGTACCCCAAGATCGAATTTCTGGAGGGCGATGTGGAGGCATTACCGTTTCCAGCAGAAAGCTTCGACGGTATTCTTCTGAGCGGCATCGTGCACCACCTTCCGGACCCAGAGCGCTGCGCGGCTGAAGTTTATCGCGTGCTCAAACCGGGCGGCCGGTTTGTGGCTTTCGATCCCAACCGCCGCAACCCATTCATGTGGCTCTATCGTGACAAGGGTTCTCCTTTGTACAGCCCCAAGGGCGTTACCGAAAATGAGCGCCCCATTTTGTCCGAGCATGTAGCCCATGTGTTTGCCGCAGCAGGGTTTCAAGCCTCGACCAGTTATCTGGCAGGGTTATCGTATCGATATGTGGCCTCTTCATTGGCGCGCTTGGGGCTTCCGGTGTATAACTTTCTTGACAGCTTGATGTTCCGTCCGAGTTTCATGAAGCGATTCAGCCCGTTTGTACTGACTTTCGGAAACAAGTAATGACGCAAACATACGCCGCCGGAGAGAAAAATCAGAAATCTACTTTAAAACCTGCCGTTGATCTGACGGTTGTCGGGGGAGCAGGCCACGTCGGCATCCCACTGGTTCTTTCTTTTGCAAAAAAAGGGCTGCGTGTGATGATCAACGATCTCAACGAGCAAGCCATCGCCCAACTCCAGACAGGCTCCATTCCCTTTATCGAACATGGAGCCGAGGAACTGCTAAGGAAGGCACTTGCCGAAAACCGCCTTGTTTTCTCAAGCCGTAACTGTGAAATCCCGTCCTCTGGTCCAGTGATCCTGACGATTGGAACTCCGGTCGACGAGTTCCTCAATCCGGCCTTGAAAGTGGTGAAAGGCTGCATCGATGACCTGCTACCTCATTTGACGGATGGACAGCTCCTGGTTTTGCGCTCAACCGTATATCCCGGAACAACAGACTGGCTCGCGGGCTACCTGAAGCAAAACGGGCGCAATATCCCCGTGGCATTTTGTCCGGAACGTATAGTTCAGGGCTACGGAATTACCGAGTTGAGCACCATGCCTCAGATCGTAAGCGGAACGACGCAGGAAGCCGAAGAAGAAGCTGCTGCCCTGTTTGGTCTCATCTCAACCGAAATCGTGAGAGTGAAGCCGATTGAGGCGGAATTCGCCAAAATATTCACCAACACGTACCGCTACATCGAATTTGCGACTACAAACCAGTTTTACATGATCGCCCGCTCGGCGGGCGCCGACTATAACGCCATCCTGCATGCTATGAAGCGTAATTATCCGCGTGCTGCCAAGATTCCGGGCGCCGGCTTTGCCGCCGGCCCGTGCCTGTTCAAAGATACGATGCAGCTTGCCGCCTTTGCCCGCAACCAGTTTGCTCTTGGTCACGCAGCCATGCTGGTCAACGAGGGCCTGGTTTTGTACGTGGTTGACGAGTTACGGCGGCTGCGTGACCTCTCGCAGACCACCGTGGGATTGCTGGGCATGGCCTTCAAGCCTGAGGTAGATGACATTCGTGCCTCGCTTAGTTACAAACTTAAGCGCACTTTACTAATGCATGCACGCCAGGTATTGACTACAGACCCGTTCGTGAAATGCGACCCTGAGTTGCGGCCGGTGCAAGAGGTGATTGACACCAGTGACGTGCTGATTCTCTCCACGCCACACAAGGTCTACAAAGATATCGACCTTCAGGGCAAGCCGATTTTTGATGTCTGGGGATTCTTTGAAAGTGCAAAGAATGTCCTCTGAGGCCCCGCAACTCGATATCGTCATACCGGTCTACAACGAAGGCCCTAATATTCTCGCAACCCTCCACGCGCTGGCTACGCAAGTGCAATCCCGCTACCGCGTGCTGATCTGCTACGACTTCGACGAAGATGATACGTTGCTCGCGATCCGTGGACACGGCGGGGTCGGCAAACTTGAATTGGTCAGGAATCGGGGCCGCGGAGCCCATCAGGCCGTAATGACCGGCTTTCAGTATGGCCGGTCTCCGCACGTCCTGGTCTATGCTGCCGACGACGATTACAACGCTGGTATTGTCGACGGCATGCTGCAAAAGGCCAGAGAAGGTAATGATGTCGTCTGCGCCAGCCGTTTTATGCGGGGCGGCGATATGGTGGGGTGTCCCTGGCTAAAAGCCATGCTGATCCGCACAGCATCTTTCACTCTGTACCATTTTGCGGGCATGCCCACGCACGATTCCAGTAATGGATTCCGCATGTTCTCGCGGCGACTGCTGGATCGGGTTTTCATCGAATCAACACGCGGTTTTACCTACAGTATTGAGTTGCTTGCCAAATGTCATCGCCTGGGCTGGCCTATTGCCGAAGTGCCGGCGCAGTGGCGCGAGCGCGCCCACGGCGAGAGCCGTTTTCGGGTTATCCGTTGGCTGCCAGCTTACTTGCGCTGGTATTTTTACATTTTTGCAACCAGATTTCTTCGACGTCGCGCCGCGTCGGTGCCTGCCAGTTGCCCTGAAGATTGCTGCAAAGGCGCCGAACCATGAATGAAAAGGCAGCACGTTTGAATTTCGAGCGCAAGCTATTCCTGGTCCCTTTCGGCCTGGGAATTCTGATTGCTATTTATGGCCTTGTACGACTAGGCCACGGCCCTTTTCCATTTGCAGCAACCCGGGTCCTCAGAATTGTGGGGGGAATTACGGTTGCCGCAGCGAGCTGGATTTTGAGCTCGCGGCGACGGGCTGCCAATTTGCGTTTTGAACGCAAGCTATTCCTCGTGCCCTTTGGCCTGGGAATCCTGATTGCTGTTTATGCGCTCCTGCGATTAGGGCACGGCCCTTCTCCATTTGGGCAAATGCGTATTATTAAGCTTATTGCTGGAACCGCAATTGCCACAATGAGTTGGTTTTTTGGCTCAGAAAGAAGGGTCCGGAATACTTTAAACTGTTTTTTACGTTTTTGGCTGGAAATCCAAACCACCCGGAAGTCGTTGCATACAGGTATTGAAGCTGTTGCTATCCGAGTTAGTCAATATCCGCCTGTGTCTAATTTATTCTTGAAGTTTCAGAATAAGCAAAAAAACATACTCAAATTCTTATACGTTATGAGCAAGCTCCGATCTCAAGAGAATCTCAAGCGGGCTTTCTTATTTTGGGCAGCATTTTCGGCGGGGCTGCTCTGGCTCGGCCCGTTTTCTAATTATTCGCCGCCAGGGTTCCTGGATCCTTGGATTGACACCGGTTATTTTACCAACTTCCATTACCTAGTAAATCGGTTTGGTTTGCTTTACTACGTCAGCCGCTTGCCGTACGAGATGTTCGGAGTTCTGATGTACAAGATATTCTCGCCATTAGCGGCTAACTACCTCATCAATGTGACTATCCTCACTGCAGACACTTTTTCCCTCTATGCTATTCTCTTGCGCCACACTGGACGCTGGGTGGCCGTGGTTACCACCATTGCTTTGGCCTGCAATCCATATCTCATTGGTACTGTTACCTGGGATTATCCGGACGGACCCGCGATTGCATTTCTATTGCTGGGCTTCTGGATGGTACTGGCTCCGCCGCGGCGATTCGAAGGTCGGTTGGCAACGGTTTGGGCTGGGGCTTTTTGGGCAATGGCAGGATATACGATTCTTATTGCGGGACTGATCATTATTCCTGGTGTGTTGATTTTGTTCTATGTGAAACGGGCGAATTTGAGGGAAGCGGTGAAGCAGTGCGCCTGGCTGGCTGTCGGCGTGGCCCTGGTGACAGTTGCATTCGGATTGATTTCGCTCGCAGTGTTTCACACATTTGCTTTCTGGATGCCGCAGTGGAATCTTTACCGGTATGTGACGACCACTCCTGGATACCTGGCACACATGTGGGGCACCGGATTAGGCTGGATTTTAACTAGTTATCGTCTAGCCGCCACGTATGGTCTTACGCTGATCGGTACAATCTTTGCGGCCAGGCATTTTCATAAGATCAAAAAAGACCGATTCTTTACTTTAGCGTTATTGCTCCTCCTTCTTTCAGATATCGTTTTTGCTTTCGTGGAATTTGGAATGAAGGCTGTTGTGCTTCGGGTGTTCTATACGAGTTCATATCTGGTTGTGCCGGCATTCATTTTTCTCGGCGCGCTCTTATCTGCGTTGTACAAGGTTGTAGAAGGCCAAGAGAGAGTCTGGCTCAGAGTAGCTTGTGGAGCTGTCCTGGCTGGAATAGCTCTTTCCTTATTCGCCGTCAGGTCTTTGGCGCTGCATTGGTCAACATTGCCTCCCGAGGTATGGATCTCCCCTGAACTCGTGCGCCAGGTTTGGATTCTTTTATCAGCCCTCAGTATTAGTGGGGTGATCGGGTTCAGCTGGGTGGGTTGGGCGCGGCGTATTGGAATTACAGTGGCTGCATTTAGTTTCGCACTGCTTATCAGCTTTTCTACCTCCATGGACTTACACTATGTGTTCCTGAATACCCGCCTGGAATTTAAAGCGGCCATGGCCACGCAAGACCTCTTGAAGTCAGGCATTTTGAACGACCATCCGGTTGTGTTCTGGTATGACAATGATGAACGTTGGAGTCGGCTCTATAACTCGATCAACTCTCTTTATCTTTGGGGCTGGCGTGATCTTACGCGTGAGCTTCCGACGATGACCGTTGAAGATCTGCGGGGATTGGTTCCTCCTGACACGGTGTTCATTCATCTTACAACGGTGCCGGCGAAGATGCCGGAACGCGTACGGCTTCTAAGCCAACGCAACTTACGAGTCGAAGATATTGGCCGGTGGACGGTGCAACGCGGGAATGTTGAATTCGAGGTTTATGCTCAGCACGTTTTAAACGCGGCCGAAGTGAAATAGAACCGCGCAATCACATCCTGCTTGGAGTCATTATGCACAACCCTAGGATAGTTTCCGAAAAGAGTATCCGACTTTCGGATTGGGTACAAATCGTGGAGAGAGCCGTCGAACTCGAACCCGGTCAAACTCCGGAGGTGTATCACTCGCTGGGGCAGGCCGATTACGTCGCCATTCTAGCCATCACACCCGAAGGAACTATCCCCATCGTTCGACAATTTCGTCCTGGCTATGGTCACTGCACTTGGGAGCTGCCGGCTGGGCACGTTGATCCTCAGGAAGATCCCGAAAACAGTTGCGTACGGGAGCTACGAGAAGAAACTGGATTTACGGCCCGACAAGTCTACCCTCTGGGTATTTCTTCGCCCTGTACCTTGCGTCTAAGTAACCGTCTGCATGCTTTTTTTGTAGAGGCCGAAGTGTGTCAGGCTGACTTCCAGCCAGAAAAGGGAATGGATGTGAAAAATGTTGCCCCGAAGGAACTTCTTCAGATGATCTTAACCGGGGAGTTTCCACTGCAACTGCATGTAGGGGTAATCTTGCGTGCAGCCCTCGACCCGGTGGTCGCACCCAAGCTGGGGTTGAAACTTAGGGTTGATTCGGAGGGATGAAGAATTTTCCGTGGGACATCAACGAGAAAGCAGAGAATTCGATTTGCCGTCCCAGCGGTCACGATAATGACTTATCAGCCTGCAGCGTTGATTTGTACCAGTTCGTTCTGGTGGTGCTGGATGGGCATAGTCTCATCATAGCGAAATTCGATTTTGACCCGTGTCGGCAACACAGCTTCTTTGACCGCATCGGGGGCGTAAACAATGAGACGGAACTGCTTCGATTCTTCAGTGAGAATCATGTTACGCTGAACTACGCCTCCGTCGAGAGTCCGCTCAAAATCCACATCCCACTTCGAAGCGAAATTCTGATCCTGGAAGTTGACTAGGCATCGGTTAGCGTCACCGATTCCAGCAGGCCACCAGCAGGTCATTTGCACGCAGAGATTGCCGGACCCTGCCGGCAAGTCAGCAAAATATGTCACTAAATGGTCGTTCAGATGGGTGGGTCGAAAGACCAAATAGCGGCCGCCGAGCCACCCGGTCTTCCGCCACGCTAAAGGAGGCTGAGTGACGGTGCCATACATGCAGCTAACCAGATTCACTAACTGCCGCACATCTTGATCAAAAAGCGAACTCCATTGATCGGATTTTGCAACGGCGTCCAATCTTTCTTTTCCCAAGGCGACTATCTGCAATTTCTTCTCGATTAAGTCTTGAAAGTATTCCAGGGAGCCGGCCTCACTGCTCATGTTATAACGGCGGTAAATGTCCGCTGCCTTGGTGAAATAATCTTTCCATCCCGGTATCTGGCGAACCAACAATGGATGCGCCAGCATATTCTCATCGGCCACTGCCCTCTCCACGCCACGCGCGCTGATAATTTCGTAAAACATGGCTGGGATTTTATTACGGCCACACCATTCAGCAAATTCGGGCAATTTGGGAATACCGGTTTTAAACAGGCCAGATGTAGTGGACAGTTTCCAATCCAGGTTCAACCGCTTTCCTGTTTCGATAAAGTCAAGCACGTTCCTTTCTACCTGATCCCATTTGCCGTCCACCCGGATATATTCATAAGCATCTCCCATCGAATCCAGGCTGACGGCAAGGCTCAATTTTCGTTTCTTGATCAGGGTCTCCATATGGCGATGATGCAGGGTGCCGTTGGTAAAAATTGTCAGGCGCACGTCTTTGAGTTCCTCATCTTCAACGAATGCGCGAATGAATTTCAGTGCCTCGACCAAGGCAAACGGTTCACCGCCAATCACGCACACTTCCAAGGCCGATTTAAAGTGTTCACGCCACTTATAGAGAACCTCGAAAGAAACTTGTCGTCCATTGGTCTTTCGTCGCGGCACCTGGTGGCACTGGATACACGATAAATTGCAGGCGAATCCAAAGTCTACGTAATATCGGAGGGGCTTAGCGGTGAGAATTTCGCGATTCGACTCGAATTCCTGAAGAGCCAATCTCCAATTTGCTTGTTGTAGGGGCGAAGCATTCTCGTCAACCTGTGAGAATTCAGCAAAATACTGGGTTTCGGGCGCCCTGCTCCGAAAGAAATGGCAACTTTCGCATCCGCTTTGGGTGGTTCCCTGAATATTTACGTGACGTAGCTGCTGAAAGTTAGCGCTGTTCCAGTAAGAATCCAAAGCGCGGTACTCATCGGACCACTGGTCTTTGGACCCTGAGTAATAGCAGCAGGCGCTAACTTGGTTGTCGGGAGCGCTGATATTAAGCTCAAACCAGCCTGCGTTGCATTTCATATCATCTCCTCATTATAGAATAGCGCCTTATTACCGCTATAATACATTAACTGCTAAAAATAAATCTGCGGCCCCGAACTTTGCGAAAAGGATATCTCGTAATTGATCGAGTTACCAACAATCATTCCGGATATCGCGTTTTGAAAAGGAGCGATATTATCCGATATCATAAATTCCTGAGCAGGAGCCAATCATGATCGACTTTAAAATTGCGGAACCCGAACTGGCAATATCAACCGATAAACCAATTCCTACGGTTTTAGGTTTCGAATTGCATGCTGATCCTGCGGATTATGTTAGTCAGCTTCTTTTAGAGGATGGCGTTTATGAGATTGCTGAAACCGACTTAGTATCTCGTCTAGTGCGCCCAAACGATATTTGTATTGATGGCGGCTGTCACATTGGCTATTACAGTTGCTTGATGGGAATGCTGGCGGGACCTGAGGGCAAAATCTTTGCATTCGATGCAAATCCTTTGCAAGTGCAACGAACACGAAAAAACGCCGAAATCAATGGTTTGCGCAATGTAGAAGCTGTTCACGCTGCCTTGGGAGACCAGACAGGGGGCGCCGCACTTTTCAATTTAGCAATAGATAAACAAACTGGGTTGAGTTCTTTGGGGACTATATCCAACAATTATCAACGAACCATCGAGGTGCCTTGGTTGCGTTTGGATGATTTTTTAAAAGAACGTCAGGTGACGCATATACGGCTGCTCAAGCTTGACATTGAAGGTGCGGAAGAAATCGCTTTAAAAGGGTTAGGTAAGGTTCTTGCAGATCACGTCATAGATTTTATTCTTCTGGAATGCAACGATAACCGATTGAAGGTCTTGGATTCCTCTACAGAGCAGGTATCTACGCTTTTACTCAATGCCGGATACTCGTGCCGGAGCTTCTCTACGAATTCTGTCCCAGCTTGGATGGAAATTCGAAATCCCAAGAGCAGAGAGGATGTGAATCATCTCTTCTCCAGTCCCCATGTTCGCAATGAGGTCCCCAGTTTTTCATTAGCAGGCACACTGATTCAGGCAAAAACGAAACAGAAAAATTACTTTCATACAATTGCTTGGGAACCGGCACGCGCGACAGGAGAAACACCGGTTGTAACTCCCGCAGAAGCATTTTGGCGGCAGCGAGAGATGCTCGCGAACTCCAGAGGAAGAATTTTAAGTTTGAGCGCCGCCATTGGACGGCCTACCGATCTTACCCCGGCGCAATGGGCGCAAATCATGGCATTTACCGAAGAATTCCGGCCCGATTTAATTCTTGAATTGGGCCGTGGTACGGGTAATTCGACAGCCTGTTTTACCGAAGTAGCGCAGCACTTAGGTGGTGCAGAGCGGTGTAAAGTTCTGAGCTTGTGCCTGAGTGACACTTGGCGAAAACAAAGTGTGCCCAAGATCAGGCAGATTGTACCTCCTGAATGGTTTGCGCCGCTTGAAGCCTTGGAATGCGATATTCTGAGCTTCGACATTGGACCCAGGGTTGCATCCGCGCGGCGGATCATGGTGTTCTGGGATGCTCATGGTTTTGAATTGGCGGAATGGGTTTTAGGGGAGCTGCTTCCAAAGATTGCACGCAAGCCTCACATCGTAATGATGCATGATCTATCAGATCTTCGATATTGCAGCTCTGAACGGAGATATGGCAACGAGCGCTTATGGAAGGGGACTAGCGCCGGAGAGCAATCCATGTGGTTAGGTCATATACACTCCAGAGTGGCGCAGTCCATTTCTATTCTTGATTTTACAAGCCGAAATAAGCTGCCTCTTCATTCCGGGGACGATAGTTTCTTCCAGGAAATTGGACCTGATTTGGAAAAGAAAACCACGCTGGAGCGAATGCTAGGAAACGACCTTTTTCAACTGAATGCCCATTGGTTCTGGTTTACTCTCGCAGAAGCTGGCAGCGAGCTTACCTATCCGAAATTCGAGCCGCCACCTCTTTCTCCTGTCTCGCGGAACCCAGTTATGCTGGAAAATAATGAACTCGCGGCCCTGCGAAAAGAGCTGAACGCAATACAGTGCTCAGGCAGTTGGCGCTTATTAAATAAATTGCACCGCGTCCGGAATGCGATGGCTCCCGCCGGCAGCCTTCGCAGAAAGGTATATGATTCAATCCTGAAGCCTTTCCGTGGAAGGACCTAGGTTTGCATAAAGAAAAGCTATCGCGCTGAGACTTTAAAATACATTCCTGATAGAGCGAGGAAAGAATGTCTTTGGAGCAAACAATTCAAAATATCGGGGTAGTGGGACTCGGGAAGCTGGGTGCCTGTGTAGCAGCTTGTCTGGCCAGCCGCGGTTTTAATGTGATTGGTATTGATGCAGATCAGGCCAAGATAGAAGCTATTCAAAATGGCCGCGCTCCGGTCGAGGAACCACGCCTGCAGGACAAGATCAATGAAGGCGGCTCGCGCTTGCGCGCGACCACAAGTTTTGCCGAGGTGGTCAAGAATTCGGAAGCCTGTTTCTTCATTACCCCAACGCCCAGCCTACCCGATGGCAGCTTTGATAATCAATATCTGATCCGAGCGCTGCAATCAGTGGCCGATGAAGTCCGGAAGCAAAACAAGAAGAATTACTTATTTAACGTCAATTCCACTGTGACCCCCGGGACCTGCGATTCGATCTTCAAGTCCATGCTGGAAAAAATGCTGGCAGGCAGTTGCGGCAAAGATTTCGGTCTTGGTTACAATCCCGAGTTTATCGCTCTGGGTAATGTTGTACGCGGACTGCTGGAGCCTGACCTGGTCCTGGTAGGGGAATCCGATCCGCAAACTGGAGAACGCCTCGAAGAACTCTACCGCCGTTTCTGTACGAATAATGCTCCGATCGAACGTATGTCCTGTGCCAACGCTGAGCTGACCAAGATTTCGGTAAACTGCGCCGTGACCATGAAAATCAGCTTCGTAAACCAGCTGAGCGCTGTGTGCGCGAAAATTCCGGGAACGGACCCTGGCGTAATCCTGCGGGCCATTGGCCGTGACCGGCGCATCGGCTCTGAATATCTCAAGCCGGGGCTGGGATACGGAGGGCCATGTTTCCCACGCGATAACCGGCTTTTCCAGTACACCGCAAAATCCGTCGGGGTTGACGCTCCATTAGCGCGCGCGACGGATCAGGTCAACGAGCAGGTCAATACGCGATTGCTGCAGACCGTCATGGCGCATGCCCCGAATGGAAACTCCGTGGCTGTTCTGGGCCTTGCTTACAAACCGCTCTCCAATGTGGTTGAGTGTTCAACTGGAGTTTGGCTGTGCCAGCAGCTTGCAAGCCATGGAGCTTCAGTCTTCGCCCACGATTATGCCGCCAACGGCAACGCCGAGGCTAGCTTCTCTCCGGGAAAAGTACAGCTTGTGAAAGATCCTTCAGAATTATTGAACTGCAGCGTCTTCGTAATTACCTGCCCATGGCCGGAGTATCGCGAGGTTTTCAAGTCTTCCAAACATCGATTAAAACAAGGCTCTGTAATCATAGATCCCTGGAGCATGTTAAGAGATGTTGTGCCTGTATTAGAAGCCATTTCCTACGTGGACCGGCTCAACTGAGGCGCTGGAACTCAATAATTACGATAAAAGTGAATGGGCACCAGTACTTAGAGACAGGAACAATAGTGCATAGGTTCACTATGAACCAAAGCTGTTTTCAAAATGCCACATGCCGGGATGTACGATTACTTTAGTAACCCACTGTTCAACGTGAGTTTCTGCTTGACAAGTTGCGCAAACAAAGCTATAAAAGAATCGCCTTCTCCCCATATAACCAGTTTTTAAGGTTAGAACCCGCTTTTCTGGATTTTTGATTAAGTTAGGGTTTCCCCCAAACGTTTATGAACGCCCACACGGCGAAAATTAGGAGGTTAGTTCTGAATATGAAAGCCAAATTTCTTTGTCTTCTTGGGGTATTGCTGCTAGTTTCGTCGGTGGCATTCGCAGGCTCGCAATGCCAGCCAGGTAATCCCGTCGCTACGGCCGGGCCAACGATTGTTCCGGCCGATGGACGCATTGTTGACTTCGACTTCGTTGCGCAGTCGGGTGGCATCAACTATTACGAAACCACATTGACCGCTGGCCACTCCTATTCCATTGAGGTCCGCGAGGATTATGATGACGTTTCAGGGACCCCGATCACAGTGGCGCTCTATGCGAATAACACTTGCTCAGGGAGTGCTCTTGCTGCCGGCTCTGCGACCACGGGCTACCGGGACACGTCGGGAATTGACCCGGCTCTTCCTTTGAACTCGTTTCGCGGCAGCGTAATTCCACCGGCCAGTGGACCTTATTCGATCAAGGTGACAAACTCTGACGCGATCGGTCATTACATCTCAGTAAGCGTGCAAGAGACCACGCTCTATAGCGCCTTTTGGAGCGATGATGGTGGCAATGGCCACACATTCTGGGTGTTCACTAATACCACCACGGCCGCTGTTACAGGCACGCTTACATTGACCACCGGCGGAAACACACCACAGACCTTCACGAAACCTGTAGCCATGGTCGCTTCGGGCGCAGTGGGGTTGGTTACAACTTCGATTTCGGGCGTAGCCGGGCAAGGCGGTAACGCTCGTTTCGCCCATGATGGGCCTGGCGCCGCGGTGATCGTAAGAACAACGGTTGCCAATTTTGCCACCGGTTATCTTGAACCCGTTCCTTTTGCTTCGCTTAAGGACAAAAGGTAAAGAGAACGACGGTTTCAAATTTTCTACTTAGGGACGAGGTTTGAGTGCGCTCACGCACTCAAACCTGTTTCTAATAACAAAAGTTCTTAGGCCAAAATCGAGGGAGACAGCGGTGAGTTGCAGGCGTGCTCTTATTTTTTTCTTTTGCAGTCTTTGGATTCTTGTGGGCGCCGCCTTGACAAACGCCGCGCCACCCCCTCAGCAAGTCGATAGTGGCATTGAGGTTTCGATCAGCGCGAATAGCTGGACAGTTCAAATACTCAAACCCAGCCATTTGCGCGCTGTGTTGGAATCGGTTTGTAAGCAGTCGCAAACAGTCTGCGACATAACTCCGGACTTGAGCGATGATGTCATTGCGCCTATGGTATTACGTGGCGATCCTTCCACGGTGGTCAGCCAGTTGCTGGAAGGAATGAAAGTCAATTACTCTTACGCACCTTCTACTCCACAGGAAAAAGGCAAATTGATCGTGGAAGCTCTTCCGCCGGGGGCTTTCGATCATCAGATGAATGCAAGCCAGCCGCCTGCCCCTGAGACTCAGCCTGATATACAGGGGGTTACTACGGTCGGCATGAACCCGACCCCTGAGGAGACTTCAACCCCTTCCTCTGCTTCCATGGCCGATTCCGCAGGCGCGGCAGCCAGCGATCAAACTAGCGAGCTTTCGAGCTCACAGGCGTTCCCGTTCCCGGGATCTGATGGGCATGTGCATGCCGTCTCCATGAATCGCGAGGCAAGCCCTTTCCTGCCGATCTTTGACTCGACCGGGAAATTGGTTCCTAACCCAAACACTGGAGTTGAAACGCCCTCCACCGTCTCGCCTTCCATTGGTCCGGATGGTAAATTGATCACCATGCCTGTGGGGAGTGGTAAATGGCAATTCCTCCCTGCTCTCGATAGCCGCGGAAATCTGCTTCCCGCTCCTTGAGATCCTAATCATTACTTAAGGTTGTAGACGCGGCGGCGAATTCCGTTCGGAGCAATACGACCACGAATCTGGCGTCAGCGGGCACAAAACGCCATGATTTTTACTTGGAAGGCCGCCAGGCTCGTCTTTGGTGCTCTTTCATATGACGCTCTTCGCCGTATCAATCGCTGACTGAAACTGGCGGAATGCTCATAGATGTAGCTCTCTCTCATGCCAACACCCCAAACGCCTCCATCGCCAACTCCCGTATCTGCCTGCCGATAATAATGGAAGCCGTGGCCGCCGGTGAGGGCACATTGCATACATGGATGACGTTGCCAGTGCGCAGGATATGAAAGTCATCCAGCAGCTTCCCCTGGCGGTCGAGCGCCTGCGCCCGCACACCTGAACCGCCCGGACGTATGTCCTCAGCCCGCAGCTCTGGAACCAAACGTTGCAGCGAGCGTAGAAATGCCGCTTTGCTCAGTGAGCGATAATACTCTGCCATCCCTTTTCTCCAGTATTTTGCCGTCATGCGCCAAAAGCCAGGGAAAGCGATTGTTGTCAGCGTGTCGCGCAGGCTGAAATCAGATTTGCGATAGCCCTCTCGCTTGAAGGCCAGCACGGCGTTCGGGCCGGCCTCCACCCCGCCATGTACCATACGGGTAAGATGCACATCCAGAAACGGAAAATTCGGATCAGGGACAGGATAGATCAGCCCATTCACCAGGTGCTGCCGCTCCGGCACAATGTCGTAGTATTCGCCACGGAAGGGTGCGATGATCAGGTCAGTTTTGGCGCCGGCGAGTTTGCTTATGCGGTCATTGTGCAATCCCGTGCAGTTCACAGCGTATTTTGCAGTAAATTCTCCCTGTGTGCTCTGCACTGTAGCTTCATCTTGCCGCACAGCGATTCCGGTGACACGCGCCTGTGTGCGAACCTGGCCGCCTTGCTCGGCCACGATCTCGGCGAATTTCTTTGCCACCGCGGTGTAATCGGTAATACAAACTCCCGGAACGTGAATGGCCTTGACGCCACTGCAATGTGGCTCCAATTCCCGCAACCGTTCCGGACCGATCATGGCCAATCCCGGCACGCCATTGGCCACCCCACGCTGATATAGCATTTCTAACTGCGGCAGCTCTGTCTCTGATGTTGCTACTACAACTTTTCCACAACGCTGATACGGAATATTGTTGACTTGGCAGAACTCAACCATCGCCGAGGCGCCTTCCACACACGTCCTGGCTTTCATGGAGCCCGGTTTATAGTACAGGCCGGAATGGATAACGCCGCTGTTATGTCCAGTCTGGTGCGAGCCAACTTCTTTTTCTTTCTCCAGCACAAGCAAACGTTGCTTTGGGAGCCGCTGCGCAATCGCCACTGCGGTCGCCAGGCCCACAATCCCGCCGCCTATCACTACAAAATCAAATTTGTTATCTGACATGCTGATCGAAAAACTGAGTCTGGATTTTCTGGAACTTGGTTTGTCTTTTCCTGAATCTTAATCCTGCATGAATGCATTGTGCAATTCGGCGCCGGCAGAAGATCACAAACCGGAAAACGCCGGAACATATTATCGCCCGCGAGAAGCGTCCGGACCCAACTTCTTACGAGTCTGAAACCAAGAACCCACATCTGTAACTAGCTGAAAACTAAGCTTTTGCAGAGGTTATCATTGCTGGCTCGCAGTTGACTATCAGATTTGAATTTCAGAACGGGCCATCAAAATTCGACAGTTTAAAATGTTCGTTGACATCCACAAGATGGCTTGTGTTTTATTGAGTATACAGTGTTCCCTATGAAAACCATTATTCTCGCGGGTGGGCTCGGTACCCGGTTGGCGGAAGAGACCTCGCTTCGTCCTAAACCGATGGTGGAGATCGGAGGGAAGCCGATTCTGTGGCATATCATGAATATCTATTCCGCCCACGGATACAAAGATTTCATTATCGCCTGCGGATACAAGGCCGAAATCATTAAAGAATATTTTTCCAATTTTGTCTTGCATAACAGCGATCTGCAGATCGATTTAAAGACCGGCCGCCAACAGATCATTAATGCTGCGACTCCCGATTGGCGAGTCGCGGTCGTGGATACGGGCGTTGATACCCTGACTGGCGGCCGTTTACGGCGTCTGCAAAACTGGATCGGGAACGAAACCTTCATGGCGACCTATGGAGATGGCGTAGCAGACGTCGACATAAAAGCGCTGATTGCGTTTCATCGCAGCCACGGGAAAAAGGCCACGGTGACCGCGGTTACGCCTCCTCCTCGCTTTGGCGGGCTTGAGTTGAAAGGCGATTCGGTATTGCGCTTTTCCGAAAAACCTCATCACGCCGACGGGTGGATCAACGGAGGTTTTTTTGTCTTCGAACCCGAAGTGCTGCAATACATCGCCGGGGATAAAGTTTCGCTTGAGCGGGAACCGCTGGAGCGTTTGGCCGCCGGCGGAGAGTTGATGGCTTTCCGCCACACCCGCTTCTGGCACCCGATGGATACCCTGCGCGACAAGCATTATCTTGACACTCTCTGGAACCAGGGGGCGCCCTGGAAGATATGGCAATAAATATGGCGTTACAGAACTTTTATAAAGGGAAGCCGGTCCTGGTCACCGGTCATACCGGCTTTAAGGGCGGCTGGCTGGCGGCCTGGCTCAAGATGATGGGCAGCCAGGTCAGCGGTCTGGCTCTGCCGCCGGAGAATGGCTCCGCCAGCTTTTTCGCCAATGCCCAGATTGGGAAAGGAATGAACTCCCTGCGCGGAGACATTCGCGACTTCCAGACCGTCCTAAAAACGTTTAAGCAATGTAAGCCGGAGATCATTTTTCATTGTGCCGCGCAGGCGCTGGTCTTACGCTCCTACCAGGAGCCCGTTGAAACCTACGCCACCAATGTTATGGGAACCGCGCATATTCTTGAAGCTGCGCGCCAGACGCCATCTGTGCGCGCCATCGTGATCGTCACCAGCGACAAGTGCTACGAGAACCGCGAATGGTTATGGGGATATCGCGAGCATGAACCTATGGGCGGTTACGATCCTTATAGCTCGAGCAAGGGCTGCGCTGAGTTAGTGACCGCGGCTTATCGCCGTTCTTTCTTCCAGGGCAAAAACGGCCTTGCAGTGGCTACTGTGCGGGCCGGGAACGTGATCGGTGGAGGAGATTGGTCAAAAGACAGATTGATTCCCGATCTGGTCCGAGGAATCATGAAAAGGACGGCCATTCCCATTCGCAACCCGCGCGCTCTGCGTCCCTGGCAGCATGTGCTGGAACCGCTCCGCGGATACCTGATGCTGGGGCAGCGCCTGGGGCAGGGAGAGATGGATTTTGCAGAAGCCTGGAACTTTGGCCCCCATGAAAATTCCATCCCCGTGGAAGAGGTGGCCCGCCACCTGATCCAGCTTTGGGGATCGGGAAAATTGAAAATTGAAAACAACCCCTCGAAACCGCATGAAGCACACTATCTCAAGCTGGATTGCAGCAAGGCCCAAACTTTGTTGGGTTGGCGCTCGCTTCTTATGATTGAAGACGCGTTGCGTCTCACGGTCGAGTGGTACCACACGGTTGCCAGAGACGCAAAAAACGCGGGACCCATCACCCGTACTCAGATCCAAAGGTACATGGATCTGCCATGTTGAAAACCGTTCGCTCCGCTTTGGTTTCCGGCGCGACTGGATTTATCGGTTCTGCACTGGTGCAGCGGCTCTCTGTGGAAGGCATTTCCGCATTTTGCCTGGTGCGTCCTGCTTCTGCCGGACGTGCCCGCATCAGCAACCTTCCTGGAGTGAAACTGCTGGAAACGGAAAATTATGAAAGCTCCACGCTGGCGCAAAAGCTCTCTGGCATCCGGACGGATGTTGTTTTTAATCTCGCTTCTGCCGGGGTAGCTCCTGAGGAACGCGATCCCCATCTTCTGCTTACAGGCAATTTGAATGTCGTTGCGGGCCTGATTGCCGCCACCTCAGCATGGCCCTTGAGAAAGTTTATTCACGTCGGTAGCTGTTCGGAATACGCTCCGGCGTCCGAAGGTCACAAGCTTACCGAACAAGATCTTCTTCAGCCCACATCTCTATACGGCGCAGCCAAGGCTTGCGCTCATATCTACGGACTAGCCTTCGCCAGGTCGAGGGGCCTGCCATTTGTAACCTTGCGTCTATTTGGGGTCTTCGGCGTAGGCGAAGCACCCAACCGTCTGGTGCCTTATCTCATGAGCCATCTACGGCGCGACGTGCCGGTAGACCTTACTCCCGGCGAGCAAGCTCGCGACCTGCTATACGTGGATGATATTGTAGAAGCGCTCTTGCAGGGCGCCCAGAGCGAGGGAGTGACGGTTGGATCTACTTACAACGTCTGTTCGGGCAAAGGGACCAGGATCCGCGAGCTGTCTGAAGAGGTAGCCAGGGCGATGAATAAGCCAAAAAGCCTGCTGCGCTTTGGCGACCGCCCCTATCGTGCCGATGAATCCATGTGGATTGTGGGCGATAACAGTCAGTTCAGCGCATGCACGAGCTGGACCCCTAAGGTCTCCATTGAAGAAGGCATTCGCAAGATGGTTTTCAGATCGGGGATAGCATGAGCACCACCAACTTCGACCAGTTTTCGAGCAATTACAAAGACCTGCTCGATCGTTCGATTGCCGTTTCTGGCGAAGGCTCCGGATATTTTTCCGAGTACAAGGCCCGCTATATTACCCGGACCATAGGAGAAGGTTTTTGCGGCAAGATTCTCGATTATGGCTGCGGGGTCGGTCTGCTTTCGTGCCTCATAAAAAAATACCTGCCGAAAGCAATCGTTCACGGTTACGATCCCTCAGCCGAGAGTGTAAAAATGGTCCCGCCCAATTTGGCCTCAGAAGGCACGTTTTCCAGCGACATTTCGCGCTTGCATTACGATTACGAACTCGCCATCATTTCCAATGTCATGCACCATGTGACCCCGAAAGATCGGCAGCAGACAATTTCTGAGATCGCGGGGCGCCTCGCAACCGCGGGGCGGCTGGTTTTGTTTGAACACAACCCCTTAAATCCGCTGACGCAGTGGGTAGTAAAGCATTGCCCTTTTGATGATGATGCTATTCTGCTCTCCCCGGGAGAAGCCCGCAGCTATTTCTTGGCGGCAAAGCTGGCTGTCTTACGGCGCGATTACATAGTCTTCTTCCCGCGCACGCTTTCCCTGTTTCGGCCCCTGGAGCCCATGCTCGGTTGGCTTCCCGCTGGCGGTCAATATGCGATGCTTGGAGAAAAATATGGGCAGTAACGGGAAACTCATCTCCATCATCGTCCCGGTTTTCAATGAAGAAGCGAATATCGAACCGTTATACGCGGCCCTGACTCCGATTCTGGAACAATTGAAAGCGCAATACGATTTCGAGCTGCTTTTTACCGACAATCACAGCACAGACCAGACGTTTGACATTCTGCGCCGCTTGAGCTTGAAAGATAATCGCATTCGCGTGCTGCGGTTTTCGCGAAACTTCGGCTTCCAGCGCTCTATTTACACCGGCTATATCCATGCCAGAGGAGACGCCGCCATCCAGATTGACTGCGATCTTCAGGATCCTCCCGAAATGATTGTTGAGTTTATCCGCAAATGGGAAGAGGGATATCAGGTAGTGTATGGCGAGCGCTCACAACGGCAGGAATCGTGGTATATGAACGTCATCCGTAAGGTTTTTTATCGCCTGATTGATTTTCTGAGTGAAGACGAGCTTCCCTACGATGCCGGCGATTTCCGGCTTGTGGATAGGAGGGTCCTCGATGTATTGAAGCAGATTGATGACTACCAGCCCTATTTGCGCGGTACCATCGCCACTCTTGGCTTCAATCAAATTGGAATCCCATATAGCCGCAACGAGCGAAAATTAGGCAAGAGCAAATTCAATATGGCGCAATTATTTGGCCTCGCGCTCGATGGCATTCTCAACCACTCTGTGGTGCCATTACGCATTGCCACCGTGATTGGCCTTTTTGTCTCCGCCAGCACGTTTATAGGGATTGCTGTTTATTTCGCGGGGAAAATTATTCTGGGCGAATCGTGGCCGCCGGGATTCACTACACTGGTAGTCCTGATTCTGGGCTCGTTGAGCTTGAATGCTCTTTTCCTGGGGATCATCGGTGAATACCTGGGGCGTATCTACAGGCAGGTGAAGAAGCGGCCCTTAACAATCATAGAGTGTGAAATCAATGCCTCCAGCAAACGACCCGCCGAAAATGCGGTTGAATCCTGGAAATGATCGCCGGCCATTCTATCGAACCATCCATTGCGCTTTATGCCACCAGAGCCACAACCGCAACCGCGAGAAATCTCCTCGGCATCCATTACCGTCATTGTTCCAGCCCTGCGGCGGCCTGATCTTACCGAGCGCTGCCTGCATTCCCTGGCATTGCAAACTGCCGGCGGAGTGGAAGTCGTGGTTGTGGAAAATGAAGCTCAGCCCGATACGATCTTCCACCTCGAAAGTCTGCCGCACGCCTTTCCCTATCCGGTGCGGCAAGTCTTGCTGGAACAAAATCTTGGGACCACAGATTCGATCAACCGGGCGCTGCTGCATGTTTCCTCCGAATTCGTTTTACTGCTCAACAACGATGTTGAACTGGATCCGCAATTTATCCGGCTGCTCGCCGAGAAATTGACATCTGACCCCCAACTGGCTTTTGCTACCGGCAAACTACTCAATGCCAGGGAAAAAACCCGTCTCGATGGAGCCGGCGATGCGCTTTTGCTGGGTGGCGCCGCATATCGCCTGGGCCACCAGGACCTCGACGCTGGCCAATTCGATCAACTTTCCGAAGTATTTATCGGTTGCGGCGCGGCAACGCTTTACCGCCGCAGCGCATTTGAGCACGTAAGCGGGTTAGACGGCGATTTTTTCGCCTACTTAGACGATGTTGACCTGGCCTTCAGGCTTCAGCTAAGCGGCTGGAAGGGCGTTTACCTGCCCTCGGCGATCGGATATCACATTGGCAGCGCCACACTGGGCGATTCCATGCATCCCCGCATCGCCCGCTGGATAACGCGCAACCAGCTTCTGCTTTTGCTCAAGGATTATCCCGCAGGTGTATTGTTCCGCCTTTTCCCGCGTATCTGGGTTTACCAATGGCTGTGGTTTCTGCTGCTTTTGCGCCGGGGAAGAATTGGTTCTTATATAGCAGGCGCCTTCGAGGCCCTTCGGCTTCTGGGGCGCAGTCTTGTGAAGCGCAGGCAGGTGCAATCAGGCAAAAAAATCACCGGCCCCGAGCTGATGCAGAAGCTGCGTGCGTCAGAAGCCCAAATCTATGCCTGGCACCAGGCGCAAGACCCAAAAATGAGATCCGCGCTCTTGGGCATCTACTTCGGATTATTCGGCAAACATCAATAGCCGAAGTAGCGCCGGCGTCCCGCCGGCTGTCGCGTGGGCATCCCCCAGGTTCCAGACCGCACATGAGGAAAGGGCGTGCATATCTTTCAAGCTGACCTAACTACCGGTGAGCGCTGTCGTGTGCGAATCGAAGGCAAGGAATGTTATGATACGCCTCTAACCCCTAAAGGTGATTGCATGAAAGGCGTTGTTCTTGCTGGTGGATTGGGTACGCGGCTCCTGCCGCTGACTCGAGTGACGAATAAGCACCTGTTGCCGGTGCACAATCTGCCCATGGTGTTCTATCCCATTCAGGCGCTGGTCAACGTGGGAATTACCGAGATCCTGATCGTCACCGGCGGGCACAACGCCGGCGATTTTCTGCGCTTGCTCGCCAACGGCAAAGATTTCGGCCTGAAGCGCCTGAATTATGCTTATCAGGAAGGGGAAGGCGGCATCGCTGATGCGCTCCGCCAGGCCGAACATTTTGCCGAAGATGACGCCATCTGCGTGATCCTGGGAGACAACATCATAGAAAATAATTTTCTTGAGAGCGCTGAACGTTTCCGGCAGCAAAAAAAAGGTGCTCATATCATTTTGAAGCAGGTGAATGACCCCGAACGTTTTGGCTGCCCCGAAATCAATGGCGGGCGCATTATCCGCATCGAAGAAAAGCCCAGGCAGCCGAAATCGAATTATGCTGTGACCGGCCTTTATCTTTACGATAATTCGGTCTTCCAGAAAATCAAGACACTCAAGCCCTCGCACCGCGGTGAGCTGGAGATCACCGATATTAATAACATGTATCTTGAAGAGGGAACCCTCACCCACAGTATCCTTGAGGGCTGGTGGACCGACGCCGGCACCTTCGACTCGCTTCGCCATGCTACCAACCTGGTGGCAGAGACCGGAGCCAATAAATTGACCAAGCCTCTGGCGGCGGCCGGCAAGAAATAGGGGACGAATGAAGATACTGGTCACTGGCGGCGCTGGCTTCATCGGTTCCAATTTCATCCGCCACATGCTGCAGCAGCGCAAGAATGCAGACATCGTCAATTTCGACAAGCTCACCTATTCCGGAAACCTGGAAAACCTCGCCGACATCGCGGAAAACTCACATTACCAGTTTATCCGCGGCGATATAACCGACGCGGCAAGCGTGGCCAAGATCATGGCCAACGGCTTCGATGCTGTCATAAATTTTGCCGCCGAGACCCATGTTGATCGCAGCATCGAAAACGCTGCTCCATTTTTCCATTCCAACGTAATGGGAACTTTGACCTTGCTGGAAGCAATGCGGAGGGGTGCAGCTAAGCTATTTATCCAAATCAGCACCGATGAGGTTTATGGCAGCGCCGGCAAAGGCGAAAGCTTCTCCGAGAGCCAAACCCTCGATCCCCGCAGTCCCTACTCAGCCAGCAAAGCGGCCGCCGATCATCTAGTGAATGCCTATATCCATACCTACGGCGTCTGTGCCATTGCGCTGCGCTGCACCAATAACTACGGCCCTTATCAATTTCCAGAAAAGTTGATTCCCTTAATGATCGCCAATGCCCTGGAAGGAAAACCGCTTCCTGTATACGGCGATGGCATGCAGGAGCGCGATTGGCTCTATGTGGAAGATTACTGCCGGGCCATCACCTGTGTACTTGAGGGCGGCAAGCCGGGCGATGTTTACAACGTTTCTTCCGGAGCGCCAACCGCTAACCTGACCGTGATTAAAACCATTTTGAAAATCCTGGACAAGCCGGAATCGCTCATCCAGTTTGTGACCGACCGACCGGGCCACGACCGCCGTTATTCTCTGGATAGTTCCAAGTTGCGCCACGAACTGGGCTGGAAACCAGAGGTCAGCTTCGACCAAGGGATTCGCAAGACAGTGGATTGGTATCTCAACAACAAAATCTGGATGGAGCGCGCGCGTTCCGGCGAATACCGCGATTACTACGACCGCCACTACACCCGCCGCGACCAGACCTTCAGCAAAGTTGGCTCGTCCTAACTGGACTGCGTTCCCGCCTTCTTACGTGTCTGCATATACTCTGCCAATGCTTCCTGCCACGGAGAGAAGTCACCAAACCCGGCGTTTCGGTAAGCAAGATTATCCAGCACAGAATAGACCGGACGTTTCGCCTTGGCGCCATACTGCTCGCTGGTGACCGGGTTTACGACCGCATGGATGCCCGCCAGGCGAAAACATTCACGGGCAAAATCGAACCATGAGCACTCGCCTGTGCTGGTCATGTGGAACAGGCCTTGTGCCCCTGAAGGGATCAGGCGGATCATGTGCCGGGCGAGTTCCCGCGTGCTGGTCGGCGTGCACACCTGGTCATTGACCACGCGGGGCGTCTTCCTGGCTGCGGCAAGCTTCAGCATGATCTCTACAAAATTTCCTGTTTTGCTCTGGCTGCCGACCATTCCATAAAGTCCGCAAGTACGAATGATGATATAGCGGTTGCAGTTTTGCTTTACCGCAATCTCTCCCGCAAGACGCGATTTCCCATAAACGGAAAGAGGTCTGGCCTCGTCACTTTCCAGGTAAGCGGACCGCTTTACTCCATCGAAGACATAATCGGTACTGAGCTGCACCAGCAAAGCGTTTTGCTTCTCTGCGGCTCTTGCCAAATTGTGGACACCGTCTTCATTTACGGCAAAAGTCGTCTCCGGCTCGTCTTCGCACTGGTCAACTCGATGGAAGGCTGCTGTATTGATAACGCATTCCGGGCGGGTTGCCCCCATCAGATCATCCACGCTCCGCTTGTCGCGGATATCAAGCTGTTCATGAGTTACCGGAATAATTTTGTGCTTCTCGCCTGCGGCTGTGAACTCGGCCAGTACGTCTCGGGCTAGCTGGCCGTTGGCGCCAATGAGCAGAATCTTCACTATTTGCAAGATAACATGAGCAAACTCGCGCTTGTTAAGCTATTGTCCATTTTCGAGAAAATCCGCCCAGCTTCACTGTAACTCTGTTAGAATCAACGTGTTTTCATAGTGTTAGCGAGCCAGGACATATCTTAAATTGCTGGAGCGTCGTTCAAAATTGATGGGATTGGGCTGTCTTGCCCATGACTTGGCGCTGACCGCCCTGGCCCTGCCCGTTGCCTACCTGCTGCGCACCCAGGTTCTTCCCCGGATCTTCAATTCGCATTTCCCGCCGATTTATCCGTTGCGCGATTATCTGCCCTTTTTGGCAGGTGTGTTGGTCACATGGGTGATTGTTGGATTTCTTTACGGAATCTATCGCCGCGTCGAGCTGCGCAATCCCCCTCAAATTATATGGGATGAAACCAAACTGGTGGTCACCGGCATGGTGCTGGTGCATGCCGGCTTGTACCTGTTCCGTGCGGACATCAGCCGCAGCCTCGCCGTGACCTTCGGCGCTGTAAACTTGCTCTTCCTCATCACCGGACGCCTTATTCTGTTTTTCACCAAAGGATCTTTGCGGCGAATTTTTGGCCGCTATCATCACATCCTCGTCGTTGGAACCAGCGCATATGCTTATCAACTGGCGCAGTTAGTGGAGCACGCCGAGCCGCTGGGATTGCGTCTTATCGGTTTCGCCTATCTTACCGAGCGCCCGCCCGCTCCGGCAGCCGGCTTGCGCAGCTCTTATACGTCCATACCTCTGGAGCAGGTCCCCGATTTCATTCATGATCACGTTGTAGATGAAGTCTTGATCGCGGTCGAAAAACAGGATTTAGACCAGATCGAGCCCTTGGTGCTGCACTGCGAACGAGAAGGCATCCGCACCCGCGTTCATCTCAATTTTCTTAAGGCCGCAAGTTCGAGCGTGCATCTGGAGCATCTGAACGAATTTCCTCTCCTTACCTTCTCCACCGGCCCGCAAGACGAACTTCAACTTCTCGCCAAGCGCTTTGCCGACACTGTTCTGGCTGCCTTGCTGCTCATTTTGCTCTCGCCTCTCATGCTGGCGGTGGCGTTGCTGGTGGCCTTTAGCTCAGCCGGTGCAATCCTTTATCGCCAGACCCGTTGCGGTTTAGGCGGCCGGCGCTTTACATTGTTGAAATTTCGCTCCATGGTGCAAAACGCGGAGCAGTTGCGCGCCGGTATGGAGCACCTGAATGAGGCAGACGGCCCGGTTTTTAAAATAGCCGATGACCCTCGCGTTACTCCGGTGGGCCGCTGGCTGCGCCGCACTAGTCTGGACGAGCTGCCGCAGCTCTGGAACATCCTTCGCGGCGATATGTCGTTCGTCGGTCCCCGGCCGCCCATACCCGAAGAAGTGGAAAAATATGAATCCTGGCAGCGGCGGCGGTTGCGCATGAGGCCGGGTCTCACCTGTCTTTGGGCGCTCGAAGGCCGCAGCCAGCTCAACTTCGACCGCTGGATGCAGCTTGATCTCTCCTATATCGACCGCTGGTCGTTGTGGCTCGACGCGCAAATCTTTCTCAAGACGATTCCGCATGTCCTGTTCGGCCGGGGCGCGTGGTGAGCGGATGGGAAGCGCTGTCGTGCGCGATCCAAAAACGGAAGACGAAGCGGCACATCCCTTAATTTCCGTTCTTCTCGTTACTTACAATTCTGCGGACCACCTTCAGCGATGTCTGGAGTCTCTGGTGCAACAGGATTATCCTCTCTTCGAAATCATCATTGTCGATAATGCATCCATAGACAAAACCAGGAATATCCTGTCGCAGTTTTTTCCTCCGGCTCAGATTCATGTTGAGACTCAATTTAATGCCGTAAACACCGGCTTTGCTGCCGCTCAAAACCAGGCTATCCGCCAGGCGCATGGTGAGTGGTTGCTTTGTCTGAATCCCGATGTGTTCCTGCGGCCTGATTTTATCTCCCAACTGGTTTCTGTCGCGGCGCAGCCTGCGGGCGCCAAAGGCGAAAAGGTCGGAGCAGTTTGCGGAAAGTTGTTGCGCTGGACGCCGGGAGCGCAGCCGGAATTTACTTCCACTATCGATTGCACAGGAATGTATTTCACCCGCAACCTGCGCCATCTCGACCGTGGCGCTGAACAAATCGACCAGGGCCAATACGACCGTGCAGAATATGTATTTGGCGCCAGCGGTGCGGCTGCGCTGTATCGCCGCGAGATGGTAGATGATATAAGCGTTGCCGGCGAATTCTTCGATGAAGATTTTTTCGCCTACCGCGAAGATGCGGACCTGGCCTGGCGCGCGCAGATTCTGGGCTGGCAATGCCTCTATACCCCCAGGGCCGTCGGCTGGCATGTGCGCCGCGTTACCCCCGAGCGGCGCGAACGATTGCCCCATCTCATCAACTGGCATTCGGTCAAAAACCGCTTTCTTATGCGCATCAAGAACTGCTCTGCCTGGCTCTATGGCCGCTTGTTCCTCCCGGTTACTATGCGCGACGTCATGATTCTGGGCTATGCCGCGCTGCGTAATTGGAAGCTGTTTTCCGCGCTTTTTTATCCATTGCGCCGCTGGCGCAGGTTCATGCGCAAGCGCCAGTGGATTCAATCCCGGCGCAAGGTTTCAGACCGCCAACTACTCTTCTGGTTCTCCAACCAGCCGGCATCTGCACCCGTCACCACAAGCCCTCTAAAGAATTTCGGACATCCGCATGATCCGTGAAGTCCGCGGTTGGGTCTTTAGTCCGCCGCCTTGCTCTCTTGCCGGTCGCCATGAGAAGTCCGCTTCCGCCAGAAATAATATCCCGCTACCCCAAGCGATGCGACGACTACCAAAGTGATGAAACTCCACAGCATCGGCTGGCGGTATTCACGAAGCAATCTCAGGATGTGCCTGCCATAAATTGATGCCAGCAGCGCCATCACTGAGTAACGTATGGCGCGCCCCAATGTGAGTGCCAGCAGGAATTTCTTGGGTGAGTAGTTGGCGGCTCCCGCAGCCAGGACAAAGGGAACCATGGGGACCGGCGGGGGCAGCAGCGCCGGCACAAAGATGGCGCCAAAGCCGCCTTTTTCAAATGCCCGTCGCACCTGCTCAAATGGTTTGCGAGAGAGTCTTTTTTTCAGCCCTTCTTTGCCGCCCGTGCGGCCTAGACGATAAGTGAGGTAACCGCCGGCTACCGAGCCTACCGTGGCCATGGCGGCATAATAGGGCCACCAATCGCGCTGGCTGGCGGCAAGAATGATTGTGAGCACATCCACGCTGCCTGGCATTGGAATTACAGAGCCATCCGCGATGCCTATGGCAACCAGTCCAGGCCCGCCAAAGCGCCGAAACCAACCCAGGGCCGAAACTAGAACCGATGCCAGCATGCTTGCTTCTACTTTGGACGCAAATCAATTATGTGCTGATGCAGCCAGGTTATAACTTTCGATAAAAAGAGAAACGGGTGCGCCTGCCTGCCAGCTTGCAATACTGAGAACCGGGAACTAAGAACTGTTTTTCGATTTATCTTCGCTTGCGGCTGCTCACAAGCCAAAACTGACGTAAAATCAAATCATCATGTCCAAGCTGATTTCCCGGCCATTTCTCATAGTATTCCTATTTTTATCTGTATTTGTTCATGGGCAAAGCGGTTCAAAGCCAACCAACGCTCCAGCCGGCGATAGCGCCACCGCCAATCCACCTTCGAAGGCGGCGGATTACTCTCAGGAAGCGGTTGTCTATGAGTCCTATCACACCGTAGAACGCTTTGAGAACGATGGTACCGGCAGCAAGAACGTGACGGCGCGAGTCCGCGTGCAGAGCGAGGCTGGGGTAGATCAGCTCGGGCAGCTTATTTTCGGTTACAACGCCGCCAACCAGAAGTTTGATATTGATTATGTGCGCGTCCGCCGTGCCGATGGCTCAGTGGTGACGGCTTCGTCCGACGCGGTGCAAGACGTCACCGCCCCTGTGCTGCGCGAAGCCCCGGTTTATACCGATTATCGTGAAAAGCATGTCAGCGTGCCCGCGCTTCGTCCCGGCGAGATTCTGGAATACTCCATTACTACAACGACGAATACACCTCTGGCCCCAGGCCAATTCTGGTCCGAATATGACTTTGCCAAACACGGCATCGTGCTTGATGAGCAATTGCAAGTCAACATTCCTGCCAACCGCAAGATCAAGATTAAAACCAAGGATGAGTATCCTCCCAGAATTTCGCAAGAGGGCGATCGCAAGATTTACGCCTGGAAGAGCTCTCATCTCGATGATGATGAAGATGACGATTCTGCTTCCGATTCCGACAAGAAGAAAAAAAAGAAACACACCTACAAAGACGAGCAGTCTGACGTGGAGATGACCACGTTCCAGAGCTGGGAAGAGTTGGGCCGCTGGTATGCCGGTTTGGAAAAGGACCGCATCATTCCTACGCCTGAGATCAAAGCCAAGGCTGCCGAGATTACCAGCAACTCGCAAACCGACCTGGGCAAGATTCAGGCGCTTTATGATTACGTGGCCAGGAACTTCCGTTATGTCAGCCTCTCCCTGGGTCGAGGACGTTACCAGCCGCATGCTGCCGCCGAAGTCCTGGCCAACCAGTATGGGGATTGCAAAGACAAGCACACGTTGCTGAGCGCCTTGTTGCGCGGCGCCGGGTTTACCGCCAATGCCGTGCTCATTGACAGCTCCCGCAAGCTCGACGAAGATGTGCCCTCGCCTTCGCAATTCGACCACGTCATCACGGTCGTGCCTCTCGGCAAAGAGATGCATTGGATGGATACGACCTCCGAAGTCGCTCCCTTTGAGTTGCTGCTCAGTCCTCTACGCGCAAAAAAGGCCCTGATGATTCCCCAGGATGGGACGCCAAAGATCGTGGAAACCCCTTCCAACCCGTCTGTTCCCAACTATCAGACGGTTGAACTCGACGGTAAAATTTCCGAACTGGGCAAGCTTGATGCGCATATTCGTATGGAACTGCGGGGGGATTCTGAGGTGATGATGCGCTCCCTCATGCGCCGGGTCCCGCGCAGCCGCTGGAAAGACGTGATGAAATATGGAGCGTCAAGTCAGGGGCTGGATGGCGATGTTTCCGATCTCAAACTGAGCGACCTGGAAGCCACCAGCGAACCGCTTACCGTCGAATACCAGATTGCGGTCGCGAACTTCTTCGATTGGTCGGGAAAACAAACTGAGATTGAGCTGCCGACCTTGATGCGCTTCTCTCTCCCCGGCGCCGACCCCGATGCTGATCCCGATGACGATCCAATTCCCTTTGGCGGCCCCATTGAGTTCACCACCCGCTTTCACTTGTTGGTTCCCGAAAAATACACTCTGGGCTCGATGGTGCCGGTAAATCTGGCCCGCGATTATGGCGAGTACCACTCCACGTACAAAATGGATGGTCAAAGCGCCACCGGCGAACGCAAGATTTCCATTAAATTGCGCGAGTTGCCGGCCGCGCGGTCGCGAGAGTATCTGGCATTTCGCCGCGCTGTGGAATCCGACGGCCTGCAGAAAATTTCACTGGAAAACGTAGATGCCGGCAACAACGCCGCCCCCACCGTGCCGCAGTCGGCCAAGGCAGGCGACCTGGAAGATGCTGCCCGCTCCGCCATCGAAGCGCAGCATTACGAGGTCGCGGTAGCCCTGTTAAAGCGGGTCGTCGAGCTTGAGCCTAAACACAGCGAAGCCTGGCTCCAACTGGGCGTGGTTTACGGAATACTGCGTGAATTTGATCTTTCCGAGCAGGCTTTTCATAAACAGATCGAGCTCAATCCTTACGACGATCGCGTTTACGGCGCGCTGGGTCTCACCTTGTTTCAGCAGGATAAATACGACGACGCCATTTCCGCCTACCGCAAACAGCTTGAGATCAATCCTCTGGATTTGCGCGCTCACTCCATGCTGGGAGCTATTTACTCCGACCGCCACCGCTGGGCCGAGGCTGCTCCCGAATTTGAGCAGGCCGTTTCGCTTCAACCGGAAGACGCCTTGCTGCGCGCCCAGTTAGGTAGCGCATACCTGAACATTGATAAACCTGATAAGGCGCTGGCTGCCTTCGACAAGGCCGTGCAGTTGAACCGCTCGCCCGAAATTTTGAACGATGTAAGCTATGAGCTTACCGAAAAGAGTGTTCATCTTGATCGTGCGCTGGAATATGCCCAGAGCGCCGTGGATGAAACCGCCACTCGCCTGCGCACTGTGACCCTTGACCATCCTGAGATGGAGGAATTTGCCCTGGTGAACAGCCTGGCTTCGTACTGGGACACCCTGGGCTGGGTATATTTCCGCCAGGGAGATTTGGACCGCGCAGAGAAATACATTCGCGCCGCCGTTGGGCTTACCCAGCATGGCGAGGTGATTGATCACCTCGGACAAATCTACGAAAAACGCGGCAAGACTGACGAGGCCATTCACTGGTATGCCCTGGCGTTAGGCAGCTCGCATCCCGGTCCCGATACCCGCGGGCGGCTGGCCAAACTGGCAGGCGGCGACGCCAAGATCGATCAATACGTGAAGAAATATAAGGACGAACTGCTCAAAATGCGGACCATCTCTTTGGGCAAGGTTCTGCAGCAGAGCAAAGCACAAAGTGTAAGTACAAGCGCATCCGATCCGAGCGGGGATTTTCTTGTTCTCGTCTCCACCTCCGGGCCGGTCGACGATGCGAAATGGGTTCGGGGCAGCGAAGAATTGAAGAATCTCAGCAGTAAACTGCGCGCCGCCAACTCAAATATGACTTTCCCCGACGGCACGCCGACCAAAGTCTTGCGCCGTGGCACAATGCAATGCTCTTACCAGACCGGCGAATGCAACCTTGTTTTGCTGGATGCCGATGCCGTCAACGCCGTGGATTAGGCTGGTAGCTGTTAGAGAAAAGGCAAACTTTCTAAAATTGTCATTCCGAGCGAGAGCCTGCCCTGAGCTTGCCGAAGGGGCGAATGCCCGAGTCGAGGGACCCCGAGAATTTGTCAATGCGGCTGCAATGCATTTTCTGAAGATTGAAAATCTGCGTTGATCCGCGTTCATCCGCGTAGAAAATTTCTTCTACTTCACCGAGAGCTCGAATGAATCCCGCACATTGAAAACAAAGTGCTCGTCTGATCCTTCCAGTTTGATCATTTCGAATTTCAGCTTGTCGCGATCCACCGTAATTTTGCAGTAATGATATGTAGGTCCGGGCTGGTTGTAAAAATCCCCGGGTTGCCGCTCTACCATGTAAGGAGAGGCGCCCCCGCCTCCGCTCACGATGTACATCACGCCGTTGTGCTCGTAGCGCTCATAGTTGTGTACGTGGCTGGCAAAGACAAGAATCCGGGCGCGCAGTTGTTTCTGCTTTGTTTCAAACAACTCGGCCATGTGCTGCTCTGACTGCCGCGCCTCATGTCCTCCGCCAAACAGATGATGGATCGATCGCGTGTAGGGCGGGTGGTGCATGGCAAAAATAATAAACTGTACCTCAGCAGGCACATGGTCTAATTGTGAAACAATCCAATCCCACTGCGCGCTGCCGGGGGTGTCGTCCGATTCCGAATCTAGCGTCATCGTCAGAACATTGCCATAGCGCACCGAGTACCAGCGCCGGCCCTCCAGATAAGGAAACTGCTTAAGATAATGCTGCACCCCGCTGTCTTGCCAGGTTTCATGATTACCAATAGCGGGCAAGATCTTGATTTGCGCATCACGCCAGCTCTGCGTCTCTTTCTCGAACTCGCGCCAATCGTGTTCGCTACCCCCCCGGTAAACAAGATCGCCGTTCACCATCAGCAGTGCCGGCTTCTCCGCCGCAATGCGCGCAATCAACGCGTGACGCCGGTCAGGATCGGTTACAAGATGGTTGAACAGACTAGTGGTTCGCAGGTCTCCATAAGCAATCAGGGTGAAGGGATACTGCTTGGGAATGGCCTCAAAGAGCTGTTCGTCGCCCGGTTTGGTCCTGGCCGGCGCTTTTGGCTGGGTTGACGTAAGTGCAGCCGGAAGCAAAAGAAGCACGACCGCGCACCATAAGATTTTCGACTTCTTCATCAGGGTATGAAGCCACACATTAGGGCACGAGCTTATTCGCACCGCAAGTCATTTAAAACACGATCGGCTTTCGAAGTCTGTGCGGGTGGGTACGTGAAAGGTCCGAGCAACCCCGAAGGGGTGGTGCATTATAGCCCAGCGCTTCAGCGCTGGGTATGCGTAAAAATGATGTCAGTCCCGCAGGACGATGCCCTTCAAGCGTTTGCACAAACTCGCTGGCCTGAAAATCACAATCTTCGAAAAATATTCTCCGCAAAAAAACTTCTATCTGTGTCGGACAAACATCCTCACAGCTTGCCATTTAAGACAAAAAATCACACATTGATCTGCAGCCCGTAAACGCTATTGAACCCGTCTGACAGGGCTTCGTAAAGCGTCGGATGAGCATGAATGGTGAACATCAGGTCTTCCACCGTGCCTTCCAGTTCCATAGCGGCAACCGCCTCAGCAATTAATTCTGTCGCCTGCGGCCCGATGATGTGCACCCCTAAAATTTCGCCGTACTTTTCATCGGAGACCACCTTCACAAAACCTTCGTGCGCTCCCACGATGGTGGCCTTGGAGTTACCCAGAAAGGGAAATTTTCCTACTTTGACTTTGTATCCCGCTTCCTTCGCCTGCGCCTCGGTCAATCCCACGCTGGCAATCTGCGGATCGCAATAGGTTGCGCCGGGAATATGGTTGCGGTTCAGCGGCTTAGCCGGACGGCCCGCGATCTTGGAGACCGCCACAATCCCCTGCATGAAGCCTACGTGCGCAAGCTGTGGAAACCCGGCAATGATGTCGCCGGCGGCGTAAATTCCCGGTTCCTCGGTCTGCATCCATTCGTTGGTTTTGATGAAGCCGCGATCGGGTTTGATCTTGGTTTTCTCCAGGCCAATGTTGTCGGTGCGCGGTGCGCGGCCAATGGCAATGAGCACCTTCTCCGCCTCCAGCGCCTGGGTCTTGCCTTCCGAGTCTGTAAAGCTCACCTTCACGCCGTCTTTAGTTTTCTCGACTTTTTGCACCTTCACGCCCAGGCTGCTTTTGATGCCGCGCTTGGTGAACGCCTTGAGCAGTTCCTTGGAAATTTCTTCGTCTTCCACGGGAACTAGTCTGGGCAGCGCCTCCAGAATGGTGACGTCTGTTCCGAATGACTGGTAGATAGAAGCGAATTCCACGCCCACGGCCCCGGCCCCAATCACGATAAGCGACTTAGGGATGGCGTTCAGGCTTAGTACCTCGATGTTGGTCAGGATGCGCGCATCCGGCTCTAGGCCTGGAAGCATGCGTGCCTCCGAGCCTGTGGATATCAGGATATTTTTTGCTTTAATGAACGTAGTCTCGCCGCCCGCGCCGCCTCCGCCCTCGGTAAAGACTTCAACCGTGTGGACGCCGTCTTTGGCCGGGCCGGTCAGCCTTCCGTAGCCGCTGACGGTCGTGACTTTGTTCTTGCGCATCAGGAACTCCAGGCCCTTGGCGTGCTTGAGCACAATCTTGTTCTTGCGCTGCTGGATGGCGCCCCAATTCAGTTTAGGGGAGGTCACGCCCTCGATGCCAAATTCTTTGGCAGATTTCAGGTGGTCCCAGATCTCGGCGTTAAACAGCAGAGCTTTGGTCGGGATACAGCCCACGTGCAGGCAGGTCCCTCCCAGCAGCTCATCTTTCTCGATCAGGCAGGTCTTCAGGCCATACTCGCCGGCGCGGATGGCGGCGGTGTACCCGGCCGGCCCGCTGCCGATAATGGCTACATCATAGATAATTTCAGGCAAATTCGTGCTCCGTTGTGCTTATTATTTAGATGTGGCAAGCAAACCAACGATTGTAAAACAGGGGCCGGGAGATAGGAAATCAGCCTGGATCGGGATCATTGGCTTCCAACAGCCGAATATCTTCGAGATCGATCTTGCGACCAGCCGCACGCTTTGAAGCGATGAGATGTCTGCGAGAAGCAACAAAAAATTCCTGGCCTTCAAACACCATTCGTTGCCGTTCATTCCAGGCATCCGCAAAGCTCAATCCCGGCGTCGATGTTTGCGCGTCAATGCGCACAAGGTCTTTAAAAATCGTGATTTCGTGAGCAAGCAATTCTTCCGCCGTTATGAGTGAGGCGGTCCCGAACTTTGCCTCCTCAAGAGCTTTAAGCAGATGGTAGGCATTCTGAGGAGAGGGTTCGACCAATATGTCGAGATCAAATGTCGCACGAGGAACTCCATGCAGCACTGCCGCAACACCACCGATAACAACATACTTCACATTATGTTTTTGAAACGACGCGAATACGGCCTTTAATTGGTTGAGCATCTTTTTGATCTGCCAGGTGCGGATTGCTGCTCAGTACAAGTTCGGTGAAACTGCACAAAAGTTGCATTCGCTCGGCTACGCTCAAAGATTGAAACCATCGAGCTTTAGCCTCAGGGGTCTCTTCTGTGCGTTGGTGTGAAATCCCTATTTCCATTATGTAGCAATCATATCTCGAACTGCCAAACGATTGGAACAATTAAGAAGGTTTCAGCGTCAACAAATCCACCGCAGCCTTCGCGCCCTCATGGCCGGCGCCAGATTAGCTCGGAAAACATCTGGATATGCGTAAGCATGAGTCGCTGCACACGTTCGCCCAGCACTTCCATGGATTGCGCCCACAGTTCAGGAATTTTCTCCGGCTCCCGGCAGTGCCGGCTCAGGCGCTCTAAGCTGACCGCCAGAGCTTCGTTATATTTGTCGATAGAATGATGCAGCTCCCCTGCAAGGCGACTGTATTCATTACTTTTCGTCCAAAGTAACTCGCCAGCGAGTCTTTGAAAGGACTGTTCGAGCTTTCTATGTGCGGTGACTTCCACGGCAAGGGAGACGATTTGGTAGGCCCTCCCCGCCCTGCCTTTGATTGGAAAATTCTTCTCAATCCAGTAACCAGGTTCGGTTCTCGTAGGCAACATCACTATAACCTCGACGGAAGGCGTGCCATCACTTTCCAATACCCGCCGCAAGCGGGTCTCTGGTCCTGGAGCCGCATCTCCGATGATGTCACGGAGTGTCTTGCCGAAGAAGGCTTCGGCTGGGGTGCCGGTTATCGCGGCTGCGGCGTTGTTGACGGCCTGGAAGCGCAGTTGGTTATCGTAGACGGCGAGCTCGATCGACGAAGTCTGCGAAAAAGCCGCTAACAATTGCGATAGATCACTCAGATCGTCTCTTTTTCTCATACCATTCAGCGTCGAACAGACTACGGTGAATCGATGGAAAAGCGCTCAGCGACGGCAGACACGAGAGTCCTCATAACCAGTATGCGTTTATCCAGCGATTCAATTGCGGGCGCCAATTGCTCATCAGCGCTCTTGTCTGACTGCCAGACATGTTGGGTCACCGAAGCTAAACTGATGGACAGGGCCTCAAAGTATTGATTCAGGGAACTCTGCAGCTCCCGTATCCTCCAATAACGTTCCTTGCCCTTCCTGCCAACCGAACCATCCGTTAACCTGGAACATAACTGATGCAATCTTTTGAGTTCCGTTGTTTCCACTAAGATCCCGCCCAGGCACGGCCTTCTATTGGCAGCGCGTTTTACCGGGAAGTAACTGACAACGCAATGCACGATCCCTTCTCGAGAGGGCAATCCGACCGCAAACTGGTTTGACATAGCCTCGCCGGTTGCCAGGACCTTCGTTAATGCAGGCATCACGGCTTCGGCAGCTTGCCCAAGAACGTCGCGCACAGTGTTGCCCAAATGAGCCTCAACCGATATGCCGTTTGTCGCCGCCAAAGCCGTGTTGACGGATTGGTAGCGTAGCTGGCTATCGCAGATCGCGATTCCAATGGCAGAAGTATGCGAGAAAGTTTCTAACAGACGCTCGATCTCCGCAAGACCTCGGATGCCAGGTTTGTCGCTCGCAGGTTCGCCTTCAAGGTGGTTCATAGTGGCCTTCCCATTCGTAGTGCAGGCTTCAATGCATCGCGCTAGCTCTCGCCCATCACATTCCGGATGGAGCCGTGGACGCGAAGACCGCCGGCGTAATCGATGAAGCCCAATTTCCTGAATCGTTTCATCAGGGCATTGACCCGTTGCCGGGTGATGCCCACCATGTTTGCCAGCTCCTGCTGGCTTAGTTCGGGGATATGTTGATACACGTCATGTTCATCCAGGTGTGCCAGCGAGCAGAGAGCGCGGGCCAATCTTTGTTCGCTGGCGTACAAAAGATTGTTTGCCAGTTCTCCTTTGAATTCTTCAGCGGTCCTGATCAAAGATGAAATAAAGCCATGACACGCATCTCCTTCCGTGCGCAGCACGCGCAGCATTGCCTCGCGTTCAATTCTGGTTGCCCGCAGGTTGGTAAGAGCGATGGCGTTGGTTGAGCGCGGCAGCCGGCCTGTATCGAGCGCGCCCTCTCCAAAAAAGCGCCCTACATCCAAAACAGCCAACAGGGCCTCTTTGCCTTTCGCCGACGTTACTGTCAGCTTTGCGCTGCCGCTTTCAATGAAGTAGATTGAATCACTGCGATCGCCCACTGAGAAAATGATCTGCCGCTTGCGGAACGCAACCGTTTTTCGCGCCTGCCCCAGGCTGCCGAGAAAAGGCTGTATGTCAAAAGAAGAGGAAATGGATGGCGCCATCTTGCATCTCCTGCCTGGGACGTCCCATCATACACGCACCTGAGATGAATGCAATTTATCCGGTCAGGCGGACGGGGCCTCTTCTATCTTCGCGACCTGCCTCTCGATGATGTCCAGCAGAGTGTTGATTTCAATCACCAGATCACGCAGCTTGTTCGGATCCTGTTCCTGGCCAATGTGTTCTCTCAATTCCTGCAAAGCCTTGGACACCACCGCATCGTGCGACATTGCTGACCTTTCAAGTGGGTTGGAAAGACGGCATTGCGAGAAAAAACTGCGCAAATGCCAGAAGACGCCAGGTTGCGCCAAGCCGCCTTCTGCTCTCCAGAGAGTTGAAGGCGCAACCGCATGATAACCCATGTTACCGCTACTACGTAGAATCAAAATGCTTCTTTCAGGAGAAGCTGTGTTCAGTAAATATTCGTCTATTATTCTTCGTCGAAGACACCTGTTCCAAAATGAACCTTCTATTCGCTATCGGTTTCAAAATGAAACCTTCATCCCTCGCTGAGGCCGAAATTATTCAGTTTTCTTGTCCTAAAGATGACAGATGCAGAATGACCTCTTCATTAAAATTTCTTGTTATAGCAGTTCATTACGACAAGTATGAGGTCGGTATATGCAAATTGTTCTATGCATTGATGACGATGTAATGGGATTGGCGCTTCGTAAGTTGCTGCTTGAAACGCAGGGCTACACAGTTCTTGCCGCTACCGGCGGCCTGGCTGGCCTCGAAATCGCGCGCAGGTCTAACCTCGATGTGGTTGTGCTCGATTTCCAAATGCCCATCATGAATGGGGAGCAGGTCGCGCGCATACTGAAACACGACCGTCCCAGCTTGCCCATTATTCTTCTGACAGGCCACGTAGAGAGCGACATTCCAGGGGCCCTGTTATCGATGATAGATTCCTATCTGCAAAAGGGTTCAGGCGATCTGCTGGCCTCGCTTCAAAGTGTTCTCAACCGCAGGAAATTGAAACGGCTTCCGGGTTCGGTTTCAGGACAAATATCCTGTAGATGTACATCCACCAATAAATCGCTGGCTGAAATTCAGTAGGAGCCAGCGATCAACGCACGACTTCGCACGCTTTCTTATTGCGAGCAGTTTTCAAATTCACTCTGTACCCAACTTTAAAAACCAAAAAAACAGTTCATGCACAGTAAAGGGAGTGCCCTATGCAAGGTATCCTCAATTCGTGGAAAGAAATAGCTGCCTATATTGGACGCGGTGTAAGAACGGCGCAGAGGTGGGAGCGCGATCTTGCCCTGCCGGTGCGGAGACCGAGAGGGAAAAAACGCAGCGCGGTCATTGCCGTACCGAGCGAGATTGACGCTTGGTTAAGAAGATGCCCCACACGGGATGATGAGAAGGAGGACCGTTCGGCGGAAAACCGAAGTACCGCGCCAGGCTGGGAAAAGACACGCCAGGAAACGCGCCAGCTTTTCAGCGGTGCAGAGATGTTGCACGACACGACAAGCAAGCTGCCTGCCAATATGCAACGGGCGGCAACGCTTCCCGAGAAGATGGCGCGCAATCGAATCGCAAGCAACTGACTTCTGGATGCAGGCCGGGCTTTGGTGAATGGGGAGTCGAATCGATCGGACCAAAATACCTATCAGCGTCACCGGGTCAACAAATCCACCGGCTGCCGTACATCGGTTACGCGGAAATATTGCTTCAGCGCAGGATAGCGTTCAACCACAGCCTCATACATGGCATAAGCCACGCTGCGATAGGAAAAATGTCCCGCCGGCGTGGTGCGCAGTTCGGAGATGTAGACTGCCTCGGCGAAATCCATCTTGAAGAGTGTGCGCTTGCGGTATGCCATGGGTAACACGTAGACCGCAGCCGCTTCGCCATGATCTTTGGCCAGCGCAGCCGCCGTGTCAGCGGCTCGGCGCATCGTGTGTTGATAACGTGGCTCCAGGCCGGCAGAGGTCAGGTCTGACGGCGTGTCGTAGCCATGCGTCGCGGTGAAATCCTGGCCAATCTGGACGCAGCGCCTGTGCCGGTGCATATCGCGAAAGCCGCCGGCGTCCATCAAAATATCGAAGCGAAATTTCTGCCCGGCGGAAAAAGCGCGCAGCAATTCGTCATGCTTGCCGCGATGCTTTGCGCCCAAGGCAATAATCTCTTCCCGCCGCGGAGCATTCAAACCTTTCACCCGCTCGCGGATCTGTCGATAGGAATAATGGCACTGCTCATAAAGCAGTGTGGTGGCCAGCTCAATTTCAAAGGGCTCGTCATCGAGCAGATCAACCGATTTGGCCGTTGCCATTTCGGCCTTGCCCATGATCTCAGCAGCAGCGTGGCGAAGCTCTTTGCGCGTCGAAATTTCGTATTCACAAGGGTCGGCGTATTTCACCAAGGTAGGGGAAACCCGAACATCTTTCAGCAAACTTTGCTGGGCCAGGGCCCCAACTTCCGGACTGATTGCGTTGATCTTATCTACCAGCGCGCTCCATGACTCCTGGTTAACGTTGTACGCGGGCTCACTGGCGGCCTGCTTCAAAAGCCGGCCCAGGTCCTGTACTTCGGGGTACTCGCTCGAAAGCAGGCGTGAAATCTGCGTCTCCAGCGTACGCGCATTCATGATCTGGCCCAGCGACGTGTTGGTTCCCAGCGGCAACAGGTAGCGCGAAATATCGAAGGCGCGGGCCTTCAACGTGCGCTCATAGGCATCCTGCTTCATGGCCTCGGGCTGCGGAGTGCGTTCCGCCAGCCACTTCCACATGCCTTCGGAGAGAATTTCGTATTCCGCAAAAAGGAATTCGATGGTCTCGCGGTAAAGCTGCAACCCGCTGGAATCCGTCCCGAATTCCGGGATGTAGTAACTGCTCTTGCGGAAGTCCTGATAGCGCGTCGAGCGTTCCTGGCCGTCCCAGCGCTGCTCGTCCACGAGGATAATCGCCGCGATCATGGAAAGCTTCTCGATGGCAAAGGCAATATGCGCCAGGTCGGCGATCGAGCGGTGGCCGTATTGAAAATAAAAAGTGTTGAGGAACTTCTCGGCCTTCTGTTCGTTGATCTCGCGCAGAGATTCTTTCATCGACAGCGCCGAGCGCGAGTATTTGGCCATGGCATAGGCCTGCACCTCGGGCTCAGCGCCATATACGGCGTAGACGTTTGTGGCCGGTTGGTGATTGTTGGAAGCAGGTTTCTGGTCAGACATGGGTACACTTAGCAGCGCAATTACCGAAGAACTATCAAACTTGAAACTGCCTTTACGCTTCTACGTTGTCCTTATTGGTCTCGTCCACCAGGCGCAGGCCTTCCATGAGCAGTCCCTGGGTGGAGCGGGTAATGGTCTGCTCGGGGCTGGAGCCGGTGAAATCAATCAGGAAGTTGCCGGTTTGCCAGGTCAGGACTTTATAAACCGCCTCATCGCCCTTCAGGCTGCCGCAGGTGGCGTGGTTGATCTGGCCCTCGCTAAAGTACATATCGCAGCGGTCGTTGTTGCTGGTGATGGCCAACGAGCAGCTCTTGCGGCCCATTTCCAGCGATTGCAGCAGGTCGAGGCAGCTCATCTGCACCAGGTTGCCGCGCACAGTGCTTTCCCCGGCAGACTCGCGGGTTAGTTTTTCCAGCGCGATCTTATCGATTACCTTCTTGATATGGGCTATGGCTTCTTTCAGAAAAAAGGGCTTCTCCAGGAAGTCTTCTACCGCCTCCTGCAGAATTTTCAGCTTCTCGCTGATATCGTTCTTGCTGGCCACCAGGATAATCGGAATCCGGGCGGTATTGGCCCGGCCCTTGAGTTTTTCCATGAGTTGGCGGCCGTTCATGCCCGGCATATCGTAGTCGCTGATCAGCAGATCGGGAGGGTCGTCAATGGCTTTTAGCAGGGCGTCGGCCCCATCGGCGGCGGTAAGCACAGGGCTGGTCAGCTCCGCCAGGTCACGCCGCAGCATCTCCAGAACCATTGGATTGTCGTCAACAAGCAGAATTTTGACATTGCTGGGCATGAGACTACTTTTTCACTCGTTTATTCGCGTTACTGCTGCTGGTACGGCGATATTCTCCGCTCTTACCGCCTGATTTGCGCTGCAAAACCACCTGGCGGATCTCAATACTCTTATCTAAAGCCTTACACATGTCATAGATAGTAAGAGCGGCAACACTCGCTGCGACCAGTGCCTCCATCTCGACGCCAGTGGGGGCCGTCGTGGCGGCGGTGGAGACGATTGAGACGCCATTTTCGCACAGGTGCACCCGGACATCAACGTGAGAAAGCGGCAGGCTATGGCACAATGGGATCAGCTCTGCCGTGCGCTTGGCCGCGCTGATGCCCGCAATCCGGGCAATTTCAAAGGGATCGCCCTTGGGATTCTTCGGCAGCGCCTTGATTACTTCCGGGGACATAACCACTAAGGCACTAGCCTCAGCTTCGCGGCGGCTGGCCGGCTTGGCGGAAATATCCACCATGGCCGCCCGGCCACGGGCGTCGAAATGCGACAGCTTGCTCATGGTTCGTAACCTCTAGGTTAACACTGTTTTTAACGGCTTTATGGGCAAAGAAGGACCCTTATGAAGTAATCCGGCGGCGAAGCAGTACCTCTACCATCTCACCGGCTGGGAGTGTCTCTCTGTCCGGTGGCACCACCACATAACAGTTTGCCTGGGCGGTCGCCACTATGTCGCCCGACCCCAGCCAGCGAACTGTCTCAACCTGCAAACCGCTCAAAAATCCGGGTAAGAACCGGGTCAGGCCGGTTTTGGTCGTGATCTCCGATTTAAGCCGGGCTTGTAACGGCCGCCATAGCGCCGGAGGTGTCCCGCCTAGAGCATCAATCATTGGCTTGGCGAAAAGCTCGAAGGTCACCATAGTAGAAACAGGATTGCCCGGCAATCCGAAGAAATAATGGACTGTCTGGCCGGGAGGGGAGCTAACACGCCCAAATACGATTGGCTTACCAGGTTGAATCCGTGCGCCGGTAAACAGGAACTCGGCCCCAAACTCGGTAAGCGCCTGTTCCACCAGATCATACTTTCCCATAGAAACGCCGCCGCTCAGCAGCAGCAACTCGGATTCCAGTCCTTTCTGCACCAATCCGCGCAGAGCGGAAATATTGTCGGCTGCAATGGGGAACTGCACCGCCTCGCCTCCGGCGGCTGCCACCTGTGCAGCCAGAGAATAGCTGTTGGAATTGCGGATCTGGTGTGCCTGTGGCATGGCGTTGATCTCTACAATCTCATCCCCGGTAGAAAGAATCGCGATCCGCGGCCGCCCATAGACTTCGACCTGCGTCCTGCCAACACTGGCGGCTACGGCGATGGCTGCGTGGTCAATACGGTGTCCGGGAGCGAGCAGCACAGCCCCCTTTCTGGCTTCACTTCCGGCTGCAACGATATTTTCACCGGCCTTGACCGCTCGCCGTACCAGAATTTCATTCCCTTGGCGAGACGTATGCTCCACCATCACCACCGCATATTCGCTGCCCGCCGGCGCCGGAGCGCCGGTCATGATCTCAAGCGCCTCACCCGCTTTTAATACACCGCCATATGGCGAAGCGCCGGCTTTGGTCTCACCCACGACTCGCAACCGGAGGGGAGCAGCGTCGCTCGCTCCCAGCACGTCCGCTGCTCTGACAGCAAATCCGTCACGGGTGGCACGGTTGAAAGGCGGAAAGTCGCGGTCCGCGGCGATCTCTTCGGCCAGAACACGCCCGGCGCTGTTGAGCAGCCCCGCCTTTTCCGTCGAGGGCCTGCGTGTGCGCAGCAGGCCATGACCGGCTTCTTCAACTACCCTGCGTGCCTCTTCAAAGGAAAGTACGCGCTCGTTATGTGTAGCATGAGCCATTGCAGTTCACAGTTCTCAGTTGGTAGACACCAGTAGACACCAATTGTTCTCGCCGTGGATTCGCGTTCGGAGGCCGCTCACTCCCAGAACAAAGAATGCCAAAAAGAAAGGCGGCCAAACGGCCGCCTCATAGAAACTCAAAGCCCCTTACTTTTTAGCCGGCGGCGTAGCTTTGGCCTTTTTATAGGTCGTACTTACTGTCGCCCCAAAGCCTTCAATCAGTCCCTTGGCCTCTTCCACGTGCTTGCCCTCGGGGTCTAGCTCCAGGTATTTGTTAAATGCCTCAACGGTTCCTGGGGCTGGCATTATCTTGCCGCTTTTATCAATCGTGGCCTGCGAGGTCAGATTGATGCCCTTCTGATAATAGGCCTCGGCATAGTCGGGCTTGGCCTCAATGGCTTTGTCAAAGGCGGCATTAGCGTCGTCAATGTCTTTCTGTTTTGTGTTGGAATCCGTTTCTTTCGTGGCCTGGTTGGTCAAAGTAGCGCCGGCATTGAAGTAATACATGGAAGCATTCGGCGGGTCGTCCTGCGCCGCGGTGGTGTATTCATCCAGCGCTTCTTTGGGTTGTCCCGTCTTGGCATAAGCCTGGCCCAGGTTGTTGTGATATTTGCCCAGCGTGGCCTTGCTATCGGCAACTGCGGCGCCTTTCTTGTTGTCCGTAGGCGCTGGGGCTTTCTCCGCCAGGTCAATGGCCTTCTTGTAAGACTCAATGGCCTTCTGGAAGTGCGGCGTAGCATCGTCTTTGCTGGTGGCGGTAGAGCCCGCGCCCAGTTCGGCGTCTCCCAAATGCGCCCAGATCACGTCGTGTGTAGTGTCAATGGCAATGGCATCGTTCATGATCTGCACTGCCTGCTGCCAGTTTCCGGCTTGTTCGGCGGTGTGGGCATCGGTCAGCATTTTATTGAGCGTGTTGATCTTTGCATTTTCCTTGACCTGTTCCGCGGCTTTCTTCTGGAATTCCGGATTCTTCTGCGCCTCGCGCATTTCTTTTTGCAGATCGAATTCCAGGTTGGTGCCTTGTTCGCTCGACGTCACCGGGACGTCTTTGTAGATGTGGATCACCTTGCCGTCTTCCACCATGCTGATGGTATATTTTCCCTGCGGGATGGCGATGCTGGTGAATTCGCCTTTATTGTCGGTTTGCAGGGAGGATTTCTTCCCGGTCTCCTGGCTGAGGAATTCTATGGTGAGGCCGACCATGGGCTTGCCATCAGTGTCGGTACACTTGCCATGCACCCGGGCCAGCGTTTGGGACCAACCGGCGGCCGCGGCGAGCAAGAGCACAGTAGTTGTGGCGAATATCGCTATCAGTTTTTTGTTCATTTCAGTTTCCTGTTGTATGGATTCCTTCTGCTTCTAAACTTTTTTGCGGGTCCGGCTGCGGCTCATATGCAATCGCATCAGCCGTTCCGGCCTGCTCAAAGGCGCGCAGGCGAAGAACGCAGCTATCGCAAACTCCACAGGCGCGGTCGTGGCGGCTGTAGCAGGACCAGGTCAACTCGAGGGGCGCACCCAATTTTAACCCAAGACGCACAATTTCCGATTTGCGCAACTGAATCAAAGGTGTTACAACCTCAATCGCGCCTTCCTTAGTGCCGGTGCGGATCACCTCGTTGTAGGCCTGGTAATACGCCGGACGGCAATCCGGATATCCCGAACTATCCTGCTCCACGGCCCCGATATAAATCTTCCGCGCGCCTAAGACTTCGGCCCAGCTCACCGCCGCCGCCAGAAAATGCGCGTTGCGGAAGGGCACATATGTTATCGGAATGCCAGGGCCGATCTCTCCCGATTCTGGAACGGCAATGCTGCTATCCGTAAGCGCCGACCCCCCAATAGCCGGCAAAACTTCATTACGCAGTGCCATACGCCGGCCGATTCCCAGCCGCTCGCAGACCGCTAAAAAGCTCTGCTTTTCGCGCTGCTCCGTGCGCTGTCCGTAACTCATGTGCAGCGCCGCTACCGCTTCCGCGCCGTAATCATGCACAGCCTGCGCGGCGCAAACGCACGAATCCATTCCACCACTCAACAGAATTACGGCTTGCACCGGCTGCATATTCATGGAAATGGACTAATCGTTTAGATGAACTCAACGGCGGAATAGCTGCCCTTTATTCCTGCTCCCACAAATCTCTACCAACTTATTTTAATAGACGAAACCGCAACTCGTGCCATTTTTTCGGGTTGGTACTCATATAAAAGTCCACCATCAAAACCCCATTGCGTTCTGGATGCCAGAAGCTTACTTCACCAGATATTCCGAACCAGATATTCCGAGAGTCCGGAGAGCTCTTTTCCCAACAAGCGGAGTCGATAATGGCATCAAACACTGTGGCAGATTTCCGCGAGACATCGCCGTCGTACCATGCCACCTGTTTTGGGCCTTTGAACCATCGCCAGGGTTTGTCGCCAGATACACCGTTCCAGTTGGTCCAATCTCTTCCACTTGTAGACTTAAAAGTTTCGGATAATTCGAGATCTAAAAGATCGGCAAGCTCTGGATGGGGCTCAACCTCCCGCGTTACGCGATAGCCTACTTGAAGATTGGCGGAGGGAAGATTTTGCCGCGGGGAACTCTCATATTCTTGCACTGCGAAAATGCTCAGACACTCCTGCTCCCAAACGGTGCAGATCCTGAAATCTGGCTTGTCACCTTCTATTTTTTTCCAACGTATGCCCGAAGGCAGGGAATAACGGAGAGAATTCACGCTAATCGAAGGCAGATCGCTTGCACCGGCACACTTGGGAAGTTGTTTTTTGCTTTCGGGAACAAGAACCAGTGAGAGTGGTTTGTCCTTGTCTGCTAACTTTACCGCTGAAGGGGTATAACCCTTTTTTTCGACGAATAGCACATCTTCCCCCCTGGTCGTAAATCCCCCCGACTGGTCCGTGAGTGCGAACGTAGGATATTGCCCATCATTCGGACCTCCTGAAACCTGAGATCTGACCTCAACCGCTTTAAGTGGCCTGCCCTGTGGATCACGCACCGTGCCATGAACTGGAAGCCACGACACCGTTTTCACAATGAAGCTATCTGACTCCAGCGTAATCTGTTGGCCTGGCTCCAGCTTCACCTCTTGAGCGATTGCTTTTGTATTGCAAAAGCAGAGGAAAACAGCGGCAAGGACGCGGATCGTAAGATTGTTCATAACCATCCTTTAGATTAATTCATCAATGCGGAGTCTTTCTTCAGTCACGAAGCACCTCTTTCCAAGAACGGGCAGCTAGGAAAAACTTGCAGGTTATTTCCGACTGAGGCGCTTGGAAATTCTCCATCAAACCCCTTTTGTCTCCGGCTGCCAGATGAATTTGTGCAGCTGCAGCCCCAGGCGGACGTTTAACCCATCCGCCAGGATCCACTCGGCCAGTTCGCGCGGGTCAACCAGGCAATGCGAGCTGTCGCGGGCGCCGCGCGCGTCCTTGCGAAACGCAGGAGAAAAAATAACGCCGCCGGCAAGCGACACGAGCCCGTGCTGCCGCGTAAAATCCCGGGCAAATTCGTAGTCTGCGCGGTCGCTCAGCACGAATTTAATCTCATCGCGCTTGCCGATCGCCTGCAAATTAGAGAGATTAAACGTATCGCCCTCGCCCGAGTGCGAGCACTTCACATCCACAATCTTGTGGACTTCAGAGGGGACGTTCGCCAAGGGCCGTTCGCCGCTGGTTTCCAGCAGCACCGTATAGCCCAGGCCAACCAGCTCCTGCATTAGCGGCGCCGCCTCGCGCTCCTGCAGCATGGGCTCGCCGCCGGTGATCTCCACCATTTTCACTGGCGCCAGTCGCTGCACCTCAGCCAGAACCTCCGTCATGCTCATCTTCTTCCCGCCGGTAAACGTATATTCGCTGTCGCACCACACGCAGCGCAGGTTGCATCCGGTAAGCCGCACAAAGATGCACGGCAATCCCGCAAAAGAGGATTCGCCCTGAATCGAAGAATAAATCTCAGTGATCTGCATGGTGGACCAGGAATTTTCGTAGAGACGTAGCGTTGCTACGTCTCTTTTCATTCTATAGATCTACTGCAGGGGAAAAGCGAAGCATAATGGCCCAGCACCGCGCTACTCAAAATACGTGGCCGTGGTAGTGTCGGTCTCCCACACCTGGACGTCTTTAATGCGCACCCGTCCCTGCGTGCTCTGCTCGAGCCGCAACTTCGTCTCATCGTAAAAATACTTGGCCAGATTTTCCGCCGAAGGGTTGGTCTGCTTGAACGGCTCAAGGTCGTTGAGATACTGGTGATCGAGCCGGTCAATGATCTGGTTCATGGCAGACTTGAGGTCTTTAAAATCCCACAGCAGCCCGATGCCGTCAAGCTGCTGGCCGGTGACCGTAATGCGGACTTTGTAATTATGTCCGTGCGGGTTCTCACACTTGCCCCGGTACCCGCGCAGGGCGTGTCCGGCGGCAAAGCTCTCTTCCACGCTCACTTCAAACATGCAGCTTCCGTCTCGCTTCCTTCGACTCTATATTGTAACGCTCTGAAATGCCCTATTTCTTTGCCGGCTTCTTGCTCTCTTTCTTGCTTTCCGCCTTGCTCTCGCTTTTGGATTCGGCTTTCGACTCCGCCTTGCTCTCCCCCGCCTCGTCCTTTGTCGCAGCTTCGGCTTCGCCACTACCGTCGGCTTTTTCTTTTTCCTGGCCTTTGCCCGAAGAGGCAGATGGTTTTTTGGCGTAATCGGTCACATACCAGCCTGACCCTTTGAACTGCACCGCCGGCGCAGAGAGCACCTGCTCGACCGCGCCTCCGCACTCCGGACACTTCTTCACCGGCGCATCAGAAAACTTCTGGATGCGCTCAAAGCGATGCCCGCATTTCTTGCACAAATATTCGTAGAGAGGCATTACCGCTGTTCCCTTTGACTCCAAAGATTGCCTGAATGATTCAGAGCTTCTATTTTATCAATTTTACTCAGGACCTCTGAAGAAGACAGAGGGAACAGGCCTGCGAAGCTTGTGTGGCACAGCGCGGCCAGCCGCAAGCTAAAGACTATATCTCATCCTGCGCCGTCATCCTGATCCTGCGAAGCGGGAGAAGGACCTCCGATGGCGCTGGGCGCCACCCACGGCTGAAATCGGACTTTCGCTTGGATCTTTCCCTCGCCCTGATGGAATCGAGAGGATGGCCGATTGAAAGCCAGAGAGCTCCGGCGTGCATACCAACAGCAACCCCGAAGGGCTCCACTGAAAAAAGCATCATACCGACATCAAAAGCCGAGCCATGATCCGCGTGAAGCTTCTCTTTTTCCCCTCTCGCTTTTGTTAGACTTATCCGTCGCACGACTAGCCTGACTAAATTATGTCTGCCTCTAACTCTCTCTTCATACGCGCCTGTAAGCAACTCCCGGTAGAGGCAACGCCCATCTGGCTGATGCGCCAGGCCGGGCGCTATATGGCTGAATATCGCGCCGTGCGCAGGCATCATTCGCTGCTTGAGATCTGCAAAAATCCGGCACTGGCGGCTGAGGTAACGATTACCGCCGCGGAAAAGCTTGGTGTAGACGCTGCCATCATCTTTGCCGACCTGCTGCTGCCGCTTGAGGTCATGGGGCTCGATTTTGAATTTACTGCCGGCGAAGGTCCGGTGATCGAACAGCCTTTGCGCAGTGCTGAGGCCATCGAGGACCTGCGCACCGACTGCGCCTCCGACCTCTACTATGTTGCCGAAGCCGTGCGCATGGCGGCCATGCACTTCGGACGGCGCGTTCCGGTCATCGGGTTCTGTGGCGCGCCTTTCACTCTGGCCAGCTACATGATCGAGGGTGGCGGCTCGCGCCACTACATCCATACCAAAAAGATGATGTATTCCGAACCCGCCGCCTGGGGTGAACTCATGCGCAAGCTGGTGGTGGTGCTGAGTGAATACGCCGCCGAGCAGGTGCAGGCTGGCGCCGCCGCGCTCCAGGTCTTTGACAGTTGGGTTGGCTGCCTCTCACTGCAGGACTACCGCCAATTCGTTCTGCCCGAGACCAAGGCGCTTATCCAGAAGCTGCGCGGCACCGGCGTGCCGGTGATATATTTCGGCACTGACACCGCGACTCTGCTCGAAGCCATGCATGAGACCGGGGCCGACGTCATCGGACTCGACTGGCGCATCCCATTGGACGAAGGCTGGCAGAAGCTGGACCACGGCTGCGCCGTGCAGGGCAATTTAGATCCGGTCACGCTCTTTGCCGATTGGAAGACCGTGCGCGCCGCCGCCGAAGACGTTCTGCGCCGCGCCGCCGGCCGCCCCGGACACATCTTCAACCTCGGCCACGGCATTCTGCCCGAGACCCCAGTAGAAAACGTGAAGGCGCTGGTGGATTTTGTGCATGAATATAGAACGGCAAAAACAGCCGCAGATGTACGCAAATGAACGCAGATCAACATTAGTATTTACCACAAGTATTTACCGCAGAGACATGGAGACACAGAGAAAAACAAAGCAAACTACAAAGGCCTGGAAGGAATTTAGTCACAGGTCAACTCAAGACGAGCTTTTGCCTATCTGCGTTCATCAGCGCAAATCTGCGGCTGAAGTTTCTAGCTTTTGAATTTCTCCGTGCCTTCGTAGTGAATAAGTATAAGGAAACACGTAATGCCTGAAAAAGAAGCCGTCCTCCTGCTCGCTCACGGCAGCCCCGAGAAACCAGAGGACGTGCCCGCCTTTTTGCGCAACATCACCAGCGGACGCCCCATTTCGCCTGAGACCATGAAAGAAGTCGAGCACCGCTACGGATTGATCGGCAGCTCGCCGCTGCTCAAGCACACCCGCGCCCAGGCCGAGGGCCTCCGCCGTGAGACCGGACTGCCCGTTTATATCGGCATGCGCAACTGGCATCCTTACATCCCCGCAGCCGTTGAGCAGATGCTCGCCGATGGCATAACCCGCGCCGCCGCCATCTGCCTCGCGCCCCACAACTCGCGCACCAGCGTGGGTTTGTATAAGCGCAGCGCCTTCGCCGAAGCCGGCGGCAAGATCAAGCTGGAATTCGTGGAGTCGTGGCACGATCATCCTCTGCTCATCCAGGCCTTTTCCGAAAAGCTTGCGCCTGCCTGGAAGCAAATGTGCGAGCGCGCCCAAACCAAAGTCCCCGTCGTCTTTACCGCGCACAGCGTCCCCCGGCGCACCATTGAGGCCGGCGATCCCTACGAGGCCCAGGCCAAAGAGACCGCCGCCCTGGTCGCCGCGCAGCTTCCTGAAATCAAGCAATGGAAGTTTGCCTTCCAGAGCCAGGGCATGTCAGGCGGCGAGTGGATCGGCCCTACGGTAGAAGAGACCATCTTGCAATTGAAAGCCGCCGGTCATCGCGCTGTGCTTGTGCAGCCCATCGGTTTTGTCTGCGACCATGTAGAGGTGCTCTACGACATTGATATCGGCTTCAAACAGTTCGCCCGCGAGCAGGGGATGGAACTCGACCGCACCGAATCCCTGAACGATTCGTCTACCTTCGCTGCCGCCCTCGCCGCCCTGACCCGCAAGGCGCTGGCACAAACAGAATTGAGCCACGGATGACCATGGATCGGCAGAGATAAAATCAAAAACAGCCGCAGATTTACGCAGATAAACGCAGATAAAATAAATCTTTAGTCATTGAGAAACACAAATTGAGAAACACGAATAGGCCGATCAAAAGCTAATCGCAGAAAGTGTTTGGTAACATCGAAAAAGATCAGCGTCAATCTGCGTTCATCTGCGGCTTGTTTTTGGTTTTAAAGCCGTGTTCATCCGTGTAAATCAGTGGTCAAATAAACAATCATGAGGAAGGTTGCCATCATCGGCGGCGGCATCTCAGGCTTGAGCGCGGCCTACTACCTTGAGAAGGCCCGCCGCAACGGAGCGCCGCTCGAATGGCGGCTCTTTGAGCAAAGCCCGCGTTTGGGCGGCATCGTGGGCAGCGAATATCTCAATGGCTGTGTGATTGAGACCGGCGCTGATTCTTTCCTCTCGGAAAAGCCCTGGGCCTTTGATCTCTGCCGCGAGCTCGGCCTTGAAGATCAGCTCATCGGCTCGAACGATGCCGCGCGCAAGACATTTATTCTGCTGCATGGCAAGCTCGTTCCTCTGCCTGAAGGGCTGCAATTTATTGTCCCGGTGTCCCTAGAGAGCGTCATGCGCTCCGAGCTGTTCTCCGAAGAAACCAGGCGCCTCATCGCCGCCGAAGTAAACCTGCCGCCACGCAGGAATGAGGGCGATGAGAGCGTGGCTGCATTCGTAGCGCGCCATTTTGGGGACGAAGTCGTAGATCGCCTGGCCGGTCCCATGCTGGCCGGCGTCTACGGGGGCGACATCGCGAAGCTCAGCATGCGTACCATCATGCCGCGTTTCCTGAAGATGGAAGAAGAGCACGGCAGCCTGATCCGCGCCCTGCAGGCTTCCGCCGGCAAAAAAAGCCCGCGCCCGATTTTTACCAGCCTGAAGAACGGCATGCAGCAGTTGCTGGATGCCATTGCCGCCCGTCTCGACCCCAATACAATTCTTACCCAGCGCGTTATCACTGCTGTAGTCAAGTCCCAAAATGGGAAAATAACCCGATGGAAACTGCAGGGCATAGGGTTTACGGAAGAGTTCGATGCCCTTATCCTGGCCATCCCGGCGTACGCGTCCGCTCACCTGCTGCAGAGCTGCTGCCCCGAGCTGGTGCGGGAGTTGGGAAAAATTCCTTACAGCTCTTCCGTGATCGTCACTCTGGCATTCCCGAAAAGGGAATTTGATAAGCACGACGTTCATCCTGAGGGTTTTGGGTTTCTTGTTCCTGCCTCCGAAAAGAGCCGCCTGCTGGCCTGTACCTTTGTGGGGAATAAATTCCAGCACCGCCAGGCAGACGGCCTTGTGTTGCTGCGCGGTGTCCTGGGCGGCGCGCATGACGAGGCCGCGCTTGCCCTTTCCGATGCGGAAGCCGTCGCGATTGTGCAGCGCGAAGTTGCCGAGATCTTGGGGATCAACAACGGGATTCACAGCCAGCCCGTCTTTACCCGTGTATTCCGCTGGCCGCGCTCCATGCCGCAGTATGAGGTCGGGCACCTGGAGCGCGTCGCCTGCATTGAGCATCTCCGCAAAAATGTGCCCGGCGTCTACCTCATCGGCAACGCCTATCGAGGGGTGGGCGTACCCGATTGCATCCGCGAAGGCCGCGACGCTGCAGAAAAGATTTTAGCCGCGTTCCCTAGTAACTAAATGTGTTCCTTAAGGAACACATTTTATCTGAGACGAAGCCCACTTCTTTAATTAGATGTCCTATATAACGTGGCTCTTATATAACACCGCAATATATGGGACTGGAGTTCAACTTTAAAGATTCAATCAGCGTGATCCGCGAAAATCCGCGGTAAGCCTTCCTCGGTTTGCCGGGCGATTGCAGCGCAGAGTAAACTCGATGGCCATGAAACGCACATACGCTTTCGCACTTGCTCTTGTATTCGTTATATTCGCTTTCGGCCGCCCGGCCTTTGCCCAGGATTGGGCCAAGGCGACGCTGGAGAAATCTCCCCGCCATCAGGAGTGGGTTGAGATCAAGCACGATAACCGCACGGTGCACGCTTTTATTGTTTATCCCGAGGTTAAGAAGAAGGCGCCGGCGGTGATTGTGATCCATGAGATTTTCGGCCTTACGGACTGGGTGCGCAGCGTAGCCGACAAGCTTGCCGCCAACGGATACATCGCCATTGCTCCCGACCTGCTCTCCGGCTATGGGCCTGGCGGCAAAGGCACTGAAGGTTTTGCGAGCACGCAGGACAGCATGAAAGCTATCTCCGGGCTCGACCCCGACACCATCACCGCAGACCTGAACGCGGTTGCCGACTATGTGAAGAAGCTTCCTTCAGCCAATGGCAAACTCGCGGTTACCGGCTTCTGCTGGGGAGGCGGGCAGTCGTTCCGCTTCGCGACCAATCGTCCGGATCTGAAAGCGGCGTTTGTGTTCTATGGAGTGCCTCCCAAAGATGTCACCAGCATCACCGCTCCGGTCTATGGATTCTATGCCGGTAATGACAATCGCATCGGCGCTACCCTGCCCGACACGGTCGCGGCCATGAAGAAGGCCGGCAAGAAATATGATCCGGTGACCTATGACGGCGCAGGCCACGGCTTCATGCGCGCCGGCGAGGATCCGGGCGATACCAATCCAGCCAACAAAAAAGCCCATGACGATGCCTGGAAGCGCTGGTTGTTGTTGCTACAGAAGATGTAGAGCATTTGCCAGCTTCCAGTCGAGTGCATGGCGGACCAGGTTACCAGTAAAAGCATTCATGACAGAAACCAGATCAACCGCAGGTTAACGTATCTGACCTCCATGGTGACATGGTCAAAGATCACGTCTACGATCTGGCCAGGCAGCTAAAATTTTGCAATTCAGGAAGCCGGCGATGATTCCCTGGCTGACAAGGAGCGCCCGCAAAACCTTGCCGTACAGAACAAGGTTTTGCGGGAGGGACTGACGACTGATGCAGCTTAGAACCGGAAATTGATGCCGGCGCGGCCAATATTGGTAGTGAGATTGGCGTGATGGGTCCAGACGTTGGTGGGGAACGGAATCGGCGGACTGAAAGCAGTCAGATTGGTGCTTGTATTCGTCACGCCGCCAAAATCAGCGTGAAGGTATTCGCCCTTCACGGACCAATGGTGTGTAAGGCGGAATTCTGCGCCGCCGCCCGCGATCCAGCCGGTCTTATTTTTATTCACGCCGCCATTTTCCGCGGCGGTCGCAAAGGTGTCAGCGAACTGCGCCTTGTAGCTGAGATCGGTTACGGCGAGGCCGCCGGTGCCATACAGCATGACGCGTCCGAAGGCCACACCCAGGCGAGGCCGGGCTGTGAACAACCAATCCGTCCTGATGGACTGTGTAACTGTAAACCCAGTGGTGATGCAGCAGGGGTAAATCCCCGATTTCATCGTGGATTGGCTCAACTGCATATGGCCAAAATCAACCTCAGCCCCAAGGACGAAATGGCTGATTTGAAAGTTGAAGCCGGCTTGGCCGCCGCCAACAGCACTGGCGGGATTGAGCGTCTGTGCGCCAGCGATGGCAATCGCCCCCGGACTGGTCATGGCGAAATAGCCGGTTGGACTGAAAATTGTGGTTGTCTTCGCGTGGGAAGTGCCAGAGGCGCCTCCTAAATTTGCACCGACATAAAAGCCGGTGAAATTGGACTGCGCGAAGCCTATTGCAACAAAAGCAAACAACATTGCAGAAATCACCGCCAAAGATCTATACATTCTCATCAGGTTCCACCTTTTTTATATGGAGTATTCTTACTTTAAAGCTGTGGGCGCACTTCTAGCCACAAACAGCAGCGCCATTTGTCGGGGAGCCATCAGTCTATCTCGTTATGCAGTATTTCTCCACAAAATAGCACTGTATGCAGCCCGAAGCTTGTATTCCCCAAATGCTGCACTTCAGCGCAGGTCGAGCAAACACTCACCGGGACGGCTGTTAATGTGACAGATCGTTTTCTACGCCTGTTATAAGCAGTAGTGTTGTCGGCAATTCATTCGTTACACGTATCAGCGATGGATGGCTTAGGAATTTTACCGGCACAAAGGCAGAAACTCTTAGGCAGTAGGGGAATGGCTGGGGAGAGCTTGCTCGCGCATGAAGTCCCTGCCTTTGCGTTCCTTTCCCAAAAGAACAACAGTCGCGAGCAGCAGGATGTTAGCCAGCTCGAATCCGCCGAGGGCCCATTGATATCCCACGTGCTGATAGAGATGATGCTCGATGGTGTTCACCGGGGAAGCAAGAAGGATGCCGAGCTGGTAAGCCAGGCCAGGGACCAGGCCGCGGGCGGAGTCAGGCGCAAGCTCGTTGATGTGCGCAGGAATGATGCCCCAGGCGCCCTGCACTCCAACTTGCATGAGGAAGGCCCCCAGCGCCAGCCTGTAGACGCCGGAAGAAAAGGCCCACAGCGGTATCACTGCGAGCGAGAGCCCAAGAGAAGCCGCCATGCTGTAGCGGCGTCCGAGGCGCTCGGAGAGATGCCCGAAGGTAACCGATCCCAGAATCGCCCCCACGTTGTAGAACATGGCAATATACGAAACCGTGCTGGCGGCAAATTTGTGCTCAATTTTCAGAAAGTCCGGATAGAGATCTTGCGTGCCATGGGAGAGAAACACCATCAGCGTCATGAGCAGCACCAGGTAGACAAAACTCTTCCAATGTCCGGCGACCGTGCGCAAGATTGCGCCGACGCTATGCGCACGATGCTGCTGCCAGGCCTGCGATTCGGGCACTTTCATGCGAATGTATAAGGCCAAAAGCGCGGGAGCGCCGCCCACCCAGAACATGGCACGCCATCCCCAGTGCGGCAAGACCAACAGGGCTGCTGTTGCCGCCAGCAAGTTCCCCAGCGAGTATCCGCTTTGCACGATGCCTGAAAAGATTCCACGCCAGCGCGGAGGTGCGCTCTCCATTGCCAGTGAAGAGCCAACGCCCCACTCGCCGCCCATGCCGATGCCGAAGAGAATGCGCAGAATTAGAAACGTCGGATAGTTCGTAGCGAATCCGCACAGCACTTCAATCACCGCGAAGTAAATCACGTTGGCCATGAGCGGCAGGCGGCGCCCGTAGCGGTCAGCCAGCAGGCCAAACAACAGCGCTCCCAGCGGACGCATAGCCAGCGTGGCGCCCACGGTAGCGATGATGGCGCCTTTCTGCACGTGGAATTGTGCCGCCAGCTTGTCGAAGAGAAAAGTAACGATAAAGAAATCAAAGGCGTCGAGGGTCCAGCCTAGGAAGCCGGCTGCGACAGCGTGTCCGGAGCGGGGCGGGTCAGGCATGCAGAGTTGATTGAACTACTTCTGCTTTTCCTTGTACGTGGTGTCAACTTTAGCGCCAATGAAATCGAGCATCTGCTTAACATCCTGTACGTGTCCGCCGTCAGGAGCCAGTTCCAGATATTTTTTCAGCGCCTCAGTCGTTCCGGCAGGCGCGGTAAGTTGCCCCTTGGCATCAGTCGTGCTCTCCGCTATCAGAACTGAACCTTTAATAAAGTAGGCGTCGGCTTTCGTAGGATCGGCGGCAATCGCTTTGTCGCAGGCTGCGAGCGCCTCCTCGGAGTGGCCCATGTTGTATTGGGTCGCGCAGAGATTGAAATAAGCGACGCCCGGGTTGGGCGACATCTCCGCCGCCTTACTAAACGCGGCAATCGCCTGCTCGTTCTTGTGCAACTTGAGATAACTATTGCCTTCCGAGGTCAGCATCTGAGAGACGGCAATTTTGGTCTTGGCCGGGTCGGCGTTGGGCGCAGCTTCGCTCTGGGCCGCAGTTATAGTTTTCTCGTATGTGGCCAGGGCTTCGTCGTATTTTCCCTGGTTGAGCTGCGTATCTGCCAGCGACTTCTGATACTCCCAGCGATTCGGATCCAGTGCAATCAACTCGCCGAGAATGTTTTCCGCATCCTGCCAGTTCTTGTCATGCTGGGCGGCCAGGTATTTGGCAATCAACGCGTTCTCGGTCTCAAGCTGTTGGTTTTTTTGTTTGAGGGCCTCGATTTGCTTTGCAGAGAGGGTTTGCTTCTGAGTACCCTGGGCAAGATCAATAACCAGGCGGTGGCTCTCCGTACTCGGGTTTACTGCCGCCGTCTTTTTGAAAAGACTCTGACCATCGGGGCCCAGGATCTCAATCTGGTAGTTGCCATAAGGTACGCTGAACTGGACAAATTCACCGTTCTTGTCGGTCTTCACCTTGAAGCTCTTATCGGTAGACAGATTGAGGTAGACAATTTGCGCGTCCGCCAGGGGCTTGCCCGCCTTGTCTACGACCTTGCCGCTGATCTGCGCCGTCTGGCACCAGGCTGGCGCACCGCCGATCGCGGCCAGCAGAAGCGCCAGCGCCAAGAAGATTCGGGGTTTCAAGCGAAAAACGGAAAGAGCACGTCTCAAAGAGATGTTCATATCAGGGTAGCGCACAATTTATCACGTTTTCGCCGAAGCAGATCACGCACTCCATGGATTCAAAACCGGCACTTGCGTATTTATAAAGTCGCTTACGTTGCGTGACACGATGGTTAGATTATGGTGAAGCGCGGTCGCTGCCAACAAGCCATCAATGGCAGATAGAGCTCTACCCTGACGCTTGGCGGCAGCAGCAAGCAATCCCCAGCGGTCAGCCACGGCCGCATCAATCGGCAGGATTCTCCCGGAGAAGCGAGCTTGCAGCTCCAGTTCCAGCCAGGTTTCCAGATGAGTCCGCCGTTTGCCCTGCGGCAGTCCTGCCAGGCCTTTTCGAATCTCTCCCAGCGTGAGGACGCTCAAATAGAGCAAGGCTTCATCCGCCGCTTCCATCCACTCCAAAACCCGCGGCTCAGACTTGACACGGACGACTTCAGAAATACAATTCGTGTCGAGCAAGAAACCGCTCATAGCTCAATATCGCGGCCCGCGTCTTTCTCCCGCTCCAGGTCAAGCTCGACGCCGACGAGCGGCGATTCCTGAAAAAACTGCACAAGATTTTTTGGCTGATGAGACTTACCCACAAGCTGCTGATATTGCTCGTCTGAAATCATTACAACTCCTTCTTTGCCCTGACGCGTGATATGTTGCGGTCCCTCGGTTCGGGCCCGCCGGAACAATTCACTAAACCGGGCTTTCGCAGTTTGAATCTGCCAGGAATCTCCGGCCACTTTCAGGCTATTTACCTTGGCAGGCCTGACTCCGCGATTGGTTTTTTTAAGAATTTTGGCCATATCCTTTCGTAATAACTAGTCTGACTAGTTAGATAATACAATTCGAAATCTATTCGATCAAGCGGTCGCCGTTACCTCAGATCGACCCTGCTATTCAGGATTCCGGGGTTCCCCGCAATTTTGTTTTTGTGAAGACTTCATTGCAAATCGCGATTATGTCTCCGGCCTCGCAATTGCCCAGCCGGGTTTCAATGTGTTACCGTTGCCCCACTGGATAAAAATGATTTATTTATAGTCGGGTTCCTCAACCTTAACGCATGCAAACGCCGCTTCCCTTCGCCTGGAAAGCTGCGTTGGAACAGGAAGAAGACATGATACTGATTCTCGTCGTCGTGCTGGTCGTCATCTTGATTGTGCTGGCCATGATCTACAACGGGCTGGTGCAGTTGCGGGTACGCTCGGAATCTGCCTGGTCAGACATTGACGTGCAGCTCAAGCGCCGTCACGACCTGATTCCCAACCTGGTGGAGACGGTGAAGGGTTACGCCGCGCACGAAAAGAGCACTTTCGAAGACGTTGCCAAATACCGCTCGGCGGCCATGTCTGCCACCTCCACCGCCGACCGCGCCCAGGCCGAAGGACAGCTCACCCAGGCGCTGAGAGGGCTGCTGGCCGTGGCGGAAGCCTATCCGCAGTTGCAGGCTTCAGACCAATTCAAGAACCTGCAGCAACAGCTCAGCGGGCTGGAAGATGACATCCAGAATTCGCGACGCTATTACAATGCCGTGGTGCGCGACCTCAATACCAGGATCGCCTCTTTCCCCACCAATATTCTGGCAGGAATGTTTGGCTTCTCGCCTAAACAGTTCTTCGAGGCCCCGGCATCGGATCGGGAAAACGTGCAGGTCAAGTTCACGTAGCGTTGTGGAAGATTCCAGCCACGGATGAACACGGATAACACAGATTGAAAACTACCGCGGAGGCGCGGAGACGCGGAGGTGTGAAATTGAAATCGAAAAACTGGTTCGTCTTTCGAGTTCTGTTCTTTCCGTTCTTGCTTCTGTTCTTCGCGCTACCGGCACAGGCGCGCAGTTGGAATATCTCCGACTTTTCTTCCTCCATTCTGATTGAAGAAAACGGCACCTCGGTCATTACCGAGCGCATCACCTGCGTCTTCGTCGGACAGTATCACGGGATCTATCGCCGCATTCCCATCGAGTATCCTGGCCCCAACGGCTCCAATTACACGCTCTTCCTTGACGTGTTGAAAGTAGAAGACGAAGACGGGAACAAGCTCGAGACCAAGATCACAACCACCGGCGAATATCGCCAGCTTCAGATCTTTATTCCCAACGCGGAAGACACGAAGAAACAGGTCGCCATCACCTATCGCGTGCTCAACGCCATCCGCTATTTTGATGACTACGACGAATTTTATTGGAACGTGACCGGCAACGACTGGCCGGTCCCGATTGACCACGCCAGCGCGGTAATCACCCTGCCTCCGAAAGCCGCCGACAGCGGGCTGCGGGCGCAGGCATTCACCGGCATCTATGGTTCAAAGGCGCAGGAGGCAACAGCCCAGATCGATGGTCAAAGGATTTCGTTCGAGACTACCAACCCCCTGCCCATGCGCGGCGGGCTGACGGTTGATATCTCCATCCCAAAGGGCATTATCAGCCAGCCTGGCTTTTTTACCAAAGTGGGATGGTTCCTCAAGAGCAATCCCATCATCTTCCTGCCCATCTTTGCCTTCGTGGTGATGTACAGCCTGTGGTATTGGAAGGGGCGCGACCCCAATCCAGGCATTTCTGTTGCTCCCATGTACGAGCCGCCAAAAGGGATGAGCCCTGCCGAAGCTGGAACCATGATTGGCGACAGCGTTCATCCTCGCGATATTACCTCAACCATTGTCGACCTCGCTGTGCGCGGATATCTCAAGATAGAAGAGGTCGATGAGAAGCACCTGCTGATGAGCAGCAAAGATTACATCTTCCACCTGCTCAAGCCCAGGGACCAATGGCAGGAGCTGACCCCGCACGAGCTGCTGATGCTGACCAAGATCTTTGAAGACGGAGACGATGTCAAACTCTCCTCTTTGAAATATGAGTTCTACCAGGTGCTTCCCAAGATCAAGCACAACATCATGGCAGCGCTCGATGAAAAGGGAATGTACAGCCTCGATCCCGGCATGGCCGCCGCGTACAGCATTGTGGGCGTGCTGGTGATCGCCGCTCCCTTCATACTGCTGCAGGTCACGGGCATGGCCAACTTCTTTCTCTCTCCTGTGCCGGCGGTCGTAGCCATTGCGCTGGCGCTGGTGATCGTGTTCATCTTTTTCCGCATCATGCCCGCCAAGTCCATGCTAGGTGCGCGCACCACGGTAGGGATACGCGGTTTCCAGGAGTTCATGGCCCGGGTCGATGGCGACCGCCTGCGCACCATGCCTCCCAATACCTTTGAAAAATTCTTGGCCTTCGCCATGGCGCTGGGCGTGGAAGAGCATTGGGCCAAGGCTTTCTCCGGAATTCTGCAACAGCCGCCCTCCTGGTACCAGGGAACTTATTATGGCAACAACATGTTTAACACCATGATGTTCACCCACAGCCTGCGCTCCATGTCTGACACGGCCAGCCAGACCTTTGTCGCCGCTCCCCGGTCAAGCTCCAGTGGCTCCGGATTCGGCGGCGGTGGCGGCGGTGGAGGCTTCTCCGGCGGCGGATTCGGCGGCGGCGGTGGAGACGCGTTTTAGTGCTCCGGAGCTGCCGGAAATAGAGCCAGCTCGAGAAAATTCCTGCAAACATTCGGCGCATGGCTTACATCCTATGTAATGTTCCTCTGTAGAAGAGCAGGAGTGCGCCTATGCCAGATCCACTTCACAATTCGGGAGATATTCCCCGCTTCGATCCTTACCCTGTAGAAAAAATTGCTTCAGAAGGCGGCGTGGCAGAGTTCGCGCCTATCGGGCTAAGTCCGGCCCATGAGCTTCCTGCCTACACCGTGGAGAACCGCGTGAACCCGGCTTTAAATCAGACCGCGGAGAAGATTGGCACACTTCTCGGAACCGCGGTAAGAATCGTCAAAAGCATGCCGCAGCAGTTGCAGGGTGTGCCGCGGAATGTTTCTTACCTGAGCGAGCGCCTGCGGGAAAAAAGCGGAGAGCTGCGCGAAGACGCCTCCGAAGCGGCCCACGAGTTGCGGCAGAATGCCGAGGCGAGATTGCAGCAGGCGCGGGAGCTGGCCAGGCAATACGCTTATGAGAAACCCTTTCACGTCATCGCCAGCATAGCCGGCCTCGCCTTCTGTGTAGGCGTTGCGCTGAGAATCTGGAGGTCGAGCCTTGAATAGCCCATTCAAAACAAGCGAAGTAAACGGAAAATCGCTGGCAGCCGTCGTGGCTGAACTCAAAAATGACGTAGGTCAGTTTCTCCAGACCCGCTACCAAATGCTGGTGGCGGAAATGAAAGAAAAAGCGCAAAACCTGAAGGTGGCCTTGCCATGGATGCTGGTGACTGTGCTGCTGGCGGGCGTTGCCTTCCTGCTGCTCACCGGCGCGGCGGTGGTCCTGGTCGCCATCGCCGTGGGCGTAGGCTGGTCACTGCTGATTGTCGGTGTGGCTTATCTCATTCTGGCTTCTATCTCGGCGTGGGTGGTGTACGGAGAACTCAAGAATCAGGGGATCGCCCCGGTACGTACCCTGCATGTTCTTCAGGAAGACAAAGTGTGGCTGCAAAAAGAAGCGAGGTCGGCATGACAAACTCAAATCTTCCCATAAGCATTCTGGAATCGCAGGCCGAGGCGCAGCGCCAAAAATTGCACCATGATGTTATGGAGTTGCGCTCCAGCGTGCGCGAGACGCTCGATGCCAAGAAACTGGCCCGCCAGTATCTCTGGTCGGCAAGCGGCGCAGCGGCAGTTGTGGGATTGCTGCTGGGATACGGACTGACCGGGATCTTCACGCGAGACTGAGACAACTGCTTACCGCAGATTTCACGGATTTACGCGGATTAACTTGGTTTTTTCTCAATCACGCGCGTAGGGATTCCTCCAAAAACGTAAAAGAGCCTCTGCATACGCGTCCTCAGCGATTAATTAAAAATCCGCGCAATCCGCGGTAAGCAGTTTCCGTTTTATTTTTGCAGGGTTTCTTCAATCTGGATCGCCGGACCTTTTTCCACGGTCAGGGTCTTGTGCAAAGATTTGTATCCCGGCAAGCGCAAGGTAATTTCATATTCTCCCGGCGGAAGCGCGAGTTTGGTGGGCGTAGTCTTGGAATAGACTGCGCCGTTGATCGCGATCTCCGCCCCGCGCGGAGCGGTATGGATTTCAACGTTGACCTTATCGCCGCCGGCCCCGAAGAAGCGCGCTATAGGATTGGTATGTGTTTCTTTTGCCTTCACCAGATCGAGCGGCTTCAGCGTAGGAGCAAAGTTGTAAGGCTGGCCTTCCTGCAAATCCACGTTTGTGGTGGCTTCCTGGAAGCCGGGTTTGCGCAGGGCGATGCTGTGCGCGCCGCGCGGCAGCACAATCTGCGCGGGTGTAACCTTGGCAATTTCCCGGTCATCAATAATGATGGCCGCGCCCGGAGGGTCGCTGCTGATAGAAGCTATAGCAGTTGAGTTGATTGCTTTCAGCGAGACGCGCAAAAAATTCGGACGTCCGGCATCTACGGCTACGACGTGAGTTTCACCCGCATAACCATTCTTGCTGAAAATGACGGTGTGGGGTCCGGGGGAAATGGCGGTTGCGGTAAATGGCGTTCGCCAGTCAGGCTGGGCCACGCCATCGATCTTCACCTCGGCGCCATCGGGCTCAGAGCTCAACACCAGCTCTCCCAGGTTCATCATGGCGGAAGTATGAGCAGGACGCACGCTGGGAGTAGGAGCAGGAGCGTGACGCCGTTTCTGCCATGGGCTTGGTTCTATCGGCTCCTCCGCCGATACCGGCGAAGCCGGGGAAGAAGTTTCAGGCGTCGGATTCGCAATGCTCTCAGGCGGAAGTGTAGTCGGCGCTTCTTCCGTCGTGGTTGTATTCTGCTGCTGCAGCATGCGTTCCATCTCGGCCTTGGCGTGCTCATATTTGATATAGCCAATGGTCCCAGACACCACCACGATAACTGCCGCCAGGATGGTGGCCACCGCCGGCAGCAAGGGAATGGATTTCTGCGCCACCAGCGGTTTTTTCGTCGGAGCCCGGCTCACCACCGCTCTGACGCCGGCGGGAGCGCCGTTCCGGGCTCGCACTACCGGGGCAGGGGTTTTCACCGTGGGCGTGTAGGCGGATTGTTGCGGGAAGTTGAAAACTGCCTCTGGAATGGATTTAGGAGTATCTTCCGGCTCGGGAAGGGTCTCGTAATTTTCCAGGGCATGCACCAGGTCAGCGCCCATCTGAAAGCGATCTTGCGGAGTCTTGGCCAGCGCTTTCAGGATCACGCGGTTGAGTCCAGGATGAATCTCAGGGTCCAGTTCGTGCGGCGGGATCGGTTCTTCATTCACGATCTTATAGATGATGGTCGTAATGTTGTCCCCGCCAAAGGGCTTTTCCCCGGTGACCATCTCGTAGAGGATCACGCCGAAGCTGAACAGATCTGACCGGCCGTCGAGCAGTTTGCCTTTCACCTGTTCGGGTGACATGTAGTTGGGTGTGCCCAGCACTTCGCCCGTCGAGGTCATGCTGCCGCCGGCTTTGGCGATGCCGAAATCCATGATCTTCACTACGCCGCTGGGAAGAATCATGATGTTGGCCGGCTTGACATCGCGATGCACCACGCGTTGCGCCGAGGCCGCATCCAATCCCGCGCAAATCTGGCGCGAAAGATCGAGCACCCGCTCCATGGTGAGCGCGTGCTCCTGCAACATGAGCTGATACAGGGTCTTGCCTTCGATGTATTCCATGGCCATGTAAAACAGGCCATTGATCTCGCCGGCGTCGTAGATGGTAACAATGTTGGGATGGTTGAGCACGCCCGCCAGCCGAGCCTCATTGCGGAAGCGGGCCAGCAACTCTGAACTCTCCGGGCCCTGCACGTCCAGGCGCATGGTCTTGAGCGCAACCGTACGGCCAATAGTAGGGTCTGTGGCTTTGTACACTACGCCCATCGCGCCCTTGCCCAGTTGGCCTACAATTTCATAACGCCCGATTTTTTCCAGAGCCATTCCTGTGCTCATTTGGCATACCAGCGGCTTGCCGTCAACCCTGCGCGGGTTGCAGCAACAAAAGAGGAGGCTTCAAGACACCTACCTTAAAACGATACCTACCTCAAAAGGGGGGAGACCAACGTACTCTGCTCACTAGATTACACCAAAAATGCCCAATTTTTAGAGGAGTGTTTGCTCTTCAGGTACGCAAACTTCTGCCTTGACAAGACGCAAGTTGCAGGGAAATAAAGAGTTACCGCCGTGACAGCACCGGAAACTGGAACTGGGCTTCGTAAAATGACTTTGTGTCAGAGAAAATAGCTCCTGTATCAGGGCACGATCCCGCTCAGCAAGATTGTGCCGTTTTGAGCCCATAAATGCGGGCTTTTCAGCCGCTGAGAGTTGAATTTTGGGGACGAAAACATTGGAGATTAATTTCTCCGCCGCCTTTTACTCCGCGCCTCCGCGGTTAACTTGTGCCATCTTGGAACTTAGAACCGCGAGCTTGGAGCTGTTTCGCCTGCTGCCACTGCCTGTAAGCCTCGCTCTTGGAGACGCCCCGCTCTTTGGCGACCAGCTTGAGCGCGTCTTTTTCTTCCAGCTTCTGTTCGCGCATAAGCTCGGCCATTCGCTGGCCCAATGTTTGAGTTGGAGAGGCGGCGATTTCCACCCCGTCAACCGCTTTGCCGATCAGCAGCGTAATCTCGCCGCGAACTTCTCTCTTCTGGAGCTGTTGCAAAACTTCATTGGCACTCCCGCGCAGGAATTCCTCATGCAGCTTGGTGATCTCTCGCGCGACTACCACCGGACGCAAGGGGCCCAGCACTTCCACAACATCCTGCAAGGTTTCGGCCAGGCGATGGGGCGCTTCATAAAAGACCTCAGTCTCTGACGAAGCCCCGATTTCTTCGAGCGCGCGGCGGCGCTGCCCCTGCTTGGCCGGCAGGAAGCCATGAAAGCGGAAAGAATCTGTAGGCAATCCGCTGGCGGCCAGTGAGGCTACCAGCGCCGAAGCTCCCGGAACGGGAATTACAGGAATGCCATGTTTAAGGGCCTGCAACACGACGCGGTATCCGGGGTCTGAAATTCCCGGCATGCCGGCATCAGAGACGATAGCGATGGCGCGTCCCTGCTGCGCCTGTTCCACCAGCTCGCGCGCTCGCGCAGCCTCATTGTGTTCGTGATAACTGATGGTCGAGGTCGTGATGCCAAAATGGTTCAGCAGCTTTTGCGTCTGCCGCGTGTCTTCACAGGCAATCAGGCTGGCTTCTTTAAGAATGCGCAGGGCGCGCAGGGTAATATCTTCCAGGTTGCCGATAGGAGTGGCCACCAGGTAAATCGCGCCGGAATTTTTTGGTTCATCGGCCACAGCTGAGTACGTCATCACAAATCATACTCGACAGCCCGTCCTGCAACGAATGTGCGGAACAATCAAGGACTCAGCATTTGATACATATTCCTTTGTGTCCTTTGTGGTTAAAGATTTGCCTGGGCTGTTCTAACTGAGTACTGCCCTCAAGGTTGGTCCGGATCGGTCTTGGGAGCATGCGGTGTAAACTTCCTGACGATAAATTCCTGAACAATATTGACCACCGCAGTTGAGCCCAACCTGATCAGCGCGTTTTCGAAGGTCAAAGCCACTCCACGATCTGTCTTTGGATAGTAAAGATTTGAGAGGCCGCCTGAGGCCAGGTCCCCAAGCATGCCCGAGTAGTTTGGCTGCCACTGTTGGTTGTCGCCCTTGCAGATGACTGCATTAGAGATGGCATACCAGATTCGCGATTTCTTACTGCCGGTTCCCTTGTAGAAATAACGCGGATCCTGTTTCAACAGCGATGGCAGTATGGCGCTGCCGATGAACGTGCCTGTCACCGAGTCAGCATAAGACGCGCCGAAGCGCTTGGCATAACCCTGCGCGCCTTGCCCGTATCCGCGGAGACGGCCATCGGCCTGCTCAATTCCGGCCTCCGCTCCCGTCAGCGCGAAGTTCACTGGATCAATGGTCGTCCTCCAGGCCAACTCGAACTTTTGCTTTGGGTTGAGAGGAACTGCGTCGGGAATGTAGCTGACATAGAAGTTAGGAACGAACCCAAGCACGCGTTGTTTTTCCTGCACCTTGATCTGTTCTTCTGCTATTTCGGCCTGGGAGCCTGCCACCTGTACCTCAGTGTGGACAGCGGGAACCAACACGTTTCGCGGGGCAATGTAGGCCTCCCCGGAGTGCAGAATTCCAGAGGACGTTTGTGTCACGAAGCCCGCCGCCGTGATTCGGATCTGGAAAGCGCCGGGAACGACGTCGGCAAAAGAGAATTGCCCATCGCCGCCCGATAGCACCTCCTGGTTCAGTGATTGATCCGTGCGCGAAAGTGTCACCCGGGCTCCAACCACAACAGCTCCCGTCTCATCGACCACGGTTCCGCTGATGCGCCCTGCCTGTTGCTGATCCGCCGTCTGCTGATTGGCCGGAGTCCCCGTTTCCGGCGCTTGTACCGCAGGGGGCTGCGGCGACGGAGGCTGATCTTGAGCCTGAACCAGAGATGAAAGGCAGCAAGACAGCACACCAAGGCTGAACCAGACTAAGCTTCCAAGGCCAAAGACCGAACCCTGGGTATTTCGCTTGCGAGAACCTTTTTTTGCCGAATTCACAATGTTGTTATTTTATAGCAAAACCCAAACCGCAAACTTGTGTGGCACAGCCGTCCCACGGCTCTCTTATGATTTTGAAACTGGCAACTGGGAGCGGCAACTGCACTTGGGAGCGGGCAGCTGCTCCTAGGCTAAGTTCCACGAAAGGTGTAATATGGCCACTACGACCCCCTAATTTCACAGGCTAATTATAGATTCGGATGAACGCGTCTATATTAGAACTCGCCATGACACTCGAACCAGACTCGCAGGAAAGCGTACACGATCTGCTCCCGCAGGATGATGCTCCTGCCGAAGCGGTTGCACCATCGCCAGGAACGGAGCGGCCGGCTGGGCAGGGCACGCTGCCGGCCGTCCAGACCCCAAACCTCTCTGAGGTCTACGCACAAGCTGGGGTTCGTGTGCCGGCGCATGGGTTCACAATCCTGAAGATTGCAGAGATGCTGAGCAGCGTGCACATTCGAGAGCTTCCCCCTGACGCCAAGCGAGCGGCGGTTTTGCTGACGCTCGAAGCCAGCAATATACAAGTGAATGAGGTGACCGAAGACGCCGCGCGGCGCGAGCGCGTGCTGAATGACTACGAAGCACGCCAGCTCCAGATATTCCAAAATTACAAGACTGGAAAGGCGCAGCAGAGCCAGGAAGCCCAGGCGGAAATCGAGCGCCTGATCGAACAGCTTCGCTTGCTGCTTCAGGCTAATGAGAAAGAAGTCGCCAGCGAAAAAAATCGTCTGGACGAGTGGCGTACCCGAAAACGCGAGGAAGAGCGGAAAATTCGCACGGCTGCGTCCTTATTTGCCCCAACACTTGCCCAGCAACCCGCAAACGACACAATCACAATACCTCAGGTTCCGCAGCCCGATGCGCCGGCGGCAGCCTCCGCAGGCAATCGTTCTCCAGCCGCGAGTCCATCCACAGATAATAGCGCCGGAAAATCGTCTACGCGCCCATCTCTTTGGAAGAGGTAGACAACGGCTGCACTGGCGAAGCTGGTGAGGCTACAGTGGGACAAGCCGCAATCAAAGACTATATCTGTTCATGCACTGTCATCCTGATCCCGGGAAGCGGGAGAAGGACCTCCGATGGCACTGGGCACCACCCACGGCTGAAATCGGACTTTCGCTTGGATCTTTCCCTCGCGCTGATGGAATCGAGTTGATGACCGATTGAAAACCAGGGAGTGTTTCTATGTGAGCTACCCCTTGAAAATCATCGCAAAAGCTTTTGTCTTTGCTGGCAACCGGGCAACCGGGGGCTGGCAACTGCTGGTCTAGTGTGAGACCTCATGCTGCTTCACCTGGTAATCGGCAAAAGTGAGCTCCATCTGGTTGGCCGTTCCGTCGTACACCGAGTCCAGGTTCACTTTTTGTGGCAGTTGCAGCCCATTCACATCCAGATAATTAAATTGGGCATTGATGTGTGTAGTGCCTGGTCCTGACTTAGGTTCATAATTCCCCTCATAGCTGGAAAGAACCAATCCTTGCCGTGTCTTGGCCAAGGTTGGCTTGATGGAGCTGGTAAAAGTGCTGGTGCGGACTGTTATTTCGGTGATGACAAGCTCTTTGGTCATCATTGTCGTGATGTCGCTCTCGCCCTCTTTGTACGAGATGCGATATTCGTCGGCGGTCTCTTCCAGTTTGTAGTCGCTCTCGACCTCTGGGAAGGGAGATGTCAGCATAAATACAGACCAGGTGGTAAACAAGCCGGAGACCGCCTGCGCCATGCCGCCATAAATCTGGTTGAAACCATCTGCAACCTGCTGGTTCGGGGGATCAACATCGGTTTTATGCGAGACTTCGACATTTCCATTGGCATCGAGAGTCATCGTGAAGTGGATGCCATTCAACAGTTTCAAGCTGGCCTCCGCGCTCGATGGATCAGCCTTGATCTGGTCCTTTAAAGTAAGACTCCAATTGGGCGTAATGCTGGATTCATACGAAACCAGGCCCAACCCTCGCAGGCTGTAATAACTATCGCGAGCCCGCCGCAGGACTACTTTTCGGTTTCTATCGGCCTTATCTTTGTCGCTTTGATCGGCGCCCATGGCATACGGCAGGGCCAGAATCCATAGGCTGCAACAGATAAGAGCTACCGGCCACAGCTTGAACCGTGTTGGTGTTTTCAACTCCGCCTCCTGGCGAACTTCGTCTCTCTGGCTTTTACCACGAAAGGAGGTTTTTCAGTGACTTAAAATTTTCACCAACAATAATTTGCGCTGAGCAGGTGAGATAGGCTGGCAGAGCCCGTTTCAAAATAGGCTTTGTGTCAGGGCACGGATTCATCCGTGCCGCAGACATGCGCCTATCCCGCAACGCGGGAGGAGCGCACAGAATAAACGTTTTTCCGCACTTCAGCTTCCACTTCCCAGCCGTTTTGGAAGCCGGAACTCATAGCCGCGTTCCTGGTTGGCCTTTATGGTTTTATCGAGATCGAGGTCAGCGAGCAGGATTTTGTGTGTGTCATTGCCGCCGGCAATGTTATACAACGTGTCGCCCACAATGGCGTAGTTGCCTATCTCGAGTTGATGACCGTCGCGGAATACCAGAATCGTAGTTGGCTGGGGGTCGCCGGCAGAAGATCTTTCTCCATGATCAGTCGTTGGATCAGCATTGGCCGTCTGGCTGGCCGGCGAAATGCTGTGCTGGTAAGACTTAATCGGCGGAGCCGTGTATCCGGGGCGGTTTTCAAAGATAGTCGGTGCCGGAGCTTCTGGAGCAGCCTGCTCTGTTGGTTGTTGCTGTTGCTGGTCGCTGTAGTTCGTGGTGTCGTCCGGCGGATACGCATACGGGTAATAGACATACTGCCCGGCCGAGCAGCCCTCGGGGATCATGCAGCGGAAATGACGATCACGGTCATGGTCGTGATCATGATCGCGGCGAGATGGTTCGGCTTTGAAAATTGGCCGGTTGAAGTTCGTAGCCGTCGATGAGGTAGATGCCGCCGGAATGCCATTCGAGCCAGTCGACGGGATTGGAGAGCTCATATTGCTCCGGCTGTTGTCTGATCTTTGGTGATCGCTTGAACCGCCACTATAAATCCTGCTCTGTGCAAACGCTGCTGAACCTGCAATCGTCAGGATTGCCAGGCCGGTAAACAAATTCGTGGACCGCATAAAAGACCTCCCAATATGTCATGCCTTCCAGGTAAGGGTCTTCTTACAAAATCGTTCTCTACAGTCGGCCAGTTGCAGGCGCTGTATTTTAGTTTCCCTGCTGTGGCAGCCGGAACTCGTAGCCGCGATCTTCGTTGACCTTGGCTGTCTTATCGAGGTCCAGGTCGGCCAGCAGGATCTTGTGCGTCTTATAGTTGCCTGCCAGGTTGTAGAGCGTGTCACCCACGATGGCGTAGTTCCCGATCTCAAGCTGGTGCCCGTCCCTGAAGACCAGGATTGTAGTTGGCTCGGGTTCGCTGGGCGCGTTATCGTCTGCCTGGCTCGCCGCCGGCTGGCTGGGAGCGGTGGAATTATCGTTCTGAGCGGGCGGCGCCACACTGGGCTGATAGGCGGGCTGATAGGCCTTAACCGGTGGCAGTTGGTATCCTGGGCGGTTTTCAAAAGCCGTCGGCGCAGGCGCCTCGGGCTCTGCCGGCTGCTCGCTCGCTTGCGGCTGCTCCTGATCGCCGTAATCCACCGCGTCAGAGGGGGGGTAGTAGTACGGATAATACACCGGCACTCCCACCGGCACGGCTACAACACGGTGATGGCGATGGAAGTCGCGGTCTGAACCGTTCGCCCTGAAAATTGGCCGGTTGTTAAAGTTAAAGTTGTTGAAGCGTATATTTGGCGGCACCGTAATGGAGGTTGCGCTGGGCGGAATGCCGGGCGCCAAATTGTTAGGTGTGATCGAAGTCGCCGAGGCAGGGATACCGTTAAATACCACGTCTCCATGATGGTCGCCGCCCCATCCTCTGCCCTGCGCATTAGCTATCGAAACTGTTACCGCCAGGATTGCCAGCCCGGGGAAAAAGCTCGTCCGCCGCATAGAAGCCTCCGTGTACATCGTGCTCTTGACTTCGGGCCTGTACAATTATTTTAGATGTACCACGGGACAAAAAGTACATAAATATTTGTAAGTGGATACTTACTATCCTTGGGCCCTGCCAGGACCCGCACTACTATTCCTGGAGTACCTGGTGCACCAGGTGGACTGCGATTGACCCTTCTCCCACCGCCGACGCCACCCGCTTGACGTTCCCCGCGCGGACGTCCCCCACCGCAAACACCCCCGGCAAGCTGGTTTCAAACAACAATGGCGGCCGCGTGAGCGGCCAGTGGGCGGCCGCCAGATCTTCGGGCTGCACGTCAAGCCCGGTCTTGACGAATCCCTTGTCGTCCGTGGCCACGCAGCCATTGAGCCAGCCGGTATTCGGGGTTGCTCCCGTCATCAGAAACAGATGCTGGAGCTCGTGAGCTTCCACCTCGCCCGTCTGGTTATTGCGCCAGCACATGCGTTCTAGCTGATCGCCGCCATCGAGGGCGGTGACCTCGGTGTGGGTTCGTAACTCGATGGCTGGATTTTCCTCGATGCGGCGAATCAGGTACCTGGACATCGTCTCCGCCAGGCCGTCTCCTCTTACCAGTATGTAGACCCGCTTGGCCTTCTGCGCCAGGAACACCGCCGCCTGCCCGGCCGAGTTGCCCCCGCCAACCACCACCACCTCGTCGTCTTCACACAACTGGGCTTCGATGAACGTGGCTCCGTAGTACACGCCGTTTCCTTCAAAGCGCGCCAGGTTTGCCAGCGGAAGCCTGCGATATTGGGCCCCCATCGCCATGATGACGGTGCGGGCCGCCAGCCGCGTTCCACCTTCAATCTCAACCATGTAAGGCTTGCGGTCGCATAGCAGTCGCGTGGCAGCGCGGGAGATGAGCACCTGGGCGCCGAACTTCTGGGCCTGCGTGTTAGCGCGTCCGGCCAATTCCTGGCCTGAAATTCCCAGGGGAAACCCAAGATAGTTTTCGATTTTCGAGCTTGAGCCCGCCTGGCCTCCGGGAGCGTTGGTTTCCAGCACGAGCACATCAAGACCCTCGGAGGCGGCATAGACAGCGGCGGCGAGCCCTGCCGGACCGGCGCCCAGCACGATCACATCGCGCACCTGGGTCTCGTCAATGGCTTGGTTGAAGCCCAGGCAGTCTGCCACCTGCTGGTTGCTGGGGTTGCGCAGCGCTGTTTTTCCACGGCAGATAAGGACTGGAATCTCCTCCACCGTCACCTGAAAGCGATCGAGGAACTCCTGCGCACTGGCATCGCGCTCAAGGTCAATATAAGAGTAAGGATGACCGTTGCGCATCAGGAACTCCTTGATGCGCAGCGTGCCCGCGGAATGGCTCGACCCCAGCAGAATCACGTCGCCCAGCCCGCGGGTAATCAGTTCGACCCGCCGCATGATGAAGGCGCGCATAAAGATGTCGCTGAGTTCGCTATCGGTCTGCACCAGCTTTTGCAGGTTGTCGCGGTCAACCTCGATGACCTCTCCAGCCTCGCCCATGCGGGCGCGCACCACACTGTTGCGGCCTGAAAGCATATGGACATCGCCGGCGAACTGGCCGGCTTCGTGAACAACAATGAGCTCGCCTCCCGGGGGCCGCAGGATCTCCAGCGTGCCGCTGATCACCAGAAAGAAGCGCCGGGTCTGCTCGCCTTGCTCCAGCAGAATCTCGCCACTCTTGACGAAGCGTCTTTTTCCGTGCGCGGCGACGCGGGCAATTTGCGCGGGGGTGAGCCTGGGAAACATCTGCTCCCGCCGCTCCGGCGGAATGGATGCCGACTCGGGGATCACGGGGATCATGGTGCTCATGAGAGTTGTCCTTCCGAAAAGTTCTCGCTGCAAGCACTTCCGCTTGTTTTTTTGGCTAGAGCTTGTTTCAAGAAAAAGTTTTGTGTCAGGGCACGACTTCAGTCGTGCCGCTTAGGCCCTGAAAAATGCGGGCTTTAGCCCCTGAGGTCGAAACGTTCGAACCGAAAGATATTTTTGAAACACGCTCTAACCTTTGTTAATTGTTGTTCCGGCTGCGCGCCGCGGGAAGTGAGCCACCGGAGCGGCGCTATTACTTGGGTAGTTCGCCTGGTTCTATCTCGTCCACATAGCACCACATCCAGCGCTCTCCCGGCTCGATGGAGCGCACCAGCGGATGCCTAACGCTGCGGAAATGTTTGGTCGCGTGTTTGTTCTTCGATGAATCGCAGCAGCCCACGTGGCCACAGCTCAGGCACAGGCGCAGGTGTACCCAGCTATCGCCGGTCTTGATGCAGTCTTCGCACACGTGTTTGCTGGTATGGGTGAATTTTATCTGGTCAAGATGTGTGCATTGCGCTGCCATGCGGCCTCCTGTCTTACCTTGCCGGTAAGCACTGCTGTGGCATCAAAAAATCATACGCCTTTCTGGACTTTTCTTGAACTATTCGATGCCGCCGGGCCAGATTTGGATTCGCCAAGGTGCGTCATGGAGCGTCAGCTATCTAGCGCAACCAAAAAGCCAAAACAAATTGCGTAGCAACCACCGCAAAAAGCACGCCTTGCGTCGCGACTCGATACTTTGATTCCAGCAGGTCCGCCGCGATTCCGCCCACAAAGACAAAGGCAAACGGCGCCATCCAAATCACGGGCGAGGTCCCGGGAAATTGCAGCAGGCCAAGCAGAGCCATGACCAGCAGCAGAGTCCAGTTGCCAAAATAGCGGGTTCGCTTCCAGCCAAGAAAAATGGCCAGCGCCGCAGACATGAGGGCTGCCGTGGGCAGGTTGCCAAGCCGGAACCAGGGCGCAAATATGCCGCCTTGGGGAATGGCGGGCCGAAGTGATTGTCCAACTTGCGAAAGCGAACTCAGCAATGACTTGTTCCATCCGTAGCAACCCCATAAAAAAACGCTCGCGATCGCCAGCGCCATAGCCAGAACGGCAATCGCGGCCGGCTTTCGGTCGGTCGGAGAGAGATACAGCATAAAAAAAACTGCCAGAACAGCTCCCAGCAGAGCCGCGCCCAGGTGGGCGGCGGCGGTGAACCCGAACGCCAGCCCCAGCAGGACAATGCGCGGCGGCCATCGCCGCGGCGGCGAGTAAAGCGTGTGCCCTACGCCGATGGCGGTGTATACGATTCCAAACAGCCCCCAGGCGGCAATGATTTCCGCGTTCACCGTCGAGCTGAAGCCGATCACCAGCGGAGAAAAACAGAACAGGGCCAGCGCCACGTATCCGCCTTCATTGTTGAAGAGCCGGCGCGAGACCCACCACAACGCTCCGCCCAGCCACAGGCCGAAAATAAGAAACGGCAGGCGATAGAGCGCGGGCAAAAAACTGAGAAGCCGCGCAGCCTGAGCCTGAGGCCGCCGTCCCCCATCCGGCAACGGATCGAACGAGGGTCCAAAGATTCGCGTGACCCGGTACATCAGGATCGAATCCGTAACCGGATCGTTTCGCAGCTCCGGTTTAATGGAGTCGCTGATCTCGACGCTGCGATTAAGGGCCTGTATCTCCTGGAGCGAAAGTGGATTTCTGTAAGCAGCCAGCGCCGCCTCCAGTGCCAGCGCCAGCAGCAAAAGCCCGCCAAAAACCTGCGGACGCCTGATCTCCATTCCGAAAAAGGTCACACAAGAGTTATATAGAAGGTTGGCCGGAGAGTCTAAGATCGCAGGCTTTGTGCCGTAAGGACGCTGAAAATAACAATTCCTTGCTGCCGCAGGCACGCGCGCAGCCGGGTGAGCTTTTGATGAGCGCTGTCCCGGGCGAAGCAAAAGCGAGGGCGAAGCAGGCCTTGGGAAAACTCAGCCATGCTCAAGCTTTCTCTGTGTCTGCGTGGTGAGAAATTGCCGCTAAGCTAGACGGGCGCCATCAGCGCGATGCGGTCCCAGGGATCTATCACAATGCCTTTATCCAGAATTCGGTCAAGAATGTCGATGAATTTCGGGCTGGCATGCAGGCACCCGGGAGGCAGCGCCGGCTGCGTCCCGCGCGCCGCGCCAACCCGAACCCGCAAGCCGACGATCACTGCCACCTCAAATCGCAAATAGGTCTGAATCGAAGCCGCCATGATCGGGGTGGCAATCTTTCGCAAATCGATCCCGGCGGGCTGAAGCCGCCCCCACGCGTCCAGCACGATGCCGTTATCCAAAAGCCGCTCCAGGATATCGGCCAGGCTGGCGTGATTAGGTTCGATTCTCAATCCTGCGGTCCCAAAATCCAAATACATGCTGCCCAGAGTTGGTGGTTGAAGGCGCTTTTCCATCCTGGTCGACGGCACAGAAAGCGATTGGCGCAGAAGGCGCAGATTCAAACATCATGCGGAGGGTCGCAAAGATACTGCAATAACTTCTTATACAAAGTCTATCACCGAAAACAGATCGTCTGTGGACGCCACGCGGACTTTTTCGCTAAGAGCTGAAAAGCTCCAATAGGTATCGCTTCGTTGGTCCAACCAATGCAGAAATTATCGGGGAACCGTTCATAAGTCTGTCATCCTGAGATTCTCGAACATCTGCTTTTAGATTTTGCTAGGCGGCCTGCCCCACTCGTGCGTCAAGCGCGTGTGGGGATTTTCTTTTTCTTCTCACTCAGCTTGGCGGAAAGATGGCCCCAACCGAGAGCGTGGAGCTGTTTTCAAATTTGTCATTCTGAGCCGCAGGCGAAGAATCCCGAGGATGTTTTACAACGCGCTAGGGACCGGCAACTATGCTTTCATTTTTTCGTTCCGGAGACTGGGAGGGGGGTGGGGTATTACTCGAGTAGTCTGTCGGGGGATGAGCGAGATTATCCCTTGGCTTGGAGCCGCGAGCTTGGAGCTTTTTTTGAGGGGGGTGGGGGTTACTAAGTAACCTTTTTGGCCTGGGCGAAAGTATCCCTTCGCCTCTGTGAGACTGTAATTGCGTCGATTTTTCAAAGAGCCGTCGGGCAAAAGCGCCCAAATCAATCATGCCAGCAATTTTGCAGAATGCAACAGTTTGATATCACTTCGTTCGCAGAGAGGCCTTTTTCTGTGTCTCCGGTCTCTCTGTGCTGGATCTGTTTAGAAACTCGGAGCTGTCTTTGAAAGCCCCGCCCTAACAGAGTTAGGGGACGGGGCACCCTCAAACTCGTGCCCTGATACATGTCTCGTAGTGGCTGGCGGCCGAGATTTTTCAGAGAATGCCTTGCAGCGGCATGGGCGAGCGAAGCACCCTCGGGATTCTTCGCCCTCTGGGCTCAGAATGACAAACTTAAAACAGTTGCCAGTTTGGCTAAGCGGTTAAAAAGCTAAGAGCTAACGGCTAGGAGCCAAAAGCTAAGGGCCGCTTTTCCCCATCGGCACCCCATCCAGCGACTTCAGCCTCCCCACCGGATAGCGGTCCATATACTCATCCCACCAGGGCGAGTGCTGGTAGAAAAAGTTCAGGCGGGCATCAGGACTGGCGGCGAACCTTGGGTCGTTGGCCACTTTGTTTTCGAATTCCTGTTTCAATTTGGGATCTTTGGCCATCATGTCGCGGGCCAGTTTTTCGAGCACATAGCCTTCGCCGTATTCTTTTTGTTCGAAGATGGCGTCGAAAAATCCCCAGTTTACGGCGGAGTCGGGCCCGTCGGGTTCGAGGAAGTGGATGGCCACTTTGGCGGCGCGCTGGTCGAGCGGTACAACAACCGAGCCTGCGGGAAACTCAAGTTTTTCCTGCACGCTTCTGCAGATGGATTGGCTGCGCGTGCCGGCTTCTCCTCCTCCTGTTCCGCCGGTCACTGGAATGCGCCCTTCAAAGGGATGCTCCTGCCAGCTTGCCGTGCAGCGATAGGTTTCAACTTCACCCGTCCAGGGCGCGGTCGTACGCTCGAGCCGCAGGCCGTGCGCCTGCAAGACATCAATGACCTCGGTCCAGGGCGCGGGAACGATGTAGGCAATTGGCGGGGCAACCGTGATCACGGGCTTGAGCGTGGTCTGGCGCGGGACGTCAAATTCCATCGGCTCGTGGCTATATTCGATGCGCATGGCGCCCGAGACTTCGCTCAGGCTGCGGGCGTATTTGTATCCCAGGAAGTGAAAGGGCTGGGTCTCGCCCGTGGGCACAAGCTGCAGGGGAAAAGCCGCGCTGGAGTCAAAGTGTTTTCCGGCGGCAACCGTGGCGGCGTCGGCGGCGCGGTTCAGGGCGGTGAGTTTGCCGGCATCGCGGTTGATGGCCTCCAGCAGCGCGCGCAGAATTTCGTAATTGCCGGTCACGCGCGTCTTGTAGTCCTTGAGCATATGGAGCTCGACCAGCATGCCCGGGCGGTTCTGCAGGATCATGTAGCCGGTGGAAAAGCGCGGCGTGTCTTGCGTGGTCGTGATTCCCTTTGTGGGATCGGTGTCGTCGGCCAGATTAATGTAAGGCGCAACTTTGTGTCCGGCGGCGGTCACGGATTGATCAAGGTAAGGCGCGAGCGTATCCCGCTGCCAGGCCGCCAGCGCCGGATCAACATCCGGCCCGGTATCAAGATTGTAGGTCACATCGTATTGATAGTCGGCGCCGTCGGTCACGTGGTCGTCCACAAAAAAATCGGGCAGCCATTTGTTCCACAATTTCAGGAAGGCGCGGGTCTCGGGCGCATCGGCTTTCAGGTAATCGCGATTCAGGTTGAGGTTCTGCGCCTGCGTGCGCCAGCCCATCTGTTCCGGGCCGTTCTGGTTGATGCGGTTGTAAGGGCCAAAGCGCTCGTGGCCGTCGGCATTGTAAATTGGGATGATGAGCACCACAGCGCGGTCGAGCAGCGCCGCTTTGCTCTTGTTGATCACCATGTCGCGCAACAGCGCCAGGCAGGAATCTTTGCCATCCATCTCGCCGGCGTGGATGGCATTCTGGATCAGCACAATCGGGCGATTCGCCTGATGCAGCGCCGCCGGATCGAAGACCCCGTCTTTGGAGACAGTGACCACAACCAGATCGCGGCCCTCACCGGTCTTGCCGAAGGTTTCAACTTTAACCTGCTTGGGCGCGGCCGCGGCCACGCGATGGATATACGCCATGGTTTCGTCGTAGCGTGGCGTAGTGCGGTAGTCGGAAATTTCAGTGGGCGTGCGCCAGTCGGCGGCGGCAGGAGTGTTTTTTTGCGCGAATAGCGGGATACAAAATAAGGAGCAGGTTATGAGAATCAGCGCGTTTTTCATTGGAAGCTCGACAGTTTGATAGATATAAAAATGTTGTGCCCTTGGTTAGCGTAAGAACGCAACGGCTTCAGCGTCGTCCCTACGGGACTTCGATTATTTCTTGCTGCCCACCCAGCGCTGAAGCGCTGGGTGGTAATGCTCCACCCCTTCGGGGTTGTTCCGCCTTCACGTCTTTAAACTTAAATTTGCCTACAAACAATAAAGCCGGGATTTCCTAAGACTCGTCAGTACGGACAAATCTCGGCGTTACTTCTTGACCTTCTTCTTTTTCGCTCGCCCCTTGGCAATCAGCAGCACGGTCACATGCGCAATGGCGGCGTTGTCTGTTCCCATGCCTTCAGGAGTTTTGGCTTTGATGCCCACGGCCCCGGGTTTGATTCGCAATAGTTCAGCGACCCGCGCCTGGATTCGGGCGGCATGTGGGCCGATCTTGGGCTCGGCCAAGATGAGCGTCGAATCCACGTTGGCGATGGAGTAGCCGGCGCGCGCGACTTGCTTGAGCGCTTCTTCCAGGAAGATGGCCGATTTTGCGCCTTTCCATTTTGGATCGGAAGGCGGAAAGTAGCTGCCAATATCGCCCGCGGCCACCGCGCCCAGCAACGCGTCGGTAAGCGCGTGCAGCAATACGTCACCATCGGAGTGTCCGGCAAGTCCCTTGTCGTGCGGCAACTCGACGCCGCCGATCATCAGGGGAATGCCGGGTTTAAATTCATGCGAGTCCCACCCATAACCAATTCTCATCATAAAGGTTAAAAACTTACCGCGGATTTCACGGATTAACGCGGATTTTTCTTATTTGTGTTTTCCAAAATAAATCTTCGAAATTCGGCTTTTGGACCAAAGTTCAGCAATAGTCCCACTTCGAACCGTGTGGCGCGCAAATAATGCAAGATTTGACCTTCTGTAGAACTATCAATGTGCTTGAGCGCCTTAAGCTCCAGAAGAACGCGGTCTTCAACTGTAATATCAGCTCGAAAATCTCCAACGATCTGCCCCCGAAAAGACACTGGCACCGGATGTTCAACTTCGATCTTTAAGCCGATTTCAGCCAGAGCAATTGCCATGGATCGCTTATAGACTGATTCCAGAAATCCTGGCCCAAGTTCGTTATACACATCATAAAATGCACCGATGATCTTCTCAGTAAGATCACCATGCTGAAGCGTCGCTTTGGGAGCACTGCCCATAAAGCTGAATACTCAAATAGCCACCCAATTAATCCGCGAAAATCCGTGAAATCCGCGGTAAGTTTTTATTTCTTTGCCAGATAAAACTCCGCCAGTTCCATGTCTGCCGGCGTGGTGATCTTGATATTGCGGGCCGAGCCCATGACTACGGTGACTTCGTGTCCGGAGCGCTCGACCAGTGAGGCTTCGTCGGTGCCGATGAAGCCATCGGCCGCGGCCTCGTCGAATGCCTTGCGGCCGATTTTGTAGAGAAAGCCCTGCGGGGTCTGCGCCATCACCACCTGCTCACGCGGGATGGTAAGGGTAATCACGGCGGAATCGGCCTTGCGCTCAACCTTCTTGATGGTATCCACCGCCGGAACTCCAGCGATGGCCGCGCCCGATTTCTTGACCTCGGCGATGACCGCCTGAATAGTCTCGACCTCCACAAACGGACGCACCGCATCATGCACCAGCACAATGTCGTCGTCTTTGGCCGCGATGGCTTGCAACGCGTTGGCAACCGATTCCTGGCGATGCTCGCCGCCTTCGACCACCTGCACCGGTTTTTTCAGCCCCTCGCGCTGCAACAGATTACGGAATGATTCCATCTCATTTTTCCGCAGGGCAACCCAGATTTCGCTGACCTGGTTGCAGGCGGCAAACTTGCGCAGAGTATGAACCAGGACGGGAACGCCGCCCAGTTCGGCAAATTGCTTCGATGGCCTCGGGCCCTTTTTTGCCCCGGCGCTCATGCGGGTTCCAAGGCCAGCCGCCGGAATGATGACGAAAACTTTCATGAAATTAACTAGAAAGTATAACAGTGCGATTCCCGACTTAAAGCTTAGAGACTGGGGCCGGGTTCGTAGTACGATTCGATAGCTGGTCTTATATGAAACCTGGCCTGATGACCGAACACCGCGCACTCGGGACGGACTATCTGTTTGTCTACGGAACCCTGAAGCCGGAGGCCGCCCCAGTGGAGGTTGCCGGAGTCATGCGTCAATTGAAACGCGTGGGGAGCGGAACGATTCGCGGATTTCTGTACGATTTGGGCGAATACCCCGGCGCGCGGCTCGACGCCAATGGCGGTGAGATCAAGGGAGAGATTTTCGAATTCGATGACCCAGCCATACTGAAACCTATTGATGCCTATGAAGAATATGACCCCGAGGCTCCCGGCAAGAGTCTTTTCGTGCGCCGACGGTGTCACGTTCAGCTTAAAGAGGGAAATCTGTTCAGTTGGGTATATGAATACAATCGCCAGACGCCTACTTCGCAGCGGATAGATACTTGGATTCCAGCCAAGAAGCTCTAATCTGACGAAAATATGCGATGGCAAATCGGCTGTGCCTTGGTGAATACCGTCATGAATCCGCGTAATCAGCGAAATCCGCGGTGGGCAGTTTCTTCCTTGGAGCTTGCAGCTGAGAGCTTGGAGCTGCCTCTACTCTATTGGGCGCTCGGCAACCACCGGCTGTGTTGTCCGATGGTTGGCGTCGGGTGTGCGCACGGCGTCGGGCGGGCGGGGGGTTGCGCTGGCGTGGCCTGGGCGCTCGTCGAATTTCCCAAAGATCATCTTTCCAGCAGTGGTTTGCAGCACCGACGTGACTGAGATATCCACTGTTTTGCCGATCATCTTGCGGGCGTTATCCACTACCACCATTGTGCCATCATCCAGGTAGGCGACGCCCTGGTTGTATTCCTTGCCTTCTTTCAAAATAAAGACCTTCATGCCCTCGCCGGGCAGAACGATAGGTTTGAGCGCGTTGGCCAGCTCGTTGATGTTGAGCACGTCCACGCCCTGGAGTTGGGCCACTTTGTTCAGGTTAAAGTCGTTGGTGATGATTTTGGCCTCGTAGAGCTTGGCGAGCTCGATGAGTTTAAGGTCAACTTCGCGTACGGCGGGGAAATCGTCTTCGACAATCTGCACCGTGATGGAAGCCATCTTCTGGATGCGCTGCATGATGTCGAGCCCGCGCCGCCCGCGGTTCCGTTTGAGCGGATCGGCCGAGTCGGCCACCAGTTGCAGCTCACGCAAGACGAACTGCGGCAGCACCAGGATCCCATCCAGAAAACCGGTCTCGGCAATGTCGGCAATGCGGCCGTCAATGATGACGCTGGTATCCAGTATCTTATAAATCTTCTTGCCCATTTTTTCGCCGCCGAAGATGCCCCCGAGCGCCGAAAGGTTGAGCAAGTCGCCCTTGTTGGCGCCTACGATGAGGCCCACATAGGCCATGAGGAGCAAAACCAGCAGCTCTAAGAAATGCTGGGTGGGGCTGGGAGCCAGGCTTTCGCGTATGACCAGGCTGAAAAGATAAGCCCCGAAGATGCCCAGGATGCTGCCGATGACGGCGCCGATCAGCCGCTTGAGGCTGACGGCGCGCAGGCGCATCTCGAAGACCAGAATAGCCAACCCGATCGCTACGGCGATACCGGCAGAAGAGTAAGGACTATTCAATCCGAAGGGGCGCAGGAACCAGCCTGCGGCACCCATGATGATTATGAAAGCAGCACGAATAAGTAACAGATCCACGCAGGACCCCCTTGCCAACCCGGTGCTTGCAACCTTGAGAGGCTCCGGGAACCTTTAAGCGCGAAGCCTTTATAAAATCTTATAAATAACGCTTCGCCTCCCGCCGCTCTCCCGGCGGGAATACTTCTAATATGTCAGCCGCAGTATAACCTACAGTCCGAGGCGCGAATACAACCGATGTTGTAGTACCGGCGATGTCATGGGGCAACCCCATCCGGGGAACCGGTTCACTTGAAAAGTTGAAAACCATCGAGTTTCAAGATGGAATTTTGAGGGCTGGAGTTATCTAACAAGTAAATAAAAGACGTGGCTTTATTGTTGACTAAAATGCAAACCCATTGCATCTTGAGTATGAAGATTTTGAGCAGCGCCACTCGGACTTCAACCCAGCCTCAAATCAGGCTCCGAGGGCAAGGCTTGCGCTGCCAGCAAGATAGGCCGAAAGGGAGATGAGCGGCCTTATCCCCAAACCTGGGGCTAAATCCGGCGCAAATTCTCGGGGGAGAACGCGCCGGTTTTTGTTTTTAGGCAGAAAAGGCCAACCGCGGATTTCACGGATTTTCGCGGATCAAGTAAATAGCTGGTCCTGCGATACGCCGGGACAAGTTGTCAATTCTCCAATTAAATCGGCCAAAGGCTATTTTAAAAATCCTCTGCGTACCTCAGCGCCCTCTGCGGTGATCACTAAATCCGCGAAAATCCGTGAAATCCGCGGTGAGCAGTGTCTTCCCTTGGAGCTGAGAGCTGGCAGCTTGGAGCTGTCTTTTACCTCACGATGCGCATGCGGTCCCAATCGTAGGTGAATTTTTTTCCGCAATCGAGGCAGACCACATAGTGGCTGGCTGGGGCACCGACGCTATCCCATGAAGACTGGCCGGAACGGCTGGGGGAGTTGGAAGACGCCGTGAAGGGCTGCGAGGTCTTCTTGTGGCTGCAGGAGACAGAGAGCAATTGGAGGATTTTTTCTACCATGACTTACCTGATTCCATAACAAGCAAAAAGAGCGTTCCCAGTCGAAACCAAGAACCTTTGCAGAGGCACGGCCTGGAACCCCAGCCCGGGGACACAGCCATGCCGCACCTCTGCCGTTCACTACACTTAAGGACTCCGCATCCCGCCGAACGGGATTGTTTCGTCGACCTACCGATCAGCGATCTCCATCCGCTCAACCGCTCGCCGCGCTTTAGGCGGTGGCGGTGGCGGCGGCAGCAGCTTCGGTGCTGACCGAGGCAGGGTCAATCTTTCCCTGACGCTCAGCGCCGTTGGCCTTCTGGTTGGGTTTCTGGATATCAATGCCGCCCTTGAAGTAGGCGCCGTCTTCGATGCTGATGCGCTGGGCAACCACGTCGCCGATCAGGGAGCCTTCATTGCGGATATCCACGCGGTCGCTGGCGCTGAGGTTTCCCCTCACCTTGCCGATCACCACAACCTCGCGGGCGGTGATGTTGGCGGAGACCACGCCATTACGGCCCACGGTAACCCGGTTGCCGGTAAGATTGATGGAGCCTTCCACCCGGCCATCAATATAGAGAGACTCAGAACCGGTGACCTCGCCTTTGATGACCAGCGATTTTCCAATGGTCGCCTGTTCGGTGGTGGACATCAGGGCGTTGCGGGGGGCGGCAACCGGGGTGGGCTCGGAAGTCGCGAGCACGTTATTGCTGGTGGCGCTGGTTGTTTGGGGGGTGGCGGCGGTGACGGGTTTTTCAGATCCAGGAGTTTTTGTCTCCGGAGTGCTGGGCTGATTCGTTGGCTTCCACATGGTGTTCAATTCCTTTCGGCTAGTGCTGGGGGAGAATACTTTTGTCGGAGGCATGTACCGTGCCAAACAGGAATCTGCATTTCGAAATTCAGAGAAGCTGAATTGATGCGCCTTTGCTGATTGCCGAATGGCATTGGTCAATGCCGGTGACAGTTGCTGCGATGTAAATATTCCTACCGCGCGGGCATTTCTTATATTAGAGAAAGACCCTAGAGTTGCTAACCATTCGCGCTTACTATGGTGTTAAGAAGAAAGTAGCAGAGCATTCAACAATCAGCACTCAGCAGTCAGCATTCAGCAGTCAGCATTCAGCCCCGGAACAGTTTGGACGAAACGACATTGGCAGTTAGCACTTGGCACTTAGCATTTAGCCAGCAACGTTTCTTCGAAAGGGATGGGAAGCATCCTAAAGCACGTTGGTTTGATTCCTAGCAGGCTCTTTTACTGGCAAGCTCGAAACTGTTCAGGGGCCAAATGCTAAGTGCCAAGTGCTAAAGCTCAAGGACGTATTTTGGACAACTCTACCATTCTGCAAAAGATCGAACGCCAGCCGAAAAGAACCGCCGGCTACAAGCAGCTAGTGCGCGAGCTGGGCATTCGGGGTAATGAGCGGCGTGAGCTGGCGCAGCGGCTGCGCGCGATGGTCCGCAAGGGCGAACTGCTGGAGCTGGAGCGCGACCGCTTTACCCTGCCCGAAGCTGCCGCCGGCAAGAACCTGGTCGCCGGCCGGCTGACTATGCACCGCGACGGCTTCGGCTTCGTGCAGCCGGAAGATGAGGCCCTGCGGCAGAAGATTGATGGCGACATCTTCATCCCGCCGCATGCCATGGCCAACGCCATGCACGGCGACCGCGTGCTGGTGGAGATGGCCTCTCGCGACGGCGGCGGTCGCGGCGATGGCCGAAGCCCCGGCTTTCGCGGTCGCCCCGATAACGGGCGCCCGGGTGGTGGGCGCTTCGGTGGGCGCCCCGGCGCCGGGGAGCGGGTGGAAGGAAGGGTCATCCGCATCCTTAGCCGCGAGCACGCCACGGTGGTGGGGATTTTCCATTATGGGAACCGGCACAACATCGTTGTTCCCATGGACGACAAGATCACCCACGAAATTGTGATTCCACGCGGCATGGAATATCCCGAACCGGCCCCTGAGTCAGCCCAAGACGGGCAGCAGCCGGCACACAAGCCGGCCAAGGCGGCGGTTCATCGTGTGCTGGGCGGCGAGGCGCGGCGAACGAAAACCTATGACGACCTGGAAGGCGTGATCGTTGACGTGGAAATCACAGACTGGCCCACGGCAACGCAGAACCCACGGGGCCGTGTGGTCGAGATCCTGGGACGGGAAGACGACTTTGGCGTGGATGTGGAGATCATCATCCGCAAGTACCACCTGCCGCACCGCTTTCCGCCGGATGTAATCGCCGAGGCGCAGGATATCCCTAATGTCATCCCCGCCGGCGAGTTGAAGCTGCGGCGCGACTTTCGCCAGCTTCCCATCGTCACCATTGACGGCGAAACCGCCCGCGACTTTGACGACGCCGTGACGGCCCGCCGCCTGCCCAACGGCCACTTTGAGCTGCAGGTGCACATTGCCGATGTGGCCCATTATGTGGAGCCTGAAACCCCACTCGATTCCGAGGCCAAGCTGCGCGGGACTTCGGTTTACTTCCCTGATCGCGCTGTCCCCATGCTTCCGGTTGAGCTTTCGACTGACATCTGCAGCCTGCGACCCAAGCTCGACCGGCTGGTGATGAGCTGCATCATGGAAATTGATCGCCAGGGCGAGGTACTGAGCTATGAGCTGATGCAAGGTGTGATCCGCTCGGCCGAGCGCATGACCTATACCGATGTGAGCCTGATCCTCGAGGGCGATGCCAAGTTGCGGCAGCGCTATGCGCCGCTGGTCCCAACGTTTGAGCTGATGGGCGAGCTGGCGCAGATATTAAATCGCAAGCGGGTGCGGCGCGGCTCGATAGATTTTGACCTGCCCGAGCCGGTGATCGAGTTCGACGAGCAGGGGCTGATGAAGGGTGTGACCCGCTCCGAGCGCAACGATGCCCACCGGTTGATTGAAGAGTTCATGCTGGCCGCCAACGAGAGCGTGGCCTCGTACCTCGAACAGCAGGGGGTGCCGGCGATCTACCGTATCCACGAAAAACCGGACCCGAAGAAAGTCTTTGACTTTGAGACCATCGCCGCCAGGTTTGGATACTCATTGGGCGTGGGAGCGTTGCCCATCCAGCGGGTGCAGCTCAAAGCCGATAAGCGCGCCCGGCATGGCAGCGGAAAAAATGCGCGGGAGATTGAGATTCCGGAAGAGGTCCACATCACGCCGCGCATGTACCAGAAGCTGACGCAGAAGATCGCAGGCAAGCCGGAAGAGCGCATCCTGGCTTTCTTAATGCTGCGCTCGCTCAAGCAGGCGCGCTACTCCGAGAAAAACGAAGGCCACTTCGCGTTGGCCGCCCCAACCTATACGCACTTTACGTCGCCGATCAGAAGGTATCCGGACCTGCTGGTGCACCGCATCCTGAAAGCTGTTTTGGAAGAAGCAGGCGAAGGCCGGGGCACGCCGGCGCACAGCGAGGCTCCGTCGCCATGGTCGAAGCGTGACCGTTCGCAGGATGCCAAGCGGCCCAAGCCGGGGGACTCGGCGCGCCACGGCGCGGAGTCGAGCGCCAGTCATCGAAAGAGCATAGCCAATCGCCAAATACAGGCGCCCTACACCGAAGAAGAGCTGCACTACCTGGCTGAAATCAGCAGCCAATCCGAACGCCGCGCCGACGACGCCGAACGCGAGCTGATGGAGTGGAAAAAGATCAAGTTCATGCAAGACCGCATCGGCGACGACTTCGATGCCCTGATCGTCAGCGTGACCAAGTTCGGCCTGTTCGTCGAACTGGAAGACATGTTCATCGAAGGCCTGGTGCCCCTCGACAGCCTCACCGGAGACCGCTTCACCTACCGCGAAAATACCCGCGAGATTATCGGCGAGCGCACCCGGAAGAAATATTCCCTGGGCGACCGGGTGAAAGTCATTCTCGACAGGATTGATCGTGTGCAGCGAAAGCTGCAGTTCGCGCTGGTGGAGGAAGAAAGAGTCAAACCACAAAGGGCACGAAGGTAGGGGTCTTAAGACTTGCTGTGGGTGCCCCGTTCATTTTCGCCGCCGGATGGTGGTGCCACACGCCGGCGGAGCAATCTCACCTACCGCCGGCGCCAGCGGCGGTGGCTACACGATCTGTGCCACATAATCTAATGAGACAATAAATTCAAGTCGCAGCCATGCTTTCGGTTGAAAATCTTAATGTCTTTTTTCGAGGTACGGACGGCAGAGAACTGGCCGTCGTGCGCGATGTTTCTTTCTCGCTGCAAGCGGGCGAGGTGCTCGGACTGGTGGGGGAATCGGGTTCGGGCAAATCCGTTACCAGCCTGGCGATCATGCGCCTGCTGCCGCCGCAGGCCAAGATAGAAGGAAGCATCTTTTTTCAGAGCGAAGTTCATAGCGAATTTCAGAGCGGCGAATTGCCGCATAAGGGATTTGCGAAACAGGACCTTCTTCAGATTTCGTGCGAAGACATGCGGCGGCTGCGGGGCACCGAGATTTCCATGATCTTCCAGGAGCCCATGACCGCGCTCAACCCCATGATGCGGGTGGGCGACCAGATTGCCGAGGCGGTCTTGGCGCATGCAAAAGTATCAAAAAAACAGGCCTATGCGCAGGCGGTCGAGGCGCTGAATGATGTTGCGATCAACGATGCGGAGCGGCGGGCGCGCGACTATCCCCACCAGCTCTCAGGAGGCATGCGGCAGCGGGTGATGATTGCCATGGCGATTGTGAACCATCCACGGCTGCTGATTGCCGATGAGCCCACCACCGCGCTCGATGTCACCGTGCAGGCGCAGGTGCTGGAGCTGCTGGCCGAACTGCGGCGCAAATTCGGGCTGGCCATGCTGTTCATCTCGCACGACCTGGCGGTGGTGGCCAACGTGGCCGACCGGGTGGCGGTAATGTATGGCGGCAGCATCGTCGAGATGGGGCGGGCGGAGGCAATTTTTCGGAAGGCGATCCATCCGTATACAGTAGGGTTGCTTCATGCCGTGCCTACGCTGCACTCGAAGCGAGACCAACCGCTTGAGACCATCGAGGGTACGGTGCCGTCTCACCAGAGTTTTCCCCCGGGATGCGCTTTTGAGCCGCGCTGCGAGATACGGGTTCCTGAGTGCCAGACCAAGTTGCCGCCGTTGCTTGAGGCCGAGCCGGGACATTGGGCGAGGTGTCCGGTGAAGATGCAGTACTCAGTACCCGGTCCTCAGTACTCAGTTAAAGGCTAGATACCTTCAGAAGTACGGGCAGGATGCTCATTGATGACGTAGCTACGGGAGGGGGAAATGCTTCCTACAGAGCGGCCACAAATTGATATACTCAAAAGCCCCCCGTCTCGGCCAGACTTTTTGAGATAAACTTCAAGAGACTTAGTAATCGAGAGCTGCTTGCGAATTTTGTTTCTCACCGACATTCATGCCAACCTAGAAGGCATGGAGGCATGTGTTGCCAGCGTAACGAACCATGACATGGTCGTGAACCTCGGCGATATCGTGGGGTACGGCGCCTCGCCCAATGAGGTGAGCGACCGCTCGCGAGAGTTGTGCCACGTCTTCGTGCGCGGCAACCACGACAAGGCCTGCACGGGCCTGGCCGGGATTGACGATTTTAATCCGATCGCCGGCATGGCGGCCATCTGGACACAGCAGACCCTCACCTCGGAAAACCTGGAGTGGCTGCGCGCCCTGCCTCAGGGGCCAATTGAGCTGGAAAATATCTGGCCGGAGGATAACGGCCTGGCGCCGCCGGTGAGAGTGCAGTGCGTACACGGCTCTCCGCTGGACGAAGATGAATACATTATCGTAATGCGCGACGCCTACCAGCCCCTGCTCGCCACCGACGCAGCTATTACCTTCTTCGGGCATACCCATATCCAGGGCGGCTTTTGTAATCATGGAGAAGAATGGGAGACGCTGCGCCCGGTCTACCGCAGCAAACGCGACATGGAATCGTGCGACCTGGCCATCATGCCGGGAGCGAAGTACCTCATCAATCCGGGTTCGGCGGGGCAGCCGCGCGACGGCGACTGGCGCGCCGCCTGCGCCCTGCTCGATACCACCGAAAGCCGCATCACGTTTTATCGCGTGCCCTACGATGTGAAAAAAGCGCAGGAGCGGATCTTTTCGGCGAAATTGCCCGACCGGCTGGCGCTGAGGTTGAGTGAGGGAAGATAAAAGCGGTTTCAAGTTTCCAGTTTCGAGCGATGCAATTAAGATTGAAATCTCATGGCCCTTCCTCGCAAAACTACTTCTCAATCGGCACTTTTTAACAGCAGTGAATCTTCTTCCAATTCTTCGGGCAAATCCAGCGTGCCTTTGGTCACGGTAAGCATCGATGGCGGGGCGCGGGGGAATCCGGGGCCGTCGGGCTACGGAGCAATATTCAAAGACGCGGCTGGGAAGAAGATCGCCGAGCTAAGCCGCTACCTGGGAATCCAGACGAACAATTACGCGGAGTACTCCGGGCTGATTGCCGCGCTGGAATTTGCCGTGAGCCACGATCACAAGGCCCTCAAGGTATTCAGCGATTCCGAGCTTCTGGTCAGGCAGATCACCGGCGTGTACAAGGTCAGAAGCCCGGAGTTGCGCGAACTGTACGACAAAGCGCGCGCCCTGATACGCAAGCTGGAATCGTTCCGCATTGAGCATGTGCGGCGCGAGTTCAACCGTGAGGCCGACCGGTTAGCCAACCAGGCCATGGATGAGGGACGGTAAGAAGCACTCAGCATTCAGCTGTCAGCACTCAGCCCCTGAAGCTCTTTGCGCCTCTGGTCTGCAAGACCGGCCTTTTGAAGAGCGGCACGCACGTGTTTCCATTGACTGCCTGGGGTAAGATTGTCGCGCATGGATTCACCAACCACCACAAGCTTCGATGCAAGCTCCAGCCTTGCAGAATCTGGGGCCACGCGAAAATTCGATGAATCAGACGACGTAGCTTTCCTCGTAATGGTGGCAACCGCCACGGTCATCGTGCATGTGTTGACGGGGAGCCGCTACGGATTTCATCGCGACGAGCTGGCCACACTCGACGATGCGCGTCACCTGGCGTGGGGATACGTGGCTTATCCGCCGGTCACCCCGTTTTTTGGCCGCCTGGTGCTCACACTTTTCGGCACGACCCTGGTTGGCTTCCGCTTCTTCGCCGCGCTGGCACAAGCCGCAGCCGTTGTGCTGACCGGCCTGATGGCGCGCGAACTGGGCGGGAAACGAGGAGCGCAGCTGTCGGCGGCAACCGCGGCCGTTCCGTTCTGCCTGGCCGGCGGCGCGCTGATGCAGTATGTTTCGTTCGACTACTGGTGTTGGGTGCTGGCTGCCTACTTTGTGCTTCGCCTGTTGAAGAGCGATGATCCGCGCTGGTGGGTTGCCATCGGCGGCGCCATCGGGCTGGGGATGATGACCAAGTACACCATGGGCATCTTCGCAGTTGGCATCGTCGCCGGGGTGCTGCTCACTGATGCGCGCCGCTACCTGAAAAGCAAGTGGCTATGGCTTGGCGTGGCCGCATCATTGGTGATTTTTTTGCCCAACTTTATCTGGCAGGCGCAGCATCATTTCATCTCACTGGACTTTTTGCGCCAGATTCACGCGCGCGACGTCAACATTGGGCGGACAAAAAACTTTCTTCCCGACCAGTTGAAGATCACGCTGCTCGCCGCCCCGCTTTGGATAGCCGGCCTGTACTTCTACCTGTTTTCACCGCAGGGCAAGCGCTTTCGCATGCTGGGCTGGATGTATGTTATCCCGCTGCTGCTGTTTGTGGTCCTCAAGGGCCGCGGTTACTATCTGGCAGCGGCATATCCCATGCTCTATGCCGCAGGCAGCGTCTGGAGTGAACAGTGGCTGGCATCGTTGCGTGCCCGGCAGGCGGTTGTGGTGCGGGTGGTGGCATGGGCTGCCCTGGCAATCAATATCCTGGTTTTCGCGGCGTTGTTCCTGCCGCTCGCCCCGGTTAATTCCAGATGGTGGGAAGTTGCCGTCAAGACCAACAGCGATTTGCCGGAGGAAGTCGGCTGGCCGGAGCTGGTAGTGACGGTGGCGCGGATTCGCGATTCACTACCCGCGGCAGACCGAGCGCGAATGGGAATCCTGGCCGGCAATTACGGTGAGGCGGGAGCGATCAATCTCTATGGTGGGCGCTTCGGATTGCCGCAGGCCATCAGCGGCATCAATTCTTTTTGGCAGCGCGGCTACGGCGACCCCGCTCCCCAGACGCTGATCGTGCTCGGCATCTCACCGCGTTTTCTGCAGCGTAACTTCTCAGCCTGCCAGCTCGCGGGCCACGCCTGGAACCGCTATGGCGTGGAGAACGAAGAGACGCGCGATCATCCGGATATCTACGTCTGCCGCGGCCTGCGCCAGAGCTGGCCCGATTTCTGGAAGAATTTTCACTACTACGGATAAGCAAGCGATCCGCAAAGCTGTGAATTGCTTTGAGGTACAATGGCGCGCATGAAAACCCGTCTGCTACGCTCATTCACAGGATTGATGCTTATGACGGCTGCCATTTCGGGAATCTCCCAGGAGATACAGAAGCTCGATCCCGCTCTCGATCAGATTGTACCCGCGAAAGCGACACTAGAGCGTGTGGCCACCGGCTTCGACAAGTGGACCGAAGGTCCGGCCTGGACGCGCGAAGGCAGCCTGATGTTCGCAGAAATCCCAGCGAACAATATCGTCAAGTTGGTTCCCGGCCAGGGTGCAACTGTGTTCATGCATCCGAGTGGGTACAAGGGAACGGAGCCATATAATGGACCGGAGCCCGGCTCCAATGGCATGACCCTCGATGCCAAGGGAAGGCTCACAGTTGCGGGACACGCGGGCCGCACCGTCTGGCGGCTGGAGTCGCTCGATCCCAAGGCGCAAGCCACCGTGCTGGCCGATTCCTACCAGGGCAAGAAGCTTAGCAGCCCCAACGATCTTGTGTACAAGTCCGACGGCTCGCTGTACTTCACCGATCCGCCGTACGGCCTGCGCTCGCATGATGACACCGACCCTGCAAAGGAACTCCAGGTCAATGGCGTGTATCGCATCCCGAATGCGCTGCAGCAGAAACCGGGCGCGCCGCCCGATCGCGACAAACTGCAGCTTGTGATCGGCGATCTCGCCCGGCCCAACGGCATTGCGTTTTCTCCCGACGAAAAATATTTGTACATTGCCGAATCGGGCAAGAAGGTCTGGCTGCGCTATCGCGTGCAGCCGGATGGATCGGTCACCGGGGGCGCGCTCTTTTTCGATCCGTTTGCCGACAAGACAACCGATCCTAAAGCCCTTGGCGCGCCCGATGGCATCCGAGTGGATAAAAAAGGAAACCTCTACGGCTCCGGCCCCGGCGGTGTCTGGATCATTTCCCCGGATGGGAAACACCTCGGGACCGTCAAGGTGCCCGAGCGTGTAGCCAACGTGGCCTGGGGCGACAAAGACGCCAGGACGCTCTACATCACTGCCAGCACCAGCATCTACCGCATCAGACTGAAAATTCCCGGAGTGAGGAACTGAGTTTTCGGGAACTTCGGCGGCTTAAACATGCACTACAACTTTATCCACCTCGGAGTGGGTTTGCTGAGTCTGACGGCGGGGTTTGCCAGCCCGAGAACATAATAAATCTCTCACCCGTAATTAGCGCCGAGTGGCGTGTTCGATACTCATGGTTTTCCTGACGGCGGCAGCAAAATATTTTCCAGCAGCGGCACCGGCAGCGGCCCCTGATCCAAAGCCGCATTGTGAAATTCCATCAAGTTAAAGTCCTTGCCCCTGGCGGCTTCATATTTATGGCGCAGCTCCCACCATTCGTTAATACCAACGTAATAAGTCGGCAACTGGGTTGACTTCAGCTTGGCGCGCTGCAGTTTGCCCTCGGCCTCAGCGCGGGTCTGGAAGGCCGAGTTCATCATCAGGTCCAGGGTTTCGCCATCGGTCATATTCATGGTATGCATGCGGATATCGAGGATGGCATTGGCCAGCACGCGCAGCCTGATTTTCTTCATGCTAAGCACAAAGCGGGGATCGTGGTTGAGGAAACCTTCATCCATCATCACCTGGGCAACGTACTCCGCCCAGCCCTCGATGTAAGCGCCATTTCCCAATACGGCGCGCAGCAGGCGGCGCTCTTTGGGCTCCACGCTGTTAGCGTGCTCGAATTGGATGTAGTGTCCGGGCAGGGCTTCATGGATGCTGAGCCACTTGAGCACCCAGTTGTTGTACTCGCGCAGCTTCGATTCCGCCTTCTCCGGTGGCGTGTTGGGATCGATGGGCGTGACCCAGTACTCGGCCTCAGCCTCGGGTTCAAGCGGCGGCGCAGCTTGAAACCCCGCAACCGAATACACGCCGCGCATGAAGACCGGGGTGGGAATCACTTTCAGGTTCTCGCGCTCGCTGAGCGAAACAATTTTCTTCTCGCGGATAAACTGGATGATGCCGGCAAGGTCCTGCTTCACGTGATCGATAAGCTGGCCGGGTTGCACGTGGTCATCGGCAATTTTGGCCAGGACCTCGCTGATGATCTTGTTTTCGCGCTCGCGGGCAGCCAGCTCGGCGTAGTCGCCGCTCCCCGGATACATTTGCGCATGCAGCGGCAGCGCGATCTCGAGCATCTGTGCGCGCACATTCTTCATTTCATTTTCGGCGCTGGCCAGCACCTGCTCGGGAGTGATGTCGGTCTCCATTACATACTTGAATTTGGCGTCGTAGAATTCCTTGCCCAGCCGCCAGCTCCGTGGGTTTGGCCGCTTGGCTAAATCCTGTTGCAGCCATCGGGAAAAATCTTTCAGCTCGGCAACCGTTGCAGGCGCGAGTTTCTGGTATTTCGCCCCGAGCTCGGCATTGTTCCCGATCTGTTCCTTGATATCGCTCTCGATCAGGTCAATGTTTCCGTCATTTTCTTCCACCGCAACTTTCACGTAAATTGGGTCGGCGTCTGCCAGCATGGCTTTGGCCTGCTGCACCAGGCGTGGAATCTGTTCCATGCGCGCGAGCACGTGGCCCAGGCGGATTTCTTTGGAGGCGTAATTCTGGGTGAGCGGCAGGAAAAGCGCATTGCCGATCAGCTCGACATAAACCGTAGGATCGTGCTGGTAAGCGTGGATTTGATTCAATTCCAGAAGATTGAGCGCAATCTGGTCGTCAATGAGCTGCCAGTCTGCGGCATCCTGGGTGGAGACACGGGTGCGCTTGCAGCCTTGCCAGGCGGAATAGAATTCCTTGCGGTGTTCGATCACGGTGGGGCTGAAATCATCGAGCTGCGCGTCGAGTTCCACGGTCTGTTGCGTGAGCGGGTCGGTGTGCTTGTGATATCCGGCCTGGGAGGCGTTGACCGGCGAAAGCGCCAGCCACTGGCGCATAAAATCGTCGCTGCGGCAGGAGACGGTCTGCGGTTCGCTATGGTTTGATTTTACCTTGCGGGTCTTTTGTTTTGAGTTCGTTTGCGCGGCCGCGACCATGCATAGCATCATAGCCAGAAAAAACAGCTTCATTATTGGCTCCTGAAGGCAAGAAAAGAGTATAAATCGCTTAACAGCTTAATACTTGATCTAGGGAAGCGGCATGCCATCCTCGAAGTTATCCAAACCGATGCTTTGCTCCTTCTGCCATAAATCTCACGAAATGGTGGCAAAGCTCATCTCTTCGCCCCCCGAGGGGCCTAGATCTTATATTTGCGACGAGTGTGTTCGCGTATGCAATTCAATATTGCATGACGACGCTGTGGACAAAGCACACTTCGATCTTCCGGGGATCGCCAAATCATCGAAGCCAATGCGGTGCTCCTTCTGCTGTAAATCACATGAAGCTGTGGCAAAGCTCATCTCTTCACCCAGCCGCCGTCCCAAAGCCTATATTTGCAACGAATGTGTCAACGTATGCAATTCAATATTGCATGACGGCGCCGTAAACAAAACACAGCCCGAGGCTGGAACCGTTCTCAGAACCCCTCTTGAGGAGGTCACGCTTCCACGCTATGCGACCATTGACAGGATACGGCAGACTGAGGCCAAGGCACGCGGTAAATTACGGGAACAGCAACTGGGGCAAGAAGCTTTCAGCACCCGCAAGGTCATCCTCGGTGTCAGCATCAGCCTCGATGGATACATCGCGCGCCCCAATGGCGCCATAGACTTCCTCTTCATGCCCAAGGACTACTCGATGGGCGCTTTCTTGGCCGCCATTGACATTGCCGTCATGGGCCGCAAGACCTTCGATGCTGCCCTCAAAATGGGAGGAGGGTCTTTCAGAAGCCCCGTCAAGGGCCATATCTTCTATGTCTTTTCCCGCAATGCGCCTTCGGGAGAACGCGACAGCGTAATCTTTACCAATCAATCCCCGGCTGAGTTTACTGGTGAGCTACGCAAGCACCCTGGCAAAAATATATGGCTCATGGGCGGCGGCGAGCTCGCCCGCGACTTCCTGAAAGCCGACTTGGTCGACGAAATCCATCTCGGCGTTGTGCCGGTGCTGCTGGGCGAAGGTATCCCGCTTTTCCCAGGTGGCTTTCCTCAACGCGACTTCTCATTGATTGAAAACAAGAGTTATTCAAAGGGCATGATCGCGCTCAAATATGAACGTTCTGTTCAAAAAGCAAACTAGAAACTTGAACATCGCCGCTCCGCGCTAGACTGAACTGTAAAAACAGTAAAAGCGCAGGCGGTGATAAATCATGCTGCATCTTTTGAAAAGGCATCCGTTCCCGGTCGAGGCGTTCTTTCGGCATTCGCTGGTTCTGACTTATGCCTTCCCGCAACAGTTGCTTCGGCCCCTGCTGCCGCCGGAATTGGCGCTCGACACCTACAAGAATTTCGGCTTCCTGGCTATCGCGCTGGTACAAACCGAGAATTTACGGCCAGCGTTTGTGCCAGTTGCGCTGGGGCAAAACTTCTTCCTTTCCGGGTATCGCATCTTCACGCGAATGGCGACCGCTTCGAATTCCATACGCGGGCTGAGAATTCTGCGCTCTGACACAGATAAACGGCTGATGGTAATTTCGGGAAACCTTCTGACTCATTACGCATATCAACATTGCCAGGTTTCATTTCAGGAAAACTCGGGCGAGCTGCGGGCGCGAATTACGACTCCGAATGCCTATGCCGACCTGGACGTCTGCGCCGATATCGCACATCGTCCAGCGCCGCTGCCGGAGGGAACTCCCTTTGACAATGAGAAAGATGCCAGAAAATTTGCCGGCCCGCTGCCCTACACATTCGATTACGAGAAGGAAACCGGCGCCATCATCCTGATTCGAGGCGTACGCCAGAACTGGAACCCGCAGCCGGTACGGGTCAATGTAAACAAGTGCACCTTCTTCAAGCAGAGTCCGTTTTGCGAAGCGATTCCAATATTAGCCAACGCATTCTATCTACACGATGTGCCTTATTGCTGGGAGCGGGGCGTCCGAAGAAAGGTCGAGGTGCCATGAACGGTCTGATCCAACCCGAAACGATGCCGAAGGCTCGCGGCCGATACGACGGTGCCCTGGAGATCATCAGCTACAATCGCGGCTTCTATCTATGGACACTGATCGGAATCTCAGTCGGATTCGCAATCGCGATCTTCTTGCCGCGAGTCTTGGGCGTCGCGGTTGCCGGAGCGCTCGTCATGGCGTTCGCCTGGATCGCGGCCTCCATCGTGGTATCGCACTATGTCTATGACCGTTCCTCGGTCTACGACTTCCGCTGGATGCACGATCGCCTTCCCCGCCAGCCGCGCAGATGGCTGAACATCCACAGTGGGCTCGATCAAAGCACCGGCATCCTGAAATCCATCTTTCCAGGCAGCGACGGAGAGGCGCTCGATATCTTCGATGCAAGCGAAATGACAGAGCCCTCGATCGCCCGGGCCCGCGCCCTTTCCGCCGGCAAACATGAAGCCAGGCAGGCCGATTTTCGCCATCTCCCGCTGCCGGATTCTTCCCGCGATGTCCTGTTCCTCATCTTTTCAGCGCACGAGATTCGGCGCCGCGATTCACGGGCACAGTTTTTTCGGGAACTGGCGCGCGTCCTGGCTGCGAACGGAACCGTGGTCCTGATGGAACATCTGCGCGACACGGCAAATTTTCTGGCCTTTGGACCCGGTTGTCTTCATTTCTATGCACGGCATGAATGGTTGCGTGCTGCCGCCGCCGCACACTTGGCTGTGCAGCAGGAAATGCCAATTACACCCTTTGTCCGCGTTTTTATCATGGAGAAAAAACATGACTCTTGAATTGAACCTGCGAATCGTTGGGGCGATGCTGATTACGCTCGGCCTCGCACATGGCGCCTATGGCAAGCGCTTCAACTGGAAGACAGATCTGGCGAAGCTGTCGTTGTTGAACCGCCAGATATTTATTGTCCATTGTTTTTTCATCAGTCTGACGCTGGTGTTGATGGGCGGCATTACATTGTTCTACACGGGCGCATTGCTTGAGCCCACGGGGCTCAGCCGCGTGGGGCTCATGGCCGTGATTGTCTTCTGGCTCTGCCGGCTGTTCATCCAGTTTTTCGTTTATGATCCGGCCCTGTGGCGGGGCAACAAATTCAACACCCGAATGCACGTGCTCTTCTCGGCCATCTGGGTCTATGTGGTGCTTACATATTTTTTCGCGGCGAAACACGTTTGGCAGTGAAAACGAGGGGCCTGAGAATGGAGTTATAATCTTCGGGTCAGCGTTGCACGGAGGCCGTCATGCTGGTTCGCCTGCCTATACTTTTGTCGTTCGTTCTTCTTATTGTTTCCCTCGCGGTTGCCCAGGAGAAGAGCAAAAACAACCAGAATCAGAACGCCGACAAGAAAAAGATCTTGCTGCCGTCAGATATTCTTCAAGCCCGCACGGTCCTGGTTTTGGTGGATCCCGACGCAGGCACTTCCATGACCGATCCCAGGGCGAATCGAACTGCCCAGGAGGACGTGGAGAAGGCACTCCTGCATTGGGGTCGGTTCACCCCGGTGATGGAAGCCCAGACCGCTGACCTGGTGATCACGGTTCGCAAGGGCAACGGAAAGATGGTTAATCCAACCGTGGGCGGCATCCCGCCTAATGATCGCCCCGTGATTCTGGAAGGCGATAACAGCGTCATACGCATTGGCGGACAGAAGGGACATCCGGCGGATACGACAGAGCCCCGCGTGGGAGAGAGCACCGGTCCTACCCCGCGCACGGAGGTCGGCCAGGTGGAAGATGTATTCGAAGTGTATCGAGGTGGAGTAGGTTCTTCACTGGATAGTGCCCCGCTATGGCGCTACATAGCCAAAGGCGCGCTTCGTCCGCCCAGTGTTCCCGCCGTGGAAGCGTTCCGCAAAGCCGTCGAAGAAGCCGAGCAACAACAGAAGGCAAAACCTTAGTGCGTTGTCTTTAATACTGGTCTGTCATCCTGACTATCCAGTTTTTTGTCTATGATTCAGCGTCGTGGCGTAGGAACCGGTTTAATACCTGGGCACTACTGCTTTGTGGCAAAGCATGTATGGTAGTGAGCTATGGCAACTTTTTATCGGCCTGCAGGGATTAATTTTCGCAGCGCTGAAGAATTGCCTGCCTCTGTATTGTCGAAAATGTTGTGTCAGACGGTAAGCTTCCTACAGAGCGTTGAACCCTACATCAAGTTGCAAAGGTATCACGACTGGTGGGAGCACGACGGTTGTCATTTCCACAAAGACCAGATTGATTTTCACGAACTCTTTCAAATCGTGGGTCGCCAAGAGATTTGCTGCAGGCCATGACGACCGATGACAATGTATTCATTGGCATTGCCCCGAATGATAATTCTTGGTATTTACGCTTTTATCTAAATTGGGATGAAGAGGGATTTAACCTCATCGGCAGATTCGACATCACGTTGCCGGCAGAGTTGGCCGAGCGATTTAGAAAAGACATGACAGAACCGCAGGCTATTGAACTTACAGAAGAAGATGCCCAGACTTACTACGAATCAATAACCTGACTGAAAGACCATCACATGATCTACGTTTTATGGCAATTCCGCGCCAAGCCGGAAAAAATCGAACAATTCGAGCGTGATTATGGCCCTGAGGGCGTATGGGCGAAACTGTTCGGGCGTTCGCCGCACTACGAGCGCACGGTCTTGTTGCGTGACCCCGCAGGGCAAGCGAACTACATTGTCATTGACATCTGGCAAGATGAATTGTCGTATCAGGCTTTCAAGAAAGAGTTCCACGAGGAGTACCAGAGAATCGACCGGGAATGCGAGGCTCTTACTCTGGAAGAAACACCGCTGGGAATTTTTGATACAGTTCTCGGCCCTTTGTTGTCAGCAATTGCACGGGAACCGAAGAAATAGACAAAGCTAAGAAGCTTTTCTTTGTCTGGTTATTTTTCTCCGTGCCTCCGTGGTGAATTCGCTTTTAGTGCACGACTACGAGCTACTCTGCCGTATACACCGTGACCGCACACTCTTTTTCATCATTCCACAGCGCCAGCCGCCAATTTTTACCCGGGGTCCATTGCCGCTGTGAGGGCACGAACTCCGCCAGTACCTGGATTCCCGGTTCCGTCGCCGGAACCTGCATCAAAATGGAATGCTCGCCGCGCAACTCGGCCCTGCAACTTCTTTCGCCCGTCAACACATAGCGCTTCCGCAAGTCAATCAGGGCACGATACCAGCGCAGCATATCATTGGCATCGTTGGCCATCTCCCAATGCAATCTGGAGAGCTGGAAAGTGGCTTCGTCTTGCGGATCGGGAACATCAATGCCGGCGAAATCCTGAAATTCCTTTTTGCGGCCTTCGCTGACGGCGCGCGCCAGGGTGGGATCGCCGTAGCTGGTGAAATAAAGAAACGGAGCAGGCTCGTCGTATTCTTCGCCCATGAACAGCAGCGGAGTATGGGGCGCGAGCAGCATTAATGCCGCTGCAACTTTTCGCAGGCCGATGGGGACGATTTGGCTCAAGCGCTCGCCCCGGGCACGATTGCCAACCTGATCGTGGTTCTGCAGGCAGATGACATGCGACTCCATGGGTAACCCCGCGGATGAAGTTCCACGAGCTTTCTTCCAATAGTTAAAAAATTCTCCCTGAAAGACAAAACCGTCATTGAGTGCTCGCACAATTTGCCTCAGATCGCCGAAGTCCTGGTAGTAGCGCTGGCGCTCGCCGGTAAGCGAGGCATGAACCGAGTGGTGAAAATCGTCGCTCCACTGGGCATCGAGTCCGTAGCCGCCTTTTGCCGGTGGGCGTATCAGACGCGCTTCATTTTCATTGGTCTCGGCAATCACGCACACCGTGCGGCCGAGCTGGCGGGCGAGGGACTGCACCTCATCCTGCATTTCGGCCAGGATGTGCCGCTCGGAATTGTCATGAATGGTCTCGATGGCGTCGAGGCGCAGGCCATCGAGGTGGTATTCGCGAATCCAGTAAAGCGCATTTTCCACGAAGTACCGGCGAACGTGCTCGCTGCCTTCGCTGTCGTAGTTGATGGCCTCGCCCCACGGCGTCTGGTGGCGCGATGTGAAGTAAGGCCCAAACATTCGCAGGTAATTGCCTTCGTGGCCGACGTGGTTGTAGACCACATCCAGAACCACAGCGAGGCCAATTTGATGCGCAGCGCTGACCAGGCGCTTGAGCCCCTGCGGCCCGCCATAGCTGGCCTGCACGGCATAAGGCGAGACGCCGTCATATCCCCAGTTGCGCCCTCCGGGAAATGCGGCCACCGGCATCAGTTCAATTACTGTGATCCCCAGTTCGTACTTCAGGTACTGCAGGCGCTCGATCACGCCATCGAATGTGCCTTGCGGCGTGAAGGTGCCGACGTGCAGCTCGTAAATAATGTAATCAGACAGCGGCAGCCCGCGCCAGGAATCGTCGCTCCACGAAAAATCTGCAGGATCAACGATCTCGGTGGGGCCGTGCACTCCTTCGGGCAGAAGGCGCGAGACCGGGTCTGGAACCGGCTGGTGGCCGTCCGGAAGATAAAAATACCGGTCGCCCGCATGCGCAGGAGCCGTCAACGAAAAAAAGCCGTCCGCTTCGCGCGTCATGGCATGCTCGGCCCCGCCAACCAGGCGCAATTTCATCTGCCCGGCGCGAGGCGCCCAGACACGAAAATTACAGGTGCCATTTGCCAGCAGCGAAGCGCCATTCATACCAGAGAGTGTAATTTGGGTAGCCAGTGTCACGTACATGAGACGAAAGAAGCCCGGCGAAAAGATGCTTTCATGGAAGCATAATCTTAAGGTTAGCCGCGCCTTAGGTCATTTTAATTTTCACCGTGCTTTTTGTTTCGGCGTCACCGATTGAATTCGTCATCCTGATCCCGCGAAGCGGGAGAACGATCCCGAGAATGTTTCATTGCCCATGCCGCTTGTCAGGCTTTCTCTCGAAGCTCTTCCTGGTTGCCCTTTGCGTCCGAAATTAAACGACTTCCACATTTAGCTTCTGGAGAGCCCGCCGAAGGAATCTTGCGTTTCTTGTTGGGGCAACCCTGCTTTATCAGGTACATAAAAACTAAAGTTGTCTAAAAGGCGGAAGCCTCACTGCACTGCCGCTTCGTTCAGCACAATGTGGTCCTTTCCCGGCAGAATCTCGCGCAACGCCCACTCGATGCGGGAAACAGAGTCTTCGATGACTTGGACATCATCCGGGGTGTAGCGGGCATATTTGATCGCCTGCAGGGCATTACGCACGTGATGATTCATCAGCGCAATCGTCTGCAATCGCTCCGCCAGGTAGCGGCGCCGGCGGCGGTCGTCAATGTAGAGCAACACGCCCACAAGCACGCCGCCCGCAAAATCGTCCCAAATGCTCTGCCATCCCGTGATCCCGAACTGAAGCGAAAGCTGATAAACCCCGACCAGAAGGAGGAAGACGATTGCCCCTCCCAGGACCGGCCGGCCCGCCACCATAAATAATTTTATTATCGGATTCATGATTGACTCACAATGCAAAGACGCTGGAATGCGCCGCGCGGCAGAACAGCTTCTACCCTGAATAATATGGAATTATATTCATCGCTGTTCCGTTGTTTCTCAACGCCTCCAGCATCTTTGCCACAACTCGATTTCATCGCGTCACCCGCGATACAATCCGTGCAGCATGAATTTGCGGTCTTCTATTTTATTATTTTTTTCGACTATTTGCCTTGCCTCCAATCTTCTCGCCAGAATCGGGGCCGCTGGCTCCTCGCTGGCGTCCCCAGATGCGGCCTATACAAAGTCGTTTGAGCAATGGAAGGCAAAGCGTATTGCAAGTCTCAAGCAAAACTGGCTGCCGCTGGCGGGCTTGTTCTGGCTTTCCCCCGGCGTGAACTCCTTCGGCTCCGCTCCCGGCAACGCCGTGGTCTTTCCCAAAGGGCCGGCGCACGCCGACGAGTTTGATCTTGAAGGAAACCAGGTCACCGTCAAACTGCTGCCCCAGGCCCACGCCACGATCGGCGGCAAGCCTGTAGCCACGGCAAAGCTCGAGCCCGACACTGCGGACCATGAGACTGTGGTTGCCATGCGGAGCCTGCGCTTTCACGTCATTGTGCGTGGAACTCGCGTGGGCATCCGTCTGAAAGATGTCGATAGTCCGGCGGCGCGCGATTTTCGTGGCCTCAACTTTTTCCCGTTGGACCTGAACTACCGCGTGACCGCCCACTGGGAGCCCAGCGACAGCAACAAGACCATCGATATTCCAGACATACTCGGAGACGTCACCCACCAGCGCCTCACCGGGACTGTAGTTTTCAAACTGAATGGACAAGAGCTTCGCCTCAGCGATCTGAGCGACGATCCCTCAAAAGGTTTGTTTATTGTCTTTAATGATCCGACCTCAAAGACAGATACTTACCCTGGCGGCCGCATGCTCGACACCGATCCGCCGGTCAATGGGAGCGTGGTGCTCGATTTCAACCGCGCCTACAACCCGCCCTGCGTGGTGACGACCTATGCCACCTGTCCGCTGGCGCCCAAAGAGAACCGGTTAAGTATGCCTATTCCCGCAGGAGAAAAATTCGACCGCGCCGCGCACGGCCATCCGTGAGGGTTCCAGCAAATTCCGGCCACTTGGAGCTGAGAGCTGCGAGCTTGAAGCTGTCTTACCCTACGACCCACAGATTCTCCGCAAACGGCCACTGCTGGTCAATCCACTGTGCGTCTGGAGTGAAACCAGTATTCACCGCGATCTGCGAAAGTTCGCCGGCAATGAACTTATGCGACGATTCCGTCCATATCGTTTCACCTTGCTCGAATGAAACGCGGCACTCCGCTCCCGGAATGCTGACAACCTGGCTGGCCAGCGAACGCAAATGCATTTCAATGCGATGTTCGCCGGCGCACCATCGCGCCTCATGGCAAAACCTGTTCAGGTTGAAGTTTGCTCCCAGCTCGCGGTTGATTCGTGCGAGCAGGTTCAGGTTGAACGCCGCCGTCACGCCCGGGGGATCATCATAGGCATCGAGCAACTGCTGCACCGGTTTCAGCAAATCTGTTCCCAGCAACAGAGCATCTCCTGTATGAAGATAGCTTCTGATCTGGCGAAGAAAGGCGGCAGCCTCGTTGCGTTCGAAGTTGCCAATGCTGCTTCCCAGAAACATCACCAGCAGCCGTTGTCCGGGAGTTCGGTATTCGGCAATCTGCTCAAGACCCTCATTGTAGAAGCTTTGCAGGGTATGAATGCGGGCTGCATGGAGTCCGGCCAACTCTTGCCGGCAGCGCTCCAGCGCCGAAGCTGAGCCGTCAATCGCATAATAGGTGACCGAGCGCTGCGCTGCGCCAATAGCTTTGAGGATCGGTTTGGTTTTGCGGCCGCTTCCGCTGCCCAACTCGGCTACCACGAGGTTTGGAGCCAGCCGCGTGGCAATCGCTTCCGCATTCTGGTGCAGCAGGCGCTCGTCGGCGCGCGTAAGCCCGTACTCCGGAAGCAACGTGATAACGTCGAAAAGCGCGCTGCCAACCTCGTCGTAGAAATACTTGGGTGAGAGCTGCTTCTGTGGTTTTCGCAGCCCATCGCGAACATCCGCGGCAAACTGCTCGGTAAGGCTGGCAGTCTGGGGTCTGGGAGATGGGCGTGCAGGTATCAATAATGTAGCTGGCATTTTTAGTTTTCCACGACCCGAAAGGTTGTATACGCGTATGGATAGTCCCGCCGGAACCAGTTACGGAAGCTTGGGCGCAGCAAGCCGGCATCGGTGGCGCAGGAAGCTCCCTTCAGGACAAAATGGTCGCCGTCGAAAAAGTTTGCTGAATAACCTGGATAAGCCGGGGACGCCTCAAAGCCTGGAAACGGCTGGAACGGCGTTCGTGTCCACTCCCACCCGTTGCCCACCATTTGCGCCACGCCGAAAGCGCTGTTTCCTGCCGGGTCCGCGGTTACCGGAACCGGGTCAGGATTGCAAAAGCTGAAGTTACCAAAATGGGAATCGGGCAGTTCCTCTCCCCACGGATGGCTCCGCTCATCGCCCTCAGGCGCGCCAAAAGCGGCGCGCTGAAATTGCGCCTCCGCCGGAAGTGATTTCCCAACCCACTCCGCGTAGGCCTGCGCCTGCGCGTTGCTGGCATAGACCGGCCAATCCAGCGGAAGCGGCACTTCGGCGTGCTGGCCGCGATAGAACCATTGATCGCCACGACAAAGCCAGTAAAACGGCGCTGGCCCGCCTTCTTTTACAAATTCCAGATACTGGCCATTGGTGATCTTATATTTGCTGATCGCAAACCCCGGGACATCCTGCCTATGCTGCTCAAATTCGTTGTCCCAACCAAAGCCGTTGTCGCGCCCTTTGCCCAAAGTGACCCTGCCTGCGGTGATCTCAATCATTTCCAGCGGTGGCGAGGGCCGCCTGGAGGCCGCTTTCACCCCTCTTGCGGATTTTTGCGCATAAGGAAGGTTATGCAGCATGTAGGTAAAGGTTTCGGCGTGCATAAGCCGGTGTTCGAGGGCCATGTTGAGCATCTCTGCGGGCGCGGTATCTATGGCTGCGTCAAGTCTTCCACGCACCTGTTCGACGTACTCGCGCGCGCGTTCGATGCCGGGCCAGTCGCCAGGTTGATCCTGGGGTAGTTTTCCTACCGGCGGATCAATCCCGAATGCAAACAGTTTGTCGAGTTCCTCGTTGATGGGCTTGAGCCCGAGCCCGTGCTTTCCTATGAGGTTCCAATCAAATGCTTCAAGATGGCCAACATAGAAGATGATGCGATGCCGCTCCGGAATGGGTCTCTCCAGGTAAGCGGCGGGAGTTATCTCGCCGAAGATTTTGTCGGTGAGAGTGCGAGCACGCGAAAGTTCCTGCTTCGTACGGAGTTTCCCGGCACTCATCGGACTGGATGGCATGATGACCGCTGACGGCATATGATCTTCCTCCTGCGCCCGTTGCACTATTAAAAGATGATTGCCAGGGTGATTCCGTTGCAGAAAGTACGAAATTACTCGCGCTACTCAGACTCGTTGAGCTGTTTCAACGCTACAGAAAAAACTGGTAGATCTTAAGGATCGCCAACGGCGGCCTAAAAGATTGCCGCCCCACAATGCTAATGCTTGCGCCTGCTGTAAATCAAAGGATTAAGAATTATTCTGAGCCGGGTCACAGAGCGTCAAGGTGGTCAGAAATTTTACTGTAAATTAATAGTAATAGAAAACGACCTCTCCCTGTCGCTTGCCGGGGTAGTGGTTCAATTTGAGTAGCGCCGGCGTCTCGCCGGCTGTCGCGTTGGCATCTTGCCCACGCTTTCCTGTGCGGGATGTTCCAAACTGGTACCCTTGCCGGCGTTTCCTCTACCATGAACATTGCTGAAGTTACAATAGTAAGGACGGAAGAATTATTACCATGAATGTGCATTTGCGCCCGCAGCAGCCGGAGGACGAAGATTTTGTCTACAGGCTCTATGCCAGCACGCGCGCGCGGGAATTCGCCCAGGTGCCCTGGAATGATGCCCAGAAAGATGCCTTCTTTCGCATGCAGTTTCTGGCGCAATCGCGATGGTACGAAACCGCTTATGCCGGGGCTGAGTACAAGCTCATTCTTCGCGGCGAGCAGCCGGTCGGCCGCATGATTGTGCTTCGGGCTCCGCGAGAGCTCAGGCTTGTTGATATTGCTTTATTACCCGAACATCGAAATTGCGGTATTGGTACGGAGTTAATTACAGGGCTCCTGGCGGAATCGCGGCAGTCGGGCCTGCCGGTCGAACTCCAGGTTTTAAAAGGGAACCCGGCGCTTCACCTTTACGAGCGCCTGGGCTTTACCAGGACCGGCGAGGATGAAATGTACTACCGCATGCGCTGGAATTCCGCGTAAACTCAAGATGCATATTTTCACGTTCAAGCTGCGGGATTTCAGTACACAATGAACCATCGTCTATGGTCGACAAACTGAACAGCAAAATTTTCTCCGAACATCTGAATTCAGAGTTCAAAATATCGATCCCCAACGCAGCGCCTGTGGTGCTTCGTCTTACCCAGGTGAACGAGCGCGACGCCGGGCCGAAGCTCGACCAGTTCTCCCTGTTTTTTTACGGACCGCACGAGCCGCGCTTGCAGCAGAGCATCTATTCGCTGCAGCACGAGAAGCTGGGCACCCTCGAGCTTTTTCTTGTTGCCGTCGGTATCGATCAGGATGGCATTCAATACGAATCTGCCTTCAACCGTTTTCGCACGCCGCCAGGTTCGTGAACCATGAACGAAGACCGCCGAATCACGCTGCGTCCGGTTGAAGCCGGCGACGAGCCTTTACTTTTGCGGGTTTATGCCAGCACGCGCGCCCAGGAAATCGCGCTTGTGCCCTGGAGCGATGAGCAGAAGGCGGCTTTTGTTCGCATGCAGTTTGAAGCGCAGCAGCGCCACTATGCCGCGCAGTTTCCCGGCGCCGCGCACGACATCATTTATCACAATGAAATGCCGGTGGGCCGTCTTTACGTGGCCCGTCTTCCCGAGGCCCTCCACATCGCCGATATCACCGTGCTTCCCGAGCATCGCAATGCCGGGATCGGTTCGTTTCTTTTAGGACAGCTTCTTCGTGAAGCTGCGCAGGCAGGCAAGCCTCTCCGGATCTACGTTGAGAGTTTTAATCCTTCACTGCGCCTGTTCGAGCGGCTGGGTTTCCGTAAAGCCGAAGAAAACGGGTTGCACTTTCTGATGGAGTGGCAAGAGGAAGTCAGGCAATCATCTCCCGCTGGCGGCTGATAATTGCCTTCATGGTTGAGCTGGGGCAGCTAAAGTAACAGCCAAAATTCCTACCGCTTCGCGTGACTGATAATCGCCGTGCAGGTTGGCGTGCGCATTCCACGCGCTGAGGGAACAAGAAACAGCATAAAATTTCCCAGCGTGCCGTTTTCAACGGTGTAGGTGCCCTGGGCCAGGTATTTCCCCGGCTGGCTGCGGAACCGCAAAGCGAAGGTCGTTGTTTGTGGTCCTGAGGGAGCAAGGCTTGCCGCCCTGCCGCCGAACCCAAAGTGTTGGATACCCACAGTGTGAACCGGCGCTTGGATTTCTTCCACCGCTGTCAGGGTAAGCGTGACCGGCCGCGCTGCGTTGGTGTGCGCCAGGAATCGCTGTCCCACCAGCGGAACAAAGGTTTGCGCGTCCATGTATTGCAGGGGAACTTCCAGGGCTGCGTCAAAGGAAGGGGATCCCGCCGCGCCGCTCTTGCTGGCCGCTTCCAGCGGCGCAAAGGCAGACGCGATAACAAGACCTCCCAACCCTACGAACTGTCGTCTCGAAAGGGCCACAATAACTCTCCAATTTTGGGGGGAAGAAATAAAACAGCTTAACTGTACCTCTTCTTGTGGAAAGTTTCAATACGAAATTTTCTGCCTGATTTGTTTCAATTTGAAAATTCTTCCGTATTGGGGAAGTCCCGGCGCCGCCTCTGCAAATCTTTTCTTGACAAATCGATGGACCAAAGGCAGAGTAGCTTAGCTGAACCAAGCACAAAACTTTATATATAAGTTACCTCTGGCACCCCCCAGGCTTAATTTCTAGTTACCGGAGTCAAGTTTCGGCCCTTGCACGAAAGCCGGGATATGCAATCTCTCGGGCATAGTGTGTTTTAAAAGTTCATTTTGCAAATACGGTTTTCTTAAGAAAACAGGAAAACAGGAAAACAGACCTTCAACCGGTCACTTAGTGATTCGCAGTGTGGTACTCATGCGTTTTGCACGGAGATTGATCCTTTGACAAATTCTTGCCGCTCCAACTCTTCCTGGGCGCGGGTTAGCCCCCCCGTCTTTATTGTTGCTTTCATCCTTTGCGCGCTGATCCTGGCTGGATTCCCATTCGCTGGTGCACGCCTCTATGCTCAGGGCGATTCTTCTCTGTCTCAGAAGATTTGGCTCCAAGATCCCCAGCCTTTGACGGTGACCTTGGCTGGACCGGCTATCGGCCCTCCGACCCGCACGGCCCAGGCCTTTGCCGCCAACCAGGCGCAGCCTCTCACCCTGGTGAACGGGCGTTTTTATGAGGAAGACGGAATTGAAGGTTTGGCGGTAGGTTATGCAACCGCAAATGGCGGCGCGGTCGCTTTGTATCGCGGCAACCTTGATGCTTTCGCTCCGCAGAGCGAGGAATCTTTTCTCGCCATCGGTCAAAGCCGCTTTCCTTCGCCTTTTTTACCGACGGCCCAGCTTTTTGAGCTGCCGCAGCGGCCCGATTTTCTTGCTGCCGGCCAGTTCACCGGAACTGACGATCTCGATATCGTAGCCGCCACTAAAGGAAGCAGCGCCCTTTATATTCTGGCCAACAACGGATATGGCAACTTTACGCCCGAGCCAGTCTTTACTCTGCCGGGAACAGTGACCGCTCTGGAGACTGCGAAGTTCGACTCAGGCCTTGCCAGCAGTATTATCGTCGCCGTCAATCGCCCCCAGGGACCGGCGCTGCTCGTCTATGCGACCTCTCGCAACGGGTTATACCTGACTGCCGCCTATCCCTTGTCGGCGCCCGCAACCGCACTGGCAGTCGGCAATCTCGATGGAGACGGAATTACAGATGTCGCCGTTATTGCTGGCGGTGAAGTCTCGATTCTTGAGGGCAGAAATTTGACCTCGTTGGGAAGCGTTGCCACGCCTCTGAAATCTGTGCAGTTGCCATTCTCTTCTGTCGCGATTGCCTTGGGAACTTTCATTTTTGATCGTGATGGCCGCTCGCAGATGGCGCTGCTGGCCTCTGATGGCAGCCTGAATATAGTTGTTCGCAACGGTTTCGATCCCACGCCGTGGACCTTGGACGACGTCAGAGCCCGCAGGCAGAGATTGCTGAATGGAGAGTCTGACCCATACGTGGAGCAGCAAAAGACTTACAGGCCTGACACCTGGAAGTTGATTGAGAGTCTTCCGGCTGTGGCCGCGTCGGGGGCCGGTGTGGCGCCGGTGCTTATGCGCAGTCACATCACGACATACGGTGCTGATGATTTGACAGTACTTGATTCCGCTGCAGGGCAGTTGATCGTGATCGCCCATGATTTCCATTCGATAGAAGACAATACTTTGCCGCCGGGGGCATTTCCTCCCGCCGTGCGTTTGAGCCGGGCGTATTCCGCTGGTTCTACCCTGGCCGCGCATCAGATGCGTGTCAATGTGGATGGGCGTCCGGGAGTGATTTCGCTGAATCAAGATCAGATGGCGCCTTCGGCGATGATGCCGATTCCTGATCCGACTTTCTTCCCCAACCGCTTCGACGATATCGCCCCCAGGGGTACGGGAGTTACCTGCCTCAATACAACAGGCGTAGACGGTTCCGGTGATTGCACTTTGCGTGAAGCCGTTCTTAAAGCCAATGGCGATACTATCAGTCTGCAAGCCGGGACCTACACGCTTAGCATTGCCAAAGTCGCCAATGACTGTACCGGCAATTTCGGCGCTCTCTCTGTGGACCGCAACACCACCATCGTTGGCGCTGGACAAAACACCACCATCATCCAGGCAGGAACTGCCAGCTACAATCCGGGACCGGCCAATGGCGTTGACATGGTGATGAACGTCAATGAGGACCTTGGAACAGCAGGCTGTCCAATCACAAATGCCACCGCCAGCCTCTCCAATCTCACCCTGCAAAATGGCCACAATCGCGGCACGCATGGCAACGATGGCGACGGCGGCTGCATGGAGTTCGACACCGGTTCGAGCGGGGCGGCAACCCTGGCGCTGACCAATGTCACTCTTCAGAATTGCGATACGCAGCAGGGCAATGGCGCCGGACTGGCAAGCTTCAACTTCGTCGTAAATGGCCCTGGCATGCCAACCATCACGAACAGCATCATCCAGGGCAACAAGGGGTCCGACAGTGTCGGCGGCGGCGCCGTCGGGGGCGGTATCTGGGTGTCCGATCCTTCGCGGATGTTAATGACCAACACCCAGGTCATCAATAACAGCGTACCCATCGGCGTGGGTGAGGGTGGTGGTGTTAACGTCTTTTCCAATGTGTCCGGCTCCAGGCAAACGATTATTCACAACAGCACCATCTCCGGCAACCAGGCCAACGGATCGGGCGGTGGCATCTGGGCTTCAGCGAATCTGCTGATCGACCAGGGGACCGTTGTCAGCGGCAATACTGGCGGCATCGGTAATCTCGTCAACCAAAAGGACGGTGGCGGATTCTTTCTCAACACGAAAAACCCCGACTCCGTAACACTTACCAAAGTCACGATCACTGGTAACCATGCCCCGAATGGCAATGGCGGAGGCATTTCCGTAGGCAATCTAAGCGCCGGCTTTGGGACTCTGAATATGAGTTTCAGCCGCCTGGCGGGCAACACTGCGCTTTTAGGGAGCAACCTGAATAACATTAACGGTACTGTGACCGCAACCAACAACTGGTGGGGCACCAACGCGGCGGCGACTACAGTAAACAACACCACGACCACGGCTACGATCGATCCATTCATCGTCCTGACGCACGCCGGCAGCCCGCAGAAGATTCGCATCAATCAGAGCAGCACGCTCACCGGCGACATGAGCAAAGATAATCATGGCAACGGTGCTGCGCTAGCCGGCAACCTTAACCAGATTGTTGGACTGCCTATCACCTTCGATGCTCCCGTTTTAGGAACCATTCCCCAGGCGCAGCCGGAAACGTTGAATGCAAGTGCCCAGGCCACCGCTACGTTTAATGCGGGTGGTACCTCGGGATTCGGAACCGCCAATGGCACAGTGGACCAGGCGGTCGTCCCGGTCAACTCCAATCTGATTGCCAGCGCTACGGAGGCCGGTACAACCGCGACCATTACCACGGTCGGCGCCCACGGCTACAGCAGCGGCGAGTTCGTCAGGATCTCCGGTGTAGGTGTGGCCGGCTACAACAGCAGTCCTGCCACTCAGGAGTTTGCCATTCTCTCTACGCCTACTGCGACCACATTTACGTACACAGCCAACGCCGCGGGCTTGGGCGCCTCCAGCGGCGGAACAGCCAACGCCGGTATCATCATTCTGCAGCCGCCGTCCATTACAAAGAGCTTCAGTCCGCACACAATCCAGGCCACGGGCGGATCGGGAACTACGGTCAGCACCATTACCTTCTCGATCACCAATGCAAACATAGTCCCGATCAATGCCAGCTTCACCGATAATCTGCCCACGAATGTAGGTACGGTGCCCGGCAGCCTGGTAGTAGCCAGCACGCCCAGCGTGACTAACACGTGCGGCGGCGCGGTGACGGCAGCAGCCTTATCCGGCAGCATCAGCTTTCTCAATGCAGCTCTGCCGGTAGGCACCTGCACCATTCAGGTGAATGTGCAGAGCGCGGTTGACAACATTTACAACAACAGCGTCACCATTGATTCCACCGATGCGGGCAATGGCAATACTGCTTCTGACGCTCTAAACGTCATCAATCCGCCGCACAGCGCAAAAGCTTTCGGTGCGGCTTCCATTCCGCTGAACGGTACCACCAGCCTGACGATCACCGTCAGCAGCACCAACCAGAACCAGACGTTAAGTGGGATCAGCTTTACCGACAGCTTGCCCGCGGGCCTGGTGGTCGCCACGCCGGGTAATCTGAACAGCACCTGCACGGGAACAGCCACCGCGGCAGATGGGTCTTCATCCGTCAGCCTTTCAGGCGCGAGCCTCGCTCCAGGCGCTTCCTGCACAGTGTCGGTCAACGTGCAGGGCACGACCAGTGGCACCAAGAACAACAGCGTTACGGCCAGTGATACCACAGCGGGTACAGGAAACACCGCGAGTGCAAGTCTCGAAGTAGTCGGGCCGCCGACGATCAGCAAGGCCTTCGGCGCAGCCTCGATTCCACTGAATGGCACCACCAGCCTGACCTTTACTATCACCAATCCGAACACGATAACTACACTGACGGGAATCGCCTTCAGCGACACAGTTCCCGCCAATCTGCAAATGATCGGGTTTGGCAGTGCCGGTGATACCTGCAGCGGTGTTACGAGTCCGGGTTCTTCGACCGTGAACTACTCGGGCATTAGCCTGGCAGCGAACAGTTCATGCACCTTGTCAGTGACCGTGAAGGGCATAGCGGCTGGAGACGCACTCAATACAACCAGTGCGATTACTTCAACCGAAGGCGGAACGGGCACGACCAGCAATACGGCAACCCTGACCGTCGTAGCGCCGCCAGTGATTGCCAAGGCTTTCAATCCGACGAGCATCGCGCTGAACGCGACCACCTCGTTGCAGTTCACCATCACCAATCCAGCGGCCAATACAGTGGCGTTAACAGGAGTGGCCTTTACCGACACGCTGCCCGCCGGACTTACCGTGGCCAACGCATCGGCGACAGTTTGCGGCGGAACTCTGACAACGACGGCCCCGACAGGCATCACCTTGACTGGCGCAACCATTGCTGTGAACAGCCAGTGCGTATTCAGTGTGACAGTGACGGGCGCAGCTTCGGGCCAGTACACCAACACTACCGGCGCGGTGAGTTCGACCAATGGCGGAACCGGAAACACGGCATCGGCTAATTTGAGCGTGGTTGCTCCGCCTTCCATCACCAAGTCCTTTAACCCGACCAGCATTCCGCTGAATGGCAGCAGCACGCTGAGCTTCACCATCACCAACCCGAACACCTTCAGTGCCTTGAGCGGGGTGGCGTTTACCGACAGCCTGCCTGCGGGCGTGGTGGTGGCGGCGACACCTAACATCACCGGCTCATGCGGTAGCGGCACGATTACGGCGACAGCGGGAAGCGGCAGCATCAGCCTCTCGGGTGGGACTCTGACGGCATCGCCCGCGGCGGGATCATCCTGCACCTTCTCCGTCGATGTCACCGGCACAACTGCCGGCGTCAAGAACAACACGGTTCAGGTGAACTCCACCGAAGGTGGCCTCGGAAATGCTTCGGTCGCCAGTCTGACCGTAGTAGCGCCGCCGACCATCAGCAAGGCGTTCAATCCGACAAGTATCGCGTTGAATGCGACCAGCACGCTGAGCTTTACCATCACCAACCCGAACACGGCCAGCGCGCTGAGCGGAGTAGCTTTCACAGACAACCTGCCTGCGGGCGTGGTAGTGGCGGCGACGCCGAACATAACCGGCGCCTGCGGTGCTGGCACGATTACGGCGACGGCCGGAAGCAGCACTATCACCCTTTCCGGGGGAACGTTGACGGCATCGCCGGCGGCGGGATCATCGTGCACTTTCTCGGTGGATGTGACCGGCACAAGTGCAGGAGCCAAGAGCAACACGACAGGCGCGATTACCTCAACCGAAGGTGGGACGGGCGCGACCAGCAACACCGCAGTATTGACCGTAGTAGCGCCGCCCTCGATCGCCAAGGTATTCACCCCCTCGACAATCGCACTGAACGCGACCACATCGCTGACCTTTACCATCACCAATCCAGCGGCCAACACAGCCGCGCAGACCGGCGTGGCGTTTACCGATACGCTGCCCACGGGCCTTACTGTGGCCAACGCATCGGCGACAGTTTGCGGCGGTACATTGACGACGACCGCACCGACGGGGATTTCCCTGACTGGCGCGACCATCGCTGTCAACAGCCAATGCCAGTTCAGCGTAACCGTGACGGGAGCGGCATCGGGTCAATACACCAACACGACCGGGGCAGTGACCTCGACCAATGGCGGAACCGGCAATACAGCAACGGCCAACCTGACTGTGGCCTCGCCGCCGACGATTACCAAAGCCTTTAACGCACCGCTGCAGCCCCTTGGTGGTTTGACTACTCTGACCTTTACCATTCAGAACCCCAACACGACCGTGACCTTGACCGGGATTGCGTTTACGGATAACTTCCCGGCTGGTTTGATCCTTGCGAACCCGCCGAATGCAACTAATACCTGCGGTGGTGCTATCACGGCAGTTGCCGGAGCGACGTCGGCGAGTTTGTCGGGCGGCACGCTTGCGCCCAGCGCTTCGTGCACTGTGACCGTAGATATAACCAGCACATCGGCTGGGGTGAAGAACAACAGCGTGCAGGCGACCTCAACCGAAGGAGGAACGGGTAATACCTCAAATGCCTCGATCACGGTGACATCACCGCCGGTGCTCATCAAGGCGTTCGGTGCGGCCTCGATTCCGTTGAATGGCTCGACCTCGTTGACCTTCACCGTTCAGAACAACAACACGACGACCACGCTGACCGGTATTAGTTTCAGTGACACGCTGCCTGCCGGCTTGATCATCTCCACGCCGAACGGTCTTACTGGTACTTGCGGCGGCGGAACGATCACTGCCACGCAGGCTACCAATGTGATCAGCCTGTCGGGTGCAAGCCTGGCGGCCAGCACCTCATGCACGTTCTCGATCAACGTAACAGGCACGGCGGCCGGAACCCAGAACAACACCACGGGCAATAGCAATTCGAATGAAGGTGGAGTGGGCGGAACAGCTTCGGCCAGCATTAACGTCGTGGCGCCGCCGTCGATCGCGAAAGTCTTTAATCCCAATACCATTGCGCTGAACGCGACCACCTCGCTGACCTTCACCATCACCAATCCGGCAGCGAATGCGGTGGCGCTGACGGGCGTGGCATTTACCGATACGCTGCCTGCGGGTCTTACCGTAGCCAACGCATCGGCGACGGTGTGCGGCGGTACATTGACGACAACGGCTCCGACGGGAATTAGCCTGACCGGCGCAACCATTGCAGCGAACAGCCAGTGCCAATTCTCTGTCACGGTGACGGGAGCGGCATCGGGTCAGTACACCAACACAACCGGGGCAGTGACCTCGACCAATGGCGGAACCGGCAACACGGCAACGGCCAACTTGACCGTTGCGTTGCCACCAACCATCGCCAAGGCATTTGGCGCGGCACAGATTCCGCTGAACGGGACGACCTCGCTGACCTTCACCATCAACAATCCGAACACGGTTGTAGCTCTGACCGGCGTTGCCTTCACCGACAACCTGCCTGCAGGCCTGGTGGTGGCCACGCCTAACGGGCTGACCAACACATGCGGCGGCGCGGCCACAGCAGTCGCGGGCTCCGGTTCGGTGAGTTTGTCGGCCGGCACGCTGGCCACCAGCGCAAGCTGCACGGTTTCCGTAAACATTCAGGGAACAACGGCTGGGGTGAAGAACAACAGTGTGCAGATCACCTCGACCGAAGGCGGCACGGGCAATATTTCAAACGCGAGTATTACGGTAATAGGGCCGCCGGTGATCATCAAGGCGTTCGGAGCAGCCAGCGTTCCGTTGAATGGCTCGACATCGTTGACCTTCACAATTCAGAACAACAACACGACGACGTTGACCGGCATCGGGTTCAGCGACACGCTGCCCGCAGGCCTGATTATTTCGACGCCGAACGGTTTGGCGGGCTCCTGCGGCGGCGGAACGATCACTGCCACGCAGGCTACCAATGTGATCAGCCTGTCGGGTGCAAGCCTGGCGGCCAGCACCTCATGCACGTTCTCGATCAACGTGACAGGCACGGCAGCCGGAACGCAGAACAACACGACAGGGAATGTGACCTCAACGGAAGGCGGCACCGGCGGAACAGCGTCGGCCAGCATCAATGTCGTGGCGCCACCGGCCATTGCGAAGGCCTTTAATCCGACGGGTATCCCGTTGAACGGCGTCAGCACTTTGACGGTTACCATTACCAATCCGGCAGCAAACGGGGTGGCAGAGAACGGTGTTGCCTTTACCGACAACTTCCCCGCCAATCTGGTAGTAGCGACTCCCAATGGACTCACCAACACCTGCGGAGGCACAGCCACAGCAACGGCAGGATCAGGGAGCGTTTCTCTCACGGGCGGAACCATCGCGGTGAACAGCTCGTGCACGGTGACCGCCAACGTGACCAGCGGCGTGGGCGGCGCATATCTGAACAGCACCGGCCCAGTCAGCTCCACCAATGGCGGAACTGGAGGCTCGGCGTCAGCGACCCTGACGGTGGCCGCCCCGCCGACCATCAACAAGTCGTTCTTCGGGGTGAATGCGGTTGCACTGAATGGGAGTGTGTTCGTAGGTTTCGGTCTCACCAATCCGAACGCCAGCGTTGATCTGACCGGGGTCGCCTTTACCGACAACCTGCCGGCCGGCCTGGTGGTGGCCACACCCAATGGCGTGAGTAACAATTGCGGAGGCACGGTCACGGCCACGCCCGGTTCATCTACGATTACCTTCACCGGCGGCACGCTGCCGGCGGCCAACCCCACCTGCTCCATCCTCGTGAATCTCAGGGGCACCACGGTCGGGGTCAAGAGCAACACCACAGGTCCCATCTCGTCCAATGAAAGCGGTCCGGGTGGGCCCAGCAATACGGACATGCTCGAGGTCATTGCGCCTCCGGGCGTGGCCAAGGTCTTTGGTGCGGCCACGATTCCGCTGGGTGGAACCACGTCGCTCACGTTTAACTTCACCAATTCCGCCACGACCGTGGGATTCACGAACGTGGCTTTGAATGACGCGCTGCCAGGCGGACTGGTGGTCGCTAATCCTAACGGTGTGGGTGGTACTTGCATTACCTCCGTGACCGCCATTTCTGGAAGTAATAGCATCAGCATCTCGCCCTTTAATTTGCCGGCCAGTTCAAGCTGCACAGTTGCGGTCAACGTGACCGGCGCCAGCGCGGGGATCAAGAACAACACCAGTGGCAATGTCACCGCCACTTTTGACGATGGCACAGGCTCCTCCATTGGAATTACCGGTGGCACGGCGTCGGCCAGCATCGCGGTCCTGGCGCCGCCTGCGATCAGCAAGGCCTTTAACCCTGCTGTAATCCCAATTAGCACAACCACCTCGCTGACCTTCACCATCGTCAATCCGGCGGTGAATCCGCTTGCGCTGACCGGAGTGGCGTTTACCGACACCCTGCCTGCAGGGCTTACGGTTGCCAGCAGCTCGACTGCGGTCTGCGGCGGAACGCTGACCACAACCGCGCCCACCGGCATTGCTTTGGCCGGCGCGACGATCAACGCCAACGCCCAGTGCCAGTTCAGTGTGACCGTAACCGGTGTGACGGCCGGCAACTACACCAACGTCACCGGCGCGGTCAGCTCAACCAACGCCGGCACGGGCAACACCGCGACGGCGAACCTGACGGTGAGCGCTGCCGATATCACCATCAGCAAGAGCCACGTTGGGAATTTCTTCCAAACCCAGATTGGGGCAATTTACACCATCACGGTGAGCAATGTGGGCACGACACCCTCGGCCGGCACTGTGACGGTGACCGATACCTTGCCGGCATCGCTCACGGCCACGGCTATGACCGGTACTGGCTGGGCGTGCACGGTGGCCACGCTTACCTGTACGCGTAATGATGTGCTCGCCAACGGTGCAACTTATCCGGCGATTACGTTGACGGTAAATGTCGCTGCCAATGCGCCGGCCAGCGTGACCAATACGGCAACGGTTTCAGGCGGCGGTGATGTCAATCCGGCCAACAACACGGCCAACGACGTGACCACGATCTCGACCGTGTTCCTCACCATTACCCCGGGCACCAACAGCGCGACGGTGAAACGCGGCCAGGTTGCAACCTTTACCTTTACAGTCAACGCGGCTGTGCCCGGCCCCATTACGCTGTCGTGCTCCAACCTGCCGCAAGGCGCGGCTTGCAGCTTCAATCCGCTCTCGCCGGCAAGCAACGGTTCAACCAACGAAACTTTGTTGATTTCCACCACGGCGCCTCCGGGGCTGGCGATGATCGAGCCTCAGGGCCAACCCGCTGTTCCGTCAGCCAAGCCGGTATACATGGCCATGCTGATGCTGCCCACGCTGGGTCTGCTCTTTGCGGGCATGGGCGCGGGCATCGCTAAAGACAAACGCAAGAAAGGCAAGACTCTTCGCCTGATCATCCTGGGAATCATCATGCTGGGTGCGATGGCGTTGGCGGGCTGCGGCGGCCACGCCAGAGGGGAGGGCGGGCCCGGGTTCGGATTGCCCACGCCTCCCGGAACCTACACCATTACTGTCACTGCGACCTCGGGCAATATCCAGGCCCAGACCAACGTGACCTTAGCGGTAACGCCGTAAAAAAGATGAAGGGTAGAGACGTAGTTCGCTGCGTCTCTTCTTGGAAATAACGAAGAAGTTTTGATGGATAAGTTGTTAGCTTTTGCTCGAAACTTGAAACTAGAAACTCGAAACTGCTTTTCAACTGGAGCTTAAAACATGTCAAGTCCATTTATCGGTGAAATCAGAATGTTCGGGGGAAATTTCGCCCCCGTGGGCTGGGCTTTCTGCAACGGAGCCCTGATTCCCATTTCGGAGAATGACGCACTGTTCAATCTGATCGGCACTACATATGGCGGCGACGGCGTGAGCACCTTCGCCCTGCCTAATCTACAGAGCCGCGTACCTGTTCATGTGGGCCCGGGCTTTGCCCTGGGACAAAGCGGCGGAGCGGAGACGGTCACCTTGACTACCAGCCAGATACCGGCGCACAGCCACGTGCCGCAGGGTTTTTCCGGTGTCGGCAATCAATCCAGTCCTGGCAGCGGCGTGTGGGCGTCATCAAGCCCGGCCACTTATTATGGCGATACCGCTCCCAGCGTGGCCATGGATCCGGCTGCAATAGGCTCGGCGGGCGGGTCGCAGCCGCACGATAATATGGTCCCGTTTTTAGTGATCAATTTTATTCTTTCGTTATTCGGGATCTTTCCGTCACAAACATAATCCGTTTTGGTAAGGCAATTTCTTGAAATTTGAAACCTGTCCCGGCGAGCCGTGGACTTAAAACTCGAAACTGGACGGTAGGAGACAAAATATGTCAGAACCATTCTTAGGAGAAATCAAGATCATCAGTTGGAATTTCCCGCCCAAGGGGTGGACCTTCTGTAATGGGCAACTTTTGCCCATCAATCAGAATCAGGCGCTGTTTTCTATCCTGGGCACTACCTATGGCGGAGATGGAAGAGTGAATTTCGGCCTGCCGAACCTGCAGGGGCGCAGTCCCATGCATGTGGGTAACGGCATCGTCTTGGGTGAGCTCGGCGGGGAAACGACTCACACCCTCAACATTTCCGAGCTGCCGGCCCATAACCACGTGCCGGTGGGCTCCTCGAGCAACCCGAGCTCCCCCAGTGCTGGTGGAAACTTGTGGGCGCCTTCTACGAGTAATCTGTACAACACCACGTCTGATTCTGCCATGAGCCCGGCCAGTGTGCTACCGACTGGTGGCAACCAGCCGCACGAAAACATGTCACCTTACCTGGTGTTGAATTTCATTATTGCTCTGCAGGGCATATTCCCCTCGCAGAACTAGCGAGGGAAAGGGAGAAGAAACTTCATGTCAAATCCATTTCTAGCGGAAATCAGGATCTTCACCGGCAACTTTGCCCCTAAAGGTTGGGCACTGTGTGATGGCCAGCTTATGCCCATCAGCCAGAACACTGCGTTATTTTCATTGCTGGGCACCACCTACGGCGGTGATGGCAGGAGCAACTTTGCGTTGCCTAATCTTCAGGGCTGCGCGCCAATGCAGGCCGGGCAAGGACCCGGCTTGAGTTTGCGCGACCTCGGCGAAACCGCCGGAGAGCAGACGGTAACACTTCTGCAAACAGAAATGCCCGCGCATAGCCACGGCGCGCAGGCCACGACTACTCCTAACCAGCCAAGCCCTGCGAACAATGCCTGGGCCTCGGGACAGAAAGGGTTCGGAAGCGTCTATGCGCCCTCCAATCCGCAGACCAACGTGCAGATGAATCCGTTTGGCACATCCATCGCCGGCGGCAATCAACCTCACAACAACATGCCGCCTTTTCTCGGCCTGACGTTCATACTCGCGTTGCAGGGCGTCTTCCCCGCGCGAAGCTGAGGGTCGGAACTCGAACACTTGCGGCTGGGTTGACATGCGCACTTTCTAAAGAGTGTCATCCTGATCCCGCGAAGCGGGATCAGGACCTCCGATGGAGACTGGAATCGCCATCGGCTTTAATCGGATCGTACGAGATTTGTATATAACGACTGTTGAAAAGCAGGGATGTCAACAGAGTCAACACTACCTGAAATTTCAAGGCCCGGGAGTTATCCCCGGGTCTTTTTTCATGTCAGGTAGAATGAGCATCGCTGAGAAATCAAATGCCGACTGCCCCGCCCTCGAATGATCCTCTGGAACGCGACGTACCTCTCTCCCAATCGCTGATCTGGCGCTCGCAGCGCCAGTTCTATATCCAGCGCGGTCTTAAAGCCTGGACCGACGATATGGTCCCCCAGTACATCACCAATAACCCTCTTATCGCTGAGATCTATGCCCGCATCGTCTTCAGCTTTCTTTGCGACTGCGGAAAATTATCCCCTCAAAATCCACTTCGCATTCTGGAACTGGGTGCGGGCTCCGGCAAATTTTCTTACCTGTTTTTGCGGCATCTGCTCCCGCTCTTGCGAGCCAAAGATATCCCTGTGGAAACTGTGCGTTATTGCATGACCGATTGCTCTGAAAGCGTGGTCCAGGCCTGGCGCGCAAATAGCTACCTTGCTGAGTTCGTCGCCTCTGGGATACTGGAATTTGAGCTATTGCAGGCCGGGGAAGAAATCAAATCTCAGTTTGTCGGCGGAAAACCATCAAACGGGCCCCTGGTTCTGATAGCAAACTATGTCTTCGACAGTCTTCCCCAGGATGCTTTTGTCGTCAATAAAGGCCAAATCTTCGAGGCCCTCGTAACCACGGCCGCTCCCAGCGGCGGAGATGGCGCCGTCGAAGCTCTGTCGGGCTTACATCTCTCATATAAAAATGTAAGCCTGTCGCCGAATCGCTACCCAGACCAGTCCTGGAATGCCATATTGGAGTATTACCGCAGCCATCTGCCTGCCGCCACACTGTTGTTTCCCTCTGCTACCCTCAAAACCTTGCAAGAGCTGGGCAACGGCTCCGATGGCAGAATGCTCGTCCTGGCCGCCGACAAAGGGTACCCTTATGAAGACGAGTTGTCTCTCTCTCAGGGACCGCCCGCGTTTGAATTTCATGCCCCTGACTGTTTTTCCCAGATGGTCAACCTCCATGCCATCGGAAAATATTTCCATGCCATTGGCGGAGAGGCGCTTCTGCCGGATAAACACTCCACCAGCCTGAACATCTGCGCCTTCCTTCAGCGCAAATCGGACGAGCAGTTCCCGGCAACCAGGGCAGCCTACCAGGAAGCGCAGGCGGCGCCTGGTCCTGACGATGTGTTCACGCTGCTCGGCTGGTTGAATGCTCACATGGAAGAAATGTCAGTGTCGCAGATCCTGTCAATCCTCAGGCTCACGCGCTGGGATCCCGTTGCCCTGCTGCGCCTGTTTCCCGTGCTCGGGCGCCAGCTCTGCAGTGTCGTCGCTGAGCGCAACGACCTCCGCAACGCTGTGATGCGCATCTGGGCCAATCACTACCCGGTAACTCCCAGTGAAAACGTCATTGCCTTCGACTGCGGCGTCATCCTGCTTGAACTGCGCTTTTACGAAGAGGCTATGTTCATGTTCAAAGCCTCCCAGCAGATTTTGGGACCTTCAGCGCCAACCAGCTATAACCTTGGTCTGTGTTCCCAGGGGTTAGGGCACTCTTCTGAAGCCCTCGCCTTCATGGTCGAAGCCTGCAACCTGGACAATGCTTTCGAGCCCGCCAAACTCAGCCGCGCCAAGCTTGAAGCTCAGAATGCTGGCGCTTAGATTACAAGTCTGGTATCAAACCATTGCATTCCGAACAATTGTCATCCATCATTAAAATGGTGCGCGATTTTTTGAGGGTATTTCGGAAGTGAGATGTCCCGATAAATTGAAGAGCAGGAATGTACAAAGACACTACTTCAATACTGACCGCAAACAGCCCGCATGTCATTGATATTTAACGGTTTATCCGCCGGCCAGACTACTTAAAGTAATAGGGGGAGGGGGAGACTACTTTAGACCCGAGTAGAAATTTTTTTTGCCAACTCTAGAACAACGTTTTTATTCTTCCAAGCTTTTCCTGGGCTGAGTGCTGACGGCTGAATGCTTTCTAATTCCTGCCTGCCAAATTCCGCCGGATAGAAAGTATCACCGCTCTGATGTCATCCGCATCCGACGCCTCCGGCAGCATCTTGAGGTAGTCCTCGAAATCCAGCAGCGCATTGCTCATTTGTCCCAGGTTGTAGCGCAGCGCGGCCCGCTGTTTTACATCTTCCGGCGAGCGCGGATAAATCGCCAGAATCAAGTCTGCCATGACCAGCGCTTTGCGAAAGTTCCGGCTCGAAAGATAGATCGTCTTCAAGTTGTTCAGCATGCGCGTGAGCCAGCGCCGGCGGCTTACGGAAGAGAGAAATTCAGACTGCAGTTGCATCTGGCCGGAATAGACATGATCCAGCCGCTGCTGGCACTCCTGTAGCGTGAGCAGGGCGCCGCCATGAAAGGGATCGAGAATCACCTGGTGGCCATCCACATCATAATGTTTGAGCAGGAAGTGTCCCGGCATGCCCACGCCGAACAGCGGCAATCCGATGCGCCGTGCCACTTCTTCGTAGACCAGCGCCAGGGTGATCGGAATCCCCAGCTTGCGGTCAAGGACTTCGTTCAGGAACGAGTTGCGCGGATCGTAATAATCTTCCACGTTGCCGCGGAAGCGCTCTTCCCGAAACAGCACTGCATTAAGCTCTGCAATAGTCTCTGCTGGCGTAGGATTAGGCGCAAGGCGTGCCCGCACACGTTGTGCCAGCGCCTGCAAGCGCCCGAGATACTGATCAGCCTTAAGCTGCGGATATTCGGTGCGGGCGATGGCCAGGGCGGCACGCGCCAAATCAATGCGCTCATCTTCAATCGTCCTGCTCACCAGCGTGCTGAACTCTGCCAGAGCGGCGACAGAAGCGTTGTTCCCGGCCGGCGCCATAGGGGTATCTTACACAATCCAGGCGATTGAGAGTGCCACCACTGGTGTCATTTGAGCAGATTTTTCAGCACAAACAGGGCATTGGCTGGCCGCTCCGCAAGCCGCCGCATGAAGTAGGGATACCACTCTGACCCAAAAGGAATATACACGCGCATCCGCCACCCATCTTCGACAAGCTTGCGCTGAAGATCGCGCCGAATTCCGTACAGCATCTGGAACTCGAAAGCATCTGGCGGAATTTTTTCCGCCTTGGCGAATTCCATGGTCGCCGCAATCATCTTTTCGTCGTGAGTTGCGATACCATGATAAACGCCGCTTTTCAGCAGCATCTTCATGAGCCGGATATAATTCTCGTTAACCTCCGCCATCTTCTGGAACGCCAGTTCGGCAGGCTCTTTATAAGCGCCCTTACACAGCCGGATGCGGATTCTCTCCTGCAACAGTTGTTCAACATCTCTTTCGCTGCGGCGCATATAGGCTTGCATGACGGCGCCTACATGGCCCCGATGTCTGTCCTGACTGTGCAAATCATGGACGAAATCCAGCGTGCGCTGCGTATAGGGTGAACCCTCCATATCAATGCGTACAAAGTTGTTGATGCGGGCGGCATGCTCTACCAGGCTGTGGGTCAGGTCGCGTGCCAGCTTCTCCTCTACATCCAGGCCCAGCGAGGTCAGCTTCACGCTGACGTTGGCATCGAGCTTGCGCGCCTGAATTTCATCGAGAAGACGATGGTAAAGGTCGGCAGTATGGTGCGCCTCTTCAATGCGCGTCACGTTTTCGCCGAGATTATCCATACTGACCGAGCAGCCGGCGCTGTTGACCTCTTTTGTGGCCTGCAGCACGTCTTCCAGTTCGGTGCCGGCGACAAAACGGTGTGAGAGTTTTCGCCCCAGAGATGATTTTTCCGATACTGAGCGCAAGGACTGGCTCTGCGAAAGGCCAATAAAAATAGCTCGTAACAAAGGAAGCCTTCAGTGGTTACACTTCGTTGAATTTGAATACTTGCGATTCTGTATTAGTGTACAAAACCTTTGCGGATGGCACAGATCAGGAAATTGCCGGCAAAGGAATCGGGTGGAGCGAGGGCGGCGGTGCGTCGAAGCGCGCCCAATCGCTGGCGAGAAATTCTTTCACGGTCATAGGTTTGGCGAACAAATAGCCCTGCGTCAGGCTGATGCCGGCCTCGATCACCGATTCCATGTCCAACACATCTTCCACGCCTTCGGCAACTACTTCGGCATTAAATTTAGAGGCGAGCTGCGCGATCGAAGACAGCACCGCCCTCCGGTTAAGGTCGTTATGAGAATTGCGCACAATATAGGAATCGATCTTGAAGTAATCGGGCTTGCAATCGAGCATCATGCGATAGTTGGAGTACCCCAAGCCAATGTCATCCAGGGCAATGCTGATGGAAAGCTGCCGCAGCCGGTTGAGCGCGCTCTGCAGGCTCGGTTCCCAGAAAGGCTTTTGTTCCACGATTTCAATGATCAGGTGAGTGAGCGGAATACCATTTTCCTCAGCCACACGCACCAGGAAAGGAATGAAGTCATGGTCGCGCCCAAGAGTCGAGGCATGTATGTTAATCGAGATGCGCAGGTTGCTGGGCAACTGAGCCGCCCCTTCCAGCGCGGTCTGCACGCACGCCCGGTCCACGGTGCTCTCTTCGTGCTTGAGGCGCACATATTCAAAAAGCACGTCCGCAGACTCCAGGTTTGTGCCGTTGGGGCCGCGCATGAGACTTTCCACGGCGTGCAGGGCCGGCCCGGTGGTACCGTTGAGTGCAATAACGGGTTGAAATCTCACGCTTAATCCACCGGGGGCCAGAATGGAGTTTAGCGCAGAAGGTTCCTTCATGCGCATACCTTGTCCAGCAAGCTCTCTACGATTTGTGCAACTTCAGGAAGCGGCTGCGGCTTATGCAGAAAGAAATCAACTCCCAGCCGCCAGGCCTCGCCTTCCATTTCAGAGGTGCCATAGGCTGTCATGATGATCACGCGCGACGCGAAACAACGCTGGCGCACAAAAGCAACCAACTCCAGACCTTCGGCTGCCTGGATGCCGGTCAATCGCATATCGGCAATCACCAGGGCATAGTGCATGCTTGAAATGAGGGCTTCAGCTTCCTCCAGCTCCCGGGCGCAGTCCACCTCGTAGCCACACGTGGTGAAGTACTCCCGCATGGCAAACAGGATAGGCTCTTCATCGTCAACGACTAATATCTTCCGGGGCATCAAAGTCTGTACTGCACGTCCGAAGCCAAAACGGGAAGCGTTTGTATTCCCTATATATTATTGAAAATAAATAACCTGGATAGTTTCCAGTCTATGGAAATTGGCCAAAAATGTTATCAAAATCTAGCTCTTGGACGCCGAATTCTAGAGTCTGGACAGGGGAATCTGATATCGCTTTACCATGTTATAGAGGGAGCTTCTGGGAATGCCAAGTCTTTTGGCCGCAGCTTCTACCCGGCCCTTCTCCTCGCGAAGCACAAGTTCAATGTGCCGACGCTCCACTTCTTCCAGCGTGAGGTTTGAGGAATAAGTTCCATCGCCGCCTTGCCCGGCAGGCGGCTGCAATAGCGCCGAACCTGCAGCCTCCAGTTTTAAGTCTTGAGGTTGGAGAAGGGTTTTTTCCCCCAGCAGAACGGCGCGCTCCAGAACATTGCGCAATTCACGGATATTCCCAGGCCATGAATAACGCTGTATCGCATCCAGCCCCTCGGGGGAAAGATGATATTCACCACGACCTCGGTTCAGAGAAAGTCCCTCGAGCATGTGCTCGGCCAGCAGAGGGATATCTTCAGGACGCTCCCGCAGCGCCGGTACGCGCAACGGCAGGGTGTGAATGCGGAAGAAAAGATCTTCGCGAAAACGTTTTTCCGCGACCATGGCGCGCAGGTTCTGATGGGTCGCTGCAATCAGGCGGATATCGACGACCCGGTCACGAACTTCTCCCAAACGGCGGAAGCGTTTTTCTTCCAGGACTTTCAGAAGTTTGGGTTGCACCTGCATATCCACATCGCCAATCTCATCGAGGAACACAGTTCCTTTGTGAGCGACTTCCAGCAATCCGCTCTTGGCCGCGATGGCGCCGGTGAAGGCGCCCTTCTCATGTCCAAACAATTCAGTCTCAAGAAATTCGCGGCTCAGTCCGGCGCAATTCAGGTCTACAAATGCTTCATCGGTTCGCGTGGAGGTTTGGTGCAGCCATCCCGCCAGCACACTTTTTCCAGCGCCGGTTTCTCCCTGTATCAGCACCGGGCTTTCCGTTGCAGCAACTTTTCTGGCTTCTTCTTCCAAAGACCGGATCAACTGGCTGGAGCCGATAAACGGGTTGATTTCGCGGCTGCGCGACTGGCGCGATTTGCCGGCCATCTCTTTGCGCCGGCTGCGCTGGTTTTCCAGCACTCTTTGCAATACCACCACGAGCGCTGGAAGTTCCACCGGCTTGGTGATGAATTGTTCAGCGCCTTCCTTGATGGCGCGGACTGCCAGATCAATGCTTCCGTGCCCGGTCAGGACCACTACAGGTAAAGCAGCGTTGATCTCTTTCAAGCGGGGCAAAAGTTCGAGAGCATTGCCGTCAGGCAGAGAGTAATCTACCAGGACAAGATCAGAGGGTGCGTTGCGGAAGACCTCCAGCGCGGTCTTGCAGTCTTCCGCTTCAGTTACGTCAAAGCCGTGGGCATCCAGAAAATTGCGGATGCCAAAACGGATTCCGGATTCATCATCCACGATCAGGATTCTATTTCTGGCCATTCTTGGCTTTCAGCCCTCGCGGGCGGTTCATGACGAAAATGTAGAAACCTTTTAACTGAGATTGGGCAGAATGTCCAGCCCAACTCTTCAAGAGGCATTTGCTGCCTGGGTTACAGGCGTCGAATAAGGCAAGCTGACCCGCAATACAGCGCCTCCTTTCGGGTGATTGAAGGCCACAACCTTGCCTCCGTGGGCTTCAACGATACGCTGCACGATGGGCAATCCCAGGCCAGTTCCACCCCGTCGCTTGGTGAAAAATGGTTGAAAAATCTTGGGCAGATCCACATTGCGAATACCGGGCCCGTGGTCCTCGACGAAACATGAAATCCATGGCTGCCCATCGGTTTGCCACTCCTGGGCCCTGATTTGCACGATAGCGCCGGGCGGCGAATGCCGAATCGCATTGTCGATAATATTCTGGAAAACTTCAGTCATCCGCAACTGGTCCATACGCAGAATCACGCCACGCAGATCGGCGGTATTCACCACTTGCACCTTGGACTGCTCGGCCAACATGGAACAATTTTGAATAGCACGATCCATGACCACTTGCAGCGATTCATCGATGAGTTCCAGCCTGGCTGGCTTGCCATACTCGAGCAACTCGCTCATCAGATCGTTGAGCCGCTTGATCTCGCGTTTGAGCACATTGAGGTATTGTTCCTGCCCTTCCATTTTGTCAAACTTGGCTTCTAAGGCGTCCAAAGTCGCCGAAATGCAGAAGAGCGGGTTGCGCACCTCGTGCGCCACCCCAGCCACCAGCGCTCCCATGGTAGACATGGTCTCGCTGCGCCGCAAAGATTCCTGCAGCTCGACCATGGGAGTGATATCGCGCAAGGCCACAATAAAACGGTCAAGCTTGCTGTCAGACTCGCCGGCAGGAACCACATAGACCAGCAGGTCCCAGGTCTTTCCGCTGAATTCGTCATACACCTGCACTGTTTTCGGGCGCTCCCGGTCTTCCACCGTGCTTTGCACAATCTCGGCGACGGCGGTCCACGGCTGGTGCTCCCCGAAAGACTGCAAAGGCTTGCCCAGCAGATCGGAAAAATTCATTCCCGTCAAATCGCGCGCCGCGCGGTTCATGCGCACCACAATTCCCTGTTGATCGACCATGAAAATGGGGAATTGAATGGCATCGAACGTCAGGCGCCATTCGTGGGCAGCATTCCGCACGGCCAGATGGAGTTGTGCCTGCTCTTCTTGCGCTTTGTGTTTCTGCTCGAGCAGGTACTTTTCCTGCAAGGACCGCCGGTAGCTGTCATAGAGAACGCCGGCCGCGTTGACCAGGGCCTCAATTTTTTGTTGCTCCACGATGCCGTAGCCTCCGGGCCGGTTGGCAACCGCGATCATGCCCACCACCACTGTTTCTTTAAGGATTGGCACTCCCAGAAAATTCTTGAGAGGAGGATGACCCGGGGGAAGGCTTCCGGCAGCCTGCGGGTCAGAAGCCGGATTATTGGCGGTAATGGGCTTGCCCGAGGTGACCACGCGGCCAAAGAGATTGTTCAGGTTGGGGAACGACAGATAGCCGAGCTTCTTATAACTCTCTATTGCCTTTTCGTAGAACTCGCGATTTGTCTGGTCGTCCCAAACAATGCCGGCGTGCGCAAGAACGCGCAGCTCACTTTCCACCACGACGCCAACGAAACCGTATTCGCTTTGGGTTTGTATGAGCGCGCCATGCAGCAAAATCTGGCTGGCCGTGTTCCAATTGCCGGTCTCGAGAAATTCGGTCATGGCTGAGCTCACGGTGCGCAGTTGCTCGGTGATCATCTGCAGCTCAAACTCGGTGCTTTTGCGCTCGGTCAGGTCGATCACATTGGCCAGCACCAGTTCAGATTGGCCGTATTGGACGATCGAGCCGCGGATCTCAACATCAATCAAAGATCCGTCTTTTCTCCTGTACCGCCGGTTGGCGATTTGAATGCGGCGGTCGCGCAAGGTCCTCCTGACATTTTCGTCAACACTGGCCGGGGTATCCACTACGATGTCATATAGTTTTAGCTTCTGGATTTCGTCGGGGCGGTACCCCAGCATAGCCAGCATGGCGGCATTGGCTTCCTGGATCCGCATGTTCCGGGGGTCCACGACAAAGATGCCCTCCGAAGACTGCTGCACTAATGAACGATAACGCTCTTCGCTGATGCTGAGCGACTCTTCCGCCTGCTTTCGTGACGTGACATCGCGCGAAATCGAGAGAATACGGCCATCGGCCAGGGCCTTGACAGAAGCTTCCACGTACACCGTGCCTCCATTTTTGTGCCGCATCCTGCGCTCAACCCGTAAGCTGCTGCCGGATTTCATGCCGGGAATTTGCGTGAGGAATTTCTCATAATCCTCCGGCAACAAGAAATCTCTTGTGTTTGCCTGCGCCAGTTCCTGGCGGGTGTAGCCCAGCATCTTGCAGAATTGGGAGTTGACCTCCAGAAACTTGCCCGTGTGATCGATAATCAGAATGGCGTCGGAAGCTTGCTCCATCAGCATGCGATAATTCGCTTCGCTGGCCCGTATGGCCCGTTCCGCCTGTTTGCGCTCTGTGATGTCGGTGGATATGCCAAACGCCCCCGTGATCTTGCCCTCACCATCCCTGAGTGGCCGTACGTGTGTCTCAAAGAGGTGCCGCCGCCACGGCATTTCAAAAGAGCTTTCATCGCCTTTCAAGGCACGCAGGGTGCAGGCGATGGGCATGTAGTTAGGGTCGTCAGTGCGCAGATACTCAAACAGGGTTGAGCCTACACCCGCTCCCGGCCTCAGGCCCACGGTCGCCAGCCCCGAGCCCTGCGTCGATACAAAACGAAGGTTCCGATCGACCACCCAAAGCACCGCTGGCTGTTGTTCAACCAGCAAACGGATCTCCGCCTCGCTTTCGTGGAGTTGCAGTTGCGACCGCTTCTGCTGTTTTGCCAGCAGCATGATCGTTCCCAGGGCCATGCCAAACTCGGCAAAAAGGTTCAGAAAAAAGCCCGAACCTTCAAACGGCAGGTCCGATTCAAGAAACATGGCGGGCAACGACGAATCATGCCGATGGAGGGCGCCTAGGGTATAGCCCGCCACCAAAACATTCCCGCCCCAGAGCAGGCACGAAGCAGAAAGCACTCTTGCTCCGGCCCCTTCCCGCTCCCGCCGTGACCAGAAAATTACAGCGCAGTACCAGAAAGCCAGGCACAGCAGCACTTGCCGTGGGATTGTGCGAAGAGAAGCACCGAGTGAATCTGGTGCAAAGAAGGGAATTGCACAAACCACCAGCGCGCCCAGCACAGCAAGTACAGAGGCAAGAAACGACCCATGCTGATCGTCCGGATTGGCAAAACTTCGCGCGCCGTAGATCAGATAAACCAGCTCCAGGAACCCGGCAACTGTAGCTATGGTGGTCAGCATTAGGCTCCACGAGGACGATTCCGGAACTTGGAAAGCCAGGGCCTCTGCTCCCAGGAAAATCGCGAATGCGCACCAAGCCTGGATCCACCAACGGAAAAACTCACGCTTCTGCTGGTAAGCGCGGATAATAACCGAAAAAAGCAGCACTAAAAATAAAGTGAGTAATCCCTCTAAGACCAAAAACAACTGCAACATGGAGAGCTGAGAGGTCACAAGGTTGTTCTTACTTTTGACTTCGCAATTGGGAGCTTTATTTTGAAGCGAAACCCGAGGTAAAGCAATGAAATTTTTATACTTAAGGGTTACCCAAGTTCATTTTGGCACGCTATTGTGCACTTCATCAAGCAGCCAGCATAAAAGCAGGGACAATTGGCGCGATGAACTAAGGTAATCTTCTTATTTCTGGCTTGTCGCTCATAAGCCTAAATGAAACATCCTTGTAACTTGTAACTTGTAGCTTGGAGCTGAGAGCTTGGAGCGAGAGCTGCTTCTATATAATCGATACGAGTTAACCTTAGTAACACTAGTAAAGTAACACTAGTAACACTTGGAAAGGCCCTCGAAGCGCGCTTGAGTACTCTTTCACCCGATATTGTCAAACTAGGTTCACCCGCCGCTCGGGAACCGTTATTGCGGTCCCGTTCTCGTGCTGTTATTTTTCTGGCGCTTATTGTCTTATTTTGGGCGGCGATCTATATTCCGGGCCTCTTTCGTCCTGCTCTGCTCGACGATGCCGATACCGTACACGCCGAAGCCGCCCGCGAGATGCTCACGCGCCACGATTGGGTAACGCTGTACGCCAATGGTGTCCGTTACCTCGAGAAAGCCCCCTTGCAATATTGGGCGGTTGCGCTCAGTTACAAGCTTTTCGGAGTCTCCGAGTGGAGCACGCGCCTGCCGCTCACTCTGGCGGCGCTGCTTCTAGCCCTAATCTTGTACCGGGTAGGGAGTTGGGTGTATGGCTCCAGGGCCGGCTACTATGCCGCGCTTATTATGGTGACTTCGTTTGGTCCTTTCATATATACGCGATTCTTTATCCCTGATTTGATCATTGGATTGTTGCTGACCGCCGCTCTCGCATTCTTTTTAGCGGGGCTCAGCCAGCCGCAGCCGTCGCGCCTCGTCTGTTGGGGCCTGGCGGTTTGCGCCGCCCTCATGGTTCTGGCTAAAGGATTGATCGGACTTGTCTTCCCCGGGGCCATCATCTTCCTATATCTGTTGCTGACGAAAAACCTGCGCCACCTGTTGCGCATGAGGCTGGTTTCAAGCGCGCTGATTTTCCTGGCCATGGCCGCTCCCTGGCACATGCTGGCTGCGCATGCCAATCCGCCTGCCGGTAAGGCCAAGGGTTTTCTGTGGTTTTATTTCGTCAATGAGCACTTCCGGCGCTATATGGGCACACGCTATCCCAAAGATTACGATACCGTTCCCTTGTGGCTTTTCTGGGGATTGCTTCTCATCTGGCTTCTGCCCTGGAGCGCATTCCTGCCGCAATCCGTCGCCCGTGCAGGTCAGGCGTGGAAAGACGTCTGGAAATCCCCCGGGAAAAATACCGGGAACGAATCTCAGCGTGGCCTTGTGCTTGAGCCGGCCGCAACTTTGCTTTTCACGCTGTGGGCGGCCGTGATCATGCTGTTTTTCAGCTTCTCCACACGGCAGGAATACTATGTGCTCCCGGCGCTGCCTGCGTTGGCGCTGCTGACCGGCGCATGGCTGGGGCGCGAATCGCAAGCAGGGGGTCCGCAAAAAAGTGGGCTGATTTCATCGTGGATCTTTTTTGCAATCAGTTGCGTGGTCTTCGTCGCCACAATGTTTCTTGGAACCATGTCCAGCCAGCCGCCGCCCGGCTATGACATTGCCGACCTGCTGCGCCGCGATCCCTCGCGCTATGCGCTTTCCTTTGGACACTTTCTTGACCTCACGCCCCAGGCCCTGGGCGCCTTCCGCATTCCGCTGCTGGGCACAGGCGTAGCTTTGCTGCTGGGCAGCGCCGCCAGCCTTTTCTTCCGCAAACGCTGCAAGCCCATGGTGGCAAATCTTTGCCTGGCGGTCATGATGGTCGGCATGCTCGCGTGCGCGTTGCAGGGTCTTACCATCTTTGAGCCCGTCATTTCTTCAAAACAGTTGGCCGCGGCGGTTGAAAAACAATATCGGCCAGGCGATGTGATTGTAATCAATGGAGAATACGAAGAAGGCTCAACGATGAATTTCTATACCGGCCTTCAGGTGCACGTGCTCAAGGCGACACACAATCTCTGGTACGGTTCGCTCTTTCCCGACGCCCCGCCTATATTCGAAAACGACCAGAGCTTCGCAAAACTCTGGAACTCACCCACCCGGGTCTTTCTGTGGACGGAAGCAGAAAACGTTCCGGATATGCTGCATGACGTGGTCTCTTTCCAGGTCGCCCGCCGCGGCGGCAAGGTGATCTTAAGCAACCAGCCCAATCGGCCGATATCGGTGCCAGCGCGGTAACGCATTTGCAACGAATTCATCCGGTGCTGGAAGCGATTAGAAAATTGTCATCTGTGGCCTTCATGCTAAAAAGTCGGGAAGACGAACCTGCCGAAGTGATGTCTCTTGCATTGTGACTTGCTGTGCAACGAGTAGTCCCGAAGGGACGCATGAAAGTAGCCCAGCACGGTTCGGCGCAGAGTTCCAGCATGGAAGCTTGATCTCAGTATTGCGCTGAACCCAGTGCTGGGTAAGATACATAACCAGGAGGGAGTCCCGTAGGGACGCCTGAAACTTATGGCACACAGTTACATATGTTGTCTGGTACACGTGGTCTTCAGTACCGCAGAGCGGCGCCCGTTGATCCGTGAGAAAATCGGGAAACGTCTACACGCCTATATTGGTGGTATTGCGCGAGAAAATGGATTTGTTGCTCTGGCAGTTGGTGGCGTTGAAGATCATGTCCATGTGTTACTTTCATTGTCGCGGACCGTTTGTGTCTCGAAGGCAGTTCAATTGTTAAAGGCGGGATCGTCAAAGTGGTTTAACGAGAATTTTTCCAAAGGTGGAAGATTCTCATGGCAAGAAGGTTTTGGCGCTTTTTCAGTCGGTATTTCGCAGCGATCAAAGACGATCGCATATATTAATAACCAGGCAGAGCATCACAAGAAGATGAGCTTTGTCGAGGAATTCAAGAAATTCTTGGCAGCCCACGGGATTGAGGAAGCAAATCAGCCGTCCCTGCGGGACTAGTTCGGTTTGTTCGATCTCTACCCAGCACTGGGTTCGGCGCAAAACAGCGTCGCAGGTCCGGAGTTTTGAGCAGCGCCGAACCGTGCTGGGCTACTTTCATGCGTCCCTGTGGGACTCGTTTACACTCTCATAAAACTGCCGTGGAAGCTTCGAATTGCCGCAGGGCATTGCAGAACGTGAGTCACCGACTGCTTGAAGAAGAGCAGAATCAATTTGCCGGCTTCGATTCTTGTTAAACAAATTATCTGCTTGCTTCCAGTGCCTGAGAAATTTCTTCCCACTCTGTCAGCAACTGTTCCAGCATCTTCTTTCTGTTCGCAAGCAACTCTTGTGTTCGCCGGGTCTCTTCTGCGCTGACGAAAGTCTGCAGGCCGTTTTCGCACTCGACAATTCCGGCCTCAACGCGTGTGATCTCTTCTTCCACCTCGTGCACCCGCTCTTTCATCTGTTTCAGGCGAATAGGATTCATTCGCTTAGAGCGACCTTCATTTGCCGCTTCAGAAATCTCAGGCGCGGGAACCGGCGGTTGGCTCTTACTGCCATTGCTCGCGGGTTCAGCCGCAATCGCGAGCGCCGCAGGATTCTCCTTACGCCAGAGATAATCTTCGTAATTCCCAGGGAACACATGCACCTGCCCATCGCTGACTTCAAAGACCCGCGTGGCCAGTTTGTCTATAAAGTAGCGGTCATGCGACACAAAGACCACGGTTCCGGTAAAGCCCTCCAGGGCCTCCAGCAGAACGTCTTTGGCGCGCATATCCAGGTGGTTTGTAGGTTCATCGAGCAGGAGGAAGTTTGAAGGCTTCAGCAACATGCGTGCCAGGGCATAGCGGTTGCGCTCGCCTCCGCTCAGCACGCCAATGGGCTTGAAGACATCATCGGCCGAGAAAAGAAAGCAGCCCAGCAGGTTGCGCAGCTCGGTTTGGGTAGAGCGCGGCGCAACTTCAAAGATGTCTTCAATCAGCCTGGCTTCCGGGTTCAGCTCCTTGTATTGGTCCTGGGCAAAGTAATCGCGCTCGACATTGTGTCCAACCTCGTAATTTCCCGAGGTGAGCGGCTCGCTTCCCGTTAGCAGCTTGATCAGGGTTGATTTGCCCGCGCCATTCACACCCACCAGGGCAATGCGGTCGCCACGCTCAATCACAAAATTCACGTTGCGCAGCACACTCTTAGGGCCATAGCTTTTTGCGACGTCAATGAATTCAGCGACTTTGCGTCCGCTGGGCTTAGGCTGGGGAAAAGTGAAATGGATGGTTTTTTCATCGGGTGGAATTTCAATCTTTTCCATCCGCTCCAGTTCTTTGACCCGGCTCTGCACCTGTTTTGCCTTGGTCGCTTGATAGCGGAAGCGATTAATAAAAGCCTCCAGTTGCTCGATTTTGTCGCGCTGGTTGCGGTAAGCGGCTTCCAGTTGTGCGCGGCGCTCGTTCTTCTGCGCCAGGTAGCGATCGTAGTTGCCGCTGTAGAAGTGCACCCGCTGGTTCCAGATTTCCAGTGTTTTACTGACGGTCACATCCAGGAAATACCGGTCATGCGAGATCAGCACAAAAGCATGGGGATACGACTTCAGGTAATCCTCCAGCCAGTTGCGGCTCTCCAGGTCAAGGTGGTTGGTGGGCTCATCGAGCAGCAAGAGGTTGGGCCGTTGCAGCAGCAGTTTGGCCAGGGCAATGCGCATCTGCCAGCCGCCGGAAAATTCTTCCGTGCGCCGCGTCCAGTCACTTTTCCCGAAGCCCAGCCCGGTGAGGACGCTTCCCACCTGCGCCTCGAGCGCATAACCGTCACGGGCGCGGAACTCGCCATCCAGACGCTGGTGCCGCTCGGCAACGTCGGCGTAAGCCTTGCTTTGCGGGTCCAGATCGGCCATGCTCCGGGTAAGGGCTTCCAACTCCTTTTCCATGGCCAGCAGGCCGGAGAAGACCTGCATACATTCCTCAAAAACCGTCCGGCCTGAGAGCGCCAGGCCGTCCTGGGGAAGATAGCCGCTCGTTATTCCCTTGGTGGAGGTCAGAGATCCGTAATCCAGCGACTCCAGTCCGGCCAGTACCTTGAGCAGCGTGGATTTCCCTGTGCCGTTTGCCCCCACGATGCCGGCCCGCTCACGGGGCGTAATAAGCCAGTCAAGCTCCTGAAAGAGCAACTTGGGTCCAAAGCGCTTGCCGGCAGCCGAAAGTTGGATCATTTACCTGTAACCTGCTCTCTCATTTTCTCATCTCCGCTGATTTCCTCTAAGCATCAGGGTGAGTAAGACATCCTGAACAGGTAGCTCACAATCTAAGTCCTCCAAGGGATTAAGGGCGAGGGACCCAAGACCAGGCCGCCCGGCCTCAACCGTTGCAGCTTCAAGCTGCACTCATATTGCTATCAGACATTTGCTAACTGTCATAAATGGAACCTAACTTCGACATTCGATATTTTGCCCATTCCTGGGTCTCGGATTGGAACCACGGCAATGCGCACTTTCTTCGCGGATTGGCCAGGGCCCTGCTGCAGGCAGGACAAAAGGTCCGGTGCTACGAGGAGCTGGGCTCCTGGTCGTTGAGCAACCTGATCAAGCAGGAAGACCAGCGCGCCATCACCGCGATCGACGATTTTCGCAGGGCATTTCCGGAGCTCAAGATCCAGTTTTATAAGAATGATCCTCGCCTAGGGGAGTGGCTTGCCCGCGAGCTGCGCGGGGCTGACATCGTTATTCTTCACGAGTGGAACCATCCCAGCCTGATAAACCAGATCCTCGGCTTGAAGAGCAAGCTCGGATTTCGCGTGCTCCTGCATGATACGCACCATCGCGCCTACACTTCGCCGCGCGACATTTTGCAGTTCGATCTGCATCTTTTTGACGGCGTGCTGGCTTTTGGCGAGGCCATACGCCGCATTTACGCCAACGGGTTTGGCATGGAGCGCGCCTGGACGTTTCACGAAGCTGCCGACGTTCAGACCTTCCGTCCCATGCACGCGGCGAAAAATACCGACGTCCTCTGGATCGGCAACTGGGGAGACGACGAGCGCAGCCACGAGCTGGAAGAGTTCCTGGTATATCCGGCCGAGCAGCTCAACGAATTGAAGTTCGTGGCCTATGGCGTTCGCTACCCCCAGGAAGCGCGTACCCGGTTGGCGCACGCCAATATAGATTTCCGCGGATACCTGCCCAACCTGAATTCAGCCGAAGCCTATAACCACTCCAAAATTGCCCTGCATATTCCGCGGCGGCAATACGCCAATGGCCTGGGAGGCATTCCCACCATCCGCATGTTCGAGGTCATGGCCTGCGGAGCCTTTCTGCTGTGCTCCCCCTGGCAGGACGACGAAGGCTTGTTCCGCGCCCAACAGGATTATCTATGCGCCGGCGATGGCGCCAACATGCAGGCCATCGTGCAGGAGATGAGCCGCGACGAACGCGCGCGGTCGCAAATTGCAAGCAATGGATTCAATACTATTCTGCAGCGCCATACCTGCGCTCATCGCGCCGCGGAACTGATTCAAATTTGCCAGGAGCTCAGCCGATGAACATCTTCGTCTTCGGTTCCAGCATTACCAGTTCCTATTGGAATGGGGCCGCCACCTACTATCGCGGCATCTACAAGAACCTGCATGCCCTCGGCCACAAGATCACCTTCGCCGAGCCCGACATTTATGGCCGCCAGCAACATCGCGATGCCGGGCCCTTCGATTACGTGAACGTCATCGTCTACGAATCTCCGCGGCAAATTGATAATTTGCTGCAGCAGGCCTCGCAGGCAGACCTGGTCATCAAACATAGCGGCGTCGGAGCAGCTGACGAACGCCTGGAAAATGACGTGCTCCTTTGCTGCCAGGCTTACAGCTCACCCTGGGTCGTTTTCTGGGATGTAGACGCTCCCGCAACGCTGGCGCGCGTCGAGGAAAACCCTGCCGATCCCTTTCGCAGCCTGATTCCGCAATACGATGCCATCTTCACTTATGGCGGCGGTCCTCGCGTCTGCCGGCAATACCTGGAGCTTGAGGCCAGGCAGTGCTTTCCCGTCTACAACGCGCTGGATCCGCAGACGCATTATCCGGTTACGCCGCCCAGCATCTTACGCTGCGATCTTGCCTTCGTGGGGAACCGGCTGCCTGACCGGGAGAGGCGCGTGGAAGATTTTTTCCTGCAAGCCGCCGAACTTGCGCCCGAGATGAAGTTCATTCTGGGAGGCGAAGGCTGGGGCGATAAACCTGTGCCACGCAATGTCCGCAAGATCGGCCACGTGGGAACCGACCAGCACAATTTCGTGAATTGCTCTGCCCGCATGGTGCTGAATATCAACCGCGATTCCATGGCCAGCACCGGCTTCTCTCCGCCTACCCGCGTCTTCGAGGCCGCCGGCGCCGCCGCCTGCCTGATTACAGATTCCTGGGCCGGAATCGAGCAGTTCTTCGCGCCGGAAAAAGAGATCTTATTGGCATCTTCGGCGCGCGACGTGGTTCAACACCTGCGTACCGTAGGCAGCGACCAGGCAAAGGCAATTGGAAAAAATATGCGCCAGCGCGCCTTGCGCGACCATACCTACACCCAGCGCGCGTCGCAAGTGCATGAAATTCTGCAAAGCCTGCGCCGACCGGAAGAAGCAGCAGCGTAGATCAGTTTTGGAACATTCTGCGAACAAAACTTGATTTTGGCCGAGTGAGTAAGGGTCTTTTTCATGCCATCCAAAAAATAAAAAAGGAGCCCAAAGCTGGGCCCCTACAAGATGAGAAGTTTGTTAGAAAGTCAAGCGCACGCCGAACTGCAACTGGCGCCAACCATTCACCGGCAGCATTGAAGTAAAGCCGAGCGGCGTGGTGGGCGCCAGAGACTTGCTGCCCTGAACATTAAAAGTGGTAAACGTGGAGGCTGTGCTGAAACTCGGGCCCACTACGTTGTTCACGCTGGCGAAGTTCGAGCGGTTGAAGAGGTTGAAGCCTTCGGCAGTCAACTGGACGGCATATCTTTCGCCGATGGGAATGCGCCGGGCGACGCGCATATCGAAGGTCAGGAAGTCCGGACCGATGCCGCTGTTGCGCGGCACTCCGATTGGGCGGTCATTGGTGGCGTGGTTATCACCATTGACATCCGTTCCAGCCAGCAGATTAAAAGGATGCGAGCTGTTGTAGCGAATAATCGGCGAGAATGAAAGGCCGCCGAAGAGGCAGTCTATTCCGTCTGCGCACGTGCCCTTCCATGGGGTTTCAAAGGTCCCTGCGATCACCAGCTTGTGGCGCTGATCAAAGTCAGAGACAGCGCGTTCTGCGCGCAGGCTGGTGGTCTCATCCATGGGTGCATAGTCGCTGTTGAAATCGGTGGTCGTGTCGATTCCTTTGCTATAGGTGTAGTTCGCCATCAGGGTGAAGTGATGGCTGAAGCGCTTGTTAATTTCCAAAATACCACCGTTGTAAATTGCCGATCCCAGCGAAGAATAAACATTGTTCTGCAGAATCAGCGGATTCACAAAGCAAGGGTTGTTGAGCAGCAGAAAGCATTGCGGCGCTCGCCAGCTCCGAAAGGTGGCTACCTGGCCATTGCCCAGCGTTTGCGCTACCAGCGGCGCAGGCAGCAGGTTGGTATCAATAGCAACCGGAAGGTGGACGGTGTGAACGTAAATGTAACTGGCGGAAACCGAAAGCCCGGGCAGGAGCTCACGCTCCACTCCGAACGAAGCCTGCTGCGAGTATGGGTTCGCATAGTTGGGCTGCGCGCCGAAGAGCACGGTGAAGGGCGGAAGCGGGCCGGTATTGGCAACGTTGATGCCGAATATGGCCAGATTGGCGGGGGTGATGCAAGCGAAATTCGGAGCTACGGCATTTATGCAGTTGGTGAACACTCCCTGCGCAAACAGCGTTTGGAAGATGGCTGCCGAGTTGACGACGGGATTTCCAGGAATGCCCGTAAGCGGAACCAGGAAGTTGGCAATCTCCCGGTGGTTATTAATGTTGCCCAGGGTCTTGGCCACATTGGGAATCTGGTAATAAACGGGAGAGTAGAAAATCCCGTATCCTCCACGGACTACCGTCTTATGGTCGTTGAACGGGTCCCAGGCAAACGAGAGCCGGGGAGCAAAATTGTCGTTGTCGGTGTTTACAGTTCCGTATTGGGAATCCAGTTCATAGCGCAGACCGAAGCTGAGGGTAAAGTTGGGCCGGAGCTGCCATGCGTCTTGCGCATAAAAGGCAGTCAACGGCCGGGTGTTGGCGTCAATAGGACCGGTAGCAGGATCAACAAAACCCTGCTGGTAGAACGTCGGCAGCCCAAGGGAAAACGATTGCAAACCGTTGAGGGTGGCTGGGTTTGTGTTAAGCAGTCCGCAAGCTGCCGGCACCTGCAGGCAGGGGCTTAGGATGCCACCGGGAAGCGAGCCAAATTGGAAACGCCCAGACAAGAAGGTGTGAGACTCGGTATGGTTGCCACGCAGCAGTTCGTAAGCGCCGAATTTGAAGGTGTGGTGGCCACGAATCATGGTGAAGTTATCAGCAAATTCGTCGCGGCGCATGATGGTAAGACTAGGCAGGAAGATGTTGGTTCCCAGGGTTGCATAACCGGGAAGATCTAAGCCTGGTCCGCCGTTTATGTTTGGAATAACGTTAAAGTTAGAGTAACTCGTTTGGGCCCGGGCTTCATTCAAAGTATTCGGGCTGAACTCATGGAACCATGCTGCCTGCAGGGTGTGGTCAAGGGAACGGACGCTGCTGCCGCGCGAGATGCCGGTCAGAGAGGTTACGTCGGGATTGGCTTCCCGGTCGCGTCCATAGCTGTAGCGCAAATAGAGCAGGTTCTTGTCGCTGAATTGATGGTCCCAGCGTCCGGACGCCAGATATTGCTCTGTGTTAAAAGGAAAGAGGCCACCGTTGGTTTCAAACTGGTTCACCAGAAATTTACTCAGCGGGCTGGCGGCTGGATTGATGGTCAACACGTTATTCAAGATGGCTGCGCAAGTAGCGGCGGGCAGCGCGGGCTGACCGGTAAGGCAGGGAACAGGGGTGCCACCCAAGCCAGCCAGTCCGGTGATGATTGCCACTTGATTGTTGTTGGCCGTGGCCTGAGGAGCGAAGATGTTCGAATTGGTCAGCAGCGGGACCGCGGTCTGCCGATGATCGCGCAGGCCTTCAAAGGCCAGGAACAAGAAGCTCTTGTTTTTGATAACAGGAAAGCCGAGGGTTGCGCCGAATTGCTGCCGGCTCAAAGATTCTTTGACTTGCTGGCCTACGGCCGTGGTTGAGAATCCGCTGGCGGCCGACAACTGGCCAGGCTGCAGGGCACTGTTGATGGCAAAGCGGTCGCGGGCATCAAAGCGGGCATCGCGGAAGAAGCCATAAAGGCTGCCGTGCAGGTTGTTGGTGCCAGACTTGGAAACGATGTTGACGCTGGCGCCGCTGGCCGATCCTAGCTCTGCGTTGTAATTGCTGCGATTGATCTGGAATTCTTTGACCGCGTCCTGGCTCAGGGTCAGGCGCACGCCGCCGGCGTCATCATCGGCTTCGCCGCCGTCAATGGTCACGGTGTTGCCGCGTCCATTGCTTCCATAAAATGAGAGCCCACTCTGTGGCGTCTGCTTTACGCGAAAATCCTGGTCTGAAGCCAGCCGGGTGGAATCGTTCACGCCCGGCAGCAGCAGGGTATAGGTAAGATAGTCGCGGCGGTCAATAGGCAGGTCGGTAATAAGCTGCTGGTTGATGGTATCCGCCTGTTGGCCGCGTTCGGTTTCTACCAACGGCAGTTCGGTTGTCACCTCGACCGACTCCGCGGTCTGCGAGACTTTCACGCGAAAATCCAGAATGACCATCTGGCCCACATTCACTACGACGCCCTTCAGAATTTGGCCCTGAAATCCACCGGCATTCACGCTCACGTCATAGTTGGCCGGCGAAAGACCGGTCAGATGGTACTGGCCGCTGCTATTGGTGGGGGCCGTGCGTTTGAGGCCTTTTGCGACCTCGGTGGCGGTTACGGTCGCATTGGTTACAACCGCACCCGACGGGTCGGTAATGGTGCCGGTGATGTCACCGGAGGCGCCCACACCCTGGCTATAGCCCAGGCCTGTAAGCAGCAATAAACATAGCGCAACATTGCTCAGCAAATTGCGAAGTCTCATGGGTTCTCCTCTAAAGTCTTTAGTCACGTGTCTGAAAAGGCCTGCTCGTCAAACTATCGTCGAGCGACTACCTTTGGTCATACCGTGAATTTTGGAAAGGAAAGAATAGAGGGATTTTACCCCAACTTTGTGCAAAACGTTAGGAGATTCTCTGTTGTGCTTTGGATTTCCCCGCGCAGCCAGGAAGGAAATTGTCCCATATTGGTCCAAGATGGCTGTGGCGGCTGCCACGAAAAGCAAAGGAGCGCTTTGAAGCCAGACTGCGGCTATCTGGATTGGTTCCGGAAGCGCGAATATCGCAGAGCGGTATGCTTGCGGCGCTATACCCGCGCCGTTTGCCTCCACATTTCAGCCAGACCATGAATAACGTCTGGAGCAGCGTCGCCCAAGACCACATAGCGTAATCCACCCTGGCTCCAGCTCTCGACGCTCATGCCCGTAGGTTGCAGCGTAGAGGTGGTCGTCCCCGGCTTCCGATTCCACTCCGGGCTGTCCTCAAAAATGAAGACTGAGATTCGGTGCTGTTTGTACTGGCAGATGAGCTCAGCCCCGGAAGATTGCTGGAAGTATGCCAACCTTCCGCCCAGCAGGGAATAAGGCGTATTTTTCAACTCCGGCGGCTCGAAGGTGAAGGGCAGCTTGCCCTGATACCAGGGTTTGACTACGTGCTTGTCGCTGGAGATAACGTCCAGCGGGTTTGTACTGGCCAGGGTGGCCGTGTGGATATCTGCCAGCTCGCGGAACGGCGCCTGTGCTTGCCTGAACGCGGGATAGAGCAGCACGGCAAATAGCACCAGGACCGCGACCGCCAGGGCCGGCGCCCAGTTCCATCCCCAGGACCGCCGTTTCTTCGGAGTGACATTCTGCAGGATTTTCATCCGCAGCTCCAGGGGCGCTTCATATCTGTACTTATTACCGGCTGCCTGGGTCACACGCTTAAGCTGCAATCGTTCCACGACCTCTGCCGCGCAAGAGTTGCAGCCTCGCAGATGGGCGTTTACATCCGCCGTTTCTTCCGAAGAGAGCTCGGAATCTACAAATGCCCCGATTTTTTCGTGCCACAACTCGCAAACCATAATTAATAAACCAATTTCATTTCGATTTTCCAGCAGCGCTCCGCTCCGGAGTGTTGCCGGATTTTACGCCCGATTTTTTCTCCAGGCACTCGCGCACCGTTTTTCGCGCCCGCGACAATCGCGACATGACCGTGCCCACGGGAAGAGAAAGAGTCTCTGCAATCTCCTGGTACTTCAACTCCTCCACATCGCACAGCAGAAGCACCTCGCGATAGTGGACTGGCAGTTGCTCAATGGCTTCGGCCACGGCTTCGTGGTCGATCCGCTGCAGCAAAATTGTCTCCGGCGTGTTCCGGTCTGCGCCCGCGATATTTTCTTCCTCTTCCGGCTCGATGCCTACCGTCATCCGCGCCGCCAACCCCGTCCGGCAGTTGAGGAAAGAGTTCCTCAGGATGCGGAACATCCAGGCACGAAAGTTTGTCCCCGGCTGGAAAGAAGGGAAGCCCTTCAGCGCCTTAACATACGTCTCCTGAACGAGGTCCTCCGCCTCTTCGCGATTCTGGGTTAGCCAGCGCGCGAAGTTATACAGGGAATCGAAGAGCGGCATAGCCAGTTCTTCGAATTCACCTCGTTTGGGGGCATCCTGACTCACTGCCTCTAAGCTTAAACCATTTTCATCGAAAATTATTCCAGAGACCGGTTTCTAGTAGTGGTTCAATTCGTGTAGGGCCGGGGTCTCGCCGGCTGTCGCCTGGGCAATCTTGCCACGCCTTTCCTGTGCTGGATATTGCAAACCGTACCACTACCCGGTTTATTCCAAGCTGGAATAAAAACCTGTTGTGCTGGTTCTTAATACAGAACATCAGGAATACACAACATCAGGGCGTCCTGGTTGTTCAATAGAGTAATTTTTATCCTTTCTCCTCACCTTCCGGCATGATGCTGATTCGGCTGACGACGAACCAGCGTCATGCTGGAAGGCCCTTCCTGAAACTGCTGAGAGCAATGCCATAATGTGTCCGTGCGGCGCCGGGCTCAAGCCCATGTTGTGTCTGGAATCGCTGTACGGTCATATAGTCAACTGAGATGACCATAGTATAATTAGAGGATCCGGAGTGATGCGATGGAAAAAATTGCCATCTCAGAATTTAAAGCCAAGTGTCTGGCCGTGATCGACCAGGTGAATAAGACCAAGAAGTCAGTGGTCATTACGCGGCGGGGTGAGCCGATCGCGGAGCTGATTCCTGCTGCCGCCAAGGTGAAGCGCAAAGAATGGCTGGGCTCCATGAAGGACACCTTTGAAATTGTGGGAGACATCACCGAGTCTGTGATCGACATGAACGAGTTTGAGGCCTACCGCGATTGAAACTCCTACTCGATACTCATATTTGGCTTTGGAGCCGAGGAGACGCCAGGCTGATAGGTAAACGTGTGTGGGCGGAATTGGAAGACGAGGCCAATGAACTTTGGTTGTCGCCCATCAGCACCTGGGAAGCTCTGATACTTCATCGCAAAGGAAAAATCGTGCTACATGCGGACCCAATTCAGTGGATGAAGCAGATGGTACATGGATTTCATGAAGCGCCTTTGACCCATGAGATTGTTGCAACTGCAGAAGGATTGCAGTTAGCCCACGCCGACCCGGCTGATCGATTCCTGGCGGCGACGGCAAAGGTGTTGGAACTCACCCTGGTTACAGCCGACCGGAAGCTACTTGGTCTCGGTGACATTGCCACATTGGCCAATCGTTGAATAGCCCCACAAGATTCTCAAAAATTACGGCATGGGAATTGCCATAGAGGGGCTGGCAACCGGCAACTGAGAGGTGCTCTTAGTGTGCGGCCACGTTGCCGCCCTGCACATGTTTGGGCTTTTGCATAAGGAAAATCAGGGGAAACATGGCGGCGAAGGTTAAGCTCAGGAGAGCGAAGACGTCGTTGTATGACATGATGGCGGCCTGCTTCTTGATCATGCTGAATAGAACGGAATAAGCCTGATGAGTAGCTGTCGTCATATCGCTCCCATGCCCCATCAACATGGCGACAATTTTGTTCATCATCTGCCGTGTAAGCAGGTCATAGATGCTCACATGCCGGCTCAGGTCAGCGGTATGCATCTGCTCATGGCGGTTCTGAATGCTGATGACCGCGGCAATTCCGATGCTGGCCCCGATGTTGCGCATCAGGTTGAACAGGCTGGTAGCGTTGCCGATCTGCTCTTTGGGGATCTGATCGTTGGTGATGGTGGTCAGGGGAACAAAGAGAAATCCCATGGCAGAACCCTGGACGATGAGCGGCCAGAAGAAGTTCCAGTAACCCACATCCAGGCTGAGATGGGCAAATTTCCAGAAGCTGAATGTCGCCACCAGAATGCCGCCCCCCAGCAGGCGGCGTGCCTCGATCTTGCTCATCAGGAAGCCCACCACGGGCATCATGACAAATGAGCCCAATCCGCGCGGCAGCATGGCTACGCCTGCCTGCAGCGCTGGATATCCTAGTAGCGTCTGCAACAGCAGCGGAACCAGCGTTGTGCTTCCATACATCACAAATCCCAAAACGGTCATCAGGAATACGCCGGTAGCGTAGCTGCGGTTCTTGAAGACACGGAGGTCGACAACCGGATGTTCTGTGATCAGCTCACGAGACACAAAGAGCGCGAGTCCTCCTGCGGCCAGAACTGCGAGAGTGGTAATGAAACGGGAAGAGAACCAGTTATCCTCCTGGCCTTTATCCAGCATGATCTGCAGCGCGCCAATGCCCACCGCCAGCAGTCCCATGCCCCAGTAGTCAATCGCGGCCGTGGCGCGCTTGATATATGCCGGGTCGAAGACAAAAACATACGTCATGATCAGCGAGATAATCCCAATCGGCACGTTGACGTAAAACACCCAGCGCCAGCTGTAGCTATCGGTCAGCCATCCACCCAGGACAGGCCCCAGCATAGGCGCGACAACAATCCCCAGCGCCCAGAAAGCCATCGCCTTGCCGCGGTCTTTGGGAGGAAACACCTCCAGCAGAATCGCCTGCGAAAGTGGCTGCAGGCCTCCGCCGGTCGCGCCCTGGATGATCCGGAAGAAAATAAGGAAAGGCAGGTTGGGGGCGAAGCCGCACATGAACGACGAAATCGTAAATCCGGTGACCGAAGCCATGAGCAGGCGCTTGCGTCCGAAGAAGTTCGCCAGCCAGCCGGTCATGGGAAGAATAATTGCATTGGCTACCAGATAGGAGGTCAACGCCCATGTGGCTTCCTCCGGCGTGGAAGAAAGTGATCCGGCGATGTGCGGCAGCGAGACGTTCACCACTGTGGTATCGAGCACCTCCATGAATGTGCTCGTCATCACCGTGATGGCTATGATCCACGGATTGATCAGTGGGACGCCGGCCTTCGGATTCTGGGGACTGATTGGTGTCATCGCCATGACATGCGCATTATTTATTGGTCAGCACCGTGGGCACCACAGACATTCCCGGGCGCAGCAGATGCTGTGGGTCTTGTCCCTTTTCAAAGAGGATCTTTACCGGAATCCTCTGCACCACTTTCACGTAATTGCCAGTGGCATTCTCCGGCGGCAGCAAGCTGGTTTTGGATGCGGTGGCGGCGCCGAAGCTATCCACATGGCCGTCATAGTCCCGGTTATAGGCGTCTACGTGGATGACTGCCGGCTGGCCCACCCGCATGTTCCTGATCTGGTCTTCTTTATAATTGGCAACCACCCAGATATCTTCCAGCGGCACCAGCGCCATGAGCGGCTCGCCGGCCTGTATGACCTGCCCTAACTGCACCTGCTTATTGGTTACTACGCCATCCACGGGAGCGCGCACTGTGGTGTACTCCAGGTTGAGCCTGGCCTGCTCCTCGGCGGCAGCGCGGGTCTGCACCAGTCCTTCTGCGCCGCCGGCCCGGGCCTTGGAGACAAATACCTGATCGGGGGCCGTGCTGGCGGCCCTTACCTGGGCCTGGGCCTGCTGCACGTGACTTTGTGCTGTGGCCACGCCGGCCTGGGCTGAATCCACCGCAGCGCGGGCGGCCCTCTCTGTAGTCGTTGCGGCATCATATTGCTGCTGCGATATTTCGTCGCGGCCAATCAGTTGCTGGTAACGCTTCAAGTCATCTGCCGTTTTGTTGTAATTAACGGTTGCCTGGCGCAGGTTGGCCTGGGCGCTATCCACTTCTTGCTGTGCTGCTGCCAAATTGGCCTGCGCAATGGAAAGCTGGCTGGTGTAGGTGGCTGAAGTGATGGGTACACCGGTGCGCGCCGCCTCCGCAGAGCCCTGGGCATCGGCCAGATCGCCTTCGGCCCTTTGCAATGCAACCTGGTAATCGCGCTGATCAAGTTGCACCAGCACACTTCCTGCTTTGACCGGCTGGTTATCGTTCACATTGACGCTGACCACGGTGCCACTTACGCGAGGCGCGATGGGAACAACATAGCCTTCAATCTGGGCGTCATCGGTGGATTCGCGAGCGTGGTAATACATCCAGAAAGCAAGGCCGCCTGCGAGCAGCACAATGAGCACTGCGAGAATGATCCACTTCGCCTTGGGATGCTGCGCCAGGAACGATTTCTTTTCAATAACGGGCTGCTCCAGGGGAGTGTCATCCACTCTTTCCTCGGCAATCTCGTCAACTTCCGGTTTCAAGTCGAGTTCGGGCATTAGTGCCTCTCCGCTAAAAATTCTTTGATCGATATTTCCGCCAGACCTACGGCCTTCGCCAGCGATGCCTTGGCGATGTTGTGGGCATACACGCTGCTGATATAAGTTTCATTGGCGTTGGCCAGCGCCTCTTGTGCCTGCACCACCTCAAGGTTGTTGGTCACCCCGGCGGCAAAACGGTCGCGCGCCTGGCCCAGGGTTTCTGCCGCCAGATCAATCTCTTTGCTGGTGACCTCCACCTGGTCGGCGGCAGACTGCACATCAAGAAAGGCCTTTCGCACTTCGGAATCAATTCTTCCGCGCGTATCTTCCAGTTCGGCACGGCGCTGCTGCAGCAGGGCATCCGCCTGCAGGGTATCGGCGCGCACCTTGCCGCCCTGAAAAATAGGGATGTTCAGTCCGACAGCAGTGCTGAAGGTGCCGTGCGAGTGCCCGAAGGTGCGCCCAAGATCGCCGTAGTTGCCATCCACCCCCAAAGTGGGAAGATATTCCGCAGTGGCGCCGTGGCGATTGGCTTCTGCCGAGCGCAGCAAGGCCTGCGCCCGCAGAAAGTCGGCGCGATGCATATACGCATCTGCCAAAGCTTTGTCGAGAGTGACGACGGGCGCGGGAGCATAGGGCATTTTGTCAGCCAGGTTGAATTCCTGGCCGCTGGGCAGGCCGATGGCGCGGGCCAGATCGAGCTTGTCTTTGGCAAACTGGTTTTTTGCAAAAAGAAGCTGCTGCTGCCGTGATTGCAGCTCCACCTGGGCGCGCAGCGCATCAATGCCCGCTACCAGGCCGGCCTTTCGCATGTTGACCGCCTGATCGTAAGCCGTCTGCGCGGTTGCAAGCTGGCTCTGCGCCGAATCAACCCGCGCTGACGAAGCTACTGCCTGCAAATAAAGATCGGCGACCGCTACCACCACAATCTCACGCGCATCGGCATACGAAAGCCTGGCCGCCTGCTGATCGAGCGATGCCGATTTTTCTTTGTCCCATAAAGAAAGGTCCACCAGCGATTGTGAAAGCGAGGCGCGGGCGTCGCTCAGGCTGAACGGCCCCACAATGGCGGGCACGCCGGGAATAGGCGGCAAGCCAAAGGCGGCTAGATTGTTCTGTTGCACAGATTCCGAGATCTGTGCTGTAACGTCTGGCAGCAGTTTGCTCAGAGCACGCAGGCGCGCTGCCTGCGCGCTGCGGATATCCTGCGTTCCCTCGATCAATCCCAGATTTTGCTTCAGGCCCAGGTCAATAGCGGCGCGCAGCGGCAGCTCCAGCACTGTATCTGTTGCCCTGCCGCTGGGAACGCTGCCGGTATAAACCGGCGGGATCTGGGCTGTGACTGATCGCAGGGAGTCCGTCGTGGTTTGTCCCCACACGCAAGCCGCTGGCAGCACCACCATTGCCGCGGCGGCTGCGATCTGCCTGCATCCTCTTTGTATGGCGCATCTACTCACGATCATTCCTCATCGGGGTTGGAGCCTCGGCTTCTGCCGCCGGCTTCAACAACGCTAGTTGGATGAGCTTTGTGACTTCGCGGCGGCGCATTTCGATCCCTTTTTTGCTCCACGGGTCGTGGCTGCTCAAAATTCGTATGACGGAGCTGCTGACGAAATAAGAGTTCATCATGCCGTTCATCGAGTACACGAAATGTTCGGGATCGAGCGCATGAAACTCTCCCGCTTCAATCCCTTCCCGCACGATCTTGCGCAGCGCAAGATGCACCGGCTTGATGTATTTTTGCGCCAGCTTGACCAAATGCGGAGAGGCGGAGCGGCCCTGGCGCAGGACCTCCTGGTGCACGAGCCGCAACCAGGAGGGTGACTCACGCTGCGCGAACTCAAAATACGCGTTCACGTAAGCCAGAAGCTTGTCTCGCAGGGATTGCGGAGCCTCGAGTGTAGTAAGCACCCGCGAGCTCCAGCTCGAAAGAATCTCCTCCAGGGCCGCTTTGTAGAGAAGTTCCTTGCTCTTGAAGTAATAAAAAAGCAGCGCAATGTTGACCCCGGCTGCTTTCGCGATGGAATCCATGCGGGCGCCGGCAAAGCCCTGTTCGGCAAATTCCTCGATCGCGGCCGCGAGGATGGCAGGGCGGGCATTCAGGGCTTTCTCGGGCGGTCGGATTAGGGCCGTCTTGGGCATGTTTAAGTAAGTACTTAATTAGAGTATAAAGGAGAGACAAGGGATGCGGGAAATTTAAAAGCGCGTGAATTAAAAAAAAGAGTTCCTGCGGTGGACAGATGGAGTACTTGGAGGAGCAAGGGCAAATCTCCCCTTTGTGTCCTTAGTGTGTATTCCTTTGTGCCCGCTGTGGTTATCTTTTTGCGAACTGATACTCGATGTAATGCGGGTATCTTTAACCTTGCGAGTGCGTCAACTGAGAACCGAGAACTACCTAGAACCTGAACCTTACGCCCAACTGCGCGGCAAATGGGATTCCTACCGTCGTTCCCGGGCCAAAGAAATCTCCCAGGGCGCCCGCGGGAACGCGCAGGTCTTTAATGCTGCGTACGGGCTTGGTCACCGTACAGGCGGTGTTCAAGCATAGGGCGGTCACGTTGGCGGTATTGTCAACCGGGATGGGCAATCCGGCAACGTCTCCCACGTAGTTGTTGCCCGGGTTTTGCCGATTCAACAGGTTGAAAAACTCAGCGAAGGGAGTTATGGAGCCTTGCTCACTGATTTTAAATGCCCGGCTCACGCGCATATCCACCTGCGCGAAGGGCGTGCCGCGGAACTGGTCGAGCGTGGTTTGCACGCCATTCACAATCACGCGATCATTGTTGAATACGCCGTCGCCGTTCAGGTCGTCGGCAGAATCGGCCATAGTGAAGGGGCGTGCGCTCTCCAATTGGGAGAGCGTCGAGACCTCAAATTTCCACGGCAGGTGGGCGGTAGCGGCAATCACAAAGCGGTGGCGCACGTCTTCGCCCGAGGGGCCATGATCTCCCGGTCCAAACGGATTCCGCACATCGCTCACGCCGTTCACATAATCGAACAGTTCGCCTACGGTTGCTCCCCAGGTGGTGGCGTTGGCCAGCGTGTAGTGCGCCGTCATGCTCAGCCAGCGGGAGTTGTGCTGCACTACGAAAGAGACTCCATCGTAGCGCGAGCGATTGTCGGTGCGGAAAACAGAAATGTTGTTGGGTATGGCGGCGGGCAGCGTAATGCCCGATACGTATTCGTATCGGCGGTACTGATGCACTCCCTGCTGGTGTTCATAATGAGCGTCTATGCCCCAGGTGCGATTGAATGTGTGCTCCACGCCGGCGCTGGCTTGCAAGGCATAGGGGGTGTGATAGTTCGGATTAATGAGCGCGGCCTGGTCGCCGGGATTGAGGGTTGTATCAACCGCGCGCAGGGCATCGATCCAGCCATTTTGCGCCAGATCGTTGTAATACATTCCCACCCCGGCGCGGATTACGGTGCTGGCCGATCCACCGGGAGCATAGGCAACGCCCAGGCGTGGAGCAAAAGCCTTGCGATAGTCATGCGGGATTCCGAATGGCAACGGAGCCCCGGGAATCCGCAGCAGCGCCAGCGCGGGATTTTGCGACTGGTCGGCTCCGTTGGAACTAAAGAGGCCGAAGGTGGTGTCGTAGCGCAAGCCGTAGTTCACGGTAAAGCTGGGCGTGACGCGCCAGGAATCCTGCGCATAAAGACCAATACGTTGAACGCTTTGCTTGAACTGGCCATTGCCTCCAGCAGAATCTGTGATATTAGCAAGTGGATTTCCCGAGCTGTCCACCGGGCAAGCTGTTGGATCGGGAGGCACAGCATTTGGATCGCACGTAAAGAATGGCGCCAGGCTTTGTGCGCTGCTCACCAGATCGCTGGGATTCATCCCCAAAAGTTGGATGAGCCTTTCCGGGCTGTCGGCTACGCGGCCGCTCAGCACCGGCTCTTGAATAAAGTTGATGCCGAACTTGATGGCGTGCGCGCCGGTGGTATGGGCGACATCGTAACGAAACTGGTATTTCTGCTGGTCGCGCTGAATTGGGAAGTTCGTAATCGCGGTTGCAAACTGGTTGTCGCCGAAGGTCTCAAAGCCCGAAGTGGTATGAAAATTTGCGCTGAAGGGAAACGCCAGCGCGAAGCCGAGATTTGAATTGCGCTGCTTGGTATGGTGAAAGCTGTTGGCTTGAAAGGTAAAAGAGCCCAGCCATGCGGGCGTGAACTGAAACTGGTTGTTGATGAGCACGCTCCAGTAATTTGAGTTCGTAAGCGCGCCGGCTGACGGCAGCGTAGCCTGCTGGATCAGGTCATTCTTTGTGCGGCTCCAATCCAAAGCTCCGCGCAGGAACCACTGCGAGCGCGCCGATTGCGCCCAATCGAGACGGGTATCGTGCAGAAAGTCTTTGAAGGGCACGTCCACCGAGCTGGGAACAATGATGGCGGGAACGTTTGGAATCTGGCCCAATGCCGCCAACTGTGCCAGCGCCTGGAATTCGCTTTGTGTGGTGTTGCTGTAGGCGATGCTGGCATCTTCCTGCACATATTCGAGCGAGGAAAAAAACCAGAATTTATTTTTTACCAGCGGCCCGCCCAGGGTGGCAATTCCATTTTGCCGCGAGAAGGGTTGCTTGGGATTGGGTTCAGGATTATCCAACCGGTTGCGCGCATTGAGCGCCTGCTCGCGAAAATAACCGGCCAGGTCGCTGTGCCAGTGGTCGGTTCCTCGCCGGGTGGAGATGATGATGGAGCCTCCGTTGGTGCGCGAGGTGTCGGCATCATACTGCGCCGTGCGAATGGCGAATTCCTGCACTGCATCGGGCGAATAGTTTTGCAGAAAGCCGCCAATATAATCGTCATTGTTATCGCCGCCGTCTACCGAGAGGTCCACATTCAATCCCGAGCTGCCGCCGAATGAGACCGCCGTGATGCGCGCCTTGGTTGGATCGGAAGGCTCGACCGGCTCGGTCATCGGGCTGAGGTAAGCGATGTTGGCAAAGCTGCGGCTGGCCAAAGGTAGCGATACCAGGTCTTTCGCAGTGACCACGCTTTGCTCAACGCTGCTGGTAGTGTCGATGGTCTGGCTGGTAACGGATTCTCCGCGCCCCTCGACCTGCACGCTCTGCTGGGCGATTTGAGGCTTCAGGACAACAGCGACGGTGGCAACCGATCCCACTGCAATCTTTACCGCGGAGCGCGTGGTGGCAAAGCGCGGGGCTGTGACTTCAAGCTGATAATCGCCGGGATGAAGCGCTTCCAGGCGAAACTCTCCCATGCCATTGCTGGTGGTGCTGCGGCCCAACTCCGGGCCCGAACCCACCAGAGAAACCTGGGCGCCGGCAACGCGGGCGCCGCTGCTGTCGCGAATGGTGCCGGAGAGAGCGCCATCCGGATTCTGGGCCAAAGCAACACCGGCGAAAAACAGAAAAACTGCAATGATGAAATAGAAACGGAGCCGTAGGTTTGAAAAATTCATGTTGCCTGTCTTTCAGCAGATGAATGCAGAAGTCCGTGCAGCGTAAGAGGCTTAATGTAGCTGAGCAGGCACAACTACTACCACGCCTCGTAGTTCACACTAACTGTTTTGGTGACATCTACAGTTAGTGACATCTACAAGCAGATCGTTACCAGAGCAGGTTGGCCTCTTTCCAGTGGGCAGTTCCGTTGAGGCCGCGAGCAGAGTAGAATAGGTGGCGCATGAGCTTTCCCAGATTTACGTTGCGCGGCTTTCAGCCTCCTCGCGAAGTGGCCCGTCTTTCGCTTGGCGAGCTGGAGCGGCGCGCCATGGAAGTGGTCTGGCAAAAGCGGGAAATTTCGGTGCGCGACCTGTTTGACGATCTGCAGCAGCACTGGGCCTACACCACGCTCATGACTACGCTCGATCGTCTGCACAAAAAAGGGATATTGAATCGCCGTAAGGAAGGCAGGGCATTTCTTTATTCGCCGCGCATTTCGCGGCAGCAGCTCGACCAGGGGATTGCCACCGACCTGATTGATTGCCTGCTGGCGCACAGCGCCGGCGATACCGCTCCGCTGCTCTCCTGCTTCGTTGAGGTGGTGAGCGAAAAAGACCGCCGCCTGCTGGATGAGCTCGAGCGCCTGGTGCGCGAAAAGCGAAAAACCCTGAAAGGGGAGAAATGACCATGTACCTCGCCCTGGGAGCATCTCTGGCGCTGGCATGTTTTCTTCCGCTGAATGCATGTTTCTCCCTCTTCGCGCGATTTCTTTTTCATCTGGGGATGAAAACCACCCCGCGCGCGCAGACTGGCGCGACTTTTTTGTTTCTTCTCAAAATATTTCCAGCATGCATCTCCGCGCTGTGCATCTTGTTTCTTGTAATCCCCTCGTATCTCATTTTGGAGCCGGGAGCCACAACCGAGCGCATCAGTTGGGTGTTGCTCTCGCTGGTCGCGCTTTCGGCGTTGTTGTTTACCTGCGCTCTGCTGCGAGGCCTGGCCTCCTGGCGCCGGAGCCGTCTTATATTGCGTGACTGGTTGCGGCGCAGCCATCCAGTTTCTCTGCCAGGCGTCAATATCCCGGCCTACAAGCTGAAAGAATCTTTTCCGGTCATTGCGGTGATTGGCGCCTTGCATCCGCGCCTGTTTGTTTCGGAGCAGGTATTCGATGCGCTCAATGCGGAAGAGTTCACGGCCGCCATTCAGCACGAGATCGGCCATTTGGCCGCGCGCGATAATTTAAAGCGCTGGTTTGCCGGAATGTGCCCTACGGTCCTGTTCTTTCTGCCAGGAGCGGAAAACCTCAGCCGCACCTGGCACGCCGCTTCTGAAGAGTCGGCCGATTGTTACGCCGTGCAGCAGGGAAGGGTTCCACCTTTGAACCTGGCCTCGGCCCTGATCAAAGTTTCGCGCATGATGCCCGATTGCAATCCGGTTGCGGTTCCCACGGGCGCTTATTTCCTCGAACACGACGACCTGCCCGATGTCGCCCGCCGCGTGCATGCCTTGCTCGACGCAGCCGATTCTTCCTCCCCGATTGCAGGGCCCCAGAGCGCCGCTCGGCGCCGTCAACTCCTGTTTTGCGGATTGCTTGCTTCCTCAATCTTCGTTCTGATCGCCTCTTATCCAACCCTGCTGCTGGGCGTGCATGAAGTGCTGGAAAGATTTCTGCGCCTGGTGAGCTAGGCTCCAGGGGTCCTCATTAAATTGTCTTGGCTTCAAAGCACTATGCCGCGACTCCGCTTTGCCGCGATCGCTGACATTCACGGGAACCTTTGGTTGAGCATAACTGTTATCGGTCGGCCTTTTTTAGTTGCTGCGCGTGGGCAGGGCCGGATGCTCTTGCGGCAATTTTCATTGTGCAAGCCAAAAGTAAGTGTATACTTACTTTTAAGCGGGCAGTGTAAAAGGGGATGCTTATGAAGAAAATGACAGGCGTTCTGGTTCTTGGCTTGCTTGTATTGTGCGCTCGGAAAAGTTATTCTGCGCCAGCCACTTCGCAGGGGCAGTACAAACAGGCAATAGGTCTTCTGCTTGGCAATAACACGAGCACGCAGGATCAAGACGAAGCTTTGCATCTTTTGCGCCTGGCCGCTGATCAAGGTTATATTCCGGCCGAGACCGGCTTAGGAACCGTGTATGAGAGTGGCAGCCTGGTCACAAAAGATATTCCCCAGGCTATTGTCTGGTACACCAAGTCTGCGGAACAGGGCGATTGGATTGCGCAGTTGTCTCTGGGCAGGCTCTACTTTCTGGGTGACGGAATTTCTCGCGATACAACGACGGCAAAAAAGTGGTTCCAGCAGGCTGCAGCTTCAGGTGACGGTGGCGCCGCATTCTATCTGGGCCTATTGAATGACGCCGGCCAGGGTACCACCACAAATTATGCCGAAGCAGCCCGCTGGTATAAGCAAGCTGCAGAGGCTGGCAATCCGTTTGCGCAGCAAGCGCTGGCGTCGCTCCTGCTGCGCGGGCAAGGAGTGCCGCGCGATCTTCAGCAAGCTTATGTCTGGCTGCTGGTGGCCTCTGAGTTCGGCAACCATGAGGTGAACACCCAGTTGCAATCGATGGAAGCCGACCTCGGCAAGACAGGAGCCGATGCGGTGCGACAACAAGCCGTGACTTTGCACGATCAGATCGCTCAGAATCGCGCCGGAAATGAATGCAATGGCTGGCCGGGCCAGTACAGCCAATCGCCAACTGCGCCCCCACTCTTGCTCCAGAGTTCTTGTGAGAACACGAGATAAAATCAAAAGGTTTTAAAGTTCGCCTTATCTAGTCGTCACAATCTAGTCGTCACACTTTTCTCTCCGTTTTTGTTGCTTTGCATCCATAGCTACAGTTGTCATCTGAAGGAACCTTATATTGCTATATAGCTTATTAGACTTTTGAATCGAAACTTTGAACCACTGGTTTAGTGTTGCCAAAACCGCTATATAGTTCTATACTTGCCGCCGCTGGTATTTCCCCCCTCTGGAGGTAATCCTAATGACACAGAGTTACTCAGCTCGTCTGTTCCTGAGCCTGCTTGCAATTATCCTGGCACTGGTCACCTGTTGCGCTCCCGCGTTTGCCCAAAATAACAACGATAAAGATGAAGGCCATGGCGGTCACAGTGCCAAAGTCCTCGCCGGATACTTCGAAGAGTGGAGCATCTACGGCGCGCACTACAACATTGCCGACCTGCAAAACAACGGCGTGGCCGGCAAGCTCACGCATTTTTACTATGCTTTCGGCAACGTTGCTCCCACATCGGGCGCGCCCGATGCCATGTGCCACATTGCCGATTCATGGGCCGATTTTCAGACACCCTTTCTTCCTCCGGTCAATGGCATTGCCGATACCGCGCCTTTATTTGGGAACTTTGCCGAACTGGTGAAGCTCAAGCAGCTTCATCCTAATCTCAAGATCCTGATTTCTCTCGGTGGGGCCTCGGCTGCCAACACCGCGGGATTTGCCTTTGCCGCCAGCACGCCGCAACTGCGCGCGCAACTGGCTGCATCGTGCATTGACATGTTCGTCAAGGGCAATGTCGCGGCAGGCGTTTCTACCGGCAACCTGTTCGACGGGATTGACGTTGATTGGGAGTTCCCCGCCGCCGCCGATAAGCAGAACTTCACGCTGCTTCTGCAGGAATTTCGCAACCAGTTAGACGCATTGGGAGCGGCCAACAAGACCCATTACCTGCTCACCATTGCCGCGCCCGCCGGGGAGCAGAATTTTTCTAATATTGAGCTGGCCAAAGTCGCCCGGCAACTGGATTTCTTCAATATCGAAGGTTACGACTACCACGGCACCTGGGAGACGACCACCAATCACCATGCTCCGCTTTTCGGTTCCAGGCAGGTTCCCGACAATTTCTTTATTGAATTCACCATCGATGCTTATCTTGATGCCGGCGTGCCTGCGCGCAAGCTGCTATTGGGCTTGCCCTTTTATGGACGTGGTTGGACAGGAGTTCCAAATGTGAACCACGGGCTTTATCAGACTTCTACCGGCGCTGCCCCCTCTCCTGCCGGAGACACGCTCGCTACCGATGGCGTGGCGACCTTCGCCACATTGCAGGCCCAAACCGGCGCCCAGAGTTTCTTTGACCCGCAGAGATTCGCGCACTGGACCTACAATCCCACCACCCAAACATTCTGGTCATTTGATGACGAGCTGACCACACGCCTGAAGATGCTGTACGTGAACTTCCGAACCCCGGGAGGCCTGGGTGGAGCATACTTCTGGGCTTTCAAAGATGACGATGCCAACGGCACCCTGGCCAAGACGATGGCATCCGGCTTAGGACGTTAGAAGCTCTTCCGGCCACAGCGAATTCAGCCCTCCCCCAAGGCCGAATAACCGTAGAGACGCAGCATGCTGCGTCTCTACGGTTAAAGTCGCGTAGAATGTCCAAGACTGGGTTCGCCACATGCGCAAAATTCCTCTTTTGATTTTTGTGGTTGCTGTTTCTGCCGCGCTGCTGTACGCCGAAGAGTACACTCTCGGCCCCGACTCGCAGCGCCAGCCGAATGTTCCCAAAGGCACAGTCACCAAGTATTCCTGGACAGCCAGTAAGATTTATCCAGGGACCACGCGCGATTATTGGATTTACGTCCCGGCACAGTACAAAGCCGAGAAGCCCGCCTGCGTGATGATCTTTCAGGATGGCAAAGGCATGGCGGACGAAGCTGGCAGCTTTCGCGTTCCCATCGTTTTCGACAACCTGATTGCGAAGGGCGACATGCCGGTGACCATCGGAGTTTTTGTCAATCCCGGGGTGATGCCAGCGCTTGCTCCTACGCAGCGGGAGCGCTACAACCGCAGCTTCGAGTATGACGCGCTTGGCGATCGCTACGCGCGTTTTCTTATTGAAGAAATTCTGCCTGAGGTCGCTAGGCACTATAACTTGTCCAAAGATCCCAATGACTACGCCATCGCAGGATCGAGCTCCGGCGGGATAGCCGCTTTCAACGCGGCTTGGAACCGGCCTGATGCTTTTCATCGCGTCATGAGCTTTATTGGCAGTTTCACGAACCTGCGCGGCGGGCAGGAGCTGGCCACACTCATCCGCAAAACCGAGCCCAAGCCGTTGCGTGTATTTCTGCAAGATGGCAGCGCCGACCAGAACAACTACGCCGGCAACTGGTTCCTGGGCAACCAGGAGATCTTTTCCGCGCTGCAGTTTGCCGGATATGAAAGCAACTTCGTCACCGGCACCGAAGGGCATAACGGCAAGCATGGCGGCGCAATTTTCCCGGATGCGCTGCGCTGGCTGTGGAAAGATTATCCCAAGCCGGTTTCGAAGCCCACGCAGGTCAACGAGCGCGGAGTCTATACCATTTTGGAACCGGGCAAAGAGTGGGAGCATCTGGGCGAGGGCTATCATCTCAGCGCAGATTCTACGGTCGACAAGGATGGAAACGTCTATTTCACCGATGCTCCGCACGATCGCATCTACAAGATCGATCTGAACGGCAAGATTACCCTCTGGAAAGAAAATACCGGCGGGGCACATGGGCTGATGTTCGGTCCCGATGGCAAGCTTTATGTCTGCCAGCACGACCGCAAGCGGATGATCGCTTATACACCCGACGGCAAAGAATCCGTTGTGGTCGACGGCGTGTCAATGCATCATCTTGCGGTCACGCAGCACAACGAGTTGTACTTTACCGAAGCGCCGAACCACCACATCTGGTTCGTGGATGCTCAGGGCAACAAGCGTGTTGTGTCTTCTGAAGTTGAGTGGCCCACTTCGGTGCGCCTTTCCTCCGATCAGTCGCTGCTCGTCGCTGATGACCCACGCCGCAAATGGGTGTGGTCGTTCCAGATACAGCCTGATGGATCGTTGGCCAATGGCCAACCCTTTTATCGCCTGGAGACACCCGATGATTCTTCGCAGAGCGATGCTGATGGAATGGCCTTTGATACCGAGGGTTTTCTTTATGTGGCTACTGCCCTCGGGGTGCAGGTCTGTGATCAGACTGGCCGTGTCGCGGCTATCATCAATAAGCCCCAGGGCGCGGGCGAGAGTCTGGAGGGCATTGTCTTTGGCGGTCCAAACATGCAATGGTTGTATGTGACGGACGGGAACAAGATGTACCGGCGGCAGGTAAAACGGCAGGGCGTGGTTCCATGGAACCCGGTAACACCGCCTATGCCGCGCTTGTAGGAAGCTGTGGACCCTCTTTACATCCGCGTGCACGAGCGCGACAACGTCGCCATCATCGTCAATTCTGAAGGACTGGCGGCCGGCACGCGCTTCCCCAGCGGTCTTACGCTTACCGAACACATTCCGCAGGCGCATAAGATTGCGTTGCGCGATCTGGAACGTGGCGAGCCAGTGCTCCGCTACGGCCAGATCATTGGACATGCCGCGCGCGCCATCAAAGCCGGTTCCTGGGTTCGCGAAGACGCCATCGAAATGCCGGGGCCGCCCCGCCTGGATGATTTGCCGCTGGCTACGGCGCCGCCCGCGCCGCAGCCGCCGCTCGCCGGACACACCTTCGATGGCTTCCGCAATCAGGATGGCAGCACAGGCACAAAAAATATTCTGGGCATTACCACCACAGTGCAATGCGTCGCTCCGACGGTGGACTATGCCGTGCAGCGTATCAAGGAAGAAATCCTGCCGCGCTTCCCCCATGTGGATGACGTCGTGGCCATCACCCACACCTACGGTTGCGGCATTGCTCTTGACGCGCCGGGGGCTGAGATTCCCATCAGCACGCTGAAGCACATCAGCACGCATCCCAACCTGGGCGGAGCGCCGCTGATCGTGAGCCTGGGATGCGAGAAGCTGCAACCCGAGCGATTATTTCGCGATCAAAGCTTGGCGCAGCTACAGGTATTGAATAACGACGATCCCCTGTTGATCCGCATGCAGGATGAGCGCGGATTTGGCGAGGTAGTAAGCGCGATTCTGCATGCCGCGGAAAAGCGGCTGGAAATTCTGAACCGGCGGCAGCGAACGGCGGTGCCGGCATCGGAGCTCGTGGTTGGTTTGCAGTGCGGCGGAAGCGACGCGTTTTCGGGAGTTACCTGCAATCCGGCGGTGGGTTTTGCGGCTGACCTGTTGGTGCGCGCCGGGGCGACCGTAATGTTTTCTGAGGTGACGGAGGTGCGCGATGCGGTCCATTTGCTCACGCCGCGAGCTATTAATAAGGATGTGGCCCGCTCCCTGATCCGCGAGATGAAGTGGTATGACGATTACCTGGCGCGCGGCTCAGCCGACCGCAGCGATAATCCTACACCGGGCAACAAGCGCGGGGGACTGGCGAATGTAGTTGAAAAAGCTCTTGGCTCCGTCGCCAAAGCCGGAACCTCGGCGCTGATGGCGGTGGCGGCGCAGGGTGAGAAGGTAACGGCAAAGGGTTTGGTCTTCGCTGCCACTCCCGCGAGTGACTTTATTTGCGGAACGCAGCAGTTGGCCTCGATGAATCTTCATATTTTTACCACGGGCGAAGGCAGTCCGTATGGCCTGGCGATGGTTCCGGTGATCAAAGTTTCTTCGCGTACGGCCCTGGCCGAGCGCTGGCCCGACCTGATTGATATTGACGCCGGCCGCATCGCCACCGGCGGCGCAACCATAGAAGAGGTCGGGTGGGAGATATTTCGCTTTATTCTCGACGTGGCCAGCGGCAGAAAAGAGACCTGGGCCGAGCACTGGGGCTTGCACAATGCTTTGGCGCCTTTCAACCCCGGGCCGGTGACCTAGCGAAAAGCTGTGCTATCAAGTAAAAAGAGCCTGCCGAGGTTTCAGCAGGCTCTTGCTTCTGTAACGCGAAACAAAAACTCGTTAGAAGTTAAGTTTCGCTCCAACGTAGACTGTGCGGCCGTTCGCATTGGTAAATTGCGGCTGGCCAAAGCCGGTACCGAAGAGTCCGTTAGTCGCAGAGTTGGGAAGCGGATTAAGACCGGCATTTTCCAGGAAACTATCAACGTTCGCGAAGTTGAAGTGGTTGAAAGCATTGAGGGCCGTCAGATGTATTCTCAAGGAGACTCGCTCGGTGATCCTGGTGTCCTTGGAGATGGTGAGGTTGAAGATGTTCTGGGGAGCATCTCGCAGAGCGCCGCGCGGCACGTTACCGAAGGGCGTGCCGAAGGTCTGCTGCGCGGTACCCCCGTTGATAATGAATCGTACCTGGTCGGCGGTCGCGCTGACAGGCGCCTGGGTAGAGCCAAAGGTTGTTCCCGGACCCCGGAACTGCCCTCCGGCATTCAACGAGTTCATACTGAGTAGCTGATTTGGGTTCGTTATCGTGGTATTGCAGGCGCCGGGATTGAATGCACTGTTCGATGGCGTGATACCAAAAATCGTCTTGCAAAAATCCGCGGCAAAAATACCCACACTGTCCGCAGGAGCATGACGATTTCCATAAAACGGACGGGCGACATCAGCGCCAAAAAAGGCGTTGGTAAACGCACTATCGTAGAAATTTCCCGTGGCACTCCTTTCAGCTTCGGTAAAACCCTGGAGCGGAGTATAGGGCTGGCCTGAAGCAGCAATATAGTTTCCGGAAATCGCCCAGCCCCCCAATAAATGACCTGAGGCCCCGTGCTGCTCCCTAAAGAATGGCAGTTGTTCGGTGAACAGAAGCGTGAATACATTCGGAGTGTCGAAGGCTGAAACTGAGTATTCGGCCCCTCTGGCCCAAATGGGGTTCTGCGAGAATGCCACGGTATTGCCTGCCGCGTCGGTGCTGAAGACCTCGCTGGTGTTGTCCAGGGTCTTGCTCCAGGTATAACCGGTGCGCATGGTCAACTGTTTGAAGAGGTTGTTGGCGCGGAACTCCAATTGCAGCCCATTGTAATAAGAGTAGCCGGTGTTGCCACGGGAGTTGACAATTCCCTCGTTGCAATTTACACGGCCTATGGCAACGGGATTAAAGGCCTGAGCCGCGGTGCATGGCGTAAGATTGTCGGGCACTAAAGTGGGAAAGTCAGTCTTGAGGTCGGCAATAAATGGATTGCCGTTCAGCGACTGGAACAAATGCGTGGCATGGTTCCCGACGTAGCGGGCCTCAAAGACTGAGTTCTTGGTAAGCTCACGTTCGAAGCCAAAGGTCCAGGTATGGACGCGGTCAGCCTTGAGATTCGACGGAATCGAGTCCTGGGGAAAAAGCCGGGGATCGGTTGGGACCGTGAACAAGGGGCTCAACTGGGCACGCACTCCATCCCCTGTGGGCGTCGCCGGCAGCGAAAACGGCGTCGCTGCGGGGCCGGTGAGCACCGGCAGATAGGTATTTGGCGCTGAGGTCGCGATATTGGTATAGATGTTGTAAAACGCCGGATCATACAGCAGACGGTATCCTCCACGGAACACGGTCTTGCCATTGCCCGTCAGGAACCCTCCCCATTGTGGCGAGTAAGCAAACCCGATGCTGGGGCCAAAATTGGTGCCGACGGAAGAAACCGAAGGTGTTGTCCGCACGGAAAGCGGCAACGTCGTGTCCCACAAGGCGGTGCTGGGACTGTCTTCCCGGCTTGAGGTTGCGTCGTGAAGTGAGTTTGCAGGCTGGCTGAAATAGCTCCATGTCAACCCCAGGTTCAAGGTCAAATTCTGCGAGATCTTCCAATCGTCTCCGAAATAAAGGAAAGTGTTATGCTCGCGGAAATCCGATTCCGGATTGCCTCTCGAGATCTCTACCCGGTTGGGCTGGTTGTTGAGCAGAAATGAAGAAACACTGTTAAAACGAAACTGGCCATTCACGGCAACGGGCACGATGATCGGACTCTTCTGATAGGTGTAATTTATGCCCGCCTTGAACTGATGCCTGCCCAGGACGTAATTCCAGTTGTCCTGCGCCTGCCACGTGTTCTGCATCCGCCCCTGGGGGAAATTTGTGGCGGGTCCAATGCTTACCCCCCCTCCACTGAAGCTCACATTGGGAAATGCGTCGAAAACATTTTTGGAGCCCGGCTCCAGGGGATTGCCGATGGAATTTCCTCCGAAGTCGACGTTCAGACGGCCGAAAGAAACTCGCGCCTCGTTCACCATGTGAGCGGAAAGATTATGGCTCCAGCTCAGCAGCGCTTCTTGGCCAAGGCTATGGGTGTTGGCCGCCCATCCGGCTACGGGATTGTCGTTGCCGTTGAAAAAAAGACTTCGGTTAAAAATATAGCGGCTGGTGATGATGTCATTCCCCAGTTGCAGGTCGGCTCGTATTACGCCGTTGTAGCCATGGGTCGGTGTCGGCAGTGTTCGCTCGACTCCACCGAACTGGACATTGGTGCAGGGACCTACGTTGATGTTTGAGAAAAGCCCGGTCACCGGATTCGGGAGCGGGGTGGGATCGCCGGCCTTAAAAGCGTAGGGCCCAAACTGGTTCAGGAAGGTAAGAGCATTGGCGTTCAGACTGCTGCCGCAACCCGCCAGTTGGGTCAACCCGAGCGGCGTTGGCGTCAGGCTCGAAGTAGTGAAGAGCGTGCTGGTGTTGATAATTTCGTTGTCGAAGCCGCCGAAGATGAACAACTTGTTCTTCAGGACCGGACCGCCGATGGTGAATCCGCTGAATTCGTCATTGCGATTGATAGGCGACTGGTCTTTTGTGGCCAGGTTGAACTTCTGAAGATTGCTGAATGCGCTGAGTGACGTGTTCGTCAGGGTGCCATAGATATTGCCGTGCCAGGCGTCGGTGCCCGATCTTGTAATTATGTTGACGACCGAACCCGAATTGCGGCCATACTCCGGTGCGAAGTTGTTGCTGACCAGTACGTATTGTTGCACGAAGTTAGGGTCGGCTAAAAACACGTTGGGTCCAGCGACCGTGTTGTCGTTGTTGTACTGGCCGTCAATCTGTTCGTCATTGTTGCGTCCGCGCAGTCCGTTGATTGAAAATGGCGCGCCATTGACATTGGAGAAGTTGTTGGAACGCGTATTCACCGCGCCAGGCACAAATAACGCCAGGCGATCGAGACCTTCATTCTCCTCAATACCAGGAAAATTGGCGAGCACGGTATCGGAAGACAGGCTCGCAACCTGGGTCTGGGTGCCCTGCAGTGCCGTTGCGGTTGCCGGAGCTTCGGTAGGAACCGTATCACCAGAAATAGGAACCTTCACTGCGCCTAGAGAGCTGTCAATACCGGCGGCAACGATCACGCCTTGAGTTTCATGTCCCTGAAAGCCCTGCTTGCTGATCTTGACGGTGTAGTGCCCGGTGGGCAGCAGATTGAAGCGGAACACCCCATCGCTGTTGCTCTCGGTGATAAACACGGCGCCGGTCTCGGCCTGGGTCGCTTTGACCTCTGCGCCGGAGATGATCGTGCCTTGCGAATCGGTTACGCTGCCCGAAATTGAGCCTTTCAACACTTGCGCAATCGCCGGCACAGGTGCCAGCATCGCCAGTACGAGTACCGCTAGAATTACACTGCCATATTTTTTAGGTTCCATCGTTGAATCCCTCCATAGCCTTTTGAAATTGCCGGATTGGCTGCTTTGCAGGTCCAATCTCGCTTCATGATGTTGGCTGCCACAGTTCCATTTGTTTCGTTTCAACACTTCGCGTCACGGCTCGAGGATTTTCCATATTGGAATATCAGAATCCCCAATTGCCTGCGCATACAAATACACACCTTGTGCCAGATTGGGCTTAGTTCCCAAATCGGTTACACAATGCGCGCACAACCCTCAACTAATTAAGGTAAGGGCCGATTGTACCCCGAAAAAACAGAATCAACGCAATCTTTTTTTCGCAGCGATCCCAACTTAGGAATGACGGGGTTGCGCCTTTATAAAGTCAAGGACAATCTCATCTTATGGAGCCCCGAAAATATGCGTACATCCGCCTGGCGAATCTGGATTGACAGATTCGCAAGCTGCCGTCCCCCTGATGCCTTCCGGTTATGGGAATAGTGCTGTGGCTGGGTTTTTCGTTTCATCGCCCTGGCGGATGTGCTGAAGTTCAACCCATGGACGTGGTCATGTCAGCATGCATATCCTGGCGCATGCTTTAGAAAGTTTGTTGAAAAACTCTATTTCTTGTCATTCCAATCCCGCAAAGCGGGAGAGGAATCCCTATTGTGTCGAAAATGTATGCTGGGCTGCTCATAAACCCTTAAAGTTCAAAGGGATTCCTCCCCTCGACTTCGCTCGCTCAAACATCATCTTGTCGCCTCTGTTTTATTCCGGGGTGCGTCCGATGGCGTGCGTGACCTCGTCCTGGGCCTGAATGTAATCCAACTGCGATTGCAACAATGAAGTCCTGGCATCGAGTTCTTGAGCTGCTGCAGCGTCGGTTTGTGACTTGAGAGCAACGCCTCGCGCGAGCTGTTGCGCCGACACCCGGCTTGATTCCTCACGTAACGCCAAAAGCTCCTCGGCAACCTTCACCATCTGCCTGGTGCGCTCCAACTTGTTGTAAGCCGTCTGCACTCTCAACTCCACTTCGTGCTTCACGCGCGCCAGGTTTTCTTTTGCCTGGGCCAATTCAGCCTCGCGCTCACGCAGGGTTGAGCGCCGTTTGCCTCCGTCAAAGAGATCGTAGCCGAGGTGGACACCGAAGCTGCCGAAATTGCGCGCCAAAAAAGGAACATTATTCTGGTAGCTATGGCGGGCGAATGCGGTGATGTCGGGCACATACTCGGCCTTAGCCACGCGAATGCCGGCGGCTGCCTTGTCCACTTCTTGCATCGCTTCCAGAACCTCGGGGTGGGAATCCAGCGCAACCCGAATACACTCTTCCATCTGACACGTGGCCTGTGCCGGTGGAACGCTCGGGTCGAGCGACAATTGGATGTTCAAGGACAGGCCCATGGCGTCGTTCAAGGCCAAGGTCAGATCAGAAATCCTCAGTTCTGTGCTCAACAATTCTTGCTTGGCCTGCAGATACTGTACGCGGCTGTCAATCAAATCCTCCTGAAGCACGCTTCCGTACTTTACTTGCTGTACGCGCTCGGCCTGCAGGTCGTCGTTGGCCTTGATCCTGGAGAGGGTTGCGCTCCTGTGCAGTTGCGTGATCAGGAGCTGGTAGTAGATCTGATGAACCTTGAGCGCAACGTCGTTCTGAGTCTGCAGGGCATGGTCGCGGGTAGCATTCAGGTCAGCACGGGCAATAGCGTTCTGCGGCTTGAATTTCAGATATTGCGTAAGCGGCTGCGTCAACTGAGTTCCGCTGGCGATGAAGGTGTTACCGCCCTGGTTGAGGATTAAGGTTCGTGAAGGAATTGGAGTGCTGCCTGCGGTTCCAAAACTGCCCGCGGGGATTGCGATGAACTGTGTGTCGGTCACCTCGACAACGCCACTGTCATTACGCAGCGTGGGAAAATATGAGCTTTTGGCTACGTCCTTGGCATACTGCTTCTCTTCGACCTGTAATCCGGCAATGCGCACGACGTGATTGTGGTGCAAAGCGAGTTGCACGGCTTCTTGCAAGGTGATGTGGCGCGCCACAGGGGCTGGAGCGCCGTCCTGCGCTGTGGCGGTTATGGCGGCCAGTATGGAGAATGCGAAGACAAGCCAGAAGTATGGTTTCATTTCTTTCCATCCTGTTGGAGAACCTGCATTTCCTGAAATGCGCCCAGATCGCCGTAGCTGAACGGAAATCTCCGCATGAGAACGATCACGGGCAATGCGAGAACGCAGGCGCCAGCGATCAGATAGAAGCCATCAATGAAAGTGAGAGTGTATGCCTGAAGGCGAACCCGGCTTCCTATGAGCCCGATGGCCCGGCCAGTCGCCACTGCCATGCCGGATGATTTGGAGAACAGTCCGGCGGCGAGGGTGTGGACGCCGCCATCGGTAATCCAGCTTCCATTCTGGACGTGAAGTCCCAGCAGATTTGAGTGCAGCTTTTCCCGCACGGCTATGAAGTGCGTCATGCAGGAGACACCCAACTCGCCGGCCAGCAATCGGACCAGGTGAAAGTATGCGGCATAGGTGAGCACGGCGGCCGGCCTGGCTAAGGCGCCAGAGACCACGGCCTCGAGCACGATACTGCCGACCAACCCGATGAAAGCAAACGACTGGCCTACAGCCATGAGCAGTTCAGAACGGTAATAGTTCTCTGCCGCCCAGGCGCCGGTGTAGTAGGCATTCATGCAGGAGGCAAAGGCCATGCAGGCAAACCCCATGACCATGAGCAGCCGAGGGTCAAGTTTGTGCAGGAGAAGCAGGGCGGCGACGCACGCTATGGCGAGCTGGGGCAAAGCGATCCAAATCACCGCCGGGCCAATCTGATCTGCTTCAAAACCGTGAATCGAGAGCGACTGCGGAACCAGAATGATGGTGGCCAGGAGGCAAAAGCGAAATAGCAGGAGCGCGCTGCCCGACAGCAGGATATTGCGGCGCAGAAGGAATTGCAGATCCACCAAAGGATTGGGGCCACGGAGCCGCCGCATCATCGTTGCCAGGAGCAACAATCCCGCGCCGATTGCCAGGGCGGTAATGGTTCCCGAGCGCCACCAATCGAGACGTTCACCTTGATCGAGCACCGCATAGAGCATTCCGAAGGCGGCGCTTGCGTAGAGCAATCCGGCAAAACTCGGTGCCGCGCCGGACTTCTTGAGCGCAGGTGAAGCGGGAATTCCCCAGTAGATACAAGCCATCATCAGCGGCGTAATGAGCGCCGAATTCCAGAACATCCAGTGCCAGGAGAGATGGTCGCGATACCACCCGTAGAGGGTAGGAGCGATGTTCACTCCCATATCGACGAAGGTCGCATAGAACGCCAATGTGAATGGCAGAAAACGCAGAGGAATATTGCGCAGTGCAAAGGTGAGCGTGAGCGGGTAAAACGTTCCCGAAGTGAGTCCGGCCAACACCAGCGCAACGATAAGCAGGCTGTAGCTATGAATAAGAGGCAGGAAGGCGCAAATTAGGGTGAAGCCTGCCGCGCTCACCAGAAGAATGCGCCGGGGGCCCAGCAAGCCGCCGAGATAAACGGTCAGCGGCCCCATAAACATTAAGGCAATGTTGAAGGCGCTGCTGATCCAGGCGCCATCATCGAAACTGATTCCAAGATGGCCCTTCAGATCGGGGAGGCCGAGAGTGATCATCCGCCCGGTGAGCGTGACGATTCCCGCGCCGGTAATCACGCCTAAGATTCCCAACAGTGGCGATTGAGAGAGCTCGGACGGTGCTGCTGCTGCCAGAGCGCGAACTTGTTGCGCTGGTCCGGGGAGAGGGAGTGTGGTGGTTGAAGCGGCCATCGGCAGACTCCCCCTTACCGCCTGGTGCGGACGGTTGCGATCACGGAAAGTCCGGGCCGCAACCTGGTCGCAAGCTCTGAATCATCCAACGCAATCTTCACCTGTACCCTCTGCACGACTTTGGTGTAGTTGCCCGTTGCGTTGTCAGGCGGCAGGAGTGCGAATTGCGATCCGCTTGCCGGCGCGATCTCAATGACTTTGCCGCGAATGAGCTGCCCTGGATACGCATCAATACGTATCTCTGCAGGGTCGCCGGCTTTCATGTTGGTGAGTTGGGTCTCACGATAGTTCGCCTGGATCCACTTAATGTTGTCTACGTAGGTGAGCACTTGGGTTCCAGGTGAAACGAGTTGCCCCGGTCGCACCTGTCTTTCACTGACGTTGCCGTCACCCGGCGAAAAGATTCGCGTGTATCCAAGATTCACTAGTGCGCCGGCTAGAGCGGCCTCCTTGCCATGCAAGTCGGCCAATAGCTGCAGATCCTGGGATTCGAGAACGGCCTTGCTGCGGCGTTCGGTTTCGACGTTGATTTCATTAGTACGAAGATATGTTCTTGCCTGTTCAAGATCGGCATCGCGACTGGCAGCTTGAGCAAGGTAGCGCTGCTCGTCGGCCACGGCTTGCTCCACTTTCTGCGTAGTGGTGGACTGAGTCTGGATGAGGTCCTCTTGCCGGTTTCTTTCGGCGCGCGTACGCACTACGTCTGCCCACGTTGCTTCTTTGCCGGCCTGCGCCGCCGCGATCTGAGCCTTGGCCCCATCGATCCCAGCAAGCGCCCTTTGAATGCGCGTGTCCTGAAGTTCGCGCTGACGACGATTGTTCTCAAGCGCAGCTTTGGCCGCTTCCACGGCAGCATTCGCCTGGGCGACTTGGGCCTGAAAGTCTTCATCCTGTAACTCGACCAGCAAATCCCCCTTGCGTACCTGCTGAAAATCGGAAACCTTCACATCTTTGACGATGCCGGCTACTTTCGTGCTAAGAGGAGTGAGGTCACCGCGGACATAAGCATCGTCCGTCACCTGCTCGATTCGGCCTCCCTCCCAGGCGTTCCAGTTGCGCGTGATCGTGACCACGACCGCAACTGCTAGCAGGACCACCGCACCCGGCGTCAAATATTTTTGCCAACGGGGCGACACCTTCGCGGGCACAAGTTCTGGCTTGGCGGCGGAGGCGGGGGCCGCCGCATTAACGGCGGCCGGAGGGGGCGTCTGGACGGGAGTTGGAGCGGAGGTGGATGCAGGGGCACTGGCCATCATGGATCTCCTTTGATTCCTGTTGTGCGATTTTCAGTTCGACACTTTCCAAAGCCATATATCTCTACAAGCACTGGCGTAATAATTAAGCATGAAGCACTTAAGAGTCCTAAACTGCCAAACTCACTATGTGCCTGAAAAAGCAGGTCTTTTGGATTGTCTGAGGGGGCTTGGTACAACCGTTGCTGCCGACATGCTGACACCTGCACAGATATTGACATTGCGTTTGGGTTTGTTATTTGCGCAGTTGTGGTCTGGTGCCAGCCCGCTCCCAACCGATAACCTGCTATCACTTCAACGAGACGACAGATGGATTGATGAGAGTGGCGACGCAGTGGATATGCCGCGCCAGCCACCACTTGCGTTGAAAGCCGGGGATACCACGAATGGCAGAAGCCATGCAAAAAAGAAACAGCAGGCTCTTTGCTTCTATGAACGCGAAACAATAACTCGTTAGAAGGTAAGTTTCGCTCCAACATAGACTGTGCGGCCGTTCGCATTGGTAAATTGCGGCTGGCCAAAGCCGGAATTGAAGATTCCCGTGGTCGTAGGGTTGGGAAACGGATTAAGACCGGCATTCTCCAGGAAACCATCAACGTTCGAGAAGTTGAAGTGTGTTAAAGCGAAGGTCCTAGAAAGTGACAGTGAGCGGCAAGGTGCCAGTGACCCCTGCTGGTGGCGCGCCCGCGCAGGAACTTGAACATGCAGCAGTGACGTTGGTAGACCCCAGGCCCTGCGTCGTCAAAAATCCAGTTGCGTCAATCGTGGCGACCGAACCGCTAGTTGATCCCCAAGTCAAGTGCGGGTTCTGTGTGAGGTCCTGCGTGCTGCCATCGCTGTAATTGCCAATGGCGATCATCTGCTCGGTTTGCCCCAGTTGCAATACGGATTCACCCGAGCCGTTGCAGGGATTATTGGGGTCGCAGGAGACGGTGATGCTCTGCAGAGTTGGCTGGTTGACCGTAAGCGTCGCGCAGCCTCCTCCGGCGCCCCCGGGACAAGAGACAGCTCCCAATTGCACTGCTATGGTCGCAGTGCCGGCGGAGACGGCGGTGGCATTCCCGTTTTGATCCACGGTTGCAACGTTGTTGGCGCTGCTCGACCAGGTTGGGTCAAATTGGGTCAAGTCCTGGGTCGACCCGTTAATGTTTATTGTGGCCGTGAAGGGCTGCAGCTGCCCGGGATTGACGGCCAAAGGGTGGGGCGGATTTACGTTAATTGAACTAATGGCCGCGACCGTGAGCAGCATTGTTCCGAATACACTAGGGTTGTTAGGGTCAGTAGCGGTTATGTTCGGCGTGCCCGGGGAAACACCGGTGGCCTCTCCCGGCGCATTCGGATCGTTGATGGTGGCTCCTGTGGATGAACTCCAGACCGCGATGCTGGTGACATCTTGCGTGCTGTTATCGGTGTAGGTGCCGATGGCCTGAAGCTGGACAGCGCCAGCGATTGGAATCGTAGTATTGGGTTGCGACGGAGTCGGTGCCGAATAGCCGCCACTTGGATCCGGCTTGACCATGATCGAGGCCAGCGCCGCTGCGGCCACGGTAAAGCTGGTGGATGCACTCAACGTGGTGTAAGAGGCTTTGATGGTCGCGGTCCCTGGGGCTACGGTATTCGCCAGTCCTGATGATGAGTCTATCGTGGCCACAGAGCTATTCGTCGAAGACCAGGAGACGCCGCTTGGAATCGCGAAAATCCCGTCGGTATAGTGCCCGTTCAACGTAAATTGCTGCGTTTTGCCGTTCGGTTGCGTGGGTTTGGAGGGAGAAACACTAATCGAGTTGAGCACGTGGGCGGTGACCGTTACCCCAATCGAATTTGAGGGCACGGGATTATTCGGCGGAGTGACGTTAGTGTATGTGGCCGTGATATTGGCTGTGCACGGCGGATTGGGCGGAATGAACGGTGCTGCCAATGTTGTTGCCAATCCTGATGAATTCACCGTCACACAACTTAAGTTATCCGAGTTCCAGGTCACGCTATTGGTTAACTTGGCAGTGGCTTGATTGCTGTATTTGCCGGTTGCGGTGAACTGACAGGTATCGCCTCGGGGGACACTTGTTGGAATACAGCCAGACAAGGAAATCGTGAGCGATGTGACCACCGGAGGTCCAACAGTAAGCGCTACTGTGTTCGACGAAACGCTGCCTGAGATGGCGGTAATGTTCGCGGTGCCGGATGATGCAACCGCTGTGGCAACCCCACCTAGACAAACTCCGCAGCTTGGGATCGCGTTGGAAATTTTTGCGATTGTGCTGTCTGACGAGGTCCAACGGACAGAGTTAGTTACAGGCATCGGCGGGCCACTGCTAAAAGTTCCATTGGCTGTAAATGGCATGGTCTCGTCCTGGGGAAGGGTTGCAGGAGTTGTGGGGCTGATGCTGAGACCGGTCAATCCAATGTTCAGGTAGGTAGAACCTGTAACACCATTATAGGTAACGCTTATGCCGGCAACTCCAACGGTGGTTGCGTTGGTGGTGAATTGGCATGTGGTTGAGGCACAAGCAGCAAATGTCCCGCTGCTGGTAGGGTTAACAGACCAACTCCAGGAATTGCCATCAAGAGGCGTCGTACTGCCATCGGAATAGTGCGGGGTTGCGGTATAGGTCAAAGACAAGCCCAGCCCTTTGCTGGAGTTGAAGGGCGAAAGGCTGACGGATTCAAGTTTTGGCGGAGCTGCCATCAATACTATGCTAAATTGGCCGGCCCAATTGCTGGCAGTAATGGTAGATGTGCCACTGGAGACAAGGGCAGTGGCGAGCCCATGCGAGCTGACGCTGAATACGCCGGTATTACTTGAGGTCCAAACTGCGTTTATGCTGACATTATGCGTTCCCGTTGTCTGAGCAGTATTATGAAAAAAACTATCCATGAGGTTCAGCTTAACGGATGTGCCGCTTGCAACAGGTCCAGGAACAGATGAAATTAGAGAAAATCGCACAGGCCCAACTGCAGATAGCTGCGCCCATGCGCAGGATGCAAACAGTCCTACAAGGACCATGCAGAGAATATTCCGACAATTTCCAGGTTGCGACAAAATGTGACTTTGCTCCTCCGCCCGGGGTAGCGGAATTCAATGCAAGCCAAATTCGGGGGAAACGCTTTTGATTATAAGCTAAGACTTATAACCCGCAGCCCTGCTTTTCGACTCGAAACTTTCGTAATTTGATTCCGGCTTCCCATCGCTCCGATATCGCCACAATCTGGCGCAAAAATCTTTCGGTTAGCTCGAAACTTTGAACCTTGATATCAAATCATTGCTTTTTATCGAATTGCTGGCATGATCGATGCAAGGGCCCTGTGCCTCCACGGTCTTTGAAAACCCGACTCATGCCTTCTCCTCCCACTGCGGGAACAGGATATTTCTGCCTCTGCCGGATTCATTACTCGAGTAATACCCCCCTCTTCCCAACAGCGTCCAGCTCAGAGGTTACTTAGTAACCCCCCCCACCCCCCTTCCCCAACCGCCCCGAGAACAATTTTCAGCTCTCCGTTTCCCGGTTTGCCGCTCAGCGCAGGCCCATCTGCGTTCCTCCTGCGGCCAACATTGTCCTGGTTTATCCGGATGAGGACGCGCCGTTCACCCGGTCGCGACGCTAGCTGTCGCAGAAAGACGTATGAAAATACCGTTGCTAAACCGTGCATGGCCTCAAATGCTGCTTTCGATGCAATTGATTTTGTGGGATTTATAATCAACGACCCTTGCGAGCAAGGGGGTGGGGGGAGCCCACCAAAGCGGCCCAGGATGCGCAAATTTTAAGACGATAGCTTGAGCTCTTTGAAAATTTGTCTTGCGGTAAAGTCTCTCCCAGAATGGATCAGCCCGGACTCTGTGGAGTCCGGGCTGACGAGTACGTGTATCTTCTGCCGTGTTCGCAATTCGTTTACGACAGATGGTTTATTTTGGTTCTCTACTCAGCGTCCAGCGCAAGCCGAACGAAACAGTCCGGTCATAGAACTCGCGCTGAATCGGATATTTCCCGCTGCCCACGTAGAAACCAAAGGGTTCATTGGTCATATTCAGCAACGAAACAATTGCCTGTGTCCCATGGCCGCCGGGAATCCAGTAGTTCATCTGGGCGTCAACCTGGGTGTGAGGATACAGGTACGTATCGCCGTTCGGCCCTTTGAGTCCGCCGTCGGAGCCATCGGCCGCGGGGCTGCCGTAGCTGAAGATGTTGGCGTCGTTGTGGGTGACGCCAATGCGTCCGGAAAAGCCTTTCTTATCGTAGGTCAGATCGAAGTTGGCATTGTTGGGCGCCTGCCGCAACAGTGCCGGGTTATCTGTCCTGCCGAAGTTGAAGGGAAAGTTTGTCTGCGATTGCGTATAGCTGTAATTGGCTCTTGTACCCAGTCCATTAAGAAAGCCGGGCAGGAACGAAAGATGCTGCGCCCACGAGAATTCAAAGCCCAGGATGTGCGCGTGGCCGCCGTTGATGGTCTGGTTCTCCTGGGAGCCGGCAAACTCTCCGGTGACAATGGGAGTCTGCACCGGAAAGATGGGGTCAGTCAGATACTTGTAAAAAATACCGCCGGAGATGACGCCAAAGGGTTTGAGGTAGTGCTCAACTTCGAGGTCGAGGTTCTGAGCATGCTCGGGTTGAAGGTTCGGGTTGCCGACGCTGATCTTGCGATTGGCGATGTTCACGTTGTCCGATACGACGAACTTCGGCGGCAGGTCTCCGAAGTTGGGCCGGGAGATTCCCATTCCATAGCCGGCGCGGACGATGGTGTTGTCGCTGAAGCGATACTGGAACTGGACGCTGGGCAGCACATCAATGTAATTCTGACTTCCAGGCACAGGGATTATCACGGCATCCGGATTCGTCAGATTGGAAAAATCAGTGGGGATGAACAGGCTATTGCCGAGAAATGATCCTGAGGTCCCTTCGATGCGCACCCCAGCCTGCAAGCGAACATTGCCTAAATTGATCGTGTTCATCACATAGCCGGCATAAACACGTTCGGTCTCGTCAAAGTCGCCACCGACATTCTGTTGGAGGGTCCTTTTGAGGTTGAGTTGAATTGGGCTATTGGGATCGTTGGGAGTGTAATTGGCATGAAAGTAAGCCAGAATCTTGCTGAAGTCAGTGGTCGGCCCGAATTTGGGGTAGCCCTGCAGATAATAGGTGGAGTTGGTGAAGGTGCCCAGCGCTGAACTCTCAGGGAAAGTATCGTCGAAGGTATAGAACAGCTCATTGTTGAATTCAGACTTGCGGGCATCGCGCACCTTGGCGCCGATCTCAAACGAGCCGTAGTGCGAGCCGGCCGTATATTGCCTGATGGCGTTGACCGAGCCGGAGATGTCGCGTTCAAAGGTGTGTTCATCTCCCTGCGACAGGGTGTCGAGGACGTACTGCGTCGGGTCGAAGATGTTAACGTTCAGAGGGATAATATGCGGCGTGTGGGGATTGGCTACATTCACCAGGTATTGCGCCTGACCGTTCAAGGAGTTTGTCGAATTCGGATCGACAACAAAACCGGCGCTGGGAAATATGCCGGTAAAACGTGCTTCACCGAGCGAGAGTTCCCAATTGAGGATGGTTTTTCCCAGGGTGTGGTTGGCCCCGGCGACTACATTGAAGATACGCTGCTCCGGTTTCCGGGTCACCTGGGAGAAGGCAGAGCCGCCGTCAGCATTGGATAAGGCGGTTGTCGCCGTGGCCGACGCAAAACTTCCTATAGATGGCGAATAGATCCAATCCTGTCCGAAATCGTTGAACTCGGAGAACAGTCCGCGCACATAGATTGAGGAGAATTCGCCGAGCTTGTAATCGAGCGTACCGCCGAAACCGTAGCGCGTGCGATCGTACCAGTAGTCGCGCAAGTCATAGGTGTTCGGTCCGGCGAAGAATGAGTGGCCGTCAGGGAGCAGGTTGAAACCCTGTCCGGGCTCCAGGTCATCAATGGCGCGTTCGTTCCAATCCCAACTGCCGCCAAAGAGCACACCCAGGCGCTTTTCTTTGCCAAAGCGCTGGCCGGCGGTGGCGCTGAACTGCTCTTGCCAGCGGCCGGAGTCAATCGGAGTGTATCCGCCCATGGCCAGAACGCTCACATAGGGCTCGTCATGCGCGCTCTTGGTCACCAGGTTGACCGAACCGCCGATCGCGTCGCCATCCTGGTTAGCGGAGAGAGTCTTGCTGACTTCGACCGAATCCACCAAGTCTGACGGAATCGCGTCGAGCTTCACGTTACGCACCGCTTCAGGCGATGGCAGGTGGACGCCATCGACAGTCACGTTGCTCAGGCGGGGCTCGGTGCCGCGAATCTGCACGTATTTGCCTTCGCCCTCATCGCGCTCCAGGGAGACGCTGGGCAGCCGGCCGACTGCGTCGGCAATGTTGGTATTGGGAAGACTGGTGATGACCTCGGAGGGCAGCACCTGCAAAATATTATCGGCGGTGCGCTCGCGATTGAGCGCTTCAATTTCGCCGTGCTCGCGCCCACCCGTCACCGTGATTTCTTCGCCCTTGGCTTCGACCTGCAGCAGGGCATCCACGTTGGCCGTGCCACCGGGAGTAATGTTCAACTCCGCGGTAAACGGCGTAAATCCTACGTAAGAAATGGTTACGTTGTAGTGCCCCGGAGCCAGCCCTGAAATGGTGAACTCGCCTTTGCTGCTCGAGACGGCGGTTTGACCGGTGGGCTGTACTTCGATGCGTGCGCCCTGCAACAGGGCATGGGTCGAATCGGTCACGCGTCCGGTGATGGTGCTGTTGCGCTCCTGAGCGGTGGCCGCAGCCACACAGAACATGGTGAACACGAGAAGTATGGAAGTGTTTACTGACAAACGACGTTGGAGAAAATGCATGGTTCCCTCCTAAATGGTTGAAAAGAATGAAAAACTTTGCAGAAATGCTATTCGATGTTTGTGAACGTGTGGTTAGGATAGTGTGAATAGAAGATTAAAATACCGCGCAGCGTAAATAGAGCAGCGGCGAAGCGTGTCTCATAAAGTGAGACGATGGTTATTCGCTGATTTCGAACTTCTGCAGGGCCTTTTCATTGATGGTCAGGCCGAGACCGGGAAGATTTTCATTCAAGTCAATAAATCCGTCTTTGGCTTTGGGCTTACCTTCGAAGATATACCAGAACAATTCGTCGTCATGTCCAGCCTGAACGCGCCCATGGCGGAATATTTTCCGCCTGTGCCTGAGGTGACGCCAGCAGGTCCATCGGGATTGATGCAAAAATGCGGCGGCAGCGGGGCGCGTTTTCCCCCGCCACTCACCACACGAGTTCGGATCTCTTTGATCTTCATCTTCTTGCTCCGACTGCTCCTTCTGGACTTAGGCTCGCACCGAGCGGTGAGAGTTCCACTCCGCCCTCTCCCGCCAGCGGGCGCACCGAGGGCACGGTGACCAGAATCAATAAGAACGCAACTACATGAAGTGTGCCGGCCATCATGAACACAGGCCCGTATCCGAAGCCGTGGTCGAGCAGGTATCCGGCGACTTGTCCGAAGACGATTCCCCCCATGGCGCCGCCAAAACCCACCAGGCCGGCCACCGCGCCCACCGCGCGGGTGGGGAACAGGTCCGCGGGCAAAATCATGACCAGCGTTGACCACGATTGCTGGCCGAAATATGCCAGACTGAACAGCACAATGACCCATGCGATGGACGCGCGGGGCACGAGCAGGATGAACGGCATCATCGCCGCGCTCAACCCGAGCGCCGTTTTGCGTGCCACGTTGAGAGAAAACCGGCGCTGCACCAGCCAACTGGAAAATGCTCCGCCAAGCAGGCAGCCCACGCCGGATGCGGCGTAAGGGATCCATCCGACCGCGCCGACGGCTTTGATGTCGAAACCCCGCGCGTCATAGAGATACTTTGGCAGCCAGAAAAGATAGAAATACCAGGCAGCATCGCTCAGAAACTTTGCCGTGACCAGACCCCAGGCTTCCCGAAAGCGGAACAACTGGAGCCAGGACAACTTTACTCCCGCCAAACCCGATTCCTGCATTACCGATTGTGTCCGTTGGCGCTCTGCTCCGCTCAGCCGGGGATGCTGGGCCGGCAGGAAATAGATCATCCGCCAGCAGGCCATCCATACCAGGCCGGCGGCGCCGATGAGGAAGAAGATCATCCGCCAGTTGGTGTACCCCAGCAGCAGGGCAAACATAGGCGGCGCAACCACCGGGCCAACGGCCGTGCCGGCGTTGATGATGCCCATGGCGGTAGAGCGTTCCTGAATCGGGAACCACTCCGCAACCGCCCGCGTGGCGGTGGGAAAGCCGCCGCCCTCGCCCATGCCCAGTAAGAAGCGGCTCACGGCCAGCATGATGAAGGTCAGCGCCAGTCCGTGACTGGCGCAGGCCAGCGACCAGAAGACCATGATCAAGGCGAAGCTGCGGCGCGTGCCCAGGGCATCGGCCAATTTGCCGCCGCCCATATACATCAAGGCATAAGGAAACAGGAACGCCGATTGCAACCAGGAGAACTGCTCGTTGGTGAGAGGGATATCTTTTTCAATCGCCTTGATGGCTACGGAAAGCGCCGTCCGGTCAAGATAACTGATTGCGATGGCGGCACTGATTAAAATGGCGATGCGCCAGCGCAGCACGAACCCCTCCCCTGACTGAGTGCTGGAAACAATCCAGTTACTTGATGTCTTGCGGTTAAACTCAACATATCATATAAAATGCAAAACAAATCCGCGTAACAATGAACTGTTGAGTTTAGCTAAAACCAAAAGGCAGATTTCCTGATATTGATTTGTTGATTCTTCCGGTCTACGTGCGGCGCGGCGGTCACTGGCAGCAGATTGCTTGAGAGTCGACTAAAAGACGTGGGTGCGACAGGAAATCACTGGTCCTTGCTTGCAGCGCTGACATGCATAATAGTTTGTCTCCAATGTGATGCCCAAGCCTGTCGCCAAATCGTTCAAGGCCACGCTGGTGCGTGACAACGGCGTTCTGGGCTGGGTGATCGTTGACATCCCCTTCGATGTTCACAAAGCCTGGGGTATGGGCGGGCGGCCGAAGGTCAAAGGTGAAATCAATGGCTTCGCTTTTCGCACATCTCTTTTCCCCGTGCGCGGCGGCGGCCACTTCATGCTGGTAAACAAGAAGATGCAGGCTGGCGCCAGGGCTTTTGCCGGCGCAGTGGCGCAGTTCCGTCTGGAGCCGGATACGGAAGAGCGCACCGTCACCGTACCGGCGGAACTGAAACGTCTGCTCGCTCAGGACCGGGCCTTGAGTCGCTGGTTCGAACGACTGAACTACTCCATCCGCAAATATCTCTGCAATTTGATCAGGGAGCCGAAGAGCGCCGAAGCCCGCGTTCGCCGCGCCGAACAGATGGCCGAGCGCCTGCTGGCAACCATGGAGGCCGAACACGAGCTGCCGCCCATTCTGCAAATTGAATTCAACCGCCGTCCGCATGCCCGTGAAGGCTGGAACCGCATGTCTGCATCGCACCGCCGCATGCATCTGCTCGCCATCTTCTACTACAAGAGCCCGGAGGCGCGCGCGCGGCGAATCGCCAGGATGATGGAAGAGACAATCAAGTTTGCTGAAAAACGGCGGTGAGCCCATTCACCAAGATTTTATGTTTTTCTAATGATCCCGTAACACAAATTAGCGAGCCTGATAGGGAAGACGTAAGGTCTTTGAAAGCTGTTTGCGCAAACGTGCAGACACTCGTGCGTACAACCATATGCCGGGTGTCTGCGGTAGTTTTAGAGGCTAGGAAGAAGTTGATGAAGTCAACATCTGCAATCCATTTTGCTTTTCCTCTCCTGTGGGTTTTCGGGCAGATTCTGTGGCCAGGTTTCACCGTTCTTTAACGTCTTCGTAATCCCCCTAGAGTTGCGCCGGGCTATACAGCTATCCGAAGGCATTCCACACAGAAAGCCCGGCAAGAAATAAATCGGGCGTTTTTGTAAGTGCAGTTTTGGATACAAGTCCTGTACAAAGACGGGAAAAGGCTGAAACGGCCTGGAAAAAATCCGTTTCAGCCTTTTTGTCGCTTCGACCAGTGGTAAAAAATCGTTGACTATTTGTCTACGGTGATGCTCTCGCGTGCTTGCGCCAGCGCGCCGGAGCTGTCCCAGGTATTAGCCACGATTCTGTGGCTGCCGATGGGAAGATTGATCAGCGCATCCACGTGATTGCTATACGTGCGATAGATCTCGTGGTCATCCGAGTAGACGATAATCGCTGATACCGGGTGAGCGCCTGCGATTGACTGGATCTGGAAGTGCGCCGGGTTGGCCAGGTTCGCGTTCGGGAGGGGAGAAAGAATTTGAACATGCAGGGTATTGTTCCCGAAGAAGTCATCCATCGGGGCCGCCGGGTTGGCCAGGCCTGGGCAGCTTGCAATGCCCAGCGCCACGCACGCCGTTTTTAAAACGCTCTCATGGTTATACCAGTGTGCCGATTTGAAACCACGCTTAACTTGGGGCCCGATCACCACTGTCAGGATGTGTCCTCCGCAGCCTTGCATCACAGTTGCGCTGCAGCGATTGTCTGAGCCCAAATTCCCTTCATCAAAGGTGATGATCATAATGCCGTCGCCGCCCGGGTGAAATTCCGGACGCGCAAGAATGGCGGGAACGTGGATGCGCAGCCAGTTGTCCCCTGCCTGCATAGTGCCATCGTGCGCATCGTTCAGGAGGTTGGGAGTCACGTAGTTGTAGTTGGCGCCCATGTCTGTGGTAATGTTCGCCGGATACGGCGCCGCATTGAGCGCTTCGCTGGAAGTATTGGTATCGCTGAAGTAGGCAAGCGGATCGTGCCGCTTTACATAAGGATAAGCGGCAATGCCTTCAAACCCGGCATACGGGATGCTTTCCTGATAAGACCGCCAGGTCAGGCCGTGAATCATGAGCTGGCGCACAATGTTATCCACGTTGAAAAACAATGTCGTGTTGTCGTCCAGAGTCACGGTCTCGCCCGCGGTGAGGTGCATCAGCGTGGAGAGCGAGTTGTGCATGTCCGCGTAAGACTCCGTCGCCAACCCGTATTGGTTGGCCAGTGACATCAGGTACGGCATCGACGTCGTCGCGTCTTCGTAGCTGTGGTTTTCTTCGGTGATGATCCACACGTGCCGGGAGCGCGGCACCTGCGCCATGAGCGCCGTGCTCATCAAACCCAACGTCATCAAAACCAGCAATAGTGTTCCCCTCATCATGTTCTGACCTTTCATCCATGATCTCCTGTGCCCAGCAGCATATATAGGTAAGTACGACGGGGAGATTGGGGAAGGGCCTTAGGCGCCGATCTGACTTGCATGAGGAGCAACACACGGCAAGACCTTAGCCGGCAGGTAACACGATTGCTGCATTGAACTTGCCCGGCTTTGTGAACAACAGAAGAAAATTCTCTTAAACCGGATTATGACCTCACCAAAGGTCGCATGATGAGTGAAACAAGATGTCGGCGTGATGAGCGGTGCGGTGTTATCCTATTGAAATCACCCCACATGGAACTTGTAACCAGACATGTCAAACCCAAGCATTCCCGAAGAGCAATCGAGCGCCGAATCAACCGAATCGTTCAAAGACATTCTTTCGCAGTACGAGAAGAGCCACTCCCGTAAACCGGAGCCGGGCAGCCCGGGACGCGAAGCCACTGTGATCTCCGTCTCCAGTGACGCGGTGTACCTTGATATCGGCTTTAAGACCGAAGGCATTCTGCCGCTGGCCGCCTTTCAGGGCGCCGGCGAAACCGTGAAGCCGGGCGACAAGCTCACCGTCACTGTCAAAGGACGCGACCCTGAAGGCTACTACGAACTTTCGCGCTTCAAGGTCGAACAGCCAACCGATTGGTCATCGCTGGAGAAGGCCTTCAACGACAAGGCGACTATTTCGGGAACGGTGATGGCCGTGGTCAAGGGCGGATTGAGTGTTGACGTGGGCGTGCGGGCATTCATGCCGGCCTCGCGCACTGGAACCCGCGATGCCGCTGAGATGGAAAAGCTGGTCGGTCAGGAGATCCGCTGCCGCATCACCAAACTCGACGTGACTGAAGAAGACGTAGTCGTTGATCGCCGTGCCATCGCCGAAGAAGAAGAGCGCGCGACCAGAGACCGGCGCTACTCTGAGCTCAAGGAAGGCGATACGGTGAGCGGCACAGTTCGGAATCTGACTGATTACGGGGCGTTTATAGATATTGGCAGCGTTGACGCCCTGCTGCACGTGGGTGATATCGCCTGGGGACGCATTAACAAACCCGCTGACGTGCTCTCCGTGGGACAGCAGATCGAAGCCAAAGTGCTCAAGATGACCGTTGATGGCGAAAAGCGCCGCATTTCAGTGGGCATGAAGCAGCTTCAGCCGCATCCGTGGGATTCGGCCGTAGAAAAATACAAGACCGGCGAGCGCGTGCGCGGCGCGGTGACGCGCGTCACCGATTTCGGCGCGTTCGTGGAACTCGAGCCCGGCGTCGAAGGCCTGATCCATATCTCCGAGATGTCGTGGGCAAAAAAAGTGCGCCGGCCCAGCGACCTGGTGAAACCAGGCGATACCGTTGAAGCGGTGATCCTGGGAGTGAATGCGAGCGAGCGCCGCATCTCCCTTGGGCTCAAGCAGGCGCTGGGCGATCCCTGGGCTGAGGTGGGGCAGAAATTTCCCACAGGCTCGGTGATCGAAGGGCCGATTACCAGCATCACCAAGTTCGGCGCCTTCGTGCAGCTTGCCGAGGGCGTAGAGGGCATGATTCACGTCAGCGAGATCAGCGCCGAAAAGCGCATCAATCATCCGCAAGACGTGCTGCGACTTGGACAAACCGTGAAGGCGCAGGTGCTCGAAGTGAACAAAGAAAAGCGGCTCATGCGCCTGAGCATCAAGCAAATGGTTCCCAGCAGCCTCGATGAATACATGGCCGAACATAAGGAAGGCGATGTGGTCACCGGACGCATGATCGAGGTCTCTGGCGGCAACGCGCGCGTGGAGCTGGGCGAAGGCATCCAGGCGGCATGCCGGATCGCCAGGCAGGCTCTCGCGGAACAACCGGCGCAAGCCGCGCCGGATTCGCCATCAGCAAAGCCCGATCTTTCATCGCTGAGTTCCATGCTGCAGGCGCGCTGGAAGAGCGGGGCTTCGCGCAACGAGGGAAAGAAAGAAGCCATCAGCGCCGGACAGATTCGCAGCTTCCGCATTACAAAGCTGGATGCCGCCGCCAGAAAGATTGAATTGGAGCTGGCTTAATCGGGCAGAAAAATAATCTCGTTTGCAGCAGTGTAGGTAAGTGCCGGCGAAATGCCCACAAGAACAAGCTTTTTGGGCATAGAAAATTAAACTACTCTAGTAATCGCCTTCGAGACTCTCTCGAAAGAACTCAGCGATGATTTGCCGTTTGCTGTGTTCGGGAGCGATAAATTCAAATCCATATCTTGAATACTTCCGGAAAATCGTCTTCACCTGCAAAGGGGTAACTTCACGGCTTGTAACCCGGAACTCAACAGACATCATTTCCCCTACCGGCAGATCATGCTCGATGATTGCGCCGAAGCCATCTTCGCCGTAATCCACGCACATGCCTGTTACCCGTTGGCCTTGAAATTGGATCACAACGAAGCGGTCTGTTTTGTAGCGTGTAGAACGCCGATTCTCATAGTAACGAAACGCCCCAGATGGGTCTTTCGGCATGAATGCACCACTTCAGGGGGGGTAGATTGCAGGGGATGGGTTGTGCCCACTCTTACACAACCAGAGGTTAGAGCCAAGTTACCGGAGTAATAAGGTAAATGCTTTCAGGATAACCAAGGCCGGCGTCTTCCAAATCAAGACAACGACAGGAATTCTGGAATCTTGGTACTTTTCTTGGATCGATCGTTGCACTTAGGGTTTGGGCAGCGCCACATCTCTTCTTGGCCCTGGCTGTCATAGGATTCCAGATATAAGGCCGCCTTATCGTGGGGACACGCCCTCTTTCCATACTTATCCGGCAAAATGTTCCCACTGATGACGCCAAAATATCCGTTCCGGCTGTCGTAGTGCCTCGTGCATCCTTCCACGCTGCAACGATAAAACGACAGCTTGGAGCCCTTCCCCAGCTTGGTTGACCCGTCTGCTGCTTCAGGCAGCATAGGACGGTAGTGTTTGTCGCACAAAGGATGAATTTCGCTTCCGGATGGAGACTGCATGTCAGTTTAAATCACGGCAGCATGAACGCTTTTCTTGGCCGTGCCTCAACATTGTCGCCGGATTCGCCATAGAACGTCAAATGACCATAGTAACCCTGGAAATACCCGCACCGGGGTACATGGCGGGAACCATGTACTGGGAGAATCTGCGCAAGACTGTCATTTACGGCATTCCAATATCTTCGTTCCAAATTGCCGGATGCGTTTGAATGAAGGAACGCATTAACTGAATGCACTGCAGGTCGTTCAGCACGGTACATTGCACTCCACGAGCCGCCAGCAAATCTTCCGCGCCTAAAAAAGTATGGTTCTCGCCGATGATGATCTTGGGAATTCTGTACAGCAGGCTCGTGCCCGTGCACATGATGCAGGGGCTCAGGGTGGTGATCAGAACCAGCTTGTTCCAATCCGTGCGCCGCCCGGCATTCCTGATGCACACCACTTCAGCATGAGCTGTAGGGTCGCCGGTTTGAATTCTCAGATTATGCCCCCTCGCGATGATGTTGCCGCTGAAATCGGCCAGGGCAGCCCCTATGGGAATGCCGCCTTCCGATAAGCCGGCCTTGGCCTATGCCAGCGCTTCCATGAGCAATTGTTTTTCATTCATAAAATTTCCAGTGCGAACCGCCCTATTGTATTTCTCCCCAGGAGTTTACACTTGGAATCTCAATTGGGGTCCAGAAAGAGAAGTGGATGCTCTACAGCAGAATTGGTGAGGGCCAGATATACGTTCTGGATCGGATGATTTCCGCATCCAGGGTCGAGAGCAGGTTGCCCCTGGCAGTCATAGCGGTGGTGGTATTGACCAGTTTGGAGCTGTTCAGGGGGTGGGGATTGCTAGGTAGCCGAGCCATCCGACCTGCGCTCCGGCGACTACGTCATAACTCTCTTTGGCTTGGGAACCGATAGCCAGATGCAAGTGCTGGATTCTTATGCATTATGATCGCGGTTATATAGATTTGGAGGAGAAAACTCCGCAGCTCTTTGAAAATCCTTCGGGCCAAAAGTGTAACCCATGTCTCCGGTACGTTCTGTTACCTATAGTCTCAGGGCCGGACAAATCAAGAATGGTCGGGGAGAGAGGATTTGAACCTCCGACCCCCTGGTCCCGAACCAGGTGCTCTACCAGGCTGAGCCACTCCCCGACGTGGGTTAGTCCCTTGGAGTATCTATAGTTTATCCTGCTCCTGCTAATGCCGCAAACGTCGCGGGTTTGGGACTATTGGGACTAAACTGCAAGTTTCCTTCCATAGTTTCTAGAGGAAACAACGCCACATCGCACGCGACCTTTTGACGGTAGTTGTCTTCGAAGTGCGTGTACTGAGACGTTGTATGCAGGTTTGAATGTCCAATCCACTCGGTCACTAGGTCACTCGGTACTCTGCTCACCTGCAACACTGAGACGCGGCCATGACGGAAGGCGTGCAGCCCTGCCGGTTTCAGATTCAGCTTTTTGAGGAGCTGGTTTAGCTTGCGTCGCACGTTGCTCTTGCAGAACGGTGTACCAGTTTGGGTTTGAAACACTCGTCCGCTCTTGCGGTCTCCCAAGTGCGCGGCCAGCATTGACACTAGGGCAGGTTCAATGTTGACTGCGCGATAGCCCTTTTTTGTTTTGACTGAAACCTCTTCCCCATTCCAGATGCCGCGACGAATGTAGATTCTCGCGTTAGCAAGGTCAAGGTCTTCAACGTGCAGCCCGAATGCTTCGCCGCATCGCATACCCGTGCTGGCTAGCGTAGCGAATAAGACCTTCCACTGCCCAACTGCGCCATTGACAATCTCGCGCATCTCATCCGGGCTAAAGCAACGTTGCTCTTTGACCGGACTCTCAGGCAGTCTGAGTTTCCATTCGCGCCACATCTTTTCACCCACAATCAGCTTGAGCACTCCGATAATGTTGCGAATAGTTTTCGGGCTGATTCTTTTGCGCACTCCGTTAGGCCACGTGTATTCAACACGGGTCAAATCGGTAATGAACTCCTGAACCCGCCTTTCGTCTATCGCTGCCATGGGCAGAGAACCAAACTGGGGGAGTAGGTATTTTTCCAAATGGCTCCCCATTGTCTCTTGACATGAGGGTTTGAACATGGAAAGCCGGTTTTCCTTCCACCACGCGGCCTCAGAGCTGAACGTTTTAGCTCCTGCATCGGTGCGCTCAAGATGAGCGTCATCGTTCAAGCCCATCTCCTGTAACATCGCCCGTAGCTTCCGCTTGGCTTCTGGTTTTTTCATTGCGTGAATTGAGCCTAGCGGCACAGACGCCTTACGTCTCTCTTGCTTACCCGGAACATCAACGTAAAATCGACCATGCCACATTTGTCCTTTGCGAACCACCGTACCGCTTTGACCGCTTCGGAACGTCATGCACTTTTTCCGTTTCCGATTCGGTGTCGTGGGCGTCGAAATAACGCCGTTCTTTTCTCGAACGGAAACAATAGTATCATCGCCGTCGAGCATTCCTGAAATCGGTATTACGCTGTTAGTGCTTGATGTGAATACAGATAAGTACTGATTGGATGAGAACTGTCCGTTTAGTGAACAACATGAACGGGTTTGAGCAGGTATGTCATAGGACATCAACGGGAATGTTTAAGGCAATCACAGGCTTCCCCTTCCCGCGACTGTTGACCCGAATTTTTGGCGTCGGGTCTTTTAGGGAATCGGACTGCGATTCAGGTTTCGCCATCTTGCAGCCCATTTTGAACTGCATAAAACTAAGATTTATTATATCACACATTTCCCTTTTCGGGACTGTCCGGTTAAGTGAACAGGGCAAAAATCGAAGTCTCCCTCTATTCAATCGGCTTTGCGGAGCAGGAGAAGTTCTTTCAAGCGTGGGAGTAAAGGCGAAAAGGTCACCGCGAAGCGCGGGAGCGACTACTTCCGCAAACTGGCGGCACGGCGCAAGACGTACAGCGGCGGGAGACCGCCAAAGGAATCGGATTAACCTTACAACGTTTCGATACGCAATGACCGTTATTCCTCTTGCGGACTCTGTAATGTTTTGCCGAAGACGGAGCGGCCTTAGCTAGTTTCAAAATCCGATTTACTTCTTCCTGTTCAATTTTATTGAAGTCATCGCTAAACAAGAATCTGGCAGCCTTTGGACGAAGCAAGCGCCCCGCAAGAGCTGGTGCGATGGCATGAAAGTCTATGCCGTCGTCCTCAAATAGTAGGAAATGCTTGAATGTAACCACAGGGCCGCGCCTATCAGTATGCGGGTGCTTTGTTGGGCCAATTCCGATCCAATTCAGTTTTCTACTAATGCCTTGCCGCTCGGCCCAATCACAAATTCCTCCAATGCCGATAACCGCATTGAAGTTACAACTGCGGAGGCTACCCATGCAATCTTCATTCCCAAACCAGCCTTGGCTGTCTGGGTCACCTTGATGAGTCCGCTTGTAAATAAAGGTTCGCATTGTGCTATCAAGTGAGTACAACTTGGAAGATTTGGAAACGAAAAGCCCGGCGCGGTAGCCGGAGCGTTCCGGTGAAACCTAAACAACCTGATCGTATCCCTTCATCGTGTCGGATGCAAGGGAGCGATGCGCCCGGTAGTGTCTCAGTTTGAATTGTCCCATAGTGAGTTCCAGTCCCGGCGAGTATGTATACGTTCGGCTCCGCAATCCTCGGCGGCATCTTTTGCTTGCGTTTCAACGAATACGTGAAATCCGCCGTTCAGTGTCTTAAAAACCAAGTAATTGAGCCCAGACTTCTTGCCTTGGAATGTTCGCGCCTCTAGCTCAAAACCTTTGCGTTTCGCTTTGATCGTTTTGCTTGCCATGGTTTAACCCTTTCTTTGAGCTGCGATTTCTTTGCCGCGCTGCTGTCTCAAGTCCATGACTGTTCCTCCTAGCAAACCTCCTGCTCTTCTTCCAACCTCGAAGGGGAAGACCGCTTGCCCTCTTGCGTGGCGTTACTGCACGTCAGTCAGTACCTTGAAGGGGGTTTCCCCCGGCCCATACCATCAGGGGAAAAGGTTCCCCTAATCTCCCGATTAAGAAAAATCAAGACACCGGTGTAGAAGGCTCGTCATTCGCGCTAGATCGGCTTCTGGACAGCCGTCGTGGGTCCTGGCCGGGAAAACTATATCATGTCGCATCGTGTTCCACGCCCTACAGACCTACAGAACCTCCAAGACGTTTGCCTCTACGCGCTCACGGGTTGTGAATAATCGGATAGGCACTCGCTGATGCGTTTTAGATGCTCTTGTGTGGGCTTTATGTGGGTCTTCAGTGGGTCTTGAGATAGCCCGTTGAGGGTACTTTCATCACCTAAAACAAGCACGTCAGCTCAAAAACGGTCGGTTTTGGGCGCGGCTGAACTTGTCAAAGTTCGCCCAATAGATTCAACAGCTTCCCGTGACAACACGAGACCCTTTTTTGGGCGGTTGGAATCCGTTAAGCCGGACAGAAACATGTTCCCGGCTTTTGAGAATTCCTACGGTTCGCAACTAGTGCTAAGCAATACCCCCGTTCCTGTGAGCGTATCCGCTTCTGTTCTCTGTTCACACCTAAAGGTGTGTGAACAGAAGAACAAACAGCTTGGGGTGTCTGTTCTGCTTCTGTTCACTGAACAAGTATGGGAACAGATTCTTGCTGCGTGGGCATCCAAACATCGCCCGCTTTAATCAATCCCGCTTTGGCGGCAACCGTCTTAACCCGGCTTTGCGGTATGCCGGTCACATGCTGAAGTTCGCGGTAGGTCGCTTTCTGGTTAGCGTTGATCGCCGTAATCAACGCCTCGACTTCCTTGTCTACCGTTTTGCTTGGCTTTGTAAGCAATCCAAAATCGCCAGTCTTGTCGATGTACGGTCGTCCTTGAATGTGAAAAGGCTGTATCGCTTCAAAATCCCGCGCCTTGGTACATTGGACACGGATTTCAAATGTCTTGTCGTCAACTGATTTGAGAGAGTACACTGCATCGCACATCGCTCCAAAATCGCCCGTACCGCGTAGTGTGCTTTCCAGGGTGGGCTCTACTTTCTTGTTGGTGCCCTTGGGTGAGTGGTGAAGTCCTACAACCCCTCTCGCTCCAGCCTGAAGTAGACCAAAGATTCCCTTGGCCAACCCTCTTGCGTTTTCGCTGGCACTATTCTCGTCGCCGTTCAGAAAACGGACGGCAGTGTCCAAAACGATTACTGGCTTCAGGGCACGAACGGCAGCTAGTAAATCAGAGTCGTCTAGTGCAAGCGGTACACCGCTATTCATCGTTTGCGATAGAAACTTATCTGAGATTCCCATTCTCATCAATCGCCCGTGAAACGACCGTTCGCCGCTTTCGGGAATCAAATAGATCACATGTACTGGCTCAGGAACCGGGTACAGACCAAGAAAGTTGCGCCCTGTTGTCAACGCTTTTGCCAGTGACAGAGCGAACCAAGTTTTTCCAACGCTCGACAACCCGCCGATGAATGTCACACCTTCGGGAAGAAACTTGTCAATTAAGAACTTCATTTCACCTTGTTCCATCTCAGAAGGTGCCTTAAAGAGCAACCTCCATTTGGGCGGTCTGTTGATTGCCTCTTGACGAAGTTCCTCGATTCGTCCGTGGAATTGATGTGGCGATTTCGCGTAGAGTTCTCCAATGTCCTTCGGATCATCTGAGTCCTTGCCGCCATACTCCCACGTCAGGCGAAAAGTTTTGTAGGAAGGCAACAGACGCTCAAAAGCAGACGCGCATTTCAGCCCTGCATTGTCTTGATCTAACGCGAGGAAAATCCGTTCAGCCGATTCTAGCTTCTCTAGATGTTCGGAAAGGATTTTAAGATTGCCGTCGCTGCCTACAGACGTTGTTGCAGAGGAAACCGATACAGCCGCAAAGCCGTGCGCTTGCAGTGTGAGGGCATCAAGCTCGGATTCCGTGATGAACACTTCAGGATCAAGAAGAAAATCAACGTCATCTATGCCGTACAACAATTCGTGAGATGGGCGTCCAGGAAGGTGCCGGAATTTGTTCCCTTTGTCTTCAGGATGCAACGCCCGAAACTTTACTACGTCATAGGCTTTGTCATAAGGAATAGCAAGGGTTGTTCCGAGACCGGGAAAGTCAACTACGCCGAGACCGCTTTCTTTGGCGAGACCAAGGGAAATACCGCGCGACGCAAGGTAGTCTGCCGCTTCCCCTAGTCTACCTGTAGCAACCTCTTGCTTAAATTCAAACTTTGCCTGCGGTTCATTTTTGACAACAACATTGCACTCAGCCGCGATGGTTTCTAGCGCAGTTCGAAAATCAAGGTTGTCTTTTTGCTTAACAAATTCGATAACGTCGCCTTTGCGACCGTCGCATACAAAGCATTTGAAAAACCATTCACCGTCTCTCTCGAACAGACTTAAGGATGGATTCGTGTCGTCGTGCCAAGGACATCGGGCTTTGAATTCTCGACCCGATTTTCTCAACTCTAGCAGCCGCCGTTCATACGGCTTGAGACCAGCGGCGCGTTTTAGTTCTTTGTTTGTCATCTGTTTTTCCTCTTTGTCATTTTTCTTTTCTGTTATTGCTTTTCTACTTGCTCTCTAGTATGATAATCATATAGTAGAGCGTGAAAGAACGAAAGAAACTATCTACATGAAGGTTTCAAACAGGAAAGCACGGCAGGAGCGGGAGCTTCAACTGAATTCGTTGGAAGCATTCGCAAACTTGGGTGAAGAAACGGGTGACTGGAAGCGGTTTCAATTAAAGTTCCCCCATTTCTTCCCGCAAGGTCTTTCAAATTGGTTTTATGAGATGGCCGATGATTGGGCGAAAATTCGAGCAGAAGTGCCTGAGAGTCTGGAGCCATCCAAACCTTCCCTGCTCTGGTATCGTGACAGGCTACGAGCGGTTTGGACAAACAATGATCCGAATGGCATCAATCTGTCAATTCTGCTCGGATTTGAAGAGGAAGCCAGGGAAGCAGCAAGGACTCAATTTCCGGCAGACCCTTCAATCCCTGCGCCAGTGATTCTGCCCCTGCTCATTCGAGGCAAGTCTCTTGCCCAGTCACAGGAAACAATTGGCGGATTGCCCAGAGGAAAACCACGAGTTAATGGACTAACAGGAGCAATCGAATGGGAATTTGGATGTGAACTCCAGCAGGCCGTTTATGAATTGATGCCGAATCGCTGGCGAGCTAGAGTTTGCCCCGAATGTGGCAAGTACTTTATAGCGGACAAAACGGCGCAGACGTACTGCTCTTTACAGTGCTATGGAGAAATGAAACGGAAGCGTTCTCTAGACTATTGGCGGCGCGAGGGCAATAAAAAACGGGAGCAACGATTGAAGGGTAAAATAAGGCCCAAACCTAAAAAGAAAAAGTGAGTTTTGTTTCCGTAGAAGGAACAATCTATTGGAGGAACGATGAGAGTTGCGGTCTACGGCAGAGTGAGTACAAAGGACAAGGGGCAGGATGTCGAAAACCAACTAACCCAACTGCGTGATTTTGCCACTCGTCAGAGATGGGAAATCGCGCACGAATACATAGACCAAACATCAGGTGGAACCTCAGACCGAGAGCAATTTCAACAGATGTTCAAAGACGCATCGCAAAAACGTTTTGACGTGCTCTTGTTCTGGAGCTTAGACAGATTAAGTCGAGAAGGTGTGCTTCCCACTTTGCAATATCTTACTAGGCTGTCCGATTACGGCATAGTTTGGCGTTCATTTACTGAACAATACCTGGACTCAACCGGCATTTTCAAAGATGCTGTTATCGGAATTCTGGCCGCGATTGCTAAGCAGGAGAAAGTTCGAATAAGCGAACGGACAAGGGCAGGCTTAGATAGAGCACGCCGCCAGGGGAAATCACTTGGCCGTCCGAAGGTTCAAGTCAACTCAGATTTAATCCGCGCACTCAGAGCCAAGGGGGTTTCGTGGGATGCGATTGCCCAACAGACAGGTATTGCTCGCGCAACTTGTCAGAGAGCTGTCATCCTTCTAAAAGCCTTGACCTCGATTTGACTTGAGTATCTAAGGATGGCCCCCGTTAACGGCGACCAACAAAAACATGTTCCTTCGCTCGTGGTAGCATGGATGCTCGTTTAAAAAACTCCGTTTCCGTGATTTCGGTTGGCCATTCTAAGCGCGCACGCAAAAATAGCTTTCCTTCTTTGTCCTTTTCCTTCTCTTCCTTTCTCCATCCGATAGCTCCTAGAGCAATAAGGTGGTTCATGTCCCGTATAACGGCCTTGTCTGGATTTTTGACATTGGTGTATAGCTTTATTACATCGTTGTAAAGTGTCGGCCAATCCACCTCATCAATTCCCAATAAGTGCAGCAGAATCGCTCTCTGTCTTTCAGCGATGATGCGTTTTCTCTTGGTTTGCAGTCTGCCAAAGAGGTCATAGATTAAGCTCCGAAACACTTCACGCGATACATTTTTTCTGATTTCTCTAGCGAGCCTTTCGCTCTGGAAAGCTATTCCACGTAGGCCGAACTTTAGAAATGGCGTTAAGTCGTAATCGTTCTCCCAGACCTCATTCAGGCTGGTCAAGTAGGCCGTTTTCTCATCGTAATAGAAATTCGACATGGCGATGAATGTTGAATCTCGCATCCCCGCTCTTTGCAAAAGCAAGGCTTCCAGTGCCCTAGCGGTGCGTCCATTGCCATCTTCGAATGGGTGCATTGCAGCAAAGTGATAATGCAGAGCAAGAGCCTGAATCAATGGGTCATGCTGCGAAAATCCTTTTTGAACCGCTTCCATCAGACGTTCAAAGGCACGACTACATTCATCCCCGCCTTCGCAGCCTCTGTGAAGAGGGGCACCAAAAATTACGTTGCGATCTTTTGGTCTGGTCTTGCCTGGTTCACATCGATCATCGTCTCCCCCAGTTACGATCTTCCGGTGGATTTCACAAACAAGTTCCTTGGTAATCGGATGATCGTCTGGAATCGTTGTAATCCATTTATAAGTTTGCATTGCAGCATGAGCTTGCTTCTGTGACCTTGTAAATAGTTGCTCTGGGGTTTCTTTCATTGCAGCCTCAAGTTCACCCCCAGTGAAATCGGCTCCCTCTATTTTGGAGGTTCCAGCCACTTCCAATTTCAATTGCATTGCCTGAAGAGCTTCCACCCATCTTCTCTGAAATGGCAGAGTCTTAAGGGCAATGATGGCCCCTTTAGCCTCCGCAAGTTCTTGAAGGATTGCGGATTTATCGTAATGAATCCAGCGCGATGGTATGCGATATTTAAGCGAGTTAATCATGGGACAACTATAAATTACACTTCATTTCCCTGTCAAATTATCTACAAAACTTACAATATATTGATAATAAACGACTTGTATAAAAACTCTTGGCGTAAGATGGCTTGACTATTACATTTCATTTCCGTATCATTTCCTTGTCGTTTCCTATTAAATTTATGAACTGCCTTGGCATATCGAAACGCACTCAAGTTGTCGCCGCCCTAGTTGAGGGAGCCTCAATCAATTCCATCGTTCGCATGACTGGTGTTTCTAAACCTACCATCCTCAAGCTGCTGCACGATGTTGCGCGTGTGCTGCTTATCACCATTTCAACGTTCACAATCTCCGCGTGCGCCGTTTGCAGTGCGATGAGATTTGGGCATTCGTTGGCGCAAAGAATAAGAATGCCAGCCCTGAAAAGAAAGAGCAGGGGTGGGGAGACGTTTGGACATGGACGGCCATTGATGCCGATACAAAGCTACAGATCACGTGTGGACGTTGGAGGAGTTGGTCGGTCTTCTTGAACGGGCGGAAATGGCGGCATAAATGAATCCTGCAGAACAACTGAAAACGCTTCTTGAGTCAAATCTCCTCTCCCGTCAAAATGCGGATAGAGTGGCGCGAGTTTGTTACGACGCAACAAAAATTGTTTATGAACGACAAAAGCAGCTAAAAAAGCGCGAGTTGAAGATGAAGGAAGTGTCTTCAGCGTTGGTCTTGGCCGAAAATATCCATTCAAAGACGTTCCATTTTGTGGCCTCTGGAACGTTGGCTGAAAACTTCGGCGCATTCCCTGAGGCGAATGCACTGGAATATTACGATTCGAAAGTAATGGGGGAGGTGCAAGATAAGTATGGACGCAAGGTTAAGATTGATGAAGATGGTATGAAGTCGTTGTATAAGGAACCTACGTCTGGAAAACACATTGTCGCGACTGAGAATTATGAGGAAGGGCGCGGTAAGCGATTGCCGTGGATACGCCATACGCTAGAGAACTCTGAGTCTATTTATGTCTCGGAAGAGACGGTTCAAAACACTTTTCGGCGTAGCTTTTTATATACAGCAATCGTTTCTATCCCGATTCAGCCGAAACCCCAAGTCTCATATTACGTTGTCGTTATACGCGAAGGAAAAAACGCAGAGTTGAGGCTGGTTACGGCATACAGCATGTTTAAGCGAAACAAGTTTCTCAGCGTAATTGCACTCACTAAACCATATAAGTAACTCTAACCGCTATGATAACTTATCCTTATGAATCCCCATGACCGAATTTAACATCAAATCACTGTAGCCGACGTTCCGCGTAAGTGGTACGATGTGGCTAACTCCAAGATGGTGGGCAAGAGTAGCTCTCAACCTAGCTGGCGAGCGTTGAGAGTAATTTCTACCCGCTGGTAGCGCCAGCACTATAGAGTTTGAGAACACCCTTGTGTAAAAACAAGGGTGTTCTCATTTTTTACGCTATTTTCTCTCAAGTTTCAAAATTGAAACCCTTGTCGCGAGTATTCAAGAATTAAACACTCGCGACAAAGGGAAAAAATTCAAACTTTACCACTACCGAATCATGGCGAAGATCGACAATCGTTGGTCGCTGCGTGATAATAGAAACTCCGGATGATTTTCATGCCACTAAGTGAAACAGCGCAGAAATACGCGCAAGCTATCTTCGCGACCAAGGTGCAGGAGCTTTCGCGCGACTACGAAAGCAAAGTGGTTGCAGTGAAGAAGAACGTCGGAGATGCCACATTTGCGAACCGAAATGGAATCGCTGCGCAAGTCGTGGCGTTGAAAGTGCAGATGCTCGCGGGCCAAGTCAGGGCCAAAGCTGACGCCCTCCAAGCAGCATACGAAAAAGACAGCAAATTAGTCGATGCCGGAGTTCTGGAAGAGATAATGCATGAGCTTGCAACTCACGCGCAGATGATCGCGCAGTCGTTCATTGGGTCTGAGCGGTTCGAAGGTACATTGCAAGCACAGAGAACCGGGAGTGACGCTGGCATGTCTGCTCGACACGGTGAACTGGTCAGATCAATCGAGCGGATGATGCACCAGACCCTTTCGGAGATTCAGCAGGCCCTTCAAGCGAAAATTTACGAGAAACAGTTAGAGTCACAGCCCGTCAACAAGCGACCAACAAAACCAGCCAATCAGCATGAGAACCAGTGGCATCCTGAGATTGAGAAGGTCAGTCGCCACCTGTTCGAGGATGGGCACTACCGCGAAGCTGTGCTCAATAGTTACATCCGGGTTATTGAAGTCGTGAAGGAGAAGTCAGGTATTCAAGATGATGGTGACAGTCTGATGGGCAAAGCCTTCGGGTGCGAGTTAGGCCGTATTCCGAAAGTGCAGTTCAATCCCTGTCAAGCGCAAGCAGACATCGACGAGCAGAAGGGTGTCATGTTTCTCTTCAAAGGCGTTGTTGGAATGCGCAACTTCAAGGCACACACCGTCAGGCTCTTCGATGATGAACAGCGGGCACGCGAATATCTAGGTCTTTCTAGTCTGCTGATGCGACTTCTAGACCTTGCAACCGTGAACCCATAAAAGTCACTCAAACCCGGCTAAACAACTCAGGCAGGCTCGTTTTCAATCCCTTGGCAATTTTCTCAATATTCACAAGCGACACGTTCCTAGTCCCGCGCTCAATGCCGCTGTAGTAAGTTCTGTGCAGTTCGCAACGCTCCGCAGCTTCCTCTTGATTGATCTCCTGCTCCTGCCGTATGCGGCGGATTGCGCGGCCAAAACGGATACGGATGTCGAGCGGCATCAAGAGTCATCTTGGAGGCTTGTAGCCGATACGTACACATCCGATGAGTCACATTTTGATTGACTGTGGCCTCTCTCTAATTCAATATGTACCCACTCGGTTCTGCTGGAGAAGGTAGCGCAAAGTGTTTATCAGAATACTTGTCACAATTCTTGTATCAATAACGCTGCTTGGGCAGACGCGAAACGAACCCAAGAAAGGCGAGCGGCCTGTGTTCATGTCCGCAGAACGTCTTGCGTCTATGTGTCAGGATTGGGCAGCGGTTCGTTTCCCAAATGGGCATCCGCTGGCAGAGGGCGATACCGTCACCGTTTCACACGAACAGATAATTCATGCTGTCGGTTGTGAGATGTACATTCAAGGCGTTATGGATGAAGGTCTGGAGACCACTCTTGGCTCCCACTATCACCCCGTACAATCCGAAATCGGTGGCATGAAGGCATCAATTGACACGTTTCTCAAATACGTAAAAGACCATCCGGAACAGCATGATTTTGCCGCCAGCACAATTCTGGATGAGTCGGAGAAAGTTTTGTCTAAAGCGCAAAGCAAATGATCGAGCCCTATGAAAACACGCTGCCCATTCTTCCAGGCTCTCGCTTTCGGCATATCTAAGAGTCCTGAATATGAAATCAAAGCTACAAATAGCGATTCTTGGAACAGTCTCAGTTTTGACTCTGGGCTTCGCAATTTTCGTTTGGCCGACGCGGTATGAATACTACAACGTCAGCAGCGCGAACATTTTGGTCAGGCGAGACCGGCTAACGGGGCAAGTGGAGCGCGTACCTATAAATCAAGAATTGTTCATCCAAGCCAGCGCGGAGCAAGAGCAATGGGAAGAACAGTGGCGTCACGAAAGAGAGTCTACTGTCATTCAAAAAAACGGAACAAATTGTGTAAAGGACTCTTCAGTACATGATAACGATAACGTGACGTTCTCATTCAAGTTCCCTAAGGAGCCTCTGCTAAAGCCAAAGGGGGCGGACAATATTCCGTGGTGCAAGCAGCTACAGGACTCCGCTCAGAGCGCATCGGACAAGCCCGCTACGGAAGAACAGAAGCACTAAGACTCTAAAGCCGATTCATCCGGCCTATCCAACTGCGATTCATGTGAATTCTTCAATTTGGGATATGGCGCTGTTTTACGTAAAATTGCCGTATGCAAAATGAAATGGCATCTGGTTCTAGCAAGAGTCCGACGAAGTTCATCTTCTTGGTTCTTCTTGGTGCAGGGGCAAGTGTCTGTGGCGGTGTGTTTGTTCTTCACGTAATACTGAAGCTTGATTTCTCTTGGAGTTTCATCATAACTTGGATTGCAATGTCCTTTTCCTTTGCGACTTACAACACCTTTTTCGACAACCGTGAGAAACAGAGGCGCTTAAGACAAGAAATTCAGCAAATTGAAAAGAAGGCAGAGATAGAACCTGAAAAGGCCAAATTTGCATGGGATTTGGCTCGCGTGAAACTTGAAGAATACTTCGACCGTAACCTGACGCAAGTGTCCTCAGTTTTCCGCTTTGCGATCCTCACCATGACGATTGGATTCGGTTTCGTCTTGTGGGGGATAACAATCGCCGGTGTAGACCCGACCCATCAAACAGCATGGGTTGCAGCTCTTAGCGGAATCGTGACCGAGTTCATAGGTGTGACCGTTATGGTTATTTATCGCTCAACCATGGCGCAAGCAAATAGCTTTATGGAAGTCTTGGAACGAATTAACACCGTGGGAATGGCCGTGCAAATATTGGATTCTATCCCTGATGGAGAAGCTCAATTGAAAAACGCAACGCGAACGGAGTTGGTCAAACTGCTTCTCTCTGGTGTGGTTCGAGCAAAGAAGGAAGGCGTTATCGCAAAACGTGCTGGAGCAGGCTAAAGGCTGCGCTCTGCTTCAGTGAGTTTGACACCTATGAGGCGGCTAACCTTCCCAGGAAAGCAGCAGAATGCAGCGCAAAACAATTCTACACCGTTCGCTAGTTGGTTGAATGTGTTACGCCTTTGCCGCTGGTATTTTCAGGATGTTTTGACAGGCAAGTCGGGCAAGATGTCTCTGCAATTCTTTCATCCCTCTGTTTGTTAGAGATTGGTGTCCCCTAATCATCGCATGGGCGGGCGCGTGCTGGCCCCAATCGGGATCGTCTTTTTGAACGAACTCGGGGCCTTGACCGCTAAGCTCGTGCAACGCTGCACCAACGTTGAGGCGTGCGACACCCCATTCGGGACGATCAATCAATGTGGCGAAAACCTCCCACGAAATACCTCGCCGTGCTCCCAAGGGAGCAATTTGAGCTTGTTCGGGCGATGCTGCCAAGATTCCAAAAGACGGGCCGTTGTCAAGGAGATCATTCCTTCTCAACATGAAACATCCCTCACTGGGTTTCCCATCTTCGTCGCAGTGAATTGGATTCAAGGCTCTAAGTACGTTTTCTCCAACCCCAAGAACCTCTTGGTGAGGTGTTAGGTTAGTACCCACTCGATGTGCTCCGATACATCGTCAATTGAAATTTGCCACAGACCTTGAGACCGGAAAGTATCCAGTGGTTCCCATCGCTGTACTTCAACATGTCGACCAAGCACGGTGACGGCGAGTTCCTTCTGGCCCTGAATCCACTTGAAAAATACTGAACCATCCGGAAAAGGTCGGACGCAAGGACTTGTTGACGTATTCTTCCTTTCAAGTACCAGTGCAACATGTTCAATCAACTGTTCCGCGGTGGCCACAGTCTGACGCGAAACTGCTTCCGCTCCATCGTTGTCCCAGTTGGTGGCAAGGCGTGCGAATCCCGTTACCTTCCGACGAAGGTCAAAAACAATTGCAGGGACGCGACGTTCGCCTAAAACGAGGTCGTCTAAAGCTGTCGAAACCCGCGTATACGGGCGATATACAACGCTAAAGACTTCAGGAGCGCGGTGGAGAAAGACCGCGGTGCTATGCTCGCACTGTTTGGCGGGAACAGAATCAACATAGCGGACGGTTTCACCAAATGGAGCAGCGTAGATGAAGCCATAAAGCGAGTCATCTCTTGTTGTGTGCTCCTTGTCCCTTGTCCGTCTTCGTTCTATCGCTGTTACCATTGTTGCCATTTACTTCTCCCTCCCCCACTTTTGATGCGCCTGATCGGTCGTAAGCTCCGTAAAGCTACGGACTATCCACTCATGCGCGGCCTCATACCAATCTGCTTCTTTGTATTTCTCTGAAGGTGTTCCCGCGCACGTTAAATTCAGCAAGAGAAGATTCTGTCCCTGCTGATTAGTACCATTGGTCAAAGTTACAGTGCCAGTGCCCATCTGATTAGGCATGGCAAACTTCCAAACGATATTGACTGACTCAGGCGGAGAAAGATAGCTGGCCTGAATAGGAGAGAACCGGAAGAGCTTTATATGCTGTTCCAGAGAAGCAGCAACATCTCTTCCTAGCTCTATGTGATTGTAATATGTAAGTTCAAAACGGGAAGGGGATATCTCCCCCACCTGCTCGCGTTTGATAAAGTTCTGGAATTCTTGCCAGAGGCGCTGATATTTGTCGTGTACTTGTGGATAGCGCGGGTACTGATTCTCAGGTATCAACTTGCGCCAATTCAGATGCACTCTCGAATCCTGTATTTGTGCAACGTATTGTTTGTCCGCTGAGTAGCACATCATTCGCCTTAGTGGGGGCGATTCCATCACGATGAGTCGTTGGGGCTCTATATCGGCCAAATCGAGCAATGGGGCAAGGTCTTCGCTTGTTGGATACTCTGCTTGGTGCTCTCCCCAGAACTGACCCATATGGCGCGTCTGCATCTGGTCGAGTCTCTTGAAAATGACTCCAAATGAGACCTCAACAACTGGCGGCTGCTTGTAACTCGGTAACGGTGGTAGTGAACTAGCGGTTTTCACCATGTGAGAAAGTGCGAAACAACAATGTATCTTAACAATACTCCTAGCGAACCATGAAAAGCGATTGGGGACAGGTGAACTATTCGCTAAATGATCGCATGGAATTCTGCTATTGCGGCACCATTTTTCTTGTTGACACAAACGGAACTCTTAAGGAAGAAGGGGTCGCTTTTTCTGAAGGTATCCCATTTCTGCCGATAGTGGAGTGTGAGAAGTCTCTGATTAAATTGGGACTAAGATTGGGACTAACCTAGTGGGTTTTGATGTGGATTTTTTGTAGCTAAGCGACACCGAATCAATGAATTTCCACTGTGTCCCGAACCAGGTGCTCTACCAGGCTGAGCCACTCCCCGACGTACTTGCGGAAGCACGCACAAGCGTTCCTGCCTGTTGCTTAATCTTGAAATTTTGAGTATTAAGCTTCAAGAGTCAGACAGGTAGCAAGCCCTTGCGTGTCGTTTCATTATAGCAAAGCTATTTTGGTCGCATGGGGCTGGTACGTTCAATAGATTGCGTATTCCCACGAAGAAACGTAGTCCTGCCCTAAGCAGTACGCCTGATTGTGTGAAAGTGTTTCCGGCTTGGATAATTAAGATACTCGACATCTGCTCATGAAAACTGTTCCGGCTAAATTCGGCTTGGCGGTGCTTTCGCAGTCCTTGCAGGATAGAACTCAACCGAGGCAGAGAGAGACGCAATCGAACCAACCACAAATAAAACAGCCATATACAAAGACGGGATCGAAACGAAGCCGTCTGTTCCGCGTAGGCAAATGGGCGCTAGGGATATTGTTGGTTCTCGCCCTGGTGCGCACCTTCATTGGCGAGGCCTCGCTGGTGCCCACGGCTTCCATGGAAGGCACAATTCTTGTGGGAGACCATCTTTTCTGGAACAAAGCGCTCTATGGGCCTGAGGTTCCCTTCACGCACTGGCGGCTGCCGCGGCTCAAGCACGTACATCGTGGAGAAATTGTGGCCTTCCACTATCCGCTCGACCCTGCGCAGATTTTCTTGAAACGCGCTGTCGCCCTGGGCGGAGATCGTGTGGAAATCCATAACGATGTTCTCTACGTCAACGGCGCTGCAGTACAGGAAAACTATGCGGTGCATCACACCTTGCGTTTCCACTTTGCCCCTTCAGAGATGGCGGCGCGTACCGTACCGGCGGGGACGTTGTTCATGCTGGGTGACAACCGCGACTTTTCCAGTGACAGCCGCGATTGGGGCGTAGTTCCCGAAGAAAACGTTATCGGTTCTCCCTTCATTGTGTTCTGGTCTTACGATGCGCCCTCGGCCGAGTGGCTCGACGAAAAACCCGCCCACCGCCTTCGTTTCTTTGCCTCGATGTGCGCGCACCTGTTCAGCCGCACCCGCTGGGAGCGCACAGGAACTTTGCTCTAGGCAGCGATTCCGCTCTGCTGTTGCTCGCCAGAGAATCTGCGCTTGCTGTAAAGAAGACGAGCCGCCCACGCCTCTTTTCCAAAGTCTGTGATTCCCGCCGGAACAAACGCTATTTCAGCAACGCGATGGTAAAATAACGTTTTCCCTGCAAGACCCTTTCAATTGTTGCGGGGATGTCTAAGTCGGCCCCGGAAGTCCAGTTCATCATGCCCTCAAATTCATCGCAGCGCTCCGCCTCCTTTACCTATGCCGATGCCGGCGTGGATATCGCCCAGGCCAACCGCACCAAGCAACGCATCAAATACCTGGCGCACAAGACCTTCACCAAAGGCGTGCTCAGCGAGATCGGCGGCTTTGGCGGCCTGTTCTCGATCGACAAGAAAAAATATCGCGATCCTGTGCTGGTTTCGAGCGTCGATGGCGTGGGCACCAAGCTCAAGCTTGCTTTTGAAATGAACCTGCATCACACCGTGGGCGCCGATCTGGTGAACCATTGCGTGAACGATATCGCCGTGCAGGGCGCGACGCCCTTATTCTTCATGGATTATCTTGCAACCGGCAAGCTCGACATGGAAGTTGCGGAAAAAATCATCACCGGCATTACTGAGGCTTGCAAGCAGAATGGCGCAGCACTCATTGGCGGCGAGACTGCCGAGATGCCCGGGTTTTATCCGCCGGGAGAGTACGATCTGGCGGGATTCATTGTGGGCATGGTGGAGCGCGACCGCATCATTACCGGCAAGAGCGTGCGTGAAGGCGACATTCTGCTGGGATTGGCCTCCAACGGCCTGCATACGAATGGGTATTCCCTTGCCCGCAAGCTGCTCTTCACCGTTGCCGGTTATACTCCGGAAACCTACGTCAATGAGATCAAGAGCAAAGTGGGCAATGAGCTGATGCGAGTCCACAAAAGTTACTGGCCGGTGTTGCGCCGCCTGGTGCAGGGCGATGCCATCGCCGCCATGGCCCACATCACCGGAGGCGGCATCACCGAAAATTTGCCGCGCGTGCTGCCCAAAGGCGTGGCCGCTTCGCTACAGATGGGCAGTTGGCCCGTGCCGCCCATCTTTTGCCACTTGCAGAAGATCGGCAACGTCCCCCAGGACGACATGATGCGCACCTTTAACATGGGCATCGGCATGGTGCTGGTGATCCCCGCCAAAAAGTTCAAGAAAGCCCAGACCCTGCTGGAAAAGGCCGGGGAGAAGCCGTACACGATCGGCAGAATCGTTCGCGGAGAGGGTAAGGTTGTTTACTCCTGATTCGAGGACTACTCACCACGGAGGCACGGAGACACGGAGAAATTGAGTCATCAGTTTCACTAGGAGGCTCTTCCGTACAGGCCTTGTTATTTCAAGATGCCTTACAAAACCAGTTTCTAAGCTTTCCTCCGTGTCTCCGTGTCTCCGTGCCTCAGTGGTGAAAATTATTTAGATGAGTCTCAAGAAGAAGCTCGGCATCTTACTCAGCGGACGCGGCTCCAACTTTGAAGCCATTGCCGAATCCATTGCCGCCGGCCGCATTCGCAATGCTGAGATTGCTATTGTGATTTCGAACCGTGCAGAGGCTGCCGGCGTCGAGTCCGCTCGCAGGCGCGGACTGCCTGCGCTCGTGATTGCTTCCAAAGGCAAGACGCGCGAAGAGCACGACGCCGAAGTTGTGGCCGCGCTCAAAGAGAAGCAGGTCGACCTGGTTTGCCTCGCCGGGTACATGCGCCTGCTCTCGCCCTGGTTCGTGCAGCAATTCCCGCAAAAGATTCTGAACATTCACCCATCACTGTTGCCGGCATTTCCCGGGCTTGAGGCGCATCGCCAGTCGCTCGAGTATGGCGTCAAGGTCTCCGGCTGTACGGTGCATTTTGTGGATGAGCGCCTCGACCACGGCGCCATCATCGTGCAGAAAACGGTCCCTGTGCTTGATTCCGATGACGAGCACACGCTGGCCGCGCGCATCCTGCAGCAAGAGCACATCGCTTATACGGAAGCCATCAATATTGTGCTGGAAGGGAACTACGAAATCGTAGGCCGCAGAGTCCAGCCGCTGCGCGACACTAAGCTAGCAGCAGAGCGGCACGCGTAACTTTATAATCGAAGCCATGGCAAATTTTCCTCCCGTAGACGAGCAGCTTGCTTACATCAAGAAAGGCTCGGCGGAGATCATCCGCGAGGCCGAGCTGCGCGAGAAGCTGGAGAACGCGCAGAAAACCGGCAAGCCGTTGCGGGTGAAAGCGGGTTTTGATCCTACGGCGCCCGACTTGCACCTCGGCCATACGGTTCTGATTCGCAAACTCAAGCACTTTCAGGATATGGGCCACACCGCTATCTTCCTGATTGGCGATTTCACCGGCCTGATCGGCGATCCCAGCGGCCGTTCCGCCACACGCAAACCGCTTACGCGGGAAGAGATCGACAAAAACGCTGAGACCTACAAAGCCCAGGTCTTCAAGATCCTCGATTCGCAAAAGACCGTGGTTGATTTCAACAGCCGCTGGTTCTCGAAATTCACCGCCATCGATTTCATTCGTCTGGCGGAGAAGTACACGGTCTCGCAGTTGCTTGAGCGCGAAGACTTCCATGCGCGCTTCCAGCAGGAGAAGCCGATTGCCATGCACGAGCTGCTGTATCCGCTGGCGATGGGTTACGACTCAGTCGCGCTTGAGGCCGATGTGGAACTCGGCGGAACAGATCAAAAGTTTAATCTGCTCACCGGACGCGAGATGCAGCGACAGCACGGCCAGCCATCGCAGGTTATCTTGATGACCCCCATTCTCGAAGGCCTCGATGGGGTTCAGAAAATGTCGAAATCGCTGGGGAATGCCGTTGGCATCAAGGAGCCGCCACAGGAGATGTATGGCAAGCTGATGTCCATCTCCGACGAGCTGATGTGGCGCTACTACGAGCTGCTGACCGACATTTCCATGCAGAAGATCGAAGAAATGAGGAAGCAGGTTGCTTCCGGAGTTCTGCATCCGATGAAGGTCAAAAAAGAGCTGGCCGAGAAGATCGTCGCTGATTTTCATTCGGCAGACCTCGGGCGCCAGGCCGCCGAGGATTGGGAGAAGCAGTTTCAGCGCGATGAGGTGCCCGAGAATGTGGAAACCGTTACCCTGCGCTACAGCGATATAAGTCCTTCGGAAGGTTCGGGGAGCAATCATCACATAAAGATTGACAAGTTACTTTTCAAGTCCGGATTGGTTGCATCGGCGAGCGAAGGCCAACGCAAGATAAAAGAACGGGCTGTGCGGCTTGACGGCAACGTAGTGGCGCAGCCCGCATTTGTTGTTCCCGGTCTTCCCTTTGAAGCAATGGTGCAGGTTGGACGCAAGTTGCGCAAAGTGATCATTACCCAATGAGACTGCTTTTAATCTCAAAGAGTAGGGAAGCCCCGGATCCTCGAATGACGCGCCGGGAATGCTACACTAACCTCTGACTATGACTGATACTGGCAAGTCCCGCACATGGCTTTGGGTGCTTCTGGGCGCGGGTATTTTTTTTATCTTCTTCTTCGCGGTTGTCGCTTTCATGGTAGCGATCATGCATGGCGATCACGTCTCCAGCTTTGGCGACAAGATTGCCGTGGTTGATCTGGAAGGCGTGATTATCGAGCCGCAAACCGTAGTCAAGCAGCTCAAAGAGTTTGCCGATGACGATTCTGTCAAGGCCATCATCCTCCACATCAATACACCGGGCGGCGGGGTAGCGGCTTCGCAGGAAATTTATTCCGAAGTGCGCCGCGTGGAGAAGAAAAAGAAGATTGTAGCTTCGGTAGAGACCCTGGGCGCCAGCGGCGGATACTATGTAGCTGTCGGCACAGACCAGATTTATGCCGACCCGGGCAGCATCGTGGGCAGTATCGGCGTTATCTCCGAGTGGTTGAACTACGCGGATCTGATGCGTTGGGCCAAGCTTAAGGACATAACCATCAAGTCTGGGGCCATGAAAGATGCCGGCAATCCCGCCCGCGAGATGACCCCGGAAGAGCGGGCTTATTTCCAAAGCCTCAGTGATGACATGCATGGGCAGTTTATCGCTGCCGTGGCCGAAGGCCGCAAACTGAAGGTCGAAGACGTGAAGGCCATTGCCGATGGCCGGGTATGGAGCGGGCAGCAAGCCCTCTCGCTCCACCTGATTGATAAGGTGGGCGATTTTGAGACCGCAGTCGACGAAACCGCCAAATCCGTCGGCATTAAAGGAGAACCCGAACTGGTTCACCAAGAGAAGCAGCGCCGCACTCTGCTGGATGTGATCTTTGGCGATGTCTCCAATTTTGTTCCCGATCAGGCCAAGGTCCTGGATAATCACCCAGGTTTTTATTACTTATGGAAGTGACGAAGGGGCGTTTTGCCCCGGCCGCCGGCTGTTGCCAAATTTCTAAACAGGCCCACCTGCACCAGTGACAAAACCCTTGTTATCAGGTAGATTGCTAGTCTATGACCAAAGCGGATTTGATCGAAGAAGTCTCCAAAATGGTGGAACTCACCCGCAAAGACAGCGAAGTCGTAGTGGATACGATCTTCGACAGCATCGTCCACTCCCTCCGCAGTGGTGACAAGATTGAGATTCGGGGCTTCGGCAGCTTCCGCACCCGCCAGCGCAAGCCTCGCGTGGGGCGCAACCCCAAGACCGGAGACCGGGTTGACGTTCCGGCCAAGAAGATTCCGTTTTTCAAGCCCAGCAAGGAATTGAAAGACGTAGTCAATCAGACTCAGGCCGAGGCCCGGGTTGAGCCCCAAGTCGAACCTAAGGCTTGATCCCAATGGCTGCCATCATGCGGCCCGTCTTGCCATGCTCCGCGCGGTAAGAAAAAAGCAATTTCACATTGCACGCCGTGCACAACTTTGAAGCGCTGATATTTTCTTCTTTTAAGCCCGCCCGCACTAATTGCATCCGGTTTGCCTTCACCAGATCGAGGTGCAGCTGCGGGCCCAGGTCACTATGTCCGGGAGCACGCGCGGTCATGAACAGCAGAGGATACCTCTCGCGCACCGGGTCCGACTCGAACACCGAGTGGAACAAATCTTGCGCATAATCGAACTGGCTTTCAAATTCAGCCTGCACCTCAGCGCCCACGTTATAACAGCAGCCGCCAATGCCCGGACCAATCGCAGCCAGAAGCCAAGCCGGATCGCTGCCAAAGTGCATACGCATGGCGCCAACCCCCTTTTCCACAATGCGCGCCAGCGTGCCGCGCCAGCCCGCATGGAAGGCCCCGATGGCTTTGTTGACCGGATCTGCAATCAGGATGGGAAGGCAATCGGCAGTCTGGATACCGAGTACGAGTCCGCGCTTATTGGTGATCATTCCATCGCCGGCGGGAGGCTCGGAAAAAGGGCGCTCCACTAAATGGATATAAGAAGAGTGGATTTGCCGCAGCGTGACGAAGGGAAACAGCTTTTTATTTTTTTGCGCTCCCAGCGATTCAAGGAAAATCCGGCGGTTCTGTAATATGGTTTCTTTTTTGTCCTGGGCAGTGAACCCCAGGTTCAGCGAACCTTTGCCATGAATGTCGGAGCCTCCGCCTTGCCGCGTGCTCCATCCATGCAGCAGCCAGCGGTAGCGCGCAAGGTTTTCTGCAGTCAATACCTGGGGCTGCCGGGTGCTCGCGTTTTGTTTCTTCTTTTTTGCCGTGGTAAGCGCCATCGCATTCGATTCTAACCCGTAGGTGCCTCCCTCTGTTCTCGCATCCCTCTTCCCTGATATATTTCTATGCAGCCATGTACTCAGACTTTAGAGTTGAAGATCGCTGGACCGGCGAGCCTATTCATTGCATGTACCAGGCCATTATCGTGGCCATAGCCACCCGCCACGCCGACGCGGTGGACATCAAGTTTCTTGCCAACGGGCGCCCCATCTGGATCGCCCTGCCGCACCCTGCCTGGGCGGAATACCATCGCCGCACCGGCAAGATGATCAGTGATCCGCTTGCCATTCTGATCGCCGGCCACTTTCTCAAGACCGCAATTGAATCCGGCCTCGAAAGCGGGCGCGAAATGTACACCCTCACAGTGCAGGAGACGCTCGATCATCTGGATACGGTCATGCGCGAACGGGCGGCATAGCGCCCTGTCCCGTTTCCTCCCAATGAACAAATCAAACCGCGGAGGAGCGCGGAGGAATGGAAAAGTCAGAAGTTCGACTTACGAAGCGCGATTTTAATCGCAGTTTTCTCTTCGAAATCTTGTTCCCCCGTTTCAACCTGCCCAAGCAGGTCTGGTGCTCGGAATGACAATCTGGCCGGGAGTTGTGGAGGTTTCATGAAAAGCAGATTTACTTGCTTCCTGCTGGCGCTTGCCATGATGTTGTCTTCGTTTTCATCTTCATTTTGGGCGCAGACGCACCGGACAAAAAAAGCGCCTCAACCGCCTTCACCGCAGGGCGCTGTTCGCGCTGACGATGCCGCGTTGCTTGATCTGGAAAAAGAATTTTTCGCCGCCCTCCGCGAGAAAGACACGGATAAGCTCAATGGAATACTGGCCGATGATTTCGTCTGCGTCGTTCCCGGCCAGCCGGAGATGACGCGCGCCCAATTTCTGAAGCATGTCCGCGGGCTTCCCGATAGCATTGAGTGGCTGGGGGCCGACGAAATGCGGGTAAAGATCTTTGGTGACGCAGCCGTAGTGACCGGTGTGCGCAACACGAAAACGCGCAATGACAGCGGAACCATGGCCAGCTCTGATACCGCCTTTGCCGATATCTTCAAAAAAAATGGAGAAGAGTGGGAGCTGGTCCTGGTGCACGCCATGGATTTGCCCGCTCCCGCCAGCTCGCAGATTGGGAAATAAGAGTCTACCCAATGTTTGCCCGCAAAATCCGTGTCGAATACGAAAGCCCCAACGGGCCGCAGCCCTGCCCCATCAAGTGGCTCGATAATTTTTCCATGCGCGACTTCACCAACGACCAGATTTTTGACGACACCCTGCCCACTGCCGATGGCCTGCTGGAAGTTGGCGCCCGCGTTCCTCTCGACCAGCTTAAGGCGGCCCTGGAAGATTGGTTCCAGCGGAAGGGTTATTTGCAAAAAGGAGCTCAATTGTCGCTGAAGGAGAATGCTTAACCACAAAGGGCACGAAGGATAAAACCCAAGGGCACAAAGTATAAAAAGTATAAAGAAAAGCGCTGTATCGGATGCCAAAATGATTTCAGAAACTGGCAACTGACAACTTTAGCTATGCGGCGAGGAGTCGATGGGCTGGGCGGCCGTCCCTACAGGCGCGCCTTTGCGGCGCCGCAAAATAAAAGGACGCCGCCGGCGGCGCTCCACCCGCCGGTCAATCTTCTTCCAGAAGCCGACGAAGTAATCAACCGCGGAAACCAGCGAGACCGATAGCATGAACCAGATGGAAAGTTGCGCGATGAAATGGATAGGAAGATCGAAGGGCAGGTAAATCCGGTGCAGGTCCCACCACTGCCAGCGGTGATCGAGAATCGCGGCCACCACCGAAACAATCTGCACCACCATTTTGAATTTGCCTAAATCGCTGGCCTCGATGGTAAAGCCCTCAGAGGCGGCGATGGAACGCAGCCCGCTCACCAGGAACTCCCGCCCGATGATGATGACCGCCACCCAGGCAGGCACGATGCGCGGGTTGAACTGCACCAGGGTCACAAAGGCCGCCGTGACCATCAGTTTGTCAGCCAGCGGATCGAGCAGCATTCCCATGGACGTGATCTGCGACCTGCGGCGGGCCAGGTAACCGTCAACCCCGTCGGTGATCGAAGCCAGGATAAACAGGGCGGCCGCGGCCAGCTCTTTGTGTCCATTGTCGCTGCTGAAGTAGTTGCTCGAAAGAATCCAGATCAGGATCGGAATGCTGGCAATGCGCGAGAGCGTGATGGAGTTAGGAAGGTTCACTGTACTACGGCCACAAGGCTTAAGTGCCTAATGGGAAAATTGCTTTGAGTATACACCCGCAATAAGCGCAGAAACCGGCCACGAGGCCTGCAACAACTCTTTACAGACCCGGTTCTCAGGCATAGATGCCGCGCTGCTTGATGGTGAATGCCACCCGGTCGATCGCCAGCATATAAGCCGCAATGCGATTATTCACGTTATGGGTCTCGGCGTAGCGGACAACATCTTCAAACGACTCCTTCATGATGCTCTCAAGCTGCTCATTGACCACCGCTTCTTTCCAGAAGTAACCCTGCCGGTCCTGCACCCATTCGAAGTAAGAGGTGGTGACCCCGCCGGCATTGGCCAGGATATCGGGAATGACGAATACTTTCTTGTCAGCCAGAATCTCATCGGCAACCGCCGTCGTGGGACCGTTGGCGCCTTCGCACAGGATCCTGCACTTGATCTTGTCGGCGTTCTTGCTGGTAATCACGTTTTCTGTCGCGCACGGGGCCAGGATGTCGCATTCGGTGGTCATCAATACGGCCCCATCGGCGGGTTCGGCGCCCGGAAAGCCGACAATGGTGTTATTTTTTTTCTTGTATTCCACCAGTTCGTCAATGTTGATGCCGTGGCGGTTGTAGAGCGAGCCGTTGATTTCGATGATCCCGATAATCTTGTAGCCGTCTTCATACATCAACTGCGCGGCGTTGGAACCGACGTTGCCGAACCCCTGCACGATGACGCGGCAGCCTTCGCGGTTCATGTTGAGCTTTTTCAATGCCTCATCGCAAACAATCATGACGCCGCGCCCGGTGGCCTCGCGCCTGCCGCGTGAGCCGCCCATGTTCACCGGCTTGCCGGTCACGACCGCGGTCACGGTTTGCCGCATGTGCATAGAGTAGGTATCCATCATCCAGGCCATCACCTGCTCGTTGGTGTTCATGTCGGGTGCGGGAACGTCTTTTTCAGGCCCGATAAATTCAATCAGCTCGGAGGTATAGCGGCGCGTGATTCTTTCCAGTTCACCCATGGAAAGCTTTTTAGGATCGCAAATCACCCCGCCCTTGGCCCCGCCGAAGGGAATATTGACCACCGCGCACTTCCAGGTCATCCAGCTCGCCAGGGCTCGGACTTCATCGAGGGTCACGTCGGGCGAATAGCGGATGCCGCCCTTGGCCGGGCCGCGCGCGATGGAGTGCTGCACGCGGTATCCGGTGAAGACCTCCAGGCGCCCGCTATCCATGGCAACCGGGATGTGGACGATGATTTCACGGTTAGGATAGCGCAAGATCTTCCACAGGCCTTCATCCAGGTTGAGCTTCTGCGCGGCGTAATCGAATCGCGCTGCCTGCGATTGCCAGGGGTTTAATTCTTGTTCGATGGGAAGTGAGATGGTGTTTTCGATACGAGACGAGGTACTCATTGAAAAGTTTTTCTCCAGCGTGCAGACTGATACGCTTACTTTTGCCTGAGTATCAGGATGCGGGACGCCAAAAAACCAGTATAGAGAGTCAGATGAGGATTAGGCAAGGCGAGTTACACAAATTCCTGAAGATACGCGCAAGGGGAGACCGCCAAAGGCAAATTACAGATTTATTTCCATGCCTTCGGCCGCTGCCCTCACTTTGGGATAGTGATTGCGGGCTTCGCTGACCAGCTTATCAATGCAGGCGTCGTTGTGGTCGGGATCGTGGTGGAAGAGAACGAGCTCTTTGGCGCCGCTTTCCATGGCGATGTTTACGCCCTCGCGCCAGTGGCTGTGCCCCCAGCCGATTTTTTGTGCTTTGTATTCGTCGGGCAGATATTGCGCGTCGTAGATAAGCACATCGGCGCCTTCGGCCAGCTTGCGGACGTTTTTGTCGAACACGGGATGCCCGGGCTCATTGTCGGTGGCGTAGACAATCACTTTGTCTTCTGTTTCCACGCGGAACCCCAGGCAGCCCTGGGGATGGTTCAGCCACTTGGACTGGATCACGCAATTATCAAACGACAGCTTGCCCTCTTCGATATCGTAAAAATTCCGGCGCGCTTTCATCTCGTTCATGTTGACCGGGAAGTACGGGTCCGACATCTGGTCTTCCAGGGCGTTTTGCAGCTTGTGGGCGCGGTTGGAGGAGTGAAAGAAGAACTGGTTGTCTTTGTTGTTGTACAGCGGCCAGAAAAATGGGATTCCCTGAATGTGGTCCCAGTGAAAATGCGAAAGAAATATGTGCGCGTGGAACGGCTTGCCGTTGAATTCCTGCACCAGTTGTTTTCCCAGGATCCTGAAACCCGTGCCGCAGTCGAAGATATAAAGGTGGCCGCCGATGCGCACCTCGACGCAGGATGTGTTCCCGCCATAGCGTAGGTTTTCCGGCTGAGGCGTGGGCGTTGAGCCGCGCACCCCCCAGAATTTGATCTGCATGGTTTTTCAGTTCCTGTTGCCGACTATAGTACTACCGGCTGAATGCACACTTTCGCACCCGGTTTAAAAATTGCGTTGGGTCGGCACACTTCTATTGCTACGGCGAATATACCAGCAAAGGGGGAGACCGCTTAAGCCGTCAAAGTGGGTGTCATTATAAACGCGAAAAGTCCAATCTTGACAAGGATTTCGGCCAGAGGGAGCCTGGATTGTAAAGAGAAGCTCTTAGCCTTTAGCTCTTAGCTTTTAGCTTGCGTGTTTAAGGTCTGCACCAGATGTGGGTGGGTTTCTGCGACATGAAAGGGGACAAAGTACGAGCCGGCAACTGTTTTGTCCGAAAGGGTGACTTGGTCACAAAAGCGCCATGAGCTAATAGCTTAAGAGGTAAAGGCCAACAGCTTCTTTAGTACGGAAACGGCTCAATCTTCCAGCGCTCAAATACTTTGGCTTCTTTGAACAACTGGAACAATCCGGCGTCAATTTCCCCGTCTTTGACGGCGAAGCCCAGAATTTCGAGTGCCTTGTCGAGGTTGACGGCCTTCTTATAAGGACGATCCACGGCGCAGAGCGCGTCGTAGATGTCGGAGATGGTCATAATGCGCGTCTGCACCGGGATTTCAGGCGCGCTGAGCTTGTAGGGATATCCTTTGCCGTTCAGTTTCTCGTGGTGGCGGCGGGCAATTTCGGGGACGCTGCGGATTTCTTTCGTCCAGGGAATCTGTTGCAAAAAGTTAAATGTATGCACCACATGTGATTCGATCTGCAGCCGCTCTTCATCATCCAGCGAGCCCTTGCGGATGGAAAGCATCTTCACCTCTTGCGAATCAAGCAGGGGACACTCGGCATTCTCATAGTCCTTGTAGTGGCGGACGGCAATTTCGTTCAACACTTCAAAGCTGCCATCGGCAAGGATGGTAGGCTCATTGGCTCCCAGGATAATCTGGAACCATTTATCCATCTCGGCGAGCTGGGCTGCCAGCTCCTGGTCGAATTGCGGCAGCTTCTGCAGATACTCTTCGCGCCCTTTTTCCAGAACATAATCGAGGCGCGAGCGCAGGCCCTCGGTCTCCATGCTGCGTTTGACAAACTGAAAGCGCTGCCGGATGACGTCGAGCTGTGCGGGATATAGTTTCTTGGCCTTGACCAGCACTTCTTCACGCACGCCAACTTTGCCAAAGTCGTGCAGCAGCGAGGCATAGCGGATCTCTTTCATCTCGCTGCGCGAAAAGTGGATCGGTCCATAAGGTCCGCTGTCGGCGCGGTCCACGGCCTCAGCCAGGGCTACGGTCAGGTTGGCAACGCGGAAAGAGTGTCCGGATGTGGTGGGATCGCGCGATTCAATGGCCACAACCGAAGCGCGCACAAAGCCTTCAAAGAGCTGCTGAATGGCCTGGTAGAGCTGGCTGTTCTCATAGGCCACAGCGGCCTGGCTGGCCAGCGACGCCACAATCTCCTGCTGGCGCACGGTGAAAGGGATCACCTGGTCGGTCACGGTTGCGATCGAGAGCAGCCTGGCCTTGAAGTCGCGCTTGGCATTGATGAGTTGCACCACGCCCACTACGTCGCCCTTCTGGTTTCTCATGGGCACGGCGAGAATGGATTTGGTGCGGTATCCGGAATCCTCGTCAAATTTGCGATTAATGGCGTAAGGAACGCCGACGGGAAGATGGTAGGCATCCTCGATATTGACCGGCAATCCGGTGAGCGCCACGTAGCCGGCGATGGATTTCTCGTTGATCTCCATCGTAACTTCGCGGAAGGGCAGCGAGACCGAATCATTCTGTGCAAGCTTGAAACGCATATGCATGCGCCGCTCCGCATCGCGCACCACGGGCTCGTCACCCACGCTCCTCAGTTGCAGTTTCTTGCTTTCCTGCTCGTCTTCTTCCAGAACATAAAGTGAACCGGCATCGCTCGAGGTGATCTCGCGGCACTTGGTCAGGATCATCTCCAGCAATTTTCCAGTATCGTGCTCGGCGCTGAGCGCCGCCCCAATCTTATTCAGCTCATGGATCTCGCGGGTGGCGAATACCAGCCGCGCGTTGACTTCCTGCCGGCTTGTCACCAGATGGATATGGTCGAGCGCGTTATCAACCATGCGTTCGATCAGAGCAACCGGCGTGCCCGGAACGAGATAGGCATAAATAAGCCCATCGAGGCGGGAATCTTTGAAGCGGCCTTCGCTCAGCCCAAGAATGCGTATGTTGGGGGCATGCAGGTCGCGTCCATGCTCCTGCAGCAGCCGTTCGGAAGAGGTAATAAGCACGCGGTCTACTTCAGCAGAATATTGTGCCAGGTTGCTGAAGTACGTGCGCCGATAGTGCACTACCCCGACCATCGCCTTGTTTGCGGCGTCGTCCTGTTCAAATGTGACCAGTAGCGGCAGACCGCGCACAGGGGTACGCGGCGGGGCTGGCAGGTTTGCAGTCGCAGTGGTCATCGGGACTTTTTGCGCAAACTACCCTTGTACTCGGCGGTATTCCGAGTCGAGCGGTGGAACCGCCTACCGCGGGGGAGGAGTCAACTATAACAAAGCTTCTAGCCACTAGCTACTAGCTGTTTTTGGGAGTGAAAGCTGCAGGCGTCATTCTCGCCAAAAAACAGCTAGAAGCTAGTGGCTAGGAGCTTTTCTGCCACTGTTTACTGTTGTCATTTTGGTATATACTCAGGCCCTCCCCCCAGGTACATGGAAAACCGGGAATTTGCGCCTGGCCGTATTCTGTGGAGCTGCCAGGGCTGATAATTTTCTGGAGGAGATGCACGACAATGGCAATCCCCGTAACACCTAAGCGGCAAATTCCGGACCCCAGCAGCTCTTCTACAGCAGCTCAGGGCAATAACAAGCCTGCCGCTTCTTCGCCCTCATCTTCAGTTCCAGATTCAACTCTGCCCCCGGTTCCAACGGTCACCGGCTTCTTTCGAGCTCCTGTTATTGCCTCGACAGCAGCACCACCGCCCCCACCCATGGCACGGCCTCCGCTTGGACCTGCTTCCGCCGCCGCCGCGGCACCCGCCAGAGCGCCTGAGACCGGACACTTCTTACAGCGCGTCAAGCTGTTCAGCGGCCTTTCTTTTGACGATTGCCAGCATGTGGTGAAGCGCATGCGCCGCCGCGACTTTCCGCCCAGCACCACCATTGTTCGCGAAGGCGCGCCCGGCAACTCCATGTTCTTTATCATCACCGGCCAGGTTGAAATTCGGAAAAAAGACCCGAACACCAATATTGATTTCCTGCTCAGCGAAATGGGGCCTGGACAAAACTTCGGCGAAATGTCGCTGCTGACCGGCAAGCCGCGCACCGCTACCGTCACCTGCACCCAGCCCACCACCTGCGCCGTGCTGGAGCAGAAAGATTTTCAGGAGCTGCTGCTGCAATATCCCAAGATTGGCCTGGCGCTTACCACCATTCTTGCCGAGCGCGTAGAGCAGGCCAGCCAGCAGGTTGGCATTGAATACATCAACCTGAGCAAGATGAATTTTGACGCCCGCGTGCTGGCGCTGCTGCCCCAGAGCATGATGCAGCAGCACAAGATGATTCCGGTGGCCTTCGCCAATAACCGCCTCACCCTGGCCATGGTGAATCCCAATAATATTCTTGCGCTCGACGACGTGCGCCGCATTATTAAGGGCGTAATGATTGAACCGGTGGTGACCACCGAAGACGACTACCGCAAATTCATGAGCACCACTTACGCCGAGCTCATGCCGAAAGAGAAGGCGGCTTCGACCGGCGACAAAATGCAAACCATCGTCAAGTCTTCGGCTGAGATGGTTGACCTTTTGCAGTCGGAGCTGATCCGCGATTTGCAGTTGACCGAAGATGCGGGCCAATCCATGGGCGACAGCAAGCAGGAGCTGATGAACGCCTCTGAAGATGCGCCCATCATCCGGCTGGGAAACTCGATTCTCGGCCTGGCCATTAAGAAGGGCGCCAGCGATATCCACATTGAGCCCATGGAAGCCAACGTGATCATCCGCTACCGCATTGACGGCGTGCTGCAGACGGTGCAGAACCTGCCCAAAAAAGTGCAGCTCGGGCTGATCTCGCGGCTCAAGATTTTGAGCAAGCTCGATATTTCGGAGAAGCGCCTGCCGCAGGATGGCCGCATCAGCGTCAACATGGAAGGCAAGCCCATCGACTTTCGCGTCTCCACCGTGCCCGGCAAGTGGGGTGAAAAGGTCTGCATGCGCATCCTCGATAAATCGAACACCGCGCTCGGGCTCGATAAAGTCATCAGCCACGACCCCACGCTCAGGCTGGTGCGCGACCTTATTAGCCAGCCTTACGGCATCATGTACGTCACCGGGCCCACCGGCTCAGGCAAGACAACTACGCTCTACTCGGCGCTGGCTGAAATTAACGATCCGGGTATCAACATCTCCACCGCCGAAGACCCCATTGAATATGACCTCGCCGGCGTGAACCAGATCCAGGTCAACAAAGATATTGGTCTCGATTTCGCACGCGTGCTGCGCTCCTTCCTGCGCCAGGACCCGGATGTGATCCTGGTTGGCGAAACTCGCGATAAGGAAACCGCACACATCGCCGTCGAGGCCGCCCTCACCGGCCACCTGGTGTTTACCACGCTGCACACCAACAGCGCCGCCGGCGCCTTTACCCGCCTGACCGAAATGGATGTCGAACCCTTTCTCATCTCTTCTTCCACCATCGGAGTCATGGCCCAGCGCCTGGCCCGCCGGCTGTGCAAAGTCTGCCGCGAGCAATACGAGGCCGACGACCAGACCTGCGAATATATGGGTCTGAAGCCGAAGGCGATGCTCTGGAAGGGACGCGGCTGCGGCGAGTGCAACGGCAAAGGCGTCAAGGGCCGCATCGGCATTTATGAAGTCATGAAGATGAATGCCGAGTTGCGGCAACTGGTCGCCAAAAACGCGATCACGGAAGACATCCACAAGATCGCCCTTGCCCAGGGCATGCTGGACTTGAAGAAATACTCCGCCCTGCTGCTGCTGAATGGGGATACGTCTGTGGAAGAGGTGCTGCAAGTGGTTAGCGTGCAGGAGTAGATTCATGTTCTGCATCAAGTGCGGAAGCGAATTGTACCCGAACACGGAAGTCTGTCCAAATTGCCGCTTTGATAACATCAATCGCTTTGACAATGTTGATAAAGTACCGCGTCCGAGGATAGATAGTTCCACGCCGACAGCGCCGCTATTGTATCCAGAGGCCTATGTCGATGGAGAGATTCTTGTCGTTCCGCGCAATGCCGCCCTGCCGGCAATCTGCGTGAAATGCGGAGGCGTTCCCCAAGAACCGTGGCTCCCAAAGACCTTTTATTCCCCCAATCCACTTTGGAGTCGTGGGCTATTATGGAGAATCTTGCGCAAGCGCGTGCAACTGCTCGTGCCTCTTTGCGCCTTGCATGAATCCAAGCGCAAGACGAGGCTTTGGATCGGCAGCATTCTCCTAGTCAGCTGCATTCCTTTGTCTGTCGCCGTTGCTGCCCTGCTTGAGGGTTATGAGTCCAAAGGATATCCCGTCGAGACAACAGCTCTGTCTGTATGCCTTGCCATGTTCATCACTGGCAGGATACTTATTTCAGCTTCTCGTGTTCTTCGTCCCACATACGTCGGCGATAGCTATGCCAGATTTAAAGGCGCGCATCGGGAATTTCTGCTCCGGCTCAAGCCTGTTTCAATGCAGACAATGGGCAACGCCAAGTTCCCAGCCCTAAAGACGTAGCTTTTGGATCTGCTTCGTTTGAATCGGCGTTGATCCGCGTCCATCCGCGGCGAAGAGCCCTCTTCGCGATTTACAATAACTGAATGCCTCGACTCAGCCAGCTTGCCTCTCACATCGCCCAGTCCGAGATCCGCATTATGTCGGTCGAGTGTGAAAAAGTCGCAGGCGTCAATCTCGCCCAGGGCATCTGCGATACCGAAGTTCCGCTGCCGGTGCGCCGCGGCGCTGAGGCCGCCATCGAAGGCGGATTCAACTCTTACACCCGGCTCGACGGCATCGCCAACCTGCGCCGCGCCATCGCGCGCAAGATGCGCGACTACAACAAAGTCGAGGCCGATCCTGAGCATGAAGTCGTGGTCACCGCCGGCTCGACCGGGGCTTTTTATTGCGCCTGCATGGCGCTGCTCAACCCCGCGGACGAGGTCATTGTCTTTGAGCCTTACTACGGCTATCACGTGCACACGCTGAAGGCCATGCACGCTGTGCCGGTGTATGTGACTCTAACTCAGCCTGATTGGAGCTTTCCCCGCGCCGCGCTGGAGCAGGCCATCACTCCGAAGACACGTGCCATCGTGGTCAACTCGCCGGCTAATCCTTCGGGAAAAGTTTTTACCGCAGAAGAGCTGGCGTGGATCACCGAACTTGCCCGCGAGCGCGACCTGTTCATCTTTACCGACGAGATTTATGAATATTTTCTCTACGATGGACGCAGGCACATCAGCCCGGCAACCTTGCCCGGCATGGCCGAACGCTGTATTACCATTTCGGGATTCTCCAAAACCTTCAGCATCACCGGCTGGCGCATCGGATACGCCGTGTGCGACCGCCGCTGGGCGCACGCCATCGGATACTTCCATGATCTGGCTTATATCTGCGCGCCCTCGCCCTTTCAGCATGGCGTGGCCGCGGGCCTGGAAGAATTGAGCCCGGAGTTCTACAGCTCGCTCACCGCCGAGTACACGGTCAAGCGCGATCTGCTGTGCAATGCCCTGGAAGCCGCCGGACTCAAGCCCAACATTCCCCAGGGAGCATATTACGTCCTGGCGGACGCGTCCGCGCTGCCCGGCACAAACAGCAAGCAGAAAGCCATGCACCTGCTGAAAGAAACCGGCGTGGCGGCTGTGCCCGGAGAGTCGTTCTACAACCGCGGCGCCGGCGCCAACCTGCTGCGCTTCTGCTTCGCCAAGACTGACTCCGAACTGCGCGACGCATGCCGGCGGTTGGAACAGTTGCGAACAGCGAAAGTGCGCAGTTAGCATTTAGCCAGCGAACTATTACCACAGAGACACAGGGAAATTGGGTCATTTGGTCATTGAGTCATCGGGTCATTGAAGTATTGAGTAACTGTGTAATTGGGTAATTAAATTTACAATCTTGCCGTGTCCCGACGAGTGCAGAAAAAATCGGCCCCTTCGGTGTTAGAGCGCTTTCGCAGCACCATCCGCCAATCGGATTATCCATATTCGGGCGACAGCATCATTCTCGCATTCGAGGGAGGTTCGGTGATGCATGGCGCTTCGGTGGGAAGCGACGACCACGATTACTACGCCGTCTATCTTGAGCCGCCGGCGGTGAAGCTGGGCTTGCATCCGGTTGAACATCATGTCTGGTCCACCTCTGACAATACGCGCAAAAACACCCGCGACGATATTGACCTGGTAATGTACTCGCTCACCAAATTTGCCCGGCTGGCGGCGGCCGGCAATCCTACCATTTTGCATTTTCTGTTTGTCGAGAACGCGCTGGGGCGCAATCCCTGCTGGGACTATGTCACCGCGCACAGCGCAAATTTTTTGGCCCGTTCCCATTTGCGAAAATTCATCGGCTACGCCGATGCGCAATTTGAGCGCCTGACCGGCAAGCGGGCGCGCAAGCAGTTCCGCCCTGAACTGCTGGAAAAATACGGATTTGACACCAAAGCTGCCATGCACGGCATCCGCCTGATGTATGAGGCGCTCGATCTTCTGCGCGACGGCAAGATGACCTTCCCGAATCCCCATGCTGAACATTTGATTGCCGTTCGGAAGGGGAAATATTCCCTGGAGCAGATCGTTCAGCAATATGAGGAGCTTAAACAGGAGTGCGTTCAACAGCTGCAACGTTCGCCACTGGCTGAAGAAGTCAATAAGGAACAAATCAATCGGGTGCTGGCCAATGTGTACCAGTCGTTCTGGTATCGGTATATCTAGCCAAAAACAATCATTGCTGGTTTCGGCAGCCAATCGCCTATTTTGTCTTTTACTGCCAAAAGCAAAACGACGGTATCAGGCATACCGCCGCTTCGGACCACGATGCAACGTGATGATAAACCTCGCTTTACAGGTGAATCGTAGCAATAGAGGCGGGGCGTGTCTTTGTCGAAACAGGCAAATTCTTTGTCTCCCGGGGCCTCCAGGGGTCGAAAAAATAGCTGATTTTGTATGCAATGTTTTGGCTACTTTGGACACATACATATAGAGAGAGACAAGCGATACAGTCCCGAACGCAGGAGTTTGATATGGGTTTTTGTGAGTGCAGCACGCAACGCATCAATAATCTTGGTTACTGTTGGGAGTGCGCCCAGCCGGTCCGCATGGTAGAGGTACTGCTGTTTGGCGAAATGCCGTTCCATGTCATCGAGCGCTTGATTGAGCAGCGCGCCACCCAGCTCGCGCAGTCGCCCCCGGCTGCCCCTGAAGCCAACTGAAGTTATCTCCTAAATCGGTTCGGAAACTTCCGGGGAAAAACGTTCAACAAGTTCCGAGGACACCGAACGTACATGTCCACGAGTAACCTGGTTGAGCAACAGTATTACATCATGAATTCATCGGCCGTTCATCGCCGGTTAATCTTGCCGGTTTAATCTTGAAAATGTTGGAAAAAAATCGAAAAAGATAGTTGCATTGAAACTTTTGGATATGACGCAGAATTATTTTCTATTGGCCTTTTTGGAGTGGATGAAATCTAATTTGTTATGGCGAAAACTTTTTTAAAGAAATATATCTTTGCCAGTGACTTCGATCAGACCCTGAGCTTCAACGATTCCGGGTATGTGCTCAGCGAAATGCTGGGCATCCCGTCGGAAGAGTTTGAACGCAAGGCGATGGGGATGGCCGAACTCAATCTGGTGCAACAGGGAGCTGAACTCGCCTATCTGTTGCTGCATGATCCCGAATTCCGCAGCCGCGTCCGCAAGGAGCATCTGCATGAAGTTGGGAAGCGAATCCGGCTGAAGCAGGACGTGCAACTGCTGTATCAGGTGCTTGAGGAAGGCATTGAAGGTTATCACTTCGACTTCTACGTGCTGTCAGCCGCTCCGGTGGAGGTCATTCGCGCAGCGCTGGAAGGGATTGTGCCTCCCGATCATATTCATGGGACCGAGTTTGAGTACAACAGCACCGGCGAGATCGCGCGCATCGTTCGCGCCGTGGCTGGCTATGGCAAGGTTGCGGTGCTCGACCAGTTGCAGAACAAGCTGGAGATCGGCCCCGATCACACAATTTATGTCGGCGATGGCAGCTCGGATATTCACGTGATGCTGCACTTGAACTCGCGCGATGGGCTGACCATTGCCGTCTCTGAAACCACGCACGTGACCCAGATCGCCCGGCGCACTGTGCTCAGCAGTAACGCACTTGCCATCACGGTTCCCATTCTGGAATTGCTGATTGGCTGGAACCGGACAAAGATCCGCGACTTCTTCAAGGCGCAAGGCTTCCTCATCCAGGGATGGGACAAGGTACGCACCGACTGGCTGACCATCCGTGAGGCAGGTCTCTCGGAAAAAAAATTTGAGAGATTCGAAAGCATAGGCGCTGACTAACAGAGTTTTCCTCCGTTGACTCTAATAGGCAACCAGTTGAAAGATACTGGTTGCCTCTTTTTTTCTGCCCGTCTTTAGAGCGTTCCTGAAATTACTTTATCTCAAGATGCAGCCATAATAGGGGGAAACAATGGGTACAACTTTTTGATATATTTCTTAAAATTTTAATTCCAAGATCAGGTATGAGACTTTCTTTCCCCAGCCGGCTGCTTTTACTTTTCGGAATAGTACTGAACATGGTTTTTGTGCGGGCTGCCGCAGCCCAGGCAAATTATGCCGCGGATACTTCTGTGGCCATGCTTTCTGATGGGCCTTACAAGGTGTCGCTGGTCAGCGACGTTATTCTGCACGACGCCAAACGCAACAAAGACCTGCCACTCAATGTGCTGTACCCGGTAGCGACCGGCAGCCAACCGCTTCCGGTCATCATCTTTTCTCACGGCGCGGGCGGCTCGAAAGACGGCTACCAGGGATTGACGCGTACCTGGGCCAGCTACGGCTATGTCGTCATTCAACCTGCGCACGCGGATTCCATCGCGTTACAGCGGGCCCAGGGCAGACACCCCGGTGGGCTGTTGCAGAATGCAGAAGAAGCAGTCAGCGATGCGCAAGCATGGCAAGACCGGCCACGCGATATTTCTTTCGTGATTGATTCTTTCGGCGAGTTAGAGCGCAAGGTGCCGCAACTCAAGAATAAGCTGGATGCAACTCGCATAGGCGTGGGCGGGCATTCCTACGGCGCCTATACGGCTCAGGCCATTGGTGGCGCAACCATTGTTCTGCTAGGGGAAACTGTGCCGCTGAGTCTGGCTGATAAGCGGGTAAAAGCAATCCTGATGATGTCGCCGCAGGGGGCGGGAGAAATGGGACTAACGCACGATTCCTGGAAAAACTTTACCTTGCCGATGATGGTTATGACCGGGTCGCTCGACCGTGGCCTCAAGAAACAAGCGCCTGACTGGCGCAAAGAACCCTTCGACCGCGCCGCATCGCCGGAGAAATACTATGTTTTTATTGATGGTGCAACCCACATGTCATTTACGGGAAACCTGGCAGCTTTCGGGGCCCAGAAACAGATTTTTAATACCATCAAATTAGCGTCGTTTCAATTTTGGAATGCATATCTGAAAGGCGACCCTGCGGCGCAATCTTATTTGAAATCAGATGCGCTCAGCAATACCAGCCACGGCGCGGTAACGATAGATCGCAAATAGCCACAATTCATGGCTATAAGAAGCGCACGAATAGGTGAGGTGCTCAAAAGAAGCATTCACGCGCCGACTATAATAATCCACATCAATGTCTTCCTCATCTCTCACCGGCCGCATCCTGGCCCTGGACGTCGGCTCCAGGACGATTGGACTGGCCGTCAGCGATCCTCTTGGCATCACCGCCCAGGGGCTTGAGACGCTTCGCCGCAAAAACAAGCGCAGCGACTTCGAGCAACTGCGGAGAGCGATTGCCGAATATGAAGTACGCGAAATTGTGGTGGGCTATCCCCTGCATATGAGCGGAGACGCCAGCCGCCAATCCGAACGGGTCTCTGAGTTCGCGGAGGAGCTGCACAAACGATTCAATCTTCCCGTGCATTTGTGGGATGAGCGCCTGACCTCAACCCAGGCCAACCGCCTGTTGCGTGAAACTGAAATGAGCATCCGCCGCCGGGCTGAAGTAGTGGACCGCCTCGCAGCGGTGTTGATCTTGCAGGCATTCTTAGAGAGCCGCCAATCCTCAGCCTCGGCAGGGTTCTCCGAAGAGCACTAAGCTGAATTGAATGATCGGCCCCACTGGTTCCTGCCCTTAGGACAACCGCGGCTTAGCACTTTCGTTTGTAATCAAGTCTGAACTTGCTCACAGTAATTCATTTACAGCCGCATTGCATCGAATACAATAGACAGAATTTCCTGACAGGGGTTTCCTGACCAGATATTGCGGGCCAAGGACTGATGATCAAATTCTTCTTCAAATTGATTGCTTTCCTTCTGCTCCTTTTCGTCATTGCAGCAGGATTTGTTGCTTATGCTCTGCTCACGCCTACAGGCTCAAGCGAGCCAAATTTTGTGCAGTTACATCCCGGTTCTTCCGCGCGGCGCATCGCCAAAGATTTGCAGGCGGCGGGGGTGATTCGCAACTGGCAGGCGTTTCTGCTGCTGCACTACTGGAAACCGCAGCCGCTGAAGGCAGGCGAATATTTGTTTGACCATCCTGCCAACTCTCTGGAGGTGTTTGATCGCCTGCTGCGGGGCAATATCTACGTGCGCGAGGTTACGATTCCCGAGGGCTACAACATATGGGATATTGCCGCCGCGGTCGAAGAAGCGGGATTGGGGAAGAAAGAAGATTTCATCAAGGTGGCGCAGAACAACGCGCTGATTTACGATCTCGATCCTCATGCGCGGTCGCTGGAAGGATATCTGTTTCCCGATACCTATCGCTTTACGCGCACGCAATCCATGCAAGACATGGTGGCGGCCATGGTCCACCGTTTCCGCCAGGAGGCCCGCGCTCTCAATCTGAATTCCGATTATCACCGCATCGTCACCATGGCATCCATCGTGGAGAAAGAAACACCCGCTCCCGAGGAGCGTCCGCTCGTGGCCAGCGTCTATTACAACCGCCTGGCACGCGGAATTATGTTTGCCGCCGACCCAACCGTGATTTACGGCTCCCTGCTTGCGGGCCGTTATCGGGGCACGATTTATCAATCTGATCTGCAATTCGATTCCCCCTACAACACCTACAAATATGCGGGATTGCCGCCCGGCCCGATTGCCAGTCCGGGACGCGCGGCGCTGGAAGCAGCCATGCACCCGGCCGAGACAGACTATCTTTATTTCGTCAGCGACAATAACGGACACAGTCGTTTTGCGCGCACCGCCAGCGAGCACGACCGCAACGTGGCCCAGTATCGTCATGCCGTCGCCAATTCCCAGCAGAATCACTAGAATCAAGTAAGCACCTTGCCCCACGCCTTCATCGGTATCGACCACGTGCAAATCGCCGCGCCGCCCGGCGCCGAAGCACAGGCACGCGCCTTTTTTGCGGATGTGCTGGGCATGACCGAAGTTCTTAAACCGGTTTCTTTGCGTGGCCGAGGCGGGGTGTGGTTCCAATGCGGAGCGCAGCAGTTACATGTTGGAATAGAGGCCGGCTTCTCGCCGGCAAAGAAGGCGCATCCTGCAATTCACGTGCAGAATTTGGCTGAGCTGCGGGTTCGTTTGCAGCAGGCCAAGGTCCCATTGATGGAAGATGAAAGCCTGCCCGGCGCGGAGCGGTTCTACGTGAACGATCCGTTTGGCAACCGTTTGGAATTTTTGGAGCTCAAGTAACAAATTTCGCTTGCGAAAGGGCGCTTGCAGCCCTGCTTTGCGGGATTGCCGGCGCCCTTACACTGGAAGACTCAAAATAAACTTTCTTTACAATTGCCCGCTGCCCGGAACGAATAAAATGCCTCTCACTTATATACTAAAGAATTGGCCTGCCACAGCTTCGGCATGGATGAAAAGACCTGATGAGCCGCTTTGTTCGTGTTACTGGAATCGTTGTGCTGCTGCTGCCGTTGAGCGGCTGCCTTTTCCATTCGCACAAGGTTGAGCAACGCATCAGCACGGCGCACCTGCAGGAAGCCAAGAAAGAGCAGCTCATCGAATTTATCAACAACCAGGCGCGCCAGATCAAGACTCTTAATGCCACAGTGACTATTTCGCCGGCGGTAGGCGGCAGCAAGAAGGGCCAGGTCACCGAATATACCGACGTCAAAGGTTATGTCCTGGTGCGCAAGCCCGGCATGTTGCGCATGATCGCGCTGGTTCCGGTGCTGGGCAACCGCATGTTTGACATGGTGAGCAACGGCACCAGCTTCTGGCTTTCGGTCCCGCCCAAGAACAAATTTATTGTGGGCCGCAACGATGTAATTCATCCCGAGCACAGCTCGCTGGAAAATTTGCGGCCGCAGGCCATTTTTGACGCGCTTTTGCTGCGCGAAATTGACCTGCAGAGCGAAATTGTGGTGTGGGAAAATACCACTGAACCCGTGCTCGATGCCAAGAGCAAGAAATCGGTTGAGGAGCCTGACTATACTCTTTACATGATCAGCAAGGGCGACGGAGACTGGATCTTGTCGCGCAAAATCATCTTCAATCGCGAGGATCTTCTTCCCCACCGCCAGATCGTTTATGACAAGAACGGCGACGTGGCCACCGATGCGCGCTACGAAAACTATCAGGATTTTGGCGGCATCAACTTTCCTGCCAAGATCACGATCAACCGCCCACAAGAGGAATACGACATTATTCTGGAAGTGGTCAAGGCCAGGTTCAACGAGCCGCTCAGCGACGAGCAGTTTAAGCTGGAGCAGCCGCCCGGCTCGCAACTGGTAAGGCTCGACCTGCCGGAGAGCGAGCGCATGGAAATTCCTGATCCGCCCTCGCACCAGAAAAAACCGAAGCAGACTCAGCCGCACAGCGCTGATGGTCATGGCGATGACCCATCTCCAGCTTCGCCCGATCAAAAACAGGAGAACACTCCATGAACAAGCTCGTGGTCTCAAATCTCGTGCACCGGCCCATCCGCTCGCTCATCAGCATTGTTGCGGTCGCGGTCGAAGTGACTCTGATCCTGGTGATCGTTGGGCTTTCCCTCGGCATACTGGATGACTCCAAGAACCGCCAAGAGGGGATTGGCGCAGATGTAATGGTGCAGCCGCCCGGCGCCTCCATGCTCGGACTCATGTCGAGCGCGCCGGTTTCCATCAAGATCGCCGATAAGATTCGAGGTCTGCCACATGTCACTGCCGTTGCACCGGTGATTTCACAATTCAGCACGTCTGGAAGAGTGGAAATGATTAATGGCATTGATCTGAGGAGCTTTGAGCAGTTAGGCGGCCCGTTTCGTTACCTGGAAGGCGGCCCATTCCAAAAGCAAGATGACGTGCTGGTGGACGACTATTTTGCCGAATCGGGAAACCTTCATCCCGGCTCCAAGATTGAAGTCTTGAACCACCCCTTCAACATCAGCGGGGTAGTGGAGCACGGGCGCGGCGCACGTAAGTTTTTGCAGCTTACAACTTTGCAGGACTTGTTGGGCGCAGAAGGCAAAGCTTCCATCTTTTATGTAAAAGCCGATGATCCTAAGAACGCATCGCTGATCGCTGATGAAATCATGCACGTGCCGGGAATGGAGCAGTTCACGGTGCATACCATGAAAGATTGGCTTACCATGATGACCCCCGACAAGGTTCCCGGCTTTAATATTTTTATCAACGTTGTCATCGGCGTGGCCCTTGTCATTGGTTTTATCGTGATCTTCCAGGCCATGTACACAGCGGTGATGGAGCGCACCAGGGAGATCGGCATTCTGAAATCTCTGGGCGCGTCCAAAGGTTATATTGTGAATGTAGTGCTGCGCGAGACCCTGGTATTAGCGGTGGTGGGGATTGCACTCGGCGTTGTTATCAGCGTGCTGGCGCAACGCGGCATCCACCTGCGCTTTCCTACGATTCAGCCCGAAATGACCCTGCATTGGGTTCGGAACGCAGTTTTGATCGCGCTGGCCGGAGCCATCCTGGGAGCGATTTACCCGGCCTTCAAGGCCGCCCAGAAGGACCCTATCGATGCGCTGGCCTATGAATAAAGTGTCTGCGCAATCGGCAGTAAGCGTTTAACTAACTTTCTTGTGTGCGAGCGCGGCAGCCTCTAATATTGAGACATCCATGCGCTTATCATCGCTCCTCAATATTTCTGCCACGCAGCGACGCCTGAATTCTTTTCGCTATTACGACCTGCTGGTACACGTGTTTGTCGTGATCCTGCTGATCTCCAACATTGTGGCGCCGAAAATTTGTGCCTTTGGCCGCTTTCGCGTCAGCGGAGCCGAGCTGCTGTTTCCCATTACTTACATCTTCGGCGACATCTTCACCGAGGTTTACGGATATGCCGGCTCGCGCCGCGCCATCTGGTTGGGATTTTTTTCTTCCGCCTTGTTGGCGGTGATGGGCATGATTGTGGTGCGCATTCCCGCCGCGACCGATTTAAATAACCTGCATACGCAAGAGGCTCTGGCCACAGTCCTCAACTATGTTCCGCGCGTGCTGTTTGCCAGCCTGATTGCCTTCTGGAGCGGCGAGTTCGTCAATTCCTACGTGCTGGCCAAGATGAAGCTGCTCACCAAGGGCCGCTGGCTGTGGACACGCACCGTGGGCTCCACTGTCGCCGGCCAGGCAGTAGATACGACCGTAGTTGTCACCCTTCTGTTTATCGGGCAGCAGTCATGGTTGACCATCGGCACCGTGATTGTCTCTGAGTATGTGTTTAAAGTCGCCTACGAAGTCCTGGCCACTCCTCTCACCTACTGGGTGGTGAACTCACTCAAGCGCGCCGAAGGGGTGGATGTGTACGACAGCGATACCAACTTCAATCCGTTTGGCAAGGAACAGGTGAAGGATTCGCAGGTCGCGACGGTATGATCAGCTGATTTAAGGGTTAAGATGAAAAGTGACCGCTACATTCAACTGTACAGCAATAGGTTGACCGTTTTTCAAGGCGGGCTTGAATTTCCAGTGTGAAACTGCTTGTACTGCTTCTTTGTCTAGTCCCCCGCCTAAACATTGGTTAATCCTGATTCTAGCCACGTTTCCTTTTTCGTCAACAACGACCCAGAGTGTTAAGACCCCCTGAATTCTTCTGGTTCGGGCCGCCTCTGAGTATCCGGGGTCGGGTGTATGGATTGGTTTAGGCGCACTGACGTTCTCTTCTGGTGAAGCAGCGTCTTTCTTAATCGTGGTGATCTCATGTTCCGCTGGGCTAAAATCAGCGGCTCGCCAGGCATCCGGGATCAAACTGTCCAGGTCATCCTTTCTGGTGAGAAATATTTTTTGCATAGCGCTGGTAACGGTTTGTTCATCCATCTGAGCGCCATCAAGCTTAATGTCGAGCTGAACTTTGCCTTCATCCCTGAGGAGTTTTGAGAATGCCTTCTTTTTGCTGTCGTAAACCCCCACTATTCGAGGTCCACTCAAAATAAGCTGGTCTTTCTTGATATCTATTTGCTGGATCTCTAACTGTGCAGCGCACCAGCACCCATCGTGCCCAACAGTCTTGTCGCCTTCGAGCAATGCTCCTTGGGAATCAAAGATCAAATGGTCTCCGCCGTAAAAATTGCGGATTGTGAGCACTTGCTTCAGAAATCTCTGCTGTAAATATTTCTGCAAATCCTGGGTTTCATCGGCCTCAAGCCGGACAAAAGAGAGGAGAAGGATCGCCAAAATACGCATCTGAAATTGCATGAGAGGTCTCATAAATGGCTGCGAAAGCTGCCGCAATAGGCTACCATTTTGGGTTGGAGTTCGGGTTCTTCTCGGGGGACCGCCTGCATTCCTGCATTGACACGCCTCTTGGCAGTAGGCTATCCTTAAATCTCTGTAGGTCTGCAGTTGGCTCGCCCGTGGGGTGGCCCCGTGATTTGTCTCCGGAGCCGGCCTAAGTTGCGGTAATCGAGAGCGGTTTTCTGCGGTTCTTTCATTTTTTATTTTTCTTTCATTTTGAGTGGGAGAAAGTTTATGTCTACGTATTTCCCCGGAGAGGGCGAAATCGCGCGCAAGTGGTACGTGGTCGATGCCGATGGGCAAACCCTCGGCCGCCTGGCCGCTCGTGTGGCGCGCATCCTGACCGGCAAAGAGAGCACCAGCTATACGCCTTTTCTTGATACCGGCGACCACGTGGTCGTCATTAACGCTGAAAAGATTCGGGTTACTGGATTGAAGGCGGAACAGAAAGTCTACCACCGCTATACCGGCTATCCCGGCGGCCTGAGGTCAGAGCAGCTTCGCAAGCGCATTGTCCGCAAGCCCGAGTCGGTTGTGGAAGCGGCCATTTTGGGAATGTTGCCCAAATCGAAATTAGGACGCGCCATGGGTTCCAAGCTGAAAGTTTACCGTGGCGACAAGCATCCTCACGCGGCGCAGAAGCCTCAAGCTCTGAAGCTGGCGTAAAACTGAGGACTGAGGATTAAGGACTATCAATGGCAGAAACAGTTCAATATTACGGCACGGGACGGCGCAAATCGAGTGTAGCGCGAGTCTTCCTGCGCCCGGGCAGCGGCGAGTTCACGGTGAACGGCCGTGCTTTCGATCAATATTTTGTGACCGATTCACAACGCGGAGCGGCCAAGCAGCCGCTGGTTTCTTCCGAGACTGCGGCCACGTTTAACGTAGTAGCCAACGTCTCCGGCGGCGGCGTCAACGGGCAAGCCGACGCAGTCCGCATGGGCATTGCCCGCGCTCTGCTCGTGTTCAACGCAGAGCTGCGCAAGAAGCTGAAGGCTGAAGGATTTCTCTCGCGCGACTCGCGCGGCAAAGAGCGCAAGAAGTATGGGCAGAAGGGCGCCCGCAAGCGCTTCCAGTTCTCCAAGCGCTAATTTGCGCTGCCTGCTGTCGAAAGTAATCTGGAGGGGGAGAGCACAAGATTTTTTCGGAGTCATCTTCGTGATTGCCCCGAAAAATTACTGAGTACTGGCAAAGTGAGCGCCGAATAGCGCGAACGGAGCGCGAGGGCGAAGCAGCGAAGCGTTGCGGAGCCCTTAGAAAAAGTGTACTGAGTACTGTTGCAAAAATTTTCCCGCACTCAGCTTCATGGTGCGGGTGACGGGAATGTAATCCTGAGCGATACAGGCCGCAATGGGCCCCGCAAGGGATGCAATCCAATTTCAAAGGAGGGTTGTTTGGCCACAATTACCATGAAAGAGTTGCTCGAAGCCGGTGTCCACTTCGGGCATCAAACCAAGCGCTGGAACCCCAAGATGAAGGAATACATCTTCGGGGAGCGCAATGGCATTTACATCATTGACCTGCAAAAGACGCTGAAGATGTTCAAAGACGCGTCCAAATACGTGCAGGATGGCGCCGCCGAAGGCAAGGTCATTCTTTTCGTCGGCACCAAGCGCCAGGCGCAGGAAGCTATCTCAGAAGAAGCCACCAAGTGCGGCATGTTCTACGTGAACAACCGCTGGCTGGGCGGCCTGCTGACCAACTGGGTAACCGTGCAGAAGTCGGTCAAGCGGCTTAAAGAGCTGGACGAGATGGCCACCGATGGCCGTTACGAGCTGCTGCCCAAGAAAGAAGTCATTAAGCTGGAGCGTGAGCGCAAGCACCTGCAAGCCAACCTGGCCGGCATCAAGAACATGAACCGCCTGCCCGATATCCTGTTCGTGATTGACTCCAACAAAGAGCAGATCGCGGTCAAGGAAGCGCGCAAGCTGGGCATCCCGGTGGTCGCTGTGGTTGATACCAATTGCGACCCGACGGAAGTGGATATGGTCATCCCCGGCAACGACGACGCGCTGCGCGCCATCCGGCTGTTTACCTCGAAGATTTCCGAATCCATTGCCGAGGGCGTGCAGGCCGGTGTGAAATCCGGCGAACTCGCCGCAGCCGCCGAAGGCCAGGCCGCTGAAGCTGCGGCCGCGGCATCTCCCGCTTCTTACGACGAAGAGGGCAAGGAATACCCCGGCGAGCCCAGCGATGCTGAGGTGGCGGCGCCGGCCGATGAAATCAGCATGGAAGAGGTCCTGGAGCAAACTGCCGCTAAGGGGCGCACGCGCCCGGCGGCAGCCTCAGCTTCGGTTGACGCTGCGCCCGATAAGGTCGAATCGCACACGGTTTAGACAGAAACCCGGCCACGGATTTTCACGGATCAACACGGATCCTTTGAAATCGAATCCGTGCTGCTCCATGAGCATGCGTGGCCTTTGCTATTCTGGGTAGAAGCAGGGCTGACGCTCAGCCAACGGAATTATCTTTGATAATGAAAGGCATTACAGAAATGGGTACCAGTACCATGAATATCTCCGCCGCCCTGGTGAAGGAACTCCGCGAGAAGACCGGAGCTCCCATGATGGATTGCAAGCAGGCGCTCTCCGAATCCAAGGGCGACATCGAAGGCGCCATCATACATCTGCGCAAAAAGGGTATTGCTACCGCGGCCAAGAAGGCGGCCCGCGTGACTAGCGAAGGCTCCGTCACCAGCTACATTCATGCTGGAGGCAAGATCGGGGTGTTGCTTGAGGTCAACTGTGAGAGCGATTTCGTGGCCCGCACCGAACAATTCCAGGAACTGGTGCACGATGTCGCCATGCACATCGCCGCCAGCGATCCCAAATTTGTTCGACGGGAAGATGTGACCGCCGCCGACTTCGAGCGCGAAAAAGAAATCTATCGCGCCCAGGCGGCTGCCACCGGCAAGCCGGCCAACGTGGTGGAGAAGATCGTCGAAGGCAAGATGTCGAAGTTTTACGAAGAGGTCTGCCTGCTCGATCAGCCCTTTATCAAGGACCAGACCATCTCCGTCGGCCAGCTCATTGCGGCTGCAATCGGCAAGCTGGGCGAAAATATCTCGGTGCGCCGTTTTGCCCGCTTCAAGGTCGGCGAGGCTGGTGAGACCATCGCGATCACAAAGCCCGCGCCTGAAACCGAAGAGAAGTAAGTCTCAATTCACCAAAATTTCATACTGCAAGAAAAACCCGATGCTAATCATCGGGTTTTCTTATTCCAGGTCTGCAAACCGCTATTGAGAGCGTCTACCTGCGATAGAATACAACTTGGGACTGTAAATCTGGACCCAAAGGACCTTCCTCTGACTATTGCATTCAAACGCATCCTGCTTAAGATCTCCGGCGAGGCGTTGGCGGGCACCCAGGCTTTCGGGGTTGATGTTGACCGTATTCATGAAGTAGCCGCTGAGATCAAAGAAGTCCACAGCCTGGGCGTGGAAATCGCCATTGTCGTTGGCGGCGGAAACTTCTTTCGCGGAGTCGCCAAACAGGCCAAGGATATGGACCGCGTCTCCGCCGACCACATGGGCATGCTGGCCACCGTGATCAATGCTCTGGCCTTGCAGGACGCGCTGGAGAAACAGAAAATTTTTACCCGCGTCATGAGCGCCATCGAAATGAACCAGGTGGCAGAGCCCTTTATCCGGCGCCGCGCCATCCGCCACCTGGAGAAAGAGCGAGTGGTCATCTTTGCCGCCGGCACCGGCAGCCCTTATTTTTCCACCGATACCGCCGCTTCTCTGCGCGCCATGGAAATCAAGGCCGACGCCATCCTGAAAGCAACCAAAGTCGAAGGCATCTATGACGCCGATCCCAATCTGGTGAAAGATGCCACCATGTTCGACAAGATCACCTACCTGGAATTTCTTAAGCGTGGTTTGAAGGTTATGGATTCCACCGCCATCAGCCTCTGCCGCGATAACAGCCTGCCCATCGTCATCTTCAATTTGAACAAGCCCGGAAACATCCGCCGGGTGGTAACCGGAGAAAAGGTGGGTTCGCTGGTCATGGCTTAGCAAGCTTATGAAAAAACGCCCTCAAGAATCGTAGTTCAAAAATCATCAATGACCATTACAATAACCCTTGGTTCCCCTCAGGCAGGAATTTATGGTGGAACAAACTTATAAGCCTGGCGAGGCTGTTCCCAAAGCGGGACTGTACCTGGTCTTGCACCATCTCCACCGCAAAAACCATGAGGTCACGCTGTTTCAGGGAGAATTGTTTCCCCTTTGCCGGCGCTGCGGCGAAAAAGTGCGTTTTCAGTTAATGCTTACTGCAACTCATATCGGTGAAGATACCGACTTCAAATCGAGGAAAGCCAAACGTCATTCGCAAGGCCGGCATTAGCGAGTGCGTAGACGCAGCTCTGAACCATGCCGGGAAACACCAGAAGTTCCTGCGGTAGATGAAAGAAACCGCCAAATATGATATTTTCAACAATTCGCTACAGTCGGTTAGCCCTTTCATGAGGATCAAAACCATGAACTCTGCCAGATCGCAAGCGGTTGTTTTTTCATTCCATCCTGAAAGAGTTCGCTTTCGCAGCGCCGACGACCAGCGTCCCCGTCGTGCTCATCACAAAGGCCGCATCGAAGGCGGCCCGTTCTATTCCTCCGGAAGCCCGGTACGCGAAACCGGGATATATGAAGTTACCCACGATCGTGAACACCGTGCTGCGCATGACGTGGTGATGCTTGCGGGCGATGTTTTCCCGGCTTGCGAAACCTGCGATACGCGTGTGCGTTTCCGCCTGGTCCGCACCGCTCCCTATATTTTCCAGGACCCCGATTTCGAAAAAACAGAAGAGCAATAGCCGGCGCCCCGGCAACGCAGTCATGCTCCTTTTTGCGGCGACGAAGGCATTCACCATAGACCCTAAATGCCAGATGCTGACTGCTCCGTGCCAACTCCGGCTTACTGATTTATAATCTTCGGTTTACCTTGCAATGGAGTGACGCGCTATGGCACACATGGAAAATATTCCCGCTCTAAAAGCGGTTTATTCGCAGCTTAAGACTCGCATGGAAAAAGCCGTAGAAGACTTCCGCCGCGAGATGGCGGCAGTGCGCACCGGCCGCGCCACGGTGAATATGCTTGATCCGGTAAAGGTGGATTACTACGGCTCTGCCATGCCTGTGAACCAGATCGCGCAGGTACATGCTGCCGACGCCCAACTCATTACGGTGACGCCGTTTGACCCGAGCTCGCTGGCGGAGATCGAAAAGGCCATCCGCAGCGCCGATTTGGGGTTGAATCCGATGAATGATGGCAAGATGATCCGCATTCCGGTGCCGCCCCTGACCGAGGAGCGCCGCAAAGAGATGGTCAAGCATCTGCATAAGATTCTGGAGGAGCACCGCACCGCCATCCGCAACATTCGCCGTGACGGCAACGATCAGATCAAAAAGGCGCTGAAAGACAAGAAAATCTCCGAAGACGATGAGCGCCGCTCGCTGGAAGAGATTCAGAAGCTCACCGACGATGAGATCAAAAAAATGGAAGAGATGAGCAAAACCAAGGAAAAAGAAGTCATGGAAATCAAGTGAAGGACGACTCGCAAATTACGATTTCCGATTAAGAACTATGATTTAAGGTTCAAATTCGACCTTCTGAAATCGTCCTCCTTAAACCGAACTTCTTCGTAAATCGGTCAAACTTCGGCTACTATGACCCTAGAGGTTAGGATGGCGCGAGCCGAAGACACTTCAACCAAACCGGAAGAAAGCCCTTCCTCCGCAGCCGAGATTAGCGACCGGCGTGGAGGGCTCAACGGGCAGCAATCTGCCGCATCGCCAGTCCAGCCCGCTTCCGAAGGTCAGGAAAAGTGGACCGCGGAGAGCCATCCTCACCGCCGCGCCAGCGATAAGACCCGCCGCTCCATTCTTGCAGGACAAACCGTTGTAGCCGTTGCTGTCGTCCTGACCATCTGTTATGTCGCCAAATTGGTGCTCGTGACCCTGCTGTTTTCCATTCTCCTGGCTTATATTCTCTTCCCGGTGATGGACTTTCTGGAGCAGATGAAGTTCCCCCGCTCGTTGGCTTCATTGATCGCCGTGCTGCTGCTGGCTTTGGCAGTTTACGCCGCGGCCTTCTTCGGCTATAACCGGGCGGTCGACTTCGTGGAGACGCTGCCCAGCTACACCCACAAAATCGAAGGCGCCTTGATGCGTTTCCGCGAGCAGGCGCAGAGGTTCCAGAAGAGCACGGAAGAGGTGTTGCCCCAGAGCAGCGACGACAAGAAGCTGCTCAGGGTGCAGCAGCAGACGAACTGGTTCGACTTCGTCAGCAACAGCCTGGGCACCGTTGGCGAAGTGGCGTTCTCCATCTCTTTTATGCCGTTTCTTGTGTATTTCATGCTGAGCTGGCATGACCACGCCCGCGCTGCCACCGTCATGCTGTTCAGCATGGAAAATCGCAACACCGCCTACGTGACCCTGGGACGAATCTCAGCCATGATTAACAGCTTTATCAATGGCAATATCATCGTGGGATTGTTTGCCTCCGTAGCCAGCCTGGTGGTCTTCTGGTATCTCCACCTGCCCTATTTCTATTTCCTGGGCTTTATCAGCGGATTTTTGACGCTGATCCCTTATTTGGGGGTGGTTCTGGCCATGGTTCCACCGCTGGCAGCCGGCTTTGGACAAATCCATGGAGGCGGCATTCTCACCATTTTGCTTACGGTCCTGGGTTTGCACGTGTTCGCGATTAACGTTCTCTATCCCAAGCTGATCGGCAAGCGTTTACAACTGAATCCCCTGGCGGTTACCATCGCTCTTCTTATCTGGGGATGGCTCTGGGGCGCCGTGGGGCTCATTCTGGCCGTGCCCCTGACCGCCGCCCTGAAAATCATCTTTGATCACGTAGAGTCATTGCGGCCCTATGGCGCGTGGCTGGGGGAATAGCCGTTAGCAATTGACCCTTTAACTATCTGCAGATGCACCTTTTCACTGAAATTATTCAAGGAAGTCTATTCCATAAGCGCACGAACGAGGGTAGTACGACAGGCTGGCGAAGAAGGCGCAGTCAGGGATATAGATTAGCTGTAATTATTCAACAAGTAGTCCATTCGAGAGGAAGAAGTAAGAAAAATAAAGGGTAGCCCCATCGCTCAAGGGCTAAGTGCCAATGGCTAAGCGCTAAATGCTGCTTCTATGCTTCTATTACCATATCCGGGAAGCGCAGCTTCGATTTAGCCAGGGCCTTGGTCAGCACGTCTTCTACCTCGGCTTCTTCCACGTTCTTGGCCAGGGCCAGCTCGCTTACGAGAAGATAGCGGGCGCGTTCCAGCATCTTCTTTTCACGGAAAGAGAGCGGCTTGGTCTGGTTCAGGATCAGCAAGCCTTTCAGCACGACGGCCACATCGAGCAGGGAACCGGTCCGCATCTTATCGGAGTTTTCTTTGAACCGGAATTTCCAGTCGGTATGGTTTTCGCACTTGCCATCGACAAGGAAATCCAGGATCTTCTGGACGTCCCCGTTCTTGATGACCCGGCGCAGACCCACCGCTCCGATGTTGCGGAAGGGGATCTCCACCTTCAGGCTGCTGGCCTTGAATTTAAGCAGATAGAATTTTTCAGAAACTGCGCCAAGTGTGCGGCTGTTGATCTGCTCGATGACGCCTACGCCGTGATTGGGATAAACAACCTTGTCGCCAATCCGGAAGCTCATTATGTTGTCATTCATGAAGGGCACCCACGTGAGGGTTATAGGGGAGAAACTAACTAGATTATAACCCCAACCCGCTTTGAAAGCAAGCCGGTCAGCCCAATCTAAAATAAACAAAATAAGGGATTTAACTCAAGCGCTGTAACTGCCTTTAGGGCCAAAACCATCCTGGCTCGTAGTTTTCTTTGGCCAGATAGGTTAACTTTTTGCACAGGTGCCTTTTGAAAGTTGGCTTCGGACGGCGTCCCACTCTGCGGGATTCCGGCTGGGTTCTTGTTCCGTCCGGCTCGCATAGAGTGGCTCTGCCCGCCGCCCAATCTCTTAATATTTCCCGAGCCGAGGAATCGAGAACTGAACTGTGTTAAACCAATTCTTGCCCTACGCCCTCCTGCGGCTAAGCTCTTTTTCGAGGGCTGAGGGACTACACTTTCGAGAACCGGGAACTCTCAGTTTTTCCGGAGGGCAAAGGCAAAGAATCGATAAATTAAAAGACTATTGGCGACTGCTTTCGACAGAGCGTAAGGAAAGGTATAATTCCATCTGGGGGCAGCAAGGCTTTTGCTGAAGCTGCCCCTTTACAATTGAAGCCTGCGGTGCGGTTAACCCCCAATGCCTGAACATATTAAGAAAAAGCTGGAAGAAGAAATCAGGGCGCTGGAGCATGAGCTCCACCACGAATTGCCGAAAGAGATCAAGACCGCAGTGGCCCTGGGCGATCTGAGCGAGAATGCCGAGTACCAGACCGCCAAGCAGCGCCAAACTTTTGTAGACGCCCGGCTGGCGCAGCTCAAGAAGCGCATGGCCGAACTTTCGATGATCAATCTGGCCAATATCCCAAAAGACAAGGTTGCCTTCGGCTCTACCGTGCAGGTATACGATAACTCCAAGGACGAAAAGATCGAATACAAGCTGGTCACGAGCGAAGAATCGGATGTGGCCAAGGGATTGATCTCCACTACTTCGCCCATAGGCCGGGCGCTGATGGGCAAAAAAGTGGGGGACACGGCCACCGTGGTCACTCCCGCCGGCAAGCGCGAGCTCGACGTCCTGAAACTGACAACGATCCACGACGAAGGTTAAGCCGCTTCGCCAGTTGTATTATTAATCTCCATGACCTGGACCCACGCTTTCGGACGAGGCTGCCGCGTGCTCTTGCACGCCATCGTGCGTGGTCTGGCCCTCACCCGTATTTCTCCTAACGTCCTCACCTTCATCGGACTGGTCATTAATATCGGTGCGGCGATATTGTTCGGCCTCGCCAATGCGGAAAATTACCAGCGCATGTTTTTCTATGCCGGGTTGGTCATCATCGGCGCCGGCATCTTCGATATGGTGGATGGCCGGGTGGCCCGCGCCACCAACCAGGTGACCACCTTCGGCGCATTCTTCGATTCGGTGATCGATCGCTACAGCGACGTCGCCCTGTTTTTCGGGCTGCTGGTCTATTACGCCCGCGCCAATCGCTTCTTCTACATGCTCCTGGTGGCCTTCGTGATGATCAGTTCCGTCATGGTCAGCTACACCCGCGCCCGGGCGGAATCGCTCATTGAATCCTGTAAAGTCGGATTCATGGAACGGCCGGAACGCATTGTGCTGGTTATCATCGGCGCGCTTTTTAATCGCTGGGGAACCATGGCGCCCTGCCTGTGGGTCATCGCAGTGCTCTCTACCATTACCGTCATCCACCGCATTCGCTACACCTACCAGCAGACCAAAGCAGCCGATGCCGCTCGCGTGAATGGCAGCTCCACTGCAGCCGAAGAACCCTACTTGCTGAAAGCCGTGAAGTAGCCCCATTCCTGATCTCTGCTCCCTGCCGGCTACTGCCAACTGTGTTTCCTCGGATAGAATCACGGTAGTGACTCAGTCGAAAAATTCTCCCGTTCTCCTGCTCCACGGCGGCGCCTGGGCCATCCCCGATGAAATGGTTGAAGACCACCTGCGCGGCGTGCGTGCCGCTCTCGCCGCCGGATGGGCTCAGCTCGAATCCGGCAAGACTGCCCTGGAAGCAGTGGAAGCCGCGGTGGTTGTCATGGAAGACGATGAGACTTTCGATGCCGGTCGAGGGAGCTTTCTCACCAGCGACGGCCACGTACAACTAGATGCCCTGATGATGGACGGCAAGACCCTGCGCGCCGGCGGCGTGGGATGCGTAGAGCATATCCGCAATCCGATTCGCCTTGCCCACAAGGTGCTGACCGAAAGTCCGCATGTTTACCTGGTGGCCGAAGGGGCCGAGCGCTTTGCCGCCGAGCACGGCATCGAGCTTTGCGACAACAGCGAGCTCATCATCCCGCGCGAGATTGAACGCCTGCGCCAGTTTAAGGAGAAAGCGGCTGCCGGCCGGCCTGACCCTACGTTCTCTGGCGCATCGCATGATACCGTGGGCGCGGTTGCGCTCGATGCCGAGGGAAATCTCGCCGCTGCCACCTCCACCGGCGGCACGCTCAATAAGACTCCAGGCCGCGTCGGTGATTCATCGCTTATCGGCTGTGGATGCTACGCCGATAACATGAAAGCCGCGGTCTCGTGCACGGGATGGGGTGAGCCCATCATGAAGCTGGTTCTGGGCAAGTGGGCCTGCGACCGGGTCCAGGAGGGCGAAGCGCCCGGCGTTGTCGCAGAACAGGCGATCGGTTATCTCAGCAATCGCCTGAACGGCCACGGTGGCATGATCCTGCTCGATCGCCAGGGCCGCGCCGGCGTCTTCCACAACACGCCGCGCATGGCCTGGGCGCTCAAAGACGCCGACCGTGAACATGCGCAAGTAGAAGGGAAAATAATGCTGCGATAAAGTTGCCAGCAGCCGGTTGCCAGTTGCCAGTCAAGTCTCACCACGGAGGCACTGAGGCACGGAGAAAGGCAATAATAAAAGAAAAGCTTCGTAGAGAAGCAGCTTGCGCGTCTCGGGGTTTCCTTGAAGACTGACATCGGCAACCAAAGCTGAAAGTACCTCGGCGGTTGGAATTGTCTACAAATCAACCGTTAATGAGTGTTCAAATGAGTGTTCATCAGTAGCTTGCTTTTCGCTTTTGCTCTTCTCCGTGTCTCAGTGCCTCCGTGGTGAAATTTCCTTTTGCTTTTTCATGCTAAAGGTTTTCTGAAAAATCTCTGAAAATCTGAATTTATTTTTTTCATTCCAACGCGAAGGTGTGCGCAATCAGTGCATGGTATCCTTACGTTTTAAACTTTCCTGCCGCCTGGAGAATCCACATGCGAATCGCAAAATTATTTACCGTGCTGCTGTCCCTCGTTCTGTTCGCTGCCACGCTGCCCGCATTGGCGCAAACTGGCTGGGAGGTTGCAAAGACATTTCACATCGGCGGCGAAGGCGCCTGGGACTACGTCACCGTTGATCCCAAGACGCACCAGCTCTACGTTACACGCAGCACGCACACGCAGGTGATCGACGACGAATCGGGCAAGGTCCTCGCCGACATCCCCGGCCAGAAGCGCTCGCATGGCGTTGCCATCGTTCCCGATGCGGGACGCGGGTTCATCAGCGACGGCGGCGGCGATGGGGCGATTGTAATCTTCGATCTGAAAAGCAACGCTGTTCTGGGCACGATCGCAACCCTGCCTGACACGGACGGCATTATTTACGATCCTGCTACGAAGAGCGTCCTTGCCGTATCGGGCGACAAGGGGGTGCTGATGATCCTCAAGCCCGATATCGATCCTAAAACGGGAAAGCTCGATACGCCCATCGATCTGGGTGGCGCGCCCGAGTTCCTCGCCGCCGATGGCAAAGGCAAGGTCTATATCAATCTTGAGGATAAGGACCAGGTCGCAGTCGTCGACATCAAAGCCAGGAAGGTCATTGAGCGCTGGCCCGTCGCGCCGGGCGGATCGCCGGTGGGCATGTCCATGGATACCAAAAAGCACCGCCTGTTTATCGGCTGCCGCAAGCCCCAGAAGCTGATTGTGATGAGCGCCACTGATGGCAAGATTCTAGCTGACATGCCCATTGGCGAAACCGTGGATGCCACCAAGTTCCTCGACAGCTACGCGTTCGCAAGTTGCCGCGATGGGTCGCTGGCCGTGGCCCGTGAGATCTCGCCCAACAAGTTCAATATCGTGCAGACGGTGAAAACACCGGTGGGCGCGAGGACCATGGGCGTTGACCCCATTACTCACAAGATCTATTTGCCTACTGCGGAGTTTGAAGAACCCAAGCCGGAAGCGAACGGCCAGAAGCCACGCCGACCGGTCGCCAAACCGGATACGTTCATGATCATCGTGGTTGCACCCCACGCCGGGCAGTAGTGGCGGTCTGCTACAGTACAGCCAACGCGGGAATGGCGCGGACTGGCGGAGCGCCCTGGTTTCTTAGCGCTCTGCTGCGTTGTTGCTGTGCCGTCTGCGGGAGCAAGTCACGCAACTTCATCCGTGCCTTGTGCAGCTGCGACTTACTGTTTCCGATTGAGCACCCCAGCATTTCCGCAATTTCGTTGTGTTCGTATCCTTCTATGTCGTGAAGCACAAATATGATTCGATATCCCGGAGGAAGATCTTCCATAGCTCGGTTCAATGTCAGACGGTCGATGGAACCATGAAGAGCAGTGTCTATGGTTGCAATGTCTTTCTTTGGCCGATCCTCTTCCAGGGAATCCGTAGTCTCTTCCAGGGAAACTTCTGCGATGCCTTTCTTGCGGAAATGCATCAACACAATATTCACAGAAAGACGGTGCAGCCAGGTGGAGAATGCGGATTCTCCGCGAAACGAAGCAATCTTCCGATAGAGCTGCAAAAATGCTTCCTGCGTAAAATCCTCCGCCTGGGCATGGTCGCCGGTCATGCGCAGGCATAAAGAGAAAACACGCCGCTTGTGTCGATGGTAGAGAACCTCAAAGCAATTTAGATCGCCCGCCTGCGCTTTCCTGATGACCTCCACTTCGGTCATCCCAGCAGGTAGACCTGCCGTGGAGCTGAAACGTTGTTTCTGTCCTTGGACACCAGGCTTCGGTTGAGAAAAAGATTCAGGACATATACGAAATTCCAATGTTTGGGGCAAGAGATCTCTTTTCTTGAAAAAGTATTCAACGAACTGTAATTAAGATGCTCTTAGCCGGCGTAATGTTGTGCCGGGTTGCCCGAGGCAGCTGCTCGATAAGTTCACCTTAGCTTTGGGAGAAAATTAAAGCATGCCTTGCATATGCGGCACGGAAAGTTCATCGGGCAAATTCTTTATCGGAGTGATATCTGCTTCTGCAATTCTGAGCGGAATGCCTGTTCCCGTTCCGCCACATAGCCTTTGTAGCCCTCAGGATCAATGTAGGGATTCGCCGCACCCGCCTTCAATCGCGCGGACAGCTGGGCATACTTGGCTTCCATTCCGTAGTAGTTTCCGTGCGCACCCAGGAAGACATCGCAAGGCAGGGACTTGAGCACGCCGAAGCCGCGCTCGTAATCGCGGGCAATCTCAGGATAGCGTGCGTTATTTACCAGCTTGTATCCCTCATTGACGTTGGGGCTGCCCACGATCACAACATTGTAAGTTTTGCCGGCCTCGCTTACTTTCAGGCTCCAGGTGGTGCAGCCGCGGGTGTGCCCCGGCGTCAGGTGGGCAACCAGCGTCGTATCGCCGAGGGTGACCTCATCGCCATCGTGAAGCACCCGGTCCACTTTGGTCGCCGGATACCGGAGCGAGGGAACGTTACCGTATTGGAAGTCATCTTTGCCGCCCGACTCGACGGTAGAGACGTCGGCATCCATGACCATATACTTGGCGCCCGTCAGTTTCTTGATCTCAGCGCTGCCTCCGTCATGATCGAAGTGCGCATGGCTGATCAGCAGGATCTTGACGTCGGTGAAGCGGAACCCCAGCTTCTCAATGCTCTGGCGAATCAGCGGGACTGAACTCTTCAGGTTGGCGTTGATCAGAATATGGCCCGCTGGCGTGGTAATCAGGTACGACGCCAGCCCCCGGCTGCCGACGTAATAGATATTGCCGATCATGCGGTGCGGAGGGAAGGGTTCACTCCAGTCTGGGGAACCAGGCAGTGTGGCGCTCGCCTGTGCGACATTTTGGGGTGTAGTGTTCGCCGGTGCGGAATTAGTTTGCGCGAACAAGCTGTCGGGCAGGACGAGGACCAAAAGTAAGACGAAAATCAAGGCCATCGCGCGAATCGGGCGTCGAACAAACATACATCGAAAAGAGTATACAGGCATAAGCTTCTGCCTGAGCAAGGGCGGATGCACAAGTCGAGCCTCCGCGTTCCTCTGCGGTTTGAATTCTTGTTTTCCGCTTAGCTGCAAGCAACTCCTTTGCCAAATTCCGTTTTTCCGCTCAACGCTTGTTCTAAAACCTTTGCCCGATTGACCCGTCGAATCAAACCAAAGTAGCATCTAAGTCCAGGTATTTTGGCTAAGCCTATGGGCATAAAAAAATCGCTTATCCTGGCGCTGGTTCTGGGTGCGCTGGCGCTGATTACAACCTCATGCGATACCGGAGAGAAGCATTCGGCGAAGGCCGCTCCTGCACCGCAGGCTATGGCTCCTGCAATTGCCGCCCCGGCTGCGGTTCCTGCACTCAAGGTTGAAGAGCTGCCGGCCCCCAAGCCCGACCCGGTAGACGGTATGGTGGCGGCTGCCGAAAAGGAATATCAGGCCGGCCAGGCCAACTATGCCGCCGGACATCTCGATGCCGCCAAGCAGAACTTCGACCGCGCATTCGATGAGCTGACTCAGGGGCCGGTTGATGTCAAGAGCGATCCACGCCTGCAGCAGGAGTTCGACAAGATTGTCGATGGCACCAGCCAGCTCGAAGTCCAGGCGCTGAAGCAGGGCGATGGATTCACCGAGCAGAAATCCCTGCCCGCGCCTATCGACGAAGCCAACGAAGTAACATTTCCCGTAGATCCCAAAATCAAGGCCACTGCCGAGGCTGAGTTGAAAGCAACTCACTTCGACCTGCCGCTGACGTTGAATGACTACGTGGCCGGCTACATCAACTTCTATACCAATTCGCCCAAAGGACACGCCACCGTAGAGCGCGCCCTCACCCGCGCCGGGCGCTATCGCGAGATGATTGAGCGCATTCTCCGCGAGGAAGGCGTGCCCCAGGACTTGATCTATCTGGCGCAGGCCGAATCCGGATTCCAGCCGTTGGCGCTCTCCCGCGCCGGAGCCCGCGGCCTGTGGCAGTTCATGGCCAGCCGCGCCACCGGATACGACCTTAACCGCAACTGGTGGGTGGATGAGCGTCAGGACCCGGAAAAAGCCACCCGCGCCGCCGCCCGGCATCTGAAAGACCTTTACAACCAGTTTGGCGACTGGTACCTGGCCATGGCGGCTTATAACTCCGGTCCGGGAAACGTGCAGCAGGCGGTGCAGCGCACCGGCTTCGCCGACTTCTGGGAGCTTTACCGCCGCAACGTGCTTCCCAAAGAAACCAAGAATTACGTGCCTATCATTCTGGCCATGGCCATTATCGCCAAAAATCCCAAGCAATATGGCCTGGACGATATCCAGGTTGACCCTCCTTTGCAGGTGGATAAGGTAACCATTGATTATCCCGTTGACCTGCGCCTGGCAGCCGAATGCGTGGATATTTCCGTGGACAACCTGCAGGATTTGAACCCCAGCCTGCTGCGCATGACCACGCCCAAGGAAGGCACATTCGAGCTTAACCTGCCCGCCGGAAGCAAGCAGAAGTATCTGGAAGCCATCGCGGCCATCCCGGCTGATAAGCGCGTATGGTGGCGTTACCACAAGGTGTCTGGGGGTGAGACTTTGGCCTCCATTGCCAAGGAATACAGGACAACACCGGCGGCAATAACCGAGGTCAATGGTCTGGCCGCTGCTGAGATTTCGCCCGATACCAAATTGATAATCCCGATTGCGGAAGGCAAACATGTGCCCGGAGATGTTGAGACCCTGGTTTTTTCGCGGCATGCTACGCGCTATCGCGTGCGCCGCGGAGATACGGTGCTCTCAGTGGCGGACGATTTCGGCGTGCCTCCCCAAAAGCTGCGCCAGTGGAACCGCCTCAAGGGCAACGAACTGCGCAAAGGACGTACCTTATACATCTATCGTCCCTTGCCTTCAGGCCGGGCAGAGCCGGAGATGCAGACCGCATCTAAGTCTCGCCGTAGCTATAACTTACAGACGTCTGCGAAGGCCGCATCCAAAGCCACAACGGGCGCGTCAGAGGCGCCCGCAGGCGGTCGCACGCATACCGTCCAGCCCGGCGAAACCCTGTACAGCATCGCCAATGACTATGGCACCACAGTAGACGCACTGAAGCGTGAAAATAAATTGGCCTCTGCGCTCCTGCACCCCGGAGATGTGTTAGTAATTAAATGAAGGTTTGCAAAGACGCTTGTCTTTTTATGCGCTTTGATTAAACTTTCATGGTTGACATAGAATTGACGGCTGCTATAATCCGCCGTATTTATTTTTACAATTTACAATGCATCATAGGTGTTTGGTACCCGGCATCCGATGCAAAGGGCTTTGCGTCCGGACCGGAATTTTGAGGAGGAGATAAATGAGCTTCGACAACAGGACCCTCTACGGACGCAATGACGACGAAGAAGACTTTGGTGAGATGGGCTCCAGCTATGGAGACGCCACCGAAGAGTATGAGGAAGAAGAGGAAGAAGAAACCACTGAACCTTCTGGCGGAGCGGAGTCTTCCACCTCCGGTGCCTTCGGCGAGCCTGCCGGCGGCTTTGGCGAATCCGGGGGGAACGGTAAACCCGCTAAGAAGAAAGCGGCCAAAAAGAAACCAGCTAAAAAGAAGGCAGCTAAAAAATCTGGCAGCTCCAGCGCAGGAAAAAAGAAGAAAGCTGGAAAAAAGAAAAAGGGCGGTTCCAAGAAAAAAGACAAGAAAAAGAAGAAAAAAGGCAAAAAGAAATAAGCTGTTTATTTCTTCCGACTCACAACATCTTATCAAGGCAAAAAGCCGCAGACGAAGTCTGCGGCTTTTTGCCTTCCAGCGTTTGCAGTTTTGAGGCCGAGGAGACGCCGCAAGTTGCGTCTCTACCTAGGCATCATTTCTTGCCCTGCACCACATGCAGACAGCGGCCATAAAGCTCCAGCAGGTGCCCGGCATACTCTTCCGCTTTTACGGTGGCTGCTCCCTGGAAGCCGGCGCCGGCCGCGGCCCCGCGCCCGTAGCCGGTGGTCATGGCAATGAACTTCATCAGATCCAACGCGATATCTTCGTTGCGGCGCGCGCCCAAGGTGATACTCCCCATCTCTTCCATATAAATCCTCCCTAGGAATTCATGAATACGAATTGGATTCTACACAATCCGCATGGGCAAGATTGCCCTACGACACCAGCGAGACGCCGGCGCACAGCCGAGGACGGGTGTGCCACACTAAAAGCACACCAGCAGAGGTTGCAGGTGTATGCCCGTAACCGGAGTTGAGCCATCGGTTTTACGGCGGGCGAAGACGCGCTGGTATACAGCGTCGTACTGGCAGCCGACCGCCTCGGGGCTGCGGGTTTCGAGCAGGTGCCTGCGGGCCGTGGTTGCCAGCGCATCGCACAGACCGGGGTTGCGCGCCAGGAAGGCGGCACGCGAGGCCAGGTCCTGTACATCTCCATTGCGGAACCAAAGCAAGCCGCGGCCGTGGGGCGAGAGGTCGCGATGGCAGGAGCTGTCGGCGGCGAGCAACGCGCGTCCGGCAATCATGCCGCGCAGGGCGGATGAAAAAACATGCGGGCTGACGGCGGAAGATCCCGCAAGGCGATTCTCTGGAGCGCTTGCCTGCGACGTTTCCCCCAGCGCGATGACCACATGCGACTCGGCAAACATACGCTCACACTCGTCTGCAGGAACGGCAAATACGAAGTCTGCGATGCCCAAAGCGGTCGCCCTTTCCAGCAGCGCCACAGCGCAGACAGCAGTCGCCACCACAAACAGCCGTGCGCTTGCGATTTCCTGCCGCCACAGGGCGAAGGCCTGCAAAAGAAACTCGATATTCTTAATGGCTTGTTGTGGGGCTGACGGATCGGCCTGCAAGCAAACGTCAGGGGCGAAGAACACAATGCCTTCCTGGTCATCTGTTTTGACGGGAACTGTGCCGGCGACTTTGCCCGGAACCAGGGATTGTGGTCCGGCAAGAAAATCCATGACTTCAGGGCTTAACGGCTCCGGAATCTGGAAGACGTTTTCCGGGGCGCAGCCTCGCCTCAGCGCGTTTTCACGCATCGCTCCGGCATGGACCACTACGGCGCCCGCGCGGGTAAGCACAAACTGTTCGGCTACCGCGAACGAGCGCGCCAGCCAGGAAAGGTCTTTTGATTGAGGGTGAGGCGGCTGGGAGTGAGGGTTTCCCTGAGCGCCTGCATGAGTTTGGGCGGTGCTCTCGATGGGCTGGCAGAAGTCGTAAACCACAGCCGAACAGTTGCGCACGGCCGCCATTCCGGCAGAGAAGCAATGAGCATGAACCAGGTCAGCGTTGGCGGCGGGAATGCCTCGTTCTACCTCAGTTTCCATAAGGTTGCGCCGCCACTTGCGGACCTCTCCCCATGCGTTCAACAACGATACCGGGTTGGGCGCTTCTAAGCTCCTGTTGCGGAAGCAGCTTTGCTTTAAGCATTCCCCTTGTGGAGTGAGGACGTAGGGTCTCATGCCAACCACGGCCTGCGCCTCTACCGCTGACAGTACCTGATGCACAGAATCACAGGCATGTATGGCGCGCCAGGGCCGGGATGCGGCAACAGTTTCGGGCCTGACTGGCGCCGGCGAAAAAGCATGTGCTCCTTCTGCTTGCAGAGACTGCAACATCTATGAAACCTCCCTTTGTTGGGGTGCGATGTCCGAGTACAAGACCACCCGGTTACGGCCGGTTTTCTTGGCCGTATACAGCGCAACGTCGGCATTCTCGATCAACTCGCGCTTGAATTGCGCGTCCTGGTAGAAAACAGCTATGCCAATGCTGATAGTCAGGCGCACAACTGTATTGGGCGAACCGGCAAAGAACTTGGCTTGTTCCACGTTCCGGCGCAGGCGCTGGGCCACGAACGTGGCCCCTTCCTCGCTGGTTTCCGGCAGTACGATGACAAACTCCTCGCCGCCGTAACGCGCCACCGTATCTACCTCGCGCATGTCTTTCATCAGCAGGGTGGCCACATCCCGCAAGATCTGGTCGCCCACATGGTGGCCATACTGGTCGTTGAACGGCTTAAAGAAATCAATGTCAATCATCAACAGCGTCAGGCTGAGCTTCTTGCGCTCGGAGCGCTTGATTTCAACATCCAATTGTTGCTCAAAGTATCCGCGGGTCTTCAATCCGGTTAGAAAGTCGGTGAAAGCGAAGCGGATGAGGCCTTCGTTGGCATACTCGCGGGTGAGCTGGTTTTCCGCCACCAGGGAGAGGATCCATAACAATTGAGCGTCCACGGAATTAAAGGCCTCCGGACTGGGACTGAAGAATTGCATGGTCCCCATGGTCCGGTTGTTTACAAATAAAGGAATCACCAGAGCAGATGAGGCTTCGACGGTGCGCAGGAAGGCATCTGCCTGCAGGTTATGTCCTCCACCAACCAGGAGCGGGCGGCCGTATTTTGTTGCCCAGAAGTTCAGAACATTGCCCCGGGCGAAGTGCTCGTGGGGCAGTTCCTCCAGGTTGCGCGTGGCGCATAGTTGGGCCTGCTCATGGGAATCATCCCAAAAATATAAGAGCGCTCTTTCATACGAGATCACTTCTGCCGCAAGATCGCACAGCAGATTCAAGGTGGCTTCCAGCTCCATCTGCAAGCCGCTCAGGATGCTGAGGCGCAGGATTACGTTTACCTCCTGCCAGCGCTCCTGGACCACCGTCGCCGAAAGTTCGGAGAAAACCTCCACAACAAATTTTTCCGGCGGATAGGAGTCGTAGCTCTCGAGTTCCCTTCCCATGGGCGCTATATTCATTCCGAAACCACTACACAGCGAGGCGCAGCACTCCTCTAGTGTGAGAAAGCAAGCAGGGGCTCCGGGGTTGGCCAAGGGGATTTATGATTTATGAGGTACGATTTACGATTTTTCCTGATTTCGGCCTTCTTCGCTCTCCGCATTTTTCCAGGTCCGAAATGTGAGAATCGGATGCGCCAGCCGGGACTAAGGGTTTCCCTTTATTTTCGCCTGTTGCCAACTCGTCCAGCAAAGCATAGGATACGAGGTGTTGTGGTCGTCGCGCCAGTCTACGGTTCAAAGCCGAGGCTTCTCAAGGGCGACGCTCATGTCGTCAGCAGTGCCCAAAGCCTTGAAGTGACTTCGGCCCCTTAGTCTTAAACACACGCCTTCAAAGGGTGGTCGTCTGTTCGTGCAACACGTTTGCCCAAAATAACGTAAGTACAGGGAGAGATTGTCATGGCCTGGTACGCATACTGCATCACAGAGCAGCAAGCTTTTCAGGGTGAAAATAGAGCCCGCCGCCCTTTCATCATTGAGGAAATTCGTGGAATCGGGGATAGACAGGTTATGGGCTATCCCAGTGGCGAATTGGCCGTCATCGTGAGCGAATACAAACGCGCTAATGACCTCGACCAAAAAGCGATTCTGGAACACGTCAAAGTAGTCGCCGAATGCTTCCGCAGCGCTACCGGCTCCAACACCACGGTCCTGCCCTTCCGTTTTGGGACGATTTTCGATACCGATGACGCCCTGCGCCGGGCCGTGCGCTCCAATCGCAAGGCCTTCCTCAAGGGCGTGGCACACCTGCGCGGCAAAGCGGAGATGCATGTGAAACTGCTGGTCAAAGACGGCTCCATGCGAGAGGCGCTGAGCGAGATTGTCCTGCCGGCCACGGTCGGTGGCGATTACCTGACCAAGCTGCGGGAAAAAGCCGCCCGCCTGCGCGAGCGCCAGACCAAGGCCCGCGCCATCTCGGTGCAGGTACACAAATTATTTAACCCGCTGGAAGAAGAAGTAAGCTGTAAAAAGGTAGACTCCGGCGGAATGGTCATCGATATTGCCCACCTCGTAGACAGCAAACAAATCGAAAAATACCAGGCACGTTATAACTCCGCCGCCCGGCAGTTCAAGGATTGCGAATTGTCTGTCAGCGGTCCATGGCCGCCGTATCATTTCCTGCCCGGGAAGCTGCGCACTGTAGCGAATTAGGGTATCTTCAGGTTTGGTGCGAGCCTGCAAAGAAGCGGTTTTGTTCAAAAACTCACGGCAAGGTTAAAACCCTTGCCGTGAAACGTTTAGAGCAGAAAAGCCTACAGTGTCGAAAACGCTCCGATCTTTTCGCGGACCTCTGTCTACTGCACCACCCCTGTAACCGTCACCGAAACCGGATCATTATCGGTCGCAAAGGGTGAACCAGCGACCGGAGTTAAGGCGCCACTTCCCTGGTTAATTGAGAATACCGAAATATCGTTCGAGCCAGAGTCAGCCACCAACAGGAAGTTTCCCGATGGATCGACTGTCAGGGCGTGGGGCGCAGTGCCGGTGCTCTGTGGGCCGCCGGGGAACGCAACCAGAGTCCCGTCGGTATTGATGGCATAGATCGAAATGTCATTCGAACCGAAGTTCGCCGCGTAGAGAAAGCGGCCCTTGGGATCAACGGCCACGGCCACCGGCTGTGTGTGCGCCGGGAAGCTCCCCAGGGGCTGGGGTTGGGTGATACATGCGACGCATCCGGAGATGCCGAAGGCGAATATGCTGTTCGAGCCTTTGCTTGCGACATACACCGCCGCTCCCGATGGCAGCGTCGCGATGCCTTGCGGATTTGTGCCTGCTGGCGCCTGTCCGCTGCTGTTGTTTTGCAGCACTCCGACGTGTCCCGATGATGATCCGGCCACGTCTATGGTGTAATTCAAGAGCTGATTCGAGGGGGAAGTAGCAGCAGAGACGAACGCATTCTGGCCGGCAGGATCGGTCACAACCGCAGATGGCGCTAACAGAGCGGCATACGGTGAATTGAAAAGTGCCGACAGAACTCCGTTGGAGCGGTTGATGGAATAGCCGGAGACGTCATCGTCGCCCGTATTGGCAACGTAGAGCAACCGTCCGCTGATATCGGCGAACAGGCTTGTGGGATTGGTGCCGGCAGCAAATGGCGATCCTGTGACAGCGGCGAGTGCACCGGTGTTGGAAATTGTGTACGCGGAAACGTTGTTTGAGCCACTGTTGGCGACAAAAGCGAAGCTGCCGGTTGGATCAACTGAGATCGAAGCTGGCGCCGTGCCGGTCCCAAAGGGTGAACCGGTAATTCCTCCGGTAAGCGCGCCGGTTGCAGGATTCATGCTGAAGGCAGAGACATTATTGTCAGACATGTTTGTGGCGTAGACGTACTGCGGCGTGACGCTGACGCCTTGTGCGCCTTCCACCAGTGCAAACACGTGACCAAAGGAGCTTTGTCCCAGCATCTGGCTGGTCTGGGTTGGTATGCCATTGCTCGAAGGAAAATTCGAGACGAGCACCGGGCTTCCGCCGGGCGGGGTGGCATAGGTGAATTTTCCGGAGGAGCTGATAAAGTCAACTTCGGGCGCATTCATGAAGGGCGAGCCATTGAGCTGCGTCAGGGCGCCGGAGGTCAAATCAACAGAAAAAACCGCCAACCCTGAGTTCGTGTAGATGTAGCCAAACTTCTCAGCGGGATCGAGCAGAAACGGTGCGCCGCGGTTGTTATTGATCGAAGCGAAAGGAGCGCCGTTCATTCGGGTCAGAGCGCCCGTGGTGCCGTCAATGTTGAAGGCGTCTATGGAGGAGGAATTGAATCCCTGCGCATACAGGCGTCGTCCCAGGGAGTCAATGGCCACCCCTGGTTGCGTCACCGTAGCCCGCGGGGAGCCCGGGACTGGTGTCAGTGCACCGGTCGAAGAATTAATGGTGTAACCGCTGATGCTGCTCCCGGTGAGATTCGCAACGTAGAGGAACCTGCTCCTGGCGTCGATGACGATAGGTCCGGGTAATGATCCGGCGGCAAACGGAGAGCCCGTCACCACGGTGAGCGCACCCGTGCTGGCATTGATTGCGAATGCCGCAACCGAACTGCTGTTAGTGGCCGCGTAAAGGAATTTCCCGGCCGGGTCAATAACCGGCTGGGCATAGACGGTTCCAGCGAGGGTGACAGGAAGCGAACCGACCGACGACAGGCTTCCATCGGCGTTGACGGCATATTCCAGGATGGTGGTCTGACCGGTCACATAGAGAAAGCGCCCGAGCGGATCGGCAACAATGCCTTGGAAACCGCTTCCGATCAAAAGATACCCGCGACTGCGAAGCTGTGCGGTCACGGGATCTACGACAAAGTAGCTGAGCGAATGGGCGTCGGGCGCAATCACGTAGGCAAAACGCGGCACCGGAGGAGATAGCACGGTGAGACTCAATGTCCCTTGAATGTTGTTAGGTCCGGTCGCGGTAATCGTGGTCGGTCCGGCTGAGAGTGTGCTGGCGAAACCGGCGCTATTCACCGTTGCCACGCCAGTCGAGGACGATCCCCACGTCGCGGTTGTGGTCAGGTCCTGCGTGCTGCCGTCGCTGTAATTCCCGATAGCGGCAAAAGCAGCAGGACGCGGCAGGTGAACCGAAGAATTGCCTCCAATTGAGATGGAAACCAGCGCCGGCGGCAACACAGTCAGCAAAGTTGAACCTGTTATCGCATTTGAAACCGCCTTGATGGTTGTGCTGCCCTGGGCCACGGTCTGCGCCAGCCCGGTTGTGTTGATGGTGGCGACAGAGGTCGTGGTAGATGACCAGGTAGCGGTGCTGGTCAGATCTTGCGTGGTATTGTCAGTCAAAGTTCCGGTTGCGGTGAACTGCTGGGTTAAACCTAGCGCGACGCCAGGATTGTTGGGTGTAACCGCGATGGAAACCAGAACGGGCGGCCCGATGGTCAGCACTGTGGAGGGGTTGAATCCCCCATACTGCGCCGTAATCGTCGGCGAGCCTTGCAGCAAGGTTTTTGCCAGGCCTTTGCTGTCAATGGTTGCCAGCGTCTGGTCAGAAGAACTCCAGGTGGCAACGCTAGTGGCATCCAGAGTGCTGCTGTCCGCGTAGTGGGCAGTAGCGGTAAATTGCTGCGGCAACCCTTTTGGCACGGATGGGGTCAGGGGCGCAATGGAAACCGAGGTCAACGCCGCCGCCGGTACCTGCACCACGGTAGAAGCATGTGCCGGTCCGGAAATAGCGGTGATCGTCGCTGTTCCAGCGGCATGAGCGGTCGCCAGCCCGCTCACAGGATCAATGCTCACGACCGAGGGAGTATCCGATATCCATCTTGCGGTAACAGCAGGTTCAGCCGCGCCGTGCGCTACGCCCTCAAAAAATGCTTTCTGGACAGTAAAAGATAAAGTGTTGCCTACGGAGAGAGGGGGATTAGCAGGGGTAACGATTGACTGTACAGGGCCCTTCTGTTGCGCGTAACCAAGACTCGAAAAAATCGCTAGCGCCGCGGACACAAAACAAGCCAATGCGCGATGGTGTAGAGACATCACTGTTCTCCTGAAGGCAGATAAGATTTCGTTTGGGGGGATACTCGCGCATTATATGCCGAAAAATCTAAGAACGGGAGTACTAACATTGTGTTTGATTCCGGCCACGAGAGCGGCTCTCCTGCCAGCACTTACCCCCCACGACAAAACTCTCGCTCTAGCAAAGAGTTAGAGACCCCGAAGTGTTAGGACGAGCCACCAGCCCGTTCCATTCCAGTACATATTCCATTTTGATACTCAGTGGTTTACGACTCATAGACTACCTGGATGTCATAGGCTCATTTCCTCAACCAGATTTCCACCCGGCGGTTCTTGTCGCGTCCTTCTTCGGTATCGTTGGAAGCCACTGGGAGTTCTGAGCAAAAGCCTGTTGTCGCGGCGGGGGTCACTCCGCGCAGATTGAATTGCTCTTTAACCGCCTCGGCGCGCTTCTTGGCGAGGTCGCAATTCAGCTTCGGGTTTCCCTGATTGTCGGCAAATCCAAGAAGCAGAATGTTGTCGCCCGAATAGTGCAGGTCGGTCAGGAAGGAGACAACGCGGTCGAGATCGTCGATCGACTTGTTATCGAGATCCGATTTTCCGGGGCGGAAGCGGAAATTCAATGACAACCTCTCCGCGCTACTGGTCAGCCGGCGGTATTCGTTTGAGGCTGCCGCCGGGACCGAGCTTGCAACCGGTTGCACATTCTGGCCGACGAAGCCAATCTTCTCCACGATATTTTGCCCTTCGCCGGAGAGAGCGAAGCTGACGAACTTAAGAGTCAGATCGTTCGACGGGGCTGCCGGAGTGTAAAGGAAAAGCCGCCGTGAGAGCGGATAGTCTTCGGTGGCGACCGTCATACGGTTGGGCACGAGCGAGCCGGCGCCACTCTCTGCGACAGCGATGGCCTTGGCCGATTGTATGTAAGGCAGGCCGATGAAGCCGATAGCGTTAGAATCGCGGGCGACGGAATCAGAAAGTTCACGGCTGTCTTCAATCCGGTGGGCAGTGGCTACCAGGGGCTTGCTGCCCAGCACCAGCGTTTTGAAGGTGTCATACGTTCCTGATTTGTCGTTGCGGGCGTAGACGTTCACCCGCCCGCCCGTGCCCCCGACCTGCGACCAGTCGGTGATTTCTCCGGTGAATAACTGCGCCACCTGTCTCTTGCTCAGCCCGGCCACGGGATTGTTTTTACTTACGATCACCGCGATGCCGTCAAGTCCCAGGACATGTTCGGAAGCCGGCGCCGTCATGTCCCCGAAATTTGTGAGCTGGCCGGCTTCCGCCGGCTTGATCTTGCGCGAGGCCATTCCAATATCGCATGCGTTCTTTTGCAAATCTTCGAACGCGGTGGCCGAGCCGTGTGCGTGAACTTCAATCACCCACGGAATCGCTTCTCCCGGCAGCGTACCCTGCACGCGCACCTCATCTTCTTTGTTTCCAGGAACAGTCCTTACCTCCGTCGCTCCCTGCTGCTTGAGGAACCCTTCGGCCAAGGCAGGCGCCAGGGCGGCGCCGATGGTGTTGGAGCCGCTCAGCCGGAGGATAATTTTTGCGGTTGACGGAGCGGCGGCCACGTTGCGGTCTTTGCCGAACTTGGGCAGCCCGAAGAGATATATGAGAACGCCGAGCAGCACCACTCCCAGGATGCCAACCATCGTCTTTACCGGCAACTTATTCGCCGGCGTGCCGATGTTGCTCAAAGCCCTGCCGCATTCAGGACAGGCGAATGGCCGCCCTTCGGCGATTGTGATCAGTTCCCGGCTATCGGCCTTGTTGCACAAGCCGAAATGAGTGCATTTTCCAGTGCGTGCAGGCATAATCTGTTTTCCCCGATTGTTTGTTATTGTCTCGTGCCCAGCAGGACCACAGCAGCTTCTCCCGCCTTGTAGAACATGCGATAAACCTTATCCAGGGGGTTCTTGCGCTTGGCTTTGATTTCATCGATCTGCGCCTGAACCGAGGCGCTCAGCGCCTCTCGTTTTTGGATATGTAAATATTCATTTTTCAGCAAAGGCTGAATGGTTGAAACCAGCGCGTCGAAGGTAAGCACGTTCGATTCGCCCACGGCATCGTTGATATCTCTGCCCAGCGGCACCGGGTTCTCATGGCCGTTGCCATTCTTGCTGATGAGATACAGGTTCTTCATGCCGGTGTCGGGGTCCTCCAGCGTCTGAACTACCTGCATGGCCCTGCCGATCATCAGGTAAGCCAGGAACTTCTTGGGTTCGACATCGCCGACATACAGGTTGGGCAGGGCCGAGCCGTCTCCCTCAAGGTGAAGCTCCATCCTGGCCTGCGCAGAATCGCTGGCCATGATTCGTTGCAGGTATTGCTCCCGCAGGAATTCGGCTTGCTGCACGAAACGAATCGGAAACAGGTTGGTGATCTTTACCAGGGTGATGACATCAGCTTTGCCCTTGCTGGTGACCTCGTCATGAGCAACCGGGGCCGCATTGCGAAGTTCGGTGCGCAGCAACTCGCGGAAATCCGCAAGATCAGGGGCCTCAGGAAGAATAATGGAAAGATATGAGGCAAGCTCGCTCCCCTCAAAGGCGCCTGGTCCGTGGCGGCTGACCTCGGCCTCGTTAAAGTAGAGATAGTTCCTGGTTTGGGAAACAACATCGTTGACGTAGTCGTGCAGGGCCTCAGGGTTGGCGTCGTACTCGCGGCGAAATCGTTCCATTAGACTTACCTGCAGCATGGGCGCACGGTCAGTGTGGGTGGCTGCATAATTATCGTGCGCCGCCGTCGCATTCCTTGCCGACATGCTTTCCAGCACGCTCGTGAATTTCTCTTTGGAAATGCGAAGATTGAAGCTGGCGAAATTCTGATTTTCTCCGAGCAGCGGAGCCAGCGCGGCGCGAACCGTTGCGCTGTGCTTCTGCTGTTCGATACGGTCACGAATCAGGGCCCTGGCCAGCTCTTTGACGGCGCCGGGTTTGTAGAAGCGCACCACCGGTTTCTGCAAGTCGGCCTGGCCCGAGTCGGCGCAACGCTCAGCGACCCGCGCGCTGAAATCTTTGCCGGCCTCAACCATCATGGCGGCACACCGGCTTACGTCCGCAGCCAGCAACGCCAGATCGGCGATCAGGGCCTCGAGCAGGTTCTTGGCAAAGCCCAGACCTTCGAGACGGGTACGGTAGATATAGAGCTGCCGCAGGCACTCCCCTTGTTCGTTCAGCAGGTTCTGGCGTTTGCCCAGCCACCCAGAAACCACTCCCAGCCGCGACCATTCGGCGGCATTGGAGGCGGTGCTGACGGTTGTGGCTTCAACCATCTGCCGGTGCCGGGCAATCTTCTCTTCCATCTGCTTCTGGCGCTCTTCCAATGAAGCCAGTAGCGCCGCCAGCAGGCGTGAGATGTCATAGACAGACTTCTGCCCGGTCATCCACTCCTGGAACAGGTCCTTTTCAATTCTTCCGCGCAGTTCGCGGAGGTGATTTTGCATCTCGCCCCGCTTGCTCTCATAGAACCTGCGGACACCCAGATCGCGATAGTTCTCCGAATACGCGGTCTCGCACAACTTCGACAGTTCGTCGAGCCAGAGCCGGTCGTCGCTCGGGAACGACTCCCGCACATGGGTCTCAAAATTCGCGATCAAGTCAAGCCAGAAAGCGTTAATGGGTTTCCAGCGCTTGTTCCTGATCTCATCCGGCAAAATACCTTCCGACAGGTTCAGGTGCTCATCCGTCAAGTACCACTTCTGCTGGGTTTCCTTCAGGCGAACGAAGTCACTAAAGCTTCGATTGCCGCGGTCTTCGCAATAGCCCTGCGCATCGCTCCAGCGATTGAACTGGAACTGCAGGATTGCCTGGCGCGCGAAGGTATACGTCAAATACTCATGAATCTCCCGCTCCGGGTAAGTAATCTGCTTGATGCCGAAGGTAAAAAACCGCCGGGAGCGCTCGGGATTGTTATTGAATGGCGATTGCTCGGGCCCGCAGTCCATGTTCTCGAAGCTCTCTTGCCGCCGGAGTGAATCCCAGACCATGTCCTTAACAGCAATAATTTTTTGGTACAGGAAGGCGGCCACGAGGCCAGGCACATCTTTATCCGCATCGACTTTATCGTGGTTCTCATTCTCGTCGGAAAACAGGTAGCAGCCGTTGAATGGGTCCTGCAGTTCAAGGCGGTCTTGTTTTTCGCCGGAAAGGTCGTGAGGCCGCAAGGCGCCGATGCTGAGCGCGTTCAGCTCCATCAGCGCAGCATAACCGTTGGCATGGTAGTTTGCGCCGGCGCGGTTTGCGCCCGGCGCCCGCTCGGGCAGGAAGGCATAAATCAGGATGCGATAGTTTTGGCCCGGATACAACATCCGGATTTGGGAAACCGCATCCACCACGGAGCCGCTGCCGGTGCCGCCCGCCAGGCTGCAGCAAACGTGAAAGGTCACCGAGGCTGTGCCTCCAACCTCGATTTCCTTCACCAGCGCCTGCACCTGCTCGCGGAACTGCGCCACTCGGCAGGCGAACAGCAACCTTCCCACACGCCGCTTCTGGCCGCTGCTGATGCCGGCAGCGTCGGTGGAATTCAATAAGTTGAGCGAAACCGCGCCGTTGCCGATCCAGGGCGTAATCCCAGGGTAACGATCGAGGTTTTCCAGTACTGAGGCCGAAGCCAGGTCTGCTCCTGAGATTTTCAACTGGCTGGTCTTGCTAAGTTGCACGCTGTGCCCCGCGATCTTCCACGCAGGGTCGTCAGCGGCCATCATCTCGTTACTGGAATCAATGTAGAGATAGCGAACATTGACGCAGGCCGGGTCTTCATTCTGGAAGTTTTCATAGATCGTCTTGCGCAGAGATCGCAGAATCTTTCCGCCGGTACCGCCGAGTCCCAGGATGAGATGACTATGCGTCATGGTCTTGGCTGCCCCATCATCATGTGGTTTTCTCGCACACTGCTTCCTTCAGCAAATGTGAGAAAAACTATTCCAGGCTGCTTCGGCTAAAGCAGCTCTAAACACCACCACAGAGAAGGGAATGAGACGTCTTGCAAGAAGCTTAGAAACTTTTCGACAATTGATTTGAATTGTCGCAGTTGGTGCTCATTATATCCGAGGGACGCGCAAACAGAACAAGGTTGTCGCGTGCTATTCATCAAATTTTGACAATCACAATGTGGGACGGTGGTGGATTACCCTCCCAATATGGTACTACTCGCGCTTTATCTTCCCGAAATGGAACCGTTGTTGATCCTTGAACTCATAAGAAAGCTTATGTGGTTTGGAAACAAAGTTCGTGTTCAGATATCTAAGAGCTAAACCGTTGCGGCAGACTGCTGCGTCTTTTGCAGCTGTCCGGCGGCGATGTGCGACATTGGCTGTGCTGGCGCGGCGGGGCGGGGGACTTCCAGAGGTAGAAATACGTTGACGCAGGTGTAGCTGCCTTCGTCGCCGTGGCGGCTGCGGACACGGATCAGGCCAAGCTGTTTTTCCACGATGCTGCGCACCATCCATAATCCCAGGCCGGTTCCTTTGGCTTTTTTGGTGGTGAAGAAAGGCTCGAAGATCTTATCCCGATTCTCGGGTGCTATGCCGCAGCCGGAATCGGCCACGGTAATACGGATTCCTTTGCGTCCGGCCCGTCCGGCCCGCCAATCCTGCGATCGAGCGATGCGAAAGCGCAGCTTGCCGTTCTTGGGCATGGCTTCCAGCGCATTCAAAATCAGATTGGAAAACATTTGCCGGAACTCGCTGGGGAATCCCTGGTAAGTACCCTCGTAAAGGAACTTCCGCTCCAGGCGGATGTGCTGGTGACGGAAGCGATGCTTGTGAAATTCCAGCACTTCTTCGGCAATTTGCACCGGATCGAATTCGGTTTTTACGTATTCGTGATACAGGCCGAGGGTCTGCTGCACAATGCGCACTACCCGCTCCAGTTCACCCTGGGCCATCTTGGCATAGTTGCGGCTGGCTTCGTCCAGATCGCGGCTTAGCACCATGAGGTTGATGAGGTTCGAAACTGCCTGCAACGGATTATTGATCTCATGGGCCATGGCTGAAGCCATTTGCCCGGTGGCCGCCAGCTTCTCAGAGGCCACCAGCGCCTGCTCGCGCTCCTGGCGGGCGGTGATATCCACGAAGGTCACGATCGCACCCCAGACGTTCCCTTTGTAGGTCATAGGATACGAGGAACATTCCACGGGAATGGACCTGCCATCCCGGCGCCAGAATACCTCGTCGAGCGCTCGCGAGCCTTTCGTGCCGCGCAATGCCTGCTCAATCGGACAATCTTCTACCGGATAAAAAGTCCCATCGGGCCGGCGACTATGCACCAGTTCGTGAATTTTTTTGCCGACGATCTCTTCCCGGGAGTAGCCCAGCATTTCGGCGGCAATGCGGTTGACCAGGAAACAAATGCCGCTTGCATCCACGGCGTAGACGCCATGATCGGTGGAGTGCAGCAGCAACTCAATCTGCTGCAGCAAGAGCACGCGTTCTTCGACCTGCCGGCGGTGCTCGCTCACATCACGATAAACCAGCACGGCGCCGGTGATCCTGCCTTGATCGTTGCGGATGGGAGCGGCACAGCCGTCAATGGGGATCTTGCGGCCATCGGTGGCAAGGAGCAAGCCGGGGCCTTCCATTTCTGCGTAAGCGCCCGTGTTCAGGGCGCGCTGAACGGTTTCATCAATGGGTTCGAGGTTATCTTCCCGTACCACGCGATAAGTTTCTTTGAGCGCGCGGCCAAAGGCATCTTCCATGCGCCAGCCGGTGAGCCGTTCCGAGACTGGATTCATGAACACGATTGTGCCGCGGTCGTCGGTGGCAATTACGGCGTCGCCAATGCTGCGCAAGGTGGTGGCATAACGCTGGCGGCTCTCCTGCAGCTCCATATTTTTCTGCTGCGCGATGGCCAGCGCTTCCCGGTAATTGCTGGAAAGCTGCAACAACAAACGGCGCGAGAACAACAGCAACACCGTACCCAGGAAAATTGCGCTGCCAATCCCCACCCAAAGTGTTGCCCGGGTTTCATAACGGGCCAGGGCCTCGCGCTCGGCCCGCAGCGCAGTTTCCATAGCGATCAGGGTACGGAACTGCTCCCGCAGCGAATCAAGCAGAAAATGACCAAGCCCCTGGCTTTCGAACTGGAGATAATTTCCATGGTTCTGCTTTAACTGCAACGCCTGCTCGCTGAATTGCTGCCACTCCGCCGCCAGTTTGCGGATTTCACGCACCTTTTGGACTTCCAGAGAATTGCCCGCCACCAGGGAGTCAAGTTTGTCCAGGGCCTCGGGCAGCCGTTGATCGGAGCGCCGCGCCGGTTCTAAAAGCAAGGGATCTCCGATAAGAAGAAAACCGCGATATGCAGTTTCACGTTCTACCAGCAGTTCTTCCGCCGAATGAGCAGCGGCAATGACCTCATCGGAGTGGTCCACTGCCTGGTTGAAGACTTGCAATCGGTAGATTTGCCACAATAGACCGGCCGTGAGCAGAACGAGAACCAGCCCTGGCAGCAGCATGGCCCGCAACAATAGAGGGCGAAAAAGCCTGGGATGAATTCCGATTGCAGTCATAACACAATTTGGGAAGTTTGCCGGGAGCTACGACTTAAATTTACTCCTGACAACCTGGGACGAGCAGCGTGTACAACCAGTAGGGTCATTATCCGCCAGATGCGGCGCCGCTGCAACCAGCACAGGCTAAATTTTGTCTCTGCTACTATGAAATTTACCTGGACTTTAACATCTATATCGCGCCTACATCCAGAGTTGGATGCGCTGATTGTGATTTCATTTCTGCGGCAGAAAAAGCAGGAGTCTAGCGCCCGACTCCATGGATTGAAACTCCGGTTTGGGAATAAAAATAACGCGCACGCTGTCCCTGGCAAGGTTTATTAAACCTTGCGGGGAAGAAATTTCAAATTGAAGTCGCCCTCTTGCCGCAAGAGCCAAGCATGAAATATCCAATTCCAATTCTAGTTCTGTATACAGCACCTCCGGTGTTCATTGCATCTTAAGTGTATAGTCGAATGCGCTGCTATTTTGTGGTATTGTTATTCCAATGAGTGGAATTTTAATTCCAGTGTGCCATATATCAAATGTGGCTTTCCCCTAAAGAAGGGATATAGGTTCCTAAAAGTTCCAGCCGCAGTCTACCCCTCTGGCAACCAAGTTGCACTTAAATGCCAAGGTTAGGGACGTCGAAACCGAATGCTAGCGAGGAAAAATGAAGGTTAGCCCCAACGTTCGCGTATTGATCGTGGATGACGACGCCGGAACAGCGAGGTTTTTGAGTTCGCATCTGACCCGGCACGATTTTGAGGTGAGCATTGCTGCCACCGGTGAGGAAGCCATCCGTCTGTTTCGGGTTTATGATCCATTCCTGGTTTTATTGGATATCGCTATGCCGGGCCTGGGAGGACTCGAAACCCTCGAGCGCCTGAAACAGATCAAACCCGAAGTTGCGGTCATCTTGATTTCGGCGCAGAACGATCCTGAAATTATCTTCAAAGCCTCGAAGCTTGGAGCCGATGATTACCTGGCCAAGCCCATCGAGCCCAAAGAGCTCGACCAGCGCATGAACCGCGTGCTGGAAAAACAGCGCGTCATCCATGAGGTGAGCCAGCTCCGCGACCACGTGCGCAAGCAGAATGACTTTTCCATGCTTTTCGGCACCAGCCCAAAAATGGAAGAAGTCAAGATGACCATCGAGCAGGTGGCCGATACCAATGCCACAGTTCTCATCCGCGGTGAAAGCGGCTCCGGTAAAGAGGTAGTGGCGCGGATGATTTACTCCAACTCCACCCGCCGCGATAAACCATTCATCAAGGTAAACTGCGCTGCCATTCCGAGCGAGCTTCTGGAAAGCGAATTGTTCGGCTATGAGCCTGGGGCATTCACCGGCGCCAGCCGGCAAAAGCTGGGCAAGTTCGAACAGGCCAATTACGGGAGCATTTTTCTGGATGAAATCAGCGAAATGCATCCCTCATTGCAGGCCAAGCTCCTGCATGTCTTGCAGGATGGAGAATTTGCGCGGCTGGGCGGTAAACGCGATATAGCCGTAGATGTCCGCGTACTCTCGGCGACCAACAAGCCCCTGGAGCGGGCGGTGGAAGATGGAGTATTCCGCGAAGATCTTTTCTATCGCCTGAATGTTGTCACGATTCACATACCGCCGCTGCGCGAACGGCGAGAGGAAATCCCCGTATTCCTGGATTTCTTCCTGCACAAATACAGCGAGTATTACGGAAAACAGCCGGCGCCCTTCAGCGATTACGCTGTTGGCCGCATGATGGAATACGCGTGGCCGGGCAATATCCGCGAATTGGAGAACCTGGTCAAGCGCTATACGATTGTTGGCAACGAATCGCAAATCATCCGCGAGCTTTCCACCCACAAACCCATCGTCTCCTCACTGAGCACCAGCAAAGTGCAGGAAATTGTCCCGGTTGCCAATCCTGGACCGGCCTTCGTCGGCAACGGCAATACCGAGATCGAAATGCCTTCTTTATTGGAGATTGGCAAACGCGCCGCTATGCAAGCTGAACGTGAAGCTATCGAGCGCGTGCTGGCGCAGACACGCTGGAATCGCCGCCAGGCAGCCAGAATCCTGAAGATCAGTTACAAGGCACTGCTGAATAAATTGAAGGCCATGGAAGAGCATAATAAATCTCACAATAGACAAAAACATGCCTAGAAGTGGTATTTAGATTCTACATAAATTATTCGTTATATGATTACCAAGCCTGTGGAAATTATGGACATGGGGCAAGCTAAGTCACAAGCTTTCAATATGTTCCATCCGTATGCCAGCAATTGGGAGGATTTTCCAAGTTTTTTGGCGGTACAAGTGCTCTCTGATTAGACAGTAAAAGAGGCCAATACATCCTAAAGTTATGACTTCGAGTTTCTCCATCATTGTCAATATCTACCCCTTGGGCAGTTCGCGACAAAGTTTGAATTGCCGTCCCTGAGATTCCCTCCCTCCCTTTGCCTCTTTAAAGCGGTTGCCGAATAGGCAGCCGCTTTTTTTATTTACGATGAGATTGCCGTAATGGCTTGATTTCAGAAAATTAGGGGAAATGCGGCCGGAGGCCTGATTTCGGGAACTTTTTGTTCAGCAGATGAACAAAGGACCGAAGCTACTTTAAAGTGAGGACGATCATCCGCCTTAAGGACCGCCTTGACGTGTCTTTCGGGCGACGGATATCATCTAAGATTCAGCCCTAGACGAATGGCGCTGCCGGAGAACTCCGGGAAGGATGTAATGGTTTGCAGAACCGCATTGAGCAGGACCTATGAGTAAAGCATTTACTAAAGCAGGAACAATGGACAAGAAAAGGCTGGAACAATTTAAGAAGAAACTGGAAGAGCGGCAGCAGGAGCTGCGGCGGGTGGTGAGCCGTACCGAACAGGACGGCCGCGATGCCGACAGCGAAGTGGCGCAGGACATTGCCGATAAGGCCGCCAATTCGTACAACAAGGAATTTCTCTTTCACCAAAGCAACAGCGAGCGCCAGATCCTGAATATGGTCGAGAGCGCACTGGATCGCATTCGGCAGGGAAGCTTCGGCCAGTGTATCTCGTGTGGCGAAGACATCAACACCAAACGTCTTGAGGCCGTGCCTTGGACGCGCTACTGCATTGCCTGCCAGGAAAAACTGGAAAAAGGCCAGCTTGTCGAGGAAGCCGATTGAGCTTGCTGAAGTTTAAAAAATAAAAAGCCGCTGCAAGAGCGGCTTTTTATTTTTTACCTGCATTTACTTGGAGGGCTGATTCGGTTGCTGGCCCTGTTGCTGGTTTGCAGGCTGCTGCTGTTGTTTCTTATTGAGCACGCCATTCAATACATCAACCCAGCTCGGTTTCTGCTGCGGCTGCTGCTGATTGTTGCCGGCCTGTGCGCCATTGGCAGGCGGCTGCTGGTTTGGCTGTTGTTGTGCCGGCTGTTGCTGTGCCGGCTGCTGTTGTCCTGGTTGCTGCTGCGCCGGTTGTTGTTGCTGCTGCCCGCCTAATTGTTGCAGGATTCCCTGAATTCCCTTATTTCGTTGCTGACCGTTTGGCGGCTGGCCCTGCTGGTTGGATTGCTGATTGGGATTGTTTTTATTTCCCATGAGCGCGCCCAGGATCCCACTAGTCAGATTTCCAGGATTGGATGAAGTGGGCAGCAGGTTTTGCAGCTTCATGCGGGCAATGGCTTCCAAATCAGGCTCGATGCGCGGACTGGAAAGCGAGCCGGTCAATATCACGGGAACCACGAGTTCACCATTGCGGTTGGCCAGGGCTGTGTTCATGTATCCACCCACTCCGCCTACGCCGCCGATGGAATCCGTCATGGCTTTGGTAAGCACGGCAGTTACGTGCATATTCGCCGAGTTATCCACCAGATTGACCAGGCCATTGGCGGAGAGAGTGGCGCCATCAATCACCGCCTGCAAATCGTTGGTCTGGGCCACGCCGTTGCGCACGTTGAAATTTCCCGCCATCTTCGCCACATTGGTGTAGGGATGCTGCGAGATCGTCTTTCCCGTGGAGAGAAACTTGCCGACGTTGGCCAACTGATAAAGCAGGTCCACGTTGGCCAGCTTGCCGTTGCTCAGATTCAGGTTGAAATTACCGTTCAGGGTGCGGGCAATGTTATCGGTTCCCGATGCGAAGTTCGCATTGCCATTGGCCGCCAGCAGCCCATAGAGCGTTTTCTTGAGATTGGAGACGGAAGAGAGCAACTGGTTGGCATCGACTTTATCCATCTTCATGTTGACTGCGTATGTGATCGGGGTATTGCGAGCGTCAATTACAATCGAGCCCGTCTGCTGGCCTTGTGCCACGCCCGCAGTCACAGGATCCAGACGGATCACACCATGGTCGATGGTGACGCTCGATTGCACATTGTTCATAACCAGGTCGTCATAGACGAGATTCCCAATAGTTACTTTGCCGTTCCCCGTCGTGCGATTGATGATGCTCGATTGTGGGGGAGCGGCGGCTTCAGCCCGAGGTGCAAGATTCCAGAATTGATTCTTCAACTCCGCAGTCGGTGTTGCGGCAAAAATCTTCTGCCATTCAGCGGCTATGAACTTGTCGGCCGAAAGCGTGAATTGCACCTGCGGGTTCTCGAAATTGCGCAATGTAAGCGAGCCATTGGCATGGGTGGAGCCCACCGCCGCAGACAGGTTGTGCAGCACGGCAGAATTCTGCGAGAAGCTTAGATTTGCGTTACCGATTTTCAACGGTTCGGTCAGTGAAGGCGTCTTGATTTCGGCATTTTGCAGCGCGCCATCACCGCTGAAATTCATATTGGCCGAGTTTTTGATCGGCCCGGTTGCGTGCACGTTGAGGGATATGATGCCTGAGCCTGAGACGCCATCGGCGGCCGACACCCCATATGCTTTGGCTATGCTGAGAAATTCACCCAGATCGGCGCGGCCGGTATGTATCTCGGCGTCAACCGTCGGCGAGTTGGAGGTGTACTGCGAGAGGGCAAAGCGTCCGGTTACGGTTGTGCTCCCGGTACTGGCAGAAAAATCATTGGAGCGGACATCGGCAGGCGTCAGCGCCAGATCGATGGCCGGCACCTTGACCGGAGAGCGCAGGTCCTTGCCGCTGATCTCCAGGTTGCGGGCCTGCAAGCTGCCGTTCATGGCCGGTTGGTTGGTAGGGCCTTGCGCATGAAGATCTGCGGTGAGCTGGCCGGCAATGTTCATTCCCGGGCTGAAGGCGGTGCCAAAATCAGCAGCCAGTTGGGCGATTTCAGCAATGGAGACGTTGGCCGCATTGATCTTCAAATTAATCTGCGAGGGCGTGGGACGCGTATCCATCATGCCGGTGATGTCAACCGGGGTGCTGCCCAGCTTCAGATTTCCTTTTTCAATGTTGATCTTGTCTGCATTCAGATCGTCGCTGACTTTGTAATCGGCCGAGATGGGATAACCCAAATCATGTCCGTGCACCCGCGGCTGGTCAAGCTTGAGCGAGCCGTCGGAATCAAATTTTCCCGCCTGGCTGCGCAAGTTGGCCTTGCCGCTGATGACGGCATCGGTATTTTCCAGGGACGCAGAGTTAAGGAATTTTTGCAGGCCGGCGAGCGAAACCTCAGAAAAACTCAAACTACCGTCGAAGGGCGTATTCGCGGTCTGTGCGTTATTGATGGGGCCGGCGGTGCCTTCCAGCTTGATAAGCTGCGCTCCCTTTCCGGGCAGGTGTGCTGCCGCTGAAAAATCAAATGGATGGTCGGGCGCATATCCGAGCAGGCGAAAATCGATGTGATCGTACACGGCGCGGGGCTGCCTCTTCTGATAATCCGTGAGCCCAATCTGGCCATCGGTGATCTTTAAATCCTGAAGAGAGAGAGCCTGATTGGAGTTATTGCCGGAAGATGGCCCTGGCTGGGTGGGAGCCGGTTGCGGCGCTCTGGGAGCCTGTATTATCTGCTGCGAAGGATTGTGGCCGAGGGTGGAATAATTCCAAACACCCTGCGCATTTCGCACCAGTTCGATTTTGGGCTGCTTGAGTTCCAGCGAGCTTACCTGGATATCTTTCTGCAGCAAGGGCCAAAAGGCCACGCTTACGTCGACTTCATTGGCTTCGGCAAAGGGCCGTCCGGTGCGGAAATTGGGGTCTTCGCCGATGACCGGATTTTCCGCGCCGAAATACAGCGGCAGAATGGAAAGATGCAGCTTGCCCAGAGTCACCGGGCGGCCCAGCTTGTTTTGCAATTCTGCCTGAATGCGATCGTGATAACTGTTTACGTCAATGACTGAGGGGAGAATCAGTGCAACAATCACCACGATTGCGAGAATAATTGCGATCGCGATGGCTAGCTTACGCATATGTGCCTCTCCTTTATCCTAAGCGGATAAATTCGACTTGGTGGCGGTCGTAAGAGTAGGTATTAAGAGATATTACTCCTTAATTAGGTTGGAAGCCCTGGCTAAACCGAGGGGTTGTTTGAAAAGGCGCTTTTCTTGCTGTTAAACTAGTGGTTTGTTCATCTGCTGCATTCCCATGCAGAAATCCTCACTCCTTTAAAGGAACACCCGTGCGCAGTGAAGTTCGTCATCGCCTGAAAGAAGATAGATTCGCAGAAAGCGCTCAAGACGCTTTTTCCTGGATGCGAGACCACAGCATCAACCTGCTGGGCGGCATCATTGTAGCCGGCCTCATTATCGGCATTGCCCTGGGCGGCTACTTCTACATGGAAAACCGCGAACAGAAGGCCTCGGCCGATCTGGGCCAGGCTATGGAAACGCTGAATGCGTCCATACGCGCCACCGCCAATTCCAACCCTGATTCGACGGACGAGTCTTACCCCTCGATGAGAGAGCGCGCCCTGGCTGCGGAAAAGAAATTCCAGGCGGTTGCCGGCCAGTATCCGCACACCCACTCGGGCAAAATCGCAGGCTATTTTGTCGGGATCAGCGAGCTGCAGGCGGGCAACAACTCTGCCGGCGAAGCCAGGCTAAAACAGATTGCCGCTTCGGGCGACAAGGAACTGGCTCCGCTGGCTAAGCTTGCGCTGGCATCCTTGTATAGTTCTACCGGACGTAATCCGGAGGCCATTACTTTGTTGAAGGACCTGGCCGATCATCCTTCCCATGCTGTGGCTAAGACCACCGCGCAATTCGAACTCGCCGGTGTCTATGAGACGACGCAGCCTGCCGAAGCACGCAAGCTGTATGAAGAGATAGAAAAAGAAGACCCCAAAGGTCCCCAAGGCGACATCGGACGGCAGGCCATGTTCAAGATGTTTGGGATCAGGCAGTAGAACAGCAGTTGCCAGCCGCCGGTTGCCAATTGTCAGTAGTATGGAGTGCCGAGTCTACAGACTCTGATCGTCTGTTTTGTCACCACTGGTGTTCTCGTTACGGATGTTCTCTTTGTTCCGGAGCGCCTCGAGCTCTCTGGCAATAAACACCCCGCCACCGATGAGGACGAGTACTGCATATCCTCCATGTCCCATCAGAAAAAGTACAAAGACAATCCCGATCCAAATGGGAGCAAGCTGTCTGGCATTAAGAGAAATAGCCATAGCACCAAATCGACATATCGTATCTGGTGTCGCCAGATAACTGCAAGATAGTGACGTCCCTCAACGACAACTCTACTGAAACAGACTCTCCCATTGTTCACGTGGAACAAGAGGCTGTGATGCCACTGCAAGATTGGTGGCCACGTGCTCTTTGTGGCCCATACCGATGAGGGCGGCGGCGATTCCCGGGGCTGAACGGGCAAACTGGATGGCGCTCTCCGTGTCACTGGTTGTGCCCAACTTTTGGCGAATCACCTCGGGCAAACCTTGCGTGAGTCTTCCCTGGTAGAGAGTCGCGCTGCCAATTACAGCAACCCCGGCTTTTTCCGCGGCCTCGAAGAACGAAAGAGTTTCATTCCCCCCTACCTGGTTCTTCAATGCAAAAGCTTCAGGCATCGCCAGATTGAATGGCAACTGCACAAAGCGGAAGCGATGTCCGTCGCCGGCCACCTCCCGCGCAACTGCCGCCACGTCTTGCAGGCTCATGGCTTCGCGCTGCGTGTTGGGCAAACGGAAGGCGTTCCAGGTGGCGCATCCGTAAAAGCGAATCTTGCCGGCCTTCACCGCTCTTTCCAGGGCAGCAAAGGCGTCACGCAGGCGATGACGGAAGTCCACAGCGCTGACGCCTGCTCCCAGTTGTGATTCGGGATTGTGCAGATAGAAAACATCAATGGTTTCCAGCCTCAGGTTTGTACGCGAGCGTTCAAGCTGGTTCTCCAGATAGGCCGGCGCCATGCAATGCATTCCCCCGGCAATTTCCGTGGGGCGCATGATTCCCTTGTTGATGTATTCATCGATAAAATAGCCGCGCGGATCATTGGGCGCGTCTCCGTCAAAAGAAAGATAGCCGGCCTTGGTGCATACCAGAACCTCGTCGCGCTTCAATAAGCCGCCCGTAATCATCTCCTCCAGGGCGCTTCCGATGGTGCGCTCTGAGCGCTGATGGCGATAGTTAATGGCGGTGTCCAGCACGTTCACCCCAGAGCGCAGGGCCTGTATGATGGCTTCGGTGTAGGCGGCGTCGGCGCTATCGTCGGTTTCTCCCAGGTAGGTTCCCAGCCCGAGCGATGAGAGCCAAAGCTCGCTTGCGCCTGGTACGCGCGCAGGCTGGCGAAAATGCCCGGCTTGGTTCAATTGCGGGAAGCGATCGCGATAACGCGCCGTTCCCTCAGCAGTAGCAAAATCTGAAATCATGAAGCGGACAGTGTAACAGAAGCAGTTCTCAGTTCCCGGTTCTCAGTTCTCAGATTCCGTCCGCCATCGTTCTCGCTCGGTTCCGCAGATCACCCGAAGTCCAATTGTGCCGAGGTCATCCACAGCAATCGCTGAGTGGGCTTAGCAGTTAGTGGCTAAGGTTTGTGCAAACGTTCTGAGCGTTAAGTCTGAGAACCGAGAACTATTTAAAGTTATTTCTCACCTGATTGTCTTCAATCACGATGCAGTAATTTCCGTTCCACGACTTCTGCCAGCGCCAGCCTGGAGATTTACTGGCATTGCCACGCTCCAGGTATTCCGTGGCCTTAACGGCAGAGAGCGCCTGCCGGCAATGGGGGCATTGCGGACTGGCGGTGGCGGTGAAGCGCCCTCCGCATTGCTGACAGGGTTTAAGATATCGCTCCAGATCGGGAACGATCACTTTGTAGGTAGAGCTTCTGATCAGCTCAATAGGAAACCTGCCATCGGAGATATCGAGAATAGCGGTCATGCCGCAGCCTTCGCAGTAGGCGTAACAGGTGTTTGTCACTCCACTGTGTTGCAGGGTGTATTCGAACATCTTGTGACATTCTTCGCATGTACCCACACTGTTGACGAGCGGCATAAACTTTCCTGAGTACGCCAGTATACCCTGTGCCGAATTTTTTGGAAGCAAGACAGGGAATCGGCAAAATCCGGGAGGGAAGGCCGTTCGGGGAGCAGCCTGTGCACAATATTTGACCGGCTCATTCGTCTGCATGAGCTGAAGCGGGATTTGCAGGTGTTTGTCAGTTTTGATAACCTAACTAACTGGTTAGTTAAATGTACTCCCTGATCAAAAACGAAACCAGGATGCGCCGCGTGTTCCGCAAAAGCGTGCGAGCTTTGCCGCGCGATGCCGCTGAAACCCGTGCTGCCATTCTGGAAGCCGCCATGCGCGAATTTGCCGAAGAAGGCATGGCCGGCGCTCGCATGGAGGCCATTGCCGATTCCGCCGGCGTCAACAAGGCGCTTTTGCATTATTACTTTCGCGACAAAGAGCGGCTTTATGGCGCGGCCCTCGACCACGTGTTTGCCAATCTCTCGCAGCGGATGTTAGAGGTGCTGGGGCGCGATTTGCCTCCGCAGAAAAAAATCATGGCTTATGCCAGCGCTCATTTTGATTTTGTGGCTGCGTCTCCTATTTATCCGCGCCTGGTGCAGCGCGAAATGATGCGCGCCGGCCGCCACGGCTCGCCGCACATGCGTCGCATCGCCAAACGCTACCTTCAACCGGTTGCCGCCAAGGTGATGGCTTTACTGCGGGAGGGCATGGCCAGCGGGCAATTTCGCCAGGTTGATCCACTGCATTTTGTCCTCTCGCTGATTGCCATGAACGTTTTCTATTTCAGCAGCGCGGCAATGATCGGACTCATTACGGGCGGCAATCCGCTCACCGCGCAACGTATTGCCGAGCGCAAAGCCGCGGTGATGGACTTGGTGGCGACGACTTTATTTCTATCCAAGCCAGGGGAAACAAAAAATTTTGGCAGTGCCAGGAGAGACGCCAGGTGATGCAAGGAAAGAAATTTCTGGTTTTGGTCGGAATTATCTTTTTGGTTGCTCTGTTGTATTTCATTTTCTTCAACGATCATTCCAGCGATTTGCAGTTGATCGGCATCGTTGATGCCAACCAGGTGATCGTGAGCCCTAAGATCATGGGCCGCATCGAAAAACTGGCGGTGGACGAAGGTTCCCAGGTCAAAGCCGGGGACCTGATTGCTCAACTCGATACCGCCGAGCTGCAGGCGCAACAGCAGGCGGCAGCCGCCGCGGCAGCCGGCATGCACTCCCGGCTGGCGGGGACCCAAGCCACCGAAGTTCTAACCAAAGGCACCACTGTCAGTGATGTCACCAATGCCCAGGCGCAGTTGCAGATGGCCAATGCCAATCTGGTGGCGGCTCGGGCAGATTTGGTGCGCATTCAATCCGATACCGCTCGCACTGAATCCCTGGCAAAACAGGGCGTTGCCTCCCAGCAGGCAAGCGATGAAGCCATTCAAACCCTGCATGCCCAGGAAGCGCGTGTGCGGGCAGCGGAAGACCAGGTGCGCTCCGCGGAAGCAAATCTAAATGCCGCCCTGGCGCGCACGCACCAGACACGAACCGCCGAAAGCACTGTGGCGGAAACCCGCCAGCAACAGCTCCAGGCGGAGGCGCAGCGGGAGCAGGCCCAGGTGCAGCTTGGCTATACACAGGTTACAGCTCCCATTTCGGGAATAGTTTCCTTGCGTGTCGCCCGTGAAGGGGAAGTAGTCGCCCCCGGTGCGCCCATTGTGACCATCATCGATCTGGGTGAGACCTGGGTGCGGGCGCCGCTGCCGGAGACTTACTCCGACCGCATCGGCATCGGCGATGAGTTGAAGGTGCGCATGCCCGGCGGTGACACGGTAACCGGCAAGGTGATCACCAAGGGCGTGGAAGCCGATTTCGCCACACAGCGCGACGTAAGCCGGCGCAAACGCGACATCAAGACCGTGCAATTGAAGCTTTCTGTCCCAAACCCGAACCAGGCTTTTGTTCCGGGAATGACGGCAATCGTGCTGGTGCCAAAATCGAAGCTGAATTAGCCATGAATACTTTTATCAAGCCCGATGGCGGCACGATTACACCGTCCCCTGGTGTTCCCAATGCCATTGAGGTAGAGCACATCGTCAAGAAGTACGGCGATTTCACGGCGGTGAACGATATTTCCTTCTCGGTGAAGGAAGGCCAAATTTTCGGATTGCTTGGTCCCAACGGCGCCGGCAAGAGCACGCTGATTCGCATGATGACCACACTGCTGCCGATTACCGCCGGGGTGGCGCGCATTGGCGGATATGACGTCAGCCGCGAACCCAATCAGGCGCGCAACTGCATGGGCGTGATTCCCCAGGCCATGACCAGCGATCTTGACCTGACGGTTTACGAGAACATGAGCATCCATGCCAAGCTCTACAATGTCTCGGCCAAAGACCGGGTCCGCTCCATCAACGAGTTGCTGGAATTGGTGGATTTGACCAAATGGAAAGATACGCCCGCTAAAAACCTTTCCGGAGGCATGCGCCGGCGTCTCGAGATCGCGCGCGGTCTGGTGCACAGCCCGAGAATCTTTTTCCTGGATGAACCTACGACCGGTCTTGATCCGGTCTCCCGTGTTGCCGTCTGGGAGATGCTGACCAACATCAAAAAGCACCGCAACCTCACGGTTCTCATTACCACGCACTACATGGATGAAGCCGACCGGCTCTGCGATCGCATTGCTATCGTAGACCACGGCAAGCTGGTTGCGCTGGATACGCCCAACGCGCTCAAGCAGACTGTGCCCGGCTCCAACGTGATTGAGGCCCAATTTGGGAACCCGCCGAAAAATTGGGAGCAGTTGCTGCAAGCCTTTCCCGATGTCCGCAACGTGCAGGCCCAGGGCGGCAATGCTTACCGCCTTCTTTCTGACAACAGCTCCAAGACCGTGACCGAGCTCGTTGCCCTGGCCTTGCAGCACCAGGTCGAGGTCAAAGCGCTGTCGGTGCATAACACCACGCTGGACGACGTTTTTGTGTATTACACCGGCAGACAGTTGCGCGACCAGGAGGTCAGCGCGCATATCTACACCGGTTGGATCAGCGGCGGCGATCGCTGACCCGTTTAGTTTTTTGTACTCAGGCAGTGAAACCGCAAGATTCTTCGCGCCAAAAAAATAGCGCGAAGAATGGCAAGATTTAAACAGATTGGCAGAGTTAGAAAAGGGGGAGATCATGAAGCGAATGATGGCCATTGTTGAGCGTGAAATGCGCAAGTTCGTGCGCTCGCCGGCATTGATGCTGGTGGCCATGATCTTCCCCCTGGTGCAGCTCATCGTGCTGGGCAATGCCTTCGGCGGCAAGATCCATGACGCGCGCCTGGGCATCGTGGATCACGACCGCATTCTTATTCAGGGGGTCGAGACTGACCGGCCGCAGGCGTTGCGCATCCGCGAAGCGCTGAATGCGATCCACGCCAACGCCCGTACGTTGGACGCAGTTGACTACAGCGACGAGAAAGCAGCCATTGAAGATGTGCACAACGGCAAGATTGATGGTGTGGTTGTTATTCCAGAGAACTACTCCCGCGATGTGTATATGGGCAGGCAGCCGCGCATTGGGCTGGTGCTCGACAACACCGACAACTTCATGACCTCAACTCTCGAGCAAAATCTCACCGAGCTTGTGGCCGCGCTCAATCAACAGCCCGTCGAGCCGCGCCTGGTGCAGCAGATTGCGCTGAATGTTGTCGAACTTTATCCCTATATCGAGTACATGAAATATCTGTTGCCGGGTTCAATTGCGCTGGCCATGTTTGTCTCCGTCATGATCGGCGGCGGCATTGTCTACATTGACGACAAAGCCCGCGGGGTGCATGAGGGCTATCTCGCCACCCCCATCAGCAAGATCGAACTGGTCTTCGGCATGAACCTGGCCGGCGCCATCAAGGCCGTTGGCTCGGGCCTGGTCTTGACCTTCATAGGGTCGTTGATCGCCGGGGTGAGCACCGCCTTCCAGCCGGTAACCCTGTTCTGGCTGCTGCTGATGATTGCTGCAACGTCGTCAGCCTTTGTGACCATGATCTCCTGCATGATGGCGCGGGTGGAAGACCCGCTGGTGCCGCGGGCCATCTTCGGCATCCTCAACACATTGCTGTTTTTCCCCAGCGGATCGATCTATCCAGTCAAGGCGTTTCCCGGATGGCTCAAAGTCATCGCAAGTATCGATCCTTTCACCTATTCGGTGCACGGTTTCAAAGCTCTGCTGCTGCGCGACGCCGGCTTTGCGGCCATCTGGCCCGATCTGCTTTACCTTGCCTGCTTTGCCGCAGCCATGCTGACCGGGGCCACGCTCTTGTTCAAACGAACGCTGTAAACGTAAACTGAAGTCATGAGCCTGCTCGACGCGCAACCGGTAGACGAACTCCGCGAAAAACGCCGCCGCATCAAGATCGGCATCGCGGTTTTTGCCGTGCTGCTGCTCGGCCTTCTCTGGTGGGAGATGCGTTTCTGGCCGGAAGAGCACACCGTCAACAAGTTTTTCGCCGCTATCGAATCCCAGAACTTCGAGCAGGCCTATGGCATCTGGATGGCCGACCCAAACTGGAAACAGCATCCGCAGAAATACGACCGCTACGGTTACAACGATTTTTATCGTGACTGGGGTCCGGGCGGGGAGTACGGCGAAATCCATAGCCACAAAATCGACCATGTATCCAATGGCAGTGGCAGCATGGTCGGCGGCGGCAGCGGTGTGGTGATTGAAATTCAGATCAACGGACGCCCGGTCACGACAAACTTGTGGGTGGAGAAGTCGGATAAAAGCATTTCGTATCCGCCGTAAGAAGCACTCAGCATTCAGCCAATTCAGATACTGAAAGCATCAAAGGTGTGGCGTGTCTTTCTCATTCAAACGCACCCCGCCAACTGCATTTCTAAATTTACAAAAATGTTTAGGGGGCTGAGTGCTGATTGCTATTTCAAAGCACTTATCGTCTTCCGCAACGAAGCCTCATCTTCCACATTCAAACAACTCTTCGACCGGTCAATCTGGCGCATGAGGCCGCAGAGAACCTTGCCGGGACCGACTTCTACAAAAGTTTCCACTCCTAAACTCATCAACTTACGCATCGAGTTCACCCACTGCACTGCGCCCGTCACCTGATGAATGAGCGCCTGACGTGCATTCACAGAGTCCGTTGTCGGTTCGGCATCGATATTTTTTACCAGTGGAAGCTGCATCGCTTGAAAAGTCAGCTTCTCCAGATCCGCAGCCAGCCGGTCTTGCGCAGGCTGCATCAGCGCACAGTGGAACGGCGCGCTCACGGCCAACATGACCGTCTTTTTTGCGCCGCGAGATTTGGCCAGTTCTACAGCGCGCTCTACGGCCGCCTTGCTGCCGGAAATCACGGTCTGTTCCGGCGAATTCAGGTTGGCAGCGGAACACACGTCGCCCGAGGCGGATTCCTGGCAGATCTTCTGTACTTCTTCACCTGGCATCCCCAGGATGGCCGCCATCGCGCCCTCTCCTACCGGGACCGCCTCCTGCATGTACTGGCCGCGATTGCGCACCGTGCCAAGAGCGTCAGCGAAATCCAAGGTTCCCGCCGCCACGTGCGCGGAGTATTCTCCGAGGCTATGACCGGCGACAAAGCCAGGCGCAATGCCTTTTTCACGCAGCACGCGGAAGGCGGCGACAGAGACGGTGAGAATCGCGGGTTGCGTGATCTCGGTAAGCTTCAGCTTTTCTTCCGGACCTTCGAAACACAATTGCGAGAGCTTGTAGCCCAGGGCGGCATCGGCTTCGTCAAAGGTTTGCTTCGCAACCGGATAGTTGGCAGCCAGCTCTCTTCCCATTCCCACGCTCTGAGAGCCCTGGCCGGGGAAGAGAAAGGCAAGTTTTGAAATTAGCATTTGGCACTTAGCATTTGGCATTCAGCCCGTTCGAATGCCTCAACGGGCTAAGTGCCAGGTGCTAATTGCTAAGTGCTAATTTGAAGGATGATGATTCAATCCGTGGCAATCCGGGCCGCTGTTGCGCCATTTTGTTTGGTCAGCTCCTGCGCGATCTTCTCGTTGATGCCCGACTTGGCGAACTCAGCGGCGACGCGAATCGCATTCTTAATGGCATTGGCATTGGAAGAACCATGACTCACAATAACGATGCCGCGAATGCCCAACAGCGGTACGCCGCCGTATTCGGTGTAGTCGAGGCGCTTTTTAAAATCGGCATAGGCGCGCCGTGAGAGCAGGAAACCGACTTGGCGGGTCAGGGTCGCTTCCAGCGACTCCTTGAGCATATAGCGAATGGTTTCCACGATTCCTTCAGAAATCTTGAGGGCCACGTTGCCCACGAAACCATCGCACACGATCACATCCACTTTGCCGTTGTAGACATCGCGGCCTTCCACGTTGCCCACGAAATTAAGCGGCAGCCGGCGCAGCAATTCGTAAGCCTGGCGTGTGAGGTCATTGCCTTTGGCCTCTTCTTCTCCGATGGAAAGCAGGCCGACGCGGGGGCGCTGATTTTGAAAAATAGAACGGGAATAGATTTCGCCCATCACGGCAAACTGTTCAAGGTTCTGTGGTTTGGTGTCGACGTTGGCGCCCACGTCAATCATGATGGCGGCCTTGCCGGGAACTGTGGTGGGAAACACCGCCGCCAGGGCAGGGCGATCAACGCCGGGCAGCGCGCCCAGCACCCTCTTGGCAGTGGCCATGGCGGCGCCGGTATTGCCGGCGGTGACGAAGCCTTGTGCCGCGCCTTCTCGCACCAGCCGCAAGCCTACGTGCATTGAAGAATCACGCTTGGCGCGGACCGCATGCGCGGCTTTTTCATCCATGCTGATAACTTCGCTGGCATGAACGATCTCGATGGGCAGCCCGGCAGCCGCGGGGTGATTGGCAAGTTCGGCCTGGATGGCTTCCGTGCGGCCTACCAGCAGCACGCGGGCATTGCCGTAGCGCGCCGCCTGGATAGCGCCCTCAATTTCGGGGCGGGGAGCGCGGTCCGAGCCCATGGCATCCACGGCAATCGTGGTGCGGGGACCGGTGGAACCATTAGGAGCGAAAGCGGCACGCGCGAGGGATTCAAGCTTGTCTCCCATCACGCGCGACAGGCGCTTCCGCGGTTGCCGGGTGGGTCGCAAATTGCTAGGCCGCCGTTACTTGGATTCGACTTCTACTACTTCGCGCCCTTTATAGTAACCGCATTTGGGGCAGGCGCGATGCGGCATTTTTTGCTCGTGGCAGTTAGGACACTCCGAGAGCGATTTTGCGGTCAGGAAGTCGTGTGCGCGCCGTTTGGAGGTGCGCGCTTTAGAGTGACGCCGTTTCGGATTAGGCATTGTTACCTCGAAAATCTCCGCCAGCGTTGAACGCCGCGGACTAGTGTTTCAATTTGTTCTTGATGTCTTCCAGCGCCGCCCACCGCGGGTCCGACGACTGGCTTGAGCAAGCGCACGTTTCAAAATTGCGATTGCGGCCGCACTGCGGGCACAGCCCTTTGCATTCCTCGCGGCAAACGACCCGTAATGGCACCGCCAGCAGCAACTGCTCTTTGATTACATCTTCCAGCAGCAAACCATTGCCCTGGTAAAACCCAATCTCGGTTTCAGCCTCGCTGATCGAAGCCTCGTCGGGCCGGACTTCGGCGCCCAAAGGACGATACAACAGGTCGAAGCTGCTGCTCACATCTTTCAGTACCGGCTCCAGGCAACGGGCGCAACGCAGCTCCAACCGCGTATTCACTTTGCCGACGACCCGGATATCCGGAATGCAGACGGCGCCTTCATGCTCTTCCACCAGCACCGCTCTTCCAGTGATCTTGACCGGTGTGGCCTGGCGCAATTCGGAGCCAAGTTCCAGCGCTCCCGCAGAAAACTCCTCGTGAAAAGGAATTTCATGCAGTTGTAAGTCCTGAATGCTGATGAACATGGCGAACCCCGGAGGACGTCCCCCTAACCCACACCTCCCGGAACGCTCCAATGGAAACATCAGAAGCGGCTGGAATGACTGGGGCAACATCAAAGTATAACGTCCCGAAAGCTGGAGGGTCAAGACTGACGGCGCAACCTGCAAACACGAATACGCGCAACCTCTTGCACGGTGTAGAGCGGATAGACGGGTAGATCATCTTTGTTAATCACCCAAACCGTTTCGCCTTTGGCTTTACCTCGCGCACGTAACCTTGCTAGGTACCGCTGATCAGGGTGTTGCCGTTCTTCAGCCATGGGGCACCCCGGCACCCGGGCGCGAAATTTGTGCAGTTATTCGAAAGGGACCGGCTGCGCGGGTGTCTCTTCCTTTTCTTCGGGTTCGTAAAAGTTGCTCAGGCCAACGCCAACCAGGCGAAAGCGTTTCTGAGGGCCCACGTCCACTCGTTCGCGCAGCGACAAAGCGATGTTGGTCAATTCTTCGCAAGAAGCTGGAGGCGAGCCGGGGGTATGGCTGCGGGTGAGAATATTGAACTCGCTGGTTTTCAATTTCAGGACTACGGTACGCGCTGTGCGCGTTTCCTTGCGTGAAGCGGACCAAACTTTTTCCGCAAGACGGCGGATCATGGGCTCGGTTTCCGCCAACAGTACATCGTGCTCCAACGTATCTTCGGCTGACATGGATTTTGTGGGCCTGTCAGGGACAACTTCGCTGTTGTCGAGGCCGCGGGCCAGTTGGTAGAGACGCAGGCCATAGCGGCCGAAGTGGCCTTCGATCGCCGGTAGTTCCAGGCCGCGCAGGTCCTGCACCGTCCGTATGCCAAGTTTCTCAAGCCTTTCTCCAGTCACTTTGCCGACGCCTGGCAGACGTCCGACCGGCAGCGGCGATAGAAATGCATCCACCTCGCCGGGCTGGATGACGAAGAATCCATCCGGCTTGCGCCAATCCGAGGCGATTTTTGCCAGAAATTTGTTGGGCGCAACTCCTGCCGATGCCGTCAGGTTCAATTCCTGGCGGATTTGCTCACGGATAACGCACGCAACCCGCGTCGCCGTGGGCAGGCCAGTCTTGTTTTCGGTAACGTCGAGATAGGCTTCGTCAAGCGAGAGCGGTTCCACCAGGTCGCTGTGCCGCTTGAAGATCTCGCGCACCATACTCGAAACCGCGCGATAGCGTGTGAAATCAGGGACCACAAAGATGGCGTCAGGGCACAAGCGTTCCGCACGAAGCGCCGGCATGGCCGAGCGTACGCCAAAACTCCTGGCTTCATACGATGCCGCACAGACCACGGAACGGGCGCCCCGCCAGGCGACAATGACAGGCTTGCCGCGCAGTTGCGGATCATCGCGCTGTTCGACGGACGCATAGAATGCGTCCATATCGATATGGACGATTTTGCGGACGGACATGCTGGCAACAATATTATTCCTGTTTTCCGCCACATCAATGCACGACAAGGGTCGAGTACTCCGGGTGCTTGGCTACGTATTCCTGCACGACCGGACAAATAATGTCTACCTTGACGTTGTGCTCACGGGCCCAGTTGAGAGCAGCTTCTGCCAGAGAGGAAGCAAGACCCATACCACGTAATTTTCCAGGAACCTCAGTATGGATCAGCTCCAGGACGGTTTCGCTCAAACTGTATTCAAGATAGGCGACTTCACCGCTCCGCTCGATCTCGAAGCGGCCAGTCGTTATCTTCTGCCGGGGCAGCGGTTTATGACGAAAGATTCTCCACGCGACCATTGGGACCAGTTTTACAATTGGTATGGACAAGAGTCCAGACCTCAGGAGCTAAAAGCTCAATAGATTTTAAACGGCTTGCGGCACGACTGAAAGAGGCTGCTGAAAGCGATTTATGCGCTGAGGTGAGCGAAGGGCATCTTCTCAACGAAGACATGGGGTTCAACTCTAAAGAGGTCATGGGAAATTGTGGATGTTTCGCTTTCCTGTTCCATTGAACCCGGGAGGTCCGGATTTCCATGTGAAATGCCGCATCAGCGACCTGGATCTGTTTACTCAGCGGTATTTTGCGTGATATTGTACGCAACTCGCATAATGAAGTGACCGGCTGAAGATCCAGCGCCAGATGGTGGAAAGGTGGAACGGACAGGCCCGAAGTAGAATCAGGACAGGGCAATGGAATGATCTTGCAGTTACCGGCGACGGCCACTGAATCGCGCCGTTGATCAGATTAGGAGGACGAAAATGAAAAATGCAAGGTCGGGCGCTTCCCCTGCTTATAAACTGCAGGTCAGTTCGCCGGCGTGCGCCGCTCTAAGGAATATGGCTGCTTTGGTTTTGCGCGGACCTGCCTGGAAGACGTTTGCTTTTCGAGGACTGGCCGCTTTCATTGTGCTGGCCGTCATGCTTCCGCGGGCCTGGGCAGGCGATAGCTGCAGCGCCAAGCAGGTTGCGTTAAAAACATTTCTCAACGCCCAACCAAACCATTGCGCCCAGGATGCTGATTGCGACGGATATTACCTTAGCGTTGATGCTTGTGCCCCTCCCGTAGCCATGGCCAAGCCGGGAGTCATCAAGGCCCAGGAACCACAACTATTAAAGCTGCAGGATGAGGTTCGCGAGGCATGCGCCGATTTCTGGAACCAGCGTCCGGAATGCTCGCCGATTTCTTTTCAAGCGAAGTGCCGCGAAAATCGTTGCGTCAACGCTGCGCCGGCGGCCAAGGCAGAGTATCCTTTCACAGCTATCCGCCACGAGTGCGGGCCCTGGGATGGGCCGGCGATTGGAATTCACCTGACCCAATCGGAAGCCAGGGAACACGACATTCCCGCGCCTTCCCTCAACATATCGGTATGGCGCGGATTGCCGCCGCCCACCGACCAACCCATTTCCCTGCTCGCCGGAGGAGTGGGTACAGCGACGCGTTGTCTCAGCCCTGAAAAGTGCGAGACTGCCACGAGCGCTACGATTAACTTCACGAATTATGATGACAACTCGGTTTCAGGAAGTTATGCGCTGAAATTCAAAAAAGGCGATATCGAACGCGGATCGTTCCAGGCGGATTGGCAGGATTATCATGATTGTGTGGGTGAGGCGGCGACCAATTGAAATATTCGCACCGATGAGAGCCCTCTTCCGCAGCATTCTCTTCCTTGCAACAACGTGCACGTGATTATCACAACCTCCAGGGTGGGCGTTGTTTTTTTAGCCAAGCGTCTACTTGGACGCACTGGCCGGCTCCAGGCCACGAAACTTCAGCATGGGTTCAATGCTGGGAGGTCCTCCGCGCCAGGCCGCGTACATCTTTCCAAGATCTTCGGTATTGCCGCGTGACAGCACCATCTGGCGGAACCGGTCGCCATTGGCGCGGGTCAGCCCGTCGTGTTCTTCGAACCAGTGAAAAGCATCGTTGTCGAGCATCTGGGTCCACAGGTAGGCGTAATAACTGGCTGCGTATCCGCCGGCCCAGATGTGGCTGAAGTAGCTGGAGCGGTAACGTGGCGGCGTATAGCTGAGCCACAGGTGGATTTGTTGCAGCGCTTCTTTTTCGAACGTATCCGGATTCTGCGGTGCAGCACTCGCCGGCAGTGTGTGCCACTTCATGTCGAGCTCTGCCGCGGCCAGCAACTCAGTGGTCTCGTAACCCATGTTGAACGTGGCCGATTTCCTGATCTTGGCGACCAACTCGGCCGGCATGGGAGCGCCGGTCTTGTAATGTTTTGCGTAATGCTGGAAAACCGCCGGGTAGGTCGCCCAATGCTCGTTGAACTGCGAAGGAAACTCCACAAAGTCGCGTGCAACCGACGTGCCGGAAAGAATGGGATATTCAGTGTTAGCGAACATGCCGTGCAGCGCGTGACCAAATTCGTGGAACATTGTCCTGACCTCATCGGGGGTGAGGAGGGCAGGCTCGCCGGCGGCAGGCATGGGGAAGTTGGCGACATTGCTGACGACCGGCAGCGTACCGAGCAGTTTGGACTGCCCGACAAAGTTGGTCATCCAGGCGCCACCCTGCTTGTTGTCACGCTTGAAGTAGTCGCAGTAAAACAGCGCCAGCGGTTTGGTATCAGCGTCAAATACCTCGAACACGCGCACGCCGGGGGCATACACGGGAAGATCTTTCCGTTCCTTGAATCTCAATCCGTAAAGCTGGTTCGCGGCATAGAAAACGCCGTTCTGCAGCACGCTCTCCAGTTCGAAATAGGGCTTGACCTGCTCCTCATCGAGATCGTATTTGGCTTTGCGGACCTGCTCGGCATAGAAGTCCCAATCCCACGGCTGCAGCTTGAATCCGCCCTTTTGCGCATCAATCAAGGCCTGGATGTCTTGCGCTTCGCCGGCCGCTTTTGCCGTGGAGGCGGGGACCAGAGCGTCCATAAACTTCAACGCCGCTTCCGGCGTTTTTGCCATCTGGTCTTCGAGCTGCCAGGCAGCGAAATTTGGATAGCCGAGCAGCTTGGCCTTCTGGGCACGTAGTTCCGCCATACGGGCGACGGTGGCACGCGTGTCGTTGGCATCGCTGTGCTCTGCGCGCTCCCAGGAGTTGGTGAAGAGCGTCTGGCGGCTGGCGCGACTACTGAGCGAGACGAGATCGGGCTGCAGCGTAGTGTTCTGCAAGGGAAGAACGAAGCCTTCCACCTTGCGGCTCTTTGCTGCCTCGGCGGCAGCGCTGATTTGCGCGCCGTTCAGGCCCGCCAGCGCCCCTTTGTTGGTAGTCACATACGCCGCTTCTTTCGTGGCCGCCAGCAGCTTCGTAGTGAACTCGTTGGAAAGCGTCGCCAGTTCTTCGTTCAGCTTTTTCAGTTCGGTTTTGTCGGCTTCGCTGAGGTTGGCCCCGGCGTGAACGAACTCATCATAGTAAAACTCGACCAGGCGCAACGATTCAGGATCGAGCTTCAGCGAATTGCGTTCCTTATAAATCGTTGCCACGCGCTGAAACAGCTTTGCGTCAAGGTGGATTGCATCCCGGTGCGCCGCCAGTCTGGGCGCTTCTGTCGCCTTTACCTTCTGCAACACAGGATTCGTGTTCGCCGCGGTAACGGCGGAAAAAACCTGCTGTGCCCGCTCCAACAACTGGCCGCTCTTTTCCATGGCGACAATAGTGTTCTCGAAGGTCGGCTCGGCCGGATTATTCGCAATCGCCTGCACTTCCTTGCGTTGCTCCGCCATCCCCGCCTCGATGGCCGGCTGGTAATCCTCGTCTTTGATCTTGTCGAACGGAGGCGCCTGAAACGGCAGGGAACTGGGCGCGAAGAAAGGATTCTGCGGGCCAAAATCCACAGCGGATACGAGTGCGGGAGAAACGATCACGCTAATGACGACAAGAGCAGAAAGAATCAGAGTACTCATATAAATAGTGTAATCGCATTCGCGCCGGCCTAGCATCCCACTCTTTGGTAGTGGGCTGTTTTGAATTTATTCGATAGAATGGGATCGTGGCCCGGAGCAAATGCTGGTGAAAATCCAGCCGACCAATCGGAAAGACGTGATTGGCGTCGTCTAACTCTTAAGACATCCGGGTTTTTCATGCCGCAACAGCCCCTTTCTTCTAGTAAGCCTACCAGTTCTTCCAGCGTCCAAACGTGGTGGGCTAATCCAGTTCCATTGCGGGAGTTAGGCGCAACGGAGGCAAGCGCAAAATTCAAAACATCCCACTACCCACTCTTTTTGCCGCTGACCTTTGACCGCTTGCATGTTATTCTGAATACGATAGCTGCGTTCCCGCCTGGCCGGAAATTTTCCCGCAGTTCCCAAAAAAGACAATGATTTCTGTAAGCAATGTTTCTATGCGCTACGGCGCTAAAGTTCTGTTCGAAGAGGTGAGCACGGCATTCACGCCGGGCAAGCGCTATGGCCTGACCGGCCCTAACGGCGCGGGCAAATCCACGTTCATGAAAATTTTGACTGGCGAGCTGGAGCCGCAAAAAGGCACCGTCGTCCGTCCCAGGAAATTCGGCACTTTGAGCCAGGACCAGTTTGCCTTCGACGCCTACCGCGTGATTGACACCGTCATCATGGGCAACAAGCGCCTGTGGGCGGCGCTGGAAGAGCGCGAGAAGATCTATGCCAAAGCGGAGATGAGCGATGAAGATGGCATGCGGCTGGGGGAACTCGAAGGCATTGTCGGCGAAGAGGACGGCTACTCCGCCGAAAGCGATGCCGCCATCCTGCTGCAAGGTCTGGACATCACCGACGAACTGCACGGCCGCAAAATGGGCGAACTCCAGGGCGGACAAAAAGTCCGCGTGCTGCTGGCGCAGGCATTGTTTGGACATCCGCAGGCCCTGTTGCTCGATGAACCCACCAACCACCTGGACCTGGATTCGATCCACTGGCTGCAGGGCTTCCTGAACAACTATGACGGCGTGCTCATCGTGATCTCGCACGACCGGCACTTTCTCAACAGCGTTTGCACCCACATTGCCGATATCGACTACGAAACCATCATCACCTACACCGGCGGCTATGACGATATGGTGATGGCCAAGACGCAGATACGCTCGCAGATCGAGTCACAGAACGCGCAGCGCGAAAAGAAGATCGCACAACTCAACGAATTTATCGCGCGCTTTTCCGCCGGCACCCGCTCCAGCCAGGTGCAGTCACGGCGCAAGGAAGTCGAGCGCCTGCAGGTGACCGAATTGGCAAGGTCGAACATCCAACGGCCATTCCTCAAGTTCGAACTGAAACGGCCCTCCGGGAAACATATTCTGGAGCTGGAAAGCGTCGCCAAGTCCTATGGAGACAACCAGATCATCGCTGGTTTTACGGCGAGCATCATCCGCGGAGAAAAAATCGCGTTGATGGGGCGCAACGGCGCCGGCAAGACAACTTTGCTGAATGCGTTGCTGGCGAACTCAGGCACCGTGCCGGAAACCGAATTGCGGACAACCAGCGGCTATGAGGGTCCATTCATCGATGGCGGAAAGGTGGTCTGGGGACACGAAGCTCTCGTGGGGTATTTTGCCCAGGACCACAAAACCCTCATTGAAAAAGATAAGACCGTGTTCGACTGGCTTTATCAGTGGGATACCACTGCCTCGAACGAAGAAATTCGCGGACTGCTGGGCCAAATGCTCTTTGCCCGCGACGAGGGCAACAAGCTCACCAATAACCTCTCTGGAGGCGAGGCGGCCCGGCTCATTTTTTGCAAGCTCATGCTGCAAAAGCCAAACGTCCTGGTTCTGGATGAACCCACCAATCACCTCGATCTGGAATCGATCAACGCCCTCAACATTGCGTTGCAGAGGTATCAGGGAACCCTCCTTCTCGTGACCCATGACCATGATGTGATTGACGAAGTCGCAACCAGAATCTGGCACTTTGAGGATCGCAAGATCGTGGACTTCAAGGGCGCGTACGAGGAGTATCAGACCGTCTCTGCGTAGTTGGATTAACCACAAAGGACACGAAGGAACACAAAGGGGACCAGGCGGGATTTACACGGAATTTCAGAAACTTCAGCCACAGATCGACGCAGATAAACGCAGATTCAATGAGATTCTGTTTTTGGCCACATGCGTACACTGTCGGTCAGTGTGATTGAAGGATATCCCGCGCTATCTGAAATAGTAATTGTCGCCGGATGTTCGGGCGGAGCCACATAAGCATGGCTGCCCAGCACCACGTATCCTCCCAACCCATCAAGTTGAATTGGTGCCGAGCTGGTTGTGGCACCGTCTCCCCAGTCAATGCTAGCTGAAAGAGTGCCAGGGTTGTCGTCACTGAAATTGGCAACGATCAAATTGTTGAACGGCTGACCCAGGCGCACCCGAAGGCTTCTTGCCGTGCCGCTCAAATCAACAACGTTAATGGATACGGAGCCTGTAATCGAATCAGGCGTATCGGTGGCTGTTACGGTTTGCGTGCCGAGCGTACTTAGCGTGACACCATTCAAAAAATAGTGGTTCCCATGATCGCCAACCATAAATGTGTAGTCAGGCGGCAACTGTAGGAACGAGGTGTCACTGGTAGTGAAGTGAATTGTACCCGCGTAAACCGGATCAACCTGGTTCAACGAATCCAGGGCTGTTACCGTGACTGTGAATGATCTTGTGCGGGTGACGCTTAGGGGCGCGACCAGGTTCAGGTGTGTGGCAGGGCCAATCACGTTAATGGCAAAGCTATTATGAACATTCCCCATGGAAGCGACATCAGCAACGGAAACATTCTGAGGTCCAGCTTGACGCAATGTTGCCGGGAATGTGTGTACGCCCTGATCAGAGCCTGGATTGAACTGATAGTTCACTGGCAGGATTGCGCTGGAATCGGTGCTGCTGAACTGAACCGTGCCGCTATAGTTCACTACAAGATTCTGAAATGCATCTTTGGCTGTGACAGTGAAGTTGAAGGGGATGCCGTGAATGGCGGTATTCGGCGCGTCAAAAGTGAAGCTGTTTACCGGCCCCGGCACAACCGTGAAATTCAAAGTGTTCTGAAGAGAATTTGCGGCATCGGTGAGAGAAATGCTCTGCGCCCCAGCCTTAAACAACGTCACGCCGGAGAAGTGATGCGTGCCGGCATCGGCAGCTGAAAAGGTGTAATCCGCCATGGTGAACAAAGGATCGCTGCTGGTAAAGTGCACGGTGCCCCTGTAATTGCCCACTGGATGGCCCTGTACATCCAGGGCGGTCACGGCCAGGTCGGCCAACGCCACGCCGGCGGTCAGCGTGGTGCTGGAAGGGGTAAAGCTGATCTGAAACGAGGCCGGCGGCTGCACAATCTGGCCCCACCACGTCCCCCAGGTGCTGCTGGGTGAAGCGGCATATTCCTGGATAGACCAGAAAGAGGTGTCATCAATCGGATCGACAACCGTATTGCTGTAATCTCCCCATCGGTTGCTGGTGCCGCCGCCTGTGCCTTCATCCACATAGGTCGCCTCGCCGGCCCTGAGTGTAGTTTCGCCCTCCAGCGTGTTCGGAGGGTCAGAGCTGGCGTGAAACGAGTAAAAGCCGCCGGCAAATTCATTGGGCGAGAAACGTGCGTATCCGATCAAAGCATCGTTGTACTGGTTGACGGCGATGGAAGGATAAGAACGGAAGTAGCTGCCATCCGGGTTATCGATCAGGCCGCGTTGCAACACGTCGCCGCTGGTATCCAATTGCCACCACTGGATTGCGCTTCGCGTGGGCGGATGCGCTGGAGTCGAGGAAGCGCAGCAGGGCAAATAGATCGGGTGCGCGGTCCACAGAGTTCCGTTGCGATAGATCACGTTGCCGATGCGGGCGTCCCCCGTATCAATCCCGGTCGTACTGCCCAACTGCGGCGCAAAATTCGCTGTTCCCTGCTCATCCCAGTTCAACAACGTCGAGGGAAATGCCACGGTTGAGAGCGTCGGCGATCCTACCGGACCGTTGATGGCCCACAGCCGCATCATCCCCACTCCGTTCATGTTGCCGTTGTATTCTTCCACCAGATACTCGGTCGCAAGGTTGTTGTCGTAGGTGATGGCCGGAGTCACGTTGCTGTCGCCGCCGGTATCAAGCACGGTGTGCGCCCCGTTCCCGTGGCTATAGAGATTGAATTTGTCGAAGGCGTAAATGTTGCCTGCGAAGAAGTTTGAATTCGAGGCGTTCGCAAAAACATTGCACATCACCACGATCCAGGTATTGTTGAATCCCAGGGTGGGGAAATCGCAGAAGTGCTGGTTGGTGCTGTCAACCGCGACCTTATATAGATTCCAATTGCCGGTGGGATCGCCGGTTTGAGAAACCCCCACCAGAACGCCAGAGGTAGATAGCTCAAAATCGCCGGAGGTGCTGATGATCCAGCGGTCGTTGAAGGGATCGTAAACAACCCTGGGATCGGTCGTGCGTGAATTACCCGTCGGGGCCCAGAAGCCGGCTAACGATACGATCGTAAGATTGTTGCCGGAGCGGTCCTGCACGACAACATTCGTATTCAGCGTCACCACCAGGTGGTTCGGCCCCACGGCGCCCTGCGTATCCGGCGGAATGAAGGTGAAATTATCGAGCTCGGCGAGAAAGTTATTGGCCAGCACCGGCGAAAGTGGACTGAAAGGAGCTATTGGCGGCGCCGCGCTCGGCGTGGTTACATTACTCTCGCGAGCAAATTTAATGATTGCGCCCGGCGGCAGCTCTTGAGGACGCGGTGTTTCGCGCTCCGGCCCTTCCTGCACCCCGACACGCTTGTTGGGATGCAGCGCCTCCTGGGCCGCCAAGGCTGAAAAATTTACTACACCTTGTGCCCGAACCACTCCGGGCCGGCCCGCGGCAGGCTTCGACACGGATTCCTGCCACGCAAACATATAGACGCTGGAACCCACCAATAGCCAAAGCGCAAGGCTCCAGACTGCCGCCTGATGAATTTTCATACGAATACAAGCTTTGACGAAAGTATAAGGAAAAAGTTGACAGTATCACAGGGCGGCTACGGTAAAAAGATTACGAAAGGGTTCTCGCAGTCCCCGGGTCCGTTTTCGGGCGATTTTTCAGGAACAAAGCAATCTCGCCTCTTCCCCGCAGCATACAACCAAAGGGCCCGATCCAGCAACTAAATGATTAGTTACTTTTCTCCATTCCATGCGTCTAATACGGTGAGGAGGAGGCTGGGTGCCCCCAAAACAATCAGCAACGCTGACCGAGGCTGAATTGCGCATCATGGATGTGCTTTGGCAGCGCGGATCAGGTACGGTGCAGCAGGTGCTCGATGCCCTGCCCGCGAAGCCGGCACTGGCCTACAACTCTGTGCTGACAACTATCCGCGTGCTGGAAAAGAAGGGATTCGTGGAACACATTAAAGATGGCCGCGCCCATGTGTACGCTCCGCTGCTCGAACGCACAGACGCCACCCGCTCAGAAATCCGCCATCTTGTCAGCCGGTTTTTCAAAAACTCGCATGAGCAACTGGTGCTCAACATTCTTGAAGAGCGCGGCCTCGACCCCAAAGAACTGAATCGGTTGCGGCAGATGCTGGAGGGGAGCAACAAGAAATGATCACTCCCGCGTGGCAGCTCACAGCCCAACTCGGTGCCGAGCGCGTTCTGAACTCGATACCTGAAGGATTGCTGATCGTGGCATTCGCCTGGATGCTGCTGCGGGTCGTGGGCAGGCAAAATTCAGGAACCCGGTTCGCTGTATGGTTCTCGGCTTTGCTCGCTGTAGTTGCGCTTCCGTTTGTGCCGGCCATGCCGGCTCTTGATACGACGGGCACTGTAAACCAGGCCCATCATCCCGGAATCATGTTGCCGGGCTTCTGGGCGGTTGCGTTTTTAGTTACATGGACACTCATTGCAACCATTGCGGCAACACGAGTGGCAGTTGGACTTTGGAAATTGCGCGGGTTGCGCCGCAACAGCCTCGCTATCGCAACCTTAGAGCTGCATCCTGTTCTAAGGGAAACAGTAGAACAATTTAAGACTACCAGGCCGGCCGCAATCTGCAGTTCATCGGAGGTGCGTGTGCCCACGGTCATCGGATTCTTCAAGCCGGTGATTCTTATTCCCGAGTGGGCCCTGCGGGAGCTTTCAGCGGAAGAGCTGAAGGTCATCTTATTACACGAATTAGCGCACCTGCGGCGCTGGGACGATTGGACAAACCTGGCCCAGAAGCTGGTTCGCACTGTTTTCTTTTTCCACCCGGCCGTCTGGTGGATTGAAAAGCGCCTGTCGCTCGAACGCGAAATGGCTTGTGATGATGTCGTCGTGGCCCAGACCCGGAACCCGCGCGCCTATGCGGAGTGCCTGGTTGTGCTCGCCGAGAAGAGCTTCGGACGCCGCGCCATGGCAATGGCGCAGGCAGCCATCAGCCATGCGCGCGAGACTTCCCTTCGCCTGGCGCAAATCCTCGATGTGAATCGGCCCGATGCCATCGGAATATTCAAGCCCGCGCTCGCTGTCGTGGCTGCATTCACCGCTCTTTGTTTTGTTGTTCTGCCACACGCTCCCAGGCTGGTCACATTTCAAGACGCTGCGACCTCGGCGCCTGTCTCTATCTCGGCTGACATGATGGCCGCTGCCGAGACCATGCCACGCTTGCCGCAAGTCGTGGGCATTCCGGCGATGGCAAAAGCTAATAATGCCTCAGCGCCGCAAGCGGCCACGCATGGCGCGCCTGTACTTACGGCTGACCGCTCGTTCAAATTGATTCAGATGGCCGTCGCCAGGCAGCAACAGATGCAACAACGCCCAGCCCTGTTCGTGCGCACGGCAGCGAAACAGGCCGCGCCTGTCCCGCAGTTTCTGGTGGTGATGCAGGTTACGCAATACAACCAACGCGGTGCAGCAGTAATGCGGTTCTGCGTGTGGCAGGTGACTTTCGCGCCCGGCGCGCAAAATGCGGTTCAACCGGAAGTAACGCCGAAGTCTATTTAGCAAATTTTTTTATGGTTATCAACTAAATAATTAGTTCCTTGAGAAGGAGAACAAAAAACAATGACAACGTGGATGAAGAACCCAAAAATCCAAATAACCCGGCGATTCATGGTGGGCCTTGTCGCGGCTGTAGTGGCAGTGTCAGTGGCGGGCTATGAATTTGCCAAACCTGCCCACGCAGCAGTAGCGGCCCCCGCGCCTGCCGCCGCGGCGCTTGATGACAACAGCGTAGGAGCGCTGCTCTCGCTTGACCAGGCCATGGAAGCGCTGGCGGCGCGGGTCACGCCCGCGATCGTGAACGTAACGGTCACATCGAAAACCAACGTCAAAATGGATGACAGTGAAGGCTTTCAAGACCCGCAGCAATTCAACCCGTTCGGCTTCGGCCGGCAGTTCGGCATTCCCATGCCCATGCCGCCGCAGTCGCGAATCGAGCATGGTCTGGGAAGCGGCGTGATTATTTCTCCCGACGGATACATTGTCACCAACAATCACGTGATCGATGGCGCCGTGGATATCAACGTCACCATGAGCGACCGGCGCATTCTGCCGGCGAAGCTGGTAGGCGCTGACCCGCTCACCGATCTGGCCGTGCTCAAGGTGAACGAATCCAATTTGCCCAGCGTGCCCCTGGGTGATTCGACCAAGCTGCACCCCGGACAGACGGTGCTGGCCTTCGGCAACCCGTTTGGCTATCGCTTCACGGTTACGCGGGGAATTGTCAGCGCCCTGAACCGGCCCAACCCTTCCGAGAGCGATCGCCGCAAGCCCGGCCAGTTTATCCAGACCGATGCCGCTATCAATCCCGGCAACTCCGGTGGACCGCTGGTGGATGCGCGCGGCGAAGTGATCGGAATCAATACCTTCCTGATCTCTCCCTCCGGCTCCTTTTCGGGAATGGGCTTCGCCATACCGTCGCAGATCGTGCGCCCCACGGTGGACACTCTGATCCGGTACGGTAAGGTCACGCACGGCTACATGGGCATCGGCATCACCGATGTGACTCCTGAGAACTCGAAGTTCTTCGACTTGAAGAAAGCCGAAGGCGCGGTCGTGACCCAGGTTGAGCCCAACTCGCCGGGAGCCAGGGCGGGCCTGAAAACCGGAGATGTAATAACGCAGCTCGACGGCGAGTCTGTCAGCGACGCCGGCGCACTCCAGGTCCAGGTTGGCGAGAAGCGGCCGGGCACAATCGTCAAACTGGAAGTCATACGCGAGGGCAAGACTGTGAACGTTCCTGTCACCCTGGAAGCTATGGGAGGCAAAAATGACGAAGATGAATCCGCAAGCAGCGAGCATGGCAAACCTCGCTGGGGATTGGGTCTCGCCGACCTCACGCCTGACGTGCGCGAGCAACTACAGGCGCCTAAAGAGGTTCACGGAGCCGTCGTAGGCAACGTCCAGCCGGGCAGCCCGGCCGATAACGCAGGCCTGCGGCAGGGAGACGTAATTCTCGAAGTCAACCGGCACTCGGTGCAGTCAGCGTCAGATGCGGCCCAGGAGCTGCGCAAAGTCGAAAAAGGGCAAGATGCCCTGGTTTTGATCTGGTCCAACGGTGGAAGCACGTATCGTGTGCTGCATCCTTCGCAGGGCTAAGAGTCATGTGTGAAGACGTGTATCAGGGCACGATCCCGCTTTGCGGGATCGTGCCGTAAGTATCCACAATGTTTTGGGCTTCAGCCCCCTGTGTTGTTCAAAGACAGTAAGGCTATTTGGCAGCGCCCGCCAGTTTCCCAGCTTGGGAACCAGGTTTTGTCGCCGCCGTCAACGCCTGATCCAGGTCAGCGATGATGTCGTCTACATCTTCAATTCCAACCGATAGGCGAATCATCTCTGGCGTTGTGCCGGTTGAGCGCTGCTCCTCCGGGGTGAGCTGCTGGTGCGTGGTCGAAGCGGGATGAATAATCAGCGATTTTGCATCGCCAATATTAGCCAGCAGACTGAAGAGTTCGACTGAGTTGATCAGCTTCTTTCCAGCTTCAAAGCCGCCTTTGATCCCAAAGGTAACCAGCGCTCCCGCGCCCTTGGGAAGATACTTCTTGGCGAGCGCATGGTAGGGGCTCGATTCCAGTCCGGGATAGTTGACCCATTCGATCGCCGGATGCGATTGCAGATAACGCGCAACCGCCAGCGCATTCTCAGAATGCCGCTGCATCCTTAAATGTAATGTCTCAACTCCCTGCAAGAAGAGGAAGGAATTAAAGGGCGAGAGGCATCCGCCGGTGTCGCGCAGGCCCTGCACGCGCGCTTTGATGATGAAGGCCAAAAGCCCGAAAGCTTCCGTGAAAGAAAAACCGTGATAAGAAGGATCGGGATCGCTGAAGCTCGGGAAACGTCCTGAGGCTTTCCAGTCAAACTTGCCGGCATCCACCATGATGCCTCCGATAGATGTGCCATGCCCGCCGATGAACTTTGTCGCCGAGTTCACGATGATGTCAGCGCCCCACTCGATAGGGCGGCACAGGGCCGGCGATGGCGTAGTGTTGTCCACGATCAGAGGGAGGCCATTCTTATGAGCGATGGCAGCGAGGCGTTCAATGTCGGAGATGTCGAGCTTCGGATTGCCTACTGTTTCCGTGTAGACCGCCTTGGTCTGTTTGGTAATCGCCTTCTGCAAACCATCGAAATCTTCGGCGTCTACAAAACGGACCTTGATTCCCCATTTGGGCAGCGTGTAATGAAACAAGTTATAGGTCCCGCCATAGAGCGACGTGGTAGAGACGATCTCGTCGCCTGCGCTGGCCAGCGTAATAATCGCTAGCGTTTCCGCCGCCTGTCCCGAGGCCAGGGCAAGGCCGGCCGCGCCGCCCTCCAGCGCTGCCAGGCGCTTCTCGAAGACGTCCGTCGTGGGATTCATGATGCGGGTGTAGATGTTTCCGAACTCCTGCAGCGCGAACAGACGGGCCGCGTGGTCGGCATCGTCGAAAACATAAGAGGTCGTCTGATAAATAGGCACAGCACGGGCTTTCGTCGTGGGGTCTTTCTCCTGTCCGCCGTGCACGGCGAGGGTTGCAAGTTTATGCTGCTTCTTGTTTCCGTTTTCGTTGGCGGACATATCAATCTCCTGTTTGTTCCGGGCTGCAGTTGCAGGGCTGGTGGCTGCGCGGAAGCTATCTAATCTCGAATCCCCACAGTGTAACGGAAGCCGGTTAGGGGCGTAAATGTGCGACTTTATTGCTGTCCGGCTGAAATCTGAAACGCTTCCAGAATTGAGGCCACCATTGGAATGAGGGTTGTTGATTTTCTTCACAGTGCCACAAAGGAATCTTCAGCCGAGTGGTATCCTTAATGTGCCCGGAGACGGAATCATGCCGACAAAACCAAACCTGATTGGTCCGGGAGGCAGGCTGTTTGCCGAGCCTGAGCCGGGCAAAGATGAAGCCAGCTTTCGCGTAGACAACACCAGCGCGGCCTATTACAGCTCGCCCTATTACCTGCTGCATAAGAGCGAAGTGCAGCGCATACCTCCTCCCCGGCAAAATGTGCCTATGCATTTGGATCTGGCTGATTTCGTGGGACCCGAGATTATTCAAAACATCGAGAACACCGGCAAGGTCAGTTTTCACGCGGTTGGCGATACAGGTGCTGCCAAGGTGAATCGCCAGCAGACTGCGGGCCAGGCCATCGCCAACGAGGCGAAAGTGTCGGACGCAATGGCTGCGGAGCTGGCCGGTAACGGGCCGGATACGCCTGCCTTCTTCTTTCACCTGGGCGATGTGATCTACAACTTCGGCGAAGCCCAGTACTACTACGACCAGTTTTACGAGCCTTTCCGGGCTTACGACCGCCCTATCTTTGCGATACCGGGGAACCATGACGGTTCGGTTTTTGGCCAGGGATCTTCGGCTCCGCAGGTGCCGACACTGGAGGCCTTCTTGACCAACTTCTGTGCCGGAAGCGCGCATCTCTCGCCTGATGCGGGGGGCCTGGTGCGCAGCGTGATGACGCAGCCGGGGGTTTACTTCACGCTGGACGCTCCCTTTGTCTCTATCATTGGACTTTATAGCAATGTGCTGGAAGGGCCGGGGGTGATCTCCTCGCAGGGCGGCCACTATCCCGTTGTGGATGATCAACTGACATTTCTGAAGGGAGAGTTGCAGCGCCTTAAGCCGGAACACGCTGCGGGAAACCGGGCCATCGTAATTGCCTTGCACCATCCGCCCGTATCTGCCGATGCCAAGCATGCCGGTTCAACCGGGGCTGAGAGTGATATTGACAGTGCCTGCAAGGCCACAGGTGTGTATCCCGACCTTGTACTCTCCGGACACGCGCACCTGTACCAGCGATTCACGCGCCGCATCGCGGGCAAAGAGATTCCATACATTGTTGCCGGCAGCGGCGGCTTCGCGGCCACCCAACCACAAACCACTCTGGGTCACGCGCCCATCACGGTGGGCGACCACACACTCGAAATCGATCCCCTGGTTGATTTCGGTTATCTCACAATCAGCACGGATGCCAAGTTGCTGACGGTTTCTTTCCGTTCGCCGACGGGCAATGGCGTACAGGAGCTTGATTCGGTCACGGTTGACCTGCAACAGGGGAAAATTACCAGCTCCGGTTCGAAAGCTGGCGGTAAGCCTCCCGCCGGGAAACCGCCGAAGAAAAAGCCCAGAGGCAAAGCCCCACACGCCGGAAAATCTCGCGCTGCAGGCAAGAAAGCTGCTCCTAAAGCAGCCAGACGCCGTGGAAGGTAGCAGCTAACCCGCCTCCAGATCGTGCACCGCCGAATACAGAAGACCCACGTCTGTCACGGCTGAATTTTATCGGCCAAAACCCTTGACAAGATAAAGAATATTTATGCACAATATTGAATAAATATTCATGTCACCCGCAACTCAACTCGCACGGCAGAAATTGATCGTTAATGTTCTGCAGCACGGGCCCGCAGCCAGCCAGGATGATCTGCGCAAGGCGCTGGCCAAGCACGGCCTGAAGGTGACCCAGGCCACGCTGTCGCGCGACATCCACAAATTGGGGCTGGTGAAAACCACGGAGGGCTATGCCCTGGCGAACAACGATCATGCGCCGGAGCCCACAATGCCATCAGTTTCACGGGTGCTGCGCGATTTTGTGCTTGAGATCCGCGAGGCGCAGAATCTTTTAGTGGTGAAGACCAGCGTAGGCAGCGCCCAGCCTGTGGCCGCCGCCCTGGATGGGGAAGAATGGCCGGAATCGGTCGGCACGATTGCCGGCGATGACACGATCCTGGTAATTTCCCCTGATAAAAGATCCGCGCACCGGCTGGCGGTTCGCATCCGGGAGATGATCGCCTGATGCCTGCCCAATTGCAAACCGCGGTTGTGGGAGCAACCGGCTATGCCGGTTTTGAGCTGGCTCGCCTGCTCGCGCGCCATCCCCGGCTGAGTACGCCTTTGCTGCTGCGGCGCGAGAGCGAAGACTCCGCAAAGCCAGAAACACTGGCGGATGTGTTTCCGCAGGTCTACGGCGGGCCGGAGTCACCGCTCGAACCGTTCTCCTGGCCGAAGTTGAAGAATGCCGGGGTTTCGGTGTTGTTCTTGGCAACGCCGCACGAAGTATCGCGCGAGATGGCCCCCGAAGCGATTGAACGCGGCCTGCGCGTCATTGATCTGAGCGGCGCGTGGCGGTTGAAAGTTGCGGCCAATCGCAAGATCTATGCCTTTGCCGATGAAGACTCGGCCGTCGCTACTGCCTTGATGCAAAGAGCCGTCTACGGATTGCCGGAGCTGCGCCGGGCAGAGATACAGCATGCGGATTTGCTGGCTAATCCGGGCTGCTATGCCACCTCTGTCATCCTTGCGCTTGCGCCACTGGTCTGTGGCGGGATGATTGACCGGAATCACGACGTTATCTGTGATTCCAAGTCTGGGGTCTCGGGCGCAGGCAAGCAGCCTACGGCCAAGACCCACTTTGTCGAGGTTGCGGACAATTTTTCCGCCTATTCGGTTTTCGGGCATCGGCACACGGGCGAGATCCTCGAGCAGCTTGGCTTCGCCTCCGGGCAGCTTATTTTTACGCCGCATCTTTTGCCGATTCCGCGCGGCATTCTCTCCACGATTTATCTGCGGCTGGCCAAAGAGACCACCGCGCAGCAGGTGGAAGAGACATTTCGCAATTTTTATTCCGGCAAGCCCTGGGTCAGGGTCTTTGCCCAACCGCAGTTGCCGCAAATCCAATTCTCGCTGCGGACCAATTTTTGCGATATCGGCCTCACTCTCGCGCCTGACGGCAAGCGCCTGGTGCTGGTCTCGTGCCTGGATAATCTTTTGAAAGGTGCCGCCGGGCAGGCGGTACAGAACCTGAACTTGATGTTGGGGTGGGATGAAAGAGAGGGTCTGAATTGAAAGTCGTCGTCAAAATCGGAGGGGCTGCGCTGGACGATAAAAATCTTCGTCACAACTGCGCCCGTGCTATTGCCTCGCTCGCCCAGGACCACAGTGTCGCGGTTGTACATGGCGGTGGTGTGGCCCTGACCCGCACCCTAGAACAGTTAGGCAAGAAAAGTGAATTCATCAATGGTTTGCGCGTGACCGATACGGAGACACGCGATGTTGCTCTCATGGTGCTCGCCGGCGGCGTCAATAAACAACTGGTGGCTGAATTGGCTTCTGTAAGCTGTCCAGCGGTTGGCATGTGCGGCGGCGACGGCCTGTCATTTCGCGCCCGCAAAAAGAACGGCACTGCTCATGACCTGGGATACGTAGGCGAGATCTGTTCAACAGATGCGCGCTGGATCGAAGCGGTCTGGAATTGCGGCAGTGTTCCGGTAATCTCAAGCCTGGCGCTGGGCGTGGATGGCCAGTATTACAACATCAACGCCGACCAGATGGCTGCGGCCTGCGCTGCGGCGTGCCAGGCGAGCGCGCTTATCTTCCTCACCGATGTTCCCGGAGTGAAGGATGCCAGTGGCGCGGTTATCCGCTGGCTGACTTTGAACGAGATCCCTGCCCTGGTGGAGCAGTCTGTGGTATTCGGAGGCATGCTGCCTAAACTAGAAGCCTGCCGGGAAGCTCTGCGCCGGGGTGTGGGCCGAGTGCGCATTCTTCCTGCGCTGCAGGCGGATGTTTTGCCGCAGTTCTATCGCTCAAAGATTGATTTTGGGACCGAGGTGATGGCGGCATGAATCTGGAAGCGGTCATAAAAAAAGAAGCAGCCCTGCTGCTGCCTACTTACGAGCGCTACCGGGTTCTGCTGCGCAAAGGCAAGGGTGTCTATGTGTACGACGCCTCGGGACGCAAGTACCTCGATTTCCTCAGCGGCATAGGAGTCAACGCGCTCGGTTATGGACATCCGGCGATTACCAAGGTCATGGCCCGCCAGTCGGAGCTGCTGGTGCATTCCTCCAATCTATTTTTCCATGAATACCAGGGAGAGTTGGCGGAACGGTTGACCCGCATCTCCGGCATGGACCGGGCCTTCTTCTGCAACAGCGGAACCGAGGCCTGGGAGTGCGCGCTCAAGCTGGCGCGCGCCTATGCGCGTTCCCGTCGCAATGGTAATGGTGCGAAGCCGAGCTGGCGCGTGCTGGCCATGGAAAATTCATTTCACGGGCGCACCTTTGGTTCGTTGGCAACCACCGGACAGGCAAAGTACCGCGATCCATTTATGCCCTTGATGCCGGGCGTGGAGTTCGTGCGTTATAACGATGTGGACGACTTGCGAAAAAAATTCGATTCCAGCGTTTGTGCTGTAGGACTCGAAGTCGTGCAAGGTGAAGGCGGCATTAAATTCATAGACAAACAGTTTTTGCAGGCGGCAAGATCTCTTGCCAGCAAGCACCATGCCCTGTTGATCGTAGACGAGATCCAGAGCGGGCTGGGACGCACCGGGAAGATGTTCGCCTATCAGCACTATGGCATTTCTCCCGACATTGTCACGATTGCCAAGCCATTGGCTGCGGGATTGCCATTGGGCGCGGTGCTGACCCGGGAGTCGGTCTCCCGCAGTTTTCACCCTGGAATGCACGGCACCACCTTTGGAGGCGGGCCGCTGGCCTGCGCCGTCGCCATTGCGTTTTTGCAGACCCTGGAGCGGGAAAAGCTGGTCGAGCACGTGCGCAAGATGGGCGACTATCTGCGCCAGCAGCTTCTCGAGTTGCAGGAGCGCCATCCAGTCATCACCGATGTTCGCGTGCTGGGCCTGATGGCGGGAGTGGAATTGAATTCCGGTGAGTTGGCCAAAACCGCGGTCAAGAAAATGATGGAGCGCGGAGTCATCATCAACCGGACGCACGAAACCGTATTGCGCTTCCTGCCGCCCTATGTGATCGGCAAAGCCCACGTCGATGAAGTGATTGAGAAACTCGATGCAGTTTTTGAAGAAGAAAGCCAGACCAATACGAAGGCGCATTCAGGAGCGCGGAGGAGTGTAGCCAATTGAAAACGCAAACTGTTAAATCATCTGCGGTCATGCCGGTTCCCGGCGAGAAGCTGCAATGGTGCAAGGACCTTATTTCCATCGGGGACCTCGGGCCCGAGGGCGTCAAAGGCATGCTCGATTTGACCATGCTGGTGAAGACGCGTCCTGCGGACTTCCGCCGGTCTCTCGCGGGAAAACAAATCGTGCTGTTTTTCGAGAAGCCTTCGCTGCGCACCCGCATCACCTTTGAAGCCGGGATGAACGGTCTGGGAGGCACATCAATGTTCTTCGACCAGACCAATGCCCGTCTGGGGGCGCGCGAAAAACTCAGCGACATCGCCCATAATCTTGAACGCTGGGTTGACGGCATAGTATTGCGCACCTTTGAACATGCAACCGTGACCGAGATGGCGCAGCACGCGGCCATTCCCGTTATTAACGGCTTGAGCGGCCTGGAGCATCCTTGCCAGGCGCTGGCTGATTACTTCACACTGATGGAAAAATTTGGAGACCTGAAAAAAATCCGCCTCGCATATGTTGGGGACGCCAACAACGTAGCCCATTCGCTGATGCTGACCGCCGCCTGCCTGGGATCGAAGATTACGGTGGCCGCTCCCAAGGGATATAACCCCGAGGCCGGCATCTTGAACACGGCTTTGGAGATCGCCGCTGAAACCGGGGCCTCGATCGAGATTACCCACGATGCGCGTGCGGCCGTCAAAGGCGCTGATGCAATTTATACGGATGTGTGGACCAGCATGGGGCAGGAGAGTGAGGCCGCGCAGCGCAAGAAGACCTTTGCCCCCTATCAGGTTAACGAAGAGCTGTTCGCGCATGCCTCGTCGCATGCGGTGTTCATGCATTGTTTGCCCGCCCATCGTGGCGATGAAGTTACCGATGAAGTCATAGATTCGCCGCGGTCAGTGGTTTTTGACCAGGCAGAAAATCGCATGCACGCACAAAAGGCAATCATGCTTATTTTATTGGGCGGCGAGATCAAACGGCTGCCGCAGAGGAGCGCACGTGTCTGAAAAAGTTGTTCTTGCATATTCCGGGGGGCTCGATACCTCCATCATCATTCCCTGGCTGAAGGAAAACTACGGCTGCGAAGTTATCGCCATGGTAGGCGATGTTGGCCAGGGCGACAATATTGAAGCTGTGGTCAAGAAGGCCTATGCCACCGGCGCATCCAAAGTCGTGGTGGAGGATATGCGCGAGGAGTTCCTCACCGGCTACGTTTTCCCCGCTATCATGGCTGGGGCCGTCTACGAACATAAATACCTGCTGGGGACTTCGCTGGCGCGTCCCGTCATTGCCAAACACCAGGTGCAGGTCGCACTGCGCGAAGGCGCTACTGCCGTGGCCCACGGATGTACCGGGAAGGGAAACGACCAGGTGCGCTTTGAGCACGCTTATCAGGCGCTGGCTCCGCATTTGAAGATCATTGCGCCCTGGCGGGAATGGAATTTGAAGTCGCGTGAAGATTGCCTCGATTATGCCGAGAAGCGCAACATACCCGTAGCTGCCAGCCGGGAGAAGATCCATAGCCGCGACCGCAACATAATGCACTTGAGCCATGAAGGCGGCGAACTGGAAGATCCAGCAAACAAGCCGCTGGAAACCACTTGGCAGATGACGCAGTCACCGGAAGCTGCGCCTGATAAGGTCCAACGGGTTGAGATTGGTTTTGCCGCGGGCATTCCCGTTTCGGTCAATGGCAAGCAGATGGACCCGGTCTCGCTCTTGCAGGAATTGAATGAGATTGGCGGCCGCAATGCCATCGGGCGCGTTGACCTGGTGGAAAACCGCTTTGTCGGCATCAAGTCGCGGGGCTGCTACGAAACTCCGGGCGGGACCCTGCTGCTCACCGGACATCGCGAATTAGAAGCCCTGTGTCTTGATCGCGATCTCATGCATTTCAAGCAGCATGTCGCCTTGAAATACGCAGAGCTGGTTTATTACGGACTGTGGTTCACGCCGCTGCGCGAATCGCTCGATGCTTTCGTTGCCAGCACCCAGGGCGAAGTCACCGGATCGGTCGTGCTTGATCTTTACAAAGGCAATGTGGCCGTCGCCAGCCGGCAATCGGACTATTCACTCTATCGCACCGATCTGTCTTCGTTCACCATGGGCGAGAGCTACGACCAGAAAGATGCGGCCGGATTCATCCGCATTCTTGGGTTGCCCTCCCGCTCGCGTGCCTTGCTGAGGCATGAGGTCACAGTCCCATGAAGATGTGGTCGGGCCGGTTCCGCCAGCCGCTTGATCCGGAGTTTGAGCGTTGGCAGCGGTCGCTCCCGTTCGACCAGCGGTTGGTGAACGAGGAAGTTGCTGCCAGTGGTGCGCATGCCCGCGCACTGCAGAGAATAGGTGTGCTCTCCGAGAGCGAGCTGGCTTCCATTTTGGGCGGCCTTGAGACCATTCAGGCTACCGCCCAAAAACCAGAGTACTTTCACGACGATGAAGCGGAAGACATTCATCACTTTGTCGAGAAGCGCCTGGTCGAGCTCATCGGTGAGATTGGATACAAGCTGCACAGCGGCCGCAGCCGCAATGAACAGATTGCTACAGACTTGCGGTTGTACATCCGCAAAACCATCGATGAGTTACAGACTCATCTGCTGGAGCTGCTGGACGTAATCGTGACCCGCGCCGAAAAATCAGGGGATGCGGCCATGCCGGCCTACACCCACCTGCAAGCCGCCGAACCGGTGCTGGTGGCGCATTGGCTTCACGCTTATGCAGAGATGTTTGTGCGCGATTTTACCCGGCTGGCCGATTGCCGGCAGCGGCTCAATTTCTGTCCGTTGGGCTCAGGTGCAATCGCCGGCGCCCCACTGGCATTGAACCGGGAATCCATGGCGCAGGAGCTTCAGTTTACCGCCCCTGCGGCCAACAGCATGGATGCCACCAGCGACCGCGACTTCGCAATCGAATTTACGCAGGTTCTTTCGCTGCTTTTCGTGCACCTCAGCCGCTGGGCGGAAGAACTGATTTTGTTTTCCTCGCAGGAGTATGGCTTCATTCGCCTGCCGGAGAGCTACTCCACCGGCAGCAGCGCCATGCCGCAAAAGAAAAACCCCGATGCCCTGGAGCTTATTCGCGGCAAGGCGGCGCGCATGTTGGGCAACGCCGTGTCGTTGCTTGTGACCCTTAAGGGATTGCCGCTGGCTTACAACAAAGACTTGCAGGAGACGCAGGAGCCGGTTTTTATTGCCGCAGAAACAGCTCTGCAAAGTGTTAAAACCGCTGTGGGCTTCATGCGCCAGGTCGAATTCAACTGCGAACGCATGCAAAGCGTAGCGCAGAGCGGATATATGAATGCCCTGGCTGCGGCTACCTACCTGGTCAGCAAGGGAGTTTCTTTCCGGAAGGCGCACGAGCATATTGGCAACGCCGTCTGTTACTGCCTGGAAAAAGGCAAAGGCTGCGAGCTGCAAGACCTTTCTTTGCAGGAGCTGCGTCAATTCAGTCCCGAGTTCAGTGAGGATTTTTATTCCTGGCTGCGTCTTGACGCCGTGCTTGCATGCCACAACGTCACCGGAGGTACGCATCCGGCGCGGGTGCGTGAAGCGCTGGCCAAAATGCGCCAGCAGATTTCTGTTTTAAGCGGAGAAGTTCATGCGCACGCGTAGGGCCGTACTTCCAGATGCCGAGCAGATTCACCATCTGGTCGAGAGTTTTTCCCATACTGACACGCTGCTGCCGCGGCCGCTCTCCGATATTTGCGAGAACATCCGCGATTTCTACGTAGTGGAAGAAGACGGAACCATTCTGGGGTGCGGCGGCCTGCACCTTTATGGTTTACACCTGGCGGAGATTCGCTCCATCTGCGTCAGCCCCGAGCAGCAGCACCGCGGCGCCGGCACCCTGCTCATGGAGGCATTGCTCTCAGAGGCTGAGCATCACCAGGTAACATGTGTGTGCCTGTTTACACTCGTTCCCTCATTTTTTACGAAATTCGATTTTCGCGTGGTAACGCGCGAAGATATACCCGATAAGCTGTATAAAGATTGCTTGCTCTGCCCCAAGCTGCATGCCTGCGATGAGATCGCCATGGTTCGCGGCGAGCTTCCCACATTTGCTATTCTCGGGAAGGTGCCTGTGCAGGTGCCGCTGGTCAAATTGGGCGCATGAACCGAGAACAAGGAAAGCAAGTGCACGTTCCCCGCGGATTTTCTTTTGCAGCGGCCACGGCAGGCATCAAAGCCAGCGGTAAGCCTGACCTTGCCCTGGTCATCGCTTCCGAACGTGCCTCCACGGCCGCCGCCTTGTTTACCGGCAACCGTGTGGTTGCAGCCCCGGTCCGGGTGGGCCGCGAGCACATGGCGTGGTCGCGGGCAAAAATCCGGGCTGTGCTGGTCAACTCCGGAAACGCCAACTGTGCCACCGGTAAAGCCGGCTATTCCGCATGCAAGCAGATTTGCGCGGCCGCGGGCGAGAGCCTGGGCATCCCCATCCAGCAGGTCTTTCCTTCCTCTACTGGAATCATTGGTGTACCTTTGCCCGCGGAAAAAATTCTCGCGCAGCTTCCGCAGCTTATATCGCGGGCCCAGGCCGGGGAAGAAGCGGTTCGCGCCTTTGCCGGGGCCATCATGACAACCGACGTCCGCGCCAAGCTGGCCTCGGCCCAGGTAAAGGTGAGGAACCAGTCTATTTCTATTTTGGGAATTGCCAAAGGCGCGGGCATGATCCATCCCAAAATGGCGACCATGCTGGTTTATCTTTTTACCGATGCCCGGGTATCGCCTTCCATGCTGAAAGGTTATCTGCGTGCGGCCATGGACGTAAGTTTGAATTGCATCTCCATCGACGGCGATACTTCCACCAATGACACCGTGCTGTTTCTGGCCAGCGGCGGCAGCGGCCTGGGGTTGCAATCGTCTTCTCTTCAGGCGAAGTTCGAAGAATCGTTAACTGCTGTTTGCCGTTCGCTCGCTGAGCAGATCGTGGCAGATGGCGAGGGAGTCAAGCATGTTGTGCGCTTGTGCGTGCAGCAGGCCGACAGCCGGCAAGAGGCAGATCGTGTAGCCCGGGCCATCGCGAATTCTCTGCTGGTGAAGACGGCGTGGGCGGGAGCCGACCCGAACTGGGGGCGAATCCTGGCAGCCATTGGCAACAGCGGAGTCGCGCTGGATCCGGCGCGAGTCAATATTTTTTTCGGGAAGCAACAGGTTTGCCGCAAAGGCCAGGCTGTGAGTTTCGACGAACAGGGCGCCCATGCTTATTTGTCACAGCCACATTTTGAGATCACGATTCAATTGGGCAGAGGCAAAAGCAGCTCCGAATTTCTTACCTGCGACCTTACCGCTGAGTACGTTCACATTAACGCGGATTACACGACCTAGAACTTGTTTCGCGATCATTCATGCAATCATTCAAATGATGGAACGCGCTGCTGTTTTATTCCCCAGATGAGGCAAGTCAGACCAACGAGTCCCAATGCGACTGCTGAAACTCGCGAGAGTCCCTCGAGCATCAATGCAAACTCGAGGTTCGCTGAATTTACGTCAATATCAAGAGTGGGATTTGTGACATCGAGTCTGGTTGCATCAGGGTCTATTTTAACGATCAGAGTGTACGTATCACCGCGTTTGGCATCGAAATCCGTGATACCCACTCCGACTGTGGAAGCTGACATGCTTCTACCACTTTTGTCCTGTTCATACCGGCCCGAAGAGACTGTTTTGCCGTCTTGCAGCAACTGCCAGCCGAAGTTCAAGATGGGTTTTTCACTACATTTCGGCTTGGGTGAGAAACCTGTTATGCCCGTCAAACACTGCACAGTATCTGGCGACATAGCAACAGTTTGTAACTCGATTTCAGCAAAATACCGTGCTGTGTAATTAACGTGAAATGTTTGGTCAATAGTGCCTGGGTGGAGTGATATCGGTCGACGTACGGGGCACCAATCAATCGATTTGGAGTAACTGTAAACACCCACTGGAATTAACACGGACACCGAGAGCAGCGCAACTCCCAATTTGCAGAAGCCGTTTACCTTGATGCTCCGTCCAATGTTCTTTAGCAAGAAAGGCATGAGTAAGTTCCTGATACCGAGAGCTTGCCATCTACCCTTGCTGCCGTAATGCGTTTCTCCTTACCATGTGTAATGCACAGTATAGGTAATGACCTTTTCTCCATCCGCCGGAATCTGCACTCGGAACTCGCCGGTTCGTGAGTCTGTCTTGTTCAACGGATCGGATTGTTTCACCAGTTCCCAGGTCTGGCAGCGATAAAAGTGCTCGACCACCCGCACCGCGGCGGCTTCTTTCTTGTGGTTGCGCACGTGGATCTCGAATGATTCATCAATCCAGTGCTTTTCATCCAGCCGCCGGAAATCAGTCTGGCGGCGTTCGCCTTTAAGATCGAAGGCGTTTCCGGTGAAGATGCGCAGAGTTTCATCGGCGGGAGTGTGAGATATCACGTTCTCACCGGTGAATTCCAGTTGCCCATCTTCGTCGCGGCGATAGAACCGGACCCGGCCTTTGGGCAGGGGCATACCCAGGTGATTTGACTTAGAGTTTACAATCTCCTGCATCACCCAGATATCGGGATTGGATTCGGTGCCGTAGCTCTGGTTGTTGCGAATTTGTTCGGGGTTGTAATAGCTGTACTGGCTGGAATCGATTTTGGCCCCGTCATAGACATAAACCCGCTGCGATTCCACTCCCGAAGCGCGGATGAACTCAACCTGCTTGCTCTCGCGGTCGCGCAAGGTAACCAATCGCGGCAGAGTGTAGAGATGATATTCATCGAAGGCCTTTTCTTTTACCTGCTGGTCAAGGTCAACCCTCGACATAGCTCCACTCACGGCGCCGAATTGAGCAGTCGCATATCCAGGTTGGATTTTGTTCACCTCGCCGGCCATCAACTTGATCTTGGCGTGTTCAAAGGTTTTTCCGCTTTGGTTATCCATCGTGACCCAGCCTACGACGTCGAGCATATCTCCCTTGGGCGGAGCAACCACGTTGTAGTCGGCCTGCCAGTTCATGCCGCCGGTTACGTAACTGAGCTCTCCGGTTGTTTTCCCGGCCTTGTCGGAGCGCAGCACCCAGTCCAGGGTAGGCTTCATGATGGTGTCATCGCCCAGACTGGGAAAAATGGGTTTGCCGGGCAAGCCAAATTGCAGCTTGCCATCCACTTCAACAATAGGGTCTCCGTTTCCAGTGGTTGGGCTGGCATAAGCCGCTTGCTGTTGATAATACTGGTAGCCATAGGTCTGGTATGCATCGGTGTGCGGGACATATCCGCTGCGGATAATTTTGCCTTTCACGGTTTCGACTTTGCCATCCCGCGCCACCTCGAAATCCAGGACCTTGCCTTCATTCAGTGAGAGCAGCAAGGGTTCGGAAAGTGGATCGTTGCGGTAATTCTGCTCCAGGATATGCAGCTTGAATGTGCCTGACGGGTCGCGCAACATGACCGAATTCGGCTCCACGTGGGCCGTGGTCTCAGAGAAGCGAACCTGGTTGAGACCCGGTTGAAGGTCGAGCGCAATGGGTTGGCGCACCACGGCGAAATTCTGGTTATAAATCGTGAGCGCAAGCTCGCTGCTTGCGCCTTCCTCCGCCTCGTCCGCAAAGCGTGCAATCTGCGTGGCCGCGAATGCGATCACTGTAAGGCTGGCACAACAAATCCACACGAACACACGTCTGCCTCTCATCTCACCCCTCCCGTGTTATTTAAGAAATGTAGATACATAGATGCTGGCCGATCATCCAGACTTCCTATTCTGAAGAACGATGGAGCGAGCCAAACTTGCAGGATCCAAAAAGGAGTCAGTTAGTTCCGATAAAGCCCTGATGGGACTGGATTTATTTCTTCGACTCGACAATTACCGCCGTGCCATAGCACAGACTTCAGTCACTCCTTGCATGACTTCGGTGGCGTCATAGCGAATGCCTATGATGGCGTTGGCTCCCATCTGGACAGCATGCTGGAGCATGAGATCATAAGCATCGTTGCGGGCTTTTTCGCAGAGTTCCGTATACAAGGTAATATTTCCGCCGATCAACGTTTGCAGGTTTGCCCCAATGTTTCCCAGGATCGAGCGGGAGCGGACAATGATTCCGCGTACCACCCCCAGGTTGCGGGTCACGGCATAGCCCTCAATCTCAAACGTGGTGGTCGTCATCGTATGGGGAATCATGGTTCTCCTGCCTGGCGCACATGGTACAGTTTTAAATCGGCTAGTACAATCCAAATTGCGGGAAGACAAGCTGGCTGTGGTAACATCCGCCGCAAGGCAGGGGCTTTTTACCGGTAGGGGGCAGGGAAATGGCGCTGGTTTTACGTCCACTCAGCATCGGCGAAATACTGGATCGAACATTCAGTCTTTATCGCAATCATTTCAAGCTTTTTGTAGGCATCATGGTGTTGCCCCAGTTGGTGATTTTCGCAACCTCGCTGGGTATGATCATATTTCCGGCCCTCATGACATCGGCAGGCGGAACTAATTCTTCGGCATTCGCTGTGGGAATTATCGGCTTTCTGATTTCTATGCCCATTTATCTTGCGGTGTACTTCGCTGCCATTGGAACAGGACAAGCGGCAACCGTTTACGCTGTATCTCAAGTTTATTTGGAGCGTAATACCACCATCGGCGCATCGTACGTTTTTATTCGCAGCCGCTTCTGGTCCATCGTCGGAGTCGTCGTACTCACGTTTTTGGCCGTGATGGTCGGTTTTTTTGCGTTTATCGTCGGCACGATATTTGCCGGGCTATTTTGTTCACTGGCGATTCCGGTAACGGTTTTGGAAGGCCGCGACCCGGTTGAATCCATTAAGCGCAGCTTCAATCTGGTGAAGGATGATCTCGGAAGAATTTTTGTAATCATGTTTGTTTTCCTTCTTCTTCATTCGGCTATCAGCTATATGTTCTCGATTCCAGCGATCGTGCTCATGGCCGTGCTGGCACAGCACGGCCAACCTCCGATTTGGGTCAACAGCCTGGTGTACCTGGGAGGTTTTGTCTCCGGCTGCCTGATCATGCCGATGCTGAATATAGCGCTTTCCATTGCCTACTACGATGAGCGCGTGCGTAAAGAAGCTTTCGATATGCAGTTCATGATGGCGAACATTGATCGCAACGCCATGGCAGCCGGTGCGGTGGCCGCCAATTCCCCGCTTCCTCCTTCGGTGTGAGCTCACGAAATGCCAAACGCCCAGCGCAATTTTTCCTGGTGTTTCAAGTGGGCCTGTTGGCTTGGCGTCCTTCTGTGTTGCAGCGGCATCCTTTCTGCCCAGGGGACGAGAGAAAGCTCTTATGTTGATCTCAACACATACCGCGCTGAGCTTGATCGCTTAGCGCAAGCCATCGCACGCCTGGACGAGCATCCGGAAGAGGGCCAGGCAGTGCGTGATTCGCTTCCGTCCAAGTGGGTTATCAGCGAAGAGAGGACGACCTATGAAGTTTCTACAAAGCGGCTGGGCGAAGATCTGGAACAGTGGCAGAAAGATCCGGAGGAGCCGTCTCGTCTGGATTCGCTGCAGCGCCGCATCCAGCAATTGCAGACGGAAGCCGATGCATTTGCCGCCTCGTCTTTGCCGTCGAGCGATGCGCGGCAAAAGCTTCAGAAGATCCTGGCCCGCAAAGAATTCGGAAAAATTCATGGCCCCACCTGGTTAGACGAGCTTTTGGCAAAGATCGCGAACTGGCTCGATCGTCATCATGGGCCTTCGATTGGCAAAGTCGGTTTTGCTCCCTGGATAGGCAAGGCCATCGTTTGGACTGTTATTGTTGCCGTCTGCCTGGCGCTTGCCTTTGTCTTGTGGAAATGGATTACGCGCACACAGGAAAATCTGGAATTGAACCTCTCCGGGGGAGAGCAATTTCATAAACATTCACGCGAATGGGTGGCAGACGCGCTGGCATCGGCCCGCCGGGGAGACTACCGCAATGCCATACGCTGCTCGTACTGGGCTGCGGTCTTTCGTTTGGAAGAGCTGGGCCGCTGGGCTCCGAATCGTACGCTGACGCCGCGGGAATACCTGCGCTTATTGCCTGCCGATCACTTTCAGCGTCCGCCTCTTGCCACTCTCACGCAATGCTTTGAACTCACCTGGTACGGTTATGCCGTAGCTACGGCTCGTGATTTTGACCAGGTCACACAACAATTGGAGAAGCTTGGATGCCTGGCGCACTCAGCCGCAGCGACACAAAAATCCTGATCGTTGCCGGGGCGGTACTTGTTCTGCTGATGGCGGCGGCCGTGCTGCTTTCGCCTCCAGAAGAAGACATGACGCCGTTTCCCTCCAGCTATGCAACCGGCTCCAACGGGGGCAAGGCCGCCTATCTGTTGCTGCAGGAACTTGGATATTCGGTTGCGCGCTGGGAAGCCTCTCTGGATAAACTGCCCTCACCCACGGAAGCGGATACCGTGCTGGTTCTGGCAGAGCCGATTGAAGGCGCAACCTCACAAGACCGGCAGGCGCTGGAATCATGGCTGCAAAAGGGCGGCACCGTTCTTGCAACCGGCCACGCAGCTACCTACTTTCTTCCGCAACATGCCGCCGAGCTTGAGTATGAGACTGAATGGAAAAAGTTCCAGGCCGGAACTCCCAGTAACCTGAGCCGGGGCATTCCGCAGATCACCATGAAACCTGAAAGCTACTGGGACACAAAAAAGGCTGCCGTGCCTGTCATTTTCGGCGATGAAGATCATGCCGTGGTGGTTTGTTATTCCTATGGTAAAGGCCGCGTGATTTGGTGGGCTGGTTCTACTCCCCTGACCAATGCCGGGTTGAAAGAAGCGGGCAACATGGAATTGCTGCTGAATTCGGTTGGCGCGTCGCAGAACAAAGAAATTCTCTGGGACGAATATTTTCACGGTGAGCGTCCCGGCTTGCTATCGTATTTTGCCGCCACGCCGCTGGTCTGGGGATTTGCCCAGTTGGGAATTGGCCTGCTGGCAATTTTCTTTACCTACTCGCGGCGCAGCGGTCCGGTAAGGCCGTTGGCGACGGAGCCCCGCCTTTCTCCGCTTGAGTTTGTGGACAGCCTGGGCGGACTCTACCAGCGTGCGCACGCCGCTTCTGCCGCCGTCGGGGTGGCACACCAGCGCTTTCGTTATCTGCTGATCAAGCGGCTGGGGCTGGCCAGCAATCTGAGCACGAAGGAACTCACCATTGCGGTTCGCGAGCAGTTGGGATGGAAAGAGCCGGGATTTGTGGAGACTATGTATCGTTGTGAGCGCGCAGCGCTTGATCCTGAGTTGAGCGAGGATGAAGCTGTGCAGCTTGTCCAGGCATTACAGCAGTACACGCGGGTGTTGCGTCTTTCGTCGCGCACTCAAAAGGAGAAACCCTGATGGAAGCGGTCGGGAACGCAATAAGCAACATTGAATCAGTGAACAAGCTGGCGGCGCACATTCGCACCGAGCTGGGCAAAATCATCGTGGGGCAGGATGCCACCATCGACCAGTTTCTGCTGGTCATCCTTTGCGGAGGCCACGGGCTGGTGGAAGGAGTTCCTGGACTGGCCAAGACCCTTGCCGTGAAGGCCCTGGCGCGCCTGCTGCAACTGGAATTCCAGCGTGTGCAGTGCACCGCCGACTTGATGCCGGCCGACGTTCTCGGCGCTAATATATTCAACATGGCGGCGGGCAGCTTCGCGCTGCATCGCGGCCCGGTATTCACAGATCTGCTGCTGGTCGATGAAATCAACCGCACGCCGCCGCGCACCCAGGCCGCCCTGCTCGAATGTATGGAAGAGCGGCAGGTCACGATTGACGGCGCACGGCACCCTCTGTCCGGTTTCTTCACCGTGTTCGCGACACAAAACCCGGTGGAATTCGAGGGAACATATCCTCTTCCCGAAGCGCAACTCGACCGCTTTCTCATGAAGATACTTGTCTCTTATCCCGCGGCCGAGCAGGAAGCCAAAATTCTGGAAAATTATCAGAATGGCTTCGACGCCCGGGAATTGGAAAAAGTGGGTCTGGCGCCGGTTGATTCCAGATTGCTCACCGCGGCCCGTGCAGAGGTGGCACAAGTGAAAGTGGAACCGGCGCTCTTTCGTTACATTACGGCGCTGGTACGCCGCACACGCGAGTGGCCATCTCTCAGCCTGGGGGCCAGCCCGCGTGCGGCTATCAGCCTGATGATGGTGGCCAAGGCGATGGCTGCGATGGATGGGCGCGGGTATCTCATCCCCGATGATGTGAAGTCGGTAGCGCCTCCGGTTTTGCGCCACCGCATCATGCTCAAGCCTGAGGCCGATCTGGAAGGCATAACCGCCGATCAGGTGGTTCGCGACGTAATTGCAGCGGTAGAAGTGCCGAAATAGAAAATAGAGTTGCTTGTAGAATTTGTCATTCCGAGGAGCAAAGCGTTTTTAGCCTGCCCCGAGCGAAGCCGAGGGGAGGAATCCCTATAAACTCCGATACTTTTTGGGTGGCGTGACATGAAGGTTCATCGGTACGATAGGGATTCCTCTCCCGCTTCGCGAGATCGGAATGACAAGAATCAGACTTTTTCTTCAAGCCGTTCAGCCGTGACGAAAAGCAAGCGATAAATTCCATGAACGCTGCTCCCCAGCTCGTACCCGCAACCGTCTCGAACCGGGCATTTCCCGTGACCCGTTGGCCGGCGGCCTTCGGCGCGCGCTTTTACACGCTGCTCATTGTCGGTCTGGCATGGATTGGGCCGGGATGGATCGATCGCCGTTTTCTCTTCGGCATGGTGCTGTGGGACGTGCTGGTTTTGGCGGCATGGCTGTATGACCTGAGCCAGATGCCGCGTCCTGGCGCTCTATTTGTAAGTCGCGTATGGAGTGCGCCGGTAAGCCTCGACTGCAACGGCACGGTAACTATCAAAATCCTTAATCGCGGGCGCGTGGGAATCCGCGCCAATGTCACAGACGATCTTCCTGTTCAACTGCGCCGGACTCCTGCCGAAATTGAAGTCAAAGCTGCTCCCGGAAAAGAAGGCGAAGCAAGTTACTACATCCACCCGCGCGAACGCGGAGACGCTCAACTGGCCTCCGTGTTTATTCGCTATCAAAGCGCCCTGCATATTGCCGAGCGCTGGGCCACGGTGAAACTCGGCCAGACGGTGCGGGTTTATCCCAATCTGGAAGAAGCCAAGAAGCACACTATCTTTCTGTTGCGCAGCCGGCAGGTAGAGCAGGAGCGGCGTTTGCAACGGCGGCGCGGGCTGGGGCGCGAATTTGAAAGTCTGCGCGATTGGCGCGACGGCGACGAGCTGCGCGATATCTGCTGGACCGCCACGGCGCGGCGGGCCAAGCTCATCACCAAGATCCACCGGGTAGAGCGCAGCCAGTCTGTCTGGATCGTGGTTGATGCCGGCCGCCTGCTGCGCGCCCGCGTAGGCACCCTTAGCAAGCTCGATTATGCCGTGAATGCCGCCCTGACTCTGGCCCATGTGGCCATGTTCTCCGGCGACAAAGTTGGCCTGCTTGCCTATGGCCGCAAACCGCAGCAGCATCTGAACGCCGCTCGCGGCTCCGCGCACATGCGCGACTTCATGGAGCGGCTCGCCATGGTGAAGGCAGAAGCGGTTGAAGCCGACCACTTTCGCGCTGCCCAGATGCTTTTGCGCGACCAGAAGCGGCGCAGCCTGATTGTCTGGCTGACCGACCTGGCAGAAACTGCCATGACTCCCGAGGTCATAGATAGCGCATACCAGATGATGCCGCGGCACGTGGTGCTTTTTGCCGCGCTGGCGCAGCCCGAACTCGACGAAATGGCCGAGAGCGCTCCTCAGACCGTGGAAGATCTTTACCGCCATGTAGCCGCGCAGGAAATGGTCCAGCGCCGCGATCTTCTTCTAGCCCGCCTGCGCTCCCGCGGCGCCCTGGCCCTGGAGATTGCTCCAGGCAAGCTCTCTACGCAACTGGTGAATCACTACGTGGATATCAAAGAGCGCAGCCTGATTTGAAAAAATTGAATCAATGACCCGATGACTCGATGATTCAATGACTCAATGCCTCCGTGCCTCCGTGTCTCCGTGGTGAAAATTTGCTCAGGATGATAGATACAATCATTTTCGCTTTACTTCTTCCGCTCCGCTGCTAATAAAGCTGCTTTTCTTTTTACACCCCAGCGATATCCGGCCAAGTTTCCGTCTTTCTGCACAACCCGGTGGCAGGGCACGAGCAACGAAACCGAATTGGTTGCGCACGCCCTGGCCACCGCCCGAACCGCGCGCTTATTGCCCACGCTGGCGGCAATCTGGCTGTAGCTGCGGGTTTCTCCGTAAGGGATTTGACGTAGCGCCTCCCACACGCGGCCCTGGAAAGCGGTCGCCTGCACATCGAGGGGGAAGTCGAGGCGCACTTCGCTGCCTTGCAAATAGGCGCTGATTTTGCATGTCACCTGCTGCAATCCATCATCGTCGCGCGAGATGGTGGCGCCGCTGAATTGATTGCGCAGCTCACGCTCCAGATGTTCCTCGGTTTCGCCGAATTGAATGCTGCACACTCCCTTATCGGTCAGCGCAACCTGTAGCTTGCCCAATTGCGTATTCATGATTGCAAAGCGAATGGCAACTCCCTTACCTTTGCGTTGATAGGTTGAAGGCGTCATCCCCAGGCGAAGCTGCGCTTTCTCGTAGAGGCGGCTGCTGGAGCCGTAGCCGGCTTCGTAGATGGCGTCTGTAACTTTGGAACCGCGCAGCAGCGCAGACTTAAATTCCCCCGTTCTGCGCGCCTGCTGGTATTGTTGTGGGGTGACGCCCAAAATACGTTTGAAAAGCCGTTGCAGATAAAAAGGGCTCAGCCCAACTTTGTTGCCGATGGCTGAGAGTGTCAGGGTAACGTCAACATTTTTGTCAATCAGCCGGCAGGCAGCTTCAATCTTGCTGGTTTGGGGATGCGATTGATCTGGCCGGCAGCGCTTGCAGGCGCGGTATCCGGCACGCTCGGCCTCGGACGGGGTGGCAAAGAACTCCACCAGCGTGCGTTTTGGTCTGCGGCTGGGGCAGGTAGGACGGCAAAAAATTCCGGTCGAGCGCACGGCGTAGACAAATTTGCCGTCTGCTTTAGTATCGCGCGCCAGCACCAGTTGCCATTGCTTTTCAGTGTTCATGATTTCACCTCATGCTCCACGATAACTGCCGCGATCGCGCCCTTCTATCCGATCCTTGTCTTCAAAATCATAAAGTATCTGGTTGCACCGGAATGCCTGCAGCCGCCAATCAAGGGTCAATACAAAGTCCGTGACTTTAAAGCGATGGTGCGAGATGATGAAGCGAAATTGACGTTTAATTTCCAACTCAGGAAATATAGATGACTGAACTTCCGCCTCCGACACAAAACGAACGATCAATGGCGATGCTGGTGCATATCCTGGCGATCATTTCCGGTATTTTTGCCCCGCTTATTATTTACGTAATCAAGCGCGATTCCAAGTTCGTCTCCTTTCATGCGTTACAGTCCTTGTTCTGGCACCTGCTCTATGCGGCCGGAGTGGCCTTGCTGGTCGTGTTGTTTTTCGTCATCGTGATTTCACAGGCCGCGTTTTCGGTTGCCGCCAGGCATGGCCCGCCATCTCCGCTCATCTTCATGGCGTTCCCGATGTTATGGTTCTCATTGATCGTTTCCTGGCTGATTAATGTTTTACTGGGGGTGACGTTCGCCGTGAAAACCAATGCCGGCGAATGGGTCACCTATCCACTGGTAGGGGCCTGGGCACGAAGCCTGGTGGGAATCTAGCTGGCTAAGCAGCCGAGATTTTGACAATAGGTACAGTTTAGCTAATCATCTCCCAGACTGTGGAAAGAATGCCCACACTCACATCCAGCTACGCGCTGGCGATACCTTTGCAAGACAAAACCCGCTCAGGGTTTTTGCTCCCAAGCGGGTCCTTTCTCCACGGGCTGCCTGGCGGCAGGGACGTTCCGCCATACACGCCGGCAGTCGGCCTGCTGTAAGGCGCCGGCGTGTCGGGGGTCGATTGAATCAGGCGGAGAACCGGCGTTGAAGGCGCAGGTTCGTGCCGTTAGGACCAGCCCACATCGTTTTTGATGTCCACGATAGTCCGATAAATCAACGACCGTGTAGGGTCATAAGATTAGTGAATCTGGACCGTAGGCCGTTTCAATTCACAAGAGTGGAGGCGCGGGTCGGAAACGGCGGGAAGGGGACATGAGGGGTCGAAACCTCCAGGACTGCAATTTCCGCAGACAATGTTAAACTCTGTTTTCCAAAGGAGCAGTCCAATGAACGCCTCTGTATCCACCCCAACCCCTGTGCCGCCTTCTGCTTCGGTCGCCATCGAACAATACAAATCGTATTTGCAGGATGTTGGAAACATTGGTGTACGACACGAAAACAGCAGGCGCTTTTATTTGGCAGTTCCCTCTGCGCTGTTCGCCCTTCTTGCATTGGCCGGCAAAGATGGCGCTTGGAAGATTGTCGGCCCCGTCCAGGATGTTGTCGCCATAGTAGGAATTGTCTTGTGCAGTGCATGGTTCTTTCATATGCAGGCATTCCAGGCGATTTACCTTGCCAAGTTCAATGTGCTTCGCGACATGGAAGCCGAATGTAGCTTCTTTCCTATCTTTAAAAAGGAATGGGAAGGTTCGGGCAAATGGAAGGGCTTGAAAGACGATCATCGCTATAAGCTGATGCGATTCGTTGATCGGGTAGTCCCAATCGTATTCTTGTGTTTGTTTGTGAGTCTTTTCTTTCTTAAGTGATATAAAAAAGCGCCGCTTTAATACGGCTAAGAGAGTGGAGGCGCGGGTCGGAATCGAACTCGCAGCCGGTATTGAAAACACATAAGTTGCTGATTTTTCATGGGTCAAAAAGGACAAGAAAGGCACGTTGGACAGGGCGTTAGCACAAATTAGCACAAAAATTTGGGGCCGGAAGAGCGTGAACCCACGTAGTGAACTCACGCATCTTCAGGCACGAGCGTTCATCGCGGTTCTTCGAAGTGACCCATTTGTCGTGGTCGCGCCCGTGCAGGCGGGGATAGGCGAATGCCTTGGGGGTTCGAGTCCCTTCTTCGGCACGAGCACACTTACCTGGCATGTCCAACTTTTGTTCCATAATGGTCCAAAGTTTAGCTACAGTTTCATATTGGGAATACAGCGTCAAGAAGCGCCATTTTTGGTTGCTTTTCCCCCGCGTTGTGCTACTCTCCGTCTCGCTTTGTACTGTAAAGCAAATGTAAAGTTGAACTTTTCTACTTGAGATTTTGTTGAAACCAGGTTCGCAGTTAAGCCCTCTGACGATCGGAAACGGCCTTCTAGCCCAGTAGTAAGGAGGGTTTGGGATTTTTATTCGTAGCTTGTGCCCGGCCGTTTGAATGGGTCCTTAGGATAGCTCGCTTTGTTGGAGGTTCCACAACAAGTGACGGGAAAAGCCACAGCAGCACCCGCCAGCACCAGCCCTCCCTGGAACGTTCTGCGAGGGAATTTCCGTCCATTTCTTGACGCAGCTCCTGACGCTATTATCATCGTGGACCCGCAAGGCAGTATTGTTCTTACCAATCCTCAAACGCAGCGTCTGTTCGGATACTCGGAGAGCGAACTCTGCGGCCAGCCGATAGAAATTCTTGTGCCGCACCGCTTTCATTCGCGTCACACGCAAGATCGGGCAAGGTTCTCCGCGGACCCTAAAGTGCGGCCGATGGGAGCGGGCCTGGATCTGTTCGGTTTGCGTAAAGACGGCAGCGAGTTTCCCGTGGAGATCAGTCTGAGCCCGCTTCTCGCCCATGAGGGCAAGTTTGTCATCAGCGCCATTCGCGATATCACTGAGCAGCGGCGCGCGCAGGAACAATTTCGCGCCCTGCTCGAGTCCGCTCCTGACGCCATGGTGATCGTGAAATCCGATGGCCACATCGTGCTCGCGAATTCGCAGACCGAAAAACTCTTTGGCTATAGCAAAAGCGAACTGCTGGGACGCCCGGTTGAAATCCTGATACCCGAGCGCTTTCGTCCACGCCATCCGCAGCACCGGCAAGGCTTTTTTCACGATCCGCGTGTGCGGCCCATGGGGGCAGGCCTTGAGCTCTACGGCCTGCGCAAAAATGGGAGCGAGTTTCCGGTGGAGATCAGCCTGAGCCCCTTGCAGACCGCGGAAGGTGTTCTCGTCACCAGCGCCATTCGCGACATTACCGAACGCAAGCGCCTGGAAGCGGACCTGAAACAAAAAAACATCGAGCTTGAAAATGCCAGTCTGGCCAAAGACCGCTTTCTGGCTACCATGTCTCACGAGTTGCGCACCCCATTAAACGCGATTCTCGGCTTTACAGGTGTGCTGCTCATGGGGCTGCCCGGGCCGTTGACCGCCGATCAGGATAAGCAGCTCACCATGGTGCAATCGGGCGCTAAACACCTGCTTTCTCTGATTAACGACCTGCTTGATCTTGCCAGAATTCAATCGGGAAAAGTTGAACTGACTTTCGAGCCGGTCGATGCGAATGCCGCTATGATTGAGGTCGCCAACGCGCTTCAGCCGTTGGCCACCAGAAAGGGATTGCAGCTTGAGGTGCGTACTCCTGAGCAGCCTATTATTCTCTTCACTGACCGCCGGGCCCTTACCCAGATCTTGCTCAATCTTCTGAACAACGCGGTGAAGTATACGGACACCGGCAACGTGGTTATCGAGCTTTCCGGCGACCCCCCCGGCGAGAACTCGGTTACGCGGTTTCGCGTGCTTGACACCGGACCGGGCATTGCCCTCGCAGATCAAAAGAAGCTGTTTCAGGCATTCACCCAGATCGCAGGGAAAAAGGCGGAAGGCACAGGCCTCGGACTTCATCTCAGCCAGCAGCTCGCCGCCATGTTGGGCAGCGCCATTGCGGTGGAGAGTGAAGTGGGAAAGGGTAGCACTTTCACTCTCGTTTTTGAAAACTCCAAGCGTGAAACCTGAGAAACGGAAGCAAATGTCGAACCGAGTGTTATTGATCGAAGACAACACAGCCAACATGGAGCTCATGCTCTATTTGTTGCAATCCTACGGCTTTGATGTGTTGGGCTGCGCGACCGGCGCCGAGGGACTGGCCGCGGCGGGCGCCGGGGGCTTCGACATTATTCTCTGCGATATTCAGTTGCCGGATATGAACGGAATGGAAATCGCCCGCCAACTTACCTCGGCACAACACCCGCCGATCGTAGCCCTAACCGCCCTGGCCATGATCGGCGATCGCGACCGCATTCTGGCCGCCGGCTTCGATGGCTACATTTCCAAGCCAATTGAACCGAAGGCTTTCATGGAGAGCGTAAAACAGTTCCTGCCGGAAGAAAAAAGACCAACGACCACCGCCCCAATATCGGTTTCTGTAAGTGGAGCGGTGGTGGCGCAACCGGCAGCCCCGGCGGCTGCGCGAAACCAGACCATCCTGGTTATTGATGACATGGCGGAAAATCGCTACCTGATGCAAACCCTTCTTCAGGCCACCGGTTTTCATATCATCGAAGCTTCCTGTGCTGGCGAGGGAATTGAGAAAGCCCGGGTAGGACGTCCTCAAATGATTATCTGTGATGTCAACATGCCACTCACAGATGGTGAAGCGTTTCTTCGTCTGCTCAAGGCCGACCCTGAACTGGCAAATATTCCGGTGCTCATGGTCACGTCTTCCGACAGGCCCACTCGGCACACCCATGAACGTTTGCGGCAGGCGGGGGCGATCGCGCTGCTCTCCCGGCCGGTGGAGTCAGCCCAGCTTCTCCAACTCATTGAGGCGAGACTGGCGCCCTAAAAGGATGAACCTGAGGCATGGCCAAACCCAAGAACATCCTGGTGGTGGAAGACGATCATGACAGCCGGGAGTATCTGCTTTACCTGCTGAAGCACTCCGGCTATGAGGTGCAATCGGCGATCGGAGGCGCACAGGCCCTAAAAATTGTTCGCTTCTCGCCACCTGACCTCATCATTAGCGACATTCTCATGTCGGGGGTCGATGGCTTCGAACTCATACGCAAGCTGCGCGCCGAAGCCGCGTCTTCGAGCATTCCCGTTGTGCTGTATTCGGCCACGTATCATCAGGCTGAAGCGGCACAGTTATTGAAGAGCATGGGCCCGATCCGGCGCATCGACAAGCCCGCCGATCCCCAGGTAATCCTGCAGACGATCCGGGAAGCATTCGCCGAGCCGCAGGCTGTGCAGCCGATTGATCCAGCGGCCTTCTCCGAACAACATTTGCGGGTCGTCTCCCAGAAGCTGGTGCAGAAGGTGCAGGCGCTTACCACTGCCAACCTCAAGCTCGAAGAAACCCAGCGCCACTTGGAAGCTGAAATCCAGTCGCGCAAAAAGCTGGAACAGCAGTTGCGCGAAAGCGAATCGCGTCTGCGCCAACTTACTGCCAGCGCGCCGGTTGGGATCTTTCAAACTCTTCCTACCGGGGAATGCTCCTTCGTGAACGACTGGTGGATTTCAATGACTGGCATCCCTTTGCAGGAATCGCTCGGTTGGGGATGGGTTCGAGCTATCCATCCCGACGATCGTGAATCGGTCACCGCAGGCGCCCGGAAAGCGGAGACGGAGGGGGTCCCCTATGATGGTGAATTTCGTATTCTCACGCTCAAGCAGGAGATTCGCTGGGTCATCTCTCGTAGCGTCCCTCTGAAGGCACTCGATGGCACCGTAGCAGCCCGTATCGGCATGTTGGTTGACATTACCGAGCGCAGGCGGCTGGAGGAGCAATTACGGCAATCCCAGAAGATGGAAGCCATGGGCCAGTTGGTTGCGGGCGTCGCGCATGACTTCAACAACCTGCTCGCCATCGTTATGGGCAACGTCGAACTGGCTCTGCTACGGATAGAAGATGCCAGTCCGGCCGCCCCCAAACTGCTGGATGCCAAGTCGGCTACCGAAAAGGCCGCAGCCCTGATCCAAAAGCTGCTCATGTTCAGCCGCCAGCAGATCAACGAGCCCAGGAAAATCGACCTCAATCCTGCCATTTCTCTTTCCTGCCGCTTTCTCCAGCGCCTGATTGGAGAAAACATAATCATTCAACTCAAGCTGCCCGAAGCCCCCATTGTTATTGACATTGATCCAGGACATCTCGAACAGGTCTTGATGAACCTGCTGATCAATGCCAGAGACGCCATGCCCGATGGCGGCAAGGTGACAATTGAGACCGCTGTGGTTGATCTCAGCTCGGGCTCTCTTCATCCCGATCTGAATCTTCCACCCGGTCCCTACGCCTTGCTTACGGTCAGCGATAACGGTCATGGGATAGACACAGAGATTAAGGCCCGAATCTTCGAGCCATTCTTCACCACCAAAGAAAAAGGCAAAGGTACGGGATTGGGACTGGCGACAGTCGACGGCATTATTCGCGGGGCCGGAGGCTATATTGTGGTCTACAGCGAGATTGATTGCGGGACGACCTTCAAAATTTTCTTGCCTCTGAGCTCGGGTGCGCCCGATGCATTGGAGCAGGAGGAAAAAGGTCTGGCTCTGGGCAAAGGCGAAACAATTCTACTGGTGGAAGATGAGCCCTCGCTTCGCCACATGGTTCGCGAGTGCCTGGAAGAGAGCGGCTACGTAGTGCTCGAAGCGGAAGATGGAATCGAGGCAATCGCGATGGGACACAAACACGGATGGAAGGTCGACCTGCTGTTGAGCGACGCCATCATGCCCCGCATGGGAGGCGTAACCCTGTTGAGCGAGGTCGTTGCCACGTACCCGGCGATCCAGCTCATGCTCATGACGGGATATGCCGATGACGTTGCTTTGCGCCTGGGTAAGTTGGGCTCAGTGAGGGTCATCAGAAAACCCTTTACTCGCTCGGCGCTGCTGCGCAGAATACGCACTGCGCTTGACACAGCTAAACCGCCAGCCAGGAAATACGTTATACTGCTCGCCGAAGACGATGCTAATTACCGGGAGCTGATTGAAGAGACCCTGCAATCGGCCGGATTCGAAGTGCTCTCCTCCAAAGACGGCATCCGGGCCCTGCTCCATGGCTTCTCCCATCCTGTCGACCTTGCCATTCTGGACATCATGATGCCCAGGACCAACGGCCTCGCCGTCTGTCGCAAACTGCGCTCCAACCCTGATACCGCCACCATTCCCATCGTTGTAATGAGCGGCTTGACTACCAAGGAAGACCAGCGTCGCGCTCGCGAAGCTGGCGCCAATATCTTTCTGAGTAAACCTTTCAGCAGCGACGAGTTGGTTTCCACTATCAACACCCTGCTGGTTGGCAGGTAATCCGCGCAAAAAAGGAGTTTTCGCCATGCTTAAATCGAAAAATCAGCCGCTGGATTCACTAAGTGTTCCTTGCTTTGCACAAGCGAGATAGGACGCCTGGATGGACACATGGAATTCGCATCTGGTCCTGATCGCGTGCCGGCCCTTCCGTTGGAAGGTTTTGAAGTGATCACTGAGGATTACACCGAAGGAGAGCAGTGTTGCTTAAGGGGAGATGGAGGCGCGGGTCGGAATCGAACCGACGCATAAAGGTTTTGCAGACCTCTCCCTTACCACTTGGGTACCGCGCCGTTATCTGAAGACACGTACTTTTCGCAAACAACAAACCCTCGCCGCTTTGCGAGGGCAGATGCACGAAAATTTGGAGCGGGAGACGGGATTTGAACCCGCGACTTCGACCTTGGCAAGGTCGCACTCTACCGCTGAGTTACTCCCGCTCAGCAATTTTTTATTATAGCGAAGCGGCGGAGTTTGCGCATCAAGATACCCGGCGGGTCCCCGCTTTTAGATATGGTCAGACAAGCTTCTAGCCACTGGCTACTAGCTGTGTTTGGGCGTGGAAGCAGCTCGCATCTTCGAATCCCAAAAACAGCTAGAAGCTAGGAGCTAGCAGCTGATTCCGCTAGGAGCTGACAATTTCCCCATCGCGCATATGAACAATGCGATCGCCAAAGCGCGCCGCTTCCGGGTTATGGGTAATCATCAGCACCGTCTGTCCGAGTTCCTGGTTCGATTGCCGCAGCATCTTGAGAACGATTTCCGAGTTCTTGGAATCCAGGTTGCCGGTAGGCTCATCGGCCAGAATGATTCCGGGGTGGTTAATCAGCGCGCGAGCCAGGGCAACGCGCTGCTGCTCGCCGCCAGACATCTCCGCCGGCCTGTGGTCGAGCCTGTCGGCGATGCCCAGCATGTGTGTAATCTTATCAACATACGCCGGATCCGTATTGTCATTGGCTCCAGCTATGTCCCCGGCGATGGCGATGTTGTTGCGCGCGCTCAGGGTGGGCAGCAGGTTGAACTTTTGAAATACAAAACCGATCCGCCGCCGGCGAAGCCGGGTGCGTTCGCTGTCGGAGATGCGCGAAAAATCGGCGCCTTCGATCAATACTCTTCCGCTGGTAGGGCCGGTCAATCCGCCCAGGATATAGAACAGCGTAGATTTGCCGCTTCCCGAAGGCCCTACGATGCTCACGAATTCCCCGCGCTGCACTTCGAGCGAAACTCCGCGCAGGGCCGGGACATCTACCTTCCCAATGCGATACACCTTGGTTACGTTCTCAGCTTGGATGATCGGTGGCATGCAAACACTCGATCATACACGAGGCCGGAGGGCTTGTGTGGCACAGCCGCCCCATCTGCAGATTGTGCAACAAACTTGATGATCGGTAGAGACGTAGCCTGCTACGTCTCCACCGGGAGCTACGAAGCGACGGTATAGGTTGTATTTGTGTTTGCCATACCTGAGTGCAGCGGGAGCCGAGCTGCGGCCCTCTTCGGTCCGCGTTTGCGCACCAGCATCACCCGGATATGCTCCAGCAGCTCCATGGGCGCGTACATTCCCTTGGGCAGGAAGAGGTCGGCGCGTGTCTGGCGCTCGTAAATTTTTACCTTGCCGGAAAAAAGAATTGCTGGAGTTCCAGGCGCGAGGCTCTTCACCGAATCAATCAGCGCGACGCCATCGACTTCCGGCATGGCCAGATCGGTGAGAACCAGGTCGATGCCACCCTGTTTAAAAACATCCAGCGCCTCTCTTCCATTGGTGCAGGCCAGCACGCGGTAGCCGCGGGTTTCGAGGATTACTTTTCGGACTGAGAGGAGTTGTTCATTGTCGTCGACACAGAGAATCGTTTTCTTGGCTTTCATTAGGGACCCCATCACGGTTGCGATTCAAGCTGCCAGAGCGGGAGCGGAATCGGGCCGTGTTTTTTGATCGTGCAGTGCGTCTGGCTGGACGGCATTGCGACTTCGGCAAAAAATGTAGGAGCATCCTACGGCGAAGTCGGGGGATTGTAAAGTAGCAGAAAAGTAAAAAGTTTTTTGGAGTTGCAATTCTTCCAGCGCTGTGAACTTGTTGGCAGCCGCAATTTTATTGAGCGCCCTGCTATGTCGTGGCGATTGTCTGTGGGTAATAGCCGGCGCGAAAAAATCTGCGCAAAGATAAATTTACATTTTCGTTACTGTTGCACCAGCCATGATGCGCTCGCAAAGAATGACGAGTGCCGTCCCGCGTGAACTAAAATTAAAGAACTGTCATCCTGAGCGAAGCGCTTGCGCCGAGTCGAAGGACCCCGAGAGACCGTATCCCTGCAATTGCCGTTTCAGGGGATTCTCTCGTTTTGTCTTTTTTGGCATTTGTATCGTTCGCATTTTCCAATTCATGTTTTCTGTCAGGTTAAAGCTCCAGCTCGCCGCGCACGACCTCGACCGAATATCCGCCCACGCGAACATTGCGCACGCTGTCGCCGGTCTTGCTGGCGCAAATATAAATCCGGCTCGGGCGTTTGATTTCCACTCCTTGTTCGATCAGAGCGGCTTCTTCGGAAGCGATGACTCCGTGTTGGGTGAGCCACGCCGTGGCGCAACCGGCGGCTGAGCCCGTGGCGGGGTCTTCTCCGTTATAGAAGATCATGCGCGAGCGAAAGCTCTTGAGGCCGGGATTCCCATTGACCTCCGTATCGCGGGCGATGAAATAAAGAAACTTTGCGTCGGTTTTCTCCAGGTAGGCGGCAGCGCGTTTGTAGTCGAATTGCAGCGAACTCAGTTTTGCCACCGAGACCAGCGGCACAATGGCGAAAGCCAGGCCGGTAGAAACCGTCTGGATGGGCAACCCGTGGTCGAAATCAGCGGGGTCGCATTGCAGAGCTTCGCGCGCCAGCGCCTCCTTGGAATGAATGCTGCCAAACACCGGATCGCGTTGCGTCATCTCGCCAAACATTCCGCCGTCGCGCTCTGAAAAACGCACGGGCACCTTCCCCACCTGCAGATCGAGCGTCACCACTTTGTCGCCGCGTTGCTTGTGAATGAGCGCCGCTGTCCCCAGGGTAGGGTGGCCGGCGAACGGCAACTCTTCCGCCACAGTAAAAATGCGGACCTTAATGCCATGTTCCCGCTCGCTGGCGGCACCGCGCGGCATGATGAAAGTAGTTTCCGAAAGGTTGGTTTCGCGGGCCAGCGCCTGCATCTCAGCATCGCTCAGGCCGCGCGCATCGGGGAAGACGGCAAGCTGGTTGCCTTCCAGCGGCTTGCGGGTGAAGACATCCAGGGTCACAAACGGAAATCGGCGCATAAAAAAGCTGCTGGCTCCTGGCTTCTAGCTGTGTTTGGGTACAGAAGTTACGTACAATATTTCAAGCTTACAAACAGCCTGAAAGCATTCTATCCAAAGCCCGGGCTATACCGGGGAACAGTGGCCGCTCGCATCGTTAGCGCACTCAGCATTCAGCCCGCGAATCATCCTCCAGATTCGCGGGAAAATCCTCCCTTTGTCGTAACAAAGTAAAATCGTTAAGATATTAAGTTTTGCATGGACTGAGTACTGAGTACCGAGTACCGAGTACTGGGTGCTAATTAACAAGGAAGCGCATGGGGTCCGGTGACCCTTCCGGTCTTCAAAACCGGTGAGAGGCGGGTTCCCCCGTCTCTGGTCGGTTCGACTCCGACACGCTTCCGCCATTTGTTTCAATCAGTTGCCATTATGGTTACGAAATCCGCGATCATCCGCGTGATCCGCGGTCAGCTTTTGCTTTACAAACCGCATTTCTTCGCTGGGATTATGAAGTGATATCAAATCATTGCTTTTTATCAAATTGCTGGCATGATCAATGCGAGGCTCTGTGCCCCACGGTCTTTGAAAACATCAAGCGGCGCCTCTCGCGGCTCCCAGAGTCAAAGGGAGACGCCCACCCAAGCCAAAAAGGTTACTTAGTAACCCCCCCTCCCCAACAACCCCGAGAACAATTTTCAGCTCTCCGTTTCCCGGCCTGCCCCTCACCGCAGGCCCATCTGCGTTCATCCTACGGCCAAGCTTGTCCCGTTTCCCGGCCCAAATTTCAATGCGCAAACGGGCAAAATGAATATTTCGATCCCGGCTGCGCAGACTACTTCATCAGTTTCCATATCTCATTGATTTAAAAATGGCTTAACACGGAACGAACTACTCCAAGTAATGGGGGAGGGGAGGGCTACTTGACGGGGTAAATCCGGATAAGCCATCCAGCTCGCAGCCGAAAGCTCACCCTCGCACGCTTTCGCCAAGGCCTTATTTTGATCCTTCTCGCGTTCTACGGGTAGGGGTTGGCTTGGAGCTTGGAGTTGAGAGCTTGGAGCTGGGATATTGGAGCTGAGAGCTGTTCCTAGTTGCTATAATGCTTCCGGCGATGGGGTTCGCCATAACCGCCCAAGGGTGTAGCGGGCTGATGACTCCTACAATTACTGGATGGAGACTTCATCGTGCAGGCATATCTCTGGGTTTCCCTGGGCGCAATCCTGGGCGCGGGCTTCCGCTATTTTCTAGCCCGCTATGTTGCCAAGGTTCTTTCTCCCGATTTTCCTTACGGCACGCTCATCATCAATGTTTCCGGCAGCCTGATTCTCGGCTTTTTTATGATTTGGACCACCGAGCGCGTGCTGGCCGATCCCCGCTGGCGTCTCTTCATCGCCATCGGCTTTTGCGGATCGTTTACTACATTTTCCAGCTACGCGTTCGAGACCTTTGCCTACATGGAGCAGGGGCAGTGGTACGCGATGGCGGCCAACATCCTGGCTAATAACATCTTGTGCCTGGCGGCGGTGCTGTGTGGCGCAGTGCTGGCGCGATGGTTGTAGCCGGATTGGTTATAGAATGAGCGACAGCATGGCAGTGCAGATCACCATGTACCTCAACGAAGCCGACCAGTGGCAGCACCGTCCGCTACATCTGGAAATCCTGAAATATTTGCATGCGGAAAACGTGGCCGGCGCCACGGTATTCCATGCGGTGGCCGGATTCACCGGCCGCAGCCGGGTGAAGACCTCGAGCCTCGTCGATGCCGGAGGCAAGCTGCCCCTGGTGATCGTCTTTGTGGATAGCGAAGAACACGTGCAGCGCGTGCTGCCCAGGCTGCGCGAGATGGCATCGCATCGCCTCATCGTGCGCGAAAATGTGGTGATTGAGCAGGGAAACCTGTAACGCCGCTCTTCCCGCTCTCACCGGCTTCCCGTTACCTTCGTGCTGATCGCTCGCGAGACGTATCGCCCAGAGGGCGGGCCCTTACTCAATGTAGAACGCTCCGCCTGCTATTTCTTGCACCCATAGTTTTGCCCTGCCATATTGGTGTAATCTTCTTAGTTTCACCGTCTGCATAGGAAATCTCATGAATCGTTCTCTGTTGGGTCGTTTGCCGTTTGTCCTCGGCATGGTCTTTTTTGTTTCCATTCTTCTGGCACAGCAGCCGTCCTCATCCGTGGCGCCCTCCGTATTGCCCGGGTTCCACAATGTCAACGCTGAACAGCAGGTGGAGAGCCGCTTTCTTGCTGTTCCCGATCCCAAGCTGGCGGAGGAGCATCTGCGAATCCTGACGGCAGAGCCGCACATTGCCGGCTCCGTGGAAGATAAAAAGACCGCCGACTATGTGCTGCAAAAGTTTCGCGAAGCCGGGCTCGATGCGGAAATCACGGAATACAAGGTCTGGATGAACCTGCCGGCCGAGATCAGCGTGAGCATGGTGAATCCTCCGCTTCCGGATTACCACGCTCCCCGGCCGGAGCGCGTCAATGGCGACCCCTTCCAGGATGATCCGCGAGTCACGCCCGGGTTCAACGAATACTCGCCCTCCGGCGATGTCGAGGCTGACGTGGTGTACGCCAACTACGGCCGCCTGGAAGACTTCAAGAAGCTGGAAGAGATGAAAGTGGACGTGCGCGGCAAGATTGTCATCGTACGTTACGGCGAAAATTACCGTGGAGTCAAAGAATACATCGCCGAGCAGCGCGGCGCTGCCGGTGTAATCATTTACTCCGACCCTATCGATGACGGCTATTTCAAGGGCGACAAGTATCCTGATGGCCCCTGGCGTCCTGAAAGCGGCGTGCAACGCGGCTCCATTCTCTATATGTTCAAATACCCAGGCGATCCGACGACGCCAGGGATAGCCTCTGTTCCGTCATTGCCTGATAGCCAAAGAACACCGCCGGAGCGGGCAACTGACATGCCTCACATTCCCACGACACCGCTCGGTTATGCAGATGCGCGCCCAATCCTTGAGAACCTTGGCGGCCAGCTCTCGCCGCGCTCATGGCAAGGCGCGCTCCCGTTCGCTTATCACCTTGGCCCTGGACCGGCGCGCGTGAAGATCCATCTCAAGCAGGATTACCAATACCGCACCATCTGGGATGTGATCGGAAAGGTGCGGGGAACCCAGGCGCCGGATGAGTGGGTCATCGCCGGCAACCACCGCGATGCCTGGGTCTACGGGGCGGTAGATCCCAACAGCGGCACAGCCGCCATGCTTGAGGCCGTGCATGGCATCAGCGAGCTGCTCAAGAGCGGATGGAAGCCCAGGCGCACTCTTATCTTTGCAAGTTGGGACGCGGAAGAAGAAGGCCTGATTGGCTCGACCGAATGGGCCGAGCAGCACGAGAAGGAGCTGGCGAACGCGGTGGCTTATTTCAACATGGACGTGGGCGTCTCCGGGCCTAACTTCAGCGCGTCAGCGGTTCCCAGTTTGAAACAGTTTGTTCGCGACGTAACCAAAGCTGTTCCCAGTCCGGCGGGTTCGACCGTGTATGACGCCTGGAAAGAGAAGCGGATCAAGGAAGGTCCCATGCCCAACCACGAAGATTCCGGCAGAACCACCGGCGAGGTGCGCCTGGGCGACCTGGGCAGTGGCTCCGACTTTACCGCTTTCCTGCAACACCTGGGTGTGCCCGCCACCGACATTACCTCGGGGGGCGATTACGGCGTCTACCACTCTGCCTTTGACGATTTTATGTGGTTCCAGAAATTCGGCGACCCCACCTTCGCCTATGAGCAACAGATGGCGCGCATCTTCGGCCTGCAGGCGCTGCGCATGGCCGATGCCGATGTGCTGCCCTTTGACTACGAGAGTTACGGCAAGGAGATCACCTCTTACCTGGAATCCGCGGAAAAAAAAGCGGCTGAAAAACTGGGAAGGAAAGCGCCGGATTTCTCTCCTGCCTTGAATGCCGCGAACCGCATGACCACCGCCGGAGCCGCAATCGCGGCAAAACAAAAAAATGCTTCGGCTGATGTCGCCAGGCTCAACCGGGTGCTGCGCGATACCGAGGCTGCGCTGCTGCTTCCCGAAGGACTTCCCGGTCGTCCATGGTTTCGCCACGCCGTCTATGCGCCCGGCGAGTACACCGGCTATGCTGCGGTGGTGATTCCCGGGGTCAACGAGGCGATTGATGCCGGTGATGACGTCCTCACGCAGCAACAGCTTGCAGCTTTGACCGCGGCGGTCAACCGGGCGGCGGAAAAGCTGGAAAGTTTCAAATAAATTCGGAAACGCCACCGCCAACATCAAACTGACAATCTGGCGACAATCCTGGAATCAGGAGGACTGCTCCCGTGTAGTTCTTAGCCCCGAGCGAGTTGTCCCGACAATTCACCCAGCGTAACTTTCTTCCCAGAAAAAATCGTGATACAGTGCGCCTAAAATTCCTGGAGGGCGCATGCGGATCTCTCCTCGTAGCGAAGCATTTCTGGGCAGCCTCATTGCGGGCGGCGCGATGATCTATGCTGTCCACCTGATCACCAAGAATTACACCAGCATGTCGGCCATCGAGCTTCCTCGTGGAGGGCCTATTGAAATTTGCGCGCTGGGAGTGGTGATATGGCTGCATGGCAAGTGGCGCTCGGCAACCCGTGTGCGGGACTAAGTGTGCGGACTACGCTGTAAATCTCCTGCGCCCTAAGGTATTTGCAGGATTTGAGGCCGCGCGCTTGGGATTGAGAATCCGCTACACCATGAACAACGTGATCAGGAAATTCGTGGAAGCCCACGATCGTTATCTTGCCCTTGACAACGCGCGCACCCAATGCAACGGCCCGGTAGAACGGGAACAAATCTACATTGAACTGCTGAAAGCCTACCTGGAAGTGCAGCACCATGCGCGGCAGATTGCCGGCCTGCAATTCGCCGATGGCATGGATTTCAGCGAGGCCAATTAGCCGGGCCCGGCTCGCCATTGTCTCTGGCCACCCCGCGCGCTCAAGTTGCGTCTAATTGTTCGCGCCATCTTCGTCTTCTATTTCCCAGTGGGCGGACCGAGGCATGCCGAACGCAAGAATTATCACCCGTGATCCTGAAAGCACCAACAGCCTGGCCGCATACCTGCGCGCACAGGGTTATGACGTTTCTTACAGCCAGCCGGGCAATCCCCACACATCCCCTGAACAAATACACTCTGATGACTTGGTGATTGCTGTTGAAGCCTGTGTGGACCCTCGCCATGCCCTGGCCCGCGCGCGCGAACTCGCCGCAAATCGCAACTGCGACGTGTTCGTAGGCGAAGGAGTGCTGGGCGGAGTGGAAGTCGGGCCGTTGAATGTCCCAGAAACAGCAGCTGCGAGCTTCCCGGTTGAGCCCTGTGTATCTGCTCTCCAGCAGGAAGTCATCGCCGATGCAGAAGTTGGCAATGTGGGGCCAGTCCCTGAAGTTTCTGAATTTGTTTCCCAATTTGCGCCGAACTCCGATGTTCTGCCAGTCGGGGAGATGGCGTTTGAGGACTTTGAGAACAAGGAAACAATCGCCCTTCAGGAAGAGCTGGCGGTTTCTCTGCAAGAAAATGCGCCGGCTGCTCGTAAACCGTCTGCCATGAAGCTGGGCTGGCGGGCTTTGCAGGAAACGAAGCGTCTGATGGCGATGCAACTCGCAGCACTGTTGCAGCGCACCGGCGGCATGTTCCAGCTTGTAAAGATGCGAACATCGAATTGGGTAGAAGCGTTTCTGCTGTGGCAACAGGCCCGTAGCGCGGCTTTGGCCAGGCGCCGGGAAGAGGAGCGAAAATCAAGGGAGCAACTGCGCCAACAGGCGGGAGTGAAGCGCGAGGTAATCCGGCAAAATTCCGCCCGCCGTTGGCAGCAGGTAGCCGGGAACAAGCCAAAAGAAACGACGGCGCGAATAATTACCCAACGAATCAGGGCCATTCAAGCCGGCTTGCATCTGCGCAATCAATGGAAGGCCGGCCGCTTTTTACCGCACAAGAGCAGTTCAGTCCAGGCGCCAAATAAAAAGGTCATGCCCATTCAAACCGCAAAAGCTCCCACGGAGCAACGCTATCGCCGCGATTGGAAGATGGTATTTACGGGTGCTGGCGTGGCTGCGCTGCTGATACTTTTTGTCCTGGGAGTGTTCAGCGGCCGTATGCCGGCAACTGCCCGTCCCCATGCCGAAGCGGCCCGGCAACAGCTCCCACTCAGAACGGTTGCGCTGACCCCGGCATCCAGAGCGCAAGCAGCGCCACCGCTCACTATTGCCGGCGCACCCGCCGCCTCGACCCAGGCAAACACGGTAACAAATATGAAGCCAGTCGCTGCCTTGGGCGCAAAATCCAATGAGATTAATTTCGGCGGTTCCGGCAGCAGGCAAGCAACTGCTTCCCGCAAGCGTGCAAATCGAACCATCATTGAAGAATCAAACTCAGAACCTGAAGTTGTTGTCCGTTACTTCCGCCGGCCCAGCAAGCGCACTGGTGCTGCCAGGACAGTAGCTGGGATCAAACATTATTCCGACCAGAATTGAACTGGATTTGCAGACTGACATCTTATGCTTGCCCTGCCTTTCAAATTCATGACAAAGGCCTCGCCTGCATATAATGAAAGCGTGATTAGCACAAAATACATAACGTTTATTTCGATGGCGGCAATAATGCTTGCGCTGGCAGCTTGCAACTCCAGCAAAAATAGCGGCGGCTCATACCAGTTTAAAACCGAACAAGTCAGCGATTATGACGATTGCGCGCCGGTAACCAAAGCTGACGTTGAAGCCGCTCTGGGCGAGCCCATGGATCTGGGAAAAGGGGCGACCACCACGCCGATGGGCGCCAGGGCATGCGGATATGTAGCTACGGCCCTAGCCTCGCGCAGCATGGCGACTATTTACGTAGGAAATCTCACCCTGGCGGGAAACGATCTGTGGGAGCCGCAGAAAAAACTGTGGCAAGGGCAGGGTAAGGGAATTCAGCCGGTGGACGGCCTGGGAAAAGAAGCGTATCTTGCGCCCAACGGCATGCACATTCTCATGCCCAAGGCCACGCTGCACATCGAGGTGATGAGACTCAAAAGCGATGATGCCACAATCAACGCGGAGAAAACACTTGCGCAAAAAGCCGTGAGCCGGATGTGATTCCACCAGCCAGTCTTACTTGATGCTGATCAGTTTTTCCACCAATTCAGAGTAATCTTTCTTTTCCACGCCGTGCACCTGGCGGTTGTATTCATCTACCTTCTGCGAGTAGTTCATGGAGCAGAACTTCGGCCCGCACATGGAGCAGAATTTCGCTTCCTTGTAATAGTCATCGGGCAGGGTTTCATCGTGCATGGCTCGCGCTGTCTCGGGGTCGAGCGAGAGCGCAAACTGTTTTTCCCAATCGAAGGTATAGCGGGCGTAGCTGAGAGCATCGTCGCGGTCGCGGGCTCCCGGCCTGTGCCGCGCCAGATCAGCGGCATGGGCCGCAATCTTGTAGGCGATGATGCCGTCTTTTACATCTTTATCGTTCGGCAGGCCCAGGTGCTCTTTCGGGGTTACGTAGCAGAGCATGGAAGCGCCATGCCATCCGATCATGGCCGCGCCGATGGCTGAGGTGATGTGGTCGTATCCCGGCGCAATGTCGGTGACCAGTGGCCCAAGCGTGTAGAAGGGAGCGGCATAGCAGTATTCGACTTCCTTATCCACCTGCTCTTTGATCTTATCCATGGGGACGTGTCCCGGCCCTTCGATCATGACCTGCACATCGTGCTCCCAGGCTTTCTTGGTCAGCTCGCCTAAAGTCTTGAGCTCGGCAAACTGGGCTTCGTCGCTGGCATCGGCAATGCAGCCGGGTCGCAACCCATCGCCAAGCGAGTAAGAAACATCGTGCTTGGCGAGAATTTTGGTGATGTCGTCAAAGCACTCGTATAGAAAATTCTGCTTGTGATGGTGGGCCATCCACTGCGCCAGGATCGCCCCGCCCCGGCTCACGATGCCGGTGATGCGCTTGCTGACCATCGGCAAATACTGAATCAGGACCCCGGCATGGATGGTCATGTAATCCACGCCCTGCTCCGCCTGTTCTTCAATCACTTCCAGCATCACGCTGGCGTTCAGGTCTTCCACGCGCTTCACCCGTGAGATGGCCTCGTAGATCGGCACCGTGCCAATGGGCACGGGAGAGTGCCGCAGAATGGCCTCGCGAATGTTGTGGATATCGCCGCCGGTGGAAAGGTCCATCACCGTGTCGGCGCCAAAATGCACCGCGGTGTGCAGCTTCTTCAGCTCCTCATCAACGTTCGACGTCACGGCCGAGTTGCCGATATTGGCGTTGATTTTGCACAACGAGGCCACGCCAATCGCCATGGGCTCAAGTTCAGGATGATTAATGTTGGCAGGTATGATCATGCGCCCGGCCGCCACCTCATCACGCACCAGCTCGGGCGAAATCTTTTCCTTGGCGGCAATGTAGACCATCTCTTCCGTCACAACGCCTTTGCGGGCGTAGTGCATCTGAGAAAAGTTCCCGTCGCCGGTCTTTTCCGCCTGGGCGCGGCGCTGGGCAATCCATTGCGCGCGTGGGGTGGGAACGCTGTTGCCGTTGCCGTTCAGCTTGACTCCGTTGCTGCCGTTGGGAGCTGTCATGATAAGCCTCGCAAAAATCAATTATACGATGTTGAAACCGGCATGTTTGTAATCAGCGCCAAGTGAAGGGAGTCAACACACGTCAATCTAGTGTCGCGACCGGATGAAAGGCGCGTCCTCATCAGGACAAACCAGGACAAACTTGGCCATAGGATGAACGCAGATGGGGCCTGCGGTGAGGGGCAGGCCGGGAAACGGAGAGCTGAAAATTGTTCTCGGGGCTGTTGGGGAGGGGGGTGGGGGTTACTAAGTAACCTTTTTGGCTTGGGCGGGCGTCTCCCTTTGACTCTGGCAGCCGTGGGAGGCGCCGCTTGATGTTTTCAAAGACCGCGGGGCATAGAGCCTTGCATCGATCATGCCAGCAATTTGATAAAAAGCAAGGATTTGATACCAACTTGCGCGGCCGCAGCGAAGAAACGTGGATTCCCATGACACAATGGGTTGCTTTTTTTTACGGTCACGGTACAAGGACTTGCTAAGAGCTAAAGGCTAAAAGCTGAAAACTCAAAGCTGTAGGTCGATTCCTGATTGATTGACCTCTTGGCTTTGAAAGCGTAGAGTTTTAAGCGATGTCTGCACAGTATTCCAAGTACCTGAAGTTCGGCTCTGCGATTGCCGTCATTGTGCTTGCGCTGGCCTATCTTGCCTATACGGGTGTGCGGGATCCCAATAACCTGAGCTATTACAAAACAATTTCTGAGTTGCAGACCGAAGCGAGCCAGGGTAACGGCATTTATGAGAAGCGACTGCGTGTGGCCGGCAATGTTGCCGCCGGGTCCATCAAGCGCCAGGGCACGCGGGTTGAGTTCGCTCTGATCGAACAGGATAAGACTCTGCCAGTTGTGTACGAAGGCGTGGAAGCTCCTCCGGATACCTTCAAAGACGGCGCCCAGGCCATGGCAGAGGGGCACCTCGGACGCGACGGCGTATTTCGCGCCAGTAATCTTCAGGCCAAGTGCGCTTCCAAGTACGCTGCCGCGCCGCAGAAAACATAAGCTCTTGGGACGCAAGCTGAACCTGCCGTAATCGCGCCAATCCATTATGATGTTCTCCGCATGGTCCAGCTCCAGCAGGTAACCAAACTTTTCGGACGCTTTGCCGCCCTGCGCTCGGTTACCGCCGATTTCTCCGCAGGCCGCTGCTATGCCATCTTCGGCGAAAATGGCGCCGGCAAATCCACCCTGCTGCGGGTCATCGCCGGACTGGCGCGGCCGACCTCGGGCAAGGTAATCTTCTCCGGTCCGCAGGAAACCCTTCGGCAAAGGATCGGGTACGTGGCCCACGCCAGCATGCTCTACGACGAGTTCTCTGCCATGGAAAATCTGCGCTACTTCGGTGCGCTGTACGGCATAAAGGAAGAGCAGAAAATGGCCGCGGCGATTCGGGCTGTTGGGCTTGACCCGAACCTTGAGCGCCATGTCGGGGATTATTCCCAGGGTATGCGGCAGCGCCTCTCCCTGGCGCGCATGCTGATGCACGATCCTGAAATCCTTCTTCTCGATGAACCTTTTTCCAATCTCGACGTGACCTCCGCGCATGAGATTGTGGAGCTCATAAAGAAATTGCGCGACCAAGGTAAGACAATTCTGGTAGTCACGCACCAGGCGGCCAATGTCGCTGGTGTTGCCGATCAATCGTTGCTGTTTTCCCAGGGCCAACTGCTGCGCTGCGAAAGCGGAATCGCCGCTGCCAATACCGGCAGCTCCACGCGCGAGGGAGCGGGCCGATGAGCGGATTGTTCCATATCACGCGCGCCACCCTGGCCAAAGATCTGCGCCTGGAGTGGCGCTCCAAAGACGCCACCAACGGCATGCTGTTCTTTGCCTTGTTGGTGGTGGTGATCTTCAGCTTTGCCTTTGAGCCTACGGCGGAAGAAGCGCGCCGCATTATCGGTGGCCTGGTGTGGATGGCCTTTCTGTTTGCCTCTACCATGGCGCTCAACCAGAGCTGGGCACGTGAGCTGCGCAATCAGGTGCTTGATGGATTTCGGTGCTCCCCGGCTCCGGCGAATGCTCTTTTTTTGGGAAAGACGATCGGAAACTTCATCTTTGTTTGCCTGCTGGAAGCGGTTGTCGCTCCGTTGTTCGTGGTCTTTTTCAACCTGCATGCTCTGGGGGATACGCTACTGCTTATTCCGCTGTTCCTGCTCGGCACCTGGGCGCTGGTGGTGAACGGGACTTTTTTTGCCGCCATGTCGTTGCGCACGCGCACCCGCGAACTGATGCTGCCGCTGCTGCTATTCCCTATCTCCGTACCAGCGCTGCTGGCCATGGTGGGCGCAACCACGGCAATCTTTACCGGAGAATCTTCGCCCAGCCTGCCGCTCAAGTTCCTGGCAGTTTACGATATAGTTTTCACCACGGTTTCACTCTTACTCTTTGAAACCGTGCTGCACGCGGAGTAGTTGCATTTGATTTGCACGCAAGTTAGAATTCACTCCTCTTCCGGTGGGGCGGTGGGCGCAAGTCTGACTTGCCTAAAACAAGTTCCTGATAATCTATGAAACCGTCTCTTATTCTTTTTTCTCTTCTCACTCTGGGCTTGCTCGTCTGGGGATTCCGTCAGGCCATGTTCGTTGCGCCTACGGAAGCGACCATGGGCGACATTCAGCGCATTTTCTACTATCACGTGCCGTCGGCTTTCGCGGCCTTCGCCTGCTTTTTTGTAAATCTGGTGGCATCGCTGGCTTACCTGAAGACGCGTAGCCCGCGCGCCGACGCCCTGGCGCTGGCCTCGGCCCAGGTGGGCGTGGTGTTCTGCACCATCGTGCTCATCACCGGGCCGCTGTGGGCGCGGCCGGTGTGGGGCATCTGGTGGACATGGGATGCGCGCCTTACCAGCACCCTGCTGCTCTGGCTCATCTATGTGAGCTATCTGCTGCTGCGGCGCTTCTCGTACGCCGGCGCCATGCCGGTGCTGGCGGCGGTGCTGGCCATCTTCGGGTCGGTGGATACCGTGTTTGTCTATATGTCCATCCGCTGGTTCCGCACGCAGCACCCGCAGCCGGTGCTGGCAGGGGGGCCAGGCAGCGGGCTCGCGCCTGAGATGCTGCACGCTTTTTTTATCAACCTGATTGCCTTTTCCGCATTTGGCGCGCTGCTGGTCTGGGTGCGCTACCTGCTGGAGCGGCAACAGCAGCGCGTGGAAGAATTGCACGCGCACGCCGCCGTAGGAGGTGCGCGATGATGCTGCGTCATTTATATCTTGCTTATGCTGCGACGTGGGCGATCCACGGGGCTTATCTTACTTTCCTGGCGGTGAAGAGCGCGCGCATCAAGCGCGAGCTGCGGAAGCTGGAAGAGGGAAGTAAGAAGTAAGAAGGCGGAAGCAGGAATTGTCGATTTTCGATTTCTGATTTACGATTTGACTTGTGAAGCACGTTCTTAAATCGAAAATCGTAAATCAGAAATCATAAATTCAATCGTACTTCTTACTTCTGCGGCGGAGGCGGCTGGTCCGAGGGCTTCTGCTGTCCCGGGGGCAGTTCCTGGCCTTCGTAGATGATCTTGCTCTTGGAGCCAAAGCGCTTGTAGTTGGTGTACTTCACGATCTGGCGAATGTGCACGTCGCCTGTTTTGAAGTGCAACATGTCATCTGTGTAGGTGTAGGTCGGGAACCAGTAGGCGCCGTCAATCTGTTCGCGGTAGGTGGTAAATTTGGGAAACAGGTTTTCACCGCTTCCTTTGCGGATATCAGGAACGTTCTTGCCGAAAGTCTTTACGATCTGGAAGTCGCGATTATCCACCCAGATTCGCCCCTGGAAATACCGTTTATTTTTCTCGATCTGCTTGGGGGCGACGTCGAAAACGTAGGTATCGAGATCATCTTCCTTCTGCTGGCCGACATACAGAATGCTGTATTCAGGAAGCTCATCGCTGGTGAGCACGAAGGGCAGGCGGTTTTGAATGTCGTCAATATCTTCGCGCGTCATCGAGATGCGCGTCAGGGTAGGCTGCGGCGCAAACACCACCGATTCGATGCGCCGGCCCTTGTCGTCGAACAGGATGTCTGTGACCATCTGGTAGTCGCCGTCAACGGTGTCGCCGTCAAGCGTCTGGATTTTGACCGACTGGCGGTAGGTGTAGTTGTCGCGCGCTTGTTTGAAAACTTTCTCTTTCGCAGAGAACTTCTGGATGACCTGCTCGGGAGTGGTTCCCGTGGGCGGGGCTTCATTCAGCGGTCCCTCGCCCTCATCGGCGAATGCGGCAGCCCCGAAAATAAGCAGGGTCGCGAATGTTGACAAAGCCAGAATACGGACGCGCCAGGAAGTGGGGTAAATCATGCTCATTACATGTACCTAATGGAATTTTATCAATAATTGGATGTGGAATGCTCTCCAGAGTTGACGCCGAGCCATGTAAAGATTTGTTGGCAGCCCTGAAACTAGAATTCCCGTCCATATCATTGAAAAACAAGGCTATCCTTTTTAAGTCTCGCGCCGGCGCTCATTCCCGGCTTTCTGTGGAGCGTTATTCCCAAAGCTTGACACAGATAAAGGACGTTCCATAACATCTGGGCTCTTATAAAATGGAATCCAGGCAAGGAGAGCTATCATGTCACTACGCATCAACGATGACGCCCCTGACTTCACAGCCGAAACCACACAGGGCAAGATCAACTTTCACGAATGGATTGGCAACGGTTGGGCCATCCTGTTCTCCCATCCTAAAGACTTTACCCCGGTCTGTACCACCGAGCTCGGCTACATGGCCGGCCTGCATCCCGAATTCGAAAAGCGCAACACCAAGATCATCGGTTTGAGTGTGGACCCGGCCAGCAATCACAGCAAGTGGGCGAAAGACATCGAAGAGACGCAGGGCCACAAGGTGAACTATCCCATGATCGGCGACCCCGAGCTGAAGATCGCCAAGCTCTACGGCATGCTGCCGGGCGATGCCGGCGAGAGCTGCGAGGGCCGCACCGCCGCCGACAACGCCACCGTGCGCACGGTGTTCGTGGTTGGCCCCGACAAGAAGATCAAGCTGATGCTCAGTTATCCCATGAGCACCGGCCGCAACTTCGATGAGGTGCTGCGCGTCATCGATTCCATGCAACTCACCGCCAAGCACAAGGTAGCGACGCCGGTGAACTGGAAGCAAGGCGATGATGTGATCATCCTGCCGTCGGTGCCCGAAGAAGAAGCGAAAAAGAAATTCCCCGGCGGCTGGAAGGCGCCCAAGCCTTACCTGCGGATTGTTCCGCAGCCGAAGTAAAAGCAGTACTCGGGCCTCGCCTCAGTTTTTCTAAAAGCGCCTGCTGGGCGAGGTCCCGATTACCGCAAGTTGATCTCCTATAATCTGCAAAAATTGCCGTTTTTGATATCAATCCGCGACAGACGGCGTCTAAATCTTCTAAACTAATGAGTTTGCTTGGAGGTCCGATGCGGTTTCGTTACGCCGTTATTTTCTGTCTCTCTGTTGTTTCCAGCTTCCTCGGTTTCGCCCAATCCAAACGTCCTTTCACCTTTGAAGACATGATGGCGCTCAAGCGGGTGGCCGAGCCTGTGCCTTCGCCTGACGGCAAGTGGGTGGCCTTTGCCGCGCAGGAGGTTGACCTGGAGGCGAACAAGAAGACATCGCACATCTGGCTGGTGCCGCTGGCCGGCGGCGAGGCGAAAAAGATCAGTGACGATCCCGCAGGGGAAGACCGGCCACGCTTTTCGCCTGACGGCAAGCGGCTCATCTATACCTCAGCCAAAGATGGCAGCTCGCAAATCTGGATTGCGGATTTTGACACTGACGGCGGCGCGCTGAGCAACGCCCACAAGCTGACCTCAATTTCAACCGAGGCCGATGGCGCCATCTGGGCGCCGGACGGCAAAAATATCCTGTTTCTCTCCACCGTGTATCCGGATTGTCCGGATGACGCCTGCAACAAACAGCGCGACGATGAGCGGGCCAAATCCAAGGTGCAGGCCAGCATCTTCACACGGCTCCTCTACCGCCATTGGAACAGCTACACGCAATTCAAGCGCAGCCACCTGTTTGTGATTCCCTCCGAGGGCGGAACCCCGCGCGACATCACCCCCGGCGACCATGAAGTGCCGCCCTTTAACCTGGGCGGACAGGATATGTACGCCATCTCTCCCGATGGGCAGGAGGTCGCCTACACCAGCAACCACGACGAGGTTGAGGCTGCCAGCACGAATAACGATATTTTTATCGTTCCCATTACGGGCGGAGAGGCGAAGAAGATTTCCACCAGTCCGGGCAGCGATGACACTCCGCTCTATTCGCCTGATGGGAAGTACATCGCCTGGCGCATGCAGAAGCGCGCGGGATTCGAGAGCGACAAATTCAATCTCGTAATCTATGACCGCAAGAGCGGAGAGATCAAGAATCTAACGGAGAATTTTGACAGATGGGTCGCGTCGTATGTGTGGAAAAAAGATTCGCTGGCCCTTTGTTTCAGCGCGGAAGATGAAGGCGAGGCTCCCATCTATGTTGTAGATATCAATGGCCTCGTACCTGCGCGCAAGATAGTGACTGGCCATAACGATGATTTGGCGATCTCACCCGACAATCACTGGCTGCTATTTACGAAAATGAAGGTTGGGCGTCCAAACGAGATTTATAAATTTGAAGTTTCAAGCGCTTTTGGTGCTTTGGAAAAACTAAAGCTGACGCAAGACCCTGGCGGCGAGGTCCTTACTCATCTCAACGATCCAGTCTTGAGCCAAGTTGCTATGCAACCACTTGAGCCATTCTGGTTTACCGGGGCAGAGAAAACCAAAGTTGAGGGCTTCATCGTGAAGCCGCCGGGTTTTGATCCCAGCAAGAAGTATCCGGTCAAGCTCATCATCCACGGCGGACCGCAGATCATGTTAGGTAACGCATGGTCATATCGCTGGAACATTGAATTGCTCGCTGCCAACGGCTACGTGGTGGTCATGATCAACCCGCGCGGCTCGACCGGCTACGGGCAGAAGTTCATTGACGAGATCAGCGGCGACTGGGGCGGCAAACCGTATCAGGACCTGATGCTGGGGCTCGATTACGCCGAGCGTACCTATCCGTTCATTGATAAGAACCGCGAGTGCGCGCTGGGCGCCTCCTATGGCGGATACATGGTCAACTGGATCATGGGCCATACCAACCGCTTCAAGTGCATCGTCTCACATGATGGTATGTTCAATACCGAGTCCGCCTACGGCAGCACCGAAGAGCTTTGGTTCAACGAGTGGGAATTTCGAGGCACGCCGTGGACCAATCGCGAGCTCTACCGCAAGTGGTCCCCGCATCTGTTTGCTGCAAATTTCAAGACGCCCACGCTCGTCATTCACAGCCAGAAAGATTACCGGCTGGATGTCTCCGAGGGCTTTCAACTGTTCACCACGTTGCAGCGGCTGAAAGTTCCGTCCAAGATGCTGTATTTCCCCGACGAAGGCCACTGGGTGCTCAAGCCCCAGAACAGCCGCCTGTGGTACCAGACGGTGAATGCGTGGGTGGACCAGTATTTGAAGTGAATTACGATTTGTGAAGTACGATTTACGATTTGAGCTCCTAGCCTCTAGCTGTTTTTGGGACTCGATGATGCAAGTAGCTTCGATACCCAAACACAGCTAGAAGCTAGTGGCTAGTAGCTAATTCGCTATTCATGCGTATATGCCGCGCTGTAGGCTCCGGAGAGCAGCAACAATCCCGACAAGTAGGCCCAGAAGATCAGCGAGACTGAGACTGAGAACGGCCCGTAAACTTCCTCGAAATTCATATGAGGCAGGGCGGCAATGTAGGCGTATTTCATCAGCTCCCAGAGAATGCCGAAGATGATGGCGGCGGGCAGGGCGCGCCGCACTGAAACCTTGCCGGCGGGCACCAGCCAGTAAATCAGGAAAAACGTTGTAATGCTGGCGGTGGTGGTGACCAGCTTCATCAGCAGGAAGGCGCCGAGGTGAAATGTCGGGTTATGCCGTCCGCCTCCCACGAACTCGGTCAAGACGTAGCGGTTGCCGAAGGCAGTCACGGCGATGGAGACCAGCGCCAGCACCGCACACCCAATGGCCAGCAGTGCGCCCACCAGCTGGTTGTGGATCCAGGAGCGGCTTTTCTCGAATCCCCATATGCGGTTGAGCGCTACTTCCAGCGGCATGAACACTCCACGTGTCGCCAGCAATAGCAGGATGGTCGAGCCCACCTGCACCTGCTTGCGGGCATTCACCAGATCGTCCAGCGCTTTGATTACCATATCCTGGCCGATGGGCAGGTGGTCGCGCAAGATCTGCAGCAACACGTAATTCATGGCCCTGGATTCGAACACCCGCCTGATCACCATGATGAGCACGATCATGAAAGGGAAAAACGCCAGCACCGCAAAGGTAGCCACCGCCAGGGCAAAGGTCTGCGCCTCCGGGGTCAGGAGGTACTGACCCAGCGAAAGCCAGGGGCCGGCGTAGGGAATTTTAGATTTAGGTGGACTGTCTTTTTCCCGGCGCACGATGCGATGTTAACAGAAGATAACCCCCGGAAAAATGGACCGACCAGTAATTACTGAAATGTTACAGTGAATCTCCGCTCAGGTTTGCTGAAAAGCTATTGCCAAAATGCAGAGTTCCTGTATTATCGGCATTCGTTTTGCGCTGCCGGAAGGCGCAAGACCTGGCCGCCGGCCAGTTTGGTTGTGGTTGACGTTTCGGTTTTCTTCTCCAGCTTTATCGCAAGGACTGGCCACGCTGCCCGCACGTAGAGGGGGCGCAAGCGCATTCCTCCACTAATGGGCAGTCTTTCCTTGGGATGATGAAGGGCGGGACGGAACGTCAGTCATAGGTTCTTCGTCTCCGTAGGTGCGGACCAACCGTCCACGGCAGAAGAGAAATTTATTTCGATAGAGGCGAAAGGAGTTTTCTGTGAAAGAGAAGGGTACAGTAAAGTGGTTTAACGGGGCCAAGGGATATGGCTTCATTCAACGGTCAACCGGCGAGGATGTGTTTGTGCACTTCTCCGCCATCCAGGGGAACGGCTATCGCACACTCAATGAAGGCGAGACGGTAGAGTTCGAATGCATTAAGGGGCCAAAAGGCTTTCAGGCGGCCAACGTCGGCCGCGCCATGTAAGTCTCGCGAAATTCTCAAACCACTGAATTGCTCACCCTCTCTGCGGAGAGGGTTTTTTATTGGTAGCTCTTAGCTTTTAACCTTTAGCTCTTAGCTTGATGTCGCTGACCGCCGTCATCGCGGTGCTCATGCATAATCGGGGTGCAAAAAGGCCGAGGCTAAAGCCCGAAACTCCATGAGCCTTACCCCGGCTTAAAAGCCGGGGCTTCCACCGTGCGCCGCACGCGGCGCAGAAAGAGCCTACGCCATTACCATCCCACTTATTTTTTCCAGCACATTGATCGGCGCCAGCTCGGGTGCAACCAGTGCTTCGCGCGGAACGATGTAGGTATGCTCCAGGGCATATTGTCCGCTGAGCGCGGCGTGGGGGACGCCGTCGGTGTAAACCATCCAGGTGCAGCCGGGAGGGAATTCTGAGCGGGTGTGCTCTTCCTTCTGATAACTTTCGTTTTCTTTCAGCCAGTCGTGAAAGTGCAGCATGAAAAGATCGTAGGCTGAGCGGTCGGCGAGTGGCACTCCCAGACCGCGAAAAGCGCGGGCTGCGCTTCGGCGCAGGCGGAAAAATGTCGAGCGGCCCTGCGCGGCGTAGTAATTTACGCCGGCGTCTTTGGCAAAACGTGGCCCCAGTTCATGGAAGGGTTCGCCGGTGCGCCAGATGCGTGGCACGGTTGGGTTCAGATTGTTGAACACGCGCAGGATGCGCGCGCCGCGGGTTGGGCGCGTGGGGAATGCATCCACGTGCAGAAGATCGTTGCGCTTGTGCAGGGGCAGGTCGCGTCCCTGCTCTTCGAGCGGACGAAAGCTGGCGAAATCGAGTTCCATCTTGCCCGCATAAGGCGCCAGGAACGAAGCCACAAATTGCGTAATCTGCCGGGAATATTCCCGCATGATATTGAGCAGGCGCTGCTGGTCGGCTGGGTTTTCCGCGGAAGCGCCGCGCAATACATCCTGCCTGGGGCGATATGAAATATTTTTATGAAAGCGCGAGCCGGTCTGTTTTTGCGAAATGAGGAAAGCGCAGTCGTCCGCCGGCAAGGCAAAGGGTACGCCAGAAAAAAACAGGATACGGCCGGCCTCGAGTTCGCGGCAATAATCCGATGAGCGCTGCGCGGGTTGAGCAACACTCCAGCCGCCGGGATAACGGTAGTCCTCAACCTGCAACCAGGAGCGAGTGTTCAAAGTTTGTGAAGGGGACGTCATAGAGCAATACTGGAAGTTTACTGCATCCGGGCGGATTGTACGGCTATTGTATTTCTAAAGAAACCAGGTCGCCCCGGCTCTCGGAGGCGGCACGATAATTTATGGCAACCCTTTGATTGCTCCAGTCACAGGAAAAAGAGTCTGCACCTACTAAGACCAGCTTGTCGCGGTCGGGCGTAGTCATGTTCCAGACCTTCTGGCCATTCGCGCCCCGGACGGCCACGCGCAGCAGTGCGGCGGAGGAGTCCTGTTTGCAGTCAACGCTCACCAGCGTACCCTTCAGGAACCTGATGGGACGGTTATCCGCTTTCTCCGGAGGCGGCTCGCGGGCGGCGGCTGTGGCCGGCGGCGTGGGCGCTTCACTGCTCCCCGCTTTGGTTTCCGCCTGATTGTCACGATTCAGATCGGCGGTGGTTAAGCTGGTCTGGGTGCTCACAGCGCTGGTTTTTCCCCACTCCTTTTCAGGAAAAGAGGGCCTGACGTTCACCATGTGGGTGGGAATTCCGTGCACCTTATATTGCTCAATCAACTGCAGGTTCTTGCTGGCAGTGGCGCTGATCCCGGCGTCATAACTTTCTTTGAGCCGCTGGAAGACGGCCTCGGCCTCATCGAGCTTGCCGGCGGCGATGAGGCATTGGCCAAAATCTGCCTGGAACTGCTGGTTGCGGGGACTGAGCCGCACCGCCGTCTTGCTGTTCTCCAGGGCAGCATCATCGGCACCCTGTTCCATTTGCACGTAAGCCAGCAAGTCATAGGCATTGGGGAATTGCGGATCGAGCAAAATTGCTTCGTGCAGTTGCGCCTGTATCCCCGGCCAATTAGCCTCAGCGCCCGAGGCTGTTGCCTCGCGGCGCATCAGATACGCCGAGTAATAGTGGACGCGCGAATTTTTGGAATCGAGCGCAGCCGCCCGCTCCAGGTGTTGTGCAGCCTTGCGGAAGTCGTTCTGCCGCAGGTAAACGTAGCCCAGGCCGCTATGCGCCGCCGCATTATCCGGATCGGCGCTGAGGATTTGCTGGAACTCACTGACGGCTTTTTCAGTGTAGCCGGGAGAGTGCAGGTGAGCATCCGCCAGAATCGCCTGCAAATCGAGCGAATGCAGCCGCTCAGACACATAGACCATGGTTTCCATCGAAGGAAGCTCAACGTTGTAGGTGAGCATGCGGTTGCCTTTGAAGTAGTTCTGGATGGCCTGGTCGAGGTGTGGCGCATCCATGCCAAAGGCCTGTTGCACGGCCTGGGCGATGGGAACGCGCTGGTTCTGCGTCAGGTCGAAGTAGACGCCGGCCTGTTCCAGCTTCTTCATGTCGAGCAGATAGTGAACCCAGAGCCAGGATTGCTGATAGAACAACGAACGATGGTCGCCATCTTCGTTGTACACCGGGGAATCGTGGCGCACGCCGAACAGGTCAACCGTGTGAAACAAGGCATTGCTCCGCAGAGTTTCGGCAGCGCCCTCGGGGGGCAACCCAATCTGCATTCCGGTTTTGCCCACCTGGACCGTAGAAAAATACTGGGCAAAACCTTCGTCGAACCACACCGGCGTTGGCGGATAGTTTCCGTCTAACAGCAGGTGAGCGTATTCGTGGAACACAACCTGATAAGGATCTTCAACGGAAAGATCGAGCAGGATGAAGTTGCGGTCGTCGCCGCCCTGGTAGAGCCCGTCTGCCACGACCGGCTTGCCCTTCCAGAGAGGAACAAAGTTTCGCAGCTCGCTGGTGTTGCGGAAGGCGATAATTTCCAGCGGCACCGGCATGCTGACCGTCTGCACCGAAAACAGGGTCCCGAAGACAAAGCGCATCTGCTCGAAGCGTAAGGCAACGTCGCGGGCGCGCCGGTCGCCGGCGTCAGAGATCACGGAAAAATGCTGCGAGCTCACTTTGACCCAATCGCTCTCTTTGTCTTTGGCGCGGCAGGGCAGTGCAAGCAGAACGAGCAGGGCGAAAACAACGGCTGAGAGTCGCTTGTTTCCAAGCATGGCGTGCTCCTCTCCATGAGGAGATAGAGATAAAAGCTTACAACAACCAGATGCTCCCGCACCCGTCTGGAGACAAAAAATTTACAAATGCCGGCCAGGTTTCTTAAATGCTCCCTTGAGCTCTCGTTGGAGGACCACGCAAAAGAAAAGCCCCTCTTGCGAGAGGCTTTTTCTTCTCCGATCAGGGGAGAGTAATAGACGGCTTACCGGATTACGACGAATGCCCGAAAGCCCGGATTCTCGTCCCCTCTGTAGTTGTGGGAATACGAGCGATGCCAGTCGTCGCCCCGTCGCCAGTTGTCATCGCGGTCGCGGCGGTCCCGGTCACGTTGCTGGCGATAAAAGTCGTCGCGATCTCTGAAGCGGCGGTCGTCGGAGCGGGAATAGCGTGCGTCATTCCCATCCCGGCCGTTCCCGCCTCTTTCTTGCGCAGCGGCACTCAGTGGCATGGCACAAGCCATGGCTGCCGCCAATAACGTTGTTACAATCGTGTTACGAAACAATGAGCTTTTCATATCAACCTCCTGTGGTGAATCCCTTTCAACAACTACTTCTGCTAGTGCACATGGCGGGCCAAAGCGGGGCACGGCCAAGCTGCTGATAGCGCGCAGGTTAGCGGGAGTCGAAATCCGGCCCCTGGGTAAGTTCTGCTTCGCAAGTAAGTAAACACTTACATTTTGCTGAAGAAACCATGAAGAGCGATTTCTGGGAGCGGGCCAACTCGACGAAGTTCTCAGCCCAAACGAGATCAAGGCAGAGACGTAGCGAGCTATGTCTCTGCGCCGCATCGGTGCAAAGAAAAAGAGCCTCTCTTGCGAGAGGCCCTTCTTCTCCTCCGATCCGGGGGGATTAGTGATGATTGGCGGTCAACCTGTCAAAGATAAAACCGCCGAGTCCCCCGGCTATCGCCCCAATGCCTGCGCCTTTGCCGCCGCCTGCCAGCGCGCCAATTCCGGCCCCGGCCGCCGCTGAACCGCCGACGATCAAGGCCGATTGGCCTACCGACCGATTCTGCTGAAAATCCCTCTGGCCGTAAGGCTGGTTGTATACGGGCTGCGGCTCCGGTTGCCGGTAATAAACCTGGCGTGAGCGGGGATTCCAGGTGCGATCAGAGTCATCCTGGCCGCGATAAGAATCGTTACGGGCGCGGTTAGAGTCATCCTGGCCGCGGTAGGAATCGTTATTCCGGCGATAAGAATTATCGTTATTGTCGCGATAAGAACCGTTGTCGCGACGATCAGAATTATCCTGCGGCTGGGAATAGTAAGGCGAATCATTCCGGTTGCGGTCCCCCTGCCGTGACTGGGCCTGCAAAGGTAACGTGCTAAAGACCATCGCCATCATGAGCGATGCGACAATTGCGATACGGGCGAATAGGCTTTTCATATTAACCTCCCTAAGGTAAATCCCATTCAACAACTGCTATGGCTGGTGCAGGTGGCGTGCCAAAACCGGGCTTCGGGCAAGCTGCTCATTACCAGCAAGTTAGCCGGAAGGGGGTAATTTGTGCCTGTATAGGTTTTGCCAGGAAAGTAAGTAAACACTTACTTACTTTCTGAAGAAGCCATGAAACTATGAGGAGGCGAGCTTTTGGATCGCCCAGCGCGCATGCTCGGCCACATCAGGATCGGGGTCTAGAGTTAATTGGTGAAGCTGGGGCAGGAAGGAGCGCTCACCACTGTTGCCCATGGCGATGACGGCGTTGCGGCGCACTCCAGAATACTTGGCGCGCTTGATGGGAGAACGGCGAAAGGTCTGCTGAAAATCCTCCGGGGTCATGGAGGCAATCTGCTCCAGCGGCGGATTCACCAACCCCGGCCGCGGCTGAAATTCCGCAGCTTCGGTTGCAGGCGCCTTGGGTAAATGTGCTTTGGGCGAACGTGCTTTGGTAGAGTGCTGGGTCGCTCCGCCGTTCCACGGACAAACATCCTGGCAGATATCGCAGCCAAAGATGTGGTTTCCCATGCCCGAGCGCATTTCTTCAGGGATGTTTCCGCGTTTCTCAATGGTCAAATAAGAGATGCAGCGGGTGGCGTCAAGCTTGTAGGGTTCCACCAGCGCGCCCGTGGGACACGCCTCGATGCAGCGCGTGCAGTTTCCGCAGCGGTCCGCCGCCGGCAGGTCAGGCTCAAGATCGAGCGAGGTCAGAATCACGCCCAGAAAAATCCATGAGCCCAGTTGCTGATTGAGGATGCAGGTATTCTTGCCAATCCAGCCGATGCCGGCATATTTGGCATAAACGCGCTCGACCAGCGGGCCGGTATCCACGTAGCAGCGAGTTGTGATTTCGCCCGCGCCGCCGCTTTCGGCCTCAGAGTGAATGCGCGCTTCAACCTGCCGCAGCCTGCGCATGACGGAATCGTGATAGTCTTCCACGCTCCAGGCGTAGCGGGCGATCCAGCCGCGGGCCTTGTTGTACGCTACCTCCGTGGAATAGGGCTGCGCGGTGTTGTAGTTGATGCCGCAAACTACGACGGACTGCGCCCAGGGAATTGCCGAGCGCAGCGAAGCGCGTTTCAACTTTCCCTGCTCGTCCTGCGTCTTCAGGTATTCCATCTCGCCGGCATAGCCGGCGTCGATCCAGGAAGGGTAGTAGTCTAACTCGGGGAATCCTGCGCCACGGAGCGAAGCCACGCCGCAAAGCTCAAAGCCGGCCTCACGGGCGGCTTGCCGGGCGACTTCGGAGATTTGTTTCATATGGGATGAAGAGAGATGCCTGCAGCTATTGTAGGCTTGGTGGCACAGCGTAGCAGGCCACAAAACTAAAAAAAGCATTTGTTTCCTGTGGCCATGCCACATATCCCTGTCATGTTGAGCGGAGCGCCACGATCCTATTGGCCGCCGCAAGAATTTGAAGCGCGGAGTCGAAACACCCCGACAGGATTTCGGTATCCCATATCGGGTCAGGGAGTTTTCTCGATGCGGCTGCAGGCCAACGGGACGCACTCGGGAGAGAATTCCCAGGGGCGACATTTCCTGGCCTCACATTCTCGGGGTGTTTCGACTACGCGCCTGGCCACATCGAGGGTGCATCTGTTCACGAGGCGCTCCGCTCAACATGACAGAAGGAGATAGGTTTGACACACACCCAAAATCGTCGCGGGGGAAAAAAGATTTCGGACGTAATAGTACAGCCATCGTCGGCTGTGCTACTAAATCCCCAGCTTCTTCACTTCTTCGTTGTAATACTTCCTATAGAGAATTTCCCACTCAGGAGTGCCTTCCATGATGGTGCGCTTCTGGCTTTCGATCTTCTGGCGGGCGGCGGCATCGATCTTTGCTTCCTTGCCCAGCAGCTCTTCCAGGATCTTGCGCACTTCCATGCGGATGGTGTTGCGGTCTTCAATAAATTCCACGCCGTCAATTTCGGCCAGCTTGTCGGCCACGGTATGGGCCAGCTTGTTCATCTTGTCGCGCGAGAGCCTCACAGCACCGCCTTGTATTTGCGCACCAGTTCGTTCTTGACCTTCTTGAACATCTCCTGGTAGCTGGCGCCCGATTTGCGCATCTCGTCGGAATACTGTTCGAGGATGGCCCGCACCTCGTCATGGATGCGGTCTTCGAGGCCGAGCTCATCCTGCATGGCGGCGTTGACTTTTTCGGTCACGCCGGCCGCGTCGGAGGTCTCAATCATCTCCGTGGCTATTAATTTTTTTACGGTTTCACGGGCCAGGTAGCCCACGTATTCCTTGGAAAAGAGCATGTGCGTTTGCGATGTGGCGCCGAATTGAAAATTTTAACACACGCGAACCCTGGCACGGTGATCGAAGGTTACCCGGTCGATCTTGCAACGCGTTCCGGCGTCGGAGAGCTGATTGCGGCGGCAGAGATAGGGATCACTTCATAAGCTCGATTCTGACCTTGTGCCATCCTCGACCAAAAATGAAAAATGCCCTGAATCATTCAGGACATTTTTTTGGCGTAGGCATAAAAGAGCCGACCTGCCCAGAGCTACTTAGGCAAGAGGCTGCAGGGAAGTGGCTTGAACCCGCTGAACTGGAAGTCGGAGCCGACAGCAATTGGCTGGTCGGAAGTGACAGTGACCGTGGCTGAGACGTTAGGACCGCCCTCTGGGCTATCCTGAGGAACCACCCAAGTGAAGTTCTTCGTATGTGCGGGCAGAAGGGTCTCTGTGCTGCTGCCCGTGTCACCCGGGTAGGTTGAGGATGGAGACGAGCCTGGAATGGTAACGCCAGCGAGGTTGTTCCCGTCTCTATCCAGGATGTGCACGGCGATGTTGGCAGTCATCGAGCTGCCGTTAAATACATACAGGTCAGCCCTGGGATTGCCCGCGGACATAGGATAAAGCGCGGGTGTGCACACCCAAACGAAGGGCGGTCCGCCTGCAGATGCGCCTGCCGGGCCTTGTGGTCCTTGTGGCCCCTGCGGTCCTTGTGGGCCAGTAGCACCTTGCGGACCTGCCGGCCCCTGGGGCCCTTGCGGACCTACAAGGCCCAGCGCCAGAGAAAACGTGTGCTCGTGGTCATCGCGGTCCTTACCCCAGGCAACTTCCAGCAGAAAGGAGCCGGTGGGAACCGGCGACGGTAGATTAGCCGTGATCACGCCGGTGTGCGCGCTGCTGTTGAAGGCCGAGTTGGCAACCGCCAGTGGCGATCCCGCCAGCCGAACCTTCGGCGACGGAAGATGGTGAGTTTCGTCGAGATCAGCGACCGAGATGGTCAACGTCTTTGCTGTGTAGTCGGTCTGCACCTGCGTCACCTGCAGATGGCCGTCTTCGGCTTTCGCGTTGCGGGAAACCGCGAGCAGAAACATACACGTAAAAATCACAAACTCTTTGCGAATGGCCCATGAATGCATCATCAAGTCCTCCACATTCTGTCTTGATATAGCGCAAGAGTACTGGATAGAAATGGCTGAGAGAGAGGTTCAGACCAGTTTCTTCTCAGAGGCGTAGGCCTCCTCGGAAATCCAATAGTAGTGTGCGCGCCAATCTAGCTATTTGCAGCTTAGTTGTCAAGGTAAACCCCGCGTGGGGGCTATGGCGGTTCCTGCAATCAGCTACGTCGTGCCTGGGATGATGGCGCCGTTGGGCAAGCGCCCAAGTCTCGCAGCTTCGGCGAGACCTGGGCAACCGGGCTCTTTCATTTTTCTTGATTTCAGGCTACTTCGCGCCTTGCGGTGAGCTTCTGCTCCAGAAAACTCTGCAGCTCAGGGTTGACTTTGTCGGCATGGGTCCAGGCGATGCCGTGCGGCCCGCCTTCCACTACCACCAGTTTGGTTCCTTTAATAAACTCAGGCATGCGCTTGCCGCTGGCTGGGAGGGGGACAATCCGGTCCTGGTCGCCGTGAATCACCAGGGTTGGTATGTCAATGCGTTTGAGATCTTTCCGGAAGTCGGTTCCCCACGTATCGACGCAATCGAGCGCGCCCTTGGGAGAGGCGGCCACGGAAATGTTCCAACTCGCCTGAAGAGCCTCTTCACTGACTAGCTTGCCTTTGAGGACATCAAAGTTGTAGAAATCCAGACAAAATTGCTTGAGGAATGCCGGCCGGTCCGCGACGACCGCCTTCTTGATGCCCGCGAAAACGGCCCCGTCCACGCCTTCGGGATTGTCGGGCGTCTTGAGCAGGAATGGCGGAATCGCAGAGATAAAAACTGCCTTGCTCACGCGCTCGCTTCCGTAGGAACCCAGATAGCGGGCCACCTCGCCGCCGCCCATGGAATGACCGACCAGGGTGATATCACGCAGATCGAGCTTGCTGATCAGCTTTTGCAGGTCTTCAGCGAAGGTGTCATAGTCGTAACCTGACCAGGGCTGGCTGGACTGGCCGAATCCTCTGCGGTCATAGGTGATGACGCGGTAGCCTGCCTCCAGCAGGATTGGCACCTGTTTTTCCCAGGCACGTCCGCTCAGTGGATAACCGTGAATCATTATGACCGGCTTGCCGCTGCCGTGGTCCTCGTAAGAGAGATCGATGTTGCCTGTGTTTTCTTTACCGACTGTAATGTATGGCATTGAGAGTCTCCTTTCAGAAGTAGGTTGGATGGTTGAGCGTTCAGCTTCCTGGATCTGGGATGTCCCAGCCTTTTAGAGTTGGTGTTCTATCTCAGCTAAAAACCATGTACGGCGCTCGGTCTGGTCAATCCAGACCTCAATCAAGCTGGCAGTGGCGACATCGTTGTGCCGTTCGCATACCTCATGCGTAGAACGCAGGGAGCGGGTGAGTTGCTGGTTGTCGGCACGCAGCTCGGTCAACATGCTGTTGGGGTCGACAAATTCTTCGTTATTGTCTTTCAGGCGTTGATGCCGCGAGATATCGCTGACGGAGTGAAGCGTGCTTGCGCCGATCTTGCGCGCCCGTTCTGCGATATCGTCGGTCATGGCGAAGATTTGATCGGAATGCTCATCCAGGAGCAGGTGGTAATCGCGAAAGTGGCGCCCGCTCATGTGCCAGTGGAAATTTTTTGTCTTTAAATAAAGAGCGAAGACGTCAGCCAGCAATTGGCGGAGTTCACTTGAGATCTCTGAAACAGCCTCGCGGCCCAGATCGGTGATGGTTTGCGCCCTTACTCGATCGCGTGTTTCTACGTTGATTGGTGCCATTGCGCTATCTCCTTTGTAAGCAACCAACTGTGAGTAGAGCTTGTTTCAAAAATATGTTTTGTATCAGGCACGAAAATGCGGGCTTAGCCCCCCAAGGTGAAGCGTTCGAACGGAAAAGATATTTTGAAACAGCTCTAGCCAAATCAATCACAGAAGACTTTGGTTGCAGGTTGATGACGGTTGAGGGTTTACGATGACGGTTGAGAGTTTGTACGCTGACGATGCCTAGGCATTGATATCGCGAGCAGCGTCAAGATTCGGGCCTGCACCTATAATGCGCCCGGCGAGGGCTGGAAAGCAATGCCTCAGGCCGGGCTCAAATGCCAGGGCAGCTCTGGGCTCTCAACTGGAAGTGCCCCGAGTTGTTTACCGAAGGCCGCCGGCGACGCGCAGGGTTTCGCCGGTGATCCATCCCGAGTCGGCGGAAGCAAAGAAAACGGCGGCGGGGGCGACGTCATCGACCTGGCCGATGCGTCCCAGCGGAGTTATCGCTTCGATCTGCTTGCGGAAGTCGCCCTGGTCGAATCCGCCTGCGCGAACTCCTTCGGTATCGACCATGCCGGGGTTGATGGCGTTCACGCGAATTTTGCGTGGACCCAACTCTTTGGCCAGGGTCCTGGTTACCGCATCCACCGCCCCCTTGGTAGCGGTGTAGACGGAAGTGTTTGGAGGAGTGAGGCTGCTGGCTGCCGAGCTGATATTGATGATGCTGCCGCCGGAAGCATCGAAATATTTGGCCGCCTCTTTCGAGGCCAGCAACAGACCGAGGACGTTCACGTCGAAGTGCTTGTGGAAGTGCTCTTCGGTAACGCTTTCCAGCGGCGAAAATTCGTAGACACCTGAATTGTTGACCAGAATATCGAGCCTGCCGAATGCCTTCTTGGTCTCGGCAAAAAGACGCTCGATGTCGTTCTTTTTCGCCACATTTCCCTGAACCGCAAACGCCTTTCCGCCTCTATTTGTGATTTCGGCAACCACGCGGTCGGCGCCTTCCTTGCTGGATGAGTAATTGACTACAACTGCCGCGCCTTCGGCCGCCAGATGCTTGGCAATCGAAGCGCCAATTCCTTTGGATGCTCCCGTGACTACCGCAACTTTACCTGCAAGTTTCTTGGACATGATGTTTCTCCTGTGCTGGTACCTCTGTACCGGTAAGAAAGATGTTAAAGCTGACCCAAAGTTTCAAAGTTTTGTACCGCTAGGTAAAAAAGGATTATTATAGATTACGAGTATGAAGTCCAGCAAATCCGCCCGGCCCATGGGGCGCCCACGCGCTTTCGACATTGATCAGGCGCTTGATCGTGCGTTGAAGGTGTTCTGGCGCAAAGGCTATGAGGGCGCGTCTTTGACTGATCTGACGCGAGCCATGGGCATCAACCGTCCCAGCCTCTATGCCGCCTTTGGCGACAAGGAGGGCCTGTTCCGCAAGGCGCTTGATCGTTACGGTAACAGGTCGACAACCTATTTGGCGGAGGCATTGAATCAGCCGACTGCGCGCGCCGTCGTGGAACGGCTGCTACACGGGGCTGCCGAATCGCTGACCAATCCGCACAACCCTCGAGGGTGTCTTTATGTGCAGGGGGCGCTTGCCTGTGGAAAAGATACCGATTGCATTCGGCGGGAGCTGATTTCGCGCCGGGCGGCAGGCGAGATTGAAATATACCGGCGCCTCAAGCGGGCCAAAGCAGAGGGCGATCTGTCCCCAGATTCCAACCCTGCCGATCTTGCCCGCTTCATTGCAACCGTAACGCAGGGAATGGCGGTACAGGCCGCCGGCGGGGCATCCCGCGCCGAATTGGAGCGGGTCGCACAGACTGCGCTGCGCGCCTGGCCGAGGTAAGCGCTGCCGGCCTCGATGCGTTTCACCAAAAAAATAATGCAGCATCCTCAAGTACAATCGCATCCAGTGGAGCATTGGAGGCCGTCATGTACGTCATCACTGGAGCTACAGGAAATACCGGGCACATCGTCGCCAAAAAGTTATTAGCCAACGGACAAAAAGTTCGAGCCATCGGCAGAAGCGCCGAACGCCTGCAGGCCATCGTCGGCGAAGGCGCCGAGCCCTTCGTTGCCGATCTCACCGACCAGCAAGCCCTCACCAGGGCTTTCACCGGCGCGCGCGCAGTCTACGCCATGGTTCCGCCGAATCTTGCCGCTCAGGATTACCGTGCTCACCAGAGCCACATCAGCGACGCTATTGCCGCTGCCCTGGCAGCAGCCAAAGTTCCGTATGCCGTGGCCCTCAGCAGCTACGGCGCCGATAAGCCCGACAAAACCGGCCCGGTGGTGGGGCTGCACGACTTTGAGCAGAAGCTCAACAAGATTGCCGGGCTGAACGTTCTGCACCTGCGCCCTGGTTATTTTATGGAGAACACCCTGGGGCAAGTTGACATCATTCATGCGTTTGGCATGACCGCCGGCCCGCTGCGCGCCGATTTGAAGCTGCCCTTGATTGCCACGCGCGATATCGGCGCTGTGGCCGCTGACGAACTGCTGAAGCTGGACTTCCAGCAAAAACAGACGCGCGAGCTGCTGGGCCAGCGTGACCTCAGCATGACCGAGGCCGCTGCGATTATCGGAAAAGCCATCGGCAAGCCTGCTCTCGCCTATGTGCAGCTTCCCGACGAGCAGGTGCGGGCGGCGATGACCGGGATGGGTATGTCGCTGGATATGGCGAATCTTTTCCTGGAGATGTCGGCATCCTTGAATTCCGGCTACATGCGGCCGCTCGAGCCGCGTTCGTCCCGGAACACAACCCCGACTTCCTATGAGGTCTTTGTCGCCGAGGAATTCGTTCCGCTGTACCAGAAGAAAACCCGCGCGGCGTGAGGTGAATGATTGGAAGCTGGATGATGGGAGGATCACGGCTCTAGGGCGAATACTGAGTACTGAGGACCGAGTACTGAGTACTGTGCTATTTCGCGCCTTCGCAAATTGCCCGGACGACCTTGGGAGTGATGCACCACTCCAGCGTGCCGCCTTTGGAATCAACTTCCACCTTGGCGACCGCGCCTTTTTTCAGGTCAACATGGGAAGGAGAGCGCCGGCCGATGAGTTTTCCCAGGAACTCGCTCAGGCTGGGATTATGCCCCACCACCATGATGGCTTCATAGCTGGCATATTTTTGCAGCATTTTTGTGAAGTCTTCCCACCCGCTGCCCGGCTTCAGGCCGGCATCGAATTGCAGCTTGCCCTCGTGGCCAATTTCGTTGGAGACCAGCACCGCGGTTTGCGCCGCGCGTTTTAAAGGGCTGGAGATGGCCACATCGACGTGGACATCCAGCGCCGCCAGCGCCCGCCCCATCATGCCGCACTGCTCGATGCCTTCCTTATCCAGAGCGCGCTTTTCATCTTTTTTTGGATCGATTTTGTGCTCGCCGGCGCTGGCATGCCGCAAAAAATAAATAATCATCGAGTGGCGGCCTTTCCGGAGGAAGCGCCGCGCTCGCCCTTGGCTGCCACCTTGATGCCCTCGCGCTTCGCCGGTTTTGGCGTGGCCTGTTTGCCTTCAGCCAGCGCAATCAGGAACTCTTGCGCATTGAGTTTGCCCGCATAGCTGCCAAAGATGCTGTTCGAAGACGCGCCTTTGCGCAGCTTCTTGCGGCCCTCCTGGATGTGGACATAGTCTCCATCGGGCAGCAGGATTCTGCTCTTGGCGCAGTCTGCGAGATAAACTTCCAGGATTTCCTGCAGCACGCGCTGGCGCAGCATGGGCTCTTTCAGCGGAAACACTACTTCCACGCGGCCATACAGATTGCGCGGCATCCAGTCGGCGCTTCCCAGGAAGATTTCTTCGTCTCCGCCGTTGGCGAAACAGTAGATGCGGCTGTGCTCGAGGAAGCGCCCCACAACGCTGCGCACCCGGATGCGGTCGCTCACTCCGCGCACTCCTGGGCGCAGGGCGCACATGCCGCGCACGATGAGGTCAATCTCTACGCCCGCCTGCGACGCGCGGTAGAGTGCCTGAACGATGCTCTTATCGAGCAGGCCATTCATCTTGGCGATGATGCGCGCCGGCCGTCCTTGGCGGGCATGCTCGGCCTCGCGGGCAATCAGGTTCAGCGAGTTCTGCGCAAAATCCAGCGGCGAAACCAGGAGCGGCGAATAATTCGGACGCTCGGCGTAGGCGGTCAGAAAGCTGAAGACCCCATGGATCGCCGAGGTCATATCTTCATCTGCAGTGAGCAGGCTCAGGTCGGTGTAGATGCGCGCGGTGGTGGAGTTGTAGTTGCCTGTGCCCAAATGGGCGTAGCGCCGCGTGATGCCATCAGGGTCGCGCCGCGCCACCAGCAGCAGCTTGCAGTGCGTCTTCAAGCCCACCAGCCCGTGGAAGACCTGCACCCCGGCGTCTTCCAGGGTGCGCGCCCAGCGGATATTAGAAGCTTCGTCGAAGCGCGCCTTCACCTCGACGACGACTGTGACTTCCTTTTTGGCGGCAGCATCCATCAGGGCGCGCACGATAGGTGAATCTTCGCTGGTGCGGTAGAGAGTCTGCTTGATGGAGAGCACGTCGGGGTCTTCGGCGGCGTTCTCAATGAAGTCAACCACGCCATGAAAGCTGTCATAAGGATGGTGCAGCAGGATGTCGCGCTGGCGCAGCTCCTGGAAAATATCGCTCGACTTGGCGTTGAGGTGAAGCTCGCGCGGGACAAACGACTTGAACTTCAGGTCCGGCCGGTTCGACTGCTCGTAGATATTGAACAGCCGCGACAGGTTCACCGGCCCATCGGTGCGAAAGACCTGCCAGCTCTCCAGGTCAAAGTTGCTGCGCAGGCGGTCAATGATTTCGGGGTCGGCGTCGGCGTCAATTTCCATGCGCACGGCCGCGCCTTTGCGCCGGTTGTGCAGCTCGGTGCGCACAGATTCCAACAGGTTACGCGAATCCTCTTCCTGCAGATACAGGTTGCTGTTGCGGGTCACGCGAAATGCCGCGTCAGAGATGATGTCGTAACCGCGGTACATCTTGGTGGCGTACCACGCCACCAGGTCGGCGAGAAAGACGAAGTCGTTGGAATCGCCGTTAGGTAAATGGATCAGCCGGGGCAGGGCGCGAGGCACGGTGACCACGCCGGTGTAAGTGGCGGAAGCCCGCCGCCGCCGCTTCAGCAGGAAGGCAAGGCACAGGGCCTTGTTGATGACGCGGGGGAACGGATGCGCCGGGTCAATGGTCACCGGCGTGAGCAGCGGATCAAGCTCGCGCTCGCAGTATTCTTCGACGTAGGCCCGCGCCTTGGGCGTCAGATCGGCCAGGCTGAGCACGCGGATGCCTTCGCGCGCCAGCGCCGGACGCAGCTTTTCGTTCCAGCACTCATGCTGCCGCCGGGCAAATTCATGGGTCTCGCGCGCCACCAGGTCGCGCTCTTCGAGCGGGCTCAGGCCGTCGGGGCCGGCCTCGGTGTATCCATCTTCTATGCGCTGCAACAAGCCGGCGACACGCACTTCGAAGAACTCATCGAGGTTGCTGGCCGTGATGGCAAGGAACTTGACCCGCTCCAGCAGGGGATTGCTCTCATCCTCGGCCTCTTCCAGGACGCGGCGATTGAAGCGCAGCCAGGAGGCTTCGGCGTTGAGGTAGTAACTGGGACTTTCAAGAGACAAGCGCTTCATGTGGCGGCATTTCGAGCCCAATGATAGGGGTTGATTGTTAGAGGATTATTAAAAACTACCTCATTGAATTTAGCAGAAACCTTACGTGATTGGTAGTCTGAGGCAGCCCAGGGCGCTCGTATTCACCTGAATCTGAATGGGTTAAAAATGTCAGGGCACGGATTTATTTCCGATAGTGCATCGAGGGTACGAGTGTCAGGGCACGGATTATCCGTGCCGATAAGACGATTTCAATGTTATGGCTTTAAAGCGTTTTCAAAGTTGCTATAGCTTTTTCAGGTTCCACAAAGTGTCATTCCGAGCCCCGTGCCGGGGCCCCCGGCTTGTGCCGGTTTTTGCACAGGCTGGGGTGGACGTGGCGAGGAACCTCTGATGGAGACGGGGAACCACCCACGGCTTCAATCGGATTTTCGCGAGTATCTTCCCCCAGCGTCTGCGTTCGGGCGATACTGCCCTGCATGCTTCCTTCATATCATGTCGGACTCGCACCCTGTTTTCATCACCTTTTGTTGAGCTTCTACAACGAATAAAAAACGGCCGGGCCCGTCGGCCCGGCCACTCACGGAAGGGAGAGAACCAGCTCTAGTCTTTGGGCGAGGCCACCACGTCCTGGCCAAGGACCCTGTAGTCGCTGGGGACCTGGAAGAGAGACTGGTCGGGCTCGCTGCGCTTGATATCGGTAAGCTGATAGACGGTCTCGCCAAAACGAGGGTCGTTATGTTTGCTGAGCACCACGGTCTTCAGCTCCGGTGATGTCCATGTCTCAGTGGTGATCTCGATAGGCTGCTCGTTGCCGATGGCCCCGGCGGCGATGGTGCGGGTCTCGCGCGTTCCCGTGCAGGAAACACCTTCAATCACCTGCGTCCCCAGGTCTTTGGAGGGCTTTGCCGCGCCCGCGTATCCCGGTAACCGAAGAGCTTCGCCGCCTGAGCTGGTTACATGAGGACCTGCCGTCTCGTCAGCATCCCCTCTTATTTTAATTTTGATCTTCTGTTCTGGTTCTCCATCTTTAGTTTGAAATGCAAATCCTGATCCGCTTCCTGTTCCCTCAAATTTCTGGATGACTATGCCCTTGCCATCGACCCGCCTGATGACGTCCGCCGTCTTTTCTTTGGGATTCAACATGTAATCCGTCTTGCTGACCGGATCGCTGATCATCACCATCTGGGGCAGGCCCACCGGCAGCGGACCAATTCCGTGGGGTATTTCGCGCCGCGTCCTTCCTTCGCTGTCACGCGCCTGAAACGTGCTCGATTTGTTCACAATGCGGTTGCCGTCGGCCAATACCTGAGTGCTCTCGGTGACTGCGGTCGCGCTGTAGGGAGCGCCCGTTATGGTTCTCCGGTCTCCAATGTTGGTGGTGTAGACGTAGTTGTAATTGTAACTGTAGGGTTTTGCTCCGATGATCTCCGGACCAGCCTCCCCTTTTTGGAAAAACATCATGCTTGCGCCCGGAGGCGGCGGCAAGGCCGGTTCCGCCATCTGGGCGAATACCGCCGTCGCCAGCACAAGGACTCCGGCCAGGAACATACAGATTTTTTTCATAACACTCTCCTTAAAAATAAAACTTCTTCTTGCAAAACTCGCTACTGCACCAAACGGACCGCGTAAGGCGTTCCATCCCGGCCGACGACGAAATCGGCCAGCACCGGCCGGTTGGGGATCTCGGGACCGACGGGCGCTCCCACCAGGCGCAGGTCCTGGATCGGCATCTGGACGCGCACGATCTGCAATTCACTTTGCGCGACGTCAGGATCGTAGGCCGGCAGCGGGAGAAAATCGTCTTCCTGCCGGGCAGCAGTCTGAATCTGCTGGCGAGACTGCACGCCGCGCCGGGGCGCATGCTTCGCAATCTTTTTTGTTTCCTGCGTGCCCGGCGAACTGATTTTTTCTGTTCCAGCCGTGTTCGCGGCCGCCGTTTGTTTGACCGCAGGCGCCGGAGCAGGATGATGCATCGTTACCTCAGGCGTTGTTTTCTTCCCCGCTCTTGTGAAAAGCCACCCGGCCGAAGACAGGCAAACGATCATCAGGGCAGCCACGCCGGCATTTCTGATCCTGCGCCTCTGGTGGTGGCGGCGGAACGCGCTTCCCAGCCCCGCGCCCAACTCCGGGGGCGCGCTGCGCGGGGCTTCGGCCGCCAGGCGCCGCAGGGCGCGGGCCATGCGGTCTTCGGAGTGCGGACCCGATTCGAATTTGTCTATTTCACGCATGGTTGACTCTTCAATTTCGCTTTCAGCAGACTGCGGCCGCGGTGCAGCCGCGAGGCCACCGTGCCCGGCGAGCATCCCAGCACTTCGCCGGCTTGGGCATAGCTCATCTCTTCCAGATCGCAAAGCACCACAATCTCACGATACGTTTCCGGCAGCGCCAGCACGGCCTTGCGCAGGCAGTCGAGCGCCTCGGCATTGGTCAGCTGCTCGAGCGCATCGGCGTCCCCGGCCGCGAAGGCCGCTTCGCCTTCGCCGCTTTCGTCGTCCATCGACATCTCCAGCGCCAGCGGCACTTCGAGCCGTGTCGCCTGCAGGCTGCGCCGCGCCAGGTTGCGGGCCATCCCGAAAAGGTAGTTGCCCACAGAACCCTTGGCCGGGTCATAGCCTTTCGAGTTTGCGATCAGCAGCATAAAAACTTCCTGCGTAGTGTCGTTCGCCGCGGCGCTCGATCCGCCCATGTGCAGGGCAAAGCGGTAAATCACGCCCTGGTAACGCTGGTAAAGCGCCTGAAACGCCGCCTCGTCACCTTTGCCGAGCCGCCGAAGCAACTCGTAATCGCTGGATTCGGCTTCGCTCATCGGCAGGTTCAGCGCTTTCGCGTGTGCTCCTACTCTCCATTGCGCGGCTTTGGCAAATGCTTCCAAAATTTTTAAACAGTTCCCGGTTTTCAACTCCCGGTTCTCAGTTAGACGGTGGTTCCCAAGGATGGTGTATTAAGTTCCCGGTTTTTTGCCTTTCCCGTTGGAGGGCTTTGCCTAAAAATGACGGGTTTGGCGATTCCCTCGCAAAGTTTCGGGGAAACGTGAAAGCGGGCATCGCCAAGCTACAGCCCCGAACAGGGGCGGCAGAAAGTAGCCAGGGCGGGAAGCCCTGGGAGAGCCAAGGAAAAGACCCTCTTCCGCTCGCCGAAGGCCAACGCGCATCCCGCAAAAAGGATGGTGTATTAAGTTCTCGGTTTTTTGCCTTTCCCGTTGGAGGGCTTTGTCTAAAAATGACGGGTTTGGCGATTCCCTCGCAAAATTTCGGGGAAACGTGAAAGCGGGCATCGCCAGGCTATAGCCCCGAACAGGGGCGGCAGAAAGTAGCCCAGGGCGGGAAGCCCTGGGAGAGCCAAGGGAAAAGACCCTCTTCCGCTCGCCGAAGGCCAACGCGCATCCCGCAAAGCGGGAGGAGCGTTTAGAAAAATGGTTAGATTTCTTTAGGACCAACAGTCCTCTGCGCTTGTCTAAAACCGATTTTTTGGGCAAAGCTTCCTTGGAGCCGGGACTTCGAGTTTGGAGCTGTAGCCCGCGCCTGGACGCGCAGAACGCTTAGCGACTGCAACCATTCCCACGAGATGACTCCGTGGAAGTGATGGGCCATAGTTCGTCAGAAGCCAAGAGTTTGATACCAGATTGCACGGCAGCTGGGTTTTACCGCGGAGGCGCGGAAGGGTTCGCCGCACCCGGTTCATGGGTAGATACTTTTATAAAATGGGTTGTACTGCTTTAATGGAACACGCGATCATCGTATTCCCGGACTAGGCTACAAATGGCAAAGTTTACCGTAGACACCCATCTTTTCAGAGAGTTAGGCGCTTTGCTGGTCGGCAGAGACTCCACCGCTCTTATTGAATTGATAAAGAATGCATACGATGCTGACGCCAAAAGGGTTACGGTTTATGGGGAGAGCCTAGAAGATACAAACAAGGGTTTCATTCGAATAGTTGATGACGGCGTAGGTATGACCCCAGAACTGTTTGAAGAAGGGTTCCTGCGGATCGCGTCTAGAGGCAAAGAGCAGGGTGATCGCAGATCAATTAAATTCAAGCGACGTTATACCGGTGCGAAAGGAATTGGACGACTAGCTGCGCATAAGCTGGCTAGACATCTGACGATTATCTCTACTCCTGATCCAGTGTATCGAGATGGTTCTAAAACAGGGGTTGAGGCAAGAATCGATTGGGACAGGGTTGAGGCGTACGAAACTCTTGAGGAGCTCGATAAGCGAGATCATGGCAAGGCCACCCCCCTCGAACAACTCCAGGCTAACCGTCCACCCCAGTCTGCTGCTCATGAAGACCCCGAAGCGGACAAGCCGCGTCCTCAGGCTTTGTCGTCTTGCCTTATCGCTGATTGAGGGAACCGCTTCCTTGGGGCTTGGAGCTGCGAAGCTGCGAGGCTTGCGGGTCACTGAATCCCAATGGTTTAGCGCAGTGACCCTTGCGCGCAAGGGGGTGCCCCCCTATACCTGCGATGCCGGATTTTTGGCTGTTGGCTCTTAGCGGTTAGCTCAAGATGCGCTGCGGATGGGCGCGGATTTTGAATTAATCTTTTTGCGTTGCGCACAAACCCCCGCCTGGTATTAACGCCGCACCGCGAAATTATTTGGTAGTGGCGCTACTACCAAATTTTCCATGGATCGTTAATTTTTCGTTAATGTTATCCACGGCGAGTGTTTCTATTTTGGGAAATATTGGGCCCGCAATTTTCTTAAAATCCTATTTATTGAATTTTTACCTTAGAAGTATTGACATTGCGCAAAAGAGGCGTATTGTGGACTGTCGTTTTTCGGAGTAGCTGGTTAAGTTGAAGGTGGTCGGGCCAATTTTTTACGGGTCCGTCTATCTTTGTAGATTCCACTGTTAACCCAATAAGTTTCCTGCCATTTTTCTGCACGCATCGGCCAATGCGTGAAAACTTAATTTTCACTTTGAATGAAATGCTTTTTATCATAGCCCGGATTTTTGTGAGCAGATTGCGACTGAACGAGTTTTCATTTTTTCTTAAGGGTATCAACTGTCTTCAAATCGCAGAAAAGGAATCGTCATTATTCAATCTAAAGGAGCCAAGAATGTCCCGATTGACGCGCAGTCTAGCGTTGTTTGTGTGTTTCTTCCTGATTTCCGCAGCCCTGCCGGTGTTGGCGCAGGTCAGCGGAGTTGATGCCCAACCATCTCAACCCGAGCAGACAGCAGTAAATCCGGTTTCCGCTTTCTCCGCCGGACCCCGGCACATCATTCCCTGGCGCAATTCCAATCACCCGATCGTATTCGCGGCGCCCGCCGGTGCGCACCTCACCTACTTTGGCGGGCCGGTGGTTTCGAACGTTCACATTGTGCAGGTGCTGTGGGGAAACGGCGCCTATCTTCCCCAGGTCAGTTCAACCTCCACGCCCAGCATTGCCAGCTTCTACGGTGATATCACCAGCAGTGGCTTCATCACTTTGCTGAGCCAGTACAGCACGCCTGCCTCCGGAGGCACCAATCAGACGATTGGGAACGGCGCATTCGACGGGCAATTTACCATTATTCCGTCAGTGAGCGGCTCTACGGTCGACGATTCGCAGATCCAATCGGAACTTCTCGCCCAGATCAATGCCGGGCACCTGCCCTCGCCGATGCTTGATTCGGCGGGCAACGTGAACACCGCTTATATGATCTTCTTTCCGCCGGGAATCACCATCACCCAGGGTGGATCTTCAAGCTGCGTCTCCGGTGGTTTCTGCGCGTATCACGGCACCACATCCAATACTTTTAACTCCAGGAATATTCTTTACGGCGTCCATCCCGATATGCAGGCCGGCAGCGGCTGCGATGTAGGATGCGGCTCATCCAGCGTGTTCAATAACTACACATCGGTGGCCAGCCACGAGCTGGCGGAAACGATTACCGACGCCGATGTCGGCATTGCAAGCACCTTCTCTGCGCCGCTGGCATGGTATGACATGAACAACGGCGAAATCGGCGACATCTGCAACGCCCAGCAGGGTTCCTACAACGCCAACGGCACCACGTATACCATCCAGTTGGAATTTTCCAATGCCGCGAATAATTGCGTGTTGCCGCCGGCCACGGCCACGCCTAACTTCACGCTGTCGGCATCACCGGCCAGCCTGAGCGTTACGCAAGGCAGCAGCGGGAGCAGCACGATTACGGTTCATCCTACAGGCGGTTTCAGTGGAAGCGTGAGTTTGTCGGCGTCAGGACTGCCGGCGGGAGTTAGCGCCAGCTTCGGAACGAACCCAACCACGTCCAGCAGCTCTGTGACGTTCACCGCGAGCTCCGGGGCGGCCACTGGAACCACGACGGTGACCATTACGGGAACTTCCGGCTCGCTTACTCATACCACTACGATTTCGCTCACGGTGAGCGCGACGTCAACTCCCAACTTCTCGCTCTCGGCATCGCCGGCAAGCCTGACGGTCAAGCAGGGCTCGAGTGGCAGCAGCACAATCACGGTAACGCCGTCGGGTGGCTTCAGCGGATCGGTATCGCTGTCTACTTCGGCTTTGCCCAGCGGGGTGACGGCTTCGTTCGGGACGAATCCAACCACATCCACCAGTGTCCTGACCTTCACGGCCAGCAGCACCGCTGCGGCCGGCATCAGCACCATCACGGTTACTGGAACATCAGGATCGCTGACCAGCACTACAGCCATATCGCTGACCATCAGTTCGGGTGCGACGCAGCAGCTCATTGGCAATCCTGGCTTTGAGAACGGGACTGCTCCGTGGGTGCTGACTGCCGGCGTGCTCAACAACTCTTCGCAAGAGCCGCCGCACAGCGGCAACTGGGATGCCTGGCTCGACGGCTACGGCACCACCCATCAGGATACGGCAACGCAGACGGTAACCATTCCGTCTTCTATCACCACCGCGACGTTGAGCTTCTGGCTGCACATTGACACCGCGGAAACCACTACCACGAGCATGTTTGACACTCTCCGCATCCAGGTGTTGAACAGTTCGAACACGGTGCTGGCAACGCTGGGAGTGTTCTCGAACCTGAATCATGCTGCCGGATACCAGCAGCACTCCTTCAGCATGAGTAATTTCAAGGGGCAGACCGTTAAGATACGCTTCCTTGGCATGGAGGATTCAAGCCTGCAAACCTCATTCGTGATTGACGATGTAGCATTGAACGTCCAATAGCGTGTGAGCAGAAGGGTGGATCATCCGGGGCCGGCAATCGGCCCCGGTTTTTTGTTTGCCGGGTTGGGTGGTCCGGGCTAAGCATTGCTTAATCGATGATGCGCACCGCGCCTTTTGCCGGCAGGGCATCGCGCAACTCGCTGACCGTCTTTTTCAGCACCGGATGCAGCGCGCCTGGGGCAATCTCGGCCAGCGGCGCCAGCACGAAGCGCCGCTCGTGCATAGCCGGGTGGGGAATGGTCAGCCCCGCCATATCTACAATCGAATTGCCGAATAACAAAATATCAATATCGATGGAGCGCGGACCTTTGGGCTGGGTGCGCCTTCTCCCCATTTCTTTTTCAATCCCCAGGATTGCTTTCATAAGCTGCCTGGGCATGAGCTCAGTTTCGAGCGCCACGGCGCAATTCAGGAACCAGGGCTGGTGCGCCATATCCATCGGTTCGGTTTCAAAAAGGGAAGAGGCAGCCGTGATAGTCCCTAATTTTTCCAGCTTCGCAATCGCAGTGGCGATCTGCCCGCGGCGGTCGCCGATATTGGCTCCCAGCGATAAATAGACTGTCTTTTTCAGAATGGTCCTCACAGCTCGCAAGACGCACATTCTACGCGTCTTTGGCAAGGCACAATGTGATTGACATATCGGGCAATTGTGTAACTGCGCAATTGAGTAATTGAAACTGTCGGGCCGCGACTTTCAGTCGTCGCACTGCCCAACAAGCTTCAAATTTCTGACTTCAATTACCCGATTGCTCAATTTTCAGTGACTCAATGGCTAAATGACCCGATGACTCAATTAGGGAATCACGATGCTTGAGCCCTGCGGCGCGACGATGGAATCGCTTTGCTCGGGAAATTGCTCGCACAAAAAATCCACAAAGGCGCGTGAGCGCGGGCGTCCTGAAGTCCGCGTATATCCCATGCGCACCAGGAACACCAGCGCCAGCAGCACATCGCCGTCGCGCAGCGATGTGTATCCCACCTGTTTCCGCTCCAGCTCCCGGTACTCTTCCAACATGCTCTCCACCCCGCTGATGACCGCCTGTTGCGCCGGCGACGCGCTTGCCCCACCCACGAGCAAGCCCGAGTTCACCAGGGTCTGCTGCTTCTGCGCCAGGGCGCTGACGGCGGCAATCAAGTCGCTGTCGCGGAGCGCGCGGTCGGCGCGCACAGCTTTCGCCAGCGCGAAGCTCAGTCCGGTGAGCAACGGTTCGCGTTCATAGAGAAACTGCTCGCGGATTTCCACCTCAGGAAAAAGCGCCTCTCTGGGCAAGTCTTTTAAGGAATGGTGTTCGTGCTTGCGCGCCTCCTGCAAATAAACGCAGTCGCTGGGACAATCAAGCGTGATCTCGCGTTGCTCGCCGCAGCAAACCGCGCAGATCCTGTCATGCACGGCCGGACAAAAACGCTTTGGTTTCCGTAGGTTACAAAGAGTGCAACTCATGTTCTTTTATTTTCTCATGCGGCCTGCCGCGCATCCTAAGGCACTCGCCTTAGGCCTTTCGCCCGAAATCGGCCTCTCATTCCAGGCAGGCAGGACGCGGTTTTCCACAGCTTGAAATGCACGGCAACCGCATAAAATCTGGTGAAAATGCTTCTCAAGTGCGGGAAACTGTTGTACCATGCGGTTATCGAGCGTTTTTTGCTCGCTAATTCAAGGAGGAATTTCAATGGCAGCAGGTATGACCAAATCCCAAATCGTGCGACACCTGGCCGAAAAAGTTGGCACCAACAACAAAACGGCCGCAACATTCCTCGAGACCCTCGCTGACACAGCGATCAAAGAAACCAAGAAGAACGGTATCTTCGTCGTTCCCGGCCTCGGCCGCCTGGTAAAGGCGCACCGCAAAGCCCGCATGGGCCGCAACCCTCAAACCGGCGAAGCCATCCAGATCAAGGCCAAGACCGTCGTAAAGTTCCGCGTGGCCAAGGCAGCCAAGGACGAAATCGCCCCCAAAGGCAAATAAGTCCGCTCGTATCTCCCTGTAAAGTTTAAAAATCAAAAGGCCGGCTTGGTTAAGCCGGCCTTTGTAGTTAGTACTCAGCCAGTGAAATTGATTCATTGGGTCATCGGGTCATTGCAAGATTGAGTAATTCAGCAATTGCGTAATTGAGCCGACGCACGAATCATAATTGCTAAATCATTCAATGATTCTAATGACCCAATGAATCAATGACCCAATGGCTCAATTCCTGACGACTGACAATAGAGGACTATCACTAGCTTTCCACTCCCGCCGGCACCGCTCCCTTTTTGGGACGGCGGTTTGACTGAAGAATCTTCTTGCGCAGCCGCAGCGTTTTTGGCGTGACTTCGACAAACTCGTCGTCTTCAATGAACTCAATGGCTTGTTCCAGGCTGAGCGCCTTGTGCGGCACCAATCGAATCGCTTCGTCAGCGGTTGAAGCGCGCATGTTGGTAAGTTTTTTCTCGCGCACCGCGTTCACGTCAAGGTCAACCTCGCGCGCATTTTCGCCGATAATCATGCCTTCGTAAACGTCCTCGCCGGGGCCGGTGAACAGCTCGCCGCGCTCCTGCAGGTTCCACAGCGCGTACGACGTGGTTTTGCCCGGACGGTCGGCAATGAGCGCGCCCGTGAGCCGGTGCGGAATCTCACCCAACCATTCGCTGTAGCCTTCGAAGATGGAATTCAGCACGGCCGTGCCGCGCGTGTCGGTCAGCAACTCGCTGCGCAGGCCGATCAATCCCCGGCTGGGGATGCTGAACTCCAGGCGCACCCGGCCATAGCCGTGGTTGTGCATCCTGGTCATCTGTCCCTTGCGCGCTCCCAGCTTTTCAATCACCACGCCCACAAAGTTCTCAGGCACATCGATCACCAGCTTTTCCGTGGGCTCCATCAGCTTGCCGGTCTTGGAATCGCGGCGCGTAATGATCTCCGGCTTGCCTACCATGAGCTCATAGCTTTCGCGCCGCATGGTCTCGATGAGGATCGAGAGCTGCAGCTCGCCGCGTCCCATGACTTTGAACGTATCGGTACTGGCGGATTCCTCGACTTTAAGCGAGACGTTGGTCAGCAGCTCTTTCTGCAGACGCTCGCGCAAATTGCGGGAAGTAACATATTGCCCTTCGCGTCCGGCAAAGGGAGAAGTATTGATGGTGAACTGCATGGCGATGGTGGGCTCATCAATCGTAATGGCGGCCAGCGGCGCCGGCGTCTCGGCGCTGGTAATGGTCTCGCCGATGGTGATGCCTTCCACCCCCGCCACCGCCACAATGTCGCCCAACTCGGTCTCAACAATGTCGGTGCGCTTCAATCCGCTGAAAGAAAATAATTTGGTGATGCGTATGTTTTGCAGAGAGCCGTCGAGCTTGGCGATGGCGACGTCTTCGCCCGTCTTCAGCGTGCCATTGACCACGCGCGCGATGGCCAGCCGTCCCAGGTAGTCGCTGTAGTCGAGGTTGGCTACCAGAACCTGCAGCGTGGCCGTGGCGTCGCCCGCAGGCGCGGGAATCGTTTCCAAAATCGCGTCAAACAGCAGCTTCAAATCTGTGCCCGGCTGCTCGGCTGAAGTTGAAGCAGTTCCCGCCTTGGCGTTGGTATAGAGCACAGGGAAATCGAGTTGCTCTTCTTTGGCGTCGAGGTCAATGAACAGGTCGTAGATTTCGTTCAGCACCTCCTGCGGACGCGCGTCCGGGCGGTCGATCTTGTTCATAATGACAATCGGAGGCAGCCCGGCTTCGAGCGCCTTGCCCAGCACGTACCGCGTCTGCGGCAGCGGACCTTCGCTGGCATCCACCAGCAGCATTACGCCGTCAACCATCTTCAGTGCGCGCTCGACTTCGCCGCCAAAGTCAGCGTGGCCGGGTGTATCCACGATATTGATCTTCACGTTGTGGTAAAAAATGGCGGTATTCTTCGCCAGGATAGTGATGCCGCGCTCGCGCTCAAGCTCGTTGGAGTCCATGACCCGATCGGCCACGACTTCGTTGGCGCGAAAGGTGCCGCTCTGCCGCAGCATGGCGTCCACCAGGGTAGTCTTGCCGTGGTCAACGTGGGCGATGATGGCTAAATTGCGAATGCTCATAATTTTTAAGAGTACAGATCATTCTATTTGATTACTTTAGCTTTTAGCACTTAGCTGCTAGCTCTTAGCTCAAAAACAAATCAAACCACAGCGCGCACAAAGGTGGGCAAAAGTGGATTTTTCATATAGAAAAACCGGATGATGAGGACAGCCCGCGGAAGCATATAAAAATTAATAGCAAATCGAGAGCAGCAGCCCTGTGTTCTGAACCAAAGATCACCTTCGTGTTCCTTTGAGTCCTCTGTAGTTGATTGTTTAAGCTAAGAGCTAAAAGCTATCGTGCAAGTTTTCCTAACTCTGTCGTTCTTAATCAGCAGCAACTCGAAACTTACTTAAGTAACTTTACTTGCCGGGACACCCGGCCTAAGCTGAAGCTGGAGATTTAGAACTTGGACCCCGAAATTAATTCCGATATGGGTATCGAGCGCCTGCCGGAGCGCCCGCGCATCAATATGCGCCGGATTGCCGTGTTGGCTGCGAGCATGACCGTAGTTGCGCTGCTGGCCATCCGCTCAGGAGCCATGCAGGCGATCATGGAGATCCTGACCGGACACCAGCTTCCCGTGAGCGGCGCGCCCGTAGCGGCCACCAATTCCAAGCTTTCTGAGCACGAAGTGGAATACATCAACAGCCGCGAGCCCCAGGAGCAGATGGAGCGCCTGCTGGCGGCTGCCGTCAACCACGATGTGGGCGCCACTGAGATGATCGAAGAAAAAGTTGCGGGCTGGCATGGGCGCCTAAAGCGCAGCAAGCAGTGGGAGACGCTGAGCGAGACGGCGCTTTATTCCAACGACCTGCGGGTGCGCGCCGCCGCCATCGAGATTGAGCTGGCGGTGAACCAGATCGATAAGTCGCGCGACACCGCCATGGCCCTGTGGCATGCCGGGGAGAACGATCCGAAGTCACGTCCTTTCAACGCATGGGAGCTGGGCATGCTGGCCAACCGCGGCGTCGAGCCCGATCTTATTCACGAGTGGCTGCAAAGCTGGGTGCACGATCCAGACCAGCAGACACGCTTCTGGTCGGTCGAAGGCATGGCCCATATCGGGACCGACGATACCATTAAAGATTTTCTTGACGTGCTGCGCAACGACCCGTCGATGGACGTACGCGAGCGCGCCGGATGCAGCCTGGCCAAGAGCGGCATGCTCACCCGCGAGCAGCGCATGAAGGCCGTCCCCGGATTGATTGACCTGAGCGACTACCCCGACCTGAACGCCGTTACCCGCAACTGGGTCTTCCAGGCCCTGCGCGAAATTACAGACGTCACCCTGCCGAATGACCCCGCCACCTGGCGCCACTGGTACACCCAGCACGGCGCCGAGCTGCTTGAAAAATTCAAATCCGCCGGAAATTCGGTCCTGGGAAACAGCTAGAGCCGAAGCGACCGCGATTCCAGAGTCTGATGACAGGAATTTTTCAAGACATGGCGAACTTGTGCGCGCGCACCTGCCATGTGCGGTCATCGAATCTACCCGCCGGCCACGGCCCCCAAGACGATAAACGGTTCTGCTCCTGAGGCTACCGCGTCGGGCAACGGGGCGTCTGGTGACTCATGCGACAGGTCTTCCTGGCAGGCGAAGAAGCGCAAATAGGCCCGGCGCTGTTGCGTATCGTACTCGCGGATGGTGCCGCGCAACATCGGATAACGAGCCTCCAGCGCGTCAAGCACCGAGCGTTGCGTGACTTGCCCGGTGACCTCAAGTTCGACGTCGCCATGAACTCCCGCCAGCGTTCGCAAGTGTTGCGGAAGCACAACCCTGATCATTTTAGTTTGCTCCAGGCAGCGTCTGAACCTCGACCGAAAGCACGGCGGGAAGATCGCGGACAATGGGCGCCCAACTATCTCCGGCATCGGCTGAGGCGTAGACCTGCCCGCCAGTGGTGCCAAAGTACACGCCGCATTTATCGAGCGAGTCCACGGCCATGGCGTCGCGCAGCACATTGACGTAGCAATTGCTTTGCGGCAGGCCTTTGGTGAGCGCCTCCCACTCGTTTCCGCCCGAGCGGCTGCGGTAAACGCGCAGCTTGCCTTCGTGCACGTAGTGCTCCGCGTCGCTCTTGATGGGGACAACGTAGACGGTCTCCGGCTCGTGCGCGTGAACGTCAATCACGAAGCCGAAGTCGGTGGGCAAGTTGCCGCTGATCTCTTTCCACGAATCGCCGGCGTCGTCGCTGCGCATGACATCCCAGTGCTTCTGCATGAACAGCACGCTCGGGCGCGAGGGATGCATGGCGACGTGGTGAACGCAGTGGCCAACCTCGGCCGTCGGGTCAGGGATATATTGGGAGTGCAGCCCACGATTGATCGGCTTCCACGTCTTGCCGCCGTCATCGGTGCGAAAGGCGCCTGCAGCCGAGATGGCGATAAAGATACGTCCGGGATTGCTCCGATCGAGAATGATCGTGTGCAGGCACATGCCGCCGGCGCCGGGCTGCCATTTGGGCCCTGTGCCGTGGCCGCGCAGTCCGGAGAGCTCCTGCCAATTCTGTCCGCCGTCGGTGGAGCGGAACAAGGCAGCGTCCTCCACCCCAGCGTAGACAGTATTGGGATCGGTCAGTGATGGCTCGAGATGCCAGACGCGCTTGAACTCCCAGGGGTGCTGGGTGCCGTCGTACCACTGGTGGGTGGTGAGGGATTTGCCGCTTCCCGTCGAGGTGTCGTACACGAACTTGTTGCTCTCGCCTTTGGCCATTCCCTGCGGCGTCGTAGTCGATTCCCCCTTCGGCGTCCCCGGCTGCATCCAGGTTTTGCCCCCATCATCGGAGCGCTGAATGATTTGTCCAAACCATCCGCTGGTTTGCGACACGTAAATCCGGTTGGGGTCAACAGGCGATCCCTTGGCGTGGTAGATCTCCCAGCCGGCAAAATGGGGGCCACTGACGTCCCATTTCTCGCGCTTGCCATCCGAGGTAAGAATGAATGCTCCCTTACGCGTACCAACCAATACTCGTACCTTGCTCATCTTTACTCCTCTCTCGGTTTTGCTGTGTTTGCAATAAGTTTGTTCTAACTACTTTATTGTTGCTCGTATGCCCGCTTTAAACCATCGATATCAATCTTTTTCATGGTGAGCATTGCTGCCATGACTTTTTTCGATCTCTCCAGATTAGGATCACTTAGCATGGTACCCAAGATAGAGGGATTGATCTGCCATGACAAACCATATTTGTCTTTCAGCCAACCGCAAGGCCCTTCTACCCCGCCTTGCGAAAGTTTTTCCCAAAACGCGTCCACTTCAGCCTGGGTCTCGCAGTTTACGGAAAACGATATGGCCTCAGTGAATTTGAATTGCGGACCGCCGTTGAGCGCTATGAATTGTTGTCCGTCAAGCTCAAATACTACAGTCATCACGGCGCCTTTAGGCGCGGGTCCTGCTTCTCCATAGCGGCTGATGTTCAAAATTCTTGAATTTTTAAAAATAGAAACATAGAAATTCGCCGCTTCTTCGGCTTTGTTATCGAACCACAGGAATGGGGTAATTTTTTGCATAGATTCTTCTTCCAATTCTTTATGACTGCTTTTGAACTCGCCCGGAGCAATGCATCACGAGCCTGCTCCGCAGAACTACAGTTGCGCAGTCTTGCGCCGCAGGCTCGCTGGCATAGTTACCTTTGAATTCAGGCCGCGTCTCAGGCTGCTTTTGCAGTCTGAGTACGCATCTGTTTCATGAACTCGCGCATGGTTGCGATATGACCCGGCGAGCGGCTTTCAATCCAGGTTTCGTAGCGCTTCGCAGCCTTTTCCATGTGGGCGAGGAACTGCTTATTCGCAAACCGCTCCCGGCCCTGCGGAACGGCGGGTTTGATCAGCTCCCAAACCCCGAAGAACTCGCCATTGGTCTCAAAGAAAAGGTCTTCGTGGAGCAGGCCATAGTTGAGCAATGCGCAGGCTTGCTCCCAATAGCCGGTCACCATCATTGCGAAGGTGCCTCCTTCGGTTCCAGGCGCGGCGATTCGCATGGCATCGTCGAAGTTGTTTACAAAATAGTTCTTGAAGTACCAGTCGCGTGCCTGGCGCAGCCGTTCCTCGCGGCGCATTTCGAAAACCTGTAAGTGCAGTTGTGCTTGTTCGTGGGTGGGCTTTGTTTCCATCATTATGCTTTCTCCTATTTGTCTTAGTGTTTGTTATGAATTGATTACGGCATAGGCCACAGCTCACCAGCAGTTGGCCTCTATGGTATGTCGTTTGGGCCGGCCCGAAATCGACAGCCTGTCAAAAAATATTTTGGGGCCTCTTGGGTCCGCGGCCGCGAAGCAGCCCGTGCCGAATAGCGGTCCTCGCCCCCCCTGCGGGAATTTCGGCATGAATGGGGTCAATCGCGTTCCTGCCACCATTGCCGAACCTCGGAGAACTGAGAACCGAGAACTGCTTCTTAAAACTCGAGTATCCACCGAAATTTCGCGGAAGTGGCTGGCTTGCTCGTCGTGACGGCGAGGCGCTCGCCGCGTTGCTGCTGGTCTCCCTTATCAGTCGATCCAGGCAGGCCGGGCCCCATAACGATATTCGGTTCAATTTCGATTACGGTATCTGCGGGAAGCTCCAGGCGAACTGACATGCGGGCAGCCTGCTGCGCCCTGGCCTGTGATGAAGCGACGTCAGCGGAAGCAGAGCGCGCTGGCGCAAAACTCACCTTGACTTCGTACTCCTTGGCCCCAGATTGTTTCCCATTGTCCAAGTTTTGACTCCCGTTCTCGCGCCTGAACTTAGTGTCGGCATGCAGCAGCTCGGTGTAGAGATGCCGCTGTTTGCCGCGGATCTGATCGGTGATGATGATCGTCTGCCATCCACTCGACGCTACTGAAGCGGGTCCCTCGCGTTCGAAGCTGATACGCCGGCGGAAGCGCGTCAGTCCCATTTTGGCATCGTAGGCAGGCGCGGCCTCGCCTTCGAGGTCAAAGCTTTTGGCCGAGAGTTTCGCTTTGGTGATGCGCACACCATTGAGTTGATCGTAGGGGAAGTCGTACCAGGCATTGTGTCCGCTGCCTTCGTTGCCCTGGCCGCGGCCATCCACCAGCAGCGTGTTATGGTGCGCGGAGAGCGGGACACCCGCGTATCCGGAATCGCCGGTCAGGTATTCTCCATGGGCGAAAAGGATAAAGCTGTTGGCATCAGGATGGGCGTGCCCTAATTCAAGATGCCAGTCGGTGAGCTGGGGCTGCAGCGCGGCGGTCTGGTGGCCTTCCGGCGGCCCGCACTTGAAGGCGATGGCAGTAGCCTCTGTACTCCAGTCGGTGCGCCAGTAGACGACTTCATTGTCGCGGAAGTAATGCCAGTGCGGCAGCTTCTCGATGGAGTCAGCGAGCAGTTTTTCGTCATACCATGCGAGCGACCACCATTCTTCAGCGTTGACGTGGCCAAGGCTTTCCATCCAGCGGGCGACACCCTGGATCTGGGAGTCATGAAAGTGCGCGGCCAGGTCATAGAGCAGGTTGTAGCTGGTGAGAAAATGGCCTCCGGGGTAGCTGCGCGGATAAGCTTCGCCCTGCTGCGAGCGGGTCAGCGCCCCTTCAAAAGCGTCGCCGAAGTCGAACACCGTCTGGCCGCCGGGCGCCATGCTGTGGGCCAGGTAGAGATGCATCTGGCGCAGGCCGGGCTGGTTGAACAGGTCTTCTCCGGTTGCGTGCAGATGAGCGTCAAGGTAGTGGATGATCCAGGGCGTGACGAAGACCCAGTATTCAAAGCTTTCGTAGTAGTAGCCGTCGGAGGAATAAGTCTGCAGCACGCGGTCAAAGATGGCCCGCGACAGGGCCGCCCACCTGGGGGCATCCGGGACTTCGTCATACAGAGCATAAGCGGCGATGCCCAGCCCTGAGATGGGAATAAAGACGTGGTTCTGGCTGTAAGAATACGTTGTTCCCGATTTAGGAACATAGTAGTCGTAGAGCAGGCTCGCCTGCCTGGCAATCTTCTCGCGATAGCGCGCGCGATCGGCCTCCGAGAGATCGTGGTAGAGCAGGTCGTATCCGACACTCATGCCGTAGAGCAGATGCCCGGCGGCTAAGTCGACGTTGGGCTGGTGGTAAGCGTATCCCCATATGTCGTAGGAAACGGCGGCGTCCATGTATTTGCGGGCAGCGTCGAGATATTTCTGGCCGCCTTCGATCTTGTAGGCAAAGGCGGCTTCGGCGATTGCCAGCCCGACTTCGTTCTGCGCGCGGCGCGCCCCCGCGGGCGGCGGGGGAGGATCGCCCTGCAACGCGCGTAGACTCGCCAGCGCACGGGCCCAGAGCTCCTTCTGGCTGCCATGCGCCCGCTCTCGCAGAGTTGCCAGCTCGGAATCGGTAAAGTACACGCGAGGATGGATTCCCGCCAGCTCGGGCCGCAGCTTGGAATTCAGGGAAGCGAGGGCATCGGCAAGCGGGGGAGGGCCGCCCTTTCCAGGGTTTTGCTTTGGCCCGAGGGTCTCGTGAGCGTCTTGTGCTGCAAGAGAACAGAGCAGAAAAAGCGGCAGTGCCAGCAACAGCAGTTTTTGAGATTTCATTGGCGAAAAGAAGCATTCAGCAATCAGAGTAGCTTTGGCATTTAGCCAAGAAAGCCTGACGTGGGTCACAGAAAATTCCAAATTGTAGAGCGAGCTTTAGGGGCTAAATGCTAAGCGCCAATTGCTGAATGCTATTTCCTTGCGGCCCGGGCTTTTTGCAGTCCGGTCTTGGCGGCCTGGCTGCCAGGATCAGTTTGCAGGGCGCGTTGAAAGGAGCTTATAGCTCCCTGATAGTCCTGCATTGCCATCTGCCTGTAGCCCTGCATCACGTATTGTTCCGCGGCGGCCTGATTTCCGCGGCCGGAGTTTGATGAGCTGCCATTATTTGTGGGAGCCGGCGCCGGATGGCTGTTGTTAGGCGCCGGGCTCGCGGCACTTGGGTTTTTGTTTTCTTCCGAACGCCATACTGGTTCCTGTTCTTCACGCGGGGGCACGACGGTGATTTCGTTCAGCACATCGCGCACGCCCAGGACCTCGCGCGCCAGGTTTCCGGCAATTTCCGATTCATAGGGTTTGCCCACCGTGCCCGTGAGGGTCACCACGCCACTTTGCACGGAGGCATGTACGGAGGCGTGCTGCAGCGGCTCAGAGCGGGCGAGAGCGTCCGTCACATCCTGCGTGATGCGGGCGTCATCCTGGGCCGACTGGACGGAAACAGAATGCGGGCCCGATCCCATCTGCTTCGCAATCACATACACCAGCAGCAGTGCCGCGATGACGCCTCCGATTAGTATGAATTTTTTCCAATCAAAGGGTGTGCTTCCATGTACCGCCGGCTTGCCTCGCCGCAGCTTGGTTTCGTCGAAGACCGTGCCGCCGTGCTCGGCCATATAGGTGCCAGTTGTGGTGGCGTGTGATGGCGTCAGCACGGCGACGTTGCGTTGCGGTTGCATCTGCCCCGTGGTCGCCGCCGCCATCGGCGGTTGCGTTGTCCGTTGCGGAATGGGCCCGGAGACCGGCGTGAGCCGGGGGCCAGGCGGATTTATGATCCCGCTTGGCGTGTCTGGCCTGACGACAGGAGGAAGAGGAGTCTTCAATACGCGGTCCACGGCGGCTATCATTTCATCTGACGATTGGAAGCGCTTGATGCGGTCCTTTTCCAAAGCCTTCATGATCAGAGCGGAGACCGATTGGGCAACGCCGGTGGGCGGCGCGGGCGGCGTCTGAAGATGATGGATGAGATAGCCGATAGGCGTATCGGAATTGAAAGGCAGCTTGCCGGTAATCATCTCGTAGAGCACGATGCCCAGTGAATACAGGTCAGAGCGCCCGTCAATCTGGTCGCCAATTTTTCCGGAAGCCTGCTCCGGCGAAACATATTGCGGCGTTCCCACCACCATGCCGGTCTGGGTGGCATTGCGGTTTCCGTCAAAGCTGGGGTCGGCCATTTTAGCGATACCGAAGTCCAGTACTTTTACCAGGTCTTGTGTGCTCTCAACCTGTCCGGGTTGAGGGACAAGCAAAATGTTATCTGGCTTGATGTCGCGGTGCACTATGCCCAGCTTGTGGGCCGCGCCCAGCGCCGCCGCCACCTGCTTGCAGATATTCAGCGCGCGGGGAATGGGGATAGGATTGGGCCCGTGAATCCAGGAGCGCAGGTTCCTGCCCTGCACGTATTCCATCACAATGAACGGACGGCCGTCTTCAGTCGTATCAAAATCGTCAAGCTGCACCGCATTGGGATGGCGCAACTTGCGGGTGATGATGGCTTCATTCTTAAAGCGCTGGAGGAAATCCGGATCGCTGAGCAGCTTGTTGTTGACGACCTTGAGAGCGCGAATTTCATTAAAGGTGAGGTGGCGCGCCTTGTACACCGCGGCCATGCCGCCGATGCCCACCTTGTCCAGGACCTCATACTTGTCCCGGATGATCATTCCGGGCATGAGGTCAGAGACCTCCCGGAGAGACTCTTTGTCCTTGGGACAGGACTCAGTTTCGTTGGGAAAAATGCTATGACAGCTTTCGCAATACTTCATGAATTGTGGTCTCAATGCAATGGGTAAAAAACTCCCATCGCTTTTGGAGCCAATATGGACCCAAGGGAGAGTACTCTACAAATGATATCCCTGAATGCTCCTGAAGCCAAGCACCAAGGTAGCGGAAATAGGACGAAGCCGAATGGTAAAATTCAACTCTACCCCCGGAAAGACCCTTAACTAAGGAAAGCACCTTACATGGCCCTAACCTTGCAAGTACATTCCCAGCGGCAGGTCACGGTGTTGGTCTGCAAAGGAACCATCGTCTTTGGCCTGGAGTCAGATTGCCTGCGCGCCAAAGTGAAGGAGCTGCTGTGCCAAAAGAATTCTTCGGATTCGCCTGTGGCTGATCCAGCGGCGGCGCCATGCGCATCTTTTGTTCTGGATTTATCCCAGGTTCAGTATATCGATAGCGGCGGTCTGGGCGCGCTGGTTGCAGTACTGACCTCGGCGCGCGCCGCCGGCGGAGACCTGAGGCTTACAGGAATGAACGAACGCGTCTCCCGGGTGCTGAAGACCACCCGTCTTGACCGGGTGTTTCGCACCCATTCCAGCGTTGAACTGGCGGTCAATGCCTTCCATGCCAGGGCCACGGTACAGAAATGAGCTCGGCCCCCGCCAGCCAGGCGCCCAGCCGCGTGTTGATTGTGGAAGACGAGCCTTCCATGCGTACGCTCCTGCACAAAATTCTCGCCGGCGCCGGTTTCGCCGTGGACGAGGCCAGCGATGGTATGGAAGGCCTGGAGCGGCTCACGCGCCACGACTTCGATGTAGTCCTGCTCGATGTTTGGATGCCGCGCATGAATGGCCTGGAGGTGTTGAGCGAACTGCATCGCCGCGGCTCAAACCAGAGAGTCATCCTCATGACCGCCGATCATGCCCCGGAGACGCTGCTGCGGGCGGTACGCGAGCAGGCAAGCTTGTACATCAGCAAGCCGTTTTCTTCGGAAGAGCTGCTGGGAACCGTGCGCAAGGTGCTGGCCTGCCCGGTGCAGCCGGCCATTGAGGTCCTCTCGGCCAAGCCGGATTGGGTGCAGCTTCTGGTGCCATGCCAGCCGGAAGTGGTGGACCGCATCCAGTCATTTCTCATGGGACTCGACGCTGACCTGCCGCTGCAAATCCGCGAATCCCTCGGCCACGCTTTTCATGAGCTGCTGCTGAATGCCATCGAGTGGGGCGGCAAGTTCGATCCTAACCTGAAAGTGCATGTCGCCTGCCTGCGGACGAAAAGAATGATCCTGTATCGCATCGCCGATCCCGGCGCCGGGTTCCGCTTTGATTCGCTCAAGCACGCAGCCATCAACAATCCAGAAGAGGGCTCGATCGAGCACCTCAAGGTGCGCGAGGAAAAAGGCCTGCGCCCGGGAGGCTTCGGCATTCTCATGACCCGCTTCATGGTCGACGAGCTGCTGTATAACGAAAAACAGAACGAAGTGATTTTTATCAAGTATCTGGATTAGTGTTGCGCTGCTCGCGGCCTACGGTGGGAGCCCCGGCTTTTAAGCCGGGGGAAGGGCTCGTAGAGTTTTGGGCTTCAGCCCGGTACCTTTAGGCATAGATACGATTTACATCTGGTCAGATCAAATCTGACACTCCGGTATAATTTGTGCGGATCATTTCTATGGGCAGACCTCGCCGTCTACTGTGCTTTCTTACGCTGTTCGCCGGCGCGGCAGGCGCAGCTCAAACGCAGCCGAACCAACAAACGCAAAAAATTCCCGTAATCGATGGCGCCGCCGGCCCTTGTTCGCTGGAGCTCACCGTAACCACCTCCGATGCCAAGCCGGTCTACGCCGCTACCGTCAAAGTTCACATAACTTATGGCTTTGCCGGATTCCATAAGCTTGACCTGGAAGCCGGCACCAGCGCCGATGGTAAAGTGAAATTCACTGGACTTCCTTCTCGGGTGCATCGGCCGCCGCTGGAGTTCCAGGCTTCCAAAGATCAGCTGGCGGGCGCAGCAACCTACAATCCTGATGCCGAGTGCCAGGCGAAGCACGACATCATACTGGAGATGCCAAAGCCGCCGTCGAACAAATAGCAGCACATATTCTGACACCACTATGGTGATGCGGAGTTCCTACATGAAGGTCCGAAGCGCGAGTGCATGTGAAACCTCTGCGTTCCTCCCCGCCCTCTGCGGTTTGATTTTTGTGCTGCTTGCCATGTGGATGCCGGCCCGCATCATCGCTCAGGATAATTACGAGATACAGGTCTATGGCGCTGACACGGTTGAGCCGGGCTCGACCATGGTTGAGCTGCACAGCAACTTTACGGTTTCGGGAAGCAAGGTCGTGACTGACGGTGTAGCGCCCACCAACCATGCCGAGCACGAAACCATAGAGATTACCCAGGGCATCAACTCCTGGTTTGAAACCGGTTTTTACATCTTCACCAGCGCGCGCAGCGGCGATGGATGGGATTGGGTGGGCGACCATATCCGTCCGCGTTTTCGTGCGCCTGACAGTTGGCATTGGCCGGTGGGAGTCAGCGTCTCTAACGAGGTCGGGTATCAGCGCAGAAAATTTTCGGTGGATACATGGTCGTGGGAGATCCGCCCGATCATCGATAAAAAAATCGGGCCCTGGTATCTTGCATTCAATCCCACGTTCGACCGCGCGCTGCATGGCCCCGATGTTTCCCGCGGCTTCGAGTTCTCGCCCAACGCCAAAGTTTCGTTCGACATCAATCCCAAGGTCGCCCTCGGCATGGAGTACTATGGAGCGCTCGGTCCGGTAGACAGCTTCGACCGGCTGCACGATCAGCAGCAGCAGTTTTTCCCCTCGATTGACCTGAACGTTTCGCCCGATTGGGAGATCAATTTTGGAGTTGGCGTAGGCGTGACCCACGGGACTGACCACTTGATTATCAAGGGAATCCTGGGGCGCAGATTCAGCTTTCACCATAAGACCGGCAGGGTGAAAACTGGAACGTATTAAGCAAATCGCTGAAATCCTCTAAGCTATCCGCCTGATTGTGAGATTCGCCGTTCTCAGCCAGCATTCCCTAATCAATTTCAAGTCTTAATCCAGCCAGAACCGCTTCACTCCGGCGAAGTTTGAGACGCCCAGGGAGGGACTCTTGCGTTTGAAATCTGTCTTTAGTTTCTTTTCTCTGTTGCTTGTCTTTTCGTGCGCTGCTCTTGGCCAGGCGCCCGCAAATCTTATCGCCTCTGCGCCCGCTGCCGGGCCGGCCACAGGGCTGCCGGATGCTGCGGTAGCGCCGGCGGCGGTGTTGCCTGAAGCCCCGATCGTCGAACCAACCATGGCGCTGCCGGAAGCTGCCGCGGTGATGCCGGCAGCAGTGATGCCGGAACCGCCGGTCGTCAGGCAGGCCATCGGGCTGCCAGAGGCCCCCAGCCATCGCTTTTTCGACAAGACGAATCTGTGGCTGCATCTGGGCGCTGTATCTGCAGAGACAGCGGATTTAATCACCACGCGCCGGGTCATCCAACTGGGCGGCAGGGAAGGCGACCCGCTGGCCAGGCCTTTTGTCCGCGCCGGAATCGGAGGGCAGATGGTAGGCACCTACGTGCTGGGTGAAGGCAGCTCAGTGCTGGCTTCCTACCTGCTGCATCGCAGCGGCCATCACCGCCTGGAGCGTTTCGTGCCGATTGCCGTTTCAATTGTCGAGAGCCTGGCCGCAGCCTCCAACATTCGCACGGAGCAACGGATACGCGCTCGCTCAACCTTGATCCATTGAGCAAACTTCTAACAAATTTCCTTTGTGCCCTTTGTGGTTGGCTTTTGTATCGTTGTAACTTTAAATCGAAACTCAACTGAGAACTGCTTTTTAAGCGCTCTTAGGCTTCCTGGATGCGCTCTTGTGCCGGGGGTGGGGAGCAGATTTCCTGCTCCGTGAGGTGATGTCTGTCTTGCCTCCGGATATTACCCGCACCTCGCGTTTTTTTACCGGCATAACGGCCACTTCGGTTATCACGTCGCTGGGTACGGTGTCGCCAAACAGACGTGACATGTAGTCCTGCTTGCAGGGCGCGGAGCAGAAGTGGACTGCGAGCCAATCGACGGCCTGGTCTTCATCCCACTTGGAAAGAAATGTAATCTCGCGGCGGGCGGCGGTGACGCCGATGTTCTCGGCCGCGAAGCCCAGGATCCATTCTTCGTTTTTTCCTTTTAGTTTTCGGCAGTTGTCGCACTCATAACGCAGCATAAACCCTCCCGCACAATGGTTAGAAGCCCGAGAGGCCACTCGTAGTTGGCTGAAGCTCTGCAATTGTTCTTCGGCAAATCGCCTGTTCTCAATGAATTGCACCGTTACCCAGACGTTTTCCAAACATGTTTGCCACGGCATTGCCTCTTCGCCTGTCATGCCCTAACTTGAGGCACTAAACAGGAAGAAGGCAATAGGCGCTTGCAGGGAACCTTGCAGAGGAGCAAGTAGCTTGCAGGCGCCTGTTTAAAGCTGGCATTGCCAGATCACAGTTTGACGAATCGCTGGAGGCGGAGATGAGACACCGGGCTGTAATGCTTACTACATTTTTTATCCTGGCAGCGGGAATCAGCAGTTTGCGCGCCAGCATTGCATTGAAGCCCCCGGCTGGACCGATTCGGATTGAAGTGATTCCGGGGAACTCCGCGCTTGTTATCGGCAACACGCAGCAGATGATTGCTGTGCTCGAAAGCTTTCGCGGATTTCAGCAATCGCAGAAGCTCCGGCCAGTAACCGCTACCTGGACATCGTCGAATCCCGGAATCGCGAGCATTGACCCAGCCACCGGGATTGTCGCCGCGGTCGCCAAGGGCGTTGTTCAGATCACCGCCCGCAGCGGGCCATTTCACGGGTTTACATTCCTGACTGTAACGCCGCAGTTGAATTCCATTACGGTAACGCCCGCAAATCAGGCTATTCCTGAAGGCGCCCCATTGCAATTCACCGCCACGGGAAACTATTCGGATGCCTCAACCGCCGACCTCACCGCACAAGCTACATGGAGTTCGACAGATCAGACCATCGCCACCATCGCTCCCGGCGGGCAGGCCGTCGCATCAAACGTCAACACGGGCGGCACCACGATTCGAGCTACGTATGATGCCGGAACCGGCCCGATAACTGGTTCGACTAACCTGACGGTGGGTCCGGCGGCGTTGGTTTCCATCAGCGTGACTCCGCTGAACCCAACCGTGCCTAAAGGCACTCCACAGCAGTTCACGGCCACCGGCACTTACACCAACAACGCCCAAATCGACATAACAAATTCGGTGACCTGGGCCTCTTCGGATATGACTAAAGCCACGATAGGTAACACAGGGTTGGCTGCCACTCTGGCGCAGGGCTCAACCACGATCAGCGCCGCACTCGGCGGGAAGACGGGCGCCAGCACATTGACCATCGGCCCGGCGGTCGTCAATCAGGTGCAGGTTAGTCCGCACGGCGCGGGAACGATTGCGCTGGGAAACACCTTCCAGTTCACGGCCACCGCATATTTCACCGATGGTTCTACCCTCGATGTGACCGGCAATGGCGGCACATCGTGGAGCTCGAACAATCAGGCGGTGGCCACGGTCAGCCAGGGTTTGGTGACCAGCCAGTCGCAGGGCAACAACGTGCAAATCACTGCCAGCTACAGCGGCTTCAACGATATGGGCACGATCAGCGTCGGGCCGCCGGCTCTGAAATCGATTGCGGTCACGCCGTCGCCGGTGACCATCGCCAATGGTTTAACGCAGCAGTTCACAGCTACAGGAACTTATACCGATAATTCAACGCAAGACCTAACCAACTCGGCCACCTGGAGCGTAAACAATCCCAGCGTGATTTCAGTGAACAACACCGGCCTGGGCACCTGCAAGCAGGTCGGCGACGGCTCGCAGGTTTCTGCCGCTTCGGGTATCGTGAACGGCTCGGCCACGCTCAACTGCGGACCACCGAACCTGACTTCCATTACCGTTACCCCGGCGAATTCCACAATCGCCAACGGCACCAATCAAAACATGGTTGCAACCGGACATTACACCGACAACACTACGCAGAACCTGACTGGCCTGGCAGCATGGAGTTCGTCAAATACTGCGATCGCGACCATCGTCAACATTCCCGGCCTAGGAACCAATGGACAGGTAACAGGAAAGACGCAAGGCGGTCCGGTAACTATCACGGCGAGTTATAACAGCGTGAACGGCACAACGAACCTGACCGTGGGTCCGCCGAACCTGGTTTCCATCGCCGTCACTCCGGCCAGCCCGATCGTCAGCAAAGGCAACACACAGCAATTCACTGCCACCGGAACTTACACCGACAACAGCACGCAGAACCTGACCAACACAGCCACGTGGAGTTCTTCCACAGGAGTCGTCGGCACCATCAACGCGAGCACGGGCCTGGCCACGGCAGTTTCGATTGGTACTACCACTATTACGGCGACGCAGAGTTCCATTTCGGGAAACACGAACATGCGTGTGATTGGGCCGCCTTCCCGGTTCGCCTATACCGCCAACTTCAGCGACAACACCATCGAGGAGTACACGATCGGCGGCAACGGGCAGTTGCGCGATAACGGCTACGTGTTCAATGGCGTGGGTGCCGGGCCGCAGGGCATCACCGTCGATCCCGGCAATAATTATCTTTATGTGACCAACAGCAACCTGAATACGGTTTCCGCTTACACCATTACCGCGAATGGAACGCTTGCGCCCATAAGCGGTTCGCCATTTGCCTCGGGCACAACCCTGACTTCGGGTCCGTCCGCGGTCGCTGTCTCTTATCGCGGCAACGGCGGCAAGAGCGCCTACGCGGCCAACTTCGGCGAAAACACCGTTACCGCGTTCACAATTGCCAACAATGGGGCCCTGACCTCACCCAGCACTCAGGCTGTGGGAACAAGCCCAATCGGGGTTGTGGCCACCTCCGACGGCTTGAATGTTTATGTCTCCAATAGCGGGGGCGCCCCCGGCACCATCTCTGAATTTTCCGTCAGTCAAAACACCGGACTGCTCACGCCCAATGGCACAATCAACGCTGGAACGTCGCCGGAAAACATGGCGGTCGATCCTTTCAATCGTTTCCTGTTCGTGGCCAACACCGGCTCGAACAACGTTACCTCGTACCAGATCAGCGGCATCAACGGAACCTTATCGAACCCCAACATCACGGCCGCGGGCAACGGTACGCTTGCCCTTGCGGTTGACCCCAGCGGGCACTTTGCCTATGCCGTCAACTACCTCGGCAACACAGTTTCCGAGTACACCATCAACCAGAGCACAGGACAGCTGACCGCCATCAACGGCAATGCTTCCATCGCCTCCGGAGCTGATCCGCAGGCGGTGAGCGTCGATTCCACCGGCCAATATGTTTACGTCGGCCACTTCAGCGCGGATGAGGTCTGGCAATACAGCATCAATGCCGGCACGGGAGCGCTTACATTCCTGCGCAAGATTCGCTCGGGCAAGGCAGTTGACGGAATGGCCATTACCGCGGGCGCAACGCCGCAGTATTTTGACTTTCTCGCCTTTGACGTCAACAGCGCAGGCGTAGGAGAGAGCAGCGCAAATGCCAACACGGGCGCGCTGGGCGCCTTCACCAACTTTGCGCCTGTGTCTCCCTCTGCGGTAACGGTGGATCCGTATGAGCGCTTTGTCTATACAGCCAAAGGCACGAACAACACCGTGGAACAGTACAGCCTGGTGAGTTGCGGCTTCTTCTGCCTTACTTTGCACGACAACGGCAGCGCCAGTACGGGGAATTTCCCATTCAATTTGACCGTCGATCCTTCCGGGCGCTTCCTCTACGTGGCGGCAAACGCGGGCGTATTCGGGTTTACCATCAATCAAAGCACAGGTGTGCTCACGGCAATCTCGGGTGGGGCTGCCCTGGGCGTGTCAGGAAATCTGACCCAGATTACAACCGATCCCACAGGGCGATTCCTGTTTGTGGGGAGCAATGGCCCACCTGAAGTTTCCGTTTATACCATCAATCCAGCCACAGGCGTTCTGACGACGGTGGCTGGCTCGCCCTTTAGCACCATCGTGGGCAATGCTATCGCCGTGGACCCCACAGGCAGGTTCCTGTATGTTGCCGGAGGGAGCTTTGGAACAGACCGCATCCTGGTGTGTCCGATCACGGCCGCAACCGGCGTGATTTCCTGCTCCGTAACCGTAGCTACCGCGGCATTCGCGATTGGAATCGCGGTGGAACCTACCGGTCAATACGCCTATGCCACATTTCTCGATGGCACCGCAGCCGCATATAGCATTGATTCGAACAGCGGCGGTCTCTCAATCATAGGGTCGCCCGTGGCTGCGGGCAACAGCCCGAATTCTGTCGCCGTAGATTATCAGGGGCAATTCGTATACGTGACCAACAGCGGTGCGAATACAATTTCGGGTTACAGCATCAACCCCAACACGGGCGCGCTTACCGAAATCACCGGCGCGGGTTCGCCGTTCGCAGCAGGAACCAATCCGGGTTCGGTAGTTATCAGCGGAATCATACAGTAGCGGTGAACAAGGAGAATTTCACCACGGAGACACAGAGCAAAGCGGCGAGTGGCCCGGTCTAAATATTTATCTTCAATAATTACTCTCGAGGGCGCCCCACCCTAGCTTCTTCTTTTGCCAGGGGTGGGGTTTTTCTGTGTCCAGCGAAACAAGATTCACAACAGCTTGCAGGCTTCCTCGAATGCCAGGCGAGGACTGCGGGGAAACAGCTTCGCCGGGTCGCCGTAGCCCAGGTTGCAGAGGAAGTTCGATTTCAGCGGACCGCTGGGCGACGCCTCATCGGGAGCGGAAACGGGAAAGAATTCTCCGTCCACCTTGGCATTGTCGAAGCCTGACATGGGGCCGCAATCCAATCCTAAGGAACGAGCGGCAAGAATGAAGTAAGCGCCCTGCAAAGTGCCGTTGCGGAAGGCGGTGACCTCGGCCAGCTGGGGTGAGTTAGCGAACCACTCGCGCGCTCCGGGATTATGAGGAAAAAGCCGGGGCAGGTTTTCATAAAACTTCATGTCATGAGCGATGATGGCGGTGACCGGGGCCTTCATGGTTTTTTCCACGTTGGGCGGCGAGAGCGCCGGCTTCAGCCTTTGTTTTGCTTCCGGCGTGCGCAGGAACAAAATGCGCGCCGGGGCAGAGTTGGCGCTGGTGGGTCCCCACTTCATCAGGTCGTAGAGCTGGCGCAGAAGATCGTCGCTCACCGGTTTGTCGAGCCAGGCATTGTGCGTCCTGGCTTTGCGGAAGAGAGTGTCGAGGGCCTGGGCGTTTACGGGGTCGCTCATTCGGATGGGTCCTTTCTTTCGAGGTCCAAAACAATTACATGGAACGTTTGACTCGATTGGAATTGTCAAGATTCAAATATGAATTCGGCAGTGCTGTTCTTTTGATGTCTTGGCGAAAAAAGGGAAAAGATGACCACAGAGGGTACAAAGGTACGCACAAAGGACACAACGCAGATGACGATGGCGCTGTTTGGAGGCTCATAAGGATCTGCGCGCGCCGCATCAGGCCGTCTGTCGCTGGCCGCCGGCCTGTGTGGAAACGGGAGTAGATTTCGCGGCAGGAATGAAAACAGAGAAGACTGTGCCATTATGTTTGCTGCGAACCGATATGGAGCCGCCATGCTTCTCCACGATGTCTTTCGAAAGCCATAATCCAAGACCGGTTCCCGTCTCTTTCTTGGTCGTGTAAAACGGCTCAAATATTTTACGCCGGTCTGCGGGCTTGATGCCTGAACCCGAATCTGCAACTGTGACGCGAGCGCCGGGCAATGGGAAACCATTCCAGTTATGGGAGTTCCTCACCCGTACGGTGATGGTTCCCTGTCCTCTGATGGCATCAATCGCATTTGCAATCAGATTCGAGAACACTTTGCGCATCTCTCCCGGGAACACAGTCGCTTCGGCGTGTGGGTGGTATTCCTTTTGCAGTTTGATCGCCTTGGAATCGATCTTTCGAGCATAGATCTCCAGCACTTCATCCATGATTTGGCCCAAATCGGCAGTCACAGGAGAGGCGGTGTCGCGATAGAACCCGAGGGTTCGCCGTGTCATGTGCGCCATTCGCGCCACTTCCTGATCCAGCAGTTCAAGCTGCTTTCGCGCCTTCTCGTCGAGTGACTTGTTCTTTCGAATGAGGTAAGCGAGGTTTGTCACGGCGGCAAGAGGGTTGTTCATCTCGTGCGCGATTGTGGCCCCCAACTCGCCGGCGGTCGCGAGTTTGTCAGCGCGACGAAGGGCTTCCTCGCTCATCAGCCGCTCCGTGATGTCTCGCAGGATCACGGTAAATAACTTTTCACCGTGACTTTCCATCTGCGAAATCGTTGCCTCAATGGGAAACTCTTCGCCGTCGTAGCGAAGGCCCCACAGAGTGCCGGGGCGATACATAGTGCGCCCCGTGACGCCGGTTTTTTCGAAGTCCTGGACATGATGACGGTGTATCTGGCGAAACCGTTCAGGGATAAATTTGTCCAATGGTTGGCCCAAGGCTTCCGATTGAGGACAGCGAAAAATCTGTTCAGCCGCGCGGTTAAAGACGAGTATGCGTTGTGACTGGTCCACGGTAATGATGGCATCCATCGCGCAGTCGATAATGCCGGTTACCCGCGCCTTGCTGGCGTCCGCTGTTTCCAGCGCTGTATTGAAGGATTGGGAAAGATTCATCATCTGCCTGTGCCCAAAAGCCGCAAGAAGAGCGCCCACCACAACGCACAGCACAAGGATGCTTGCATTGGCATACCAAACCATACTTCGCGACCGAGCGAGACGCTCATCTCTCAATTGCTGCTCACGAACAATAAACCCGGTTCGTGCGTCCCGGTAGCGATCCATCAGTTCTTTGCCGCGTAGCTGGAATTGTAGATCGTCGGTAGGCTTGCCGGCCCTGCTCAGGGCTATGGCTTGATCGGCCCATGCAGACCAGGCGCGTCGTGCCGCAAAAACCTCTTCATTGCGCAACTGCTGTTCAGGATTGTCGGTGATGAGCTGCTCCAATTGAGCTTCAATCTGCGGCGCCTGATTGCGTGACTCGATTAAGGGCTGAAGAAAACGGTCATCCCCGGTTGGCAGAAATGCGCGTAATCCAGTTTCCTCGTCAATACTCAACCGATAGAGATGCTGCGCAACTGCGATCACCTGGTCTGTATGCTCAACCCACTTTTCTCGGCTTGTCACGGCTTGCAGTTCGAGAATCAAAACCGCGGCCAACAGTAGTGCGGTTCCAAACGGAATCCAGACTGCACGGCGCAGTATCTTTCGAAACTTCTTCCTCTCCACGCTGCCTCTCCGCAAAATTCGGCACTTCAAGCTTGCTTCTGACTCAATCGCTTCAGTATCTCATCGGGGTGCATCGGCTTGGCCCATAATTCAAAGCGATAACCCTCACGCTCGGCCTGTTGCACAAGGTCGCGCGTTTGGGCCTGTCCAGAGAGCAACACAATCCGCGTTTCTGGGCAGATGGATTTGATCGCCTTAGCCAGCTCGATTCCATTCATTTCTGGCATGAGGACATCGGTAATCAAGACATCCAGGCCGGAATTGCGCACCCGCTGCAATGCGCTGGCTCCGTCGTACACCGCAACGGCAAAGTACTCGCCGCTGTCGTTAAGAATATCCGCCAGGGTGTCTGCAATCAGATATTCGTCGTCCACGATCAGCACAGTGCGACGGCGGTCTTGCTTCTCAAGATTTGGATTCTTGCTCGCAAGTATGGAATCAGGTGAAGGACCATCCCCACGGGGCATCACACGCGTTGCACTCATTACGCAACCCCCTCAAACGCCAGCCAGTTCTCCGGCTAAATCTGAGATGCTATCTCTAAGCGAGATGTCGGCCAACGCTTTTTTTGACAGGGCGACTAATATCTCACCATACCGGACGCATGTCGCTGGAGGTTCCACCGGCGGCGGGGACATAGCATTTCAGGGTGTAATCCATCACCATGCGATCGGCGTTGAAGCGCCAGCCCAGGGTGCGGATGGTGCGCTTCATTCGCTTGATCCAGCCGCGCGGCAGGCCGTCGTGGTCGCGCTGGTAGTAAAGAGGAATCACTTCCTCGCGAAGCACGCGATACAGGTCTTCTCCGTCGCGAGTGTCGTGCACATTCATATTCGAATGGGTCCTGCCGGTGCCGATGGCGAAGCCGTTCAGGCCGTCGTAGGCTTCAGCCCACCAGCCGTCGAGCACAGAGAGATTGAGGCCGCCGTTCAAGACCACCTTCTGGCCGCTGGTGCCGGAAGCCTCCAGCGGTCGGCGCGGGTTGTTGAGCCACACGTCAACGCCCTGGACAAAGTGACGTCCAACGTTGATGTCGTAGTCTTCGACGAAGACAAATTTGTCGGAGAATAGCGGGTCACGCATCAATTCGGCAATCTGCTGCAGGACCCGCTTGCCGGGTTCGTCACGCGGGTGGGCCTTGCCGGAGAAGACGAATTGCAACGGACGCTTAGGATCATTGACCACCGAGGCCAGCTTTTCGATATCTGCCAGCAGCAAATTCGCGCGCTTATAGGTGGCAAAGCGGCGGGCAAAGCCGATGGTGAGAGCGTCTGGACTTAGCACGCGCGTAAGTTTTTGCAGGGTTTCGAGCGGCTCGCCGCGGCGCTCCGCCTGTTCGATGGCGCGGCGGCGGACAAATTCCAGAAGCCGCGACTTCAGGCTGAGGTGAGTTTCCCAAAGCTCGCCGTCGTTGACGTTTTCAATTCCATCCCAGGTGCGCGGCTCGCTGCTGTGCATGTGCCAGTTGGTTCCCAGATGGCGGTCATAAAGGCGGAACATCTGCGGCGCCAGCCAGGTCGGGACGTGGACGCCGTTGGTGATGTGTCCGATGGGAACGGCGTCTTCAGGTTTGTCAGGATACAGCCCGGTCCACATGGCGCGCGAGACTTCACCGTGCAGCGCCGAAACCGCATTGGCGCGGCGCGAAAGCTTCAATCCCAGTACGGTCATGCAGAACTCTTCGTTGGGATTGCCGTTGCCTTCACGCCCGAGGTCCATGAGTCTCTCCCGGGAAAGACCCAGGAGATCGCGCAGCGGGCCAAGATGTTCCTCGATGAGTTCTCCGTTAAAGCGGTCGTGACCGGCGGGCACCGGAGTGTGGGTGGTGAACACGACTTCGCGGGAGACGCGGGGCACAGCCTCGTCAAAGCCCAGGCCCTCTTCCTGCATACGGTTGCGAACGGACTCGAGTACGGCAAATCCGCTGTGACCTTCGTTGAGGTGAAGCACGCCGGGGGTAATGCCCATAGCCTTGAGGGCGCGGAAGCCTCCAATGCCGAGCAGCAGCTCCTGGCGGATGCGAATTCTTCCGTCACCGCCATAAAGGCGCGAGGTAAGCTCGCGGTCCTCAGGAGAGTTGCCCTCGACGTTGGAATCGAGCAGCAGCAGGTCGCAGCGTCCTACCTTCATGCGCCATACCTTGGCGCGAATGGCGCAGCCACGGGTTTCGATTTGCACCATCACCGGCTCGCCGCTGGTGCTGATGGCGGGTTCCATGGGCAGTTGGTTGATATCTGTCTGCAGATACTCTTCCTGCTGCCAGCCATCGCGGTCGAGCCGCTGGCGGAAGTATCCCTGGCCGTAGAACAGCCCGATACCGATCAGGGGGATGTCCAGATCAGACGCGCTCTTGATGTGGTCGCCGGCAAGAACGCCCAAGCCGCCGGAATATACCGGAATGGATTCGTGCAATCCGAATTCGGCGGAAAAATACGCCACCGGACGGGGCCGCAGCACGCCGGCATAGCGCGCTCCCCAGGTGCGATCGGCTTCTAGATATTCACGCTGGCGGCGGTAGGCGTAATTAATGCGGCCGTGCAGCACCTGGTCTTCGGCGCGCCGCTTGATTCCAGCCAATGGGATCTCTCCCAGTTGCGAGATGGGATTGTGATTGAGCTGGCGCCAGCGAATGGGATCGAGGTCGCGGAACAGGCTGGTGGAATCGCTATCCCAACTCCACCACAGGTTGCGGGCCAGCGACCAGAGGCGCTCCTGCACGGGGGCGATAAAACGATCGAGAGTGCGGGCCTCGCTTACCACCGGCGCAACCTCGGCGGCAGCCTCAACCAGCATGCGGATTTCATCTTCGTGGAACACGCGGGGTTCAACTGTTTGAACCACCAGCACACCCTGCAGGATGCCACGATCGATGAGGGGAACGCCGAGGAAAGAATGGTAGGCGTCTTCCCCCGCCTCGCTGAAATATTTGAAACGGGGATGGTTTTTCACCTGCTCAACCGCGACCGGGCGCACCTGCTCAGCCACCAGGCCGGCAAGGCCTTCATTGACGGCCATGCGCAGGGCGCCAATGCATTGCGGACGAAGCCCGATGGTTGCGGCCAGCACCAGGTTGGCGCGGTCCGGCTCCAGCAGGTAGGCCGAACAGACGTCGGTCCGAAAACGTTTCGCTATCAAAGCGACAACGTTCATCAGGGTTTCGGCCGGCTTGCCGCCCTCTTTCGCGAGATTGCCGATTTCTTCCAACGTCAAAACGTGATTGGCGTCACGCGTAAGAACCGCCTGACTCATGGTCTAAGCTCCCCCCGGTGTTTCAGTCTGGCTCTATTGGTGCTGTGCGTCATTCTCTCGCACCTTTTGCTTTTGGTCTACCGGCTGAACCCATTAGACGAGCAGACAATTACTGCGTGAACCGGACGGCGGCTGTTCCGCGCCAGACGGTTCTGGCCAGAGAAAACTCTAAATGGGGATGTATCCCAAGTCCAATTTAAATTGTTTATCGTGAACATAAGGCGCAAAAGTTTTACCAGGGCAATCTGTGGCGGCTTTTTGTAGGATGTTGAGTTGCATCCTTGGCTTGCAAGGATGAGGAGAAAACATGCCCCGAAACTTCGACGAGCTCTCGGAAAAAGAAATACTGGCGCTGGCCATCTCCCTGGAAGAAGAAGACGCGCGCATCTACGCCGACTTCGCCGATGGGGCACGAGGAGATTATCCGGCGACCGCCCGGATGTTTGAAGAGATACAGGCGGAGGAAGAAGGCCATCGCGCCAGCCTGACTGAGCAGTTCCGGCAGCGCTTCGGAGAACACATTCCATTGATTCGCCGGCAAGACATCAAGGGTTTTGCCCCGCGCCGTGCGGTGTGGCTGGTGCGGCCGCTGGGCATCAACGTGGTCCGAAAGCAAATTGAGGTCATGGAACTTGAAACCCGCCGCTTCTATGAGCGGGCGGCGCAAAGAATCAGCGATCTCTCAACCCGCAAACTGCTCGATGACCTGGCTGCGGCCGAGCGCAAGCACTATGCCAACGCCGGGGCGCTGGAAGAGAAGCACCTCACCGCTGGCGCACTCGCCGAGGAGGATGCCGCGCACCGCCGCCTGTTCGTGCTGCAGATTGTGCAGCCCGGCCTTGCCGGCCTGATGGATGGTTCAGTCTCGACCCTGGCGCCTTTATTTGCCGCCGCGCTCGCTACGCGAAGCAGTTGGGCCGCTTTTCTTGTCGGCATGGCGGCATCGCTGGGAGCGGGAATATCGATGGGCTTCGCCGAGGGACTGTCGGATGACGGCTCGCTCACTGGGCGCGGACGGCCGTGGCTGCGCGGCTCCATCTGCGGCCTGATGACCACGGCAGGCGGACTCGGCCATACCATGCCATTCCTGATCTCTAATTTTCACGCCGCCATGACGGCGGCCTCGGCTGTGGTCGTGGTGGAGCTAGCTGTGATTAGTTATATCCGCCATCGTTATATGGAGACCCCGCTAGTCTCGGCCGCGATCCAGGTCATGCTGGGCGGTGTGCTCGTGTTTCTGACCGGGATCTTGATCGGACGCGCCGGCGGCGGCATTCAGTGAAGCTGCTTCCTTATAGAACTGCTGAAGCACACTGAATGCTTTCTTGCGCACCCCGGTTTCTGACACCAGACCTTTGCGATTGTAGCCATCCTGCAAGACCGGCAGTTGGCGGTTGGGTGAACGAAAATCTTTCAGCACCCAGGGAGCGATGCCGCGCAGGAAGGTCACTTTGCGCAGGGCGGCGAGTTGGTGCCTGTAAAGCTCTTCCTGGTCCTCTTCCGTCCAGCGCTGGCCGGGAGTGCCATGATTGCCTGCCTTGGCCTCGCTGCCAAATTCGCTCACGATCATGGGCTTGTGGTAAGGCGTGGTGAATGAGAAGTTGTCGAGGTCGGCAAACGTGCCGTAATACCAGCCCACGTACTCGTTCAGGCCGAAGACATCGAGATCGGCGATCACCGGATCATCCACAACGATGCTATGCGCATCGGGCCGCTTGAATTGATTGGTAGCCGCGGTGATGAGCCGCGTGGGATCGAGCGCCCGCGCTGTCGTGACCAGCTCATGGATGAAGGCATTGCGCTCGGGTATTGTCTTCGATTCGTTGGTGACCGACCACAAAATAATGGAGGCGCGGTTATGATCGCGGCTGATCTCCTCTGCAAGCTGTTGTTTGGCTTTTTGCAAAACCGCGGGATTGTTCCAATCAATCGCCTGCCACACTGGAATCTCTGACCACACCAGTAATCCCATGTGATCGGCCATGCGCGTCATGTGTTCGTCATGAGGATAGTGGGCCAGGCGCACGAAGTTGCAGCCCAGTTCTTTGGCCAGACCCAGCAGCGCGCGGGCGTCTTCATCGCCATGGGCGCGGCCGGGATGGCCAAGCGCTTCTTCATGCATCGTGATCCCACGCAGAAAAACGGGATGGCCGTTGAGCACGATATCGAGGCCGCGGACTTCAATGCTGCGGAAGCCAATCTCATCGGAAACATGATCGGCTTCCGACGCAATCTCAACGTTATAAAGTTTTGGGTTTTCCGGCGACCACAGTTGCACTCCGGGCAAGTCGAAGGCGAAATGCGCCTTGCCATCCGCGTCGGTAGCCGCTTCCTGGGAAATCTTGAGTTCCGGAATGCGTACCGTGATTTTCTGCTGAGCGATCTTCTGTGACTCCGACGCCCCTGCAAGCTGGACCGATCCTGCGACGCGGCTCATGCTGCCGCGTTCGAGCTGCACCGAGTAGTTTTCAATGAAAGTTTGCGGCACCTCGACCAGCATTACGTCGCGGGTCACTCCGCCATAGTTCCACCAATCGGGAGCGAGCGCAGGGATGTCTTCGACGTGCCGCGTGTCATTGACCGAAATCACGACAAAGTTGTCGCCGTCTTTCAGCAACCCGGTCGCGTTGCAGTTGAATGGCGTGAAGCCGCCTTCGTGCTCGCAGAGAGGCTCGCCGTTCAACCACACGTGCGCCCGGTAGTTGGCGGCGCCGATGTAAAGAAATGTCTGAGTATTCGGCGAGGGATGATAGGTAAAAGAATTTTCATACCAGACTGTGCCTTCGTATAGCCCGAGTTCAGGGTATTGCGAATTCCAATCACCGGGAACACGCAGGGTGGGTGATTTTCCGAAATCATATTCCACCACGCCGGATGGCGTAGAACCTTTGCCGTTCGTGTAATAGCGCCTACCCGTGCCGATCTCGTGCGAATCCACAATGTAGTGCCAATCTCCGTTCAATGAGATGGTGTGGCGATGAAGAATGTTTTGGATCAGCGGAGCAGGATTCAGTGTGGTGCTCTGCGCCGGGGCTTGGGCTTGGACTTGCGCGAGTGCAGCAATGGTTATTAGAAGAAAAGGAAGAAGGCGGAATGCATATTTCATGGCCTGCGAATCTTAGCACCGAAGCACGGCGGAAAAAACCCGGCAGGGAAATATTTATTTCTCGCCAATCAAATACCGGCAGCCGGTTGTGCCCATGCGCGCCGAATGCATGGCTTTAGCGGGGATGTTGAAGCGGTCGCCGGCGTGGTACGTCTCCGCATCGCCGTGCATGGTGACCGTCATCTCTCCGTCGAGGATGACATGCGCGGTTTCGCTGGGATGCATGTGGTCGGGGTAGAAAGCGTTGGGGCTATCCTGCCAAACGTACGTGGTGGCAAACCCCTCAGTGCGAAGCTGTCTTTCAAGCGCCTGTTCGTCCATGATCTTCGTCATGCCAGATACTCCACAACAGAAGAATATTATAGCTCGACTCGCGGAGGGCAAATATCGTGCAGCACAGCCCGCAGAGCTACCTGGCTGCAGCGCCTGCGGCGGCTTTTCCGGCTTGCGCGGCCAGAAAGCGATCGTCGCTTCGAGGAGCTCCCAAGGCGCCGAGCTGGCGCAACAACCCAAGCTGGTCCCAGCTATTCCAGCCGGCCACGATCTTGCCACCCTTGATCTCTGCGGTCACGATTGCCGCGACACGGATCGCCTTGCCCGTCGGCGGAATATCCAGTCCCTGGCCTTTGTGCGTGCCTTTGATGTCGAGCCGCAACGAAACCTTGTCGCCCTCTGCGATGATGTCTTCGATGGTGATGCGAATATCGGGAAAGGCGCTCCGCAGGTTATTGACGAAGGGCTTAAATCCGGCTGGGCCGCGCACCTCTACATCGGTTTCACCTAAACCGTGAAGCGGAGCGTTGGGGGAGAGCAGTTCGTCGATGGTCTCAAGCTTGCCCTCGTTCCACACTTCTTTAAACCAACGGCGAGCCAGCGCTTTGTTAGCTTCTTGCATAACGATCTCCTTACAATTTCTTATGGCGCCCGGGCAGAGACCTAGCAAGCCACGTCCCTGCCCAGACTCTCTTCTCGAGTTCAGCTGATACGCGTGCAGACTGCTTTAACTTCCGTATACAACTCGAGGGCATCTTTGCCCATTTCACGTCCCCAGCCTGACTGTTTGTATCCGCCGAAGGGCAGGGCAGCGTCGAAGATGTTGTAGCAGTTGATCCAGACGGTCCCGGCCTTCAGCTCTGCCGCGAGCTGATGGGCCTTGCTGATGTCTTTGGTCCAGATGCCGGCGGCGAGTCCATAGACGGTGTCGTTAGCGCTGGGAAGAACGTCCTCGGCATTCTTGAATGGAATGGCCGTAACCACAGGTCCGAAAATTTCTTCCTGCACGACTTTCATCTTCGGATTGGTGTTGACCAGCACCGTGGGCTCGACGAAGTAACCTTTGTTGCCGGCGCGCTTGCCGCCGGTGACCGCCTTGGCTCCTTCGGTCTGACCTGATTCCAGGTAACCACAGACGCGCTGCAATTGTTCCTGGGAAACCAGCGGCCCCATCTGGGTTTGCGGATCCATGCCCGCACCCACCCGGATTTTTTTCGCCTGCTGCGATACGCCCTCGACCACGCGGTCAAATATGCTGCTTTCCACATAGAGCCGCGAACCGGCGCAGCAGCACTGCCCGTGATTGAAGAAGATGGCGCTGGCAGCGCCTTTCACGGCGACGTCAACATCGGCGTCGCTGAAGACGACGTTGGGCGACTTGCCGCCCAGCTCCAGGGAAACTTTTTTAAGATTGCCGGCAGCAGCCTGCAGTACCAGCTTGCCGACTTCGGTCGAGCCGGTAAATGCGACTTTATCCACATCAGGATGGGCCGCCAGCGCGGCTCCGGCGGTTTCGCCAAATCCGGTCACAATATTCAACACGCCCGCGGGAATTCCGGCTTCGAGCGCCAGCTCGCCCAACAGGAGAGCGGAAAGCGGAGTCTGCTCCGCCGGCTTGAGGACAACGGTGCAGCCGGTGGCCAGCGCCGGTCCAAGCTTCCAGGCCGCCATGAGCAATGGGAAGTTCCAGGGGATGATTTGACCGACCACGCCTACGGGTTCACGCAGAGTGTAGGTAAAATACTTTGCGCCGGGAGTGTATGGTACCGAAATGGGAATGGTCGTCCCTTCGACCTTCGTAGCCCAGCCCGCCATATAGCGAAACAGGTCGATGGCCAGCGGGACATCCGCCGCGCGGGCAACGCCGATGGGCTTGCCGTTATCCAGCGTCTCGAGTTCGGCAAATTGTTCGAGATTTTGCTCCATCAGGTCGGCCAGCTTCCAGATCGCGCGGCCGCGCTCGGAAGGCGTCATCTTGCGCCAGGGGCCGTTCTCGAATGCGCGCCGCGCCGCTTTTACGGCGAGGTCAATGTCCTGTTTGTCGCCCTCGGCGACCTGCACCAAAGGCTCCTCGGTCGACGGGTCGAGGGTGGCAAATGTCTTTCCCGAAACGGCATCTAACCACTTGCCGTCAATCAGCATCTTTTTGGGTTTCGATAAAAATTGAAGCACTTGCTTGTTCAATTGGCTCTGTACGGATATCGTTGCCATGAATATTTACCTCCGTTCGTTAATGGTTGGGAAGGAATTGCGAATACTTAACGAATTTGCAAGAGATAAAAATCATATCACTTCGTAATAGGGAAGAGAAGGCGGCCTCCGCAGCCCTTGCGCCCGCTTTACGCCGCGGCTACGGCCTCGATTGGAACGCGGCGAGGGCGCTGATTTCAGAATAGCGGAAACAGCTCACCAGGTGATCGTTGACCATGCCGGTAGCCTGCATGAAGGCGTAGCAAACCGTGGGTCCGACAAAAGTGAATCCGCGCTTTACCAGGTCTTTGCTCATGGCCGCGGATTCGGCAGTTTGCGCGGGCAGGTTGCGCATGGAGCGCAAGGAACGCACCATCGGCTGGCCGCCGACAAAGTTCCAGATGTAGCGGTCGAACGTGCCAAATTCTTTTTGCACCTTGAGAAATGACTGCGCATTTCGCACTGCGGCATTGATCTTCAGGCGATTACGGACGATGCCGGGATTGGAGAGCAGTTGAGACAGCTTTTCGGCCCCATACTTAGCCACCTTGTTGGGATTGAAATTGCTGAATGCCTTGCGATAGGCGTTGCGCTTGGCCAGGATGGTGGACCAGCTCAGACCGGCTTGCGCCCCTTCAAGAATCAGGAACTCGAAAAGCACCTGGTCATCATGCTGGGGAACGCCCCATTCGCTGTCGTGATAGGCGATCATGGCGGCGGTGGTTGCCCAGGGGCATCGGACTGCAGTTCTCCGTTCTCGGTTCTCAGTTCTCAGTTTTAGCTCCTCATCAGCAAACCAACGATTGACGCTGAGATCAAGTTTGCCATGGTTCCAGCCAGCATGGCGCGGAAGCCGAGTTTCGCCAGTTGCTCCCGTTTATTGGGAGCCAGTGCGCCGATGCCGCCGATTTGAATTCCGATGGAGCTGAAGTTAGCGAACCCGCACAGTGCGAAGGTCGCAATAGTAAACGAGCGTGGATCTAAAGTTGCTTTCTGAGCGCCGAGCTGGGTGTAGGCATAGAGCTCATTGATCACCATGCGCGTGCCAAGCAGGTTTCCCACCGCGCCACAATCTTTCCAGGGCACGCCAATCAGCCAGGCTACCGGAGCAAAGATAAATCCCAGGATTTTCTGAATGCTCTCTGGAAAGTACGCGAAGTGGAAGTGCAGAAAGAGGAAGTTGTGGATGCCGCCCATGATTCCGTTGAGCAGCGCGATGAGCGCAATGAAAGAGATCAGCATGATGGCGACATTGAAGGCCAGTTGTCCACCGTCGATAGTTCCGCGGGCGATGGCGGCAAGCAGGTTGGAATCTTTATGCAATTCGTCTTTTGCAATCTCCACTTTGCCCGCAGTCTTGGGCTGTTCTGTCTCCGGCACCAGCATTTTCGAGATCAGGATGGTTCCCGGGGCGGTCATGATGACGGCTGCCAGCAGGTGCCGTGCTTCAATCCCATAGAGGATGTAGGCCGCCATAATTCCGCCAGAGACGTGGGCCATGCCTGCAGTCATGATCGTCATCAGCTCCGATTGCGTACACTCGGGCAGCAGCGGACGGATGGTCAGCGGAGCTTCTGTCTGTCCCATGAAAATCGATGCGGCAACGTCGAGCGACTCGGCCCCGCTCACTCCCATGAAACGCGTCATGCCCCACGCCATGATCTTGATGATGAACTGCATGATTCCGAAGTAATAGAGCACGGCAAAAAAAGCGGAGATGAAAATGATTGTAGGCAACACCTGAAAGGCAAAGAAAAAGCCCATGGACGACTGCTTCACACCCAACTCGCCGAAGACGAACTTCGACCCCTCGAAAGAATAGGAAAGCAGTGTATTGACTTTCTCCCCGACGGCGTACATCACCCGCGCTCCGGCAGCGAAGCGGACGAAGAGAACGGCAAATAAGAACTGCAGCGCCAAACCCCACAGGATGATCTTGAGACGGATCGCGCGGCGGTTGGTGGAAAACATATAGGCGAGCGCCAACAGAACCATGATGCCCAGCAAGCCTGCAAATCGTGCCATTCGAAATACCTCGTTGCTGATCTGGAATCGTTTTGCTTTCTCGTGCGCTTTCTGATCGAAACCTGTTTGTTCAAAACTGCGCTTCAAATCCTGCGAAAGCTTTTTCCAGCTCCCACTCGGCGTGCGCCTTTTCACTTGCCGACAGAAGGCGGCCGCAGGCAGATGAAGGCTTCGGGGATTTTGGATCATCCCCTGTACACGCCGCTGCTCTCGCAAATCCGGTGGTGTCTCTCCAAATGCCCTCGCCCGGCAAAAAGCTATAGGCCAGGCTGGTGCGCGCAAACTTCTTCAGATCTTTGTAGCTGAAATCGTAGGTTTCGGCGGCGCGCTGATATTCCAGCGCCATGCTCGAGCGGGAAACACCGGGGTCATCGGTGGCCAGGGCGACAGGCACTCCAAAACGCATGTAGACTGGCAACGGATGATGCTCGCCGCTCACTCCCAGGATCACATCATTGCTGGTCAGGCACACTTCGACCAGCACTTTTCGCTTTGCCATCTCGCGTAGCAATCCGGTGGGGTCGGGCTCGTGCATTATATCCACGCCGTGGCCAATACGCTCAGCGTGGCCGCGCTCCACCGAAGCACGAATGTGGAACATCTCTTCCGGCGGCACCAATTGCATGGTCACCTCGCCGGCGTGCAGCGCAATGTGGACTTTGGGATAAAGCTTGTGCATGAAGTCGAGCATATCCATATGCAGGCGGAAGTCGTGGGTGGGAACATACCAATCTTCGGCCATCACTAGGTTCAGGCCGACGACGCGCGGATCTTGGGAAGCGATTTCAAAACCGGCCAGGATCTGGGCAAAGACCTGCTCCTTAGCAAGCCCGCGCGCAACCTGATACAGATAGCGCGTCTCGACGTTGCAGCCCGGGTTCGCCTGCGGCTCGCCGCAATGCAACTCCGCCTGCTCTTTGGTCTCAATGTCGTTCAGCCCCTGGCGGGCCTGGGCCACAACATCATGTAAACCTGCTGCGAGTAGCTGGTCCCGCATTTTTGCAAAATCGTCGTTCCAGCCCAGGCGCGCACCCAGCTTGGCGGCCTCGCCTCCATCGGGATTGAACATGAGCTCCAGATATTGCACGTGCTCAGCTGCCGCCCGCGACCTGACCTCGACCAGCATCTCGGCGGTATGCGGGCCGCTGGCCGCTCCAAACTTGCCGAAGGTGGCAAAAAAATGGTCGTGGCCCGATTCGACGGCGGGATGCCATCCGCGCATTGAGAAAGCCCCCAGAAGCTGGGTATAGAGCCCTACATCCTGATAAGCAGTGGAGGCGGGAACTTTGCTTTTGGGGTCACACGGTGGTTGCAGCAATGTTGAGGTGCTGCGGTCAACGCATAGGCCATCCTGCACGGCCCACTGGATAAAGCTTTCTGCATAAACAGCGCCTGAAAGATGATTGTGGAGGTCGCCGCCCTTGGGCATGCGCTGCAGGAAATCGAGCAGCAAAGAGGGCTGGTGCCGCACCGACTCAAAATATTTCGCGGTCTTATCCTCTGCCGTCGGGGTTCGCTGAGCCAGGAGCGGCGCGGCCGTCAAAAGCAGAACTGTAATGAGAAAATAAACCTTCTTGCGTGGCACTTATAACCTCGATTGGGATTGGGCGGCAATATAGCATTACAATCCCAATTTGCAAAATGCTCCACCGCGCAAAGGACCTTATGACAGCGATTCCTCAACCAGGCCACCAACCCTCAGACCAATTCCAGCAAGCTGAAGAATCGGCAAAATTCATTCTTAGCCGGAGCCCGCTGCGTCCGGCAATAGCAGTAGTCCTTGGTTCGGGACTGGGCGCCTTCGCCGATGAGATGACCGAAGCGGTCAAAATCAGCTATGGCGATATCCCGCATTTCTCGCGCTCCACCGCCGCCGGCCATGCCGGCCAGCTTGTGATCGGCAAGGTGGGCACGCATCCGGTGGCCACCATGCAAGGCCGGGTGCATCTCTACGAAGGACACTCGGCTGCTAAGGCCGCCTTCCCAATGCGCGTCTTCGGCCGCATGGGAATTCGCGCCGCCATACTCACCAACGCCGCCGGCGGAATTAATCTAGATTACAGCCAGGGAGGTTTGGTCGCGATCCGCGACCATATCAATCTCATGGGGCAGAACCCTCTGGTGGGTCACGAAGATGAGCGCTTTGGCCCGCGATTTATTGACATGACTGAGGCCTACTCGAAGGCCTATCGAAAAATCGCGCTGGAGGCCGCCGCGAAGCTCGGCATCAAGATGCCCGAAGGCGTGTACGCCGCGCTGCTCGGGCCAAGTTATGAAACCCCTGCGGAAATACGTTATTTGCGGGCGATTGGGGCTGACCTGGTAGGCATGTCCACTGTTCCCGAGGTAATTGTCGCCCGCCAGATGAAGATCAAGGTGTTGGCCATCTCTTGTGTGACAAATATGGCTGCCGGAGTGTTAGACGCTCCGCTCAATCACGAAGAGGTGCTGGAGACGGGGCGGCGTGTTGCGGGCCAGTTCAAAGCGCTGCTTCAGGCGGTAATTCCCCGGATTGCGGAGAGTGTGGCGTAGTTGGCCGCGTAAAGGCACACAGCCGAGGACGGCTGTGCCACACAATTTATCCGAGCACTCCACCTACTCTCCGATGACCCGATGCACTAGTGGCCTGGCTTTTAGCGGGGGAGCAGCTTCAATCTTGTAGCTCTGTTCAATGAGCGGACGCGCGCGCTCCAGACGCACCGCGGAGTTGTAATAAATAGTGCAAAGCGGTTCTTCGGCCGTAACCGGGTCGCCTACTTTCTTGTGAATCATCATTCCCACTGCGGGATCGACCGAGTCTTCTTTGCGTTCGCGTCCGCCGCCCAGCAGCACACTGGCTGTTCCTAATTGTTCGCAAAGCATGGAAGTTACAAATCCGGCAGCCGGACTCAGCACATCAATCTTGTATTCAGCCTGCGGCAGGCGTCCTGGGTCGTCAATGGCCCCGGCGTCGCCGCTCTGCAGGGCGACGATCTCCCTGAATTTTTCTCGGGCCTGGCCCGTGGAGATCATCTCGGCTGCCAGGACTTTGCCTTCCTCCAGTGTCGTGACGCGCTTCGCCAGTAGGAACATCCATGCTGAGAGCAGCAAGCATAGTTCACGAAGGTCAGCCGGTCCCTCGCCATCCAGTACGTCCAGGCACTCGGCAACTTCCAGGGAGTTGCCCACGGCGCGGCCCAGTGGCTGATTCATATCTGTGATCAGGGCAACTACTTTTTTCCCCAATCGTTCCCCGGTTTCGACCATCAACTCGGCGAGGAAGGCGGCATCCTGCTCTGATTTCATGAAGGCGCCATTTCCGGTCTTTACGTCGAGCACCAGCGCATCAATGCCTTCGGCCATCTTTTTGCTCATGATAGAGGCGCAAATCAGGTAAGGACTCTCCACCGTGCCGGTGACATCGCGCAGGGCATAGATTTTTTTGTCTGCGGGGGCGATCTCGCCGGTTTGTCCCGCCAGCGCACACCCACAGGCAGAAAGAACGCGCCGGAATTCGGCGGCCGAGAGATTCACGTTGAAGCCTGGAATGGACTCCAGCTTGTCGAGCGTACCGCCGGTGTGCCCCAGCCCGCGCCCGCTCACCATGGGGACAAATACGCCGGCTGCGGCAACGATAGGAGCAATGATCAGAGAGGTCTTATCGCCCACGCCGCCGGTGGAGTGCTTATCAACTTTCGCGCCGGCCAGTGCCGACAGATCCAGCACTTCGCCCGAGTTGAGCATCACCGACGTCAGCGCCGCCAGCTCAGCACGAGTCATGCCGCGCAGGACCACAGCCATAAGCCAGGCGGACATCTGGTAGTCAGGAATCTGCCCCGCAGTGTAGCCGATGACGAGGAATTCAATTTCCTCCGGCTTCAACTCGACGCCATCACGTTTTTTGCGGATCAGGTCGGTAACGTGCATCGTATTCTCTTCTGACTACGGCGCTCCCAGCTCGCGCATGATTGCTACTGAGGCGGAAGCGCCCACGCGGTCTGCCCCGGCAGAGACCATGGCCTGGAAATCGGCCGCGCTGCGGATGCCTCCGGAGGCTTTGACCTTGGCCCGATCTCCCACCGCCTGGCGCATGAGAGCGACATCTTCTACAGTTGCGCCACCACCGGCAAATCCCGTGCTGGTCTTCACAAACTCGGCCCCAGCCGCAACGGCAAGCTCGCAGGCTTTGATTTTTTCTTCACGGGTGAGCAGCGCAGTTTCGATAATTACTTTCAGGATCGCGCCACCCTGGTGCGTGACCTCGGCAACGCTTTGAATGTCGGCCTGCACGGCGGCGTGATCTCTTGATTTCAGCGCGCCGATGTTGATCACCATGTCCAGCTCACGCGCGCCCAGTCGCAGGACTTCGGACGCCTCAAAGCGCTTGCACTCGCTCAACGTTGCTCCCGAGGGAAATCCGATGACGGTGCAAACCTTCACTGCCGAACCCTGAAGAAGCGAACCGGTCAGGGGCACGTAACAAGGCTGCACGCAGACGCTGGCAAAGCCGAACTTCAGCGCCTCCCGGCAGAGCTGCGTGACCTGATCGGTGGTCGCTTCCGGCTTCAGCAGGGTGTGATCAATAAGTTTGGCGGCTGCTTGCCAATCGCTCACAGTGGGCATTGGGGCTGCTTCCTTTCATTGTGGGCTCGGCGCATTGTGTTCAGGAATCCCCGTTGTCATTACAAATGTTTCGCTTCAACTCTGATTCAGCCGGAAGCTTGAGGGCAACAGATCGGCGATGGTCAGCTCCTGGTAATCCTGCTCGGATTTAAACAGCACGATGGTGTCGGCGCCGAACTCGGCGATCACCTGGCGGCATGCGCCGCAGGGAGGACACGGCACTTCTTTCTCATTGACCACCACTACTGCGCGCAGTCCCAGTTTTCCGCCCGCCGAATTGGCAACCGCCGAAAATATCGCCGAACGCTCGGCGCAGATGGTCAATCCATAGGAGGCGTTTTCGACGTTACATCCGGTGAAGATTTTACCGTCCTCGGTCAGGATCGCAGCCCCGACTTTGAATCCGGAATAGGGAGCGTAGGCATACCTGACGGCATCACGGGCCGATTGCAGCAGCATCTCCCGTTCTTTGGTCGCGAGCTTAGGCATAGGCGCGGAAAAGAAGAACAATTCTAATTGCTTGACCACAAAGGACACAAAGGGTTGGACACAAAGGGCACAAAGAATGCGAAGGCGTCGCAATCGTAATTTGTAAATCTATAGAAGAGTGAGTGGCGGAGGGAGAGGGATTCGAACCCCCGATACCCTTTCGGGTATAGCGGTTTTCAAGACCGCCTGTTTCAACCGCTCACACATCCCTCCGCGGGGCGTGATGAGAACAGTTTACCAGCCTACATAGGGTAGCTTGCCAAGGTTGTCGTTCCCGGCTGCCTGGCTTGGGATACCGGAAGGCCGCTTGTGTTATGATGAATATGCGTCAATTGAATTGGTTGTGAGCAGTTCTCGCCTAACAAGCCAGCCCCTGCCCTGCAGTATCTTCCGACTCAGTACAACGTAAAAAATCGAAAAGAATTAGAGGAAAAGAAACAATGGAACAAGGCACAGTTAAGTGGTTTAACGATGCTAAAGGATTTGGATTCATCAGCCGCCAGAATGGCGAGGATGTTTTTGTGCATCACACGGCCATTCAGGCCAACGGATTTCGCAGTCTGCAAGAGGGCCAAGCGGTCCAATTCAATGTGGTCAAGGGGCCCAAGGGCTTCCAAGCCGAAAATGTGCAGCCTCTTTAATCGTTAATCTAAGGCGAGGCGATTGCATACCAGTCGCCTCTTCTTTTTTGGAAGTTTTTCATATTCTTTGGCGGCCGCCGCCAAATTTACCCTTCGGAGGATGTATGTCTGGCAGGTCAGGTAGCAGCTTCGGTAAACTTCAAAAAGAGCGCGCCCGAAGGGAAAAACAGCTGGAAAAAGCGGCCCGCAAAAAACAGCGTAAACTCGATAAGCAAAGTCCTCAGCCCGGGGAAGACGATTCTCAGGCGGTGCTTCCCGAAGACTCCGAGACAATTTTTCCCGATGCCGCGCCCGCCATTCCTGCGCTCCAGGAGCGGCCAGATGGCGCGCAACCCCCGAATTTCCCTAAGAAATACTAAGATTCTTCAGCAGCCGGTTACTGCGCCCCGAGAGCGTAACCGTGAAAAACGTGAATGGGAGAGCGTGAATGAAGAAAATCTACGTCGGCAATCTGGGGACGGTTACCCGCCCAGACGAAATACAGGCACTGTTTGAGAGTTACGGGAAAGTGCTCAAATCGGGAATCCTCTGCAACCACACGACCGGTGAGCCGCTTGGCTTCGCCTACGTGGTCATGAGCGACGATAATGAGGGCAACGACGCCATCCAGGACCTGAATGGAACCAACCTGAATGGACGGCCTATTGACGTAAGAGAAGCCCTTCCTCCGGGAGAGCGCGAAAAGAATGAAAAGCGTTTTCGCGGAGTGAAAACTCGCACGCGCTGATTGGTTCTGAACCAATTCTTGTCAGACTGAAATTTTCCCTGCTGCCTTGGCGGAGAGTTGCGCCTGCAACTGTTTGCGCGAGAGGAATGGGGACTTGTCGCGATAGGGCTTCCAGATCACTTTGGTGCGCGCCCAGCCATCGCCCATGCGCCGGCCATCGTGCTGGAAAATCTGGAAGGCGGCATATAACGGCATGAAGGGAACGGCGAGAGGCAAATTTCTCTGGAACGAATCCCAGAAGTTGATGGGGCGGCCGGTGAGGTCGTCGATCACTTGCAATCCGAACATGGCTTTCGCCGGCGAATGTCCCTTGAAGCCATCCATGGCGAGAACAAGAAACATGGATCCCAAAATGCATACAAAAAAGACAAGCATGGCCATGTTGGCGCCGCTGTTATTGTTGTGGGTGGCTGTTTCCACAACCGCTCCGCTGATGCCGGAAAGAAGAATAATAAAAATGGAGAGCGGGAAGCACACCACGCTCCAAATCATCATGTCAACAATATAGGCGAAAGCCCGCTTCATGGCGAAATCACTGTGACACTTTTCGCATATGGAATAACCATAAAGCCTCTTCCCGGCGAGCAGCATGGGAGCAGCGCAGACAGAGCAAACCATCGGCGTGTTAGCGGTGGCCATAAGCTGAGGTCCTTATACTTTGGGGGCTTAGGCGAACTCTATCATTCATAGCGCAGGGCTTCAATAGGGTTTAGCTGGGCCGCCTTGTTGGCCGGGTAGTAGCCGAAGAAGACGCCCATGGCGACAGAAAAGAAACAGCCGATGAGAGCTACCGTCTGGGTAATTTGAATTTCCCAATGCAGGATGTTTTGCAGAGCTGCAGCGCCAAGCAGGCCCGTCAGCACTCCCAGGATTCCACCCATGACGCTTATGACAACAGCCTCACTTAGGAACTGCAAGCGCACGGCGTGCTCGGTAGCTCCCACGGCGAGGCGCACCCCGATCTCGCGGGTGCGCTCGGTCACCGAGACCAGCATGATATTCATGATCCCAATTCCGCCCACGAGGAGCGAAAGGGAAGCCGTGCCGGCGAGCAGAAACGTGAAGGCCTGGGCGGTTGCAAGTTGGGCGCGAATGAGCTCTTCCGGGCTGCGGATGTTGAAGTCGTCATCGTCGCCGGGCGAGAGGTGGTGGCGCTCGCGCAGCAGACTTATAATCTGGCGCTGTGCTTCCGGGATTGCGGTCTGTGAAATGGCGGAGCAGTAGATATCATCCAGCCAGAAGGTGCCGGTGATCTTTTTCTGCACGGTGGTGTAAGGCATGAGCACGAAGTCATCCTGGTCCTGGCCGGTGGCAGAAATTCCTTTGCGCTCCATCGTGCCAATCACCTTGCAGGGCAGGGTGTTAACCCGGATGGTCTTGCCAATGGGGTCTTCATTGCCAAACAGGTTGTCTATGACAGTCTGGCCGATTATGCAGACCAATGCCGAGCTGTTGACGTCTTCGGCGGTGAACATGTCGCCTCTGTGGAGGTCCCAGCGCCTGATCTGCTGGAACTCCGGGGTCACGCCGCGATATTGTGTTCCCCAATTGGTGTTGCCGTAGACCACCTGGACGTGCCCGTCTACGTTCGGGGAGACCAGTTTGACCAGCGGGACCTGCTCGGTGATGGCGTGGACATCATCCATGACCAACGTGCGGATGCCGCGCGTGCCGGCGCGAACCCCGTTGCTCTTGCGGCTGCCGGCCTCGATCCAGATCATGTTGTCGCCCAGCTTGTCGAGCTGATCCTGCACCCGGCTGGAGCCGGCGCTGCCGATGCCCACCACGCAGATGAACGACGCCACACCCATAATAATGCCCAGCAGGGTCAGGAAGCTGCGCAGCTTGTTGCGCCACAAAGCACGCAGCGCCTGGCGGAAGATGAAAGAGATAAGCACCTAATATATTGAGTATCAGTTTCTCCTGAAATTTTGGTGAAAATCCGCCCGTGGCCCAACAGAAAAACCCGGCCATAAAGACCGGGCTCAATGCCAGCACATTCTTAAGGAAATGGTTACTGCCAAACGTTTCAACAGATGAATTTTCATTTACCCTTTTGGCACAATTCCATTTTGGTACTCGACATGCCCTATAAATTGAGCCAGAAACTTGCGGAAATATGAAGTCAGTTAAGGTATTATCTACAACGGTTTTCACATAACAAAATCCCCCCTGATTCCCGCAGTTTTTGCGGTTGCACCGATAACTGTTTGAGTAAGCCGAATGCCGGCTTTCTGTGACATGGCTCATCTCTCGAGCCGGACCGCCCAGAAGCTAGGCAGAAATCAACGCTGCCCACGCAAGGGCTATTTTCCGAGGAGTGTTATGAAGACTAACCGTTTTGGTATTTCCCGTATTCATGGTCTTTCCTGGCTTCGCACCAGGTCTACATGCGCCGTCATCGGCATCCTGCTAGGCACTGCCGGGTCAAGTTACGGCCTTCCCCCTCTGGCGGTCAACAAGCTCCATGGATCAGAGGTGCAGGCTACGTATACGGGGAAATCGAGCGCGGTTGGCGCCCTTCATTCAAGTTCGGCGCAGCCGCTTTCGCTTGCAACGGATGACCTCAATAACGATGGCGCTCCGGATTTGCTTGTGGGCTATTCCGCCAATGGCCACGGCTTCATAGCAGTTTATTTAGGGAATATTGATGCCTTCGCGCCCAGTTCGCCAGAGATCTACCAGGCGATACAGGCCGGCAGGATGCCTGCTTCTTTCAACCCGGCCGTTCAACTCATTGATTTGCCCGAAGCAGTGGACTTCATGGTTATCGGCGACTTCAATCGCGACGGGAAGAAAGACATTCTGGCGGCAGCGCATGGAGGCGGTCTTTACCTTCTGCCGGGCAATGGCCGAGGAGGGTTCGGCCCAGCACAAGCGGTCTCTTTACCGGGAGAGGTAACAGCACTGGCCACCGGCGAATTCAACAAAGCTGACGGAGCGGCAGATGTCGCTGTCGGAATTACAGGGCAGGACGGCCCGGCTGTACTTATCTTCGAAGGGGCGTCGGGCGGATTGTCGGGCCAGCCCATGAAGTACTCCCTTACCGCAGAAGCCACATCATTGGCATTCGATAGTTTAGACAACGATGCGTTCTTGGATCTGGCGATTGCGGCTGGAGACGAGGTCATTATTCTTCACGGAGAAAACCAGGCCGCCGGCAAGAATCTCGCTTCCAGAGTGGAACATATAAAAGTTGGATTCAATATTCGTTCACTCACTCTAGGGACATTTACGTGGAACCGCGATAACAAGCGGTCGATGGCCCTTTTGTCAGAAGATGGAACGATCCATTTGCTGCAGCGAAGCGACCTGGACACGCGGCCTTTAACCGCCAGAGAAGCGGCGGCGCTTAAACGCAATGCCGGCCATTTGTGGCAATCGGGTACAAAGAGGGTGCAATGGTCTCTGGCAAAACAGCTTTATACCGGCTTGACGACTGTCGCCGGCAATTTCGCCGGCCAATTATTGGTAGCGTCGCAGATATCACCACGCGAGGTCAATGATCTGCTGGCGGTTGATCAGGCAGGCCGCAAGATCAACATAGTAAGGCCCGGGGATGAACGCTTGCAGCTTCAAAACAAGGCCTTTGCCGGTGGGGACACACAGAGTGAAGTGAATCTGGCGCCGATTGCTATGGATATGGAAGGCGAACCCACGGCAGTTCTGGCAATGCCGAAAAAGGTAAATGGCGAACGCGATTTGATCGTATTGCAATCGGGCCAGGCGGCCCCAATCTCTTTGGTCAATGCATCTCCAGCAACAATTACAGTAAACAGGACCGATGATGTTCATGTCTCGACCTGCGCTCCGGGCGGGGTGAATGATTGCAGCCTGCGTGGCGCAATCGATTTTGCCAATGCCAATCCGGGCACAACTATTAATGTACCGGCGGGAACCTATCAACTCACCATCCCCACGACTCTCGAGCAAGGTAACGCAAACGGCGACCTTGATGTGAATGCGCCGGGAACAACCATCGTGGGTGCAGGTGCGGCTACGACCATCATTCAGCAGACAGTCGCCGACCGCGTAATGGATATCAACTTCGCCTCCAATGCGAATTTCACATTTGGCATTTCAGGCGTAACCATCACCGGTGGCCACGATGTCAGCGGTTTGGGCGGCGGGGGCTTGCTGGCTGGAGGCTCGGCTAATTCTTATACGGTAACGAACTGTATCTTCGATTCGAATGCGGTCAATGGCACGGCAACCAATACGCCGGGCGGCGCGATCAGTCTGCGCGTTGGCGGAAATCTGAGCGTGACCGCCAGCACCTTTACTAACAATGACGCCGGCGCCAGCAGTGGCGGTGCTATTTCCATGTCCCCCACCGCCGATACAAACACGACCTTCCAGATTACGAACAGCACATTTTCGAATAATCAGGCTTCCGGCGAAGGCGGTGCTGTTGCAGATCAACTGAATGGCGGAGCCTCTTCCTACATGACCACCATTTCCAATTCGACGTTTACCGGAAATACGGTGATCTCAGGAGCTACAACCACGGGGGGCGGGGCGCTCGACATTGATATTGGTTCCGGAGCAGCGACCGTTACGCAATCCACATTTGACAGCAACCAGGATGCTGACGCCTCCGGGCACGGCGGCGCCATCGCTGTTACAAGTGGGATAGTTACAGCCCACTTCAACAGGTTTGTAAACAACACTGCGGCGAATGCCTTTAATGGGAACGCTGTTTTCAGTTCGGGAGGAACAGGCGATTTCACGGACAATTGGTGGGCCAATATTGGCGGGCCAAACCCCGATGACGTCGTTATTGGAGGCGGTCTCCTGTTAACAGTGCCGTCCCTTACGCTGACTCTTATACCGGACTCAGTGAGCATTCCTGCATCCAGTTCAACAGGGCTAACCGCCGGCTTCCTGACAGATACCCTGGGCGGTCCAATTGCCGCTTCCGATCTGACTGCCGTGACCGGATTACCGGTTACGTTTGGCGCTACCGGCGGGAATATCACTGGCGCAGACGCGAATATTCAGGCCTCAGGCACAGCCTCGGCCACATTTACTTCCACGGTGACGGGAACCGACAGCGCGACTGCAACGGTTGACGGCGCTACCGCAACGACTACCATTCAAGCCGGGGTTACAGGCCAGCCGCCATCCCTCAGCAAGCTCTTCTTGCCCGACACTATCCAGGTGAATGGAACGTCGTTATTGAACTTCACGATCATTAATCCGAATAGCGACGTGACGCTGACCGGTATCCAGTTTACCGACGCCTTGCCCGCGGGCCTGGTAGTCTCATCGTCTACCCAGTTTAATAGTAATGATTGCGGCGGCACGATTACAGCCGTGCCAGGTTCTTCTTCCATCAGCCTATCCGGAGGCATCGTGGCGCCCTCGGTAGGGTTGCTTCCTCCACCTCCGCCCATACTATCAATTGCTTCACGCCATCAAGTATCAGCATCAAGGTCTGTATTGTCACAAGCATCGAGTGCTGCCACCGGGGCATGCTTTATTTCGGTGGAAGTGCAAGCAACTACCACCGGGGTAATGAACAATACGACCGGCCCGATCTCCGCCTTTGAGAGCGGACCTGGTGCGCCCAGCAACACGGCTAGTCTGACCGTGAACGCAGCGCCAGTAGTTGTGCCGCCAACATTGGCCAAAGCTTTCGGGGCCCCCAGCGTTCCCCTGAATGGAACCACGTCGCTGAGTTTTACGGTCGCCAACCCGAACTCCACCAGGGAACTGGTCAACATCGCGTTTAATGACATGCTGCCCAGCGGGCTGCTGGTGGCTTCGCCTAACAATATGATGGGCAGTTGCCTTGCGAATGCGGCTGTCATTGCCGACCCGGGCAGCAATAACGTAAGCCTCACGGCGCTGGCCCTGCCTGGCTCCTCCAGCTGCATGTTGTCAGTAGACGTGGTGGGTATCACCTCCGGCGTTAAGAACAACACCACCAGCAACATTACCGCTACTTTCGACGATGGCTCGGGCACGTTCATTGGAATCACTGGCGCGCCAGCCTCGGCCAGCATGGTAGTGGTTGTGCCGCCCTCGATCAGCAAGTCATTTAATCCGAATGTCATCGCGCCGAATGTCCCAAGTACCCTGACGTTTACCATTACCAACCCGGCGATCAATCCGGTGGCAGAAAGCGGCGTGGCGTTCTCCGACACGCTACCTGCCGGACTCATGGTGGCCAACTCCTCCACTACGGTGTGTGGCGGGACGCTGACAACCACGGCGCCGACGGGGATTGCCCTGTCAGGAGCGAGTATCGGAGTCAACAGCCAATGCGTGTTCAATGTGATGTTCATCGCCGCGGCGCCGGGCAATTACACCAACATCACAGGCGCTGTGAGCTCAACGAATGGGGGAACAGGCAACACCGCCACTGCGATCCTCAGCGTGAAGAATGCCGATCTAACCATCACCAAGACCCATAATGGCGACTTCTCGCGCCGGTCCACCGGCACCTACACCATTACCGTGAGCAACAGCGCGTCCGCTGGGCCCACGAATGGCACTGTTACCGTCGTTGATACCCTGCCCGATGTAGAACACACGCTGGGGCCGGTTACCCTCACTGGTACGGGCTGGACCTGCAACCTGGGTACGCTGACCTGTACGCGCAGCGATTCGTTGCCTCCAGGCGACGTCTGGCCGGCTATCACGCTGGTAGTGGATGTGCCTCAGAACATCCGGGCCAACGTTATCAACTCGGCCACAGTCTCTGGCGGTGGAGACCCCAACAGCCACACCGCTAACGACCCGACCCACATCGGTCCACCAGACAACGACAAAGGCAAAGACAAAGATAAAAATCGAGATGGATGGAGAAATGACTGGAAGAAAAAATAGAGATCAGCAGTCATCCCTAATACGAGCATTTAGCACTTAGTAGTTAGCATTTGGCCCCTAAACAGCTTGGACAGGGAAGGCTGCGCTTTGCGCTGAACTCTCCAGATTTGGATCGGGTGGGGGTGGGGGTACTACTTGAAGTAGTCGATGCAGTGGTAAGCGATTCACAATCAATCAGATAGGAAATGGCGGAGTCATGGGGAAGTAGTTCTTGAACTGCAGTTCTCAGTTCTCGGTTCTCAGTTCTCAGGCCAAGGGAAGCTAGCGGTGAGCTTGTGCGGCGAGGCAGGTTGTTGCTTTCCGGCCAGTCGAGAGACGACACGGTTTGAAGGGGGTGGGGGTTACTAAGTAACGTCTGAGAGGATCGCTGTTCGAGAGGGGGGTGGGGGGTTACTAAGTAACCTCTGAGCGGCAGAGGCAGAGATACCTTGTCGTCCGCCCTGGAGCCAGGGAGGCGAGGGATGGAGTTTTCAAAGACCGCGGGGCTGGCGCCAAAATCGATCATGCCAAGCAATTGCACCGAAGGCAAGGATTTGATACCAGAGTTCAATTTTGGCGGAGTCAGCCGGTGGATGCTTCCTTAGCGACTTCGAATATGT